>Ga0209460_1000017_pt1 | contig 445289 bp, 389 predicted proteins | sample EBPBio132013_DNA_FD_185868 | JGI IMG/M metagenome (GOLD analysis project Ga0209460, IMG submission 185868) | Wastewater treatment Type I Accumulibacter community from EBPR Bioreactor in Madison, WI, USA - Reactor 2_5/13/2013_ DNA (SPAdes)... | ecosystem: Engineered > Bioreactor > EBPR >...
AGGGTGTGCATGGCATCGCGGATCTGCGGTATGATGTCCATCGGATGCTCCTCGGATTCATGGTGTGTTGCAATGTCATGATGCCAGAAGAGCGTCCTTTCCATTTAAGCTTGATGCGCATGGGGAAAATTGTATTTCCCTCCAGCAGAGGAATGAAAGGATGGGCAAATAAATCAATCCAGCAAATTCTGGTACAATCGGCGGCGTTGCAAAAAATGAACCAAATTCATGAAAGGAACCAGCAATGCCGGATTATCTCTACGATCTCGAAGCTCAAGAGCTTGCCAACGGCGATTGGGCTTTGGTGATTCATTGCGAGGCGGCCTATGCCCAAACGGTCAATATTGCCACGCCCAATTTTGCGATTGAACGGCGTTTCGATGCAACTGGCTATGCCGCAGTGACAATTCCACGCCAGCTATTTAATGGCATTAACGCCAGCGATTTACAGATTCACATTCAGACCAAAATCAATGTGTGATCGTTTTTGACACAACCAAATGCTATCATTTGGCTAGGTTAACAAACTCAATGAAACGCCCAAATCAACATAATCACGCTTGCGATTTAGCTTAAATGTAGTATAATTAGCACAGATGTTTCATCACAGACACAGTACGTTTGAACCAGTAGAAAGCTTTGGTGATAGCCATGAACAATCGCGCAATTGCCCAAATTCTGTTTAACATTGCCACGCTGCTGAAGCGCCAAAACGCCAATCCCTATCGGGTGCGGCGCTATCGCGAAGTAGCCCGCGCAATTCTCCGCCTGCGCCATTCCCTCACCGAACGCGCCTTAGCTGGCAAAGCCTTAGGCATCAACAAGCTTGGGGCCAGCCTCACGCGCAAAATCACTGTGCTAGCCGCCCAAGGCCAGCTCGATTTTTACGACGATTTGTGTGCCTTGCTGCCACCCAGCCAACAACGCTTGCTGAAAATTGCGGGCATTGGGCCAATTTTGGCCGAACGCATTAGCCAAGAGCTAGGCGATGTCGAGCTGGCAACCTTGCTGCGTGAAGCTGCCTACCAACGCTTGACCGCGATCTGGGGGGTTGGGCCACAACGCGCCGATCTGATCGTCTCGAATATGTTTCCCGATGATCCGCCACCGCCAGCCAATGCTGCTCACAGCGCCCGCAAAAGCAACGTCATCTATACCCAACCAACTTTATGGGAGTATGGGCAAAAAGCCGCCTAGGAGGATGCATGACCCGACCTGCCACCCAAGCCGAGCAGCCAGAGCAAGAACAATGGCTGCTCGACGAGGCAAGTTTGCTCGATGCAAGCCTGCTTGATGAACCCGACGAGGATTTACCAGAAGTTGATGTCCGTTTACAAGGCGGATTCAAAGCCAAATTGCAATTCGCCCCGCGTCCCTATCAAACCGAGGCCGTCGCTGCTTGGACAGCCAACGAAGGACGTGGGGTGATTGTGCTACCAACTGGAGCAGGCAAAACGATTACAGCGATGTTGGCAATTGCCAAGCTTGGGCTGCGCACGCTGATTGTCGTGCCAACCATCGAATTGCTCTATCAATGGCGCGATACCGTGGTCCAAACCCTCGCGCTCGATCCAACATTGGTCGGCGTGGTCGGCGATGGCCAGCGTGAATGGCGACCAATCACCGTAATCACCTATGCTTCGGCGGCCATGCCCGATGCGCCACTTGAAAATTTGGGCTTGCTGATTTGTGATGAAGTGCATCATTTGCCTTCACCAGCCTATAGCACGATTGCCCTACGCAGCCGCACGCCCTATCGCTTGGGCTTAACCGCCACGCCCGAACGCAGCGATGGCTCGCATACCGCTCTTGATCGCTTAGTCGGCAAAGTGGTTTATCAACGTGCGCCAGCCGATTTAGCCGAAGAAGGCCATATCGCCAAGTTTCGCGAAAAACGCATTTTGGTTGATCTAACTGCCGAAGAGTTAGTGCGCTACGAAACTTTGATGACAACATGGCGCTGGTTTTTGGCCAAACATCGGCATAAATTGGCTAGTGGGGGCGATTTCTTCGGCGAACTCATTCGCCGCTCTGGCAGCGATCCCCAAGCTCGCAATGCACTCCAAGCCCAGCATCAAGCCCGAATGATTGCGCTCAATGCCGAGAAAAAGCTTGAGCATGTTGGCCAACTACTCAGCCAACATCCCAAGGATAAAATCATCATCTTTTCCGAATACAACGCCTTGGTCAATACGATCAGTCGTCAGTTTGCCATACCCAGCATTACCTATCGCACGGCGGCTGATGAACGTAAATCGATTTTGGATGGCTTTCGGTCTGGACGCTATTCTAAGTTGGTCACGGGGCGGGTGCTGAACGAGGGCGTTGATGTACCCGATGCCAATGTCGCGATTGTGGTCAGTGGTTCAGCCACGGCCCGCGAATATATTCAGCGTTTAGGGCGGGTGCTGCGCAAAAAGCCCGATGAAGCCTTGCTTTACGAGTTGGTCACGCGCAATACCAGCGAAGTTCAAACTGCCCGCCGCCGTAAAAAAGCCGTGGCCGCCCATAATCAGCAGGCGAAGTAGAACAAAGAGCATTGAACATAGAACATAACGCTTGGCATAAACCTAGGTGTTGAGCATAACAGCATAATCAAAACAATCTGTGTAATCTGTGGCTAAAAACGTATCTTCGTGCGCTTCGTGTCCTTCGTGGATCATTCGCTGAATCTTTAGAGTATCGGAATCATTATGTCATTTACACCAGCCGATTTCAAATATACGAGCCGCAGCGGTGAGCTTGGCCGTCAACTCTATCCGCATCAATTGCGTGATGATCGCTATTTGGCAGCGATTGATTATGCGATTGGCTATTATGAGCAGATGCTTGGCCGTGCGCGGCGTGAATTTGAAGCCGCCACCTTGCTGGAGTTTTTTGGCGATCCCAAGTTGGCACGCGGCTTAGTAGCCTGTTTAAGCCAAACCTATCGCTGGCATCAGCCGCAATTGGCCGAAGTGCTCGATCAAACAACGTGCGCCCAATTGGTTGAACGCGGCTTACGCAATTCAGCCGATTTTCGGGCCTTGCTATATGCCCATGCCAATCAAACCCATGGCTTCATTTTGCCAAGCGAACGTTGGCCTGCGGTAAGCCAACTAGCCGCTGAATTAGGATTAACACCCAGCCAATTTGAGCGGTTGCTCTACCTTGATGATGAGCAAGAGGCCTTGTTGGTGCGCAGCGCCGAACGCCCAGAACCAAGCGCGATCGTGGCTTTATACAATTTTCATTCGCTCGAAACTGGCTTGCGCAACTGTCGTTCGTTACAACTACGGCTTGATGGCGATATTAATGCTTTGGCCGTTTCAGCCCATAATTTAGCCCAACGCTATAACCTGCGCTACGAATTAAGCGAACCAGAAGACTGCATGGCGACATTTGTAACTCTGACTTTACATGGAGCCAAAGATGCCCTGGGCAATTGGACGCGCACAGGCCGCCGAATTGCCCGTTGTGCCTTGCGTTTACTGGCGGCGCATCCCAATGCGGCCAGCGAAGGCCTGATTCAGGTGCATATGCAGGGTAAAAATAGCCTAATCAAACTGGCCAAGCGCGAGTTGACGGTGCTTGGTGGCACTGCTCGTCAGCAACCAGACAATCTCGGCGATAGCTGGGAAACCACGCTTGAACAGCAATTTAGCCAAGCCTGGAGCCGCTTGGTTAGCAAAGGCCAAAATGCAGGCTGGCGAATTCGGCGTGATCCTGTGCCATTTAGTTTGGCTCATCGGCTACTTGTGCCCGATTTCATTGCCCAACGCGGTAGCGAACGCATTCCGATCTTTGTGCCTGCGACCGAAGCGATGGCAGCGAGTTTGGCGCAACGCTTGGTTGGTCAACCAAAGGTTTTGGTTGTGATTGCCAAGAGCTATCAAAACCTCTTGCGCAATTGCCAGATTGCCAAAGTAATCTATCAAACCACGCCTGATATGCTGATGGTGCTCGCCCAACTCGAACAACTTGCTCCAGTTCAAGCCCCATTAGATCGCTGGAGTCGCCTAGCATTGCGCTTCGATCAAGCAGGATTTGTAGCCGAAACCGAGCTTTTAGAAATTTTGGAATGCCGTAATCCTGTTGAAATTGGCTTAGCGCTGCGTGGTTGGCGCGAAGGCACAGCCCAGTACGTACCCAATCTTGGCCTATTTACGCCGCAAAAACTGCGTGAATTAGGTAGTATGCTTGGCAAAGCCGCCTAGGAATCCCCCTCACCCCAACCACTCTCCCACTGCGGGAGAGCTTTCAAGGGTAGGTTTCTGCTGCGAACCACAGATAGGCTGGTTCATCGGTGGATGGATGACGACCCTAATTGTGCTTGAGGGGGTGCAGGGGGATTAAAGCCCCATGCGTCTCCCGCCTTGAGGCGGGACGGAAGGGTGGTGATCACAATAAATCTACAAATACCCTAATAACCCGTAAACTCTAAAAATAATGAGGATTTATGCTGGCAATCAAACCATTTATCGGCCAACATTGTGAAACGACCACCACTGGAACCTTGCTCTATCAACAAGGCATCGAGCTTTCTGAGCCGTTGCTGTTTGGACTGGGCGAAGGCCTAAGTTTCATCTTTTGGCACATGAAATCAATGCCGATGCCCTTTATCGGCGGACGAGTCAAGCCTGATCAACTAACCGAAACCCTTGCCAAACGACTCAACCTCAAGCTTGAACGCCAAGAAACCAGCTCGCCAGCCAAAGCTTGGGCGATCGTCAAAAATGGGCTTGATCAAGGCCAGGTCGTTGGCTTGAAACTCGATTGCTTCTATCTCGAATATTTTAGCAATCCAATTCATTTTGCTGGCCATTATGTGGCGATCTACGGCTATGATCACGATCAAGCTTATTTAGTTGATACCCAGCAACAGGGTAGCACGGTGCAAACATCGTTAGAAAGTTTGGCCCAAGCGCGGGCAGCCAAAGGCTCGATGGCCTCAAAAAGCATGGCTTATACCCTAAAACCCCAGGGCAGTTATGATTTGGCTCAAGCAGTGCGTCAAGCAATCATCAATAATGCCCAAGCGTATCTCAACCCGCCAATTACCAACGTAAGCTACAAAGGCATTCGTAAAGCGAGCGCCGCCTTACAGCCATGGTTTGAATCAAGCGCCAATATTGAGTATGATTTTTGCACCACAGCCCTGTTGATGGAACGAGCCGGAACGGGCGGCTCGCTGTTTCGCAAGCTGTATCGTGATTTTTTGGCCGAGGCCAGCACAATCATCGTTGCCTCACAGTTACGTCAAGCTGAATCAAGCTTCACCACGATTAGCGAGAACTGGCATGAAGTTGCAAATTTGCTCGATCAAGCGGGCAAACAGCACAATCTTGGGGCAATTCAACAGGCTAGTCGGCTGATGAACCAAATCGCCGAACAAGAATATACAGCGATGCAACACCTAGCAACGCTATAACAGCTTGCATAATCAGCCATGATCGGGCACAATCAGCGGGAGATTGTGCTGTTGCCTCGGAGTTGCTATGAAATATACTGCCACGATTGGGCTAGAAGTGCATGCCCAAATTCTTACCAAATCGAAAATGTTCAGCGGTTGTAACGCGGCCTATGCCAGCGCTCCCGCCAATAGCTGTATCGATGAAGTCAGCATTGGCCTACCTGGCACCTTGCCAGTGGTCAATCAAGAAGCAATTCGCAAAGCTGCGCTGCTTGGTTTGGCGCTCAATTGCGAAATCCCTGAGTATTGCGAGTTTTCGCGTAAATCGTATACCTACCCCGATTTGCCCAAGGCTTGGCAAATTACTATGTACGATAAGCCAATTTGTATCAATGGTGAGCTAGAAATTACCCTTGGCAATGGCGAAACCAAGCGGGTTGGCATCACCCGTGCCCACCTCGAAGAAGATACGGGCATGTTGCAACATGGCGATGAAACTCATTCGCTGGTCGATTACAATCGCTCTGGCGTGCCATTGCTCGAAATTGTCAGCGAACCAGATATGACCACGCCCGAAGAAGCCCGCTTGTATGCTACCAAATTACGCCAAATTTTGGTCTTTTTGGGGGTCAACAGCGGCAACCTCGAAGAAGGCGCATTACGGGTTGATGCCAACGTTTCAATTCGGCCTGAAGGCCAAAAGGAATTTGGCACCAAGGTCGAGATCAAAAATATGAACTCGTTCCGCAACCTTGAGCGGGCTTTGGTTTACGAATTGGAACGCCAAGAAAAGCTGATTCGCGCCGGCGGCACGGTTATTCAAGAAACTCGTGGTTGGGACGATGCCGCAGGGATCACCTTGAGCCAACGCTCCAAGGAACACGCCCACGACTATCGCTACTTCCCCGAGCCAGATTTGCCGCCGCTGGAATTGAGCCGCGAATGGGTCGCCGAGCGTCGCGCTGAGTTGCCCGAACTGCCTGATGCTAAATTTGCCCGCTATCTCAGCGAATTTGGCTTATCCAAGCAGGATGCCGCCTTGTTGAGCGGCGAACGCGAAACCGCCGATTATTTCGAAGCGGTTGTTGCCGCTGCTGGCGCTGCCAACGCCAAGCCAGTCGCCAACTGGATCACTGGCGAGTTATTCCGTTTGATCAAAGATGGCGATGAAACGCTCAGTGCTGTGGCAACACGAGTTACGCCTGCCAACCTCACCAGCTTGATCGACGTGGTTGCTAAAGGCGAAATCGGCAGCACCGTCGCCAAGCAAGTCTTTGAGGAAATGTATCGGACTGGCGAAACCCCAACTGCGATCATCAACGCCAAAGGCTTGCGCCAAATTAGCGATAGCAGCGTTTTGGTCGAAGCTGCCCGCGAGGCGATCGCCGCTAATCCCAAAGTGGTTGCTGATTACAAGAGTGGCAAATTGCCAGCGATCAAGTTCTTGGTTGGTCAGGTGATGCGGGCAACCAAAGGCCAAGCCAACCCGCAAGTCGTCGAAGAAGCGCTTAAAACCGAGCTTGATGCCACAAATTAATCTGAATTAAATCAAAAAGGCGGCGCAACGTTTGAACGTGTTGCGCCGCCTTTGGTTTAATTAGCGATATTCGACCCACACCACACAGCTAAACCCCGGCACGCTGATGCTGCCAAGATTGCGATCAAAGCTCGCCTGCGCCAGCACTGAATCATAGCTATTTGCTAGCAAGGGGTGCAGTTGCAAATTGTAATGACCAAAACTGGCATCGCTATAACTCAAATCATGATGCGAGCCATTGAAAGCTACCACAATTCGGCTAAATTGTGCATCACACTGCTCGCCAACCCCATCATCAAGCACCATCAGCACCAAACCGACCACTTGATCAGGCCCAGTATTGGGAAACCAGACTTTTTGTTTGATCAATTCAGCCCTGTTCAAACGAAACAAGCCTGAGCTACGCCGAATTTGTAGCATGGTTTGGAAATGGGCATAGCTGAATGCCATATCCTTAGGGGTTGGCTTGAGTGCAGGGTTGGCTAACAACGGCCCAACCGTGGCCCAATGTTCATGGTTATCCGCCGAGGGCGGCAAGCCCGAACCCCAAGTGTTCTGCTGGCCCGTCCAATCGATGCGGTTAAACCAATCGCTGGAGTTGTAGCTATTGCGATCCAGCGATTTTGAGCGCAGCAACTCATCGCCAGCATGAAAAAAGGGAATTCCTTGGGCTAAAGCCACCAAACTCAAGGCCAAATTGTGCATACGCACCCGCTCGGCCATTGGCGATTCGGGCGGCGCTTTGACTTGCACTCCATCAAACAGGGTTTCATTATCGTGGGCTGAAACATAGGCAATATGATCATCAGGGCGTAAACCATAGGCTGCTGGTTTGCCATTGATATACAAGTGGCCGCCCAAAGTTTGTTGGCCTTCGCAACTGAGCATTGGATATTCGGCCAAATTGCCTGCCAAACTCAGCCGTACCACATCGCTCAGCACGGCAACTTGGTAATGGCGCTCAACAAACGCCCGCTGCTCGTACAGATTAGGCCGATCAAGCAAGCCTGTGGCAAAGCCCTGCACTTGAAAACCGACAAATGGGCCGCCACCCCGCGCCGCATCACGCAAACGATCGCTGAAGGTGCCAATGCCCGTGCCAGCCATGGCATGTTGCGAGGCATTTTCGCCGCGTGCGCCGTCGGCAACCTCACCAAAATTCCAGCCCTCACCATACAAATAGATCGCTTTGCCATCAACGCCATGCTCAGCCAACGTCAAATTATCGAGCATCGCGCGAATTGCCAACAGATTGCGTTTTAGATGATGGCCCATCAAATCGAAGCGAAAGCCATCAACTTTATAATCGACAGCCCATGTGCGCAGCGAATCGAGCATTAATTTTTCCATCATATGCTGTTCGCTGGCGGTGTTAGCGCAGCAGGTGCTGTTGCAAACATTGCCATCAGCATCCAAGCGATGATAGTAGCCTGGCACAATTCGATCGAGCACGGCGCAACTGGCTTGGCCACTCGAATGGGTGTGATTGTAAACCACATCCATCACCACCCGCAGCCCAATCTGATTCAGCGCTTGCACCATCTCGCGAAACTCGTAGATTCGCGTTGAGCCATCGGGATCGGTACTATACGAGCCTTCGGGCGTAGTGTAATGGCGCGGGTCATAGCCCCAATTGAAGCCATCATGATCGCGAATTGGAAAAAGATAGGCTTGCTGCTCAGTCGAATCAGCAGGCAAACTGGCTAAATAGTCAAAATCAATTCGCGTGCGATCAGGTCGATGTTCTTCAATGGTGGCAATATCAAAGACTGGCAGCAAGTGCACATGGCTCACCCCGGCCTTAGCCAGCCGCTGCAGATGTTGCATGCCATTCGATTCAACTTGGCTAAAGGCTTTGTAGGTGCCACGCAACTCAGCTGGCACACTCGAATCGGTGATCGAAAAATCACGCACATGCAGCTCGTAGAGCACAATATCGGTGGGTTGGGCTAGGCTTGGCTTGGCGAGTTTGCTCCAACCTTTGGGTTTGAGGCGTTGGCTTTGCAGATCAACAATTTGCGAATGTTGGCTATTGGTCGATAAACTCAACGAATAGGGATCAGTGACGCTATTTTGCTCAAATTGGCCAGTACTCGGCACAAACACATCGACCAAAAATCGATAAAACTGGTTCTTCCAACTGGGCTTGCCAACGATGCTCCAAACTCCAGTCTGAGGGTCAAACGTCATTCCACTGCGAATTGCGCGAGTTCCCTTGGCCGAATCGGCGTAGAGCAACAGGCTAACCGAACGAGCGGTTGGTGCCCACAAGCGCAAAATCGGGCGTTTCTGCTCATCGAAACTCACCCCAAGCTCGCCAGTGTAGTGATACAAATCATCAAGCACCCCTGGAATTTGCAACGCCGTCGCATCGATCAAACTCTGATCATCAGCGTGATAGGCCTGCACCGCCACTTGACCACGCAATATTGTCGCAACCAAGTCGTGGTGTTCAGGGGCAAGGCGCAACACTGGCAAGCCTTGCAAATGGGGAAAAGCCGCTACCAACGCCGAATCTAAGCCCAAGGGATCACGTTCGAGCGGCAAAACCATGCCATGCTGAATTCCCTGCGGCGTTAGCTCCAACGAACCATCAAGCGAATAATGCAACTCATAGCGAGCATTGGGGAGCGCATGAATATTCCAAACAATCGTATCGCGACGCACCCAATACGCCCGCAGCCGGTCAAGCTGCCCGACGCTGGGCTGCTCTTCAACAACAGATTGATCAAGCATCTTAATCTCCCATCAAATGGGTAAACTCGTATGTATAGCACATTATATGCAACAAATTGGCAATTTGCTTAATCGTTCCAGCGTGCTTGCCACTGACCATCGGGCATATAGGCCCGCCCGCGTCCTTCTTCATCCCAGACAATCAGTTGACGCTCGTAAAAAATAATCGTTGCCCGAGTACGCGCCACTTTTTCATCAGTCGTATTTTCATTCAAGCCCCAGGCTGTATAAATTTGGCCATTGATGCGGCTAACTGCGCGGGCATCACGAAAACCCAAGCGCTGGGCAATTTGATCATTGGTAAAGCCATGGGCCACCAAGGTCATCACTTCGCGCTCGGCTGGCTCAAGCAAATCAAGCGCCGATTGCTCATCGCGGTGGCGAACTTCTTGCACTCGGCTAGCAATATCGGGATCGATAAAGGCTCGGCCTTGAAAGGCATCGCGCAGCAGCGGGGCAACCATCGCTGGTAGTAAGTAGTTGCTTTTGCGCACATACGCATAGTGGCTTAGAATGCCCGAACGCTGGAAATCGCGATAATAGGCATCATCATCTTGGATCGAATAAAACACCACCGGAATCCGCGGATGCTCACGGCGAATAATCACTGCTGCTTGAATGCCATTGAGTTGACTGGCCAAGGCCACATCCATCAAAATAGCTTGCGGCGTATGTTGAGCACACCATTCAATTGCATCCTCGCCGCTACCAGCCTCGCCGATCACGGTTATCTCTTTGGTAGCCTGCAACCCAGCAACCATCGCCGCCCGCAATGCCGGATGATCTTCAACCACCAATGTTTGGATTGTCTGCATGGGAGAATCCTTAGCCAATTATCATCAAATATATGCTCAACCTTAATCTTTGTGTCAAGCAATTAAGTGCAAAGCCATGTTAATCTTTTAATTATTGGGGATCGGGAATCAGGGTTCGGAATTCGGAAGGTTTTATAGATGTTAAGGCAGATGATGGTTAAAAACATGGCTCATGCAATATACAGATAACCAATCCCCGACCCCCAACAACCAACCCCCATCCATACAAGGAACCACCCGATGAAACGCTGGTCATTGATTGTTGGCACTTTGTTCGTTGTAGGCTGTAGCGATGCTGCTATACTTGTTGAAGCTCCCAAACCTGCTGCAGTGCAGCAAATCGCGATCGCCACCAGCGCCCCGACCAGGGTTGTGCCGACAGCGACTCCAGCACCAAGTGCGACCCCAGCCCCGCCAACTGAAACACCCGTGCCCCAACCACCACGGGTCGGAATTCAAGTTGGCCATTGGCAAACCGAAGATTTACCCGATGATTTGGCTAAATTTCGCACCTCAACTGGCGCATTCGTCAATGGCATTACCGAATCGGATGTGAACTTGCCAGTTGCCGAGCAAGTTAAAGCCTTGCTTGAGGCCGAGGGGATTACGGTCGATCTGTTGCCTGCGACCGTGCCAGTTGCCTACAAAGCCGATGCTTTTATCTCGATTCATGCCGATGGTTCGACCAGCACCAGCAGTCGCGGCTTCAAAATGGCCACTCCTTGGCGAGCCTCTGAAGCCAGTTTATTATTGCTCGATAGTTTAGTTAGCGAATATGCCGCTGGCACTGATATGCCTCAAGATTCGGCGATTACCGCCAATATGCGCGGCTACTATGCCTTTAGTTGGCGACGACATCGCAACGCGATCGCCCCAACCACCCCAGCCGTGATCGTTGAAATGGGCTTTTTGACCAATCCCACGGATCGAGCGTTTATGCTCAATCAATCAGATGTAATTGCTCAGAGCATCGCCAATGGCTTGCTGCGCTACCTCGAACTGCACGATCCCAATGATTTAGAAGCGTTGCGAGTGATTGAATATGCGATTCAGCGCCCCAAAACTGCCGACGTGACCGTGCATTCAGCGCCTGATACCGAAGCGCGGGTGTTGCATACGCTGGAAGAAGATCAACGTTTTATGCCATTTCGCCAGCGTGATGGCTGGTATGAGGGTTTTGTGCGCGGTAGCTCCAATATTGTTGGCTGGGTGCAAGTCAGCGCGATGCAGGGCACAAGCGACCAATTGCCACCACCAACCGATCGCTGAGCCTGAAAACTAGCAAATAAGGTGGCAGGATTCAGTCAGCGAAACCACGAAGGACGCGAAGAGCGCGAAGTTTAGATGTTTAATTACTGATTGATTAGCCCCTCACTTCCTTCTCCCGCCATCGTGTGAGAAGGGAGCGAGGGAAATTCTACAGGCTCTGCAACAGCCACAACAAACCCATGCCCGTCCCAATCGTCAGCAGCACATTATTGGTTTTCCAAGCAACCAAGGCCGCGACCAAGCCAGCAATCAAGCGCTCATTATTGTTGAGCAATTGATAACGATGCTGTTGATAGATTAAATCGGGCACAATAATTGCCATCAGCACGGCAATTGGCACAAATTGCAAACAGCGTTGCAACCATTGAGGCATGCTGGTTTTGCCTGCAACGCTAATAAACGAGAGCCGCAGCAAAAATGTCACACAGCCCATGCCAATAATCAGCAGTAAAATCATCATGCCTGCCGCCCTTCAAGGTATAAACCAAGCCCAACCCCCACCAAAACACTCAACACCAAGCCCAATTTATAGGGCAACATAGCCGTGGCTCCTGCCATAATCGCGGCGCAAAGGGCCACCGCCGCCAAGCGGCGATTTTTGATCGCAGGCATAGCCAAAGCAATAAAGGTCAGTGGAATTGTGAAATCGAGTTGCCAACTGGCCGGAAATTGCTGGCCAACGAACATCCCAACTACCGCCCCAATTTGCCAAGTAATCCACATACTGATTGCCGCGCCAAGGTAAAACCATGGTTTGTAGTGCATGTGGGGTTTGCGCTGATAGAGGCTAATCGCCAAAGCATAAGCCTGATCAGTCAGCAAATAGGCACTAAGCAACTTCCAGCGCCGCTTCAATTGAGCCAAGTGGTCGGCCAATGAGGCGCTATACATCACAAAGCGCAAATTAATAATCAGGGTCGTCAGGATGATCAAGAGCATCGGGGTATGCTCAGCCAAGAGCTGCATCGCCACCAACTGAGCCGAGCCAGCAAACACAATCATCGACATGGCAATAGCTTGGGGAATCGATAAGCCAACACTCATTGCGGCAATGCCCGAAATCAAGGCAAATGGGATAATCCCCACGGCAATCGGCAAAAACGCGCGAATTCCAGCGCGAAAGCTAGCAGAAATTGAGTGCATGGCGCTGCTCCAAAGCTTGTAAACTACGATTTAATTGAGCATAGCTTGATCGAAGATTAATTGCTTGGATGATCTTGCTAATTTAGCCTTGGCGGCGATATTGCAGCGGGGTAACGCCTAATACGCGCTTGAAATGGCGGTTCAAATGACTTTGGTCGCTAAATCCGGTTTGAACGGCTACCTCGGCCAAGGGCAACTGAGTATGTAACAGCTGTTTTGCCTGATTGATTCGCAGTTGAATCAGGTAGCCATGGGGTGGCAGGCCAGTTGCTTGGCGAAACAGCCGCAGTGTATGAAACGGACTTAAATTGACCAATTGGGCCAGTTGCTCAAGCGAAATTGAATCGGCATAGTGCACCGCCAAATATTCACGAATCGTCGTTACTGCTTTGGGATGCATTTGCTGGGCGTTAAGCGCTGGTTTGCTTTGGGCATGGCGAATAATCAGTTGCGCCATCGTCCAGAGCAAGCGCGATTCGCGTTCGAGCGCGGTGGTGCTGGGGTCTTCCAACAATTGATGGAGTTGGAGCAGGCGCTGCATCAAAAATGGGTCATGAATCACTGGCTGAGGAAAAAAGGGGATTGTTTGATTGCGCCCAGCTAATTGGCTAGCAGCTTGCTGTAGGATTTGAACTGGGGGATAAAACATGCGATAGACCCAGCCTTGGGGTGTAGCAGCATGACCAGTATGCACCACCTGCGGATTAATCACCGCAATACTGCCAGCGGGCATAAGCCACTCCGAGCGCCGCTGATAAGTAAAGGCCTGACCACCAGCCTCAATCACCCCAATCGCAAACTCTTCATGGCTATGCGGCGCAAAACGCTGGGTAATATAGTGGGCATGCAACAACTCCAAATTATTCAACACCCGATCCTGCCAAAAATGCACGGTTTCGCGATTAAGCGGCGCTTGCATAGCCAACCTGCTCCTTGATTGTCTCAAGCCATTAACCAAAACAGCGCCGAGCACAAGGCTTCAGCGCTGCTTTGAATTTGCCAAGTTTCGTAGAATGCTAGCCTTTGGCCACCTGTTGCTGATCGAGCATGCGTTGGGCGGCGCTTTGCAAAGCTTCCACCCGATCATCATCGGGCAACAATTTCGCCAATTGTTTATAGGTACGAACGGCCTGACCATACTCCTGAACCCGCATCAGCACATCGGCCAATTGCTCGTAGGCATCGGCATCTTTTTGATCGAGCGCAATCACTTGGTGATAGGAAGCAATCGCTTCTTCGTAGTTGCGTTGTTGAATTGAGAGCCGCGCAATTTCACGCAGTTGAGTAATCGCATCTTTGGTGCGCAACGAAAGAATGCTAAAGCTCACCAAATGTTGGCGGGCTTCGGTGTCATTAGGTGCGATCTGTACAATTTTGTTGTACATCTCGGCAGCCTTATCAACCTTACCCAACGTCCAATAAACATCAGCGACCTGCTGAATACTGGCCACTGCATCTTTGACCAAGCCTTGTTTGCGCTGCAACTCGGCCAATTCATCCAAGCCAGCCAAGCCCTCATCAAGATAGCCGCGCCGCATCATCAGCTGGGCATGACGTGACTTGATCGGGATATTCTTGGGGGCTAATTGCAAGCCCGTGGCCAAAATCTCCAAGGCGCGATCAAGCTGACTTTGGCTTTCGTAGTAAGTTGCCAACTCATCAAGCTGGGTCAAGGCTTCGTTTAGGCGGCCTTGGCGGAAGTAAATATCAGCCAATTTGGTGTAGGCTTGGCGGTCGTAGGGCAACAATTGCTTGACCCGTTGCAAGGCCTGAATTGCCCCTTCGAAATTCTCGTTGGCGGCATAGGCTTCGGCCAAACGCCGTTGCAACTCGCCCTCGTTGAAGGGTTGGGCAAAGGCATGCTTGGTGCTCATGGCTGGCACAGTGCCAGTCACCAAAATTGCCTCGATTTTGCGTAGTTGCTCGATTGAGCCAGCAGCATTACCCTCGGCAATGTAGCTATCGGCAATCGCTTGATAAACCAGCACTGGCGGAACCAAGGGATCAGCATCAATTTCGAGCAACTCAAGCGCTTGATTGAACGAGTGCATTGCCGCCGGATGTTGCTTGGTTGATTGCTGAATCAATCCCAAGAGAAACTGAATAATCGCCCGATCAGTAATCAAGGTGACGGCGCGATATTCGGCTTGCACATCGTTAAGCTGTTGCGGATTGCTAGCCAGTTTTTGAATTAAGGCGGCGACTGAATCCCAAATCGCATCGGGGAATTCGCCCATCATGGCGAGGGCAATATTGGCTTGGGCCATCACCACCAAATCATCGGGCTTTTGCACAATGACCCGGCGGAATTCTTCCAAGGCTGCTTCCCAACGTTCGAGTTTGAGCAATACTTGACCATATTGAGCACGTAAATTGACGCTATCAGGTGCCCATTCCAACAACTTGCGAAATTGCTCCAAGGCTTTGACGGTTTGACCTTGGCGGAATTGTTGGTTAGCCACATAGGCCAACTGCTCAGCGGCCTCATCGCTACGGCCTTGTTTGCGCAATACCTCGGCCAATTCAGCCCGAATGATCGTGCTATCAGCCGAGAGATCGATCAGTTTGTGATAAACCCCAATTGCCTTGTGGGTTTCGCCTCGTGCTTTGTAGGTTTCGATCAACAAATTGAGCTTAGCGAGTGCTTGATCCATGCGCCCCAAACGTTCGAGAATTTCGGCCATCCGCAGGTGAATCGCATAAAACTCCAGATCGTAGCGAATAATTTCATGGCAGGCATCGAGCGCCGCATACAAGAAATTTTGCTCAGCAAACGATTCGCTGGCCTCAACCAAACGCTGAATCCGCTCGCTGCGGCCTTCGGTATCAATCGGCGTGAGCGGCGCAAAATGCACTTCGCCAGCTGGTGGCAAATTGGCGGCCAGCACATCAAGCGGGTCAATATCGGTCAGCATCGTTTGGGGCGCTGGGCTAGCATTACCGCTAATCAAGGCCTCAAGGCTGGCCATATCATCGGCTGGGCTAGCTTCGACACGGCTTTTGGGGCTGAGGAAATCGGTGATCGAGGGCATTTTGCCCCAGGTTTCGGTCTGTGGTTCAGGCACAGCCTCTTCAGGTGGCGGCGCGTTCAAAATCCCCGTGCCAAGCATGCGCAATTTCGACATCATGCTGCGGTCGGTCAGTTCCTTGGCCTTGGCATTATATTGCGCCGCTTGTTCTGCGCCCCAACGTTTGCCCTGCAAAAAGCCCGCCAAGGTTGAATACAACGAGGCTGCCCGCGCCACATCGCCTAGTTCAAGATAGATCGCCGAGGTTGCTTCGTACATATCGATCAAATCGTTGGCTTCTTCTTTGCCGATCGATTGCAAATCGACGTAGCGAATCGCTTGCTCGAACTCTTGGGCGGCACGTTCCATTTGGCCAAGCTTTTGGTAGATTGTACCAATCGCAAAGTGGGCGGATAGGGCGTATTCATCGTTATGGCTGGCAATTTCGAGCACCCGCAAGGCATCTTTATGTCGCTCAAGCTCATCGTAAATCAAGCCCAAGCTATATTGCATGTCGGCGCGTTCGGGCAGCACGTCAACCACCCGTTCATACATTTGGGCGGCTTGCTCCAGCAACCCATTATTTTGATACTCAATCGCCTCGTTGACTGCACGTTCGATTTGTTCTTTGGTTTGCAAACGACCTTGGTCGGGCAATTGATCGCCTGTGGCGGCAGTAATTAAGGCCTGCCGTGCCAAATCAACTTTCTTCTTGAATTCTTGGGCCGAGAGGCTAGCGGGGTCTACGTTGAGGGCTTCGACGGCGGCTTCATCAGCAGCATCGTATTGTTCAGCATCATAAAATTGCTGACCCAGATGCAAATATTCACGGATTGCGCCAGGTTTATCGCCAGATTCAGCTAGCACCATCGCCAAGCGCACGCGGGCTTCTTCGTGGCTGGGGTGAATATCCAAAATATCGCGATAAGCTCGCACTGCCTTCAAAGGCAATTTTTGGGCGATCAAACGTTCGGCCAACTGCATAAACAGCTCGATGGCTTGATCGGTATCACCTTGAGCGCGATAAATCTTGGCAATATATTCGGTAAAAACCGGATTATCTGGATTACGCTTGAGCAACTCCTGCCACAATTGTAACGATTGTGGCAGCTTATTGGTATGAAACAACGCGGTGGCGACAGCAATCCGAGCCTGCTCGTGAGTTGAAAATTCGGTCATGGCCCGAGCAGCTTCGGTTAAAGCTTTGTTCCAATCGCCAGCCCGTGAGGCAAGCTGATATTGTTCTAACGCACGGTCAAAAATTGCTTGGTTCCCTGCCATCCGAACCCCCACAGACACAAGGATGAAGAACTTCGTTGGATGAGTAGCAGATCAACAGCCAGATACTTGGACTGACGAAATGCCACTCGGCCCGTTGGCGATCTTACTTGTATCGAATGTTATTGTTACGTGTTGTTGTTTGTCGATAATCAGTTGCTTTGATCAGCACTTGACTACAAATATCTGCATCAGACAAACGTGATGCAATCCGTGGATCGAATTTATCTAAATCGGCATTTGATGTAATGACCGTTGGTAAACGATGATTATAACGGTGATTGATAATTTGGAACAGCTTTTCGCGGGCCCAGCCGGTTGAACTTTCGGTGCCTAAATCATCGAGCACCAATAATTGAATATTGCGAATTTTCTCAAAGCGCTCATCGTAGGCCACCTCGGAGTTTGGTCCAAAGGTCGAGCGCAAATAATCCAGCAAATCCGGTACAACCATAAAAATTGTTTGATACTCGCGGCGCACAGCTTCGTTGGCAATTGAGGCTGCTAAATGGGTCTTGCCACAGCCATAGGTTCCATACAGAAACAGCCAACCTTTGGGTGCTTGAGCAAACGCCTTGGCTCGTGCGTAAGCCTCACTAACCCCAACCACATGCGAGTTAAATGTATCAAAGTTTTTGGTTTCAAAGGCCTGCAAATTACTTTGTTGCCATAGTTTATCACGTTGGCGGCCTTCTTTTTCGGCGAGTTTGCATTGGCAGGTAATCAAATGGCCAAAGTTGGGGTCGCTGATCGGCACATCCATGCAGAAATAGCCAGCACCCTTACAAATCGGACAAATCTCCTCCATCGGAATCGCCGCTTCTTCCGAAGAAGGCGGCATATTTGCCCGTGGTATATTTGCTGAGATCGAAAAGCTGCTCGGATCGATGCGACGTAGATTCTTTTCCATCGGTTTCCCACCGTTCTAGAATGCGCCGAATGTAGCGCCAATTGCGCACATTGGCTTCAACCGCTTTGGCGATGGCTTCTTCGAGCCATACAGCGGGATATTTGGCACTAGCCTCGTGCAATTGCTCGATCAGCAGCGGCGTGAGCAGGCCAATATTTTGTTCGTAAAGCCCAAAAATGGTTGGCTGCGCCGTCGGGCTAGCTTCGAGTGCAAGCACGCGCTGGCCTGCTTGGCGCTCGACCCAATGCCGATTGGCTTGGGTATTGACCAAATACCAACTAACCACGCGGCCAGGTTCAGGGCTGATTAAGTGCAGTAATGTGCCCCGCTCAACCGCTAAACCCAAGGCTTCTTCTAAAACGTCGCTGGTTGGGCGCAATTGCGAGACCGCCCGCAACGATTGAGCCAGGGCACTATCGCTGCTCAGCGCATCCCACGAAACGCGTTTGGCGCGGCCACGTTGCTGGCTAACCAACCAAAAGACATGCAGGGTTACTTTAAGCTCAGCCAAATTGCTGATTGAAGGGAGAACATCGCTAAAGAATTCTGCCGGTAGCGGCACGAGATTCTCAGTTGAGAAGCCATGAAACGCCGCCACGGGTTGCCTCCAAAAGTAGTGCTGCGCGATTTATCTAGTATCAATGATACCACATGCCGCAACGCTTGCGACCACTCATCCAAATAGATTCTGCTGGTCACGCGGGCTGGGCAACGACGGTAACTCGTGGTGGACGGCTAGGGTGAACATTGCCTAACGAAGCGTAATACCCAACTATCAACCTGTCGCCCTTAAACACCGCAGTGGGAGAAGGACTGGGGGTGAGGGAACGGGAGACATGATTATTAATGAAATGAAACATTACATCTATGCCCTATATTCGTGAATCCTTCATACTTATTAATACTCTGCTAGTTTTTTTCTGGCCCAATTTGTGCGATGATACTAGCGTGCAATGTGGCACAGCGGAATCGGGCATACAGCTCATGCAATGGAGAATCTGGCTTGATTCGACCTGTTCGCTTGGTAGATAGTCTTGAGTTGCGGCGCACGCCGTACACCTATATGTTGTTGGGCAGCGAGCATGTGCTGGCGGGCAACCATCGACCGTTGGGCTTTGCGCTACGCTGTTTAATGCCTTTTGCTCAAGATCGCCATACTTTGGTTTATCATGAGCGTGGGCTGCGTGGCTATGTCCAAGGCTGGTATCGTTTAAATAGTGCTGATGCCGATTTGGTGTATCTGGCATCGCAACCGTTTCGGCGTGGCATGCGCCAACCAACCGACCCCGATGTTTGGTATCGTTTATTAGAAGCATTTGTGGTGCGGATGGGTTCGCGCAATATCGAGCGTATCTTCGCACCATTGGCCTCGAACTCACCCCATCTGGAAGTTTTTCGCCAACTTGGCTTTCAAAGTTATGCTACGCGGCAGGTTTGGCGGACTTTAACTCCCGATGTTGCCGAAGGTAGCTCAATTATTGTGTTACGCCCACAACAGCGTCGCGACCCCCATGCAATCCAACGATTGTATGAGGCGATCACCCCTGCAACTGTTGTACGATATGAAGGACGAACGTCACGATCGTGGCAATTGCCGGTCGTTGCCCGTCATGGGGTTCGTCAGCGCTCATGGGTGCTTGGGCGTGATGGCCGAGATGATATTTTACGGGCGGCCTTGCATGTGTGGATTGGCCCACACGCCGCAGTTATGAGCCTTCTGATCGATCCTGCTGAGCAACGCTTAGCCTCGTCGGTTATTCGATTTGGAATGAGCCAATTGGCTAATGCCCATCAAGGTGTCGTCTATCTCCTTTTGCCAGAATATCATGGCGAGTTGCATCACAACTTGGAGGAAATCGGCTTTGAACATATTGGAGATCAACGCCTGACGGTCAAGGAACTCACAGTGCCATTACGCAATCCATTGTTGCGGCCTGTGATCGAAGGAACGCGAGAAAGCGTCGTCAATCCGTCGCTGTCATCGTCGGTTCAATCCGAACCGTGTATCTAACACACCCCGGCGTGTGTTTGAGAGGGATGCAACTATGTTAGATCGTCGCGAAATTACCCATAATATCGATCTGTTGCTGTCAACCTTGCCGCCACGTTTGGCCGAGCCGTTGGCAACCCATGAACAGAAAGATCAAGTTATAGAAATTGTTATGGATTTGGGGCGCTTGCCCGAGGCGCGTTTTCGCCACGACCAATCAAGTTTCCTCAGTGAAACTGAGGTCTCACGCGAAGATCTCGATTATGTGACCGAGCGAATTGGCCAATTTGGTGAGGATAATCGCGCTGGGATTCAGCGCACGCTGCACCGCATTTCAGCCATTCGCAACCGCTCTGGGTTGGTAATTGGTCTGACCTGTCGGGTTGGCCGCGCCGTTTATGGCACAATCGAAATCGTGCGCGATTTGGTCGAGGCTGGTAAATCGATCTTGATTCTGGGCAAGCCTGGGACAGGTAAAACCACCATGCTGCGCGAAGTCGCCCGCGTTTTGGCCGACGACTTTCTCAAGCGAGTGGTGATCGTCGATACCTCGAATGAAATCGCTGGCGATGGCGATATTCCTCACCCAGGGATTGGTCGCGCTCGCCGAATGCAAGTAGCTCGGCCAGCCGAACAACACAATGTGATGATCGAAGCGGTCGAAAATCACATGCCCCAAGTCATTGTGATCGATGAAATTGGTACGGAATTGGAAGCCCAAGCTGCTCGCACCATCGCCGAACGCGGGGTGCAATTGGTTGGTACGGCTCACGGGAATACCTTGGAAAACCTGATGCTCAACCCAACTCTCTCCGATTTGATCGGCGGGATTCAGGCGGTAACCTTGGGCGATGAAGAAGCGCGGCGGCGGGGAACCCAAAAAACCGTGCTCGAACGCAAAGCGCCGCCAACTTTCGATGTGTTGGTCGAAATTCAAAGCTGGGACGATGTAACGATTTATCAAGAAGTCGCTTCAGCCGTCGATTTAATTTTGCAGGGCAACGAACCAACTGCCGAACAACGCACCAAGGACGAGCAAGGCGCAATCGTGGTGCACGAAGGCCGCCCAGAACGGCTTGATAGCGAAGCCAGCACCATGCTCACGCGGCGTGGCGGCTATCGCAGCCGTGAGCGCGACCGTGATCGTGACCATGGCGAACGCGACTGGCGGCGTAAAAGCGAACGGCGCGAAGCCCAACGCGAGGAGCGCGAACGCTATACGCTGGCGCTGAATGGCAGCACCAGCCCAAAAACCGAAGAACCAAGCGTGCTGGTTAAAAAGCCTGGTAAGAATGCGCCTGCCAAGATTTTTGCCTTTGGTGTTAGCCGGAATCGTTTGGAAAAAGCCTTAGATCGCTTGGGCATTACCGCCAGTTTGGTGCGCGAAATGGAACAAGCGACGATGGTCATTACCCTGAAAAATTACTATCGTCAGCACCCAACTCGGCTGCGTGATGCCGAAGAACGTGGAATTCCAGTGTATGTGCTACGCTCGAATACCCAAACCCAAATGGAAGAATGCCTCGGCTCGGCCTTCGAAATCAGCATCAGTCCTAGCGACCCGCTGAGCGAGGCCATGGAAGAGGTTGAAGAAGCAATCAGTCAAGTCATGGATGGCTCAACCGAAAGTATCGAACTGAGTCCGCAAAGTTCCTATGTGCGTAGGTTGCAACATCAGATTGTTGAGCGGTACAATCTACAATCAGAAAGTACTGGCAAAGAACCACGTCGCCGCATTCGAATCTTTCGCTAAATCGGCAATGTGGCCTCAAGTTGTTGGACTGTAGGGGAACCATGAGCTTGTTCATTACCTTTGAAGGCCCAGAAGGTAGCGGGAAGAGCACCCAAGCCCGCTACCTCAAGGATTATCTACAACAGGCTGGCTATCCAGTCATCTTAACTCGTGAGCCAGGCGGAACGCCAATTAGCGATGCTGTGCGGCGGCTTGTGCTCGATGGTCAATGGACGGCGATGGAGCCGACAACCGAAACGCTCTTGTTTGCTGCCGCTCGTGCTCAGTTAGTTGGCGAGGTGATCTTGCCCTATCTGAAACTGGGCGGCATTGTTTTATGCGATCGCTATGCCGATTCGACCTTTGCCCACCAAGGCTATGGCTTAGGCCGTAATTTAACCGAGCTGCGCGAAATCACCCGCTTTGCAACTGGCGGCTTACAGCCCGATCTGACCTTCTTTTTGGATTTGCCAGTTGAGCAAGGCTTACAGCGCAAACGCAAACAGCGCGACGATTTTCGTGAATCAAGCCAATTAGCCTTGCCCTTGCCCCACCTGCCCCAACCAAGCCCCAGCCAAAACGAACATTGGAATCGGCTCGATGCCCGCGAAATTGCCTACCATGAACGAGTGCGCAGTGGCTACCTTGAGATGATCGCCGCTGATCCACACCGTTGGCAGGTATTTGATGCAGGAATTGAGCGCGAAAGCCTCACCGAGCAACTGCTTTTGGCGGTCCAGCCCCATCTCACGACGATTAAAACCTTGAGCTAAAACCCGCCGTATAAGCTGCATCTCAGTCGAGTATCAGGCTGAGATGCGCTTAGGCGTTGGTTTGATATGGTACAATATCCCAATCGTGGCAAATTAATTGCCAGTATTCTAAACCCATGCAATCGCCTCAAACAGCCGAGGCCTTCTTCAGGAAAGCATAGGAACATGACAGAAATTATTGCAGAACTTAAAAGCATTTTGCCAATTGTTGGCATGATTGTTGGGGGCTATTTGGTGCTCTTATGGGTTGCCTCGCTGGTATGGACTTACCGCGATATTGCTAGCCGCTCCAACGATATTTTGGTGCAAGTGCTTTCAACCTCAATGGCCTTCTTTTTGCCATTTGCTGGGTTGTTGTTATATATGTTGGTGCGCCCTCGCGAAACCCTCAGCCAAAAATATGAGCGTGAATTGGAAGAAACCTTTATGCGCCGCGATATAGAGGATGAGCATGTTTGCCCAAATTGCCAACGCAGCATTCAGGCCGATTTTATTTTGTGCCCACATTGCCAAACCCATTTGCGCCGCAACTGTGGCAACTGCGATCGGGTGATCGATATGACCTGGCAGGTTTGCCCATACTGCGCAGCTCCAGCCAATACCCGCATCAACAGCCAACCATTGCGCCAGCCAGAATATGAACAACACTACGCCCGCTAGTTCGCAAATTTGCCCAATTTGTAGCCAACCCGTTCAGCCAATGCCCCGCTATCCGCGCTATGTTTGCGTCGATTGTCGGGCATTGGCGGTTGATCAGCATGGCCGTCTAGTTGAGTTTTTCAATACGGGCTTTTTAGGCACTGGCTGCGCTGGCAGCTATCGCGATGATCAATCGGTCTATCCTTCTGATCAGTGCTGGATCAACGGACAGCGTTGCACCGCCCGAGAAGCGCGTTTCGGCGGGATTGTGATTGAGGTAGCAGCCCATGAATGAGCAGGAGCATTGGCAAGGCTTTATCGTTGCCTTCAACGAGGAGCGTTTTGTTGATGGAGTGTTGCAATTAGAAGAATTATGGTTTCCCACCCGCAACGATCTCTATCGTGGCCTGATTCGGCTGTCAGTAGCGCTCAACCAATTGCGTTTGGGAATTGTCGATAGCCCGCGCCAACTGCTTGCCAGTGCCTACGATATGCTGGCTCCCTTTGAAACTAACCAGCACCACCTCGATATTCAGCAGATTCGGGAATACATTCAAACCTGCGCCAGCTTGATTCCGGCTGATCTACGAACTGGCCAAGGCCGCATCGATTGGGATTTAGTACCACGAATTCAGCTCTAAAATCCATCACAAACAGAATTGGCGCTTGATCCACGAAGGACACGAAGCGCACGAAGGTTAAGTTTTGGCCACAGATTGCACAGATTTATTTGATTATCTGATCCCTGGCTCCTAGTCCCTGACCCCTAGCCACCGATCCCCAATTCCCAACAGCCGATCCCCAACCCCCGATAACCGATCCCCAACCCCTATATTCTTACATACTATTACAATTTTCGCATACTTGCATAGCCTAGCACATCGCAGTAGAATGAACGCTAATTGAATCTGGTACGGCAGCTCCGTACATCAAGCAAATGTTCGGGAACGCTGTGTTCTTGGACGTTTTTTGTAGGCAGCAGGAAACGGCCTGTTGCTAAGGACAGACGTGCTATGCAATGGAAATTAGCACTTCATCGGCCAATTGCTCCGCGTGCGAGCAATGAAGAAACTTTGCGCCGCAACATGCGCTTAGGAGTGGCCAATGGAGTTTTATTTATTTTAGCCGACGCATTTAGCGATGCGAACTTGGTATTAACGGTATTTGTACGTGAATTGGGTGCTGCGCCATGGGTGGTTGGTTTGTTACCATCGCTCAAATCGGGCGGCTGGCTATTGCCCCAATTGTTGAGTGCTGGTCGCTTGCAAGGCATGACCTACAAATTGCCAGTCTATCGCCAAGTGGGGATTGTACGCTTTTTTATTTGGTTGGCGATGGTGCTGGTGGTTTGGAATGCAACCAGTTTGCCAGTCTGGGTGCTATTGCCGCTGTTTTTGCTAGGGTATGCCCTCTACAACTTTACTGGTGGTTCTGGCTCGGTCGCTTTTCAAGAAGTTGTGGCCAAAACGATTCCTGCTCGCCAGCGTGGCAAGTTTTTCGGGTCGCGTAACTTGATTGGCGGTTTGCTCTCGTTTGTGCTCGTTAGCCCGTTGGTTGGCTGGCTATTGAGCCGCGCCAGCCCGTTGCTGTTTCCCCACAATTACGGTGTTTTGCTCTTTATCTCGTTTGTGCTGATTGGCTTTGGGATTATTTCGTTTAGCCTATTTGCCGAGCCGCCGACGACCAATCCCCCAGCAGCAATTTCGGCAAAGCAGATGTTTGCCAAGATTCCGGTATTGCTCAAGAGCGATCGCAACTTTCGCCAATATGTGCTTTCGCGCATGGTCACGCGCTTGGGTGGCTTGGCTGATCCATTTTATATTTTGTATGCCCGTGAGGTATTGAATGTTCCGCCACGGATGATTGGGGTTTATTTGGCAGTGCGGGTGTTTTCAGCAGCCCTATCCAATCTCTTTTGGTCGCGGATTGGCGACCAACGTGGTAATCGCCTGTTGATTGTCTTGACTGGGGCGTTAATTATCACTGTGCCAACTTGGGCCTTGTTGGTGATGCCATTCGCCAGTGTTTTGAGCCCAGAAGCCTTAGGTTGGGTCTTTGGGGTAATCTTTTTGCTGATTGGCTTGAGCGTCGATGGCTCGAACACCGCTAGTTTGACCTATGTGATGGAGCTAGCACCTGCCGAACAACGCCCAGTCTATGTTGGGGTTTGCAATACGTTGATGGGCATTGCCACCTTCTTTCCGGTTTTAGGCGGGGTGTTGTTAGCTCAATTTGGCTATTTGCCCTTATTCTGGATTAGCGCGGCTAGTGCCTTTATTGGATTATTGCTCTCGCGACGGTTACCTGAGCCACGCAGCAGCGAGGGCTAGAAAGATGCCACCAGCTGTCGAGCGGCAACAGCTGGTGGCATTCCAGATTGATGAATTAACCACGAGACTCTTGATGAGAAGGATAAAGGTAACGCATGTAATAGTTATGATCTCCATTTTTGCCTTTTGATTTCTGACTTTTGAGCTTATTTCTGTGGTAGCATACAGCTAGTTTAGTGGGGGATTGGAACTGTGCGTTTTGTGCGTGCTCGACTCACAACGTTTGACGACCCGCATTATCGGGCGTTTGTTGAACAAATGACGCTTGCTCGTGAAAATCAACGGGCGATTCGGCCACCGCGCCAGCGCGATTTATTCGGCGGCGAGGCTGAACAATTGCTGCGCGAATGGCTGGCTGAGCAAGGCCAAGTGCTTTCCGAGCGGCGCATTCTCGAATATGATGAGCGTAGTGGCCGCCAAACGATCCGCAAATATCGCGAAATCGATGCCTTGGTTGAGCTTGGGCGCAGTGTCCATGTGTTTGAGGTTAAGGCTAGCCGTTCTGCTCACACCATTCGTAAAGCCGCGACCCAACTCCACGACATTCGCGTAGCCCTACAATTGATCATTCCACGAGTTTATACAACGCTCTTATTGGTCGATACTGGCATTCCTACTGCCGAGACGGTTAGTGCCTTGATGCGTAGCCCCGATGCACCTCACACTCCACCACCAACTATTGCAGATATCATCGGCGATCAGAGCCGTTTCCATTTAATTGAGCAGCCTGACGAAGCCCAACAATGGCCCGATCAGATCAGCATTCGGCGTTTTAGCCTTGAACAATTAATTAATATGGCAGGCGATCGCCCGCTGCATCTTGATTGGGATCTTGATGAAGATGAAGAGCCGCCTGCGCCGCCGGTGATCAATCGCCAAACTGTGGCCGATGATCCCGATGATGAGACTGATAATCCATTTGCTGCGCTGCTTGGCGCAATATGAGGTACTAGCGTGTCCGCCCTCTACGATTCGGCGGTCGAAGCCGACCGCATTGCTGCAACAACTAACTATCCACCAGCACCATGGGTTATGCAAGGCACATGGGTTTGGTGCGTTCATCCAGTCAAACGCAACGCCGTGGCCGATTTACTACCTGCGCCGCTAAAACCACTTTGGTTGCCAACTGGCCGTACTTTGGCTTTTTCGTTGGTTGGTCAATATGGCACTGGCTCGACCTTGCACTACGGCGAGGCCGCTTGTGGGCTAATTTTGAAGCTCGGGCCACGCCCGGCAATTTGGATTCACGGCCTAGTCGTCGATTTGGATCAATCGGTGGCAGGCGGGCGCAATATTTGGCATTTACCCAAAGAATTAGCCCGTATTTCGTGGACCAACCCCAATCGCGATCGCATTAGCGCTGACCAACATGGGCGTTTGTTGCTGAGCTTTGAAGGGATTCCCAAACGGATCAATGGCTTTAATGCTGGGATGAATTTCGATGTACTGGTTGTGCATCAACAAGAACTGTATCGCATTCCGGCTCGCTTTGCTGGCACGGTTGGCATAACCCGCAAAATTCGGCCATTCTTTCCGGCTAGCGGCGCATGGGCCAAATTTGGGGTTTCAGGCTATTCGATCTCAGGCTTGGGCCATGGCCGTGGCGATTTTGGCGAGTTGATCAAAGTTTAATCTATTTTTGGGTTGAGCCGACTAGCAGAGCAGGCTGGTCGGCTTTTAACATGGTGCTAAAAGATGCGGTATAATTAGCACAGAGGTGCGAAAATGCCAGATTTATCTCATACGAATATTGCCAATCACGCGTTGTTTGAAGAACGCTTGCGCAACTTGCCACTCTCGCCAGGCGTGTATATCTATCGCGATCAAGCCAATACGATCATTTATGTGGGCAAATCCAAAAGCCTGCGTGATCGGGTGCGTTCGTATTTTGGTGCGCCGCGTGGCCTAACCAGCAAAACCCGACGCTTGGTGCAAAATATCGCCGATTTTGAATTTATCACCACCGATACCGAGCTAGAAGCGCTGCTTTTAGAAATGAATCTGATCAAAAAGCATCGCCCACGCTACAATGTGCTGCTCAAGGATGACAAAAGTTATCCCTATATCAAAATTACTAAAGAAGAATGGCCGCGAGTTTTGCGAGTGCGCAAAGTGCTGGAAGATGGTGGGATTTATTTTGGGCCATTTGCCAAAGCTAGCAGCGTCTATGCCACAATCGAGCTATTGAATAAATTATTTGCCTTTCGTTTATGCAACGATGATATGTTCAAAAAGCACGAGCGCCGTAATCGGGCTTGTATGTATTATGATATTAAACGCTGTCTTGGGCCATGCGCCAACAATTGCACCACCGAGGAATATAGCACCGCAATTAATCAAGTACGTTTATTTTTAAGTGGTAAGCCCGAAGCGATTTTGCGCGACCTCAAAACCAAAATGAACCAAGCTGCCGAAGATTTACAATTTGAACGTGCGGCCTATGTGCGCGATCAAATCAAGGCCGTCGAACGGGTGATGGAGCGCCAAAAAGTGCTAAATACTGCCGCCAGCGATCAAGATGTGATTGCTTTTGCCCGCGATGAAGGCAAAGCAGTGGTGCAGGTGTTCTACATTCGTGGTGGCAAGCTAATTGGTTCGGAGCCATTTACCCTGCAAGGTACTGAGGAAGAACAGCCCGAAGCCTTGATGAGTTCATTCTTGACCCAATTTTATGATGCCGCCGCCGATATTCCACCCAATATTCTGCTGCCCGATTATCCCGAAGAAACCCAAATTATCGAGCAATGGCTTGAAAGTAAGGGCGGTCATAAAGTCAGTTTGCAAGTGCCACGGCGTGGCGATAAAAAAGATTTGGTCGATTTGGCGGCCCGTAATGCCAGCCAAACCCTCGATCAATTGCGCTTGCAATGGCTCAACGCCGAACAACGGGCCACAGCAGGGCTGAGTCAATTGCGCGAATTATTGAATTTAGCCGAATTGCCCCAACGCATCGAATGCTACGACATCTCGAATACCCAAGGCACTAATTCGGTGGGCAGTATGGTGGTGTTTGAGCAGGGTGAGCCAGCCAAAAAACACTATCGCCGTTTCAAAATTAAAACCGTTGAAGGTGCGAACGATGTAGCCTCGCTCAGTGAAGTGCTGCAACGGCGGTTTGCCCGCGCCGATGATACTGGCCAAACCGACGAGCCAGAACCAACTGAGCAAGCCAGCGCCGAGCCAACCAATAACGACGAAACGTGGGCCGTATTGCCCGATCTAATTTTGATCGACGGTGGGATTGGTCAAGTCAATGCTGCCGCCAAAACCTTAGCAGCGGCTGGCTTTGAGCATATTCCGGTGGTTGGTTTGGTCAAGGGCGATACCAAAGGCCACTTGCCCTATGGCTTGGTTAAGCCTGGCCAGCGTGTGCCAATCGCTTTCGCCCAAAACGATCCAGGTTTGCATCTGGTTCAGCGCATCGACGAAGAAGCTCATCGTTTTGCGATTAGCTATCACCGCAAATTGCGAACGAAGGGCATGCTCCGCTCGACCATGGAAGATATTCCAGGCATCGGCCCCAAACGCAAAAAAGCCCTGATCAACGCCTTTGGTTCGCTGGATGGCATTCGCAATGCCAGTATCGAGGAGCTAGCCGCCGTGCCCGGCATGACCCGCAAAGCCGCCGAGGAGATCAAAGGGCTGTTGTAAAGGATGAAGTATGAATTATGAGGGATGAAAATTAGAACATAGAACATATTGTAGCTAAAAACTTAACCTTCGCGAATCTTCGCGTTCTTCGTGGTTTCAGCCCTTCGTGTACCTTCGTGCCCTTCGTGGATCGAAACCAGCCCCCGATCCTCAAACGTAACAATCTTGCAACAAACCTAGGATTTGAACTTTGACAACTGCTAGGCGATGGTGTATCATCGTAAGCGTTGTCGGGGCGTGGCTCAGCCCGGTAGAGCGCAGCGTTCGGGACGCTGAGGTCGGAGGTTCGAATCCTCTCGCCCCGACCACCAATCACCGTTTTGGCGGTGATTTTTTGTTTTTAGGCTTTTGACAAGCCTGCAACGCTGGTTGATAATGGCCTGCGCTATGCAACGAAGCAGATTTTTTCAATTTCAATCACTGGTTTGGCTTTTGATCGCTGGGGTTTGCGCAGGCGGCCTCGCCGCTTGGTCGTGGCTTGAAAATGAGCAATGGCGCGGCGTTGCCACGAGCATCGATCAGCCAATTGCTTGGGCTAATGTGCCACAGGGCGGGGTCAATTTGCCCAGCCTGCACCTCGAATCACCCGAAGTTATTTCGCGCACTCTCGATACCGCCAAAGCCGCTGGGTTTTATTGGCTGCGCGTCCAATTTCCGTGGGAAGATATTGAGATTCACGCCAAAAACGATTTTCGCGATTATCGCCACGATTACAACGACGATGGTATGGTCGATCAAACCGATGCAATCTCAGCTTGGACAAAATATGATGGGATTGTCGCCGCTGCTCAAGCCCGTAATTTGCAATTGATTGTGCGGCTCGACCGCCCACCAAGCTGGGCACGCCAAAACTTGCCAATGGACAGTTTTCGGGTCGCCAAACGCCAACAAGACCCTGGCTCAACTGGCCCACCTGATAACTATGAAGATTATGGCGATTATGTGACAGCGGTCGTCGAGCGCTATCGCGGCAAAATACGCTTCTTCCAAATTTGGAACGAGCCAAATTATGGCCACGAGTGGAATTGGGCTGATCCTGATCCTGCTGAGTTTTTTAAATTGTTGCAACTTGGCTATACCCGCGCCAAAGCTGCCAACCCCGATGCGATCATTCTTTTCCCGAGTTTGACTCCAGCTGATGGCTTCGATTGGCAAGCCATGAACGATCTGCAATTCTTGGAGCAACTGTATCAGCTTGGGGCCGCCGATTATTTTGATATTTTTACGGCCCAAGGTTATGGCCTTGGCCAACCTGCGACCGAAAATCGCTATGTGCGGCCATTGTTTAATGCCGATGGCTCGTTGCGTCGCGATACGCTTTGGCAACGCCCACTCGATTCGCGCACCGATGTCACGCGGGTGGTTTTGCTTCGCGAAGTGATGGAGCGCTACGGCGATGCTCATAAGGCGGTTTGGATTAGCGAATTTGGCTGGAATAGCGCGGCGGTTGCCACCCAATATGGCCCGCCAGTCAGCGAAGAGCAAAAAGCCCAATATTTGGTGGAATATCTGCAACGAGCGCGTCAGCAATGGCCTTGGCTTGGGGCAATGAATATCTGGTTTTTACGGCCTGGAGTCAACTTCTCGCCCGAAGATCCGACCATTCACTTTGCTTTGCTCAAGCATGATTGGACTGAATTGCCCGCCTATACTACTGTCAAAGCTTACCTAACCCAAGCGCCGCAATTGGGGATTGGTCGCTATCAACCAAGTGATTTGCTCTGGCAGCAAGGCGAATATAGCGCCAATTGGTGGGGCGAGCATTTAATCGTGCACAGCGCTGGGCCAATTGAAGTAGTAGTTGATGGCCAAGTGCTTGCTGAGCCAGAATTTCGTGGTGAGCTAGGCCAGCATCAACTAGCAATTCGCGGTGATTGGCAAACATTGACAATTAGCCGACAACGCACTTGGTGGTGGCTGTGGGCCAGCATTCCGTTTGGGCTTTGGCTGGGTTTGTTGCTAGCGCTGAAGCGTTTTTATCGCGTCCTAGTGCGAAAGAGAACTGTATGATGCTTGCACGTTGGCGTTGGCATCCCCTCACAACGCTTGGGCTGAGTGGGCTGGCGGCCTTGGCAATTGTGGCGCTCTATCGGCCCAAACGCTTTGTGCCATTGATCGGCATTGATGAGGCGGCTGCCCATAATTTGCTGTTTGCGCTAGCGTTGTTGGCGCTATTTGCTCTGCTCGCTTGGCTGCGCCCCGAAATTGGCTTGGCTGGTGTGGCTGCAACGATTCCATTCAATTATCGCTCACGCGGCTTTTGGGATGGGAACTACCCATTTATTGATGGCAAATATTTTCCGTTGCATGAGCTATTGCTGTTGGCAGTCTTGGGCATTACGGTGCTTGATGCTGGTTGGCGCTTACTTCAACGCCAAACCGCATGGCAAGCGTGGTGGCGTGAACATTGGCGCATGCTGCTGTTGCCCTTGGCTTGGCTGTTTGTGGCTACGTTTGCGGCAACTTTGGCCGTGCCCGAAGGTCAAGCCGAGGCATGGCGCGAATGGCGTTGGATGATTATCGAGCCATTGTTGCTGTATGGCTTGATTTTGTATTGGCAACCACGCTACCCAGTGCGGCGCTGGTTGCTTTGGGGTTTGCTGGCTGGCAGCGCAATTGTGGCAATCATTGGCATTTTGCAGTGGCGCGACCTCGATTGGACTCCGATTGATGGTACGGGCATGTGCTTTAGCGATTTGATTGTTGATTCTGGCGGCACAAAACGGACATCATCGGTCTACTGCCACCCCAATAATTTAGCCTTGTGGATGGATCGCGCCAGTATGTTGGCGGTCGTCGCGGCAGCGTGGGCCTGCTGGCGATGGTGGCGTAAACGCACCTGGCAATATGCGGCATGGTCGTTGATCTATCTGGGGGCTAGCAGCTTGTTGCTACTCAGTTTGATGCTGACTTATTCCAAGGGGGCGCGGTTTGCCGTGGCCTTAGTATTGATTGGTCTAAGCTGTTTGCCGCGCCGCTGGTGGCTACCGCTGATCACAAGCGCTGTGCTTGGTGGATTGTTGCTCTATTCGTCGTTGAGTGGCCCTGAACGCTTGAATGTGACGGGCGATTCGAGTTCGGCGCGTTTGAGCATTTGGCGCTCAGCCACAGCGATGATTATTGATCATCCGATTGTAGGGATTGGGCTTGATCAATTTTATTTTTATTTCAACCCCCAATTCAATCGGGGTTATATCGAGCCAAGCCTTGCCGCCGACCCTGCCGAGCGTAACACCGCCCATCCGCATAATTTGCTGCTCGATTTGTGGTTGCGGGTTGGGATTGCAGGAGTGCTTATTTTTGCGGCGTTGGCGTGGCTGAGCGTTCGGCGCACTTGGCAAATTTGGCATAGCGAGCAGCCTGAACGCTGGTTGGCTTTGGCAGCTTTGGCGGCCTTGATGGCTGGCTGGTTGCATGGCGGCGTTGATCAAGGCTATTTCTCCAGCGATTTAGCAATTGTTACATGGTTAACCCTAGGGATGATCGATAGCTTCACCCTAAAAGGTCAAAATTGACCGAAAATAGCAGAATAGTCCTATTGAAAAATGGGACTATTGCGCTATAGTCTCTAATTAATGGTTTTTAATATTTTGCTCTTACTTTGCTTGAACTTGCAACGCAGCCTCTGATCATCTTTACAAGTGGCAAGCACCCTGATTTAGGAGGCGTTTCTCGTGACTGCTACTAGCACTGATATTTATAGTGTCGTTCGTGAGACACTCCGCGCCAATTCGTTACACAATGCAGGCACATTGCCACCACCACGCCTCCACACCATTGCCATGCAAATTGGCCAATTTTTGCTCGATGAGCAACCAACCTCAGCAACCCTAATGGGCCGCATGCTGTTTCAACAAGGCATTGGTTTGAAGAGCCTTTTAGCGGTTGTTGGCGCAGTTCAGGCCGATTATTTGCGCCATGGCGAACAACTACGAGCAATCGAGAGCTACGAATTGCTCAAAGTGGTGATCGAAAGCTTTGTCGAACACCAAATTGCCCATGTGCGCTCAGAGCATGATCGCTTTCGCCAAACTGTGGGATTGTTACAACGCTCTTTAGGTTAAGGAGTGCTCGCCGTGGAATTTGATCCATCGCAGCCCAATGCTGGGCGGATTTACGATTATTTGTTGGGTGGTAGCCACAATTTTGCCGTTGATCGCATGGCGGCTGAACGTTTGGTACAAATGATTCCGACGATTGAAAATGGGGCCCGCCTGAATCGTTGGTTTCTAGATATTGCCGTCAACCGTTTAGCCGATTTGGGCTTTAATCGCTATCTGGATTTGGCTAGTGGCCTGCCGACCCAAGGCTATATTCACGAAATTCGCCCTGATGCCTTGGTGCTGTACAACGATTATGATCAGGCAACTGTGGCCTATGCCCGCGAAATTATCGGCAACAATCCCCGCGTCATTTATCACCAAGCTAATATTGCTGAGCTTGAGAGCATTTTGGCCCAAGCCGAGCAACATTTTGCTGGCGAACGTAAATTGGCCATTTGTATGATTGGGGTTTCCTATTTTCTCGATGATCAGGTATTGAGCCACACTCTGCAACGGTTGTACGAATGGTGTGCGCCAGGCTCGCAAATTGCCATCTCGTGGATTGCCCTGCCTGAAAATCCCAACCCCAAACTGCAAGAATTGCTCGCACGGTATAGAGCCATGGGTAGCCCAATTTATGCACGGACTGTCGAGCAAATCAAGCAATTTATCGAGCCATGGACGTTGCTCGAACCTGGGTTTCAGCGACTCTCTGAATGGAACGAGATTGATGGCACATGGGTGATTGAAGGCGATCGCCAAGCTGGCGATGAGCAAAGCGATATGTACGGCACATTTATGATTAAGGGCTAGCGATCAGGAATTTTTTAACCACGAAGAACACGAAGAGCACGAAGGATGAGACTATTGGCTATCGAAATCATTGTTGATATTTCAAATCAATCTCCGATAGCCAATAGCCAAAAGCCTTAACGCTCTGCGCCTCTGTGTTAAACCCTGGCCCCTAACATCTAGCCCCTGATCCCTCGTTTGACTTCTGCCTTTTGAGTTTTATTAGCTTCGTCGCCAGCCGATCAATGTGCCAACTCCGGCTAACACGCCAATGCCAACCAAAATCCATGGCATAGTGCTCGATTGATTGGCTGGCGGCTCGGTTATTTGCGGTGGGTTGGCGATTGGTACAACATCGAATGTTGCCGTTGGCATGGGTTTGGGCGCATTAGGTTCAGCGGTTTGGCCTGCTGGCAAGGCGGTTGCAGTCGCTACGCCAGCCATACTGTAATTGGTTAATGTGCTGACTAAATCAGCCAATGCTTGAGTTTGTTCCTGGCTGTGCTCACGATAACGCACCTGATCTTGCTCAACGTTGAGTGCCCCATAATCGCCAAAACTAATGGTTTGCCAGACAGCTGTACTATCGAATTGATTTGGACCTAAAAACAAAACCCATTTGCTGCCTTCAGCAAAACGATTGCCAGTTCGAAGTTCTGGTTTACATGACGGATCTGTATCAATTTCATGGTTGAGCACGCTCAATGGTTCACTGGCAACTGAGCCTTTGATCGCTGTATCGACCGTAAAAAATGCCTGATCGCCCTCGATGCTGCTGACTGTGGCAACGACTACTAGATCAGCTTGTTGGGTCAAGCTATCAAGGGTTGGCTCGATCATCGAGCAGGCAGCGGCAGGAGTTGCCGGCAGTAGCCCAATTAATATGATCAAACATCCCCAAATCCAACGCATGTTAACCTCCTTACAATCACTATCTCACAGATATACTGATTACTGTTTAGCACTACGGCTGCGTTGCCAGCCAATCAATGCGCCGATTGCAGCAACCACACCTACGCCAACCAAAACCCACGGCAGCCAGCTTGGAGCAGCAGAAGTTGGTGCAATAGTTGGTGCAACATCAACTTGGGCAACTGGATTGGCATTCGGATCGGTATCGATTAATTCAGGGGCTGGGGCCGGCAAAATTTGTGGCTCAACTGCAGGTGCTGCTGCTCCGCCAGGTAGTGGATCAACCAACTCGTTGGGGGTGAGGCTGGCATAATTGCTCAAGGTTTCAACCATATCAGGTAATGAAATTTGCTGCGGCGTGCCTTGTTCGGTATAGCTGACTTGATCTTGTTCAACTTTGAGTGCCCCATAATCGCCAAAGCTGGCAGTTTGCCAAGTGATATCTGGGTCGAGCGTGGTTGGCACAAGGAACAATACCCAGCGACTGCCTTCAGCAAAGCGCTCGCCATCGCCCAAGGTTGGTTGGCAATCGGCTCCATTGTTAATTTGATGGTTGAGCACATCAAGATCATTTTGCGGCAAATTCCCTTTGATCGGAGCCTCGACGCTAAATGTTGCTTGACTGCCTTCAATCTTGGTCACTGTGGCGATAACCACCAGTTCAGATTGTTGGGTTACGCTATCGAGGGTGGGTTCCATCATTTTACAGGCGGCGGCTGGCGAGATTTGCCAGAGGGCTAAACAGGCGGCGAAAAAACCAAAAATCCAACGCATGACACACTCCATTCGGATAAAACTAGCTTAATTGGTTGCATAGTAAAGGTTTGCTTAAAGCCATAACGTTGGCGAGGCCTGAGAAGTTCCTTAGTGTTCAGCGCTAAGCCGCTTGACAGAGCCTCAAGATTTCCCTATACTTAACTGGTAAGTGGTCTGACCAGTTGGTGAATATGAGCGAATTACAACGACCTGCATCGTATTGCGAACAACACTTGATCAAACGAATTATTGGCGGCAGTTATGCCGCAGGCAGCAGCCTGCCCAGCGAACGTGAGCTTGCGGTGCAATTGGGGGTCACACGGCCAACCCTGCGTGAAGCGATTCAACGCCTAGCTCGTGATGGCTGGCTCGTCGTGCAACAAGGCAAGCCGACAATGGTTTGCAATATTTGGCATGATGGCGGTTTGGGCGTATTGCGCAGTTTGGTGCAACATAGCACTGGGCTGCCAGCCCAAATTGTGCCGCAATTGCTAGCAGTGCGCTTGGATTTAGCGCCAAGTTACACCGCCATGGCGATCGAACATCACGCCGAAGCGATTACAGCTTTATTGCAAACCGCCCTACCATTGGCTGATAACGCGGCAGCCTACGCTCAATTCGATTGGCAATTGCACCATCGACTCACGATCGCTTCGACTAATCCAATTTATACCTTAATTTTAAATGGCTTTCGTGGCTTTTACCAAATGATGGCTTTGGATTATTTTGAGCTAGCGCAGGCCCGCGAACATTCGGCGGCCTTTTATCACACCCTGTTACAAGCTGCCCAAACTCGCGATGCCGATTTAGCTCGCCAAGCCAGCCAAGCCGCCATGCAGCAGAGCATCAACGTTTGGCAATTGTTAGCCGCGAATATCAATAATACACAAAGGGGATAATATGCGCCGTTGGAATGGGTGGGGCGATGAGAGCAAAGAGTATCCGGTTAAAGCTGGTATTTTGGGCTTGCTCAAGCAATTAATTGGGGCTGGCACGGCTCCTAGCGATGTTCGTTTGGCCGAGCTTGTTGCCCAAGTTCCAGCATCACGCTTGCCACACCACGAATTGATCAGCACCGATCCTGAGTTGCGGATTCGCCATGCTCGTGGCCAGAGTTTCGCCGATTTGGTGGCTACCCGCAGCGGCGAGCTGGGCCAAATTCCCGATGGCGTGGCGTTTCCCCAATCCAGCCAAGCAGTTCGCGAATTGATCGATTGGGCTAGTGTCAACAATGTTAGCCTGATTCCCTATGGCGGTGGAACCAGCGTAGCTGGACATATTAATCCAGTTGCTGGCGAACGACCAATTTTAACTGTCAGTCTTGCCAAACTTAATCGACTGATGGAAATTAACCCAACTGCGCGGCTGGCACGCTTTGGCGCTGGAATCAAAGGCCCAGATCTTGAAGCCCAATTACGGGCTTTGGGTTTTACGCTTGGCCATTTTCCCCAATCGTTTGAGCTTTCGACCCTGGGCGGCTGGATTGCAACCCGCTCTAGTGGTCAACAATCGCTTGGTTTTGGGCGAATTGAACAACTTTGGGCAGGCGGGCGGGTTGAAACACCCCAAGGATCGTTAGAATTAGCGCCCTTTCCAGCTTCGGCGGCTGGCCCTGACCTGCGTGAAATGCTGCTTGGCTCAGAAGGTCGTTATGGCATTATCACCGAAGCTACTGTGCGAATTCGCCCAATTCCTGAGCTTGATGTAGTGCATGCAATCTTTTTTGCAAACTGGGAGCAAGCCCAAACTGCCGCGCGAACAATCGCCCAAGCCAACCTACCATTAGGCATGTTGCGGCTCAGCACGCCGACCGAAACCATGACCAACCTCGCCTTGGCTGGTCATGAGCGGGCGATTGGTTTGCTCGAAGGCTTTTTGAAATTGCGCGGGGTTGACAGCGAAAAATGTCTGCTGTTAGTTGGCTTTATTGGTAGCAAAGCCCAAGTTAATCTCAGTCGTCAAGCAGTGTTGAGCTTGGTTCGTCAACATGGCGGCATTCACATCGGCCAAAGCTTTGGCAAAGCTTGGCAGGCTGGGCGCTTTCGTGCGCCTTATCTACGCAATCGGCTGTGGGAGTTGGGCTATGGCGTGGATACGGTCGAAACCGCCACGACATGGGAAAATGTTACACCCTTGTTGCATGGCTTGGAACATAGCTTACGCCATGGATTGGCAGCTGAGCACGAACAAGTCCATGTGTTCACCCATCTTTCGCATTTTTACCCAACTGGTTCAAGCATCTACACAACCTATGCTTTTCGGCTTGGCAACGCTGCGCAGGCAACTTTAGCTCGTTGGCACGCCTTAAAAACCGCTGCGAGCCAAGCAATTGTGGCTGCAGGCGGCACGATTAGCCATCAACATGGCGTAGGGCTTGATCATCGCCCCTACCTCGAAGCCGAAAAAGGTCGCTTGGGAATTGGCGCATTGCAACAACTTGGCCAGCATTTCGACCCGCAGGGCTTGCTCAATCCCGCCAAATTATACGAGGATGGCCAATGAATCCGCAGTTGCAATGGAACGCTACTTGGCGCGAAACCACTTGGCAAGCGCTCGATCAAGCGTGGGATGTCATTATCATTGGCGGTGGAATTACGGGCGCTGGCTTAGTGCGCGAAGCCACGCGCTCAGGACTCAAAGCGTTGTTGCTCGAAGCGCGAGATTTTGCTTGGGGAACCTCAAGCCGTTCATCGAAATTAGTGCATGGCGGTTTGCGCTATTTGGCTCAGGGCCAAGTGCGGGTCACCTATGATTCGGTAGTTGAGCGCGAACAGCTTTTAAACGAAGCGCCTGGTTTAGTTGCGCCATTGGGCTTTTTAATTGGCCTACCACAGGCCAAACCACTCAAGCGCTGGGTCTATCAGGCTGGATTATTGGCCTACGATGCGCTTGCTCGTCGCCGCGAACAGCATTATCTAAGCATTGCCAATTTGCGGTTACAAGCGCCCTACCTTGCTGATGCTAACTTAGCGGCTGGCCTACGCTACAGCGATGCCCAAACCGATGATGCCCGTTTGGTCTTGCGAATTTTGCGCGAAGCGGCTGCCGCTGGAGCTACAGTACTAAATTATGCAGCGGTTGAGCAGTTAGTTCGAGCAAACGAGCAAGTGGTTGGGGTGGTTGTGCGTGATCAGCTCAGCCAACGTCAGCAAACTCTCAAAGCTACGGCGATTGTCAATGCTACGGGTGCTTGGGTCGATCAACTGCGCCAGCAGATTCATGCTCCAGCCAAAATGCGCCCGTTGCGTGGCAGCCATTTGGTATTTAGCCAAACCCAATTACCACTCGCCCAAGCGATCAATTTGGAGCATCCCAGGGATCGGCGGCCAGTGTTTTTTGTGCCATGGGAAGGCGTGAGCATTGTCGGCACAACTGATCTTGATCATGAGCAGGATTTATGGCAAGAGCCAAGTATCAGCCCTGCTGAAGTTGCCTATTTGCTTGAAGCAGCCCAAGCCGCTTTTCCAAGTTTGGCGTTGGGCTTGAGCGATGTGATTTCGACCTGGAGCGGCGTGCGGCCAGTGGTCGATACGGGAGCCAGCGATCCATCCAAAGAATCGCGGGATTATGTGCTATGGCAAGAGCAAGGGTTATTGACGGTCACAGGTGGTAAATTAACCACCTTTCGCTTGCTTGCGCTCGAAGCCTTGAAACTTTTACGTCAATACTTGCCCCAGATCAAACTTTGGCCGAATGCCCCACGATTGAATCCTGCACCAAGTAGCTTGGCGGGATCACTAGCCCCAAACATCAAACAACGCTTGTTGGGGCGTTATGCCGCCGAAGCACCCTTGATGCTGCAAGAATTGCCTAGCCATGAGTTTCGTTCAATCGCCGATTTACCAAGTTTGTGGGCCGAAATCCGTTGGGCAGCACGCTATGAAGCCGTGACCAATGTAGGCGATTTGCTGTTGCGGCGCAGCCGTTTAGGCCTATTGTTGCCCCATGGCGCAGCTGAATATCAGGCCCAAATTCAAGCAATTTGTACTGAGGAGTTGGGCTGGGATGCACAACGCTGGCAAACCGGGTGGCAGCATTATCAACAATTAATTGAGCAGCATTATAGTTTGCCAGATTAAGCTTGTTAACACTTCTCTAATTTGACAATCTCGCCGAGATAGCTATAATGAAATCAAACCTTCTCCTCTCTCTTCTCTCCCACAAGCGGCTCCATTATGCGAGCCGTTTGTGGTTTTAGAACCATAACCCTCCATAGCTGATTTTCAGCAAGAACAAAATCTTATTACTAACCACCAGCCATAACAACCACCCGCATCCGCGTCGCATCGCGTATTGGCGGCGCTCCAAAAAGGCGTTTGTAGGCACGGGTAAAGTATGCGGCATCATCATAGCCTACCCGAGCACCTACACTTGCTGCATCAAGATCTTCGCTCAATAATAAGCGCCGAGCCTCTTGTAGACGCAACTGCTGCTGATACTGACCTGGACTCATCGCGGTCACTGCCTTAAAGTGGCTGTGGAACCCAGAGACACTCATTCCTACTGCCTGTGCTAGATCAGGAATCCTAAGTGGCTGATGAAAATCACGCTGAATTTGGGCAAGCGCACCCATGATCCGATGTTCTGCTCCTCCAATGATTGCAATCTGACGCAGCCGCATGCCTTGTTCGCTCATCAAGAGCCGATAAACCAGTTCCCGCATAATCAGCGGCCCCAAAATCTGCGCGTCGCGAGGGCTATTGAATAACCGGACAAGCCGTACCACCACATCCATAAATTCTCCATCCAGCGAACTCACTGCAAGTGCTCGCACCGATGCTTGACTTGCTACCGGCGTTACTCCCACCTCGGCCATAACCGAGCTAATAAGAGCTGGAGACAGTGCAAACCGAAGACTCAGATATGGTGCTTCTGGCGTGGCCTCCATAATTTGACCAACGACGGGCAGCGCCGCCGTGGTGAGCAAGTAGTGGGCTGGATCATAGTGATACTGGTTGGCAGCTAATAGCACCATCTTCCGCCCTTGAATAATCACGCAAAAGGCAGGAACAGTTACCCCATGAATTGGCTCCGTTGGGCCAGAAACACGGTAGACATGTACTCCAGGCAGCGGTTCAATCATGCCATCGGATGGAAGAATGTGGGCGATCCGTGTGCTGATCTCAGCATAGTTGGCAGCACTATGCTGGCGCTCCCAAGCAGTTTGGTGTTCTTGAGTCATCGGCATAATTACGCCTCGCTGTGTGGCTTCTATCTTTTAGGTATAGTCTGGAGAATTATCCAATAATTGACGACAATCATCATACCATATGCAGCTTGTATACGCCTATACTTAGTTATGGCACGAAGCAGGCTGATCCAGCGCTCTAGAGAATCGGACAAGTAGGCGCGATTCGTGCTTTTTCAATAGCTAAGGAGTATCGCTTATGACAATCATCCCAACAGTGAGCTTAAATGCGGGTATTGCAATGCCGATCCTCGGGTTTGGTGTGTTTCAGATTACCGATGCAGCGGAATGCGAACGCGCCGTTAGTGATGCGATTCAGACGGGCTATCGGCTAATTGACACCGCTGCCGTCTATGGCAATGAAGCGGCGGTTGGAGCCGCGATCGCCCGAAGTGGTGTGGCCCGCGAAGATCTATTCGTGACAACCAAGCTGTGGATTCAGGACACGGGCTACGAGCAGACTAAGGCTGCTTTTGAGCGTTCGCTCCAACGCTTAGGCCTCGATTATCTCGACCTGTATTTGATTCACCAACCCTACGGAGATATTTATGGTGCGTGGCGGGCTATGGAAGAGTTATATCAGGCAGGCCGGATTCGCGCGATTGGGGTCAGCAATTTTCACCCCGATCGGGTAATGGATTTGATCGTTCATAACCAAGTTCCGCCTGCGGTCAACCAGATTGAAACGCATCCATTCCAGCAGCAAATCGATACTCAGCAGTTCTTACAGCAACAGGGTGTACAGATCGAGTCGTGGGGGCCATTTGCTGAAGGTAAACATGCTATTTTCCAGAATGAGCTACTAGCAGGTATTGCCGCTACCCATCAAAAAACCGTTGCACAGGTGATTCTGCGCTGGTTAACTCAACGTGGGGTTGTGGCAATTCCCAAATCGGTACGCAAAGAACGCATGGAAGAAAACTTCAACGTGTTCGATATTACCCTTAGCCCAGAAGAAATGGCGGCGATTAGCACATTGGATACAAAAACCAGCAGCTTCTTTGACCACCGTGACCCCGCCGTCGTGAAGATGTTAGGTGAAGCAAACCGCCCAACCTAGAATACTAATCATATCCAACACCCTCACAGCAGTTGGTGGCAACTGCACCAGAATATTCGATCTGCTCGTCTACAAGCGGCTCAATTATGTGAGCCGTTTGTGGTTTTAGGCGATTTTCCTCAAATCAACGAGCCAAACAGTAATTCAATGCATGTTCCTTGACGCTAGCTACAGATTGTGATATTTATAACATAGTTGCTAAGCGAAAACTCTTCGTTTGGGGCTGGCGTATGCGGGGGTGTTCATGGATATTAGCATCATCAGTTATGGTTCGCGCGGCGATGTTCAACCATTTGTAGCGATTGCACGAGCATTACGCCATGTAGGGCATCAAGTTCAACTGGTTGGCCCAGCCAATTTTGCTGCGCTAAACCACGATGCAGGTGTTCCGTTCGTTTCGGTCGGGGTTGATATTCAAGCCTATTTGCGCGAACGCATCGCTAGCTTATCCGGTTCGCGCAATGTAATAGAGTTGCTCAAAAGCCTGCGTAACGAACTAAACGAATTGATTGAAGGAATTGCCCAAGAAACATTGCAAGCCTGTCAAGGAACTGATCTCATCCTTGGGACTGGCCCTCAGACCGCTAGTTTTGCTGAACGACTTGGGGTTCCATTTATCGAAGCAGTGCTGCAACCGCTAACTCCCACCCGCGCCTATCCCTCGCCAATTGCCCCAGCTTGGCTCCAACTTGGCGGATTCGCCAACTATCTCACGCATCTTGGTTTTGAGCAGATTTTTTGGCAGATCTTTCGGCCCACAGTCAATCGAGTTCGCAGCCATGTGCTGGGCTTACCATCCTATGGCTTTACCAGCCCGTTTGGTAAAATCCGCGAGCAGGTTCCGTTGCGGCTGCACGCCTACAGTGCTTACGTTATGTCACGCCCAACCGATTGGTCTGCACAGCATCACGTCACAGGCTTTTGGTTTCTGCCAGCACCAGCCGATTGGTCGCCACCGGCTGAGCTTTGCGCCTTTCTGGCTGCTGGGCCAGCTCCAATGTATATTGGCTTTGGCAGTATGATGGGTGGTGATCCACGACAATTAACTAGCACTGTGAAGGAAGCCTTAGCTCGCTCTGGCCAACGTGGAATTCTCGCTGGCGGTTGGGGAGCATTAGCTGAAACCGCAGAGCCAACCGATCAATTATTTTTTGTTGACAGCGTGCCACATCAGTGGCTATTCCCTCAAATGGCGGCAATTGTGCATCATGGCGGTGCTGGCACAACTGGCGCAGCCCTACGCAGTGGCCGACCGTCAATCGTTGTGCCCTTTGCCTTCGATCAGACTTTCTGGGGGCGACGGGTGGCTGAGCTAGGCGTGGGTTCCGCACCCATCCCACGTTCGCAGATTACAGTCGATCGGCTGGTGACGGCGATTAATCAAGTAACAACCCAAGCTGCAATTCGTGAACGAGCAGCCCAGCTTGGCAACCAAATTCAGCAAGAATATGGCACAGCACAGGCGATCGATCTGATTCTTCGGATAGCTCGACGTTAATTTGGCACGCCAAAACCCACGATTAATATGATCGCAAACGGCTCATGTATCTGAGCCATTTGTGGTTTTAGGCGATTTCTTCTGGCTCCAGCACTGGCAAATTCCATAATTCTTCAGGCACTTGAATATGAATATGGGTGCCACCCTGCTCTGGCGTAGCAATATTCAGGCTGCCACCAATCACCATTAACAAACCGCGATGCAGGCGTAAGCCACTACCACTGCCCGATGAACTTGCTTGATGGGTTTGTATGCCCACACCATCATCACAAATATCGACGATTAAACCATGTTGCCAATCGATTTGCACTCGCATCTGCAAGGATCGGCGTGGATCGTTGCCACGGGCATGGCGGGCAGCATTACGCAGTGTTTCTTGCAAGGCATAGCTAATCACTTCGCCGATAAATTGCGGCGTATCAGCCAAACGCGCTTCTGCCGCAGGCGCAACGGTATAACTGACCTGATCAAAGGCATTGCCAAAATCAACTAAAACCATATCGTGTAAGGTTTGGGCTAAACCACCTTGGGCCAAACGATGCGGTGTAGCTGGCGGCAACGAGCGAATCAGTGCCGAGAGTTTGGTATGAGCCTCGGATAACGCCTGAATTGTTTGTTGAGCCATGGGATCGTTGGCCGAAACTGCACTGAGATGAATCAAGGCGGCATGAATTTGCGGCAATACATCATCGTGCAAGGTGCGTCGCCCTTGGCTACCCAAGACTTTGACCTCAGCAATGCGTTGGCGCAACACATCGCCGAGCATTCGCGCTGCTCGTTCGCCAGCCAGCGCATCGGTCAAACGCGCACAACAGGCCGCCGCAACTTCCATCAATTCTTCGCTATACACCGCGCCGGCTTGGGGCGAACCAAGCACCAAGGCTCCGGCCAAACCACGTCCATCCCACAAGGGCACGGCCCACTCCGCGCCACTTTGCGCCTCAAGCCGAATGCCCGAATTTCGGCGCTCGTTGGAGATTGGCAATTGTTCAAGCAATGGAATTGGAGTTTGACCCCAGTGATAGCTAATCACGTTGGGCAGGCCTGGCACTGCATCGCGCAACAATAAACAAGCGCGTTCCGCCCGCAGCACATCACGACTGACCGCCTCAACCAAGCCTTCGACCGAAGCCGAAAGGCTAGCCCCACCATCCAACAAACGATCTTGAAAGTGCAAACTGCCGACGAACGGGCGCAAACGCTCCATAAAAGCCTCGTGCTCAACCCGATAACGCCAGCTCAACAGGCCATAGGCCAGCGAAGCCAAGGTTGTAGCAAACAATACAATGTAGATCGAGGCCACTTGCAGCGCTGAGCTGACCCCAACCATCAAGGCAAAGCCGCCAGCAATCGCCACCAACCAACGCCATTGATCGATACGGTTCCATTGGGGCAAGGGGCGATCGGTAAAGGCGGCGTAGGCTCCCATGGCCTGACCAGCAGCCCCCAACGCCGCTGCCACCACAATCAACACCATCACATCAAGCTGAAAAAATAGTTCGATTGCGCGATCAGCCAGCCAAGCGACCTCTGGGGTACGCCCCGATGAACCTTGCGAAAAAACGATCACTGCACCGATTAATGCCACAATTCCGGCCAGCAACCCCAACAACGAAGTGCGAAACAGCCACGAGCGCACCCGCAGCCATGCCTGATGTGGCAAGTTGTTGCGCCGCCCTGGGCCAGTCAATAAGGCATGAATCGGCAAGCTAAAACACATAATCAAGGCCAAAAGATAGCCTGCCACAATAAACGGCAAATTAGCAACCAACCAAGCTGGCACAATTTTCAGGGCTAAAATTCGCGCTTCTTGAGGCAAAGGATAAATTGCGGTCAGCACCAAGCCCAAAATTCCAATAAAAATACCCATAGTAAATAGCAGCAATTTATGAATCCGCAGGCTCTTACCGCTCACTCCGGTATACCAAATCATCGTGGCATACCAGGCATAGGGCGCAAGCAACGAAACCACGCTGATCACCCGCCACCAAAAGGGCAAGCCCACATCAACCACTGGTGGGCCGCGTCCAATAATCGCTGCATGAATCAAAAAGAACACGCCAGCCATCAATAAACCAGTCGCTGCTAAACGCGGGCCACGTTCACGCCCGCCATCGAGCGCCACCGTCATGCCTAACCACAAACAGATAATGGCATTGAAAATTGAAATTGCCAGCGCGATCGATTGCAGAATAAAAATCATGAGTACTACCTATAAGCCAGTTGTTTCATCATACCAGCTTCAAGCTAGCACCTAGGTGCTTAAACGCCAACGACGATCCCATTGCTGAGATCGTCGTTATGCCGTTGCGATTGAGTTTATTGGCAGGTTACGCCATTGAGTTGGAAGGCGTTGCTTGGCAAACTTGGAACACTCCCAACACCTTGGAAACCAAAGTTGGCTGTGCCACCATTACCTGCAAGATAGCCATTCCAGCCAGCATTCGTGACGGTAACTGCGCTACCAGTTTGGCTGAGCGTACCATTCCACAGGTTGCTGATGGTTTGGCCACCGGGGAAGTTGAATTTCACATTCCAGCCATTTAAAGCGCTTGGCTGCAAGTTGGTTACGGTAACATCGGCGATAAAGCCTACGCCCCATTGGCTCGTCACCTTGAAATCAACTTTGCAAGCGCCGCCAGTGCTGGTTGGCGTAGCCGTTGGCACTTGGGTTGGCGTGCGCGTTGCGGTTGGAATATTCGTTGGCGTGACGGTTGGAATGGTAGTTGGGGTAGAAGTTGGGCCTTGGGTTGGTGTGCGCGTTGCGGTTGGAATATTGGTTGGCGTAGCCGTTGGCGCTTGGGTTGGCGTGCGCGTTGCGGTCGCCGTTGGCCCAGTGGTTGGGGTTGGTTGGTTGCTATTGAGCACACCCACGGTCAGATAGTCGGCGTAGATCGTCGCTGTGCCACTATTACCCGTAAGTGCATTGAATTCAACCCCCAATTCGCGCACTTGGTTGATATCAGGCACACCTGCCAATTCAATTGTCAGCAAACTAGTGCCCGAATCGATCAGCACAGTCCCACTATCTTTCCAATTCCAAGCGCTTCCAGTCTTGATGTAAAGCTTAGCACTGAGACCGCTCCCAACATTTTGGGCACTCAGGCGAATTTGGATGCGTGATTGACCAGTTAAATCGAGCTGGATCGGGAGCTGAATCGCAGCGGGAGTAGCAGCTAAATTAACTTGAGCTTTGATTGAACGTTGGCCATTGGCAGCCCATTCGGTGTTGACAACTGGCCCCGAAAGCAAATTCGAGCCAGTCCAGCCTTGCAGCGTGCCATCTTCAAAATCGCTGACCACGATCCCAGGAATTGGCGTAGGCGTTGGTGTGCCCGGCGTTGCTGTGGGAGCGATCCCAAGCGTACCATTCCAAAGCTGGCCAACATTGGTACGATTCAAGGTTGCCCAATGGGCATAGGTGCTTTGAATGCGGCTATCGGTATTGCGATAAAACATATCGGTGTGCCAAATCATAAAGTAGGCAAATGGCGCGCTGCTCAACAGAGCTGGGTCCATCATGTAGTCGGTTTCGCTGAGGGCTTTAATCTTGGTTTGCGAGAAACGCCCAAGATCTTCATACCAACTCACATAGTTGCCCGAAGTTTCGTTATATACATCGCTGCCCAAAATATCGGCTTGGCCAGCGGGATACCAAGCCGTGCTGACCCCTTTGACCCCAGGTGTCCAAACCCAGATCAGGTTGTGCAGGCCACGGGTGGTTACCAAATAGCTGAACATATCATCCCAAAGGCGGCGATAATTGGTGGCTCCATTATCTTTATCCCACCAAAACCAACCACCACCAGCCTCGTGGTAGGGTCGCCATAGCACTGGCACGCTGGCATCTTCGAGCTGTTGCAAATCATCGGCAATATTATCGAGCCAAATCAGATAATTATTGCGTTCAGTCGTGCCATTGACAAACATATTGTCAATATCAACCACCGTGAACATATCTTGATGGTTAGTGCCTTGGCTGGCAAGTGGGGTCCAGTGTTGGCTGATGGTTGGAATAACTTTGGCATTGGTCCAATCGCTGATGATCGCATCGATCATCCATTGACCATCGTTAGGCAGTGCGCCGCCGATCGGAAAATCCCAGCCACGCAATGCGGGGTAACGTTGTGGATTAGTGCGGGCAAAAACCGCATTCGACATTTCGTCTTTGCGCGAATTATCCCAGTGGACTTCTTGCTGACCACCTAGCCAATACTGACCTTTGTATTGGACAAAACGATCGAGCACATTTTGGGCATACGGGGCGAGATTTGGATCGGCGGCTTGATAGGCGGTAATCGCGGCCTTGGTGGTGTGCGTTGGTAACAAACTCAGTGAACCAAGCAAGACCCCAAGGAGCGCAATGGTCAACAACGACCGCGAACGGCTCAGGTTCGACCACATGGCGACAATCTCCTTTGATTGAGGACACTCAGCATTGGGTATTGATCGTGGCAAGAACGAGGCGAGAATGCGATGGCTACGCGTGCGAATGTCCAAGAGTCCAGAGCAAATATAGGAACATTCCCACCAGCGATAATAGTATAAATTTTTAAAGAGTCAATTAAAATCTTAAGTATTTCTTTAGAATTTAAAGCCAAGCAGCTGCTAGATAAATGGCTATCCAGCAGCTGCTTGAAGATTTTAGGGCGTTATTTTACTAATAATTTAGATCAATCGCGGCTTCAATCTAGGATCAATCATTACCCAGCCCAAGCCGATTTGGTTTGACGAAAGAGCACATGCGGCAGGTTAGCTCGCTCAAAATGGCGTTCATAGCGCATACCTAATTTTTCAGCAACCCGCTGTGAAGCAATATTGGTGGTCATGGTAAAAAGCACAATCGAAGCTAACTGCAATTGCTCGAAGGCGACAGCTCGCGCTTGGCTAGCAATTTCGGTCGCCAAGCCTTGGCCCCACCACTCTGGCAGCAAGGCATAGCCAATTTCAGTTTCGGGCTGCTCATCAAGCTGCAATAAACGTAAACCGCCGCGCCCAACAAAGGCTCCGCTGGCACGATCATGAAAAATACACAAGCCATAACCAGCTTGTTGCCAATCAGTAATTTGGTTATGTAAACCCTGTAAAGTGCGTTGACGATCTTGCAAACCGCCGAGGGTTGCCATTACCGTAGGATTTTGGTGCATTGCCGCCAATAGATCGGCGTGTTCAAGGCTGATTGCGCTGGCAATCAAACGTTTAGTTGAAAAAACCTGGGGATCAAGCATACAACCTCACAAGAAATTTCAAATAGCACGATTCTGACCAAAATTAATTATCAATTAAGCTAATACGGCATTGATCTTGCATATCGGGATCGACATAAGTATGATACTATCAGCATGGCATCGTTGCCCTACATCGTCCCCATTCGCTGCTAGATTGGAGGTACGCTATGAAGATCAAGCATGTGCTCGCAACCAAAAGTCCCATCATTCATACGATTACTCCGCAAGCCCCACTGAGCCAAGCCGTGGCGATTTTATCCGAACACAATATTGGCACGTTGGTGGTAATGGAAGCTGATCGAATTGCCGGAATTATCTCCGAGCGAGATATTATTCGGGCCGCAGCCCAAGACCCGGCAATTTTTGAGCGCCAAGTGCAGCATGTAATGACGGCCAATGTGATAACCGGTCGCCCCAGTGATGATCTTAAAGCCGTGCTCCAAACCATGACCAACCGCCGCTTCCGCCACTTACCCATTCTTGATGGCGACATCTTACTTGGGATTGTGTCGATTGGCGATGTGGTCAAGGCGCAACTTGGGGAATATGAAGGTAAGCTCGATACCCTCGAAACTCAAATTATCGAAGAGGGCTAGACGCTCAAAAGGATTGCGATCATGACAACTGTGGGAACTGAAGCGCAGCCATTACGGGTTGCGATCATTGGTTCTGGGCCATCGGCATTTTATGCGGCGGATCACTTGCTCAAACAAAGCGATCTGGTTGTAGAAGTTGATATGTTCGACCGTTTGCCAACGCCATTTGGTTTGGTACGCGGCGGGGTTGCGCCCGATCACCAGAAGATCAAGACCGTCACCAAGGCCTTTAATTTGGTTGCCAAAAATCCTCGTTTTCGTTTTTTTGGCTATGTGGAATATGGCAAAGATCTGAGCCACGCCGATCTAGTTGAACACTATCATCAAATTTTATATGCCACTGGTGCGCAAAGTGATCGCCATATGGGGATTCCTGGCGAGGATCTGACCAATAGTTTTCCGGCGACCGCCTTTGTGGCTTGGTACAACGGCCATCCCGATTATCGCCATTTACAATTTGATCTCTCGCAAGAGCGGGTGGCGGTGGTTGGGGTTGGCAACGTGGCAATCGATGTGGCACGGATCTTGTGTCTCTCGCACGAAGAATTGGCGCGTACCGACATCGCCGACCATGCTTTGGAAGCGCTCAGCAAAAGCAATATTAAAGAAGTGTATTTGCTGGGGCGACGTGGGCCAGCTCAAGCGGCCTTCACCACTCCCGAAGTTAAAGAATTGGGCGAGTTGGAAGAAGCTGATGTGGTGGCGATTCCCAGCGAAGTTGCCCTCGACGATGTGAGCCGCGCCGATCTTGAGGCTGGTGGCGATAAAGCCGCTCAGAAAAAGGTCGAATTGCTGCAAGGCTATGCTCAACGTGCGCCCGAAGGCAAAAAACGCCGCTTGATTTTCCGCTTCTTGGTTAGCCCAACCGAAGTTTTAGGCGATAGCGATGGGCGGGTAGCAGGCTTGCGTTTGGCTAAAAACGAACTCTACGCCAGCGAATCGGGCAGCATCGCCTCACGCGCAACTGGCGAAACCGAAGATTTGCCAGTTGGCTTGGTTTTCCGTTCGGTCGGCTATCGTGGTGCGCCGCTGGTTGATGTGCCATTCAACGAGCGCTGGGGAACCTTCCTCAATCAAAAAGGCCGAATTCTCGACCCAACCAGCCAACAGCCCAAAGTTGGCGAATATACTGCTGGCTGGATCAAGCGCGGCCCTAGTGGCGTGATTGGCACCAACAAGCCCGATGCGGTTGAAACTGTCCAATGTATGTTGGAAGATTTGGCGACAGGGCAAGTGCTCAATCCAAGCCATGCCGAGCGTGAGAGCATTGAAAAATTGGTGCAAGAACGCCAACCCAACTATGTGACCTTCGCCGATTGGCAACGCCTCGACGAGATTGAGGTTGCCAATGGCGCGGCTACAGGTCGGCCACGGGTCAAATTCACACGGATCGAAGATATGTTGGCTGCCCTTGGCAAAAATGTAACTGCCTAAAATTCTAGGTATAGTAAAACAAATAGATGATTTTTAATTCATTCTATTTGTTTTACTATTTAATAAACTAATTCAAGTGAGGTTTTATGAGACAACACAATCTTAGCAGTAGAGTTTATGAAGGTGAGTGGTTTTTTGTTTGTCAACCACCTTGCAATGGTTATTTAATCGAATACTCGTTTCATAAATTTGACACGATTGCTAGTAATTTCTTAACAAACTCGCCAATTCATACAAATCAAAATTGTCATTTATGTGGTGGGTTATTAGAATGGGCAGGGTATGGTGGCGCAATGCCTAATACAGAAAGAATATTAAGACTATTGCAGGATGGACATAATATGGCGGCAACAGTCATTATCGCTTCATATATAGAGAGTTCATTACAAAATCTTCTATGGGCAGTATTAGTAGATAATGGAATTGAGTCTAAAAAATCTGAGATATTTATTGAAAAAGGAAGATTATCACGAGATAATCTTATAAATATGATAAAAAACATAGGAAATTTTAATATCAAAGATATAGTTTTTCCTATAAGGAATATGGTTGCTCATGGAAAAGGGTTTCATAAGGAGGAAAGTTTCTATAAATTAGAAGTTTTAAGCCAAGCAAACGATATAGATAAATGGATAAATCATTTAACTAAAGACCGAGAGATATCAAATTTCATGCCAAGCGAATCTGAAAGATGGTTACTATTTATGAGTGTTTGGGCTGATGGATTTAAGAAATATATAGAAAATTTATAATAGTATCATATAATTTAATAATTATTTAGCATTATAGTATAAATAAGCCTAGTAAAATCCTGCTTTTATCCTTCTTTCTATACCCCTAACTTCAATATTCATCCTTTTTCGCTAAAGATTAGTGAGATTATATTTCTATGCTTTTTATTATTCATCCTTCATCCTTTGAAACTCTGCGCCAAACACCGATCCCCAACCCCCAACAACCGATCCCCAATTCCTATGTTCTTTGCTCTATGTTCTTAATTTCATCCCTCATAATTCATCCTTCATAATTCGCTCTGCCTTTTGGCGGATTTGGCATGATGCAGAACGCAGTACAATGCATATAGCAACTACCCATCATCGTAAAACAAGGAGCAAGCTATGGCATTTGGGCGTTCGTTTTGGCGTGAAACCCGCGCATCGTATGCATTTGTTGAGCGCAATATCAACTTAATCAAACGCTATTGGGGTTGGGAAGTTGTTTGGTTAATCTATTCGATTGTCAATGCCTTATCGATTACCTTTATTGGTAAGGCGGTTGGGGCGATTACCGGCCAAGAATTCGACCAAGCAACAATCAATGCCACAATTTTATATTTGATTGTCGGGACATTGGTTTGGCACTATTTAGCGGTAGTCTTTGATTGTATTGCTGAATCGGTGCAGTGGGAGCGTTGGGAAGGTACGATTGAATATACCTTTATGGCTCCGATTTCACGGCTGACCCACATGCTGGGCACAACGATTTTTGCAATCTTCTGGGGCTTGTTTCATACAGGGATTATTTTGGCCTTTGTGGCGGTGTTTTTTCAAATTAGCCTTGAGAATGCCAACTTCTTGGGTGCAACCGTCATCTTGCTGACGGGCAGTATCAGCTTTATAGGCTTAGGGATTGTCGCGGCGGTCTTGCCATTGCTCTTTCCTGAACGTGGAGCGCAGATGACGAACATCGTCAAAGCCACAATTTTGCTGGTGTCGGGCGTGTATTATCCAATTAGCGTGTTGCCAACCTGGATGCAGCCACTGGCCTCGGTCTCGCCAGCGACCTATGTTTTGGAAGGCATGCGGCGGGCTTTGCAAAATAATGCGGGGCCGCTTGACCTCTGGGCCAGCTACCTGTTGCCATTATTGGGCAGTGGTTTGCTACTTGTTCCCTTTGGCTTGTGGATTTTCTTGCGGGGCGAGGAATATGCCAAACGCACTGGCCGCCTAAAACGCAACGGCTAAGCGCTTATTGACACATTTTTGCAGCAACTAGCCCAATTTGAAGCCATTTTGAACATAATTAATCATTTTACTCAGCAGTGACGCTAAAAATTAATGGTATAGATTCAATATCCCCCTTGGGGGGTATTTTTTTATAATCTAGGGCTAGAGTAACCACTGTACTACGAAGCATTATAGGACCAAGGTCATGCTTTTCAGGCCGAGGTTAAACCTTTTAGCGACTTCATGGGGGATAGCTATCCCCCCTTTAGTACCAAAGAACCATTAATAATTTTGACAAAAAACTGCTGGACAGTTACAATATGCCTAACAACCTACCTACGATAGCCTGTAGAAGCCATTTTTTAGTGAATCACGGCTATTCGGCCTAGGAATCAGCCTGATCAGCCACCAATGGTTTCAACGTGAGAGGTCTCTGGCGTTAAGGAGGAATCTCACCACACATCCAACATTCCTACAGCTAACGTATCATCGCCCAACACCAATAAACTCCACCGGATCTTGCTCGGTTTACCGGAACATCCCCGTGTAAATAGCGAGGGAGGCTACCATGATTATCATTTTCTAAATGAATTCAGCATAATCGAACTGACATAACGTTTGGGGGTCTGTTTATGGTAATAATCTTCTAAGATTGAGGGTGTGCAAGCCTCGGATACTAAGCGCTGATCTTCCCAATGCAGGGTGGAACACGACCGATGAGCAACGCTCGTCGCCAGGATCAACGAGGTTTTGTGAATTCACAGCTATATTTTGGTTGTGTTGAGGCCATATGCACTATCTTGGGGAGGATTTCATGATTATCATTTTCTAAACTGACCGTTCAATAAACTCTAGCAACCATCACGAGATCAGCGATTTCGTGATGGTTGTGTTTTTAGCCTACGACAAATAAATATTAATAATTTTGACAAATTCGTTAAAATGATTTAATATATGTCATGTACTCGACCACTTGAGTATCCCGACGTTGTTCGACTGGCCACTTACTTCATCCACAGAAAGGGGCATGCGACTTCGGAAGAACCCAACGGCCTCACCGATTCCTTCGAAACAATGATGTGTACGTGCGGTAATCCAACCACTGTCGGTTTTGGGATTGCCCATGGTAAATTTGCAATCCACATATTGAGGAGGCACCCTTGAAGCGTCTGTTTGTTTCATTCGTCTTGATCTGCAGTCTTGTCATCATCTTCAGTGCTCCCAACCCATCATTTGGTCAAAGCCGTACTCCTGCGAAACCAGTTGATCGCGTTGATTTTGCTGCTCCAGCAGTTGCAGGCCAATTTGTGGTCAAGTTCAAAGCCACGACCAGCAAAGCCAACCGTAGCTCGGCCCTCAAAGCCCTCGGCGCAGTACAAATCGATCGCATTGCAGCGCTTGATGCAGAAGTGATCGAAGTTGCGAGCCTCAAGAGCAACGATACCCTCGCAGGTCGCGAAGCTGTCTTAGCTGGCTTGAAGCAAAATCCCAATGTCGAATATGCCGAACCCAATTTTATTTATAATGTGAATTTTACGCCCAATGACCCAAGCCAAAGCTCACAATGGGCATGGGGTGTCATCCGTGCATATACCGGTTGGGATATCACCCAAGGCAGCAGCAGCGTGGTGATTGCAGTTGTTGATACTGGGGTTCAAGGCACCCACCCTGATCTTGATGCCAAGATGGTGGCTGGCTACGACTACATCGACAACGACTCAACGCCAACCGACGGCAATGGCCACGGTACCCACGTTGCAGGTACAAGCGCCGCTGAAACGAATAACAGCACTGGTGGTGCTGGTACATGTCCAAATTGTAAGGTGATGCCAGTGCGGGTATTGGGCAACGACGGAAGTGGGACATTGGCTGGTGTAGCCAATGGGATCACCTACGCTGCCGACAATGGCGCAAAAGTCATCAACTTGAGTCTTGGTGGTGGTGGTTCGACCGCATTACAAAATGCTGTTGACTACGCTTGGGGTCGTGGGGTGTTCTTAGCTTGTGCTGCTGGTAATAGCAACACCTCAAGCACCACCAGCTCGTACCCAGCCGCCTACACGAACTGTTTTGCCATCGCCTCAACCACCTCAAGCGATGCTCGTTCATCGTTCTCGAACTACGGTTCGTGGGTTGAAGTGGCAGCCCCAGGTTCGAGCATCTACTCAACCTGGATCAACAGTGGCTACAACACCATCAATGGTACTTCAATGGCTACCCCACACGTTGCTGGTTTGGCTGGCTTGTTGGCCTCACAAGGCTTGACCAATAGCCAAATTCGCGACCGCATTTGTTCGACCTCAGATCGCATCAGCGGCACAGGCAGCACCTGGACTTGTGGTCGAATCAATGTCTACAATGCAGTCAACAACGGTGGCTCAACGCCAACGCCAACGCCTCCAACCAGCACGCCAAATCCAACCACCCCAACCGTGGTTCCACCAACCGCAACCCCACCTCCAGGCGGCGGTAGCATTGTCAATGGTGGCTTCGAAAGTGGCACAACTGGTTGGACCCAAGCCTCAAGCGGTGGTTATGGTTTGATCGACACCACTCGCCCACGCACTGGTAGCTACAGCGTTTACATGGGTGGCTACAACAATGCTAGCGAAGGAATCTACCAAACCTTGACCGTGCCAGCAGGCAAGTCGTTGAGCTTCTACTGGTATCAAACCACGACCGAAGGTAGCACAACGGCTTACGACTACCTACGCGTTCGGGTTTATAATACCAGTGGAACCTTGTTAGGAACCTTGGCTACTCGCTCGAATGTCAACACCAAGAATGCTTGGGTGGCTGAAAGCTTGAGCTTGGCCGCCTATGCTGGTCAAACGGTACGCATCCGCTTTGAAACCACAACAGATAGCTCATTGATTACATCATTCTTTGTTGACGATGTAAGCCTTCAATAAGCTGCTCGTTCTTCCGTAGTTTGCAATCGAACAACGTCAGCCACACCCGTCAACAGCAATGTTGGCGGGTGTGGCGTTTTACAAGCGCCCTGCGTTACGCTAAAATAGAGCTAGCAACCACCAACCATGTTTAAGGAGTGAGCGATCAATGTCCAGTGAGTCAAACAAACCTTTGACCAACAAGCGTAGCTATTCGATTATTGGCACGCTGTTTGTACTTTTATTAGCAGTGCTTTCGTTTATTGTTGTGCCAATGATGTTGTTTGCCGATGATTCGCCAGCTGGGGCTTTGGCCTTCTTGGCAATTATGCTGGGCTTGGCAGTCACCATTATTGCATCGGTCTTGGCTCCCCTCAAGCAACAAGAATATACCGATTTTGCGGTGCGCCCGCCAATGGAGCTTGATTTGGAAACCTTCGATGCCAAAAAAGATGGGGTTTCGTGGTAATTCGCTAGGGTTGCCTACCAACGCATAAGCATTAACCATCGCAGCGCCTCGCCCTTCTCCGCAACAATTAGGAGAAAGACGGGGCGCTGTTTTTAATCACTACCTTTGCAAAGCTTAGCCGCGATAACGAAACGCTGGGTTCTCAAGGTAGTCAGCAAGGCTCATTGCAGCTTGATCACGGCCTGAGAGCGTTGGCTCATTGATCGGCCATTCAATCCCAATTTGTGGGTCATTCCAGCGCACCGCACCTTCAGTCTCTGGCGCATACAACCCTGTACAGCGATACTGCACCTCAGCAAACTCCGAAAGCACCACAAAGCCATGACCAAAACCCGAAGGAATCAGAAATTGTAAAAAGTTATCGGCGCTTAGCTCAGCCCCAACCCATTTGCCAAAGGTCGGCGAGCCAACGCGCAAATCGACAGCAACATCGAAAATGCTGCCAACGCTACAACGCACAAGTTTTGCCATCGGTTGCCGCTCATCTTGATAATGTAGCCCGCGTAGTACCCCTTGCTTGGAACGTGAGTGATTATCTTGCACAAAATCGGTAGGCAGACCGAGGTCAGCAAACTTGGTCTGATGGTATGTTTCAAGGAAGAAGCCGCGTTCATCGGCAAACACGCTTGGTTTAATAATGACAACGCCATCAAGCGCGGTTTGCGTTACGGTCAAACTCATTGCCTTTCGTCCTTTCGCCATTCGGTGGGTTCAATTATCCCACAATTATAGAGCATAGCTGCCCAAAGTGAGTTTTGTATGAAGATTAGCCATATTCAGTTGCCCCAAAGCTCAGCCTACCTGAGTTTACGCCAAGCCTTGAGCGTGCTTAAACACCTTTTAGGTTCTCAACCAGCCTGGGTCGTCGGCGGTACCCTGCGCGATCTGGTGATTGGCCGCCCGTTGCATGATGTTGATTTGGTGGTCAATCAACCAGCCATTACCTTAGCCCAAAGCCTTGCCAAGCAACTCAACGCGAGTGTGGTAGTGCTCGATGCTGAGCGTGATATTGGGCGGGTGGTCTTGACCGATGGCAAGTATCTTGATCTGGCCCATTTGCGGGCTGCTGATTTAGTGGGCGATTTGGCCGACCGCGATTTTACAATTAATGCCATGGCCGCGCCGCTTTACGAGCAAGCCCAACTCGGCCAAATCATCGATCCCCATGCTGGATTGAACGATATTGAGACTGGTACGCTGCGCATGGTGCAAGCCAATGCCTTAGCCAATGATCCATTGCGCATGCTACGAGCGGTGCGGATTGCCGCCCAACTCGGCTGGCAACTTGATCCAGCGACCGATCAGGCAATCATGGCCCATGCCGAATTGATTAGCCAGGTGGCGGTTGAACGAGTGCGGGTTGAATTATTGGCAATTTTAGCCACCCGTTGGAGTGCTAGCTGGCTGCGTTATTTGGATCGAGTTAATCTTTTGCCAAGCTTAATTCCTGAAATTCGCCCAATGTATCACCACACCCAGCCCAATATTCACTTTTTAGATGTGTGGGAGCATTCACTCGAAACGATTACGGCTGGCGAATGGCTGCTTGCCCAGTTGGAACATGATCAACAGCCAACGCCACTAGCACCGCCAGCTATCGCCGATGATTGGCATCCACCAGCCTTTTTTCAACAACCCGCGACCTTGCGCATGCTACCCAACTTGACGCTGCAACTGCAATGGGCCGAGCAAGTGGTTGCCCAAATTCAACAGCCAATTGGCCAGACTACCAGCCATCGCGCCCTCTGGAAAATGGCGATTCTGCTGCACGATTGTGCCAAGCCAGCGACACGAGTTGATAAACCCGATGGCAGCGTCTCGTTTCATGAGCATCAAACGATTGGCGCTGACATTGCCCGCGGAGTGTACCAGCGGCTGCGATTTAGCAACCAAGAAATTGAGTATATGTGCAAGGTAATTGCGGGGCATATGCGGCCTGGTCAGCTTTACTCGCAGCCTGAAACCACGGCCAAAGCGGCCTATCGCTTCTTTCGCGATTTAAAAGAAAGCGCCGTCGATACCTTACTGCACGCCTTGGCCGACCATATGGCGACGCGCGGGCCGTTGCTGCAAGAACATCATTGGGCCTACCAAGCCGCTTGGACTGATGCAATGTTGGGGTTTTATTGGGATGCTGAGGCCGAACAAAAACGTGTGCCCTTATTAGATGGACACACGCTGATGCAAGAGCTAGGTTTAGCAGCCGGCCCACAGATTGGGCTGTTGCTTGAGGCAATTCGTGAAGCCCAAGCGGCTGGCGAAGTGACCGACCGTGAGAGCGCCTTAGCGTTGGCGCGTCGGCTTCATGCGTAATTGTGGCTCGTCGGAATCATCCTCGACCACTGGCGTTGAGCGTGAGACATACGGCAATGCGGCTAATGCCACAAGCAGGAGCGCAACAAAAAATAGTGTCGTCAGCATGGCGACCTCCATGGGCTTGTGTTTCCAGAGGCAGCGTACTTAATAACTCCATGCTACGCCAGTATGCCGATCTGACGAGCGCCTGATGGCCGACTGATAGCTCCGCCGCAAGACCGATTAAACCACCAGCCGCTCAACAATCCAAACAAGGATTATTGAGCGGCTAGTTTAAGCAGCTATTAGGGATGCTTAGGCTTGCTTTTGCAAATCCGCCAATTGACGATCAAGGCGGGCTGAGATGTCGCGGTACATATCGCCACGTGAGCGGGCGGCATCAAGTTTACGTTGTAAGTCGATGACGCGCACCAAAGCAGCCAAGCCAACGACAATCAGAAGCCAACGAGCCATTGAAAAATCTCCTCGCGATACGCAGAAGTTGATCTATGTGCTCATTGTAGCATAACCCTGCCTAGAGTGTCGTTAGTTTTTGCAAGCCTTGATCAGCTTGTTGGCGCAGCTTGGCAACCGCCGCGCTGAATTGTTCACGCAATTGAGCATCGCTTAAATCACCAAGATTGACCAACACATTTAAGCCAGCCCCATTGACTGCGGCATAGGCCAAATAGCCACCAACTTGGGCATCGGTGCGGGCATTGACGTTGCCTTGGGTCGCCAAGAGATATAAATCATCAAACAAACTGGCAGCTTGTTGGGCCACTTGCAAGGGAACTTCACAGGCATGGACAATTGCTGCCGCCAATTGTTGCGCTCGGTCAGCTTGCTCTTCAGGCAATTTACGGGCAACACTGATAGCATTAAAGGCGGCACTATCGGCCAAAGCCAATTTGCCTAAGCTGGTGGTTGCTTCGCTCAAACGCTCCAAGGCTGCTTGCATGCTGGGCTTGACCGCTGCATATTTTTTGCGGCTAACCGTTAAATTCGCCACCATTTGGCCCAACGCGCCAGCCAAAGCCCCAGCCAAGGCCGCCGCCGAACCACCACCAGGCGTTGGTGTACCAGCCGCAAAGGCTTGGAACGTGTTGGTTGGCAGCCAGTCAGCGCCAGCACTTGGCGCGGCCAACTTCGATTCAAGCACTTGGTCGCGACGAAAACGATTGAGTTGCAGATAATGCTCGGCGGCATCAACCAGCGCATCTTGCGGCACAAGCCCGATAACTTCGCCCTCAGTGATCGTTACGCCATAGCGCATGGCCTCGGCGCGTACCAACTCCTGCACTCGATGAATTGGCGTGCCACGGAAATTAACCAAGTTCATCGAGATTTGGGCACGGCCATCGACCAACAAGCCCAAAGCTTTGACATAGCGTAAGCCACCGCCAAGATACCGAATTGATTTAGCGATTTTTTTGGCAATTTCTACATCGGTGGTATTTAAATAGATGTTATAGGCAATCAATGGCTGGCGTGCCCCAACCACGGTTGCGCCTGCGGGTGTCGCCACGGCTGGGCCAAAATCTGGCTCCCGCGCCGGATCAACCCCGATGGCTTTGCGCCAAGCCTCATATTCGCCCTTGCGTACATCGGCCAAATTTTGGCGTTCGGGGCGGGTCGCAGCCTCTTCATACAAATAAACCGCAATCCCCAGTTCATCGCCAATTCGCTTGCCAACTTTGCGAGCCAAGGCAACACATTGCTTCATGGTGGTTTGGCCAAGTGGCACAAAAGGCAAGACATCGGTCGCGCCGATGCGTGGGTGTTCGCCGCGATGGGTATTCAAATTAATTAAGCCTTGGGCAGTGCGGGTTGCTTGGAAGGCAGCTTCGCCAACTGCTTCAGCCTCGCCCGCAAAACTAATCACCGTGCGATTATGATCAGCGTCGGATTGAACATCGAGCAATTGCACCCCAGCAACAGCCGTAATCGCATCACGAATGGCGTGCACAACCTCAGTGCGACGGCCTTCGCTGAAATTCATAATACTTTCGACCAAGCCCATTGAATGTCTCCTTTGACGAACCACAACGGCCCAAGTATAGATCAGATGGTGAGAATTTGGTTAAACAATTGGCGATTAACGTTAATCGCTTATTGACATCATCCTCACCTGATACTCATCTGTTGGCGGCATACTACAGGTGCGTTTCCTCTCAATCCGAAAAGGTCAGCCGTGCTCTTGGGTGGAACGGCACGGCTGGCTCAACGGAACTCATTTTCCTCGCCAAATTGCTGCACCAAGACCAACCAAGCATGATACAATACAGCGCGAGTTGGAAGCCTTAACTCATCGAGTTGGGGATTACTGGCTTGTTTGCGATTGGGAATACCGTGCTATCGGAATGATGTCGATCAATTTAATCTTTGCTATCTGAGGGACGCACATGGCTGATACAAGCGATGAAAAAAAGGCGCGGCTCGATGCGATTCGCGCAGCCAATGCCGCCAAAAAGGCTGCTGCGGGCGAAGAGCCTGCGGCTGCACCTGCACCTGCTGCGCCGGTCGTAGCGGCAACAACCGAGGCTCCAAGCGCTGCGGTTGGCGCTAATATGTCGGATGATAAAAAGGCTCGGTTGGAAGCAATTCGGGCTGCTAAAAAAGCTGCTGCTAGCGATGCACCTGCTGCGCCAGTCGCGGTTGCTGCGACCCCAGCTCCTGCCGCTGCACCTGTGGTTGCCGCCACGCCTGCTGCTGCTCCGGCTGCACCTGTTGCCCCAAAACCAGCTGCTCCCGCCAGCAATGGCAACGATTTGATCACCGCAAATTCGATTATTTCGCTGACTATGCTTGGTCGGCTCAAGCGAATTATTGTGGGGGTTGCCTTCTGTGTGTTGATCGGCTTGGGTTTGGCCACGGTCACAGGCGAATATTTGCTCGGTGGTGGCTTCGGCGCATTAATCGGGGTTGTTGGCGGGTTGATGGTTGGCGATTGGCCAGCAGTCAAAACCACTGGCGACTAAACTGCATTTTTGCTAACAGACATCCCCTGCAACACTTGAAGTTTGCAGGGGATGTTGCGTTTTAGCGTAGGACGGTTTCTTGCCATTCGTTGAGCCAGCGCTCGCGGTTGGCAGCAATCTCAGCTGGCGCAAGCGTCGCCACAGCGCTGGGCACTTGGGCATATTGAGTAAATTCAGCTGGCACTTTAGCGCTAGGCAGGGCTGGGTACACAAACATCTGCCCGCCAATATCGCTTTGGAAGGTATCGCCCAGCATATAGTCAATCCAAGCTTTGCCCAATTCAGGGTTTTTGGCATCTTTCAGCAAGCCCACAAATTCAATTTGCTGGAATGCGCCACCAGGCAACAACAAATTGCCAGTCGGTGCATCGGTCAATGGCGTTGTAGCAAAGATAACTTCGGCGGCAGGGCTAGTCGCATAACTGACGACCAACGGATATTGACCATCGCTGGCTCCGCTAAAATCGCCATAGTAGGCTTCTTCCCAGCCGCTAGCCACTTTGATTTCATTGGCTCGCAGGTCGCTCCAGAAGTTGCGCCACGTATAATCACCGCTCTCACCAAAGTGGGCAATCGTCGCCAACATAAATGATAATCCAGGCGATGAAGTTGCTGGATTTTCAACCACCAACTTGCCTTTCCATTCAGGTTTGGTTAAATCGCGTAAATCGGTTGGCAAGCTCAGGCCAGCCTCGGCCAAGGCAGCTTTATCGTAATTGATCGTGACATAGCCAACATCAACTGGCGAAACCCGATTTTGGCTATCGAGTTTCAATTCAGCAGGAATTTGTTCGATATTCTTGGCAGCATAGGCCTCGAAAATATCAGCATCAAGCGCCCGACTCAAAAAGGTATTATCAACCCCATACAACACATCGCCCAAGGGTGCGCCTTTGGCCAAAATGCTCTTATTGAGTGCTTCGCCAGCATCACCCGATTCCAGAATCTGCACGGTTGCGCCAGTCATTTGCTCAAAGCCTGAGATAACTTCGCTACTAATTGCAAAGCTATCGTGCGAAACCACCACCAAGGTTTGGCCGGCAAACTGGCCGCTATCAGTCGGCGCTTGGGTGGCTTGGGTTGCCGCAGGCGTAACATCAGCGGCAGCCGTGGTGGCCGGAGTAGGCTGAATCGCGGTTTCAGCGGTTGGCGTAGCCGCCGCACCACAGCCAGCCAAAACCAATGAACCAATTGTTAAAAAACTCAGTAACCAACGTTTCACGAAATAAACTCCTTGAACATTGGCTAGGGGCCAGCATGCAAAAATCCCGCGCACGGCGGGATTAAACCACGCCGCTTTCCTTCGCTCGGACTAACGAGATCAGGTTCAGAGGGTCTTTCGCCGTTGCGAAATCTCAGCCACATGGCTCCCCTAGCGGTTGTTATCTGTAATTGCTCACACAATAGCACAAAAAATTTGAATCAGCAAAAACTATCCTTAACAACAGCAGCTTGAACAATCTAGCCAGTAAGTAAGCACTGAAATCAAGCTTGCCAATCTCAAAATCCAACAGCTTAATTGTCATGGGTGTTTGGGTTTCACCCATGATCTAACCGTTTGGAAAATGATCATGCGACCAAAGACTGATATTGTTATGCACATTTTAGCATATACTATATAGTCTGCTGGTTCGGGATAACCATCAAAAAGGAGGCATGCGTGAAGCATCTAGATCAGTATCGACGGCTACTGGCGCACCTACGGCCTTACCCTAGGCAAGTGTTCTATGCCTATGGCTCAACCTTGTTGGCGGTCGGCTTAAACATTGCGATTCCACAATTGCTCAAACAAGCGATTGATCAAGGCATCGCCAGTGGTTCAAGTCGCGCGTTGCTGATTACAGCGCTCATTATTTTGGGCGTGGCGGTGGTACGGGTGATTTTTGGCTTTGCTCAACGCTATTATGGCGAATGGCTGAGCTTTCGGGTGGCCTACGATTTACGCAATCGTTTTTACGATGCGATTCAACGGCTGCCTTTTTCGTTCCATGATCGCTCACAAACTGGCGACCTGATGAGCCGCGCCACCAGCGATATTACCGAAACCGAGCGTTTTGTCGGGGTTGGGCTACTTGAACTTAGCTCAACCATGCTCTTGCTTTTCGGCATTATCGTGGCCATGGTGCTTGAAGATTTAACCTTGACTGGCTTGGCACTCTTGCCCTTGCCCGTACTGCTCTACGCCACAATTCGCTTTGGCAACACGGTCGAGCCGCTGTTTACCAAAATTCAAGAGCAAATGGGCAAGCTCTCAACCATGATGCAAGAAAGCCTGACTGGCATTCGCGTGGTCAAAGCTTTTGCCCGCGAACCATATGAACTCGAAAAATTCGATCGCGATAATGGTGAGTGGTATAACCGCCGTTTTGCGGTAATTCGCATTTGGGGCAATAGCTGGCCCTTTTTCAACTTTTTGGTCGCCATCAGCGTGATTATTTTGCTCTGGATTGGCGGTCCACAGGCGATGAACGGCACAATTACGGTTGGCTCGTTATTCGCGATGATCAGCTATGTGCTGTTGCTGAATAACCCAGTGCAACGCTTGGGCTTTACCGTCAACTTGGCGGCTACAGCGGTAGCAAGTTCAGCCCGCGTGTTTGAAATTATTGATACGTTTGATGAATTAGCCGATAAAGCTGATGCTCATTCGTTGGATCATGTGCAGGGCAACGTTAAATTTGAGCATGTTTCGTTTGCCTATCGCGAAGGTGGTCGCCCAACGTTGCACGATATTTCGTTCGAGGCCAAGCCTGGCCAAGTTGTGGCCTTGATGGGGCCAACTGGCTCAGGCAAAAGCACCATCACCAATCTCATCCCACGCTTTTACGACCCAATCGAAGGGCGGGTGTTGGTCGATGGCCACGACGTGCGCGATTTGGCAATTCAAAGTTTGCGCCAACAAATTGGGATTGTACTGCAAGATTCATTTTTATTTAGCTCAAGCATCGCCGATAACATTCGCTATGGGCGGCCTGAAGCCAGTGATGATGAAGTGATTGCGGCGGCCAAAGCAGCGCGTGCTCATGATTTTATTTTGCATTTTAGCGAAGGCTACCAAACCAAAGTTGGCGAGCGGGGCGTGACCCTCTCTGGTGGTCAACGTCAGCGCATCGCGATCGCTCGTGCCTTGTTGCTCAACCCACGCATTTTGATTTTGGACGACTCAACATCGAGCGTGGACACGGAAACTGAGCACTTAATTCAACAAGCACTCGAACAACTGATGCAAGGCCGCACGACCTTTGTGATTGCCCAACGTTTGCTGACGCTCAAAAATGCCGACCAAATTCTGGTGCTTGATGCTGGCAAAGTTGTGCAGCATGGCACCCACACCGAGCTACTGGCCCAACCAGGCTTGTATCGCACCATCTACGATCTACAACTCAAAGATCAAGAGGAAAGCGTTTTGGAAGTATGAAGGATGAATTATGAATGATGAAATAAGCCGAGTAATTTGAGGTTTCCTTGCCGAATAAATATTTGGATGTGTCGTTGGATGAATATGTTCATCCTTCATCCCTCATCCTTCATACTTAACAAGAGGGTGTTATGACAACTAAAGCTTTAGCGCCGTCGCGTAAGCGCGATGATGAAATAGAAAAAAAGGTCGCCGATTTATTGCCCAAGGATGATGAAAATAGCTTGGGCAAGGCCTATGATCCACGGTTGATGCGGCGACTATTGGCCTTTATCGGGCCATACAAACGCACCATGACCGCCGCAATTGTGCTGATGATTATTGGCACAGTGCTATCGGTCGTCTCGCCATGGGTGATTGGCCAAGCAATTGACGTGGGGATCAAAGCTCAATCGCTTGATTCGCTCTACACCTGGACGATCATTTTTGCGGTCGTTTCATTGGGCGAATGGCTCTCCAACCGCTCACGGATTCACTTGCTGGCAGTTGTGGGGACGGGCGTGGTTGCCGATGTGCGTTCGGCGCTGTTTCGCCATTTGCAGCGTTTATCGCTTAATTTCTACAATCGCTACAGTGTTGGCCGCTTGATGAGCCGCCTCATTTCTGATGTTGATGTCTTGCAAGATTTTGTTACCTGGTCGATTACCGGGCTAACGCGGGCAACCTTCTCGCTGGTTGGCATTACAATCGCCATGCTCTTGCTGAATTGGAAATTGGCGCTGGTAACCTTTGCTGTGCTGCCAATTATGGTGATTGTGACCAACTACTGGCGGGTACGCGTGCGCCAAGCATATCGCTCAACCCGTGAACGGATTGCCTTGATCAACGGCTATTTGAACGAATCGATCTCAGGCATTCGGGTAACCAAAAGCTTTGTGCGCGAAGCAGCCAACGGCGAGCATTTCGATGATCTGAATCGCTCATATTTTAACGCCAACACCAGCGCTGCGCGTTTGGCCGCCACCTTCTTTCCCGCTGTCGATTTTATGGGTTCGTTGGCAACGGCCTTGGTTGTGGGCGTGGGCGGTTGGCTGGTGCTCGGCGATAATCTTACGCCGGGGGTTTTGGTGGCGTTTGTGTTGTATGTCAGCCGTTTCTTCGACCCAATTTTGGAGTTGGCGCAACGCTACAACACCTTTCAATCGACCATGGCTTCATCGGAGCGCATGTTCGCCTTGCTTGACACCGAGCCAGATATGCTCGACGCGCCGAATGCCCAAGCCTTGCCTGCCGTGCGTGGCCATGTGATGTTTGATCATGTGTCGTTTGGCTATGCCGATGGCGAGCCAGTGCTGCGCGATGTGACCCTCGAAGCCCAGCCAGGTGAAACGATTGCCTTGGTGGGCGAAACAGGCGCTGGCAAAAGCACGATTATTCGGCTGCTTGGGCGCTTCTTCGATGTAACCGATGGCGCAGTCTTGGTCGATGGTCATGATATTCGCGAGGTAACCCAAGCTAGCTTACGTCAACAATTAGGGATTGTGTTGCAAGATACCTTCTTATTTGGCGGTAGTATCACCGAAAATATTCGTTATGGTCGTTTGGATGCGAGCGAGGACGCTGTGATTGCCGCAGCCAAAGCGGTTGGGGCACACGAGTTTATCGAGCGCATGCCCGAAGGCTACGCCACCGATGTTGGCGAAAATGGGGTCAATTTAAGTGTGGGCCAACGCCAAATTCTCTCATTTGCTCGAGCCTTGTTGGCCGATCCGCGCTTGCTGATTTTGGATGAAGCGACCAGCAGCGTCGATACCACGACCGAACGCCAAATTCAGGCCGCCTTAGATACGCTGATGCGGGGCCGAACCAGCTTTGTGATTGCCCACCGTCTGAGCACAATCACCAATGCTAGCAAAATTGTGGTGCTTGATCGCGGCCAAATTAGCGAAATGGGCACGCATGCCGAGTTGTTGGCCCGTCGAGGCCGCTACTACAACCTTTACACCATGCAATGGAGCAAAGGCAACGGCACGATTGGGGAGTAAGAACATAGAGCATAGGGGGCGCTGGGAATTTCGGTTCTCAGCGCCGCTTAATTTCGATCCACGAAGGGCACGAAGCGCACGAAGGGCCGAAACCACGAAGGGCCGAAACCACGAAGGCTGTTTATGCCAAATCCCTGACATCAGATCCCTCGTCTTTCTCTGCACTTCTGCGTTAAAATTGATCCCAACATCCAATACCGGATAAGGCCTATGCTCTATGCTCTATGCTCTATGCTCTTACTATTCAGTCAGCTTTTCCCCAAAGCGTGCTCCACGCGAGAGATTGATCAACTCAAACAAATCATCCTGTTCAACATTAATAATTTCACGTTTGGCGAGCTCTAAAACCGTCCAAAGAGCTACAATCACTTCGCTACGGGTCGTCGCGAGGCTCAGCAGGTCGTCAAAGGCGACAAAGCGTTGGCGCTGCAAACGTTCACCAATCAACTCGGCCATTTCGGCAATCGTAATAACTTTGGCCTTGGGGATGGCTATCGGTGGAGTTTCACGCTCGATCAGGCTCAAACGCCGCGAGAGGGCATTAACCAAGGCACTTAATTTATGGGCGGCGATTTGGGGCGCAGGTAAATCAGGCTGGGGCGGTAGGGCAACCCGCTCCCACACGCGCAAACCAGCGCTTTCCCATTCGCGCAATTGGGTCGCAGCTTGTTTAAATTGTTGATATTCGCGCAGACGTTGGGCCAATTGCTCAGCCACATCTTCTTCAGGAGGGGCGGGTGGTGGCTCACGTCGAGGTAGCAATGCCCGCGACTTAATCAACAATAATTGCGCCGCCAAGGCTAGAAAATCGGCCACGGTCAGCGGGTCGGGGTCGGGCATGGCTCGCACATGAGCCAAATATTGATCGGCAACTGCTGCCAACGAAATTGCCGTGATCGCCAATTCTTCACGCTCAATCAGGCGCAACAGCAAATCCAAAGGGCCAGCAAATTCGGGCAATTGCAGATTATAGGGGTGATGAGTTGCTAAGGGCATAGTCGTATCGATGAGGGATGAAGGATGAGGGATGAAGTCATCACGTATCGCCCATTATAAAACAGAGAGCATAGACAAGAGGGGTCAGGATTCAGGGGCTAGGGGTCAGGCAATTGACATCAGCAGATAACTACCGACAGATATATCAATCTGTGGACCAACATAAATCTTCACAGTTCCAAACTGACCCCTGAACCCTGACCCCTAACAACTACGGATAAATCCCACGCATTGCCATCGCGCGGACGACGCGATCAACGGCTAGCAGATAGGCGGCTGTGCGCAATGGCACAAAGCGTTCTTGGGCGACGGTAAAGACCTCGTTAAAGGCTCGTTCCATGGTCGTGGCTAATTCGCCATGAACTTCGCGTTCAGTCCAGAAGAACTCTTGCAAGCCCTGCACCCATTCGAAGTAGGAAACCACAATCCCGCCTGCATTGGCCAAGATATCGGGCACAACCATAATTTGCTTATTGGCGAGAATCGAATCGCCCGTTGGCGTGATTGGGCCATTGGCTAATTCGACCACAATTTTAGCTTGAATTCGGCCAGCATTGGCTCCGCTAATATCGTTTTGGCCTGCTGCCAGCACCAAAATATCGCATGGCAATTCGAGCAATTCGTTATGGCTAATCGGCCTTGTCCCAGCCAAATTGGCTACGCCATCAGTCTGAACCCGATGTTCAATCAAAGCAGCAACATCAATCCCAGCCTCGGTTTCGGCCACAATGCCGGTGTTATCATCGCTGGCAGCAATAATCCGACAGCCCATTTCAGCCAAGAATTGCAACACCAAACGCCCAGTTGAACCGGAACCTTGCATCACCACCCGTGCTCCCGCCAAATCGAGGCCAATTTTGCTGGCTGCTTGGCGCACGGTATAGCACAAACCACGGGCAGTTCCTTGGCCATGGCCCTGTGAACCGCCAACTTGAACTGGTTTACCAGTTGCGACCGATGGCATCGTGTAGCCATGATGCATCGAATAGGTATCCATAATCCAGGCCATGGTTTGCTCGTTGGTGTTAAGGTCGGGCATGATTACATCGCGTTCAGCGCCGATCAATGGGGTAATTTCGGTCACATAACGCCGAATAATCCGCTCAAGTTCGCCGCTGGTCAATTCGCGATGATCGCAAACGATTGCGCCCTTGGCTCCACCATAGGGAATTTGCACAATCGCACAACTCCAGGTCATCCACATCGCCAAGGCTTGCATTTCATCGAGCGTAGCCGACGATTGTAAGCGCAAGCCTCCTAGGGCCGGGCCACGGGTAATATTATGATGGACACGATAGCCAGTTAAAGTTCGCACCCGCCCATTATCCAGCTTGACCGGAAAATGCACAATCAACTCACGCCGTGGCTCGCGGAGCATATCGCGAACTTCCGGTTCTAAGGCCAGCAATTCAGCGGCAATATCAAATTGGCGCTGGGCGGTTGCCATTGTGGTTTCAATCATCGTAAAACTCCTCGGCAGTGAGTGTAAAGCAACGCTGCTTTAGGCATAATCGTTAAGTGCATGTATCTTAACACACTCCGCATGGTTCGTGCTAGCGCATAAACGAAAACGCCGTACTTCGTGCCACATCCGGCCAAAACGTTCTTCAAACAAGACCAATTCAGCCACATGCCAGCGTTGTGGTTGCCATGTTTCGGCGACCCAGGTTTGAGCGCTCGCCAAACTGCTATATTGCAATAATTTGCCAATCGTTAGGGCTGGCCATGGCTGGCGTTTGATTGGGCGCGTTTGCGGCAAGCTCGCTTGGAGTTGTTCGAGCAAGTTTTTGCCTTGGCTGGGGAGCAGCACCAAACGATGCTGGTTTGGGGCGATTTGCAAGTGCTCAAGGGTCAGATCGAAACTCGACCATTGGCTTAGAATGGTTGCCACCTCTCGCTCAAAATCATCACGATCGCTGGGATGGCTGCTTGGCACAAGCACAATATGCGGCGGCAAGCCATGGCGATAACTCGGATCATAGCGCTGGCGATAGTGATCAAGCATTGTCACTACCTCGGGCGGTGGCACAATTGCCAAGCGAATTGGCCGATGCTTGCGCTGATAGCGCGTGCGATATTCAACAAAACGCCGAATTTGCTGATTCATGGTGCGCAACGAGCTGATACCAAAGCGCCCCAGCCAGGCCAAAAATCGATTGGACGAACCAGCCAAACGATGCAAAAACTGTTTATAAGCTACCCGCGTTCGGCGAATCAGCCGATGGCGTGGGCCAATCAAGGCCGAGCCAATCACCAAGAAAATAATCCCTTGAAGAATTGGCAGAATCACACCCAAGATGCCGATAAAAATCAAAAACCAGCCCAATATTGGTCGAACCCGTGGCCAGATACGCAAAAACCACCCCCAGAGAATTTGGCGTTCTTGGGGGCGGTAGCTACACCACACTAAGTTTAGCAATAAGATTCCAAGTAGTAAGCGCATAATTTCAGTTTGATCCACGTTGATCGTCAGTAATCATCAGCGCGATTAAGCAAAATCTGCGCCGCTAGCGTTGCCAAGCACCCACGTTCCAAGTAATTGGAGCCAATGGTTGCGGTTGCACACCTCGCACATTCGGCGCAAGCAACACCGTCGTTTGGCGGGTAATCACGGGCAAGACTGGTAATTCGCGGGTAAAAATTTGCTGTTGTTCGCTATAGGCAGCTTTACGCACCGCTGGATCAAGCGAACTGGTGGCGGTACGAATCGCCCGATCAGCAGTATCCATACACCAACCAGTAAAATTATCGCCGGAGTAGCCGTTAATTTGGTTAGGAATCGCGGCGCAACTCCACAACACCGCGCCGTCGGGATCAACGCTGCGCAGCCAGCCAAACAAGGCCAGCTCAAAGCGTCGGCCAAATAATGGCCCTTGCTGGCTATACAAATCGGTGGTTGATAAGGCTTCAACCTTGATATCAATTCCGATTGCCTGCATATCGCTGACAAATTGCTCACTAAGGCGTTGGCGAATCGGGGTTTGGGCCGAAGTGGTTAATGTCAATTGGAAGGGCGTGCCATCAGGGCGTTCGCGCAAACCATCATCATTGGTATCACGATAATTCATTTCATCAAGCAATTGGCGTGAAAGTGCAGGATCAAAAGTATAACTGACCACCGTTATTGGATCAAAAGCCCATGATTCAGCCGCCAACCAACTATGCAAAACTGCGTTGGGCGTGCCATACAAGGTTGTGCTAATCGCCTCACGGTCGAAGCCATGGGCAATCGCTTGGCGCATCCGAATATCTTGTAAAGCTACAACCGCCAAATTCATGTCGATATGTTCCCAAATTGGGTTAGGTGCTTGGAGCAATTGCAAGGTTTTGGATTGCACATCAGTTTTCAGATCAAGCGCTAATTGTTCCAACGAGCCTTCTGTCCAAGCCACATCGACCCGCCCGCTCAGCACATCGTCGCGCATCATGGCAATATCAGGATACAAACGGGCAATAATCGTGCTAGGCAATTGTTGCGCTTGACCTTCGCGCCGCACAAATTCCAACTGCGTGCCTGCCGTCCAGGCTTTGAGCGTATACGGGCCATAGCCAACTGGCGACTGGGCCAAACGATCGCTAACTTCTTTGGCACTTGGCTGGCCTTCAAACAAATGTGCTGGCAGTGGAGTCCAAACCGTGATCAAATAATTTGGGTCGTCACGTTCGGGCGGCAAATAGGCGCGGGTCGTATATTGATCAAGCGCCACATAATCGGCGGTTAAGTCGCTTTGAGTTGCCAATTGGGCAGTTGAGGCGCTGCCACGCAACAAATTATAGGCAAAAACTGAATCGGCTGCGGTTAATGGCTGTCCATCTTCCCATTGCAGATTTTTATTCCAGCGATAGGTAACAGTTAACTGCCGCACACTGGTAATAGTTTCAGTTTGCGTAGTGGTAATTACGCCATTCGCATCAAGATTAACCGTGGTTGTAATATATTGCACATCACCATTTTCGAATGATGGCACGCGCTCCAAAACGCCAGTTGTGGTATAAGCTTCAGCAACCACCGTCAAAGGCGCAGGGTAAAGCAATTCAATCAAGGGAGCCGCGCCACGAAAGGCATAACTGTAAGGATACAGATCAATCGGCTCCTCAGTTAAGCCCAACGTCCAAAGATTGGAAGTGGCAGGGTTGGTAGTTGGCAAGGGAGTTTGCACTTGGACAGTTGGCTGACCAACTGGGGCACCACCCTCAATACTACAACTAATCAAGCTAAAACAGAGCAACAGCGCAAGGCTAAAACGCAATTTCATGAGCATCAATCCAAGGCCAAGCATCGAGCAAGCAATGAACAACTTGCTGATGGTTGACGCTCTAATTTATTCAAACCGCAACGTTCGATCACTTTTAAGCAACAGGCAGTGTAGCGCAGCCCGCCACTTTTGTCGAATATTTGTAGGCCATATTTCAGGGATTATGGAGGTTTCTCATCAGATCTTTAGCTAGTTAAACAACGAACCGAGGTAGCAAAGCCGCCTCGGTTCTGGTGTTGTTGCCCAACAATGCGCTTAACCTTGAGCAAAGTGACAAGCGACAAAGTGGCCTGGCTCTTTTTCCTCAAAGGCTGGGTCATCGTGTTTACAAATATCTTGAGCCAGCCAGCAGCGTGGGTGGAAGCGGCAGCCACTTGGTGGATTAACTGGGCTAGGCACATCGCCTTCCAAGATAATCCGGTCGCGCTTGATGGTTGGGTCGGGCAAGGGAATCGCCGACATCAAGGCTTTGGTATAGGGGTGCATTGGTTTGCGGAAGAGTTGATCGCGGGTTGAAAGCTCGACCATCCGCCCCAAATACATCACACCCACCCGATCGCTGATGTGTTCAACGACGCTCAAGTTGTGGGCAATAAACAGATAGGTTAGGCCCAAATCTTTTTGCAAATCGTTCAACAAGTTGAGCACCTGCGCTTGGATCGACACGTCCAACGCTGAAACAGGCTCATCACAAACGATCAATTTAGGTTGCATCACCAAAGCCCGGGCGATCCCGATCCGTTGGCGTTGACCACCTGAAAACTCGTGCGGGAAGCGGCGCATGTGGCCTGAATTCAGACCAACCCGCTCCAACACTTGGGCAACTTGGTCAAGCCGCTCTTTGGGCGTGCCAATATTGTGAATCTTCAAGCCTTCGGCAATACTTTGGCCCACTGGAATCCGTGGGTTGAGTGAGGCATAGGGGTCTTGAAACACAATCTGCATATCGCGGCGCAAGGTTCGCATGCGGCCAGAACTTGCCTTGAGCACATCTTGGCCATCAAATACCACCTCGCCTGCCGATGGCGGAATCAAGCGCAAGACCGTGCGGCCAGTGGTGGTTTTGCCACAGCCTGATTCGCCGACCAAGCCGAGCGTTTCACCCTTTTTGATGCTGAAACTTACGCCATCGAGTGCCTTAACTTGGGCGACTGTGCGGCGTAACAAACCACCCTTAATTGGAAAATATTTCTTGAGATTGCGTACCTCAAGCAAATTCTCACTGGTACTGTTGGAAACAGTCATGTCAAACCTCTTCTAGTACAACCAGCAACGTACCAGTCGATCACCTTCGAGCTTGATCAACGGGGGTTCTTCTTGCGTACATTGATCCATGCGATGGGCACAGCGTGAAGCAAAACGACAACCTGCTGGCGGGTTCAACAAGCTCGGAACCTGGCCAGGGATTGTTTCTAATTCATCGCGCACATTGCCCAACACTGGCGTTGAAGCGATCAAGCCTTGGGTATAGGGGTGTTTGGGTGCTTCAAACAAGGCATGGACAGGCGCATATTCAACCGCCTTACCTGCATACATCACCATCACATTTTCGGCCATTTCGGCCACCACCCCTAAATCGTGGGTAATCAAAATAATTGCAGTATTAACCTTTTCGCGCAACTCGCGCATGAGATCCAAGATTTGGGCTTGAATCGTTACGTCAAGTGCAGTGGTTGGCTCATCGGCAATCAACAATTCGGGGTTACATGCCAAGGCCATGGCGATCATCACCCGTTGGGCCTGACCGCCAGAAATTTCGTGGGGGAACGAACGCATCCGACGCACGGGGTCGGGCAAACCAACTAAAGTAAGTAGCTCAATCGTGCGTTTATTGCCTTCCTCGCCCGAAAGCCCTTGGTGAATTTGCAAGGCCTCGATAATCTGTTCACCGATGCGGAAAACAGGATTCAGACAGGTCGTTGGCTGTTGGAAAATCATTGAAATCCGATTGCCACGGATTTTGCGCATTTCTTCTTCACTCAGGTCGAGCAAATTCTCGCCATCGAACATGATCTCACCTTCGATGACTTTACCAGTTTTGCCCAACAAACGTAAGATCGACATGGACGTTACGCTTTTGCCACACCCCGATTCACCGACGATGCCCAAGGTTTCGCCACGACGCACCTGAAAATCGAGGCCATCGACGGCATGGACAGTGCCTTCATCGGTGAAAAAGTAGGTTTTGACACCCTTGAGTTTCAACAAAACATCGGATTGAGCCACAAGCATGCCCCTATCTAGCAAGAATTACAGGTTAGCGTTTGGCGCGTGGGTCAAGAGCGTCGCGCAAGCCATCGCCAATGAAATTGAAGCACAATGAACAAATAAAGATTGCCAGCCCCGGGAAGAAGGCTTGCCACGTATATTTTTCCAAAACGGTTGTATTAACATCTTTGAGCATATTACCCCAAGATGCTGCGGGTAATTGCACCCCGAAGCCCAAAAAGCTTAGGGCGGCTTCGGTGATCATCACACCACTCAAGGCCAATGATGCATTAACAATGTTGGGCGCTAAGGCATTTGGCACCAGGTGGCGGAACATAATCCGCAAGTTGGAAGCACCTAAAGCCCGTGAAGCCGAAACATATTCTTGTTCACGTAAGCTCAAAATTTGGCCGCGCATCAAGCGTGCGCCGCCAGTCCAACTAAAGAAGACCAGAATCATAATCAATACATTGATTGTGGGCTTCAAAATAGTCGAGATAATTAAGAGAATTGGCAGCAATGGCAAGGTGTTGAGGAAGTCAACAAAGCGCATTGCAAAGGCATCGACCACCCCACCGAAATAACCGCTCATCACGCCAACGATAATCCCAATCAATTCACTGAGCAGGGTTACAGCAACGGCGATATAGAGCGAAACACGCCCAGCATACAGCAAGCGGGTCAGCAAATCGCGGCCATTATAATCAGTACCCAACCAAAAAGTTAGCTCAGCACCCTTGGGCGTGCGAACTTCGCCGCCAATCCCATTATAGAAAAGGTCTTTGGGCAACGTATAAGCCGTGCCAGGTGGTTGGTTCTTCTTGACAATCGCACTATCGGTCTCCCCGAAAGGCATCAAGAACGGCCCAACGATCACCGCCAAAACCACCAAGAACAAAACGATTACACTACCAACCGCAAAACGGTGACGGGTAAAGCGTTTAAGAATCTCAAGCCATGGGCGCTCATATTCTTCTTTTTTTGCCTCGCGAGCTTCGACTTGAGTTGTTGAAACAGCCATGGATTTTCCTTTCACAGTGTTGATAAGACCAATCGCAAACCGTCAGCCGTAGCTACTCAAGTCGGATTCGTGGGTCAACAATCGTATACAGAATATCAGCAAGCAAGGTGGCAAAGACCAACAAAATCGATGAGATCAGCAAGAAGGCCATTGCCAATGGGTAATCTTTGAGGTTCAAAGCGCTAATAAAGGTAAAACCGAGTGCTTTATAATTAAAGACTGTTTCGGTAAACAATGCGCCACCGAAAACCCCAGGAATTGCAAAAACGATAATCGTGATCAAGGGAATCAAGGCATTGCGGAAGGCATGCTTGTAGATCACGACCCGTTCTTTAACCCCTTTAGCGCGGGCAGTTCGCACATAATCTTGGCTCAACACTTCGAGCATACTAGCCCGCATAAAGCGGCTCCAGTTAGCCAAGTTGAGCATTGAAAGCACGGTAACTGGCATAACGAGGTGCATCACGCGATCGAGGAACGAGCCAGCCACAACGGTACCGAGGATTGGCACCTCGTAGTTGCGCAAGGCCAAAATATCACCAGCCGGAAAGTAGAACCAGCCATTACGTTTGAACCATAGCGATACCGCAATAATCAACAAACCAAACCAGAAGGCTGGCAGTGATAAGCCAATAAAGCTAAATGTGGTCAGCACATAATCAAAGAATGAATATTGGCGTACTGCCGAGAAGACCCCCAACGGAATCCCCAACACCAACGAAATCAAGGTTGAGGAAATCATTAACCAAAGCGTATCGGGGAGTTTATCGCCAATAATTTCTAAGACTGGCGTATTGCGTTGGAACTTCCACGATGTGCCCCAATCCCAGCGCAAAATTCCTTTGCGATCACCCTTGTATTCCTCAAGGCCAATTTTATCCATCCAAGTATCGCCAGCTAACCAAGTTGGATACCACAAGTACCAAGGCTTATCAGCCCCAAGCAATTTCGCTTGGCGTTTGATATCCTCTTCACTCGGACGGCTTTTGGGATCTGTGTTTTGGCGCAACTCATCAAGTGGACCACCAGGAGCCAACGCAAACAGCGAGTAGATCACTGCTGATGAGAACAGGAGAACGAGCATCGCTTGAAACAAGCGCCGAATGAGATATACGGTCATGCGGTACCTCTACACATGCTTGAATGGTTAATACCAAGATAAACGGTTGTTAACTATTACACTCTACTTTAGTCAATTACGTTCAAAAAAAGAGCAATCAATTTTAAAGCTGGAAAAACTGGCCTATTGTACCATTTATCTCGCATTACAAAAAAAACCACACAAGCACGACAATCACTGTCTGGTGGTTACGACATCCTGAGTGACAACATTGTCTTGATTTAACTGCATGGTGCTCGCGAAAGGTTGTAGGAAACGAGAGGGAACAACTACGGAGCCACGTGCAAGCACGCAGCTCCGTAGTGGGGAGCTTACCAATTACTTGGTAACATCCCAGGTTTCGATGTTCCAGAAGTCAACTTGGCTGGTTGGGTTCAAGTCCAAGCCGCTAACCTTGACGTTGTAAGCACCAACATTGACGCGTTGGTACAATGGGAAGGTTGGCAATTCGGCATTGAAGACCTTTTGAGCTTCGATGACCAAAGGAATCCGCTTGGCGCGGTCGGTTTCTGATTGTGAGGCCAACGCTGGCTTGTCGTAAGCTTCGTTACACCAGCCGGTGTTGTTTTGGCCACCGTAGCTGTTTTCAGCGGTTGGCACTTGCTCACAGAGGTACAGAGCGGTCGAAGGCTCTGGGCCACTGACCCAAGCGTACAAGCCTAAGTCGAAGCGGCGGCCTGACAAGATACCTTCTTCGCCGTTCTTGAACAAGACATCGGTTGCTGGCACGAAGTTCAATTGAACATCGATCCCAACAGCTTTCAAGTCTTCTTGGATCAACTGAGCCACTGAGGCGCGGGTTTGGTTGTTTTCGGTGGTGAAGAATTGAACCGTGAGCTTGGTACCATCTTTTTCAAGAATACCATCAGCGCCAGCAGTCCAACCAGCTTCGGCCAAGAGAGCCTTAGCTTTTTCAACATCGTATTCGTAAGCTTCCAAGCCTTCGCCGTTTGGTGGATAAGCCCAGTGGTCGGCTGGCAAGAAGGTGTTCATCACAACGGTCTTGCCGAACAAGACGTTATCGATGATTTGCTTGCGGTTGACAGCGTAAGCTACAGCTTGGCGCAACTTGACATCAGCGAATACTGATGGTTGGCCGTCGTTGCGCTCGACACCGAAGTCCATGTGTTCCCACACGGTTGCTGGAACATATTGGCCCTTGAGCACGCCAGCAGCTTCGAGTTCGTCGAGCTTAGGAGCGTTAGCCAAGGTCAAACCAATTGAACCAACTACGTCGATTTCGCCGCTTTCCAATTGTTGCAACACTTGATCTTCGCTGGTCAGATACTTGAAGGTAACATTACCAACGAGAGGGAAACCAGCTTTCCAGTAGGTTTCGTTTGCAACCAACTTGGTGCTTTCTTGTGGGGTGTTTTCGAGGATTTTGTATGGGCCATAAGCCAATGGCTTGCTAGCGTAGTCGCTACCACCAATGGTTGCTGGATCGACGCTTTCCAAAACGTGCTTTGGTTCAGGACCAAAGGTGTTCAAGAAGTAGGTTGCATCGGTGTAGCCTGGTGCAGCGTACCATACCAAGGTTTTGTCGTCTTTGGCTTCGTATTTTTCGGTGCGATCAAGCACGAAGCGGCTAGCGTTCTTGATGCCTGGATCTTGGTACAATTCAGCAGCAAACACGAAGTCGGCTGCGGTGATGGCGGTGCCATCTTCCCAAGTCATGCCATCAATCAAGGTCCAAGTTACAACAACTTGTTCCAATTCAACAGCTTCGGTCAAGCTAGCGGTATCGGTGATCAACTCATCGTCGATCACGATGTTGCCAGCATAGGCGCTATCAACTGAGACGGTTTGGGTCACTGCATCGCCATCTTCGAAGCTTGGCAATTTGGTGAAACAAACTGGTTGATATTCGTAGCTCAAAGTGGTGAAACAAGCTGGTTGAATCGCTGACAACACTTGGGTGGTGGCGCTTGATTGTGATTCAATGCCGAACAAGGTGTCTGGCGATTGGGTCATACCGATGATGATGGTTTTATCCATATCAGGTGCACCACCGGTTTGTGGTTCGGCAGTTGCTTCAGCAACGGTTGGTTCGACGGTTGCTTCAGCAGTTGTTGGTTCAGCAGTTGCTGCTGATGAAGTATCTGTAGTTGCGGTTGCTGGGGCAGTCGTTGCTGGAGCTGTGGTTGGAGTTGTTTCGCCACCACAAGCGGCCAGGATCGGAACAACAAGGACCAACATGAGCGCAAAGCTCATCAATTGGCGCTTTGATCGAAGCATTCTTGCCTCCTAAATCAAACAGTTGAAAGGACGATTTCTAAATCGAACATTCCTATATCAGAGGGATATAGGGCCAACAGGGTGTCTCGTTGGTGACGTGACCACCTCCTTCCAATGTGGTTTTTGGGGATAGTATAAGTAGCACAGATGCAATCTGTATTCAGAGCATCATTATAACCATTAAAAAGCTGATGTCAAAATTTGTAGTACTTTTTGCCTAATCTTTGGGCAGTTTGCCCAACGACCTAGCTAACTATCTAAAAATATTCACGCTCAATTTGGGCAATTTGCTCGCCCCAAGGGGGTAGTACCACTCCCTTGGAGCGAGCTAAAAGCTTTACTTGCGGCGTTCGCGGTTGCGCAAGAATGGCGGAATATCTAAATCGTCGTTGCTACCAAACGAGGTTGGTGGAGTGGGCCGTTGTGGTTGTTGCGGTTGAGGTGCTGGCCGCACTGGTTGCTGCACTGGTTGTTGGTAGCTGGTTGGTTGGCTAGGTTGGCTTTGCGCCGATGGATATGAACGTGAGCGATTGTTGCCTTGTGGTCGCGCTTGATCAAAGCCGGTAGCAATAATCGTGATTTTAACTTCATCAGCTGGCAGGTTAGGGTCAATCCGTGCGCCGAAAATAATGTTGGCATCAGGATCAGCTGCCTTGGAAATAATCTCGGCAGCTTCGTTGACTTCCAACAAGCCCAAATCTTCGCCACCAGTCACGTTGAACAGCACGCCCTTAGCACCATCAATCGAGATTTCAAGCAAGGGTGATGAAATCGCCATATTGGCAGCATCGACCATGCGATTATCGCCGATACCATGGCCAATTGCCATCAAGGCCGTGCCTTGTTGCGACATAATGGTTTTTACGTCGGCAAAGTCGAGGTTAATCAAACCACGACTGGTAATCAAATCGGAGATCCCTTGAATACCTTGGCGCAGCACATCGTCGGCCATGCGAAAAGCTTCATTCATTTTGGTGTTTTTCGAAGCAATTTGCAGCAAGCGATCGTTTGGCACCACAATCAAGGCATCAACGCTTGGCTTGAGTTGGTCAATCCCCGATTCGGCAACTTTGCGGCGATGGTTGCCCTCAAACAAGAAGGGGCGCGTCACCACACCAACCGTCAAAGCGCCAATTTCTTGGGCAATTGAAGCAATCACGGGCGAAGCACCTGTGCCAGTACCACCACCCATGCCAGCAGTGATGAAAACCATATCCGAGCCACGCAACACATCGTGCAGCTCATCATGGGTTTCTTCGGCGGCTTTTTGGCCAATCACGGGATTACCGCCTGAGCCAAGCCCGCGCGTCAGTTTATCGCCAATCCGCACGCGAATTGTGGCAGGCGAGTGAATCAGGGCTTGAGCATCGGTGTTGACGGTGATAAATTCGACCCCTTGCAGGCCCGATTCGACCATGCGATCAACCGCATTCGAGCCGCCACCACCAACCCCAATCACCTTGATTTGGGCGAAATTTTCAATTAAGTTGCTATTGAAATCCATGTTAAGTTTGCCTCCAGATCAGCACCAAAGCCCAGCAATGGCGTGGATCGACTGTAGCCACGATGCTCGTTTAGGGTAAAAATTCCCGTAACCACATTTTGAAGCGGTCGTAGGTTTGTTTCCAGTTGGTCGTTGCTGGTTGGCTCGCAGCATGGCCGCCAACGCTGCCCATTCCATGACGCAAGCCCCAACGGACAAGCCCCACAGCCGTGGCATAGGGTGGTGCATCTATTGCTTCAGCTAATCCAGTCAAATTCGTTGGAATGCCAATGCGCACTGGCATCCCTAAAAGTTGGCGTGCCATCTCATCTAAGCCAGGCAATTGAGCCGAGCCACCTGTCAGGACAATCCCCGCAGGCAGTAGGCCTTCATAGCCAGAACGACGGATTTCATTGCCAATCATGTCGATCAGTTGTTCGGCTCGCGCTTGCAGAATTTCATTCAATTCAATCCGCGAGACTTGTTGATGTTCGCCTGGCGAAAAGCCATCGGTATCGATCAGATCATCATCAGGGTCATGGCTGTCGATATCGGTTACTTTGCCATAGCGCAATTTGAGATATTCGGCGGTGTTATGCGGTGTATGCAGCACATAGACCAAATCATTGGTGAAATGTGCTCCGCCAATTGGCAACACCACGGTGTGCCAAATGCCACCACCAATAAAAATCGCAATGTCGGTTGTGCCACCACCAATATCAACGAGCACAACCCCACGGCTTTTATCTTCTTCGCTTAGCACCGCCTCGCCTGAGGCTAAGGGTTGCAGCACCAGGTCGTCGATGCCGACCCCAGCCCGTTCAACACTCTTGATTAAGTTTTGAATCGCCATTACTTCGCCAGTAACGATATGCGTTTCAACTTCAAGCCGATAGCCTGCCATACCCACTGGGTCGCGAATGCCCTCATGGCCATCAACGATATAGGCCCGTGGAATCACATGGATCACTTCACGTTGGGTTGGGATGGCAATCGCTTGGGCGGCTTCGACAGCGCGGGCAACGTCTGTGCGCGAAATTTCATGATCAGGCCGTGAGATGGCAACCACCCCACGACTATTCACTGAGGAAATATGGCGGCCCGCAATCCCGACAAAGGCAGTGCCAATGCGATAGCCCGAAAGCCGTTCGGCCTTTTCAACCGAAGTTGCAATCGCGCTAACTGCCTCGTCGATATTGACCACAACACCGCGATCAAGACCTTTGGAAGGCGTGAGGCCAACCCCTAAAATATTCACTTTGCCTGTATCGTGAACTTCAGCAACCAAAGTACATATTTTGGTTGTACCGACATCAATACCGACAATGGTGCGATTCATGGAAAACCCCTTGTGTTAGGCTAAAATGTTGCCTGTCAAGCAGGGTTGCTGGCGATTATACGAGATAGCAGATCGCTTTGCAACCACGCTGCATTGCGTCAACAACCTACACTAGGTCGCAGAAGAAGCTGCATCTTCAAGGCTGGAACAATGCTCAATGTCGGGTTGCTCGAAATAATGAATGATGAGAGCGCGACATTGCGAAAAAGTGCATCTATCAAGCGTACCACAGCCTTGTTTTGACAACCTGCGCCTAGCCAACCAGGTGTTGTCGAATGCGACTGGCATTTTCAAACAAACGGACACCAAAGGCCACCACTGCCGCCAAATAGAGGTCAATGCCTAACCGCTCACCAAGAAACGCCAGCACGACCGCCAATACAGTGTTGCCAATTAATCCCGAAATAAAAATCCGATTCCGATAGCGTTTTTCGATTGTTGCCCGGGTTGCCCCAACAATCGAATCAAGCGCCGATAAAACTGCCACCGCTGTGTAACGGGCAAATTGCGAGGGGATTGTCAGGCCGGAAACAAGTCCAATCGCCACCCCGACTCCAAGCCCCGCCAGCGGAATCCACATAGCTTGTCGCTGCTCCACGCATGTGCTCCTTATTGCGATCCTGCCGTTGGCGTTGGAGTCGCCTGCGGTCGATAGTAGGGTTTTTCTGGTCGTAAATCGATAAATGTCCATGCAGTGTTGCTTGCTTGAACTTGTTGCAACGTTGCAAGTTTCAAATCAAGGCTCACCTGCTGTTCAGCCAACCGCCCAAATACCGCTTGATTGGTATCATTGTAAACCGAAAGCCCATAGTATGGGTCCCATTCGTAGCGCGTCGGTTGCCAACCAAGCTCTTTGGGAATGCGCAAATACAGCGTTTGGGCCAAATTCAGCGCATCAGTGTCGATGTAGCTCCCCGCCGAAATGGGAATCGTGCGGGTATCGTAAATCACTAAGGTTGCCGTGGTAATCGAAGTAGCCAAGCCTAACACTTCGCCACCTGCCGTCACTTCGTAATTTGTACCACCCATATTCCAAACCACTGCTGCCTGACGCTCTTGCACCCGCACCAACACGCGGGCGGGAATCCGCAATTGCACGCTGGCCGTGGCCACATAGGGATTTTGGCTAATTCGCGCGGCCACTTCTGCCGGATCAATATCCCAAATCGAGATGCCTTGCAGGTCAGCTAGTTGGCTGATCGTGGCGGCATCAACCGAGCGATTGCCCTCGATCTCCAATTCGCCAACCACAAAGGCTGGCGAACGAAAGACCACAATCAAACAACCGATACCAAGCAACAACAATCCCAAAGCCACTAATTTGCCATTTAAGAGCATGCTGCGCAGAATGGTTCGCGCAGTTGGGCGCACCATCGGCGTGGTGGTACGCACGCCCAGCGGTGCACGCCCGCGCGGTTTGCGGCTAATCAAGCGGCTTGAGCGGCGTGGATTACTCATCGGCCTCGCTCGTGATAACGCTCAATCGCCAAATCGATCAGCCGATCAAGTAATTCGCTATAGCCAAGGCCCGTGGCTTCCCACAATTTGGGATATTGGCTCATCGCCGTAAAACCAGGGAAGGTATTAATTTCGTTGATATAGATCGCGCCAGTTTCGCGCTCGACAAAGAAATCGACCCGCGCCAAGCCAGCCCCGTCAATCGCTTTGAAGGCGGTAACTGCCATTTCGCGCAGTTGTTGGCTGGTCGCAGCATCAAGCTCCGCCGGAATTGCAAATTGGGTTTGGCCTTCAAGATATTTATCGGCATAATCGTAAAAATCGTTGGCAGGCAGCACTTCGCCTGGCACTGAGGGCTTGGGATCATCGTTGCCCAAAATTGCGACTTCAATTTCGCGGGCATTGATGCCTTGCTCGACCACAATTCGCCGATCGTAGCCAGCGGCCTCGGCCATGCCAACCGCCAATTCAGCGCGATTGCTGACTTTGCTAATACCGACGCTGCTGCCTAAGTTGGCTGGTTTGACAAACATTGGATAGTGCAAATGAGCTTCAAGTCGCTCGTAGAGAGCTTCGGGCTGGGTTTGCCAATCGCGGCGCAAAACCAACTGCCATGGTACTTGGGGCAAGCCAGCGGCGGCAAACGCCGATTTCATCAAGCCTTTATCCATCCCAACTGAAGCCGCCAAAACCCCACAGCCAACATAGGGCAGATTGGCGAACTCAAACACCCCTTGAATCGTGCCATCCTCGCCAAATGGGCCATGCAAGACTGGAATAATCACATCTAAGGCCGCAACATTGGTTTGTTCGGGCAAACTGCCAGCACTTTGCACAATTGCTGTTTCGCTGACGACCCCAGCTTGCGGTGCACGGCCAAGCATCTTTTGGTCGGCCTGTTGCTCCAAGGCCAACAACGGATCACCGCCGCTGAGCCATTGGCCATTACGGGTGATACCAATCGGAATCACGGTGTATTTTTCAGGATCAAGCGCATTCATCACGGCCCGCGCCGATTTTAACGATACTTCGTGCTCGCCCGATTTCCCGCCAAAAACAATTCCAACCCGCCGTTTTGTCATAACGATTGATCCTCACTGGTGATCACGCGAACTTCTAATTCGAGTTCGATCCCAAATTGTTTGAGCACTTCGGTTTGGGCATATTCGGCTACCCGCAAAATATCGCTAGCCGTCGCCCCACCCAAATTCAAGATATAGTTGGCATGTTTTTCGGCAATTTGAGCCGCACCCATGCGAAAACCTTTCAAACCAGCAGCATCGATCAAACGGCCAGCCGTGGTATTGGCAGGGTTTTTAAACACCGAGCCACACGACGAGCCAGCTGGCGTGCGTTGCTTACGACCATCAGCAATCTCGGCCATTTTGCTGGCGATCCGCACAGGATCATCGCGCCAAGCAGTCAAGACTGCATCGAGCACATAGGGAATGCGCGTGGTTGGGCGATTGCCTGCCAGTCGTTTGAGTTGGCTGGTGCGATAGTCGAATTGAAAATCAGCCGCCGTCCACTCGATAATCTGGTTATCGGGCATTAATAAACGGGCTGATTGCAAGTGTTTGGCGGTTTCGCCACCATAACAACCAGCGTTACCATAAATTGCCCCGCCGATTGTGCCAGGCAAACCTTCGGCCCATTCGAGGCCAGCAATACCCTGAGCCGCCAAGCGACGCACTGTGCCAGCGGTCGGCGCACCAGCCTGCACATGAATCGTCAGTTGATCGCCATGTTCATACAATTCAAAGCCAGTCGCACGATTGCGAATCACTAAGCCATTCCAGCCTACATCGCTCATCAGCAAATTCGAGCCGCCGCCCAGCATAAAAATTGGCAATTGCTGAAGCTCGGCCCATTGCACCGCCTCAACCTGTTGCTCAGGACTGGTAACGTTTACAAAATACCGCGCAGGGCCACCAATGCGCCAAGCTGTGTAGGGCGCGAGTAGCTCATGTTCGCGAAGATCGATCATGCTTAAACCTGCATTCCTATAGTTCGCAAGCGTTCACGCAAGCGTTTTTGTTCATCGTAATGGCCAAGACCTTGGCGCAATAAAAAGGCTGTATGCCAATGCTTGGCCGCATCGTGGCGATCATTCCATTCATAGGCCAAATCGCCCAAACGCTCGCTAGCCAAGGCAATCCCGACTGTATCGCCCAATTGCTGGGCATTAGTCAGGGCAATATTGTAGTTGGTGCTGGCCGAGCCATAATCGGCTTGCGCTCGATAGGCATCGCCCAAGCGATTGTGCAGCATAATCTGGCCAACTCCAGGCGTGCGCCGATCCTCATATTGCAAGGCTTTGAGAAACGATTCAATCGCCGTTTGATAATCGCCGCGTGCATGGTGAATCACCCCAAGCACGGTGTAGGCGCGGGCGGTGCCAACCGCATCGTTTAATTTTTCGCGCAGCATCAAGCTTTCGGCTTGGCAACGCAGCGCTTGATCCAAATCGTTTAATTCGAGATACGAAAGCGCCAATTTTTCATGGACAATCGCCACGCCCAACGTGCCAGGCAGATGTTCCTCGATTTCCAAGGCGCGTGAGTAGTAATCGGCTGCTTGTTGGCCGGAACCAATCAAACGATACACATCGCCAATGCTTGTGATAATTTTAGCGATTGTTAGCCGATCGTCAATCACCGCTCCGCGTGCTTGTGCGGCGTTATAGAGGTGAATTGCTGCGGTATGGTGGCCTTGGAGTTGCTCAGTTTTGCCAAGATGCAACAAAGCTTCGGCCTCAAGCGGCACATTGTTGGTCGTTCGAGCCAAATCGAGCGCCCGTTTGAGCGTTTGCTCGGCACTGCTATAATCGCGCATTGCTCGTTGCGAACGCCCCAAGGCCACTAATGAACCACCCTCAATTTGCACCGATTGCGCAGCGCGGGCTAAGGTCAACAATTGCTGGGCGTAAAACAAGGCATCATCGTGATTGCCCGCCCAATCCAGTACCGTCCAAGCCAAGCTGTAGGCCCGAATTGCGAAATTGGCGCGTTGATCCTCGGCCAAACGGTTCAAATATTCCAAAGCCCGTTCGCACCAAACTCGCGCATCGGCGATATTATGTTGAGCAATCACAGTTTCTGCTTGATCAAGTGCGGCAGTAATTGCAGCGGGCCACTCACAGGCTAATGCTAAATGCCATGCCATAATTCCATCCAAACCCTCAGGCCGCCCTGTTTGTTCAGCGTAAAGTTGACGCAAGCGCTCTGCCGCATCACGATGAAATTGGCGATAGGCAGCATCAGCAATCATCAAATCACCTCAGCGCCGCCACCAACCGCTCGCCAACCGCAACCCCATCGCCAGCCCCCAAGGTCAGCACCACATCGCCAGCCTGCACATCGCGCAGCAATTGCTCAAACGCTTGGTCTAAATCGCCGACTGCCAAGGCATTCGGATGCTGCATGCCAGCCACGATTTGAGCGGTTGGGTCACCCTTGCTGGTTTCGCGTGCCCCATACACCGCGCCAATTCGCACCAGATCCGCCTGCTCAAAAGCAGTTTGAAAATCGGCAAGAAACGCTTCCAAGCGGCTAAAGGTGTGTGGCTGAAAATAGGCCACAATCCGTTGCGTCGGAAAGCGCTTGCGGGCTGCCGCCAAGGTCGCGCGAATTTCCACCGGATGATGGGCATAATCGTCAAACACCCGCACAGCGCCAACCTGGCCTTTTGGCTCGAAGCGCCGCGCCGCCCCTTGATAGTGGGCAATCGCTGCCACCGCTGCCGCCAAATCAACCCCATAGGCATGGGCGGCAGCTAAGGCTAATAAAGCATTTTGTACATTATGCTCACCAGCAACCGCTAATTGCACCGTAATTGGCTCGGCAACCGGGCTGATGATTTCAAACAGCATGCCATCGGGCGTAGCCTGAACCGCAGTTGCTCGCCAAGTATTATGCTCAGCCAAACCACAACGAATCGCTGGCACATCAGCAAGCACCCGTTGCGTGCCTACATCATCGCCGCACAACACCAACTGTTGCAGGCTCGGCTTGGTGGCAAATTCACGAAAGGCTGCATCATACTCAGCTTGGCTGGGATAAATATCCACATGATCCCAATCGAGATTGGTGATGATGCCAATCGCTGGACTCAGCGCCAAAAACGTGCGGGCATACTCATCGGCTTCGAGCACTAACGGCCCATGGCCCCAAGCGGCACTTGCGCCTAAGGCAGGCACATCGGCTCCGATCAAAAAGCCAGGTGTATAGCCACAATACTTAAAAATAACCGCCAACATTGCGGTAGTGGTGGTTTTGCCATGGGTTCCAGTAACCGCAAGGGTTGGGCGTTCAGCACTCCATTCACGCCATAAATCATGACGGGTCAGCACCGGAATCGCCACTTGGTGAGCTGCCACAATCTCAATGTGGTCAAGTGGCAAGGCCGAAGTCACCAACAGCCGATCAATCCCCTGCACATGGCTCGCGCTATGGCCAATTTCGACTGAAACGCCATGGTCAGCCAAGCGGGTTGTGGCCGCATTAGCCGCCCGATCGCAGCCAGAAACCTGATCGCCACGCTCCAGCAGCAGCGTCGCAATCGAACTCATGCCTGAACCACCAATTCCAACAATGTGCGTATGCACCAGTGACTCCTTAAAAAAGCCAGATAAAAACAGCAGAAACGCTGAGATCGACGATTCCCAGCGTCCCCAAGGATTTTCAGAACATCGAACATCGAGCATCGAGCATAATTGATTAATCACATTTGCTATGTTCTATGTTCTTTGCTCTATGCTCTTCAGCTTACTCCCGCATTTTGGGCAAGCGGAAGAAAGTCACAACCAAGACGACCAAAAAGAGCAAGGCAAAGATCGTCGGCAAATTGTCTTTCAAAGCATTGTCTTGCGAAATTGACGAGACGGTAATGCCCACGCCCTCATCAAAGGGCAAATTCGCGCCATCTTTGTCGAAGGCAATCCAAAAATCGAGCAAGCGCGAAAGCACAATATACGAATTGAGCACGCCCACGCCAACCCCAATCACCTGCCCACCGCGACTGGTCTCCTCGCGGCTGCCGATTGCCGAGCCAATCACATACGAAAGAATCACCCCGATAATAAACGAAATTGCTCGAAAATTCTCGAAATTCTCGCTATCGATAAAGGGCGAACGTTCACCGCTATCACTGCCAAAAAGCGCATTAATAAACACCGCAAAAGCATTGACAATTCGATTCAACAGCCCAGCCATGTTTTCAGCAACTGTAGGGTTTGCGAACAGAACCAACGAGAAAATCAGCCCGACCGTGGTGATCGCCTCTTCCTTCCAGCCGCGTCGCCAGCCAAAGAAGCCTGCGATTGGAAAAATCACAAGCATCAAAAGCTGCAAAAAGCTAAACTGGATCGCTTGTTGCAAGAGGATCAGTCGAAACGACATACGCTTTAGCCTCCTCGGGCAAGCGCCAGCCATTCGCTGGCAAGCCGCGCCCCTGCATCTGGTTGGGCAAGGCTGGCACTGCGTTGCGCCATCGTTTGTAAGCGCAAAGGGCTGCTCAGCACTGCTGAGAGTTCGCGCCACAAACGGCCTTGGATTGGCTCTCCAGAGCCTAGCATTGCTTCATCAGGAATGCTAATTGCTGCGCCGCGGTCGGCTAGGGCAGCAGCGTTATATTCTTGCTTCACCATGGTCAAAGGCACCAAAATCGATCCAATGCCTGCGGCAGGAAGTTCGGCCATCGTCGATGCGCCAGCCCGACTTAACGCAAAATCTGCTGCGCCAAACGCTGTGCTCATCGAGCGTTCAGCATCCGCATGCAGATAGGGGTAAAGATGATAACGGCTGGCTAGCTCAGGGCTGAGTTTGGCTTGGGCCTCACGCAACCATGCTTCATCACCATTCCGTCCGCAAACATGCACGACCTGTGCTAATTCTAACAGATCGCTTAAGAGCGCGGCAACCGCCTGATTGATCGATCGTGCCCCGCGACTGCCACCATACACCAACAGCACTGGCAATTGATCATTCAGGCCAAATATGGCTCGACACTGGGCTTTATTTTGATTAAACAGCTCGCCACGCACCGGATAGCCCGTTTCAACCACTTTATGCGCAGGCAAATAGCGCTTGGAATCATCAAAGGTTACAGCAATGCGCGTGGCTAAACGGGCCAACACCCGCCCAGCCCAGCCTGGCACAATATCTGGCAAATAAAGCAAGGTCGGCACACGCTCAAGCGCCGCTGCCACAAACAACGGCACACACACATAGCCGCCAGTGCCCAAAATTGCCGCAGGCCGTTCGCGTCGCAACAAGCTGCGAGCAGCAAGCACTCCTTTGATCAAAACCCCAGCATTTTTCAGCATTTGCAGTGGATTGCGCCCACGCATGGCCGCAGCAGGCAGGCCAATAAACGGAATTGTGCTTTCGCGCTCAACCAAATCGCCTTCCATGCCATCAACCGAGCCAATATAGCGCAGTTGCGGCTTAACGTTGGCGTTTATTGCGCCGACGCTGCTCGATCCGTTCGCGGGCGGTGCTGCCGTTGATTGGCTGGCTGACCAAGTTTTTGCGCTGTTTGGGCTTGCGCCAAGCGATAAGTCGCTTGGATTCGTCGGCTGGTTTGCGCCACGTTCCGCCGAGGGAGTTGCCGACGGCAAAGCTGCCGGATCGGTGATGTTCTTCAGGGCGCTGGCCACCGCCAAAGCCGGATACACGTGGCCGCCCGTGCCACCGCCGCACAGCATCAGCAGCGGCGACCACTCGCGGTCGGAGTTGGCCAATTGTGGGGATGGAGAGTTCATTGGTTCGTTCCTCAGCCCGTTTCAACGGCGCATAACGGGTTACACTCAGCAGCAAGCCCGCCGCAATCATGGTCATCATCAACGATGAACCACCATACGAAATAAATGGCAGGGTAATTCCAGTAAATGGAATCACGGTGGTCACAACGGCGATATTAATCAGTGCTTGCACCACCAACCACGTGGTCACGCCTACGGCAATCAAGGCTCCAAACGGGTCGAGCGAGCGCGAGGCGATGCGGAAACCGCGCACTGCCAGCACGACAAATGCTGCCAGCACCAAGCCAGCACCAATGATGCCTAATTCTTCACCAATCACGGCGTAAATTGCATCGGTATGGGCAAACGGCAACCAGAAAAATTTCTGGCGGCTTTGGCCTAAACCAACGCCTGTCCAGCTGCCTGAGCCAAGTGCATACAAGGCATGGATTGGTTGATAGCCACCATCACGCGGATAGCTGAAGGGATCTTGCCAGACCAACACCCGCAAAGCCCGATAGCCCGCCGATTGAATCGCCAGCCAACCAACCACCGTGGTCATACTGGCGGCGATGCCCAAGTGGGTCAAACTTGCACCTGAGGTAAACAAAATTGCTGCACTGATCACCACAATCACAATCGTGGTACTCATATTTGGTTGCAACAGCACCAAGCCCGCCAATAGCCCGAGCATAATCCCAAACGGCAATAGCCCTGTGACAAATTGACGAATTTTCGAGCCACGCCGCGAAAGCCAGTCGGCAAAATAGATAATCGCTGCAAATTTGGCAATTTCGCTGGGCTGCATCCCAACTGGGCCAATGTTAATCCAGCGACTAGCACCATTGACCTTGGTAATATGTTCGGGCAATAGCAATACTAGGAGCAGCAAAAAGAGCGTAACAAGCATTAAGGGCAACGAAAAACGCCGCAATTTACGATAATCAAAGCGCATGGTCGCAATCATTGCGCCAACGCCGGCAATTGCCCACATGGTTTGGCGCAACACCCAATAGACCGATGAGCCATATTCGGCATAGGCCACATAGAACGATGAGCTATAGACCATCACTAGCCCAAACGCAACCAAGCCGCCCACCAGGGCTAGCAACATTCCATCAGGTTTTCGCGGAACTCGATCGTTCATGCGACCTCCAACCGTCTAACGGGCATTTAACCAAGCTTGATAAAGTTCTTCTAAGAGCGCAACGCTTGTAGCATCGTTCATGCGTTGATTATGCACAAACCACGTTGCAACCAGAATAAAGCCAACCGCACCAACCACGCTCAGCCAGCGCAATGCTGATGGCGCGTTGGCCTCAATCCGCGGTTTAAACCAATCGGCAATATAGACAAGCCGTGGAGCCAAACCATAGCCCACCGCCAAGCCCATCAGCATCCCGCCAATGTGCGCATAATTGTCGATCACCGACGAAAACGATAAGCCGATAATCAAGTTAATTGCTGCTGTGCCGACCATTTGGCGCAAGTTTTGGCGAGCAAAATCACCCAAGACGCTGCGAGCCGACAGGAAAAAGCCAATCAAACAGCCAATTAGGCCGAAGATTGCCCCCGATGCGCCAATTGAAGGGCCAGTCAAATTGCCAAAACTATACGAAGCCCAAGCCCCGCCAATCCCCGCAATCAGATAGATCACGCTAAACCGCAGGCTACCATAGAAGCGCTCAACGGTTGGGCCAAGCGCATACAGGGCATACATATTAAAGCCAATATGCACAATCCCGCCGTGCAGCACAGTCGCAGTCAATAAGCGCCACCATTCGCCGCCCATATCCATCAAAGGCGACCACTTGGCTCCAAGCTCGATCAAGACAAAGGCATCGCCGCGAGCATTGCCCATCACGCTCATGCCCTTGAGAATACAAATCACAAACATAACAACGTTGATCGCCATAAACACCCAAGTAGCCCGTACTGGCGCACTGGGCAGTTGCACCATCACAGGTTGGTTGGGCGAATATTCAACACGCTCAGGTTGATAGCCTGAATAGGGATCTTGCATGGGTTGCCAATTTCTGAGCCAATTGCAGCAATCAAGCTCAATAGCGACGAAACCAGAACTTAGGCTGTTGGCAATAACCTTCAATCGCAGAACCTTCACTATCGTGGCTGGTTTCAAGCAATTGCGCTATAGCCCAATATTCCTAAATAATTTTTAAGCTTCCGTCAATAGGCCAACAATTCGGCGAAATTCTTCGCCGCGATGAAATTCATTGCGAAACATGCCAAAACTAGCGGCACCTGGCGAGAGTAACACGGTATCGCCAGCTTCAGCCTCGGCAAAAGCCGCGCGAATCGCTTGTTCAAACGATTGATAGCGCTCTTGCTGAGTACCAAGCGCCGCACTCAGGGCTGGCGAACCCGTGCCATCCAAGATAATCAGCCGCTTCAATTGGGCCGATTGTTGAATTGCTTCAACTAACGGTGTCCACGCCAGTTTTTTATCAGCCCCACCAGCGATCAAAATTACTGGGCTGGTCATCGAATTGAGCGCCGCCGCCGCAGCGGTTGGGGTCGTAGCAGCCGTATCGTTGATCAAACGCACGCCGTTGATCTCGCGCACTAACTCCATACGATGCTCAACTCCAGCAAAATGCTCAATTGCATTGCGAATTGCTGCATCGGGCACGCCATAGGCCTGAGCCAAAGCCGCCGCCGCCGCAATATTCAAGGCGTTATGCTGGCCTTGCAACTGGCCCATCGGCCAGCCTTCGTTGCCATCAAACCAAATCACTCGGCCTGGAGCATCGTTGGCCCAGGTATTGACAATCAGATCGTGTTTCGGTAGCACCACCACATCATCAGGGCTTTGATACAGAAAAATTTGTTGCTTGGCTAATCCATAATCAGCCATCGAGCCATAACGGTCGAGATGGTCAGGTGACAAATTGGTGACACACGCATACTCAGGGCTTAATCCGGCCTCGCCCAAGCCTTCCAATTGCCACGACGATAGCTCAAGCACCACTGGCGTTTTGGCAGTAATCCGTGGCAATTGTTCCAAGGCCGAAACCCGCAAATTGCCCGCAACCACCGTATCAGGATAAACCTCGCGCAACATCGCCCCAGTCAGGGTGGTGGTGGTGGTTTTGCCCTTGGTTCCGGTGATGCCAATAATTGGCGCAGGGCAAAGCCGGAAGAATAGCGTCATCTCCATTTCAATCGCCACGCCAGCAGCGCGAGCCAATTGCAAATAGCGCGATTCACGCGGCACACCTGGGTTGCGAATCACCATATCGACCCGCTCAAAATCTTGATCACGATGCTCGCCCAGCACAAATTCAACTGGCAAGCCCGCCAAAGCCTCAAGCGATGGCTGCAAAATCTCGGCGCTGCGCAGATCAGTCACAATCACATGAGCTCCTTGCTCAAGCAAAAAGCGCGTGACCCCTAAACCGCCACCATGAACCCCCAAGCCCATCACCGTTATGCGTTTATTGCGTAAATCGAGCATGCATTGCCTTACTTGCTAAGCGCCTTGCTATTGAATCAAGCCAACTCTACCAGCAACCTTACGAACAATCGTTAATTGCCCAACGGCGTTGGATAGGCCGTTGGCAGCGGATCATCGGTCGTGGTAAAAGGATTATTTGGGGTCGTCGGCTGGCTGGAACTAGATTGTTGGGGCAAGGCTGGATTTAGTGCCAGCGAAATGCCAATCATTGCAGCAATAATCCCAATCATCACAAAACGCTGCACCACTTGCATTTCCGACCAGCCTGCTAGCTCGAAGTGATGGTGAATTGGGGTCATTTTGAAGACCCGTTTGCCAGTGCCAGTAGTGATGCGGGTATATTTGAAGTAGTAGCGCTGAATCACCACTGAGGCGGCTTCGAGCACATAAATAATCCCGACGATTGGCAGCAACAACCAGGCTTTGGAGATCAGCGCCACAATCGCCAAGGTCGCGCCCAAGGCCAACGAGCCAGTATCGCCCATAAATACTTGAGCCGGATGGGCGTTGAACCACAAAAAGGCCACACACGCGCCCGAAACCGTAAACGAGTAGGTCACCAAATAATCGAAGCGATAGACAAAGGCAATCACACCAAAAGCGGCAAAGGCAATCGCTGAAGTCCAGCCAGCCAAGCCATCCATGCCATCGGAAAAATTCACCGCGTTGGCCATCGCCACAATCAAAAATGTTGCGATCGGAATGTACCAATAGCCAATATCAATCACGCCAACAAATGGCACAACCACCTCGCCGCCATTATCCAAGCCAAATGGTGCAGGTAAATATAAGGCCAGCGAGGCAAAAAAGGCGATCATCACCAGCCAAACCATTTTGAAGCGTTCGGTCAGGCCAAAGGTTTTCGAGCGCACTTTGGTCAACGAAAGATAATCATCGAACGCTCCAAGAATGCCATAGCCAACTAGTGCCGCCAAGGGCAACAGCATCGACCAACGCCCAACCAAGTTGAAAATCACCGTGATGATCACAACCGAGGCGATGATCATCACGCCGCCCATGGTTGGCGTGCCAATTTTGATCATGTGGCTCTGCGGACCATCAACCCGAATTGCTTTGCCAATGTTATGGGCTTTGAGCCAGCGAATCCACCAGCGGCCAAGCACTAGGGTTAAAATAAAGGCCGCTCCTGCCAATAACAACGCTTCAGCCAGTTTGAGCACCAACGCTCGCTGAATCTCGATCACGACCTGTTGGTTATTCACGCCGTAGCCTCCGGCCTAACTTGCAAGGCATTTGCAACATCTTCCATGGCAGCAGCACGCGATCCTTTGACAAGGACGTAATCATTCGCTTGGAGCGTCGATTGCAACGCCGCAATCACCGCAGCTTTATCAGGCAGCACATGTACTTGTTCAGCAGGCAGGCCTACTTCAATGGCTTCTTCGCCAATCCAACGCGCTTTTTCGCCTACTACATATAGTTGATCAACTACATCGGCGGCTCGCACCCCAACCAAACGATGACCCGATTCGTCGTGCGGGCCAAGCTCGGCCATATCGCCAAATACGGCAATGCGGCGGCCTTGTAGTTCAGCCAATAAATTTAGTGCCGCAATGCAGGAAACGGGCGAGGCATTGTAGGTATCGTCAATCAGGGTTGCGCCGCCAACCGCCGGATATGAGAGCAAACGTAATTGGGCGCTGCTGCGTAATCCTTGAATCAGCGAATCCCATGAAAGCCCCAACACAATCCCGACTGCTGCCGCCGCCAAAGCCGTGTGCACGCTGTGCAAGCCAATCAAGGGCAATTTAATATGCCATTGCTCGCCACGATAATGGGCATCAAAGCCAATACCATCGAGGCCACGGCTTTCGATGTTATCAGCCCACAAATCGGCTTCAGGGTCAAGCCCATAGGTAAAAACTTGGGCTTTGGTCACCTGCTGCATCGCCCGCACCCGCTGATCATCGTAATTCAGAATCGCCCAACCATCGGCGGGCAAGGCTTGCACCAATTCGCTTTTGGCCTCGGCCACATTTTCGATCGTGTGCATACGCTCCAAATGCGATGCGCCAACATTGGTCACGATGCCAATTTGGGGCTGGGCAATCGTCGTCAACAAAGCTAGATCGCCTTTGTTATAGATGCCCATTTCGAGCACTGCAATCTGATGTTCTGGTTCAATCCCCAGCACCACCAAGGGCAAAGTATTTTCGCTGTTGTATGAGCGTGGGCTTTTGTGGGTGCGCATAGTTGGCGCAAGCATGGCCGCTAGCACCTCTTTGGTCGAGGTTTTGCCAACGCTGCCCGTAATCCCCACCACCACCAAATCGTTCTGTTGGCGATAGCGCGTTGCCAAGCGATGCATCGCAGTCAAGGGCTGATCCACGCTGATCAGAAAAAAGGCATTGGCTGGCGCTTCATTAGCAATCTGGCCTTGATCAGGGTCGAGCAAGACAAACGGTCGATCCAAACCAAGCTGGCTGGGATCAGCCAAACGCCCGCGTTGCACGAGGGCTGCTCGAACGCCGCGTGCCGCCGCTGCCGCAATAAAATCGTGGCCATCGACCCGTTCGCCATGTAAGGCCACAAACAAACCATCAGCGCTGGCTTCACGCGAATCGATGCAGGCACTACGAATTGGCAAATTGGCGAGGGCTGCGGGCAATTGCAAACGTGGTTCGCTGGCAATTTTCACCCCATCAACGACTGTTTGTAAGGTTAGCATAGGCCTATCTCAAAGCCATGGGTTGCATGGCGCTAATTCATTGCTTATTGGGCTTTTTGGCATTCATGCACCAACTCAGGGTTGGGCGGAATTTGATAATGGGTCAGTAAGCGCTTGAACACGGCAGCATAGACTGGAATCGCTGATGTGCCCCAAATATCTTGGGTACGATCAAGCTTGACCAAGACCGTAAACCGCGCATCTTCAATTGGACCAAAGCCCATAACCGAGCCAATCGTGGCATTTTCGTAGCCGCCACGGCCATCGGGAATTGAGCTTGTACCAGTTTTGGCCGCAATGTTGTAGCCAGGCACCAAGGGCACACCGCCGTTGCCTTGGCGATCATAATAGCCGCTACATGCCGTCCACCACATCTTTTCTTGAAACGCATAGTTGTTGTTGGCGGCCCGTACCATCATTTTGGCCACATCCATCGCAACATCAGCATCGATGACTTTGCGCAACACTTTTGGCTCAACCTTGTGACACTCACCTCGCTCACACCATTCTTGAATGATGTAAGGCTGCATCAAGTTGCCACCATTGGCAAGCGCCGACATCGCCCGCACATGTTGCAGCGGCGTTACGGCAATCCCCTGGCCGTAGCCATTGGTTGAAAGCACAATTGGCCGCCAGTCAAGGGTTGATTCAGGCCATTGCACAATCCCAGCCTCTTCGCCGCCCAACTCAATTCCAGTTGGATCGCCATAACCAAAATCGTGCAAGCCTTGATAGAAGGCTTGGTCGCCCGCCATTTCGGCATATTGCAAGGCTCCCACATTCGATGAATACAAAATCACATTTTCGGGAGTCATTGGCGAGTGACCATTGGAATCAAAGTTGGCGCAGCAGCCAGGCGCACGGGCAATAAACCCCGGGTCATCAACCACACTATTGACGGTAAAGGCCTTGGCTTGTAGCCCAATTGCCAAATTAATTGGTTTGAACGTCGAGCCAGGTTCGTATTGATCGGTAATCACCGAGTTTTTATTGTAAATTTCTGGTTGATATTCGGTATAGCGATTGGGATCAAACTTGGTGGAAGTTGCCATAGCCAAAATCGCACCAGTTTTGGCATCCATCACGGTGATCGAGCCGCCACTTGCGCCATGGTTGACTAAGGCATTTTGCAATTCTTCTTCGGCAATATGTTGGGCAGTTGGATCAATCGTCAAGGTGATGTCAGCGCCATCGCGTGGCTCTTGCACAGTTGGCGGCTCGATCCAAATCGAGTTCGAGGCCGAATCGATTTCGGCTTCTAACGAGCCAGCGACCCCAGCCAACAGCGAATTATTATAGCCCTCAACCCCGCTAATCCCCACATTTTCGTAATTGGCAACGCCAACCACATTCGCGGCAAACGTGCCTTTGGGGTAGACCCGCACTGGTTCTGGATTAAGCGTTAGCGCGGTATTTTTGAGCGCCCGAATTTGCTCGCTGACCTCAGGCGTTAAGCGCCGCGCCAAAACCACATATTCGCGATCTTTGGTCAGCAACAATTGCTTGATCTCGCTAGGCGCTTTGCCAATCAACGGCGAAAGCAACAAAGCTAGGCGATCCGATTCATTCGGGTCGGTTGGGTCATCATCGATATAGGGTGGAGCCACGCCGAGTGTATCGCGATCCACATTCATCGCCAAAACACTGCCAGTGCTATCGCGAATGATGCCACGGGCAGGCTGAATTGTGCGATTTTGGCGAAACTCACTCTGCGCCAAACCTGAAAGCTGATCATGGCGTTGGATTTGCACTTCAAATAATTTATGGGCATTGGCTAAAGCAAACACCACACAGATCAACAAAATTGCGTTGATCCGCCAGCGTGAGAGCAATGGTGGGTTTTGAGGAGTTGGAGCGGTACGTGAGGCCATGCAAGTTCCTCCAAGCAGCAAAGGCTGGAACGGGCGCTAACGAGCCTGAGCCGTCCAACGATGGTGTGGTAGTTCGATAATCAGATATTCGGCTTGGCTTGCTTCAATTGGCTTGAAGCCCAAGGCAGTTGCCCGCTGACGCACAACCTCAAGCGATTGCGATTGTTCAATCTCATAGAGCAACTGGTTATTCTCGCGCTCCAACTTAATTTGCTGCACTTCGAGTTGTTCGAGCCGAAAGCCCAGCGCGGCAATTCGCCCAGTTTGCGCCAAATAGAGCATACACATCAAGGCCACCACTACCGCCAAAGCGATCAGTACACTAGCGCGGCGTTGACGGGTTGATTGGCTGGTGCTGCGATTACGGATGGCACTCAGGCCACCAATTGATTGAGATTGAACCGCCATCAAGCATCCTCCGACAGTTGAGCTATAGTTAAGACGCAAGCGCCTTGGTTAATCGTCGTTCGGCAACCCGCAATTTGGCTGAACGCGCCCGCTGATTGGCTTTCAATTCTTCGGGTGTGGCCTCAATTGGCTTGCGGCTCAACACCTCAAGCGTTGGCACATAATCGCAATCACGGCCAACTGGGTAGATACACGAGCGTGGGCCGGTTTTGGCAGCGCAATTATGCGGGCAGGCCAAAATTTCAAGTTTGGCTGGAATCAAACATTCACTAGCTTGATCGCGCATCCATTCTTTGACAATCCGATCCTCTAAGGAATGGAAGGTGATCACGGCCAAACGTCCGCCTGGGGCTAATAAATTGGTGGCCGCTGCCAAACCTTCGCGCAACGCCCCTAATTCATCGTTGACTGCAATCCGCAAGGCTTGAAACGTTCGGGTGGCGGGATGGGTTTTGCCAGCTTGGCCACCCACGGCACTTTTGACCAAACTAGCCAATTGAGCAGTGCTGGTAATTGGGCTTTTGCTGCGTTGCTCAACAATTCGTCGGGCAATCCGCCGCGAAAGGCGTTCCTCGCCATATTCATAAATCAAATTAGCTAAATCGGTTTCAGCGAGCTGGGCAATCAAATCAGCAGCACTTTCGCCGCGCGTCGGATTCATGCGCATATCCAACGGCGCATCATATTGAAACGAAAAGCCCCGTTCAGGCAAATCGAGTTGCGGCGAGGAAACTCCAATATCGAGTAGAATACCATCGACTTGGTGCCAGCCGTGTTGGGCGGCGAGGCTAGCCATTTGGCGATAATTGCCATGGACAATCGTCGCACGCTCGCCATAGGGAGCCAGTCGTTCACGCGCTGCCGCCAAAGCCATCGGGTCTTGATCGATCGCGAGTAACTGGCCTGTGGGGCCGCTGCCCTCCAGAATACCGCTGCTATGGCCCGCCCAACCAAGCGTGCCATCGATATAGCGCCCAGTTGGGCGTAAATTCAAGGCTGCCAGCGCGGCATCATACAAAACTGGAATATGCATACTCACCATCAAACACCCTAAATCCCAAAGGCGGAGACATGCTCAGCCAAGGCAGGCGCTTCATCAGCAAAACTATCGAGCACCGTTTGCCAGCGCTCAGCCGACCAAATTTCAATAAAACTATCCATGCCCGTAACCACCGCTTGGTTGGTAATTGTGGCATACTGACGCAGGTTGGGTGGCAGCACAATTCGGCCCTGTTTATCGAGGCCCAAATCGCTAGCGCCAGCAAACATCAAACGGCGCAAATTGCGGGCCGATGGTTGGGTAATTGGCAGCGCGTTAATCCGGGCAGCCAATTCACGCCAAACTGGCATGGGGTAAAGCAGCAAATTTTGGTCGAAACCACGGGTCAACACCAGACCTTCGGCCAAACCAGCTCGAAATTTTGCTGGAATCGCCAAGCGGCCTTTTTCATCAACCGTATGTTCATATTCGCCCAAAAACATGGCATGCTCCCACTGTCAAGGCTTTTCCGCTCAGATGTTCGCCTACAGAATTCCCCACATTCCCCCACTTTGCCCCACTTCCATCGCCATTATAGGCCATGGATTATGTTTTTTCAACCGCAGGCCATGGCCCAACATGACAAATCGCTAACAGAATTCAGCTCAAAAGGCTTGACGAAGGCTGTTCAAATCTGCGCTAAAATAGGCCCAAAGCATCAAGTTAAATGCCAATTTTGCGCTTGACGCTAGCATGCTCATCGCTATAGAATGAGAGAGCATCTTCCTGAGACGAGGCTCACCATGACAAGGCCGCTCTTGCTGAGTTTTTGCAGTGCGACCATAACCGCGCTCTTGTTTGGATTGGGTTGGCTAGCCAATCTGCCGATGCCTTGGATTTTAGCCTTAGGGGTTGTGCAAGCAGGCATTATGTGGTGGCGCACACCATGGGCTGTTGGCAGTGCCATCAGCATGGCGCTAATCGCATGGTTTGCGGGCATTAATCAGGTTGGGTGGCTAGCACTGTTGGTTGGTGGTTGGTTGGCTCAAGGCGGCTTGCCAGCCCTCATTTTTATTCTGTATCGGTATCCCTACGATATGTCGCGCGAATCGGCCCTGAATGGTTTTTTGGCCAGTGGGGTGTTGTTCAACACGGCGATTAGCGCATTTTGTATGAGCATTGTCGGCTGGCAAGTCGGCTGGATCGAGGAACATTCATTGGTGGTAACCACAGCATTGATGTGGCTCACCAATAGTTTGGGTTCGTTGATCATCACCTTGCCAATGCTGCGTTTAGGCACGCCATGGCTTTCAACCCGTGGCTGGTTTGGCACGCCCGCCGCTTTGCAACGCAGCATTCATCGCAGCACCATCACCCGTAGCGACGTATTGCAATTGATCTTTATGCTCACGATCGTCGGCCTGATCGGCTGGGGTATTGATCGGGTTGCCTATATTCCTGTGCAATTTTTAAATGTGTTATTCCTCTTGCCAATCGTGGCCTTTACTGCCCGCCATGGGTTTGATGGTGCGTTGCTCTCAGCCACCGGCAGTATGTTAATCGCACTCTCATTTTTCCTCGATGAAACCAGCCGCATGCGCCGCGTTGGTACGATGGGCAACGACCGCGTAGCCTTTGCCAGCATTGTGTTTGAATTAGGTGTTTACTACTTAATTAGCATGATCGGTGGTTTATTAATTGATATTCAACGCGCTGAAAAGCAACGCCTCGCCATGCTGAGTCATGTCAATCGGATTTTCAACCAAGCGCAAAAAGAAGATTTGCTTGATCAATTGGTGCAAACGGTCTGTGAAGCGCTCCAAACTAATGTTGGAATTATGTTTCAATATGATGCCCACAGCCAAAGCCTTAAGCCGCTGGCCTGGCAAATGCCCAAAGATTGCTCAATTGACGTGATTGCAACCGCGCTATTAACGTATTTTCCCGATTTGAAGCAGCTGACCCAAACCTCGGCCAGCGCCTATCATCATAACGACCGTCATGCTGCCACCAACACCAGCGCATTTTGGCTCGAAACTGGCTTAGTGTCGGCCTTGCTCATCCCACTGGTTGGACGCAACGGCACCTTGGGCTTGATGGCGCTGTTTGATCAACGACCTGAGCGCTATTTTGGCCGGAGCAATATCAATTTTGCCGAAGCAATTTGTTCGCAAGCAGCGATCGCCCTCGAACAACGCGATTTGATTACCACGCTCCAGCAACAAACTGAGCAACTGAATGCAGTTTCGAATATTACCGCCACGCTCAACGCAACCCTCAACCTTGAGGTGGTTTGCCATCGCATCGCTCAGCAAATCGAGCGGGTCGTGCCCTACGATTGGGCCTGTGTGGCCTTGGCAACCGAGCAAACCCGCTTTTTCAGCGTGTTGATGAAAACTGGCCGTGCCGAAGTTGACCTGCTCGATAAAACCTTGGTGCTTTCACAGGAAATTTGGCAGGATTTTGGGCCGATCGATGCACCGCCGTATCGCATGATTATGAACTCATCGCCAGTTAGTCGCGCTGCCGAGTTGCGCCAAATTGGCTTGGCGGTCGCCTTGTTGGTTCCCTTGCGCCGTGATGATCGCTGGCTGGGCGTGTTGGTGCTTTCCAGCTTTGATCCTGATGCCTTTCCACCAGCCCATCAGCATTTATTGCAAATTTTGGCGCGACACATGGCCTTGGCAATTTCCAATGCGCAACTGTATCAGGAGCTTGAGCAAGCCTACCGCGCCAAACAAGAAGCCCAAGATGTGTTGCTACAAACCGAGCGCTTACGGGCTTTAGGTGAATTATCCAGCGGCATCGCCCATGATTTCAATAATTTGATTGCGGGCATTTTGGGCCACACCCAATTATTGCTAATCGAAGCGCCCGAAGAGCAACGCGAAGGCTTGGCGGTGATCGAACAAGCAGCGCGTGATGGTCGGCACATGGTTGAGCGGATTCAGCAATTTACCCGTGCTCAGCAGCCCGAAGATCATGAAATGGTCGATTTGAATACAATTATTAATGATGTGATTAAGCTGATTCGCCCACGTTGGCGCAGCCGCCCTGCCAGCACCATGATTCAAACCCGCATTGAAAAAGGCCAAATTCCATTAATTTATGGTTCACCGTTTGCCTTGCGCGAAGTGCTAACCAATGTTGTGCTGAATGCGACCGATGCCATGCCCAAAGGCGGAATTTTGACGATCCGCACCGAGCAAGTTGCCGAGGATGTGATTATGGAAGTCAGCGACACAGGCATTGGCATGGATGAAGAAACCCAAATTCGCATGTGGGAGCCATTTTTCAGCACCAAAGGCGAGCATGGCACCGGCCTAGGGCTTTCGATGACCCATGCAATTGTGGTACAGCATCATGGTGGGCGGGTCGCAGTGCAAAGCGAAGTGGGCACTGGCAGCACAATCTCGCTGGTGTTCCCAATTCCGCGCCCCGAAACTTCCAACGATCCGCTGCAAGTTGGCGGAGCACAAGCCTTGCAACGTGGCACAATTCTGGTGGTCGAAAGCGATACGCGGGTCCAATCGGCATTGGCGGGCTTGCTCGAAAGTTTAGGGCATACGGTGGTTTGCGCCGATAGCGGCACCTTGGCGCTCGATTTGGCTTATGCCCGCGATTTTGATGCCTTGATCGCCGATAGTGGCCTGACCGACATCAATGCTTGGGATTTGACTGAACTACTGAAAACCCGCGACCCTCTGTTGGTAGCAATGTTGCTGACGGTTTGGAATGCGCCCGATCTTGATACGCGCCGCCATGTGTTTGATGCAGTGCTGCCCAAGCCATTTGAATCGCAGGTGTTGGGCGAAACCATCGGCTTTTTGCTGAACAACCGCGCCAAATTGGCCAATAATATGGAGAACTAAGCATGAGTTTGCATCCCCAAGCAGTTCATTTTCCAATTGCACTCTTGCTGGTTAGCTCAATTTTGACCCTCTGGAACGAGCGCCGCCCGCATCACGAACTGGCGATTACCGCTCGTTGGTGCTTGAAAATCGGTTGGTGGAGCAGCTTGCTGGCAGTGATGACGGGGATTTTGGCCGCCGCCCTAGCCTTCGATCAGATTCGCCAGCAATTGACTTGGATCAATAGCCACGCCGTGGTTAGCCTTAGCTTGGTGGCGGTTTATTGGCGTTTAGTCTTAGGCAAGCCACTGCCCGCCGCCGCCCAAAAGCGCCGCCATCTGCTTGGCATTGGGCTAATCGTGCTAGCAGGCTGGCTGGGCGGCCAATTGAGTGAGCGAATCTAAACAATTTCAGCGTTGAATCTTCATCGATCCTTCATCGCCGCGCCTGAGAATAGCTCTTGCAAAGCGGAAAGTTCTTAGCGACGAAGGAGCAGCAACGATGGACAATGATGATATTCCAGTAGGCCGAATTTTAAGCCGCCGCGAGGCGCTCAAGCTTTTTTCAGCGGTTGGCGCAGGCATGATGTTGGCCGCCTGTGGGAGCCAAAGCTCAACCGCAACCACCGCACCAGCAGCCACCGCCACAACTGGCACAAGCGCCGCAACCGCTGTACCAACTGCCACCACTGCCGCAACCAGCATTGCCAGTTTGCCATCGTGTGTGGTCAAACCCGAGATGACAGTTGGGCCATATTTTGTCGATGAACAACTCAATCGCTCGGATATTCGCAGCGAGCCATCGGATAATTCGCTACGAGCAGGCGTGCCGCTGACCCTCAATATCAACGTTTCGCAAATTAGCAGCAACGCTTGTACGGCCTTGGCGGGGGCGATGGTCGATATTTGGCAATGCGATGCAGAAGGAATTTATTCGGGGGTGACTGATGCAGGCTTTCAAACTGAGGGCTTAAAGTTTTTGCGCGGCTACCAAATAACCGATGCCAATGGCGATGCCAGCTTTACCACAATCTTTCCAGGCTGGTATCAAGGGCGCACCGTGCATATTCACGTCAAAATTCGCACTACCAGCAGCACCAACGAAGCCTATGAATTTACTTCGCAATTTTATTTCGATACTACCTTGACCAATGAAATTTTGGCAAATGCACCCTACAAAGCTGGCAGCCAACGTGATACCACCAACGAAAACGATATGCACTACGCCAATGGTGGCGAGCAAATGCTACTTAGCTTAAGTAAAACTAACGATGGCTACACCGCTGGCTTTCCAATCGCGCTCGATTTGAGCGACGCTGAAACAGGCCAAGCTGATCGGTTTGAGCAAATGCAAGCTCCGCCACGCTAATTTTATATGGAATTGCTCCACGAAGGAACGAGGGGTCAGGGGTCGGAGATCTGGAACCACGAAGGACACGAAAAGCACGAAGGAAAGTAAGGCTATGGGCTGGTGGCGATTGTTTGAAATACCCCAAAATATGCCTATAGCCTTCAGCCAATAGCCATGGTTGCTCTGCGCCTCTGCGTTAAATTCATAATTTCTTTCTAGCTCCTGATCCCTGGCCCCTGACCCCTGATCCCTAATCCATCAACTTATCCTCGCATCGCCCGATAATAGCCAATATAGTCGTCAACCGAATAGCGCTGAATGACTTGGGCTAGCACATCGGGCAGCAAATCTTCGAATTTGCGAAAGCGCAAACACGATTTGCCCATATCGAATTTTTTGCCTGCTTGGCTAAATTGCTGCTGCAACCACGCCGCATAGGGTTCATCGTAGGCGACAGGCATTAGATATAACGAATTATAATTTTTCTGGGCGGCCAAAGCGACATAGCTCAACGGTTGGCGATTGTAGGTATTGGGAAAGCGCTCCAAGGGTATTTCATAGCTCAACATGCCCCAATTGCAGGTTTCAACATAGCCCTCGGGCAAATGCTGCAAGATCAATTGGCGCACTGGCTCGATCACGCTGTAGCGCTCAGGAGCCAACTCTGCCAGATATTGCTCGACAGTCGTAGCTTTGCTTTGCATCGATTACCTCCATTGATTGATAGCCTGTTGGGCTAGATTTAAATAGCGTTGATAATTGGCTTGAGCCGTAATCAACCAAGCTGGCGGGCGTTGTACCAGTCGCTCATCCAAGCCGCGTGGCACTTCATAGAGATACCGTTGCCAACGCACAACCCACCAAATCAGCATCAACGTGCGATAAATCTCAATTCGCTGGGCAGCCTGTGGGTCGTTGCCAAAGCCACAATAGGCCTGCACAAACCAAGGCCAATGCTCAGTCGGCACCTCAGCATAGGCCGGATGGGTCATCAGATCAACAATATCAAAGTTTGGATCGCCCCAGCCTGCGTTTTCCCAATCGACCGCGACAAAGCCTGTGGGTGTTGCCAAAAAATTGCGCCAATTGCTGTCAACCCGACATAAACTCATTGGCGGGCAAGGCAACTCAGGTGCAGCCCAAGTTTCTAGCCAGATTAATAGATTTTCGACCGCAATCGGCAATTGATCAGTCGGAATTTTGGCGCAATGTTGCTCGATCAAAGCCTTGCCATCAGCCACACTGGTCATATTGAGGGTTGCTTTGGGTAGTTCAAGCGTGGTTGATGTTTGGGTTATTTGGCGAAGCGCCCAGTAGTGGGCAATTAAGCCTTGCCATTGAGCCGAATCCTGGGGAATGCTCGTCAACGATGGAAAATCGATCCAGGTTTGCACCACAACTGGCTGGGCAAAATTGGCTTCATCAAGCCAAACTGCCTGCGGAGCCAGCGAACGATCAAACTCAGCCACTATCTGGAGCGCTTGATACTCACGCCATGCGCGGCGACGCTCATCACGAATCGTCCACTTAATCGCATAATCGGCATGGGTAGATTGCGCTCGATAGACCCGATTGTTCGCGCCACCAGCAATCGGGGTTAACTGCCAATGCTGCCAACGAGTTGGCTCGACCAACGATTGCTTGGCCAAATATTCGAGCACTTCGCGCAAGCGTTGATCCATAACTAACCTGATTGTGCAGCTGTAACGCGTGGCACAGCCAAGGCTTGGGCTACTTTGACGATATTCAATTCGCCATAGGTTTCGCGCACAAAGCTAGTTAATTGCTGGGTATGCTGGAGTAATTGGGCATAACGGGCATCGCGTAGCCAAATTGCATCAAAAAATTGCGAGGTTTTGTCGTAAAGCTTAAACAATTTGGTCAAATCGCTGCGCTGCCACAGATCACGCATTTCATGATCAAAATCATCGAAAGTCATTTCTTGTACCAGTTGACGCACTTGTTCAGGAGTGTTTTCCAACAAATCAGCGCTGGTATCTTCAAGCAAATCGTGCCAGAGCAGCACAATCGAGCCTACGCGACGGGTCGTTTCAGGCAACAAGGGTTCGGCCAAGATGCTCATGGCACACCAAATTGGGTGCATGGCATACGGCGTGCGACCATCCCATAAACGCACTTGATTTTGCGGTGTTCGCGCTTGAAAAGTATGTGCTTGAATGGTGTGGGCGATCGCCGCCGCTAATTCAGTTGCCCAAATTTCAGTTTCAGGGTTGATACAAACCCCCTCGCTTAGGATAAACGTCGATTCAAGGCGCGTTCGATCCCACTTTGCAAATTGCTCAAGGTCACAACATCACCCAAACTAATGCCCAAGCTAACCAAAGTTTGAGCAATTTCTGGGCGAATTCCGGTTAATACCACCTCAGCGCCCAGCAAACGCACCGCCCGCGCCGCTTGCAACAAAGCACTAGCCACTTGGGTATCGACGACTGGAACCCCAGTTAAGTCGAGAATCACCACGCCAGCATTCATTTGGCTCACACCTTGCAGCAACGATTCGACAATTTGGGTCGCCCGTGCCGAATCAATCGAGCCAATCAACGGCATAATTACCGTGCGATCGTTGATTGGGATTAATGGCGTGGAAAGTTCGCGTAGCGCGGCAGCTTGAGCTTCAATAATTTGACCCTGCATTTGTTCGCGCATCACTTCAGCTTGTTTGCGTTCAGTAATATCTTGCACCAAGCCCAACATACGGATTGCCACACCATCGTTGTTTGGAATAAAGAAACCACGATCTAAGAGCCAGAGCCAATGACCAGAATGGTGTAAAAAGCGATATTCAACCGCGTAGGTACTACAATTTTCTTGGGCAATTTCGAGCATGCGTAAGGCTTCTGGCGCATCGTCGGGGTGTAAACCAGCAGCCCATGCATCAAGGCTCAGGCTAAATTCGGCCTTGGGATAGCCCAAAATCTTGGTGACCGAATCGCTCCATTCAATTTTATTGTTGGTAACATCGTAATCGTACATCACCAACTCGACAGTTGACATGATCAAATCGAAGCGTTGCCGCCAATCGAACAGCTCTTGGGCAATTTGGCGGCGCTCGGTAATATCGAAAAAGGTCGCGATGGCATATTCAATTTGATCATTGGGGTCGTAAATCGGGCGAGCATAAACCTCAATCGCGGTTGCAGGTCTATCAGCATAACGAAATTCGAGATCATCAAGGTGCACCATTTCGCCCTTGAGGGCGCGTTGGGTTGGCAACTCTTCGCGCGGATAAAGCGTTTCGCTGCCAATTTTGTAGGTGCGATAGGTCTCGGTTTGCTGGCTGACTGGCAGCATCACTTGTTGGCCGAGCAACTCTTGGGCTTTGGCATTGGCATAATAGGGCTTACCATCAGGCTCGACCACATACAACCCAACAGGCGTGGCATCGAGAAATTGTTGCAAACGATTTTGCAGGCGGCGCAACGCAGCTTCATTTTCGCGTTGCAAGGTAATATCCATCAACACGCCATCCCACAAAATATCGCCAGCCTCGGTGCGAGTTGGCCGCGAAGCACCGCGTACCCAGCGCACAACGCCATCATAGACCACTCGACCTTCCCATTGCCATGGCTCGAGCAGTTGCCCCGATTCGACAAATGAACGAATAAATTCTGGCTGATCTTCGGGGTGAATCCAGTTATAAAGGGCATCGCGCTCCGAAGTCAGGCGTTCTGGATCAATCCCAAAGGCTTGGCGAATGCCCTCGCTCACGTAGGGAAACTCGCTTGTGCCATCGGGATGCAGCACAAACTGAAAAACCATGCCAGGCACATTCGAGATAATCCGTGAAAGTCGGGCTTGGGTTTCGGTCAGTGAGCGCGAAGCTTGGGCCGCGCTGGTGACATCGCGCAACACTGCCACCAAACCAATGACTTGGTTGGCCTCACGCACTGGTTGTTTGATGCTACGGGTGGTAATCAACGAGCCATCGGGCGCATTCGAGCGCTCTTCAAACTCGCTGCCAAGGCCACTGCGCAAAACTTGGCGATCGTGGCTTTGATATTCTGAGGCATAGGCATCATCGCCCGAACGATCATCGGCTACATGAAACTGCTCAAGCGGCAAGCCAAACCATTCGCGAAAAGCGCGATTGGCATACTCAATCGTGAGATCAGCATTTTTAAACACAATCGCATCAGGCACCGTGTCGAGCATGGCCTGTAAAATGCGATTTTCACGTTCAAGCTGAGCCAGCCGAGCAGCTAAATCGACAGATGAAGGCGGGTCTTGGGCCATAGCTGCACTCCTAAACAATCCTTTGGCGATGGGCGCAAATGCGGAAGCAACTTAATTTTACCATAGACGTTTAGGCGAGGGAATAGCCAGAAGGATGAAGGATGAGGGATGAAGGATGAAGAAAACTATCAACGTCGAAAGGATGAGGGATGAAGAAAACTATCAACGATGTGGTCAATTTATAAATTATGCAGGATGAATGATCAAAGTTCAAAGGATTTCATCCCTCATAATTCATAATTCATCCTTCTAAAAGACTTTGACGAGAAATTATGATCTATGGTAAGATAACGCGCAGCCCCAAATTTGGGGCTATTCTCATGGTATGCTCCCTCACCTGATGAGGGTTGTAAATACAAGCCCGCAGATGTGGCGGGCACCAGCACCGCTAAACTAAAGGAGCTATTCCGTGAAGGTTCTGTTGATTCAAGATGTCGAACACCTTGGTACTGCGGGCGACATCAAAGAAGTATCTGGTGGCTACGGTCGCAATTATTTATTGCCAAAGAAGCTGGCTGTGTTTGCAACACCTGGTTTGATCAAGCAAGCTGAAGAACGCTTGGCCAAACAACGCAAACTCGAAGCTAAACAACGTGAAGAATTACGCGGTTTGGCCGACAGCATCAATGGCGTAACCTTGAAGTTCGTCACCAAAGTGGGCGAACAAGATCGCTTGTATGGTTCAGTAACCAGCTCAGACATTGCTGAAAAATTGCAAGCAGCCATCGGTCAAGAAGTTGATCGCCGCAAAATCCAACTCGACGAGCCAATCAAGCGCACTGGTGTGTATTCAATCGGCGTGCGGTTGCTCGCTGGTCTCGAACCACACATCAATGTGGTGGTCGAAGGTGAAAATGGTGAAGGTAGTGTTCAGCCCGCAGCCGAAGCTGCCGAAGTTGCGAGCACCGAAGCCTAGTTCATTCGTTTGGTCCAACCGCTGATGCCGCGCCAATGAGCGCGGCATCAGTGCTTTAGTCGTTGGTTTCCACAGCTTTTCGACTGTGTATCCACCCGTTATCCCAACATTTTCCACATCCGAGGTCGCTATGGATAAGTCGTTACCCGCCGATATTAACGCCGAACGTGCCACCCTTGGTTCGATTTTGCTTGATCGTGATGCAATTATTCCAGTTGCACCTTGGCTTGCTAGCGACTATTTTTATCTTGAAAAGCATGGCTTAGTTTTTAATGCCCAAGTGGCCTGTTACAACCGCCGTGTGCCACCCGATTTGGTCAATGTTACCGATGAGCTACGCCGCAAAGATCAATTAGAGGTCGTCGGCGGGGTTCAGTATTTGCTTGAGCTTTCAAATAGTGTGCCAACCTCGGTGCACGTTGAATATTATGCCCGCATCGTTGAACGCACCGCACTATTGCGTCGTTTGATCATCGCTGGCGGCAAGATTGCGGCCCTCGGTTATGACGAAACTCAAGAGCTTGAGGCCGCGCTCGATCAGGCCGAATCAGAGTTATTTGCGGTTTCGCAGCGCCGCACCACCGATGGCTTTATTCATATTGGCGCAGTCGTCGATAGTTTCTTCGACCAAATTAGCCAAATGCAGGAGCGCGGCGGCGAAGTTGTGGGCCTCAAAACAGGCTTTAGCGATTTTGATAAATTAACTGGTGGCTTGCAACGCTCCGACTTGTTGATTTTGGCGGCGCGGCCAGCCACTGGCAAAACCAGTTTGGCCTTGAATATTGCCTACAACGCCGCCAAGGAATCGGAGGCCTGCGTAGCGATTTTTAGCCTTGAAATGAGTCGTGATCAGCTGATGCAGCGGATTTTGGCCACCGAAACTGGCGTGGATATGCAAAAACTGCGTACCGGCCAAATTCGCGATAGTGATTTGCAGTTGCTGACTGAGGCGCTTGGTAAGCTCTCCACCATGTCAATTTATATCGATGATTCACCTGGGGCCAGCATTATGGATGTGCGCTCCAAATGTCGGCGCTTGCAAGCCGAGGCGGGCATCGATCTGATTATCATCGATTATTTGCAGTTGATGCAGGGCGGCGGCAAACGCGATGGCAACCGTGTTCAAGAAATTAGCGAAATTAGCCGTGGCCTCAAGGCCTTGGCCCGCGAAATCAATGTGCCAGTGATTGCGCTCTCGCAGCTTTCGCGGGCCGTCGAAAGCCGCACCACCCACGTTCCCATGCTCTCCGATTTGCGCGAATCGGGGTGTCTCACAGGCGATACCCAAATCTATTTGCCTGATCAAGGTCATTATGTCCGAATCGATCAATTAGTTGGGCAACAAGGCTTTAACGTTCTAGCGCTGAATCAAGCAACTTGGAAGCTAGAATCACGGCCTGTTACCAATGCCTTTACAACTGGCACAAAGCCTGTTTTTAAACTCCGTACTAAGCTAGGGCGCAGTATTCGCGCCACAGCTAACCATAAATTTTTAACCATTGATGGTTGGCAACGGCTTGATCAATTGCATCAAACCAGTCAAATTGCCATCTCACAGGAAATTGCCCATGAATTGGGTAGCACCAGCCAGCCAACAGCAATTGAATGGGAAACAATCATCAGCATCGAGCCTGATGGCGTTGAGCCAGTTTATGATTTGACTGTGGATATGCTCCATAATTTTGTGGCAAATAACATCATTGTGCATAACAGTATCGAGCAAGATGCGGATATTGTAATGTTTATTTATCGTGAAGAACTGTATGATCCCGAAACAGATAAGAAGGGCATCGCCGAAATTCACCTCGCCAAGCACCGTAACGGCCCAACCGGAATCGTGCCCTTGCGCTTTTTTCGCTCAACAACTAAATTTTCCAATTTAGAGACCTATCGCCAACCTGAAGGCTACTAAGCCTAACAATTGCCCGATGGCTCTTAAGTTTCTGTTTCTAGCCAAATTGTAGAATGTTTGGTTCATCATTGGATGTTTGTCCAGCGTCCATTGCCCTTTAGGGGTGCAGGGGATGAAAACCCCTGCGTCTCCCGCCTTGAGGCGGGACGGAAGGGTGGTGAACAACAAATCCATTATCAAAAAACCACCCTTGTACTAGCTAGCTATGCCGTTATAATCAACAGCATTGAGTAGAACTGAGGGCTATCAGCTCCCATTTTTCCAGCAGCCAAAGCCGTCAAGCAGCATTTGCGCCAGCTTGGCAAGTTAGTTGAGTAAAGGATGAGGACCATGATGTGCTTGCGCTATTGCTGGTTACTCATAGTGCTGATTGGCTGCATCCAAACCGATCAACCTCCACCCACAGCCAATCAGTTTGCAGTATACATTTTCGATCAAGAGGCCGTGCCAGGGCTTGGCCCCACTGCCGAAACCGCGTGGCAGATTTTACAGGCTGTGCCCTTAGCGCAAAGTGCCTTTACCGTAACCGAAGATTTATTGCTCAGCTATCATTGGCAAACTCAAACCATCACCTTCACCAATCCATGGGGCCAAACCAGTATGGATGCGCCTGGTTATATGTGGGGTGGTGATGGGGCATTTGTTGTAGTCTATCAAGGCCAGCGCTTATTTGGAGGCAAGGTGGTTTCGGCAATTAGTCCACGGCGCTTCGACTATCCGGCAATGGCTCTCCCTACAGATTTTATTCTGATGGAAAATCCAGACCTGCAAGGCAAGTTAGTCTATTCGTTTCATCCTCGTTCAGCGGTGATGTATCCATCACAATCGCAGTTTTTAGCAGATGATCCGGCCATTGCCGAGGCGGTCAAGCAGCATCTGCGCGAACTTGGCAAGTTGGTTGAGTAAGGGGTTCTGACCTTCTCACCTGTTGCTGTGGGTGAGGGTTCGAGAGTAAAGAAGCAATCCGTTCATTGATCGGACGCAAAACCAAGCGCTAGCCTCGATCTGCTATAATTGCAGCCCTATTGAATGTTTGGGGTTGTGTATGCTTGAACAGTTACTTGAAAACGGCGAAAGCGAAATGCTGGCCTGCTTCCGTGAACGGTTTCGGCCTGAAGATTTGGCTGAAACTTTAGTGGCTTTTGCTAATGGCGGTGGTGGCAGCGCAGTCATTGGCATCAGTGGGCGGGTCAGGCCTAAAGTCGAGGGTGTTCAAGATATTCAAGCAGCAGAAGAAGCAGCTTTAGAGGCAGCGCTGGCTTGCACGCCGCCGCTGGTTTTGCCTCTGCCCCAACAAATTACCAGCAATCAACAAACCGTCTTGTTGATCGAGGTTCCGCCTGGTTTGCCCAATGTCTACAGTTTACATGGCAAATATTTACGCCGCGAAGGCCCGAGCAATGCGCCAATTCCGCCCAATGCTTTGCGCCAATTGCTGATCGAGCGTGGCGAGGTTGGTTGGGAGCGCGTGCGGCCCGAAAACGTCACAATGGGCGATCTGAGCGAGATGAAAATTCAATCGTATGTGGCCCGCATTGGTCCGCCCGCCGATGTTGACCCCATGGGTTGGCTCTATCGGCGTGGCTGCCTCGTTCGCGATACCCAAGCCAACTATCAACCAACCAATGCTGGCATGTTGCTGTTCAGCATCACCACCGAGCGCGATTATCCCCAATGCGAACTGACCTTGGTACGCTACACGGGCAACGAGATGAGCGATGAATTCGAGCGGGTCGATATTCGCACAACCTTACCCGACCAAGTGCGTCGCGCCGAGCTTTGGCTGGGTGAACATATGCGGCGCGGTTCGCGCATGGTTGGCCTCGAACGCGAAGATTGGACGGAATATCCGCCAGCCGCGGTGCGTGAAGCCTTGGTTAATGCCGTGGCCCACCGCGATTACACCGTGCGCGGCGAGGGTATTCGCATTGCCATGTTTGTTGATCGCCTAGAAGTCTATAGTCCAGGTCGCTTGCCAGGCCACGTAACGATCGATAATATCGCTGCTGAGCGGTTTAGCCGTAACGAAACATTGGTGCAAGTGCTGGCCGATTTGGGCTTGATCGAACGGCTCGGCTATGGCATCGATCGGATGCAGCGCCAAATGGCCGATGCTGGCTTGCCACCGCCCGAATTTCGCGAAACCGCTGCGGGATTTTTGGTAACCCTGCGCAACAAAGGCATGAACGTCGCCAATAATTCCATCATCGATACGGCAAAATGGGAAGCTTTGGGCTTGAACGAACGCCAAATCGGAGCCTTGGTCTTTTTAACTGAAAATCGCCGCATCACCAACCGCGATTTGCAAGACCTTAGCCCCGATGTTTCGCCCGAAACCATTCGCCGCGATCTCTCGGATTTGGTCGATCGGGGCTTGATTTTGAAGATCGGCCAAAAACGCGCAACCTACTATATTTTGCGCTAGGCGTGCAGCACCTGGCCGACACTTTGCTCTTGCAAACGCAGGTCATGGCCTTCCCAACGCTCTTGGCAATTGAACCAATACAACCATTGACTGGGATTATCACTAATTACCGAGGCCATCCACTCATTGAGTTCATCGGTGGCCTCGCGGCGTTGTTGGCGGCTAAAACTTCGCCCCAGATGCACAGCTTCTTCGCAAATGAGGCGATGGCGGTGGCCTTCACGCACGCTGTAGCATGGCACAATTGGCACATTATCTTCTAGCGCAAAGGTTGCCGCGCCTTGGGGTGTGCGTGATTGCAAGCCAAAAAAGCTGGCCTCAGGAAAATTCGGTCGCCAAAAATCGCCCAGCAAAAAGACCACGCCATTGGCTTTGAGATGCTGGCGCAAACCCCGAATCAACTCACGCGGCGACGTTGCATCGTAATCAAAGCCTGCACAGCCCAAGCGATTGAAATGCTCGTAGAGTGGGCGCAACTCAGGGCTGCCCGCTGTACCAACCGTCAAACAATTGTAGTGTTGAGCCAAACGCCAGTAGCTATAGAAGAAATTGCCTTGATGCGGCGTGTAGAGAATCACGCCACGCCCTTGGGCCAGTGCCGTTTCAATATGTTCAACGCCTTCAAGCACCACCTGCTCCGCCGCCAAGCGATCAATCCCGATCATCACTTCATAGAGCAATAACAGCAGATGTTGCAGATAGCGCACACAAATGCCGGTGCGCCACAGCCACGAACCATCGATCAGCACATACACCAAGTTGCGTTGCAAATGGCGGCGTAAGCGCGGCACGCCCCAATACAAACCCAAGGCTAATGGCCATGTCAACGCAATAATCAGTTGTTGCGGCAGCCAACCACCAAAACGCCGTACTCGCGCCAAGCGTTGAGGGTGGGCGGTCAAATGAGCCAGCAATTGATACATAGCCACCTCATGCTGTCGCTTGATACGAGCTGGCAAAATGGCGTTGATAGCGCTTGGTCATTTGGCTGGTTTCAAATACTACAAAAAAATCGGTGGTATGGAATAAAGGATCATAGGCTGGCTCGCCCGCCAATTCAGCGCCCATCCAACGATAGCCTTTAATTAATGGTGGCAAGCGCCGTACCATTTCACGCTCGCTACAAGTCATGGGCAAACAGCGCAAATCGGCCATACGATGGCTGGCTAAAGGCTGCACGTTATACCGATCAGTAATCACATTATGCTGGCGCAGCATACTATATAAGGCACTTACATCAGGCAATTCATCGTGGTTCATGCTGGCGCAGCCAATCAAATGGCTATGTGGGCGCTCAGCGAGGTAGTTGGCAATCCCGCCCCAGAGCATTTGAATGGCGCGTGTACCACGATAATCGGCGGCGATACAACTGCGGCCAAGCTCCAAGGCATTGGCTAAATGGCTAAATTTGGCAAGATCAAATTCGGTTTGCGAATAAAAGCCTTGATTGGCTAAAGCACGCTCGCCAGGCAACAAACGATAAGTGCCCACTACTTGGTCACAATTTTGGTCGATAACTAAGAGATGGTCGCACCATTGATCAAACACATCATATTCAAGCCCATGGTCGTTCCAAAGTCGCGAGTTATTGGCTTCTTCAACAAAAACGCGATAGCGCAAGCGCAGGGCTTGCTCAATTTCGGCGCTCGTCGTGGCACACTTAACCGTTAAACGTGGGGTCGTGCTGCTGATCGTTGCAAGCGTCATAGCGTTGGCTCCTCTGGTGATGATGGGTCACAGGGCTAGCCTAGGCTGCTTGGTTTAATCAATTGCGATTGAATTGTTAACAGTTATGTTAAATTAAGTAAAGTTTTGGCCCAAGTAAGCTCGCCCAACCATGCTCCGTCTGTTAGATTAACTATTATAAGGAAGCAAGTTATGCGATACCCTCATCAACGAACATGTGTTTTGCGGCTAAGCCTGTTTATCATCCTATTAGCAAGTTTGCTGATTGGGCCAGCATTATTGATGAAGTTTTACTATTTCGAGCGAATTTGCCAAGCGTATGCTCAAGCTCATAATTTTGAGGGCAGTCGCTATAGCCCAAGCAGCAAAAATAGCCCTGAGCAATGCTTTTTTGAAGGGCAACGCCCCGTGCTAGTTAAGCAGATTGTGGGCTGGAAACATCGAGTTATTTTAGTAGTATGGCTCTTATATCAGCCATTTGGCGCATTTGGACTAACCTTTGGGATTTTTTTAGCGCCATGGGAAAAACTGAAATGGTTCAAAAATAGCCGTCCATGACGCACTGCGTGCTATGCTATAATCCCAATACGGCTCAAAAATGACCGTGGAGGTTCCGATTTGAAAGATTTTTTTCGGCGTGCGCCGTTACCCTTCACGTCTTCGCGGCGTGAGCAACAAATACCAGATAATGTGTGGGCCAAATGCGCCAATTGTGGCGAATTGACCTATCAAAAACAATTCAATGATGCCTTAAAAGTCTGTCCAAAATGCAGCTATCACTCGCGGATTAGCTCACGCGAATGGATTGAAGTTTTGGCTGATGCTGATTCATTCGTCGAATATGATGCTGATCTACAAGGGATCGACATTTTGGGCTTTGTTAGCCCCAAAGATAATTACGAAGCGAAATTGGCTGCCACCAGCGAACGCACTGGCACTAACGATGTTGTGATGAGCGGTAGCGCCAGCATCGAAGGCTTGCCATTTGAAATCGCAGCCTGTAATTTTGAATTTATGGGCGGCTCGATGGGCAGCGTCTTTGGCGAAAAAGTGGCGCGAGCAGTTGAACGCGCTGCCGATCGCGGCGTGCCTGTGCTGACGATCAATGCTTCGGGTGGCGCTCGCATGCACGAAGGGATTTTTGCCCTGATGCAAATGGCCAAAGTTTCGGTCGCGCTCACGCGCTTGGCTCGCATGCGTCAGCCCCATATCTCGCTCTTGGTTGACCCTTGCTATGGTGGGGTTTCAGCCTCGTATGCCTCAGTTGCCGATATTATTTTGGCCGAGCCAGGTGCGAATATTGGCTTTGCTGGGCGACGGGTGATCGAGCAAACGATTCGCCAAAAATTGCCACCAAACTTCCAAACCGCAGAATTTTTCCTTGAACATGGCATGATCGATGCAGTTGTGCCACGCTCGGACATGCGGGCAACCATCGGGCGTTTGTTGCGCCTGTATCAACGCCCCGTATCATCGGCTGATCATCGCGAACATGTCGTAGCGGGCCACCAATAAGCCCCACGCAGAGGTCAAAACGTGACAACGTTAACTGAGTTATTGCCTTGGGATAAGGTGCAAATCGCCCGTAATCCCCAACGCCCACGTACCCTTGATTATATTCGGGTGCTGTGTGAAGATTTTTTTGAACTCCGTGGTGATCGCCATCATGGTGATGATCAGGCGCTGGTCTGTGGTATAAGCAAAATCGATGGCCGCAGCGTGGCGATCATCGGCCATCAAAAGGGCAGCGACACCAAAGAGAACGTTCGGCGCAACTTCGGCTCACCGCACCCTGAAGGCTATCGCAAGGCCTTGCGGGTAATGGAGCATGCCAAAAAATTCAACATGCCGATTTTGACGTTAATTGATACTGCTGGCGCACACCCAAGCATGGCCGCCGAAGAACGCGGCCAAGCCGAAGCCATCGCCCGTAATTTATTGGTTATGGCCGATTTGCCAGTGCCAATTATTGCGACCGTGATCGGCGAAGGCGGCTCTGGGGGCGCTTTGGCGATCGGGGTTGCCGACCGTTTGTTGATGCTTGAGCATGCTGTCTATTCGGTGGCTTCGCCTGAAGCCAGTGCCGCAATTCTCTGGCGCGATTCGAGTAAAGCCTCGGAAGCTGCCAAAGCCATGAAAATCACAGCCCAAGATCTCCACAGCTTTGGCATTGCTGATACCATTATTCCCGAGCCAGAGGGTGGGGCGCATATGGATGTGCCAGTAATTTTACAAGCAGTTGCGAGCGCACTCCGTGAGCAAATTACGACCCTGAGTGCCCTAACAATCGATCAATTGCTTGAACAGCGCTATGCTAAATATCGGGCGATTGGGCGCTTTCGCCAAGCTCAAACCACGCTTGTCGAAGGCTAGAACGCTCGTAAGGTTAAATAATTTGGCCAGCACCTTGTCTACGAGGTGCTGGCCTTTTTGGCTTAAGGAGCAAGTTTGATTAGCAGGGAACTCCAACCTCAATCCGTTGCAAGGCGAACAGCTCGTGCATTTCGCGCACAATTTCGGCGGCGCGGGCTGGCTTGATGCAACGTTCAGCAATCAAACGCTCGGCCACTTCTTCGACCAAGGCTGGTGGTGCCCCAGCACTCATGGCAATTTGACGAGCATGCAAGCTCATATGGCCACGCTGAATGCCTTCGGTTGCCAAAGCCCGCATTGCTGCCAAGTTTGAGGCCAAACCAGCACAGACACACACTTCAGCCAATTCGCGAGCTGAACTAACATTCAACAACTTCAAGGCCGCCGCCGCCGTTGGATGCACCTTAACTGCCCCACCCACAATTCCAACTGCCAACGGCATGGTCAATGTGCCAACCAAATTGCCTTCAGCATCTTGTTCCCAAGTGGTCAATGAGGTATAGCGACCATCACGAGCAGCGTAAGCATGCGCACCCGATTCGATTGCCCGCCAATCTTGGCCTGTTGCCAACAACACCGGATCGATGCCGTTCAAAATGCCTTTGTTATGGGTAGTAGCGCGATAGGGATCAACAGCAGCGAAGGCATAGGCCCACAAAATCCCCTCGATCACATCTTCACCGCGCAAGTCCGAACGATCCAAGGCGCGAGCCGGAATAACACAACGGGCAGTTGCCAAACGCCGATCGCTCAAGTTCGAGAGAATGCGCAAGTAGGCACGACCGCCAGTTAATGCTTCGAGCCGTGGGGCAACTGCCTCAGCCATTGCGTTGATCGCATTTGCACCCATTGCATCCAAACAATCGACGATTAAGTGCACCACCAACATCGGCCCCATTGGGCTAGCAGGGAATGAATGCACTTCAACATCTTTGGCACCACCACCCAAGGCCACCAACGAGGTACTTTGACGGTTGGCGATTGCCAGCAAATCAGCTTTATTGCGCAAAATAATTTCGCTGGCTGCCGCGTGATCGGCGATATGCACAAGTTGAATTTGACCAATCATCAATGATTCGGTGCTGCTGGTGGTAAACCCGCCGCCTTCGCGAGCCAATTTAGCCGCAAACGAAGCCCCAGCCACGATTGATGGTTCTTCAACAACCATCGGAATCAAGGTATCTTTGCGATTAATTTGGAAGTTGGTAGCAATGCCTAAGGGCAAGCTATAGGTTCCAACCACATTTTCAATCATTTTATCGGCGCGTTCGATGGTTAAACTGCCAGCGCCATGTAACGCTCGCAAATCATCGTTATTCAAGCCATCGAAAGCCCCCACGGCTTGCAAACGATCGAGCGGCGAAAGTTGGTAGAATCCTTGTAAACGGCTATTTTTTGCTTTCATAAGAACGAAGCTCCTCTGTCGCCAAAAATGGATCGGCATGTTGTAGACGGCTGAAGTGTAGCATGTGACGCATGCCAAACCTAGCGAAAAAGCTGCCAAAACCTCTCATTCCGCTGTCGATTTAGCTACCGCTGCCAGTTTCTACGCAGATCTCAGGCCGTAGGATGGTTAACCGATTAACAAGCCATTAATAGTACTCAAGTAGGAGCGATGTGGAGAGCAATGCTTGAGCAACCAACAATTGCCATACACCAATGGCCGATAGCCTAACAGGAATATATCTCTAGCGCTAGACTACCTTGGTACTACCCTCGAGCACAAAAAAACCCCACAGCATTTAGGAAGCTGCGGGGCCATGGTCAAACGATCAGCTTAGGGCATGACGGTAAAATAAATATCAGCAATATGCCCGCTGGTCTTGCCTTCCAACGAAATCAGCCACAAACCCGTTTCTGAACCAGCCGTTGGCCATTCAGCGTTCTCAATTGAGCCACTTGGCCCAATCGTAGTTCCTTCATCAAATTCATAGACTTCGCCAGCAGGATCGACAACCCACAAAACGACTTCTTCATTTGGTTGGAAACCAAAGAAATCGAAGAAGACAACCGTGCCAACTTGAGGGCATTTGGTGGGCCGAATATTCGCCGACACGGGATCGGGAGTTTGGGCACATTGTTCGGCTGGTGGCAGTGGTTCGCTGACATCATCGAGAATTTCTTTGCCGAGCAAGCCCAAAAGTACCTTAAATTCATCAGGATTGTTTGGATGCCATTCGAGACGGGCACGTTCAAACCATTGGGTGATCACGGTATCGCCGCTGGCGTTGGTTTCAGTTTGGGCACTAGTTAAGGGCAAACCAAATAATTGCAATGAACGAGCATAGGTATCTAAGCCTTCAATTTTCAAGCCATGCGATTGCCAATAACTCTTGAAACCTAAATTGCCTGCTTGGTTACAAACATTATGGCCCGTTTGTTCAAACCACAAACAGCCTTCAACTGGGCCAGCTTCGCGTGGCTCGATCTCACGGCCAAGTTGGCTCAAGCGTTCTTTGCCCAACAAGCCCAATAACACCTCGTAAGGCGTGCCGGCATTTTCGGGGTGCAACTCAAAACGATTGCGTTCGAGCCATTGCGTCCAATAGAAATCATCGCTATCAACATTATATTGATCAGCCGCTTCAGTGATCGGGTAACCAAACACTGGCAAGCCACCGTTATTGCGCCAATAGCTCAAGAAATCGTCGTCCAAACATTCGACAATTCCAGGCACATCAAAACATTGGGTTTCAAGGATAATTGGCTCAGCGGCGGCGGTTGGGCGTGGCTGGATTGCTAAGGCAGCCACTGCCAAGGTTGCAGTCGCCAAACCAAGCATTCGACGGATCACACTCACTATTTCCTCCAAACATGCTGCAAACAGCATCAAAATAATGGAATAGCCTAATCATAACAAAAACCCAGTTTATTGCCACAAGCAACAAACTGGGTTTGAAATCACTCAATCAATTCGAGCAATCAACTTATTGGGTGATCGTAAAATAGATGATTGAAGTATGGCCACTCGATACACCTTGCATAGTAAATTGCCATGTACCTGAGTAGAAACCTCGGGTGTTAAATTGAAGCCCATTGATTCCACCTTGTGGACCAATATTCAAGGTGTCGGCTGTGCCAACATTGTTTCCGCTGGGATCAGTGATCCAGAAACCAACATCTTCGTTTGCTTGGAACCCATAGACATCAAAAGTAAAGACGGTTCCAGCAGGGCCACATTTGGCAGGTTTGATCCGTGCTGAAATTGGCTCAGGTGTGCTGGCACAAGGGTCAGTTGGAGTTGGGCTTGGGATGGGCGCTGGAGTTGGGCTTGGGATGGGCGCTGGAGTTGGGCTTGGGATCGGTTGGCTGCGACCATCAAGGATTTCTTTGCCAAGCAAGCCTAAGAGTACCTTAAATTCATCAGGGTTGCTTGGGTGCCATTCGAGGCGAGCACGTTCAAACCATTGGGTGACAACCGTATCACCATTAGCGTTAGTTTCAGTTTGGGCGCTGGTTAAGGGCAAGCCAAACAATTGCAATGAACGAGCATAGGTATCCAAGCCATCAATTTTCAAGCCATGCGATTGCCAATAGCTCTTGAAACCCAAATTGCCTGCTTGGTTACACACGTTATGACCAGTTTGCTCAAACCACAAACAGCCTTCAACTGGGCCTGCTTCGCGTGGTTCGATTTGGCGATTCAATTGCGCAAGCCGTTCTTTGCCCAATAAGCCCAACAAGACTTCGTAGGGTGTGCCGGCATTTTCGGGGTGCAACTCAAAACGATTACGTTCGAGCCATTGGGTCAAGTAGCTTTGCTGAGTGTCGGCGTTAACTTCATTGGCAGCCGCAGTGATGGGGTAGCCAAAAACTGGCAATCCACCATTCGAGCGCCAATAGGTCAAAAACTTGTCATCTAAACAATTGGTAATCCCAGGAACATCAAAGCATTGGGTATCAAGCTTGATTGGTTCAGCGGCGACGGTTGATCGAGGTTGAACAGAGAGGGTAACTACCGCAAGGGCTGCAGTCACGATGCCTAAAATCCGACGTAAAACCACAAAGTCCTCCAAATAAATGCTGCTCTCAGCAGCCTAAAACCTATCAACGCGCCTCTTCATCAAGTTGTGTACCACGCTGGTTGTTCTCTCGCAACCGAATCGAGCGTCGTTTCCCCATCTTATGTGATACTGAAGCCAGCCCAAGAGACAAGCTGGCTTCAGCCATTCTAAACGAGATTAGCGCCAACTGCGATTGTTGGCATATTCTTTGGCCAACAAACCTAACAGCACACCTTGACCTTCGTGATACTCAAAGCGCCCGCGTTCAAACCATTGGGTCGTGACGGTTGCTCCATCGCGATTGGTTTCAGTAGTTGGCTCCGATAATGGCAAACCAAACAATTGCAAGCTGCGATCATATTTGCTCAAAGCAGGATCATTCAGCCCATTGTTTTCCCAATATTTGCGGAACTCGCCACAAATCTTATGCTGGGTTTGATCGAAATAGATACAGCCATTTTCTGGCCCAGTTTTGGGGAAGTTAGACCAATCGTCGCCGCGATCCCGCAGCACAGCATCGCCTAAGCGACCCAGCAATACGTTGTAAGGTGCAGCTTTTTCAGGGTGAAATTCAAAGCGTTGGCGTTCGAAGTATTGCACCGTAAACGAACCTTCAGGGGTTTGTTCGGTAAATTCTTCGCTAATTGGGAAACCAAAGACCGCCAAGCCACCATTACGATCCCAGTAGTTTTTGAACTCGCCACGCAAGTTATGGCCAGTTTCGGGGAAATAGACTTCGCCGACAGGTGCAGGCAACGGGGGCGCTCCCACAGGCACAAACGCCGGATTACCTGGTTGTGGTTGTGGAGTTGGTGGCTGCGGCGCTGGCGGAGCTGGTGGTTGCGGTTGTGGTTCGCCTGGAATCGTGCGCAAAACAGCATTTTGCACGGTCTTATAGGTATCCAGTCGGCCAAAACCACTATAAACATCCTTGCCAGGAGTCATAATATCAACGGCACTACCAGTAATCAACTTTTCAATTTGATCGACTGAAAGTTCAGGCCAAACACTCAACGCCAAAGCCGCCGTGGCAGCCACAAACGGACAGGCTGGCGATGTACCGCTACCAATTTCATAGCCATCACCACGATCCCAACCAGTCGTCACAATATCTACGCCTGGAGCAGCAATATCAACATAATCGCCATATGACGAGAAGTTTGCAACCCGATCATCGATTGACGTGGCTCCAACCGCAATCACATGATCAAAGGCGGCTGGATACATCCGAGGATTGCCTTCATCGCCCGAATTGCCGGATGAGGCAAACAGTGGAATATTTTTGCTATAAATGTAATTGACTGCATCTTGTTCGGCTTGCGTGCCCCGTGGGCCACCCAAACTCATACTAATGATCCGTGCACCATTATCAACAGCCCAATACATGCCTTCGACAATATCTGCCGAAGTGCCTTGACCACGACTGTTCAGCACTTTGACTGGCAAGATTTGGCAGTTCCAACAAACTCCAGCTACACCTTGACCATTATTGGTTAGGGCAGCGGCAATCCCAGCCATGGCGGTACCGTGGCCTTGATCATCTTGGCTATTGTTATTATTTTGCAAGGCATTGTAGCCAGGCAACACATGGCCAGCCAAATCGGGGTGGGTTGGTGAAACACCAGTATCAATAATGGCAATCACCAAACTGTTGCCTTGGGTCATATCCCAAGCAGCATTAGCGCCAATCTTGGGCAAGCCCCATTGTTCGGTGTAATATTCATCATTGGGATCGACCAAAATCTCACGCACAGCATTGTATTCGGCATAGCGTACTGCGGGATTTTTGAGCAATTGGGCAATTTTGGCATCGCCATTCGTGCCTGCCGGAAGTTTCAGCATTGCCACTTGACCAGCGCCATCAAGTGCTTGGGTCGAGACCAACGGCCCAATGCCTAGCCCATTTTTCAATGCCTTAGAACCTTCGAAGAATGCCCCATTCGCACTGACACGATAGCCATCATTAAACGTTACCAGAATTTCATCGGCAATAATCTGATCATCGAGGGTCGCTGCCTGCGCTGGGCGTTGAATCAAGGGCATTAATCCAAAAGCCAACAACAGTAGCAAGCCCATGCGAACGGTTCGTTGCATACGTTGCCTCACTCATTCAGTTAAATATCTGGGGAGAGGTAGCTCTCCTCTACAAGCTTGCATTATACCAGCAGCCACGCCAAATCGACAATATGCCAAATTTATGCTCGCCCCTAGTACTTTAGAGCGATACGTTATGCCATTGCAAACGTTACAACAATTGTTAGCAATTGTGATGTGTCGTTAATTGCGTGTTTTGTCAACTAGACACTCTGGCAGCTTTTAGATACAATACCAATGATAGATTTCTAGTGGTAGATTTGGTAGAATTTATAGATTCATGACAGAATTAAGCATCGACATCGACCCAGAATGGCTTTCATTGAGCGAGGCCAGCGATTTACTCGGCGCAGCACCTTCGACGGTGCGGCGTTGGGGCGACGCTGGTTTGGTACCAACCAAACGCACGCTTGGCGGCCATCGCCGTTTTCAGCGGGCAGCGGTTGAGCGCATGGTCAATCAGCAACAGCCCGATCATACGCCAGTGCCTGAATTAGGCCAAACCCGCCATTGGCATCTCGATACTCGCGAGTTGATGGGCCAAGGTTGGCACGCTCGTTTTGACACCAACCCAACCACCGAGCGCATGCGTGGCTTAGGCCAACGTTTGTTTGGCATGTTGATGCAATATGTCAATAGCAACGATCTTGATGAGCGCATCTTGGCCGAGGCCAAAGCTGTTGGGGCTACCTATGGGCGCGAAGCTCGCGAAATGGGAGTCTCGATGCACGATACAGTCGAGGCCTTTTTGTTTTTTCGGCGGGCGTTTGCCCAGTTGGCCAAGCCACAATCGGTCCGTCCAATCGATGTGGCAACCGTCGTAGAACTGCGGACACGCCTCGATTTGTTTATGGATGCAACGCTGCTCGGAACAATCGAAGGTTTTGAACAAGCAGGCTCGTAAGTGCAAAAGCAAATTCGCATCGATCATGCTTTGGGGATTCTTGTTGGTTGCGCTCGATGATGATTGCTATTTGCTTTTTACTGGGAGTTTACTGTGCAACTGGTGGTTGTGGGGGCACATCAACGCACGGCCCCAATTTCAATTCGCGAGCGAATCGCCTTTGCCGAGGCCGATTTAGCTCAAGCTCTGAGCAGCCTACGCCAGATCGCCGTTGAGGGCTTTATTCTCTCAACCTGCAATCGGGTGGAGTTGTATGCCTTGGTCGAAGAAGCCGACGGCGGGCGTTCATTGCGCCAATTTTTGGCTCAGCAGCGCTCAATCGATCTCGATGAACTCATGCCGCATGTCTATACCTATCTCGATGAGGATGCTGTGCGCCATTTGTTTCGGGTGGCTTCAGGCCTCGATTCGATGGCGCTGGGCGAAGCTCAAATTTTGAGCCAAATCAAAACAGCCTATAACGCGGCCCAACAAACCGAGTTGCTGGGCACAACCATGCATCGATTGATTCAGGCTGCCTTGACCACGGGTAAGTTGGTACGCACCGAAACGCAATTGGCCCATGCTCAATTATCAGTCGTTTCGGTTGGCCTTAGCCTTGCCCGTCAACACCTCGATCTCACTGATCGTTCAGTGGTGATTATCGGAGCTGGCCGCACTGGCGAGTTGGCGCTCAAACATTATTTGGAATATACCAGTAACATCACTGTGCTAAGCCGCACATTTGAACGAGCAGCGCGTTTGGCGGAGCATCATAAGGTTGCAGCCAAGCCAATCAGCGAACTTTCGGCAGTGTTGCAGGCCAGCGATGTGGTGATTAGCTGTACGTCATCGCCTGAATTGATGCTGGATTTCGAACAAGCGCAAGCCTTGCAAGCGCAACGCCAACGCCAATGGGTACTGCTCGATTTGGCCGTGCCCCGCGATATTGATCGCCATGTTGGGGCATTACCCGAGGTTTGGCTCTACGATGTCGATGATATGCAGGCAATCTGCGAACGCAATCGGGCTAGCAAAGCTGCCGAAGTTGCCGGAGCCGAGGCGATTGTCGAACGCGAGCTGATCAAATGGCAGGAATGGTGGCTAACTCAGGCTGTTTTGCCAACGATTCGCGCCTTGCGTGCGCACGCCGAGGCAATTCGTTTAGCCGAGCTTGAACGCACGCTCGCCCGTTTGGATCTTTCTGAGCAGCAGCAGCAAGCAGTTTCCGCCCTGACCAGCGCGATTATCAATAAATTATTACATCAACCAATGCGGGCGATTAAAGATACTGCGGCCAGCCCACAGTTGGCCCACGCCGCCCAGCAATTATTCCGCCTCGATTTTGAGGCAATCTAATTCAGTGTTGATGGGCAATCCATCACTGTTATAAAGGAATTAAGCTTCCATGGAAGACGTTAAATTGCCAAATTCCACCGAAGGCCAATTGTTTGTTCAATACACCACTTTCAAGGCTGCCCCCGAATGGCGACGCTTGCCCGCCGCAGCCCGCGAAGATTTGCGCGAACAATTCGCCCAAGTGGTCGAAGAGGCCTATCCTTCAATTGTGACCTATGCCTATAGCACAATTGGCTTTAAGCTCAACTCCGATTTGTTGCTGTGGCGCAAGGGTACGTCGCCAATCGCCATGCAAGAAATGACCAGCCGCTTGCTGCAAACTGGCATCGGCGCTTATTTTGAGCAAACCAACCTCTATTTTGGCTTTACTCGGCCTTCCAACTACACCAAACGCCCCACGACCCAAGAACAAGCGATCGACCTCGAAGATCGCGAACCCTATTTGATCGTTTATCCCTTTACCAAAACCAAAGAATGGTATTTGATGAGCCGCGATGCCCGCCAAGGCATGATGAATGAACACATTCGCGTCGGCCACGAGTATGCCGATGTACGCCAAGTGTTGCTCTACACCACTGGCATCGATGATCATGAATTTATTGTGGCCTATGAAACCGATAGCTTGCCACGCTTTGAAGAATTGGTAATTGCGCTGCGCTCAACCGAAGCTCGCCGCTACACCCTCAACGATACGCCAATCATCACTGGGGTCAATCGGCCAATTCGCGAAGCCCTAGCCATGATTTAGGCGGCAAACCGAGCCAGAATAGTTGTACCAACCGCAATTCTGGCTCGGTTGCCTGATCGAACGGATTCAGCAAACCATACAAGGACATATCAATTATTATGCAAGATCGATTTTTGCGAGCCTGTCGGCGCGAAGCTGTGGATGCCACCCCAGTTTGGTTTATGCGTCAGGCTGGCCGTGCGCTGCCCGAATACCGTGCCATCCGTGAGCAATATGGCTTTATGGATATTTGCTATCAGCCCGAATTGTGTGCTGAAGTAACCTTGCAGCCAGTGCGCCGTTTGGGCGTTGATGCAGCAATTATGTTTGCCGATATTATGACCCCGCTGATTGCGACTGGGGTGGGCGTTGATTTGGTTGAAAGCATCGGCCCTGTGGTTGCCAACCCGATTCGCACGATGGCCGATGTTAGCCGCATTCGACCAATTGAGCCAGAAGTTGATGTGCCTTACATCAGCAAATCGATTCATTTGCTCAAAGCTGAGTTGGGCCAAACGCCCTTAATCGGCTTTGCTGGCGCACCATTTACCTTGGCAGCCTACTTAGTCGAAGGCAAAGGCTCGAAGAATTTTCTGAATACCAAAGCGCTCATGTATGGCAGCCCCAACGTGTGGAACACCCTGATGGAGCGCTTAGCTGACCTGACGATCAGTTATTTGCGGGTGAAAATTGCGGCTGGGGTTGATGCGCTGCAACTGTTTGATAGCTGGGTTGGCTGTTTAAGCCCCCACGATTATGCAACCTTTGTGCAACCTTATACCGCCCGCATTTTGAAAACCCTGCGTGAAGAAACCAATATTCCATTAATTCACTTTGGCACCAACACCACCAACCTTTTGCCCTTGATGCGCAACGATGGTGGCTCAGTGCTGGGAGCCGATTGGCGAATTCCAATCGACGAGGCTTGGGAACTAATTGGTGATGACAAAGCGATCCAAGGCAATCTTGATCCGGCGGTTTTGCTGGGGCCATGGGAATATGTGCGCGAACAAGCCGCCGATATTTTGCGCCGCGTCAATCGCCGCCCTGGCCATATTTTCAATCTTGGTCATGGCATTCACCCGCAAACTCCAGTTGCTAATCTCGAACGATTGGTAGCGTTTATTCACGAAAGAGCATAGAACATAGAGCATAGAGCATAGGATTGAGGACTGGAAATTGGAGAACATAGAACATAGAGCATAGAACATAAAATAATTCTTCGCGCTCTTCGTGTTCTTCGCGGTTTCAAGCCTTGGTGTTCCTTCGTGGATCATTAACAGATAAGAGGTAATCCATGTCAGCCAAAACAGCAGTCTTGCTGATGGCCTATGGCACACCCAATCGCATCGATGAAGTTGAACAATACTACATCAATGTGCGTGGTGGCCGTATGCCAACGCCTGAGCAGGTCGAAAATCTCTCAGCTCGCTATCGAGCAGTTGGTGGGCATACCCCACTGACCACATTAACCAAATCGGTGACCGATCAATTGCAAGCCCAACTTGATGCCGAATTTCCAGGCCAATATCAGGTTTATTTTGGCATGAAATATTGGCATCCATTAATTCCTGATGTGGTCAAGCAAATTCATGCTGATGGTATTAACAAGATAATTGGGCTTGCGCTCGCGCCGCATTATTCCAAAATCAGCATCGGCGGCTATCAAAAACAAGTCGATCGCGCTAACGAAGAATTTAACACCAACATCGAATTAACCATGATCAATAGCTGGCAAGAGCAGCCAAAGTTTCGCAATTTAATTGCGAGCCGGATCAGCGAGGCCTTAGCTCAATTTCCTGCCGATGTGCGCGATCAAGTGACGGTGTTGTTTAGCGCTCATAGTTTGCCGCAACGGGTTTTGGCATGGGGCGATCCCTATCCTGATGAGTTGTTGGGTAGCGCCAAAGGCATTGCCGAAATGCTCGAATTGCCAGATTGGCGCTTTACCTATCAAAGCCAAGGCGAAACTGGCGAACCATGGCTTGGGCCTGATGTGCTCGATACCTTGGCCGAATTGGCGGCTGAAGGCAAAAAATATGTGCTGCAAGTGCCATTTGGCTTTGTTTGCGACCACCTCGAAATTCTTTACGATATTGATATCGAGGGCAAGCACAAAGCCAACGAATTAGGCTTACAACTTGAGCGCATTCGGCTGCTCAACGATGATCCAGCCTTCGTCGATTTGCTCAAAACCGTTGTAACTGGCCAATAAGTCTACGTTCCCTCACCCCCTCTTCTGCCCGCGAGGCGAGGGGGAACTGTGCTCGAAGTAATTCCCTCGCCCGCCGCAGTGGGCGAGGGGTTGGGGTGAGGGGAGTATTGATTCGTCGATTACCTAGCAAGAATGATCAGCATGAACACATTAACCATTGGAACGCGCAAAAGCCAATTGGCCTTGGTGCAAACCCACGCCATGCGCGATGCCCTATTGGCGACGCATCCTCAATTAACGATTGAACTTGAACATATCACCACCAAGGGCGATGCAATTTTGGATCGACCGTTGGCGGCGATTGGCGATAAGGGTCTGTTCGTCAGCGAAATTGAGGATGCCATGCGCAGTGGCAAGGTCGATCTGGCGGTGCATAGCGCCAAAGATTTGCCTTCAATTTTAGCGCCCGACATGACCATCGCGGCCTATCCCGAACGGGCTGACCCACGCGATGTCTTGGTTGGAGCCGAAGGGCGCAGGCTAGCCGATTTGGCGCATGGAGCCAAGGTTGGCACGAGTAGCCCGCGGCGTGCCGCCCAACTGCGCCATTTGCGGCCCGATCTGACGATTATTGATATTCGCGGCAATGTTGATACGCGATTGCGTAAACTTGACGAGGGCCAATATGATGCAATTGTGTTGGCGGCAGCAGGCTTGCAACGCTTAGGATTATTGAACCGCGTGACCCAATTTTTCGAGCCAGCCGAAATGACTCCAGCAGTTTCGCAGGGCATTTTGGGCATCGAAGCCCGCGCGGGCGATCAACGAGTTGCCGAATTGCTCAAGGTGCTCGATCACGCTGAATCACGGGCGACTGCTGAAGCCGAAAAAGCCTTTTTGGCCACAATTGGCGGCGGTTGCCAAGTGGCGGTTGGCGCATTTGCCACCTATCAGGCAGGCCAATTGCACTTAATCGGTATGATTGGAGCACTTGATGGACGCTTAGTGCGCGGTGCATTAACTGGCAGTGCGAGTGCGGCGCAAGCGCTTGGGGCAAGCCTAGCCCAACAATTATTAGCTCAGGGTGGGCGAGAACTGCTCTAACTCGGTTGCGATTTAGAGCAGTTTTGGCATAGCCGATCGTGCTTGAATTAACAGCGGGCAGGCCATAATCTTGTATACTACCAAGGCCGACGATTAATGAATTGCATATTGACTACTCGCCTATAGCTGCGTGCTAGCAACAGATTGTGGATTGCAACAATGACGATGCACACACCCTTAACGGGCAAGCGAATTGTGTTGACCCGCGCCCGTGAGCAGATGACCGAGTTCGCCCAACTCTTGGCAGACCATGGAGCCGAAACGCTCTATTGTTCGGCAATTCAAACCTTACCGCCTGACGATTGGCAAGCTTTTGACCGCGCCCTGAGCCAAATCGAAGGCTTCGATTGGATTATCGCCACCAGCACCAACGCCGTGCGGGCATTCTTCGAGCGTTATGGGGTTTTGGGCTTACCCTGCAACGCCTTAAATCAACTAAAAATCGCCGCGATTGGCAAGGCTACCGCTAAATTATTAACTGATTTTGGCCATGCGCCCGATTTTGTGCCGCATGCCTATATTGCCGAGCAATTTCTCGTCGAATTTCAAGATATTGCTGGCCAACGCATTTTTCTGCCGCAAGCTGATATTGCACGCCCACTGTTGCGCGAAGCATTAATCGAACGTGGCGCAGACGTAACGGCGGTGGTGGCTTATCGCACCGTGCCCGATCCACAGGTGGTTGCATTGGCTGAGTTGCTACGTCAGCAACGGGTTGATGTGGTGACATTTACCTCAAGCTCAACCGTGCGCTACACCATCGAAGCCTTGCATGCAGCGGGCATGCGCAATTCACAAGAATTTTTAAATCAGACAATTATTGCAACAATTGGCCCTATCACCAGCCAAACCGCGTTTGATGTGGGCTTGCATGTTGATATAGAGGCGGCGGAACATTCAACCCAAGGCTTAGTTGAAGCCCTGCTTGAATGGGCCAAAACCGAGAAGGAACTGGCATGAGTATGCTCGAAGGCGTGCCAACGCCCAATCGTCGCTTGCGGCGCGGACGGCGCAACGCCACATTACGGCGCATGGTACGCGAAACTCAATTAACTGTTGATAATTTAATTGCCCCATTATTTATTGTTGAAGGCCAGAATATTCGCAAGCCAATTAGTTCGATGCCTGGTCAATTTCAGCTGTCGCTCGATCAGCTTGGCACTGAGATTGATGAACTGGTTGCGGCGCAAATTCCAGCGGTGCTGCTCTTTGGCATTCCATTGCACAAAGATGCCCAAGGTAGCTCAGCTTGGGATGCGAATGGCCCTGTGCCTAGCGCAATTCGGGCAATTAAGCAGCAAGCACCACATTTGGTGGTAATTGCCGATGTTTGTATGTGCGAATATACCGACCACGGCCATTGTGGCATTTTAACCAGCGGTGAGCCAGAAACGATCACTGTTGATAACGACCCAACCTTAGAACTTTTAGCCCGTGCTTCGGTAGCTTATGCCGAGGCTGGCGCTGATGTGGTTGCGCCCAGTGCCATGATGGATGGCCAAATTGCCGCAATTCGCTATGGCCTTGATCAAGCAGGCTATCACGATACCATCATTCTGTCGTATGCAGCCAAATTTGCCTCAGCTTTCTACGGCCCCTTCCGCGAAGCTGCCGAATCAACGCCCCAATTTGGCGACCGCCGCTCGTACCAAATGGATGCGGCCAACGCCCGGGAAGCGATTGCCGAAACCGCGCTCGATGTTGCCGAAGGAGCAGATTGGCTGATGGTCAAGCCAGCTGGAGCTTATTTGGATATTATTCGGGCAGTTTACGAAGAATTTGATCTGCCACTGGCGGCCTATCAAGTTAGCGGCGAATACGCCATGATCAAAGCTGCTGCTGCCAACGGCTGGATCGATGAGCAACGGGTAGCGCTCGAAAGCTTGCTGGCAATTCGCCGAGCAGGTGCAAGTATGATCATCACCTACTATGCCAAAGCGGCGGCGCAGTGGTTGAAAGCCTAGGGACGAAGAACATAGAACATAGGGCTGGGGATCGGCTGTTGGGGATTGGGGATTGGATTTAGTGCAGAGCATAGAGCATAGAACATAGAGCATAGAACATACAGGGTTTCTTCGCGCTCTTCGTGTTCTTCGTGGTTTTAAATCCCCAGCCCCCGATCCCCGATCCTCAAGACATATGGAGACATAAAAACGTGATCAACGATGCTTCTAGCGCGGCGTTTGAACGCGCCCAAGCACTTTTACCAGGCGGAGTGAATAGCCCGGTGCGGGCTTTTCGGGGCGTTGGCGGCGTGCCACGCTTTATCGATCATGGTGCAGGAGCCTATCTCTACGACATTGATGGCAACCAGTATATCGATTATGTCTTGTCGTGGGGGCCGTTAATTCTAGGCCACGCCTATCCAGCAGTAGTCGAGGCAATTTGTGCTCAAGCCCAACGTGGCACAAGCTTTGGCGCACCAACTGAGCTTGAAAGCGAATTGGCCGAGTTGGTGATCGCCGCCGTGCCAAGTGTCGAGATGGTGCGCTTTGTTTCGTCGGGCACTGAAGCCACGATGAGCGCAATTCGGTTGGCGCGGGCTTACACTCAACGCGAGAAAATTATCAAATTTGAGGGTTGCTATCACGGCCATGCTGATCCATTTTTGGTGCAAGCTGGCTCAGGTGTGGCAACCTTGGGCTTGCCCGATAGCCCAGGCGTGTTAAAAAGCGCTACCAGCAACACCCTGACCGCACCATTTAACGATCTTGAAGCGGTCGAAGCCTTGTTCAAAGCCAATGCTGGGCAAGTTGCCGCCTTAGTGATCGAGCCTGTGGCAGGCAATATGGGCTTTGTGCTGCCGCGCGAAGGCTATCTTGCAGGTCTGCGCCAACTTTGCGATCAACACGGGGCGCTATTGATTTTCGACGAAGTGATGACGGGCTTTCGCGTGGCCTATGGCGGCGCACAAGCCTACTTCAATGTGATGCCCGATTTGACCTGTTTGGGCAAAGTAGTAGGCGGCGGTTTGCCAGCAGCGGCCTATGGTGGGCAACGCGAGATTATGCAGATGGTCGCGCCAGCAGGCACAATGTATCAAGCTGGCACGCTTTCGGGCAACCCACTGGCGATGGTCGCAGGCATTGTAACCTTGCGTGAAATTGCCAAGCCCGAAGTTTTCGAGCGCTTAACTGGCGTAACTTCGACGCTGTGCCAAGGCTTTTGGAAGGCCGCCTTCAAAAATGGCATTCCCTTCCAAGCGCATAAAGCTGGTAGTATGTGGGGCTTCTTCTTTGCTGGCGATGAAGTTTACGATTTCACATCGGCCAAGCGGGCAGATACCACCATGTTTGGCAAATTCTTCCATGCGATGCTTGAGCAAGGCGTGTATCTCGCGCCATCACAATTTGAGGCCGCCTTTGTCTCAACTGCCCATACCGATGAACTCGTCGCTCAAACGATCAATGCAGCCCAAGCGGCTTTTGCCAGTATTCGCAGCTAAAACAAATCCAGCGCCAGTTTGATGATTAAACTGGCGCTGCTTTGATTCAACGGGTCAAATACCAAGCAAATCCTGCAATCATCATCACCAAAGCTACTGAAACCAGTGCAAATGGCAAACGATAGGGCTGTGATGATGCCACAGTTGGCACAAACATCTGCTCGTGCTGCTCACGCTGATTATGCTCAATCGCCTGTAAGTTTTGCGGAAATTGGGCCATTAATAAAAAAGCCCAACGAAAAGAAGTTAGTCCAACTGGTGCAATCCAGAATAATTGATTTATATAGATATGTGGATTATCACGTTCAAGCTGCTGGATAAACAAACTAGAAATAATTATTACCCCAATAAATACAACATAGGCCCACATCGAGGCTTTTTGATTTAATGGTGGTGAAAATGAACTTAATTTGGATATCATTTTTGGATTATGTCGATAATAAATCGATTGTAAATAGGGTATATTGCGATTAAATGCTATCTGGTTCTCTTCAGCTTTTTGAATCATATAGGCAACAATTGACCGAAAATCTTTCGGGTTTAACATCGAAGCCGATACTGCGAATATTTGGGTTTTACTCACTGCGCGAATCTGATACATCCCATTATTATGGGTCATATCTTCAACTGCGATAATCTCACCCCAGTTAATTTTTTTACCATCCACAATCGAATCAACTTGCATATAATCATCAGCAGCGATAAATTTCCACTTATAAGCTAACCACGTAAAGCCAACTGGAATTACAGCGAGCAACAGACAAACTATTGCTGCAAAAATTGTACTTTCAATAGCAGCTATAACCGTAACAACGAGTAAAAGAATGGTAAACGGAATTCCATATTTTCCAACAGGCGACTTATAAACCGTCATACGTCTTACCCCTCAAACTATTCAGCTGATCGCTGCAAATCGGCGACCACAAAGCCATGATCCGACAAATTAGCCGTGCCAGTCCAAGCCCGCAAGGGCTGCCAATGGGCGTTAGGCATAATATAATCTAGGCGCACCGCTTTGGGAATAGCATCATTGCTCGGAAAGGTATAGCCCAAACCCCAGCCCCGTTGTTGGTAGGCATCGCCAAGCTGCTGACGTAAACGCACATAATTGGGCTGGCGTTCAGTCGTATTCAAATCGCCTGCCAAAATTAAAGGCTGGCTTTGGTCGGCAATCAATTTCAGCAAATGATCGAAGGTTGGGTCTTGCTGGGTTTTGGTGTAAATGCCCTTGAAACTGGCCAGCGGAATATGCGGGTGGGTGTTGATCAGGCGGGTTGGGCCGTTTGGGGTGGTAATTTCCAAATACTGGCAGCCACAACTATCAACGCCACGCGCAACCGGAGCCAACTCGCGCAGCGGCCAGCGGCTAAGCGTCGCCAAACCACCAGCGCCCGAATGGGGATCAAGCACGGCATAAGGGTACAAATCCTCCAAGGCTTCGGGGAGTTGCGGGTCGAGCTGAAAATTATATTCCTGCAACACCACGATATCAGGCTGTTGCTGGCGAATTGTCGCGGCCAAGCCATCAATATCTTGGGTATTATAAAACACATTCCAAGTCATAATCCGCAAATCGTGCGGAGTCGAATTGGTTGATTGGGGTAGCCAGCGCCCGCCATACAAGCCCAAAACCACCAGCAAATTCAAGCCTAGCACGCCCAACAAATAATTGCGACGCAGACCGACCGCCACCAGGGCAATCGGCAATAAACTGGCATAAACCCAGGCATCGAATACCAGCAGCAGCATGCCTTGCGGCGTAGTGGCCAGCGCAGTCCAGCGTAAAAGCGACCACAAACTGCATGGCACAACGCCCAGCCACGCCAAATAGATCAAGCCACGGTTAATCATCGTAGCATCTCCCTTGCTCTACAAGCTTGAAGTTCATTGATCGTCAAATGATCCATTAATCATCACGACCAACCAAAAATTCATCATGCTGCAAACTAAATTCATTTTTTCTAACGTATTCAAACAATTGTTTGCGCATTTTGATCTTATATTGGCGGCAATATCGATATAATTCTTGTTCAATCGCGACGCAATCTGCTTGGTTAAATATGCTAGCAGAGATTCCATCCTCGCTGATTTTACCATTATTATAAATGAACTTAAATTTCATATAATCAGCAGCCTTGGGTATAAGTTTTTGAGGATAGTAATATGACTCAACCGTCACCAAGCGCATACATTTCCAATCTATTCTCATTCGCTTCAAATATACTTGAAATTCAATATATTCAGCATTAATATTCAAATATCCTTGTTTTTGAATGTAAAATAAATAAAAAGCTAGTGCAGCAGTTAATCCTACAACGATAGCCAAAGCAAATTCATTATTAATTAGCAAGATGCTAGCGATACTTATCAAAAGTATCATAATAACCAGTGGAAAATAGATAGTTTTTCTGTGTTTATAGGTCATTAGAAACCTACAATCCCATAATATATCGAAATCAACACAACGATTAATCCATATAAGCCCAATAAGCGAGCAAATAGGGCTTTATCAAGCAATTTGGGCACATACAAGGCCGATTCTTGTGGATTAATCAACATGTCTGGTTGCTTAATCACATTTGGCAACAGTGCTAAGCCTAATTTGAGCACTTGATAGATTACAAATGCTGCCAGTGCAACAAAAAATTCTTGTTCGGTTACGGCTGCATAGATCATTGCAATTGCCAATAAAAACCAACAAAACCGACGCAAAATTTCAAGTGAATTAATTAGTGGTGGTCGATGCAGTCGCATCAGCTTTTGCCAAATGCTCAATCGCTCTGGATAGATCACAGGATAATCGAGGGTATCGATAGTTTTGTTAGGAATTGCATAGTGTTGAATATAATGCACTAGCTTGGTTTTAAGTAGTGTGCGATCATGCTCAGTAAAGCGCGTATGCACAATGATTGAGCGTTGGGCATCAGAAAAACGCACTGCAAAGGTTGCCCAGAGGTAGCTCAAATCGCGATCCATAAAACGTGGTTCTGCTGGCTCAGCCACAAATTCAATCGCATGCAGCGTATTCCAAGCAAAACTATAATCGCCAGCGTAATTTTTCACCCGAATGCCGTGATCGCTGAGATAGACATGCTGCCACGCTAATAAGCCAAAACGCACCAATAGCCAGAGCCACCACACACTAAAGCAGGCTGCTGACCAAAAGGTATAGTTGCTTAAAAAGCCCAACCCAAACATCAAACCAAGCAACCAAGTTAGGCCGACTAAAACAATTAAATTCCGCGAAATGCGCAAGTGAATAATTGGCGTATCCATTGAAGTCCTCGCTTCTCACAATATTGATTAAGTGTACCAGCGGTTAATACGAACCTTTGAGGAGCTAGGATACAAACCTTAAAATGGTGTTCATCAGCATATTTGCCCAATTTACGCACATAATTGAATCACTTGTACTTGATATTCATCGCGCAGAATCTGCTCAATCTCAGCCCAATCACTATCAGTTGCATTAACAATTGGTGGATGTTCAGGATGGGTTAAGGCAACTGCTACAAATTTGCGATCTTTAAGATCAAATTTGGTCAAGCGTAGATCAGTATTGGGGAATTCAATAAAACTTAGTTTTGCATCAATCTCTATCACATTGATATTTACATGTTCACAACGGCCATTCCATTCATTAATTAAAAGCCATTTCAAAAATTTATCACCCAATCCAGGTTGACCACTATCACTCACATCTTGACGGTATTCGCCCATAATAAAGTAGCCATCATCTATAATGACGATACCCTGTTCTTTAACTATTTCCAGAAAATCGATACAAACTTCCATACAATCAAGGCCTTTGTGGTCAGCAGCACCATTAGCAGTCACTAAAACATTTGTATCAATGATGTATTTCATCGCCCAGCCTCGGCCTTTTTACGGCGAATTGTCTCCCGCGAAAGTGCCGCTAAATCAGCCATTTCATCACCAAAGAAATCTTTGGGCCAGTTGCGAATATTGCCATATTTATCAACATCAAGCGGTACGGCATGCGAAGTACCAGTATCATCCATATCGCAAAAATAGAGCGCGGTGTCGGTATTGCTCAACTTTTCTTCGGCAATTCGACGTTGCAAGCGGTGCAGCAGATGTTCGCTATGGCTTTCGAGCACAATTTGCACGCCACGTTTAATCGTTTCAATCAAAATATCGGCCAAGTTTGATTGCACCACTGGGTGCAGGTGAATTTCGGGCTGCTCTAAAATAATCGTTGAGCCATGTTTGGCCGAGGCACACAACACCAGCACAGGCAAAATTTGGGCAACTCCAAAACCAACATCAGTCAGTAATACCTCGGCTGCATTGGATTTGATTTTCACCCGAACTTCATGTAAATCAACATTAGGGGCAATTTGCTGTAAACGAAAATCAGCAATTAAGCCTAAGTCCTTCAACCAGCTTGCTACTTGTTTAGCTAAGCGTGTCTCTGAATCACGCTTTTGATCGGCTAATAAGACTAAAACTGCATGCTCACCCCGATTGCCCAAACTGCGAATTTCACCAGTCCACTGATAAAAGCGCTTGGGATCTTCACGAATTGGCCCGAGGTATTGCACATCGCGAAACTGTTCTTCAAAGATTTGAATAAAGTATAGTAATTCTGGCATATTTATTTTGCCTGCTAAAAGGCTAGTTGGATTCCAGAAATCATGGGGAAGAGTATAGAATTTACTCGCAAAATAAGGGTTCCCCTTTTCAATTACGATATTGGTTTCTGAATCAGTATAAGTATAGGTTTCTTCAAATTCTACAACTTTATAATTCCGATAAACTGATTTATCTTTTTTTAAAAATGTATAAATATTCCTAGTAATTGATGGACTTTCATTTTTATAACGCATAGCTGATTCTAGATTGATCTCAAAGATCTCTGTAAAATGTATTTGCTGGGTATGTATATTCATAGAAATATCAAAATCTAATTTTTGGTCTAAGTTTTTTTGATAAATTACATCCTCAAAACTGCCAAGCTCAACATAGCCGCCATTCAGATTGAGCACTAATTGCTGATCATTTGACTCAACCGTTTGCTTGAGCATCAAGAGAAAGCGCAAAATCGCGGTTTTACCAGAGCTATTGCTGCCAAAAAAGCCAGTTAATGGGGCAAAACGCAATTCGCCTGTATCATTCCACGATTTAAAATGTTGAAAACGCAAATTTGTAATCATCTGCTGAATCTCCCTGGCTAGCCAATGGGTTGATTGTACTTGCAAGCTTGGGGCTTGGCAACGCTGCTGGTTAGGTCGTTGCCAAATCGTGTACAATAGCGCTAGCTACACACCCAAAATTCCGCCCACCCAACAAACAGCCCCAAAATTTCAGCCGATTCAGCCGAGGAGTAACGATAATGACTGAACTTCCACTGCGACGATTGATTTTGTACAAACATGGCGTTGGCTATTTCGAGCGGCGCGGTCAGTTCGAGGGCACGAAACTGGCCTTGGCCTTCAGTCGCGAAGCCATGGACGATGTGCTGAAAAGTTTGGTGGTGTTGGAAAAAGGCGAGGGTCATGTTAAGGGCATCGATTATGAACGACCTGAATCATGGAGCAGCCGACGGATTGAGCTTGGCGCTGGCCGCCCATTGCGTGATCTCTTAACCGAGTTGCGTGGGCGACGAATTCGCCTAGCCTTGCGTGATGAAGCCGCTGCCGAAGGCTTGATCGTCGGGATCGATGAGCCACCGCCAGAAGAGCCAATTTCGCAATCGCTGGTGACCATTTATCGCAGCGATGTGCGCCAAATCACCTTGCATCGTTTAAATGATATTCGCGGCGTGCAATTGCTTGATGCGGCTGCCGACGAAGTGCTGTGGTCATTACGCGCCAACAGCGATAAACAAGATTCGCGCACGGCCACGATTCAGCTCGATGAGGGCAAGCACGATCTTTTGGTGGCCTACCTTGCGCCAGCCCCCAGTTGGCGGGTTTCGTATCGGATTATTGTCGATAATATCGAAACCGAATTGCCCGATGTGCTGCTGCAAGGCTGGGGTTTATTCGATAATGTGCTTGATGAAGATTTAGAAGATGTGCGGATTTCGCTGGTTGCAGGCCGCCCAGTTTCGTTCCGCTACCCGCTCTACGAGCCGCAACAACCGGAACGCCCGTTGATTGAAGATACAATTCGGCCTGCTGCGCCACCAGCCTATACTTTGGCGGCTCCGGCTCCTGCTGGCGCACCACGACCAAAAATGATGCGAGCCATGGCCATGCGTGAAGAAGCATTCGGCGGCGCTGACCTTGATGCTCTAAGTCTTGGTATCGATGAAATGGCATCAATTGCGCCGGTTGCCGAAGGTGCTGCCCAAGGAGCATTATTCCGCTACGATGTGCGCGAACCAGTCAGCGTTGGCCGTGGTCGTTCGGCATTAGTGCCATTGCTCAATTTACGCACCGCCTGTCGGCGCGAGTTGGTCTATCGCGGCGCGGCGGGCGAGACCCATCCCATGGTCACGGTACGCTTTGAAAATAGCAGCGGCCTAACCTTAGAACGCGGCCCAATCACAATTATGGAAAGTCGCTCATATGGCGGCGAAGCGGTCTTGAATTGGACAGCCGAAGGGGCAATGGTCACAATTCGCTATGCCCAAGCCTTAGAAGTTTCAGTTAAAGAAAATCAAAACTCGGCGCATCAAACTCGGCGTATCCGGCTTGGTCGCGATGTATTAATTCACGAAGTTGAAGAATCGCTAACTACGATTTACACTGCAACAAATACTGCTGGCGAAGCCCGCGTGATCAAAATTGAGCATCCCTTGCGCCACCCCTACGAGCTATTTGATACGGTGCAACCAGCCGAAGCCAATAGCCAATTGGCCAGTTGGTTATTGCCAATTCCAGCGCGGGGCGAAGCGGCCTTGCGGGTGCGCGAACGACGCTTGGTCGAACGCCGCGAACACATTCGCTCGATCAATTTCGAGCAATTGCGCCGCTATTTGATGGATCGCATGCTTGATCAAAATACCGTCAGCGAGTTGCGCGAAGTGCTCACACTGTATGCACGAATTGACAGTATCATCCAACGCTATAACGAAATCGAGGCCTTACGCCAGAAGATCTACAATCAACAAACGCAAATTCGCGGCAACCTCGATGTACTCAAAAACGAAGGCGGCGAGGGCGAACTCCGCACCCGCTATATCACCACCTTGGCCGAAACCGAGGATCAACTCAATGCCCTGCGTGAGGAAGAAGTGACGTTGCGCAGCGAAGAAGCCGCTTGCCACACCAAACTCGAAGAACATCTCAGCCGCTTCCCTGGCTAATTATTCCCTCTCTCCCTTGTCCACACGCGAGCGAGGGGGCAACCGTAACTCCCCTCGCCCGCTCAGTAGGCGAGGGGTTGGGGTGAGGGCATGAACTTCCCTTACTCAACCAACTTGCCAAGTTGGCGCAAATGTTGCTTGACGGCTTCGGTGAGTGTTGGATCGGGGTTAGGAAAACTATGGGGAGCATCACTACGAATCGTTCCACTATTTGCGCGTAACTGATAAACCGAAATCGCTTGCTGATTGCTATACGATTCGATTGTATCAAGCAATAAGGGATAATCGGCGGCCATTGCGGTTGAGTTTGAACGCACGCGACCCATGACAATGCGTTGTTGATTAAAGACCAGCACAAAAAAGCCCTCAATATCCATCTCAGCAGGGCGATTGTTGGCAAGTACGCCTTGGGGATTACGAATCCGCAGTTGTTGCTGAGGCCAATGATAGTCAACGAGATCAGTTTGATCGAGAACAATAGAAGCTTCAGCTAAATCAATTGTCTGGAGTGCTGTCGTTGGATTTTGATTTGGTCCTTCAAATTGACTGATTGCTGTCCGTTCGAACATATAAATCGCAAACTGATTGGCTGCGGGTGGAGTTTGATCGGTTTGGATGCAGCCAATCAGCAATAAGAGCAACCACCAATAGCGCATGGTCAGAATCCCTTACTCAACCAACTTGCCAATTGCACGCAAATGCTCTTTAACGGCTTCGGTGATGGCCGGATCAGCTGCTAAAAACTGCGATTGTGGCGGGTACATAACTGCCGATTTTGGATGAAATGAATAGACCAACTTGCCTTGTAATTCTGGATTCTCCATCAGAATATAGTCATTTGATAAGGCCATCGCTGGGTAGTCAAATCGCCGAGGACTGATTGCGGCTACGACCTTGCCACCAAACAAGCGTTGTCCGTTATAGATTACGACAAATGAACCTGCACCATTCCACATATAACCTGGCGCATCACGATCAGTTTGCCCCCATGGATTGGTAAAGGTGATGGTTTGGGTTTGCCAATGATAACTGAGCAATAGATCTTCGGTTACGGTAAACGCACTTTGTGCTAAAGGCACAGCTTGTAAAATCGGCCATGCCGTTTCGGCGGTTGATCCAAGTCCCGGCACGGCGGTTTGGTCGAAGATATACACAAAAAAACCTGTATCATTCATAGGAGTTACCTCGCTAGAAGGGAGTATTGAGTTATTCGATGGTCTTGATTGATTGCTACAACTAATCATCATTACAAGAAGAATTAGAATAACAATATTTTTAATTATATTTTTCATCATAAGCCTTATTATCATTATGGCTGGCAATATCCAGCATCAACACATTGTTGCTTATAATCTTCAAGTACATCTTGTGCATATCCATCAATTTGTGATCGTTGAGCCTGATCATAGAAATAATTTGGACCATACGTTGTATGATCGGTAATTTCTGTAATAGCATCAGGATCATTCATAATCGTTTTCCATTGTTCAATAGTTAGAGGTCGGTTTGATAACGAAGGGTCTATAACCATTGGGACATTTATATCACCTTGACGTACATTAATAATGGGCGCAACATGCCAACCCCAATTAACTGTGCCATCAGCAGTTGATGATGTATCAGTAGTACCACCTATCGTAACTTGATCATAAATAAAGCTAGTTTGCGCTTCTAGATTGCCATAGATAAATACTTTATCGACATCATTAATATTAATTCCATAGCGTTCAGCAATTCGATAAGCCATAAAATGGGCACGAGCATAACACCCATCATCAGGAAATTGAAAAGGGATATCAGGTTCATTCGCCATATCATCAAAAATCAAGGTGGCATCGGCATAACTGACCGAGCCGTCGGCATTGACTTGCACGCCATCGGCACGATCGTTCTGCCATGTTTCGACCGCTTGGAGAATAAAATCAATTAATTTTTGGAAGAATGGCGGCAGCAGCGGTTTGTCGCTCGGTGGCGTTGGGGTTGGGGTAGATTTCGATCGTATCTCGCCATCAACGAATTGGGCAAACATCGCACCATTACCACCTACGGCCATCGCGCCAACATCGCCGCGAAACAGTGCGGCGGCTTCAGCCTCGGCATCGGCCATGATTTTCCGAATGGCCTTGGTGGTTTCAACACTGCCTTGCAACGAATGCAACAAGCGCTGAAAAGCTGGCTTGACTACATGGTCAAATTCTTGAAAACAGGCGTTGGCGGCGCTGCCTTGCCATTGGCCGGCTTGTAACGCGGCCATGGTTTGGCAGAGGCTGGCTTGAATGGTTTGGCTCTGGTCATGCAGTTTTTGGAAACGTTGGATGATCGTATCGACAACGGCATAGTCGATCTGCACAATCGGTGCGGACATAGCGTCAGACCTCACAACGAGGAGGGGAACTCTGGCAAGCATGCAGGAAATTGGAGAGGATCGCCCTCAGTTCTACTCAATCAGCTTGAGTATAATGCCAGAAACCGCAATTGCAAGCTTAAATTTTTAACTAAATCGGTCAATTGACAGGTTTGCATAAGCTATGATAGAGTTGCAGCCACAAAGTTGATAGCAAACGTTGATGGGGATTAGTAGCGCAGCAAGAGCCAACCAGCGATTCGAGGATGGTGTAAGCTCGAAATGGACTAGGCTGCCCGAACCCACCCCAGAGTTACCGCCGAACCAAGTGTGTACCCCACACCCAAACAAGGTTGGTCGGGTTTGTCGCCGAGATCACGACACGTCAATTCACTGGTTGACGACCAAGGGGAGGCTCATCTGAGCTTCAACTAGGGTGGTACCGCGGTTTTTTAGCCGTCCCTAGATGCAACAGCATCTGGGGACGGTTTTTTATTGGCTGCAAGGAGGTTGGTTATGCGGATGAGTAGTGGTTTCGGGCGCACCTTGCGCGAGGCTCCAAGCGAGGCAGAATTAGCTGCGCATCAATTAATTTTACGCGCTGGCTTGGCACGGCAATTATTAGCTGGTGGGATGGCGCTGTTGCCACTCGGCATGCGGGTGTTTCGTCGAATCGAAGCAATTATGCATGCTGAATTGGCTGCCATTGGTGCTGGTGAATTTCGCACGCCAGTTGTGCATGCTGCCAGTTTGTGGGAGCAAACCGGACGTTATGACCAATATGGCGAGGCCATGCTGCGTTTCAACAATCGCAATCAACAGGCGTTGTTATTTGCGCCAACCCACGAAGAGGCGGTTGCCGACCTCGCCCGTCGCGAAGTTGATTCGTATCGCCAATTGCCAAGCCTGCTCTACCAAATTCATACCAAATATCGCGATGAATTGCGGGTTCGTGGTGGTTTATTGCGGCTGCGCGAATTTACCATGCTTGATGCCTATTCGCTCGATGCTGATTGGGCAGGCTTGGATGGGGTGTATGATCGGGTTGCCCTCGCTTTTGAAACAATTTTTGCGCGGTGTGGCGTGCGTTTTACTGCTGTCGAGGCCGACGGCGGCGAGATGGGCGGACGCGAACCACGCGAATATATGGCTTTTTCGAGTAGTGGCGAAGACACCTTAGCGGTTTGTGCAAGCTGCAATTACGCCGCCAATAGCGAAGTTGCAGTGCGTGGCCAAGCGGTTGCTAATATTGATGCCGTGCCAGCCATGAGCGAAATTGCCACTCCAGCCTGCACCACGATCGCCGAACTTGCCGCGTTTTTACAAGTGAGCGCAGCCCAAACTGCCAAAGCCGTCTTTTTTAACTCAGCCGAAAAGGGCTTGCTTTTTGTGGTGGTGCGCGGTGATCGTGAAGTCAACGAAATTAAATTGCGGGCTGCGGCAGGTGTTTCGGCACTTGAGCCAGCCACGCTTGAGCAAATTAGCGCGGTTGGGGCGGTTGCTGGCTATGCTTCACCAGTTGGCCTGAGCAATGTCACAGTAATCGCCGATCATTCGGTGGTTGGCGTTGGCGGCTTGGTCGCAGGAGCCAATCGCACTGGCTACCACCTACAAAACGTCGTTTATGGCCGTGATTGGCAGGCAACCGTGGTTGCCGATATTGCCAACGTCGAGGAAGGCGATGCTTGCCCAGTCTGTGGTGCAGCCTTGAGCTTGGAACGGGGCATCGAAATTGGCCATATCTTTAAATTAGGCACCCGCTACACTGAAGCGCTCGGCGCAACCTACCTTGATCCACAAGGCCAAGCCCAGCCAATCGTCATGGGTTCATATGGCATTGGCCTCGAACGCTTGTTGCAAGTTATTATCGAGCAACATCACGACGAAAAAGGCATTGTTTGGCCTGCATCGGTCGCGCCATTCGATCTGCATTTGGTACAACTTGGCACCAGCGCCACGGTCAGCGAGGCCGCCAATCAACTTTATCAACAATTGAGCGATGCTGGCCTCAGCGTGCTCTACGACGATCGCAATGAATCGGCGGGAGTCAAATTTAACGATGCTGATTTATTGGGCATACCATTGCGGCTTACGGTTGGCGAACGTGGCCTCAAGCAAAATGTTGTCGAGCTACGCCAACGGGCAACTGGGGTGGTCGAGACAATCGCGCTTGATCAAGTGGTGAAGAGTATTAAGAACATAGAGCACAGAGCATAGAACATAGGAACGAGGGGTCGGGATTCAGGGGCTAGGGGTCAGGGGTTAGGATTCAAGGGCTAGAGGTCAGAAGCTTAAAACAAGCTGCATTAACTCCTCTGATCCTTCGTCCCTCGCCCTTCGTGGATCAACATTAACATTTCCGCAGCGTTGCGGCTAGGCAATGGAGCCTGTGAACCTTCAGCCAATCATGGAGAACACCAGACCATGTTAACCAATCTCAATGTTGCAGTTATTGGCACAGGCACCATGGGCGAGGCCGTCATCGGTGGCCTGCTCCAAGCCGAATTAGTGCAACCAACCCAAGTTTTGGCCGCCACCCCACGCCCTGAGCGTCGCCGCGAGCTATCACAACGCTGGGGCATCGCCACTACTGGCGATAATCGCGAGGCCGCAACCTGGGGCAATGTGGTCATTTTGGGCATCAAGCCTCAGATGACTGAGCAAGTGCTGCCCCAACTCAACGGCGCATTTCAAACCGATGATCTGATTGTTTCAGTGTTGGCTGGGGTTAAGATGCGCCAAATTGCCGAAGCCACCGGACATAGCGCAATCGCCCGTTCGATGCCCAACACTCCAGCCCAAATTGCTGAAGGAATTACGGTTTGGACAGCCAGCAAGGGGCTTGATCAAGCGCGACGTGGTTGGGCCAAAATCGTGCTCAGCGCGATTGGCGAGGAAGTTGAGGTTGAGGACGAGAAATTTATGGATATGGCCACAGCGCTCTCGGGCACAGGTCCAGCCTATGTTTTTATGGTAATGGAAGCCTTGATCGATGCTGGCGTGCATATGGGTTTTCCTCGTCGGATCGCAGCGCAACTGGTCGAACAAACCGTGATTGGGGCAGTGCGCTACTCGGCCCAATCGGGCAAGCATGTCGCCGAATTACGCAATATGGTCACTTCGCCAGGCGGAACCACCGCCGCAGCGCTTTACGAACTCGAAAAAGGTCGTTTGCGGACGGTTTTAGCCGATGGAGTTTGGGCGGCGTATCGTCGCGCTCGTGAGCTTGGTGGCGAATAATTGCTGATGCAAATCAACCCCCGATCTGAGCCGATCGATCGGGGGTTGATTTGATTAAGGGTTAACGTCGCGCCAACGGCAAATAGAGATTGACAATTGGTTGGGTTGGAAAGGCCGCGTCAACCACTTCATCAAAGCTGGTTGCCCGACTAAATCCATCAAGCCAAAGCACGTTGGTTACCCGAGTTTGCTTCGAGCGATAAAAGCCATGCTTCCAATAGTGGTCGCCAACGCTACCTTCGCTTGATTTGTATTGCAGAGTTGGCAGATTATCAAGGCTGAGTACATGGCGAAAGTCGAGTTCTTGCTCATCACGTCGCCACACATCAAACGTGCCAGTAAAATCTTCGGCAAAATCAATCCGAAAAACAAAATCAGTCCAGCGCCCTAAATTCAGGGTTGCATCCCATAAAGCAAAGCGCTGGTTGCGCAACGATTCAGTGGTTGAATCGAGATCGCCGCTATAAAATACGACCGAATAGCCATCAAGGGCTTGAAACGAAAAGGCTGGTGGAAATATCAGGGTATCTGGGCCATGCAGTTGCGCCAAAATCCCCCAACGCCCAGCCCCAGCTTCAATTTCGGGGGCTTGCCAATCGTGAGCCAAACGCACACTAAACGCAATATATTGCACGCCACTTTGAGTATTTTCTTGAATTGCGCGGCCATCCAAACCCTTCAAGATCGAGACCTCAGCCCGCTCGCCCGACGAACCTAAGGGATCATCGCCAGGCCGAACTTCCACGCGCACCGCATACTGACCCTTGCGCACTGGTTGCTGCACCCGTTGAAAACGATCATCGGCCATAATTTGGGTATGATTCCACATCCCATTGCCCGTAATTCCCTGCTCCCAACCATTGGAATACGAAACCACCTGCGGCGTAGCTGCCGCAACCCCTACCAACCCCAACAAGGCGATACAAGCCAAAATAACCCGCACAACAGCATTCCTCGCACTACATAAATTGCACTTAGTAATTACAATGTAATTACTAAGTGCCAACTATAGATGAAATAGTCTTTAATTGTCAAGACTCAACATTATGCTGAGCGTAGCATTCTGGTCAATTGCTTTTTTGGGCGGTGTATGTACCATTAAGCCTAGATTCGCGCTGAATTAAGGTTGGTGGCCTATGCTGGAGTTTCGTGATATTCGGGCCTTAGAAGGGCCAAATGGCTATGCTCATGCCCCGGTTGCTTTAGTTCGGCTGGTTGGCGAAACTGTGGAGATCGATGCTTGGCTCAAACAAGTGGCGCTAGCCTGTGCCAACTATGGCATTGCCCATGCTGAGCCTGTTTTACAACACCACCCAAGCTTGGGCGAATATGCAATTACTTGGCGAACCGCCACGCCCGAAAGTTTAGCGCTGCTGCTTGAGCAATTGGCAAGCACAGATGCAGCCGCTAGCTCTGCTGAAATTCAGGCTATGCTGGCGCAGGAGCAAATTCCAAACGAATTGCACGATTTAGCCAAGCAACACTTGCCACTTTGGCGCGAGGCTGAAGCTTGGTGGATTGGCTATGGTCGTTATCGCCAAAATGCCGCTCAATTCGACCTTAGCACGCACCAAACCTTGCCAATTATTGCGATTAGTGGCACTAACGGCAAAACCACCACGACCCGCTTGATCGATTTTAGCCTGCGCACGGCGGGCTACCAAACAGGCCGCACCGATACCGACGGCGTTTGGATTAACAACCAAGCAATTGAGCAAGGCGATTGGACGGGTTTTGGTGGGGCGCAACGGGTGCTGAGCCATCCAGCGGTCGAGGTGGCTGTGTTGGAAACTGCTCGCGGTGGTTTATTGCGCCGTGGCTTGGCCTTCAACCATTGCGAGATTGCGGTGTTAACCAATGTTGCCGACGATCATCTGCCAGATCGCGGTTTGGCAACCGTCGCCGAAATGGCTCATTTCAAGGCCACCATCGTGCGTGCCGCCCAAAAAGCCGTTATTTTGAATGCTGATGATCCAGTGTTAGTTGAGGTGGTTGCCCCTCAAGCAACAGCCCCTATTATCTGGTTTAGTTTGCAAGCCAATAATCCCTTGATTGTGCAAGCGCAACAGAACCAACAAACCTGTTTATATCTCGATGCTAACCAATTAATCCTCGCCAATGCGGGCCAAACCCAAGCATTAATTGCGGTGGCTGAGTTGCCCTTGAGCTTTGGCGGAGTGGCTCAGCACAATATCGCCAATGCTTTGGCTGCTGCTGCCGCACTGTTTGCGTTTGGATTAAGTGCTGGCCAGATTGCGCTTGGCCTCGCTGGATTTCAACCAAATGCCGAGCATAATCCAGGCCGTTTGAATCAATTTCAGCGCGATGGCATCACCTTGTTAATTGATTATGCGCACAATAGCGATGGACTGCGGGTATTATTAGCCAGCGCCGCGCCACTCCGTACCGCCAATGGAAAAATTGCCATGGTGTTCAGTGGCACTGGCGATCGTACCGACCAACAAATTCAAGAGCAAATGACGATCATCGCTCAGCATGTCGATCGCTTGATCCTCAAACGCGACCCATGGTTTTTGCGTGGACGTGAACCAGGCGTTTTAGAGCCATTGATGATTGCTGCGGCCAGTGCTGCTGGCCTTGATCCTGCCGCGATCACTGAGCTAGAGGGCGATGAAGCTGCTTTTAATGAACTGACCCAACCAGCCAAGGCGGGCGATGTGCTGATTTGGATTGTTTATAAAGATCGGGCTAGCAAAATTGCCATCGCCCAAGCGTGGGAGCGCAACTTATGAGCGAAGCCATGATCGAGCCTACAACCATCCAAGAGGAATACTTGTGGAATAGCGCCCGTGAGGATCAGCCACCCAAGAAACCATTGGTTGAAATTGGTTGGGTGTTAATTGGCACATTTGAAAAAATCGACGAAGGCGCAATTCGCACGGCTCGCGAACGAACTCGCGAATATTTACGCCAGCACTTCCCTGAATTTTCGTGGCGTGTGCCAATTGTGGTGCGCCCCGACCCTGACCCTGGCGATGTGCTGGCCGAGCCAATTCGTTTAATTGATATGGCGGTGACCGAGCGTTTGACCAAGGGCTGGGATTTTGCGATTGCCTTTACCGCGACCGATCTGCATTCCCTGAGCAAACAATATACGCTTGGCACGCCCGCCAGTGGCCTTGATGCAGCGGCGATCTCGACTGCGCGGCTCGACCCAACTGCTCAGCGCTCGATGGTCCGCAAAGCTGAGCGCGAATTGGTGCTGAGCAATCGAATTTGGGCTTTATTTTTACATTTGCTGGGCGATTTATTGGCCTTGCCGCATAATGACGATCACAGTAGCCCAATGAGCGTGCCGCGTGTGCCCGAAGATCTCGATGCAGTGCATGATTTTAGTAGCGAGGAGCATGAGTGGATGCTCGAATCGCTGACCGAAGTTGCCGACCTGCGGGTTGAAGAAACTGGTCAATCATCGCGCAATCCATTCTTTTTTACCTTGCGGGTGCTGGTGCGCTCAGGTCGCGAAATTATCGCCGCAGTTGCCCGTAACCGCCCATGGATTTTGGTTTGGCATCTGACTAAATTTACGGGCGCAGCATTATCAACCTTGCTAATTCTGCTCTTTACCGCCGAAGTGTGGGATGTTGGCGTGCGCTTGCCATTAGCTGAGGTAGCTGGCGCTTTAGGAATCACGATTGCGGGAACCACCACCTTTGTAGTGACGCGCCAACGCTTGCTCACCCGCCGCACCCGCTTTCGGCTGACTGAGCAAGTTGTCGTAACCGATTTCGCGATTATCCTGACGATTTTAGGTGCGATGCTTTCGATGGTATTGCTGCTAATCAGCGCCGCAATGCTGGTGATTTGGGTAGTGCCGAATGAGCTAGCCGAACGCTGGACTGATTTTGCGCTTCTGTCGCTTGAACATAATCTGGCCTTGGCTGGCACGGTTACGATCATTGGGCTGATTGTGGGCGCACTTGGGGCCAGCATCGAAGACCAAACCACCTTCCGCCATGTGGCCTTCATCGATGAAGAAACTTAATTATAAGGATGAATGATGAGGAATGAAGGATGAAATTTAACCACGAAGAACACGAAGAGCACGAAGGTCGATAAACTTTGTATTCTTACAATATTCCCAAGCTCAATTCTGACTTTTGGCTCTTGCTTTCATCCCTCATACTTCATCCTTCATCCTTCCGACAACTTCTTGGTATACTACAATTAGGCAACGAAGCCGACCAAATCATAGGAGATATGCTCAATGGATTTCCAGTTAACCCAAGAACAGCAAGAGTTACGTCAAAGTGTGCGTGAATTTGCTGAGCGCGAGTTATTGCCCAAAGCCAAAGACGTTGATGAAAAAGCCCAAATTCCAGCCTCGACCTGGCAAAAAATGGCCGATATGGGTTTGATGGGCTTGCCTTTTGCTGAAGAATTGGGCGGCGCAGGAGCCGATGCGATTAGCGCAGCGCTTGCAGTCGAAGAAATTGCCCGTTGTTGTGGCTCGACGGCGCTTTCCTATGCAGCCCATGTTGGTTTGGGCAGTGCCCCAATCGCCATGTTTGGTAACGATCAACAAAAAGAGCAATTTCTACGGCCAGCTGCTGAAGGTCGTTACCTTGGAGCATTTGGTTTAACTGAACCCCATGCTGGCTCGGATGCTGGCTCAACCCGCACCACCGCCGTGCGCGATGGCAACGAATGGGTGATCAATGGCGCAAAAATGTGGATCACCAACGCCGCCGAAGCAGGCCACCTGATTGCCACCGCCATTACCAACAAAGATCGCGGCAAGCGTGGCATCAGCGCGATCATCATTCCTAAAGGTACGCCAGGCGTGCATTTCGGCAGCCCTGAGCACAAAATGGGCTTACGTGGCTCGAATACCCACGCCATCACCTTCGATAATGTGCGGGTTCCGCTTGAAAACCTACTAGGAGCCGAGGGCGATGGCTTTGTGCAATTCCTCAAAGTGCTCGATGGCGGGCGGATTTCGATCGGGGCAATGGCGATTGGTTTAGGTGTGGCTGCGATGGAAGCTGCGGTCAGCTATGCCCGTGAGCGCCAAGCCTTTGGTCATGCGATTGGCAGCTATCAATCGATCAGCAATATGTTGGCTGATATGGATACTGAGCTAGAAGCTGCCCGTTTGCTGATTTTACGTGCCGCATGGCTCAAAGAAAACGGCAAACCATTCACTCGCGAAGCAGCGATTGCCAAGCTCTATGCCTCGGAAGCCTCAGAACGCGCCTGCCGCAACGCCGTGCAAATCTTTGGCGGCTACGGCTATAGCAGCGAATATCCAGTTGAGCGCTACTATCGCGATACGCGTTTGCTGACGATTGGCGAAGGCACATCGGAAATTCTGCGCATGGTTATCTCGCGTGGTTTACTTGGCGAATTAGCCTAATTGATTGGCTCGATTGCGCTGCTGATCGCCCCCAAATTGATCAGCAGCGCAGTAATTGCTTGACAGGCACAATAATCTCGTTATAATCGTGGGCAACGGTTTGCTGCGAGAGAAGCCCGTCGATTATATTGCATAATCACTCATCAAACTCCTCCATCATTTAATCCCTCGCCAAATGCCAATAATTCATTGGTCTTTTCGCTATATCTAAAAATAAGCCTTTATAAGGATATATAAATACGTCAAGATTTTTAATTACATTCATTTAAATACCAGAACTATTATGCATATAATAAATATGCTATTATTTTGTATTTAAAAATACAAAATATAATTCTAAATCAAATAAATTAATACTTGACAAATAAAATAATTATTAATAGTATAAATATAATGATTATTAGATCAGGAGTGAAGATTTATGGTTAAGTTCATTGGTCGAGGGATTATCGCATTAGCAATTGTGTTAGGCGCAGCGAGTGCGGGAGAAGCGTTTGCAGCAACAAATGCTGCTACGATTAATTACGGCAGTGGTTCCTGGCGGGAATGGCCAGCACGCGTAGCAGGTGGTGGCTCTAGCTCGGTTGATGATCCAACTGGAGCAAGTCATGGTGTAACAGTTAATGGGTCGTTAAAAGTTAGCGGTGTATATGCAAATGGAACCTGCGCCTTCTCTGATTCGGATACAGGTTCATCGGTGGGGGTTGAGGATTCTTGTTCATTTTATGCACCAGGGCTACACAATGCCGATGTTAGTGCAAGTCATACATGGTCAAATCCGACCGTCACTAAAAGTACAAGCTCATCCAAAGCCCATCCATAATTCTTTAACCTAAGCTTCCGATGGATGCTAAATAATATTAGCATCCATCGACTTGAGAATCATCCTATGATACGAACATTTTGTCTTGGATCTCTACGAACTATTAGCCGTAATCGCTTTTTATGGGTTATGCTACCTTTATTAGTAGTATTCAGTACGTTTCTTGGTTTACAGGGTGATGCTATGTATACATTAGTCACTCAATGTTGTGCCTGTTTAGCAATTGTATTTGTACACGAAAGCAAGCGCGATCTACAAGTGCGTGAAATCTTATGGAACACCCGCTATAATTTATTCAACTATAGTCTTGGGCGCTTACTAGCGTATAGTATTGCAACACTGATTATTATTGTGATATGTGCAATTATCTTGTTATTTTTTGGTGGTAAGGGCAAAATAGGTGCTGTTCTCCATCATAATGGTCAGAATGTGCTTATTTCAATGCGTTTTCCATGGCAATTATTCTTCAAGACCTTCTTTAGCATGGTACCAATATTTGTGTTGTTATTATGCTTGCGACGACATTATTGGCTAGGTCTGATAACATCGGTCGGCTATTGGCTATATATTTTCGCCTTTGTTATCCTGCTTAGTCCAGAAATTCTCAAAGGGACGCTTACGCCAGGCTTTAATCCGTTACGCTGGTTAGCAATTATTCCCAGCACCAATGTCTTTTTATTTGCCTGGGCTGATCCAATTCCATGGATTTTGCCAAGCCTTGGGTTGGCTGGTTTGGGCTTGTTTGGCTATTTGGGCAAATGCTTATGGTTTGGTCACACTGCCGAACCACTCCAGATGCAACCAGCATGGATTGGGCTAGGACTTGTACTGAGTTGCCTCAGCCTCTATCTTGGTTATCAGCAATTTATCGCAATGTTACACATCTATAACCCATCAACCGTGTTTTAAGGAAACAACACCATGAGCTTGATTCAGCTTGAAAATATCTCCAAGCGTTATGGTAAGTACCAAGTGCTTGAGCAATTGAATGTGCAGCTTGAAGGTGGAATGATCGGCTTGCTTGGGCCAAATGGCGCAGGCAAAACCACCTTAATTCGGGTTTTGACAGGCTTTTTACAACCATCACAAGGCCGCGCTAGCCTCGCAGGCTGCGATTTAGCCCAGCCGGAGCAACTAGCGCAACTGCGCCAGCAACTTGGCTATGTTCCGCAACATCCCGCCTTTTACCCAACTTGGACATGTAGCGAATTTGTCGATTATATTGCTCAGCTCAAGGGCATGCACAATTCGGCTGAGCGCAAAGCAGCGGTCGAACGCAGCATTCAGTATGTTGGCCTAAGCGACCACGCCAATAAAGCAACTCGCCAACTTTCCGGCGGCATGCAACGACGGCTTGGCATTGCCCAAGCGATTGTCAACGATCCTAAAGTGTTGATCGTCGATGAACCAACCGCTGGCTTAGACCCCGAAGAACGGCTGCGTTTTCGGCATTTGCTAGCCGGACTGGGCAACCAACGCTTAGTGATTTTCTCGACCCACATTGTTGAGGATATTGTGCAAACCTGCCGCCAAGTGATTATGCTCAAAAAAACTATTTTATATGCAGGCGGCTTAAACGACTTGTTAGAGCAAGCGCGGGCGGCCCAAGTAACCTGGGAAATGACCAGCCCAACCCCGATCTACGACCAGCAATTAGCGATTGTTAGCAGCAGCAACGATGAACACGGCTACCATTATCGAATTGTTGGGCAGCCGCCAGTTGGTAGCAATGCCAAACCAGCGAGCAGCATTGGCCTAGAGGAAGCCTATTTATGGATGATGCAACGAGCCAGCGCCTAAATCGCGTACCAACCATGCAGTCACTAGCACTCTGGCGCAGCCAAGCGCGGATTGTGCGCTGGCGCTGGATCAGCAGTTTGAGCAGCATAACGGGCTTATCACTCTGGGCGATCACTCTCAGCTATTACAATGCAATGCTGCTAATTCAAACAATTATGCCCACGATTATCGTCTGGCTCAGCGTTGGTTGTTTAATCGACGACCCCACGATTGAATTGAGTGCAGCCACGGGCCTTGGCATCCGGCGGCTCTGGTGGATGCGCAGTAGCCTGATTATCGGGCCAAGTTGGCTGGTGATCATGCTCTGCACATGGGTCGTTGCCAACAATTGGTTGGTGTTTGGCTATAGCAATTTGGCGATGTTTACTGCATTCAGCCTGAGCCACTGGCTAGCGCGAATGACCCGCAATAGCTTGATTGGGGCCATGCTCCTTTCCTTCATGCTCTTAACCCAGTGGGTTGCCCCATTTTGGTGGCTGCCTATGGTTATGGAGCAGCGCAGCGGCCTTGAACAATTTAAGCAATATCTCTTTTTCCCATTAGATAGCCATGAAATGTATCTTAAACTGCATCATGAGCGCATGTGGAATATGCTCACACTGGGCAGTTTGGGGTTAGTTACTGCGCTTTGGGGTTGGTGGTTGTATGGCCAAGAAGAAGCGCTAATTTTGCCTAAAACTGAGTAAAGGAATCGTTAATGTATACAATTCCGTCATCAAACATTTCAGTATTCAAAATATTTTGGTTTGGAATCAAAAAATCATTATTATATGCATTAATCGGTGTTACAACTTATATCCTTTTATTATTTATGCTCGGCACGCTTAATCTTCATCTCAATATTGTGCTTTATGGAATTTCAATAATTTTCTCAATGTATATTGGTTTATCTTTCCTCTACTCAATGATCGCCCTAGTTTCATTAATAAAATCAGATATGCTGTATATTCATCATTATATGTGCATTTTCGTTTTAGTATGTGAGTTTCATCTGTTTACGATGAATTCGATTGATCGATTCTTTTCAAATTTCGCAAGAGAGCCTATGTCAGAGCAATTTATTAATACAAATAAGCAAATTTTCACAAATATTATTAAACCAGAAAATATTAATCAATGGATCAATAGCATCATGTTTATATCTCCAGCCATAATTGTGGTATTAGCAATCTATCGTTGCCAACAGCAAAAACAATTTTATCAACAAGATCACACAATTCCAAACAAAAAGCACCTTAATCGTGATTGATTAAAGTGCTTTCTGCTTGATCGAACGTTAGGAAAGTTAGCGTTTGCCGGAAACCGAGACGGTTTGCTCTTCCTCGCGACCCTTGAACACCAAAATAATTGGCGTGCCAATAAAGCCATATTGCTCGCGAATGCGATTTTCGAGGTAGCGCTTATAGCCAAAGTGTACTTGTTCTGGCGCATTCGAGAAGAACAAGAACACTGGTGGCTCGACTTGGGCTTGAGTTGCATAGAATAAGCGCAAGTGAGCGCCTTTATGCATTGCTGTTGGTGGATGTTCGCGCACCGCCGCCCGCAACAAGTTGTTAATATCCGAGGTGCTTATTCGTTTGTTGCGTTCGCTCTGGATTGTTTGGGCAATATCGAGCACTTTAGTAGCGCGTTGGCCAGTTTTCGCCGAAATAAATTCAATCGGCGCATACGGCGCAAAGTGAAACACCTGCGACATCGTAGTTTTAGCATCTTCGTAGCTGAATTTGGCTTTATCGATCAAATCCCATTTGTTGACGATAATCGCCAAACCTTTGTTGGCTTCCAAAACCATGCCTGCAACGTGAGTATCTTGGGCGGTTGGGCCTTCTTGGGCATCGACCAAAATCAAGGCAATATGGCAACGCTCGATTGCTTTCATCGTGCGTAACACGCTGTAGCGTTCAATTCCTTGCTCAATCGAGCCACGCCGCCGAATCCCAGCGGTGTCGATCAAGGTGATTGGAATGCCTTTATAGGTCAATTTGGTGTCGATTGAATCGCGCGTTGTGCCTGGAATATTGCTGACAACTACCCGCTCTTCGCCGACCAATTTATTCAATAAGCTCGATTTACCAACGTTTGGCCGCCCGACAATCGCAATCTTCAGCGAATTGTCGTCTTCCTCTTCTTCTTGGCCAGCTGGCAAATTGCGGACAATTTCATCGAGCAAATCGCCTGAGCCAGTGCCATGATAGGCGCTCAAGGCAATTGGGTCGCCCAAGCCAAGGTTATAGAATTCGACAGCATTTTGGCGGCGATCTTCGGTGTCGGCTTTGTTTACACCCAAAACCACGGGTTTGCTGCTGCGGCGTAACAAGGCGGCAACCTCTTCATCAGCAGCAATCAGGCCTTCACGCACATCGACCATAAACACAATCACATCGGCTTCGTCAATCGCCAATTGAGCTTGTTGGTGAGTACGGCGCACAATTTCAGCCAAAGGCAAGTTCGGGTCATCATCGCCAACCAATAAACCAGCTGTATCCACAATCGTAAATACGCGGCCATTCCAGATTGTTTCGCCATATTGGCGGTCGCGAGTTGTGCCAGCTTCATCGGCAATAATCGCGCGGCGCTCGCCAATTAGCTTATTAAACAAGGTCGATTTGCCAACGTTAGGTCGGCCAACAATCGCCACAATTGGTTTTTCCATGGTTATACCTCTTTCGCAATGCGGCCCAAAAGCCAACATCACTACATTCTACGACGTTCAAGTTGCACAATCGTGGCCGTTTGACCCAATACAGCGATTGGGAAGGTTCCACGAACTCGTAATTCTGGAGTAGCATTGATTTTTTCGCGCAGCACATCGATTTCGGCAGCCAGCGCCACGATCATGCCGCCAGGCGCAACGATTCGCGCCCATTCTGCACAGACCCCAGAATAGAGTTGATGCAATTCATCGATATTGTTGACTTGTTTACCAAAGGGCAAATTGGTGACGAGCTTGTTAATTTCGCCTGGTTGGAATGGTAAGTCAGTGGCATCTAAACGGCGAATGGCTAAATCGCCGCCAACACTTGCCAAGTTACGGCTCAGAGCTTTGACTGCTTCACGGCTCTTATCGCCAGCAATCAGCCGCTCAAACGGGCCAACTGCTGCTCGTTCAGCAATGATTGTTCCTGTGCCAGCCATGGCATCTAAAAAGACATCGGTCGGTTGCGGGTTGGAGAGTCGTACCATTGCTGCAGCAATCGCAGGCCGTAAGGCCGCCGGACGATCAACCACCCGCTGAATGCGATGGCGCATACCGCCAGTTGAAAGCCGAATCGCAACCACAATTTCGCTACCAAACAGGGTTACCCACATTTCAACATCGGCTTCTTCTTCGACCAATTTCCAGCGGCCTGGCCAGTTATCGCGCACAGCATCGGCGACGGCGATCCCCACGGCTTTACGGGCAAAATCTTGCTTGCCCGTAACCCGCGTGACCACCCGAAAACTGGTCATTTTAGGCGTGCGACCACCGTTGAGTGTAAAAACCCGCAGGGCGGTTGGCACCAACGGGCTATTTTTGACCGCAGCATGAATTTGCTTCAAGCCACTTTGATCAGGTGAGATGTTGAAAGCCCGCGCTGCCACCACAAATAAATCTTCGGCAGTCCGCAAATTAAACAATTCTTTAGAGTTGGTGTCGGTATGAAACAACAACATATCATCTTTTTGGGTAACGTGGCGTTGGGCAACCAGCATTGGTTTTTGCAAGGTGGCATTAATTTCGGCCAACAATAATTGGCCAACCCCAGGTTGGGTTTGCACCGCAAACAACGGACGACTCATATCAACCGTTGGCTGTTTAACAAATGCTCGCTGGCGCACTGCTCCGGCAGGAGCTGCACCTGCTGGGCGGCCAGCAGGATCATGGCGTGGGCCACGAGTTGGCGCTTGATTGGGGCGTGAGCCAGGTCGGCCAGGTCGTGCTGGACGAGCGGCATTCGATTGCGGGCCGCGCTGTGGGCTACGGCGTTTTGGGCGTTGGAATGGCATATCTATTACAACTCGCGTAAAGTGCGAGTTTTCCTTTCATCAGACTAAATTCAGGCCAAACAGCCATGCTGTTGACCAACAAACCCACCATAGCCCGCGCAAATGCCCGAAAACCCAGCCTGCTCAAGCCGATGGTGTTAGTGGCGTGCGAAATGGTGTTGCATCGTTAATAATCCGATGGTCGCCAATGTCATCACGCAGCCGTTGCGGGCGAACTCGCCCACGATTTAATGCTTGCCAGAGTGCTTCAACACAGACAGCATCAAATTCTGTGTCGGCTCCAGCCCGCAAACGTCGAAACGCTTCTTCAGTTGGTAAGCCTCTGCGATACGGTCGGTCAGAGGTCATAGCATCAAAGGCATCGGCCACGGCAACAATCCGTCCGCCGAGTGAAATTTGGCCTTTGGCTAAGCCATAGGGGTAGCCGCTGCCATCAAGTCGCTCGTGATGTTGAATGATCACAGGCAACTCAGTTTGCAACATCCGAATATGGCCGAGAATTCGCTCGCCAATTTCCGGATGCGATTTCATCTCACCAAATTCATCGTCGGTCAAGCGCCCAGGCTTTTTCAGCACCCCATCGCTAATGCCAATTTTGCCAACATCGTGCAAAATCGCACCAATGCGTAGGTGGTGAATAAAACTTGGCTCAAGCTCTAATTCCTCAGCAATCGCCACGGCAAATTCCGAAACCCGCTTAGAATGGCCTTCGGTATACGGGTCTTTGGCATCAATCGCCGCTGTCAAGGCTTGAATAACATCGAGAAACAGCTCGTTGACATCAGCATACAAATCGGCAATTTCAAGCACGGTTGCAGCTTGCCGCGCCAACGTTTGCAACAACAATTTATCATCATCATCGAAACGGCCATCGCGTTTATTCAAAACCTCGATGCAGCCAATCAGATGTTCCTCGGATTGCGCTCGTTCACGGCCAAAGGTAATGCAACGAGTGCGCAATGGCACAGCCAAAATCGAACGGGTATCAAAGCCCGTCATCTGATCAACACTGCCATCGTGGCGTTGATCGCGCTTGACATCGCCAACACAGATTGTCTCGCCAGTTTCAGCGACATAGCCTGCGATGCCACGGCCTTTGGCCAAACGCACCGACTGAACTCGTTCATGCAAATGGCCAGTTGAATGCTGCAAAATCAAATCGCCCGATTCTGGCTCAGTCAAAAACAGCGAACTGGCCTCGGCATCAAGCAAAATTCGCGCATAATCGATAATCAAATTCAGCAAGGTTGTGCGGTCGAGGGTCGAACCAATATGGCCCACAATCTCGACCAAGGCACTCAAGCGCGATTCACGCTGCTGGCTTTTTTTCAACAAGCGTGCTTTTTCGACTTCGGCAGCCATGCGATTGCCCAAGAGTTTGAGCAAGCGCGGCTCAGAGCGTTGTGGATTGAAAATCTGAATCACCCCAACGACCTGTTCTTCGAGCAGCAGCGGCAACGACAGTAGCGAGCGTAATTGCAGGCTATTAGCCTCGCCTAGCCGTCGATCCCAACGTGGGTCAGCATTGATATCTTCGATCCACAATGGTTGAGCTTCGCGAATGGTAGCCCCAACCAAACCGATATTAATTGGTAAACGCATGCCAACCAAATGTTGACTTGCCGGATCACCATGGACAACTTGAAAGACGATCTCATCGTCATCAACCAGATAGAGCGTACCCGCCTCACCGCCAGCAATCTCGATCAACAAGGCCAGCATGCGATCAAGCAAGGGATCGAGGGTCATACTGCTAGCAATTGCATCAGCCCGCTCAATCACGACCAACACCTGTTCCAACTCAAAGGCACTATTTTGCACAACCGTCTGCGATGTCATACTCATGCTCCACTGTGTCGGGTAGCACTCGCAGGCGGCTGAGCGGCTAGCGCATTGAAGCCTGAGCCAGATACCGGCGCTGCGAGCGCGGTTTAGCTTGGCGGCTGAGTTGACGCACGACCCGGCGAATTTCGTGGGGCATCCGTGCCATTGTCACCTGCGCACCAAGTGCGGTTGCAATTTGTTCAACAGTCCATTCATCAATTGTGCGAGTTCCGGAGTGATCGAACATCACTTTCGGCAGCATCACAATATCTGCGGGGCCATGCTTTTGTAACTCAGCGACTACATCGCCGCCAGTTAGCAAGCCCGAAACTGTCACCATCTCGCCAAAAAATTGATTGACGACTGGGCATAATTCCACGGTCAGGTTTTCAATTCGACTAAGTTGTTCGACGACTTGTTGCAACACGGGAGCGGCGAGCGTGGCGCAAGCCAGCAACATTCGGGTAGGTTTATCGACGGCACTTGGCAGCGAAGGCACAATCTCGGCCCATTCATCTTGGAATTGGCGCACCAGGCCCACACCATTCTCTAATTGATCGTAGCCTTCGTACAACGAGCCATCGGGCTGTTCGCGGCCCGCCAACAGATAAAACTCATCCGAGGGATAGACCAAGACCGAGCCATGTTCGGCCATATAATATTCTTGAAATGGTTCGCAGATATCGATCACCGCAGCGGCTTCATCGCCGCGATATGGCCGCAACTCGACTTCGGTGGCCGCCCCCAACCGCGCACAAAAGCCGAGATTTCCTTCCTTGGCCGCTTGAAACAATTCGTTGGCAACTGGCGCTTCTTCTTGCCAAATTGGCTGAGCTTCCCAGTTGCTATCAATCCATTCGGCGCTTTCGTGCACGCGGATGGCAGCTTTGATGCTTTGCGGCTTTTTGCCCTCAAAGCGATAGCGGGTCAGGCCAACTGGCACAATCGCGATGCTTTGAACAATTGGGTACAACTGGCCCAATTCATGGATGGTTTGGGCTAAGGCTGGGCCATCATTCAACTGTGGACATGCCACCACTTGGGTATGCACATCGATGCCCAAATCGCCTAAGCGCCGAATTTGCTCCAACACATCGGGCACATCGGGCTTGCCCAAGAGAATTGCCCGCAAAGTACGATCAGTCGCATGGACTGAAATATACATTGGCCCCAAGCGCTGTTCAGCAATCCGATCCCAATCTTCCTCCTTGAGATTCGTCAATGTTACAAAGTTACCATACAAAAACGACAAGCGATAGTCATCGTCCTTAAGGTAGAGTGTTTTGCGGAATCCTTTAGGCATTTGGGTCAGAAAGCAGAAGGGGCATTTATTATTACAGGTTCGTAAGCGATCAAATAATGGCTCGACAAAATCGAGGCCAAGCATATCATCGGGGTTTTTGGTTAATTGGATGCTACGTTCTTCGCCAGCTTGGCGCACCAGCAACTCGACCTGATCTTCAGTCATGGCAAAGCGAAAATCAATTACATCGCGCATCACCCGACCGTTGACTTGCAGAATTGCGTCGCCAGCTTGTAGCCCAAGTTGCGCACCAGTACTGCCTGCTGCGACTGCTTGAATAACCCCGCCATTGCCTGGTCGAATATTACTAAGATTTGGTTGATATTCCATAGCACATCACTGTTTATTGCGTTAAGCGCGGCTGCTAATCGCACAAAAGGCGCACCTTGCATTGTGCGCCTCATCCGCATTCTATCGCGTCAAATTACCAAGGGCCGTAGCCCAACATTATGTATTATAGCAGAAAGCCTTGATTGTGCTAGACGCTGATTTAGCGTGGCAACACAATCACTTGCTTATCGTCAAGTCGGCTTGGCCGATACAGAATCGCCACATTGCCCACCAACGCAACCAACGTAGCCTCAGTATCAGCCACTAATTGATCAGTTAATTCGCGCCGTTCTTCTTTAAATTCGCCAAACTTCACTTTGATCAATTCATGGGCATCAAGAGCGGCGGCTACAGCGGCTACCACCGTGCTTGAAAGCCCTTGCTTGCCAATTTGCACCACTGGCTTGAGATCGTGAGCCAAGCGGCGCAAATATTGGCGCTGATTACTATTTAATGTGAGCATTATTGCCCTTTCAAGGTTCGATTACAATAAAAAACTGCTGGTTTTCACCAGCAGTCATTCGTGGAGCGGGAAACGAGACTCAAACTCGCGACCTTCTCCTTGGCAAGGAGACGCTCTATCAACTGAGCTATTCCCGCATCGCGTTATGGGGTTATTATACACAGCTTGGGGAAAATTGCAAATTTAGGCTGGGTGGGCAATTGCTCGATCCTTGGGCTAGCCCAGCTACAGGACTACAGCACCTTTAATTCCTAGTGATTAAAAACAATCACCACCATTTTCTCAATGGTGGTGGTTGCAAAAAGAGCATGGGCCAGGCAACCCTGTGACACCCACAGAGGCAAGCGTACCGTTGCTATCTTTCAATCCTGGCGGAGTTGGCAAGCATGTGCCGCACAAGACCCGACCCATCGACCATTATAGGCTACAAGCGGCTTTAAGTCAAAAAGTGTTGATCTTTTCATCTGGCATGGTATACTGGCGATGGCCAGAAACAACTACAGCCTATGGTGTCCTAGAAGATAGCGATGTGTCAGAAAGCAGCGATGCCAGAGCAAGTGCATCGCTTTTTTATTGGATACTTAAATTTTTTTTAGGACAAAAGTCACCCTTGACACTTTTAGTGTCAGAGGCCAAAGTAGTAGACGACCATTGGTAGGTAGTCCTTTCTCTTGATATGGTTAAGCTTAAGTACTATCAAAAATTTAGTACCCACGCTTTAGAATATTCGGTTGGCACACGACCAAAGACACCGTACTATTGTAAGTAGCGCTAAGTATTCAATTTGGGCCAGATTTTTGTTGGAACCCGATGCGGCGGAAGCTTAGCCCAGGATTCAATTTTGGTGTAGTGTGGCACCTATAGCCAGAAAGTAAGCCACCATGAAGTACCTGCGTCGATCAATTATTGCGCTCGTTCTCTATCTCGCTGCGTTTTTCAACATCGAGCGGCTGGACTTCCAGGGCGAGAATGTTATTGACCTACGTTCGTTTGTCTATGTTCTCGGTTTAGCAGCAATCATCATCACGATTATGCTGCCCTATTTTCGGCAACGTCGGCTTTTGGTGGCCCTCACCTATTGGGGCGCGATCTACGCAATTATTCGTTTAGCATTTTTCAATGATGTTTCGTTTGTTGGGGTCGATATTTACTTATCGTTAACTGAATTGGTGTTCTTATTGGTTGGGGTGCGCTTTGCCCACCAAGTTGCCATTGATCTCTACGATTTCGAGCAAGCGGTGATCAACATCACCTTGCCACAAGTTAATCGCCAAATTCGCCCGCTCAACGATTCTAACGATGAAATTCAAACCGAGATGGTGCGGAGTCGTCGCCATCGTCGCCCAATGAGTGTGCTGGTGATCAAGCCCGATCCTCAATCAGTCAATCTGGCGATTCATCGCAGTGTCGAAGAAGTGCAAAAATCAATGATGACGCGCTATGTCGTAACCAGTTTAACCCGCGTTGTCGCCGATGTGATGCGCCGAACCGACATGATTTTCGAGCAACCAAGCTCAAACCAATTTATCGTGATGAGTCCCGAAACCAATGCTGCTAATTCTGTTTCGTTTGCGGAACGCATCAAGGCTGCTGCGTCCGAGAGGCTGGGTGTAGATGTGTTGTGTGGAATTGCATCATTTCCCGACGATGCCCTGACATTTGATGAGTTGATTCGCGAGGCCGATACACGGGCTTTGCGCCAACTCAAAGGGGTAAAACCACAAGACACACGCTCGACCGTTCAGACTGAGGTTTAAAGCGCCGTTCATGCATCGTGCAGAAAGGAACCGTCATGGCTTCTTCACTCAATTACCGTGAAAATCCAGCCTATGCCTGGCTGTTTCAGATTCAACCTAACCGCTCACCAATGGCCCGCCAGGTCTATTTGGTTAGTAAACGAGCGATGGATTTGTTGATTTTGTTGATGGCAATGCCATTTTTGCTGCCATTTTTCCTCTTATGTGCCGTTTTAATCAAAATTGATTCGCCCAACGGGCCGATCATGTTTACCCAAAAACGCACAGGCCAAGGTGGCAGAACCTTCCGAATGTATAAATTTCGGACAATGGTGCCCAACGCTGAGGAAATGAAAAAGCAGTTGATGCACCTCAACGAATTGCAATGGCCCGATTTTAAAATTAGCAATGATCCTCGTATCACCAAAGTGGGCAAATTCTTGCGTAAAACCAGCCTCGATGAATTGCCCCAATTGTTGAATGTGATCAAAGGCGAGATGAGCCTCGTCGGCCCACGCCCAACCTCATTTGGTGCTCACACTTACGACTTGTGGCAAACCGAACGACTCGATGTTCAACCAGGGCTAACCGGGCTGTGGCAGTTGTTTGGTCGCGCTAGCACCGAATTTCATGATCGTTTGCTTTTGGATATTGCCTACATCGAACGCCGCTGCTTGTGGCTCGATATTCAAATTCTGTTCCGCACGATTCCTGCCGTGTTGAAGCAGCGGGGTGCACATTAGTGGCACAACCAATCGCTTACATGATGTCACGGTTTCCGCATCTGTCGGAAACCTTTATTCTGCGTGAAATGCTTGAAATGGAGCGGCTTGGCTGGGATGTTAAGCTGTTTCCCTTGATGTTGCAGCAACAAGCGGTCGTCCACGATGAGGCCAAGCGCTGGATTCCCATGGCCCAAGCCCAGCCATTCATCTCACCGCATGTTGCCCTGAGTTCATTACAGCGTTTAGCCAAACAACCCCTCAAAACCAGTGGCATCGTTGCCAAAACCCTAACCGAAAGTGCTACAGCACCCAGCGAATTAGTCCGTAAATTGGCATTAATTCCCAAAGCAATCACGATTGCCAAGCATATGCAGGCCCAGCAGATTGCCCATATCCATTGTCATTACGCCACTTATCCGGCTTTTGCTGCCTGGATTATCAATCGCCTAACGGGCATTCCCTATTCCTTTACTGTGCATGGCCACGATATTTTTGTGAATCGGGCGATGCTGCCAACCAAAGCCCGTGGAGCCAGTGCAATTATCGCGATCGCTGAGTTTCACCGCGAATTTTTGGTTGAAAAATTGGGTGAATGGGTACGCGATCGGATTCATATTGTGCACTGTGGCATTCGCCCTGAGCGCTATCAACCTCAACCCAAACCAGCTGGCGAGCGCTTTGAAATTTTGACCACCGGCAGTTTGCAAGATTACAAAGGTCACCCCTTCTTGATTCAGGCCTGTAGTTTCTTGCGTGATCGTGGAGTCGCCTTCCGCTGTCGCATCATTGGTGGCGGCGAAGATCGCCCAATGCTTGAGCAATTGATCGCCGAAAAACAATTAACTGGGATGGTCGAATTGCTTGGCCCGCAGCCAGAAACTGCCGTGCGCGAGCTACTAGCTACCGCTGATTGCTATGTTCAAGCCAGCATTATCACTCCCTCAGGCAAAATGGAAGGTATTCCGGTTTCGTTGATGGAAGCCTTGGCCTGTGAGTTACCAGTCGTGGCCTCGCGAATGTCGGGCATTCCTGAATTGGTGCGCCACGGCGAAACAGGCTATCTTGTGCCGCCCGCCAATGCCGCAGCCCTAGCCGAACAACTGCTGTATGTGCGCGATCATCCTGAGGAAGCCGCTGGTTACGCTGCTCGTGGCCGCGAACTGGTCCAAAGCGACTTCAACTTAGTAACTTGCGTCGAAAAACTTTCCGAAACATTACTCGCCGTGAATCCCGCTTTGCAACGGCCAATTCAACGCAATGCCTAATGCTCAGGAGCAGCTGTAATGCCCCAGAAGATTGCTTTTCTTAAAATTCGCGATTTTTCGTTTATTAATCCCAATCTGATTGCTCAATTTAAGCGGGTATTCCCTGAATACTCGCTTGAAGTTTTCGATTTTAAGGATTGGCTCAAATACAATCCGCATCTCTATCTCTTGGCGATGGCCGCAGTTTATAAAGAATATGGCCGCGATATTTTGGCTGGTCATAAGAAGCCTAATCCGCATTTATTCGTCACCCGTTGGATTGGCAAACGGATTAAAAAGCTAGTCCAACAGCGTTTCAACCCGCGCGAATATGCCTTTACCTTTCAAACTCAGACCAATTTTGATGCGAGTGTGGCGGGCATGCCCCATTTTATCTATACCGACCATACCTTGCGAGCCAACTGGCGCTACACATTATTCGATCCCAGCAAAATTCAATATTCAGCCGAATGGCGTTCAGCGATTGAGCCAGAGATCTATCGCAACGCCAGCAAAATCTTTTTTGCCAGCAATTTTGCCCGAACTTCGGCAATCGAGGACTATGATTATCCAGCTGAAAAGGCTGAATGCGTATATACAGGTATTAATGTTAAAATAGACCCACCAACCAACAAAGCATATGCCGCCAAACGGATCTTATTTGTTGGAGTAGAATGGGAGCGCAAAGGCGGGCCAGAAGTCGCCGAAGCGTTTAAACGCATCCAAGCCAAACATCCCGACGCTACATTAACGATCGTGGGGTGTTCGCCCGAGCTTGATTTGCCCAATTGTCAGATTATTGGGCGAGTGCCGCGTGAACAAGTTGTTCAGTATTTTCGTGAGGCAACTATTTTTTGCATGCCCAGCCGCATCGAGCCAGCTGGGATCGCCTTCAGCGAAGCGGCTATGTATAAACTTCCCATTATTTCGGCCAACAGTGGCGGCCTGCCCGACCGCGTGCTGCACGGCCAAACTGGCTATCTGATTGAGCCTGGTGACGTTGATAGCCTAACCAATTATTTAAGTGATTTATTAGATCACCCTGAACGATGTCGTGAATTTGGTGAAGCTGGCTACCAATTAGCCCATCGTGAATTTACTTGGGATCGCGTTGGTGATCGCATTCGGGCTGCTATTCTTTCAACTATTCAACCAACGCAGCGCATGGCCTAGCCAGCAGTCGGCGCTGCAACAAAGGAACCGTTGCTATGGAATTTCGTCATTATCTTCGAATGTTAGGGCGCGGCTGGTGGCTGATCGCTCTGGCAGCATTAACTGGGTCAACCTTAGCGCTGGCCCGCGCTTATGTAACTGAGCCTGAGTATCGCACGCGCACGCGCCTCTTGCTCAGCCCCAACTTGGCACGGGTTGATAGCGGCCAAGAGTTATATAGCGTTACCACCTTGCAAAATCGCACAATCGTCAACACGATTGCCGAAATTCTGAATAGCGGTAGCCCTTTCAAGGAAACCGGCTCGGTGCTCAATTTGCCGCCAGCCGAAGTTTTGCGCTACAAAAACAATGCAGTGACGGTTCCCGAAGCCAACGTTTTGGAAGTGTATGTTGATGGGCCTGATGCGCCAACCACTGCCTTGTTAGCCAATAGCTTGGCTCAGCGTACGATTGATTTTGTTGATCAAAAATATCCCAGCTATAGCCTGACCGTGCTTGACCCAGCCTTGCCCTCATCAACTCCCCAAAGCCCGCAGCCAGTTCGTGACACAACCTTGGCCTTGATTTTGGGCGCAGTCGTTGGCGCGATTATCGCGATTGTGCAAGAACAACTCAAAACTCCGTTGGAAGCACTGCGCCGCCGTAGCACTGTCGATGCTGTTTCGACCGCCTTTACCCGCCGCCACTTCGACCAACAATCCAAAGAAGCGCTGGGCCGCAGCTCAATCGCCTCGCTAGGCTTAGTCTATCTCGATGGCATGCAAGATGTGATCGATAGTATGCCTGCGCCAGTTGTGCAGCGGGTGTTGCGTCATGCCAAAAATGTGTTGCGCAACGAACTACGCGGCAACGATATTGTGGGCCGTTGGGATAACACGACCTTCTCGATTTTGTTGCCCGAAACCCCTGAAATTGCTGCCACGCGCACGCTTGATCGGATTTTGAACGCGCTTGATCAGCCGGTCGAAACCGGGATTGATGATGTGGTGGTCAAACTAACGCCCTATGCTGGGGGAGCCACCCGTCGCAATAATATGGCTTACGCCCAATTAGTCGAAGAAGCTGAATCGGCCTTGACCCGCTCGTATCGCAGTGGCGAAAAGAATGTGCTCTTCTCAGCCGTTGAACAACCTGCCTAAATTAAACCAACCTGCACGGCATGAATTGCATGCCGTGCAGCCATGAGGTCGTTATGCTGGCCAACACACCACAAGAAGAGCCAACCAGCCAACCAGATGTTTTTAACAGCAAATGGATGAAATTTGCCTTTGCTTTTTTGGCGATCGCTGGGGGGGCGGGGGTTGCCGCTGCCTTGGCATTTTTCGATAACCCCTTGAAATTAGTGCTGCTGTTTGGTGGCGCTGGTGCCGCCATGGTCACGATGCGCAATAGCGAATGGGGCTTGCTGGCACTGGTGTTCATGAGCTACACCCGTTTTTCCGATGTGATGGTGCGCAACGGTGCACCCTCAACTGCCCAACCATTTTTAGCGCTGCTCTTTTTAATTATTTTCCTGCGCTGGGCACTCTACAACCAAAAACCCGAGCCTTGGCTCAAGCCCGCCGCCTGGATTTTTGTCTATGGCATGGTCGGGGTCGCCACATTTCTCTATGCCGATGATGTGCTGCGGGTCAAGAATGGAGTCGTTGCCTACTTCAAAGATGCGATCATCGTGATCGTGGTGGTGATGATGATGCGTTCGCCCAAGATGCTGCATCGTTCGATGTGGGCGCTCTTGTTTGCTGGCATTTTCATGGCTTCGATTACTACGTGGCAGCAATTAACTGGCACCTTCGAGAACGATTATTTGGGCTTTGCCAAAGCTGGCAAAATGCAAATCGTTTCAGGCGTTGAGGATGATTACCGGATTGCTGGGCCAATCGGTGACCCTAATTTCTATTCACAAGTGCTTTTGACCCTAATTCCACTGGGCATGGATCGGCTGTGGAATGAGAAGAATAAAAAATTGCGCTGGTTTGCGATTTGGCAATTGAGCGTTTGTATGGCCTCAATTTTCTTCTCGTTCAGCCGTGGGGCGTTTCTTTCGCTCTCGATTGCTAGCTTAATCATGTTTATTCGCCGACCACCCAAGCCGCTTTCGGTGATCATCATCATTGCCTTGGGTTTTGTAATCATCCCGACCCTACCAGCTTCGTATATCGCGCGGCTCGAAACGATTCCCGAGGCGATTCCTGGTTTGGCTCAGGAAGATGTACGCAACGAGGCCTCGTTCCGTGGTCGTTCAAGCGCCCAACAAGCGGGGCTACGCATGTTCTGGGCTAACCCGATTTTTGGCTTAGGTGTGGGCAATTTTGGCAACCACTATCAAGAGTATGCCCGCGATCTAGGCCTTGATAACAGTCGTTGGGACCAAGCACCGCACAACATGTACCTTGAGATTCTGACCGAAAAAGGCTTATTTGGGCTTTCGGTCTTTAGCGCAATGATGTGGGTACTGTTCCGCGATATGAACCGAGCACGTAAAAAGTTTCGCGAAATCAATATGGGCGATTTCGACGGGCTAATCTTTGGTTTCCAAGCTGGCTTGGTTGGCTATATGCTGGCAGGGATCTTCCTGCAACTATCCTACCCACGCTTTTTCTGGATTTTGATCGCCATCGCCTATGCGATTCCCAATGTTGCCAATAAAGCTTATGAAGAGTATCGCGAGGCGCTACCAAATGGCGAAACAGCCTGAAACGATTGTCCAGAGCGCGGCTCGTAATACCTTATGGTCGTATGCCGCCACCTATGGCGGCAAAATTCTGATCTTTATCACCACGGTAATTCTGGCTTATTTCGTGACCAAAGCTGAATACGGCTTGGTCGGCATGGGCTTGACGGTTATCGCCTTTCTTGAGGTAATGCAAGATCTAGGGATTGGCTCGGCAGTGATTTATCGCGAAGGTGAGGATGCTGCTAACACCGCTTTTTGGCTGGGCTGTGGAATTGCCTTGACGCTCTTTTGCATAACTTGGTTGGCAGCGCCCTTAGTTGCCACCTATTTTTTGCAAAATAATCCTAATGTAATCCCGATTATTCGGGCCTTGGGATTGAGCTTTCCCTTATTTGCCATGCGCAATATTCACGACGCGCTGTTGCGCAAACGCATGCAATTCAAAAAACGCTTTATTCCCGATCTGATTCAGGTCAGCAGCAAAGGCGCAATTTCGATTGGCTGTGCCTTGGCGGGCATGGGCGCTTGGAGCTTGGTTTGGGGCCAATTGGGTGGCTCGGCCTGTGGCGTGATCGCCTATTGGATGGTCAATCCATGGCGGCCTAGCTTCAAACTCGATCGCACGGTGATCAAGCCGCTGTTGAGCTTTGGCAGCAATATTGTAGCGGTCAATGGGCTATCGGTTGTCTTAGCTCAAACCGATTATCTGCTGGTTGGGCGCTACCTTGGCGACGAAAATCTGGGGGTTTATACCAACGGCTTTCGCTTCCCCGACCTCATGGTGATGCAAGTTTGTGTTGCCTTGGCCAATGTGCTGTATCCCTTGTACAGTCGGTTGCGCGACGATCCTGCTGGGTTGCAACAGGGCTTTTTTATTGCCTCGCGTTATGTCGCCTTAGTGACTGTGCCGCTTTCATTGGGAATTGCAATTACGGCTGAGCCATTTGTTTTGACCTTGCTGAGCGTAAAATGGATTGAAACTGTGCCGATTATGCGCACAATTGCCATTTACACCCTATTTCTTTCGCTAGGCTACAACGTTGGCGATGTCTACAAGGCGCAAAATCGCACCAGCATTTTGACCAAGCTTTCAATTGCCCGCTTAATTGTCTTGGTACCAGCGTTATGGTTTGCCGCTGCCCAGTTCAAATCGTTGCAAGCAGTTGGAATTACCCATGCAATCGTGGCATTTTTAGGCAGCACGCTCAATTTGGTGGTTGCCGCCAAAGTGCTGAACATGCCGATTCGCCGAATTTTGAGCGCCTTCCAACCAGCGATAATTGCTGGCACAGTGATGAGTATTTGTTTGATCTTGACCCTGCTGGCCTTGCAAAACACTCCTGCATGGCTGCAACTCTTGGCGGCAGTGGTGGTTGGCATCGGCTCCTATGCTGGAACTTTGTGGTTTGGTCAGCGCGAAGTTCTGACCCAAGCAGGCCAAACCTTACGTGGTGCGGTGGCACGGAGATAATATGCACGTTGTTCAGGTGATCGATTCGCTCTATCGTGGTGGAGCGCAACAATTGCTGGTAACCTTCGCGATCGAAGCCCAACGCCGTGGGATCAAAACCACTGTGGTTTGTCTCAAAGGCGAAGATCGCGGCAGCAACTTGGTTGAACGGCTGAATAGTTTGGGCGTTGAAGTCCTGCGTTTGGCTGCGCCCAAAATGCTGGCACCCAAACGGATCTGGCAATTAACCCGTTGGCTACGGCGCAATCAGGTCAGTGTGGTGCATACCCATTTGACCTATGGCAATGTGGTAGGCATTTTGGCAGCCCGTTTGGCCAATATTCCCGTGGTCGCCACGATGCACCTAGCAGGCTTCGACCCATCAATTGCCAATCGCCAACAGCAGTTTGAGGCTCAAGTGGTGCGGCGTTTGGCGCAGCAAATTATCGCAGTTGGCTATACCACTCGCGATGCCTACCAGCCAATTATGCCCAATCGCCAACTGCATGTGGTGCATAACGCCGTAGTGGCCGTGCCAGAAATTAGCCCTGAGCAACGCCAAGCTATCCGTGAAGCAGTTTTGGGCGACCCAAATTTGACGATGTTGATCAACGTTGGGCGTTTTGCAGCAATCAAAGATCTGCCAACCCTGATCGATGCCTTTGCCTTGGTGCATGCTCAACATCCCCAAGCGCGGCTCGTTTTGGCGGGCGAAGGCGATCAACGACCCAAAATCGAAGCCAAAATCGATCAGCATCAATTGCATGCAGTGGTCAATTTGCTTGGGGCACGCGATGATATTCCGGTGCTATTGCGTAGCGCCGATTTGTTCGTTAATTCGTCAGCCAACGAAGGCTTGCCGATCGCCGTGCTCGAAGCGATGGCCGCCGGCTTGCCGATTATTGCCACCAAAGTTGGTGACGTGCCGCATGTAGTTCGCGAACAGGCGGGCATTACGGTTGAGCCGCATGATCATCAAGCCTTAGCCGCTGCAATCAACCACGTTTTGAGCGAGCCAAGCCAGATCCAAGCGATGCAACAAGCTGCTCAACAGATTATCGAGCAATACCATAGCCCTAGCGCTTGGGTTGATCAATTATTAAGTTTGTATACCGCCGCCCACGAGGGCATTGACCAGCGCGAGGCTGTTTCGGCATGAACGACACGTTACACGTAGCAATGATCATCCAAGGCTATTTTCCGCGCATCGGCGGTGCTGAACGCCAACTTGCGGCGTTGGCTCCTTTTTTGGCCGCTGAAGGCGTGGCAATTAGCGTGCTGACACGGCGGTATGCAGGCTTCAAGCCCTTCGAGATGATCGACAATGTGCCAGTCCATCGCTTGCCAATTCCCGGACCTGTGCCAACTGCGGCCTTGGTTTTCACCGCAGCAGCGATTCCCTTGCTCTGGCGTTTGAAGCCAAATTTGGTGCATGCTCACGAAATGTTTTCGCCAGCTACCACCGCGATTGCGGCCAAACAAGCCTTGGGTCTGCCCTACGCCGTGACCGCCCATCGTTCGGGGCCGCTTGGCGATGTGCTGCGCATGCAACAACGTCCGTTTGGCAAAGGCCGCTTGGAGCGCATCACCAAAACTGCCGATGCCTTTTTCACGATCAGCCGCGAAATCGATCAAGAATTTGATCAGATTTTGGGCATTGAGGCCAAACGACGGCATTATGTACCCAACGGGGTTGATCCTGAAAAATATTGCCCAATCGCTGCCGAAGCCAAAACTGCGCTACGTCGCGAATTGAATCTTCCAACTGAAGGCACAATCACGCTGTATGCTGGGCGGCTCTCTGAGGAAAAACGGGTGCGCTATTTGGTTGAGGCTTGGCCAGCAATTCGTGCCAAACATCCCGATGCGACCTTATTGATTTTGGGACAGGGGTCAGAAGAAGCAAATCTCAAAGCCAAAACCAGCGATGGAGTGATTTTTGGCGGGGCGGTGCATAATGTGCCACCCTATTTGCAAGCCGCCGATGTGTTTGTGCTGCCATCGATTGCCGAGGGCTTTTCAGTGGCAATGCTCGAAGCCATGGCCAGCGAATTAGCCGTCGTGATCACCGATGTTGGTGGGGCACGCGATGCAATCGACGATGGCGTGAATGGGTTGGTGATTCCGCCCGACGATCAGCCAGCGCTTGAACAAGCGTTGTTGGCAGTTTTGGGCGATCAAGCCTTGCGCCAACGCATGGGCCAAGCCGCCCGCCAACGGGTGAAACAAGAGTTTGCCCTGAGTGTGATTGCCAAGCAATTGCGTGGTTTGTATGAAAATATAGCCACGTTAAGAACATAGAGCATAGAACATAGAACATAAGATCGGGGGCTGGGGGTCGGGGATCAGGGAGCAACCTTGCTTTAACGCAGAGGCACAGAAAAACCCTGGCTATGGGCTGAAGGCGCTAGGCTATCGGAACATTCTGTGATATGAAAATCAATAGCCAATAGCATACAGCCATCGTTCGTGTCCTTCGTGGATCAATAGTGATTAAGGAATATTCAATGATTGCGGCGTTATTTTGGCTGTTCACAGGCAGCGTCATCTATACCTATGCTGGTTATCCAGCGCTCTTGACGTTACTAGCACGCTTTCGACGTGAGCGCGGGCCTTATCCGCACGCTGAACCAGCAGTTACTTTGCTGATTGCGGCCTACAACGAAGAGGCTGAAATCGCCCGCAAAATTGAAAACTCGCTGGCCTTGGATTATCCGCATGAGCAATTGCAACTATTAATTATTGCCGATGGATCAAGCGACCGCACGCCAGAAATCGTGCAGCAATACGCTGATCGTGGCGTGGAATTGTTGTATGAAGCCCCACGGCGCGGCAAAATGGCGGCGATCAATCGGGCAATTCCGTTTGTGCGCGGCGAAATTATTGTTTTTTCTGATGCCAATAATCGCTATGATGCCAATGTGATTCGCGAATTGGTTGCACCATTTGCCGATGCTGATGTTGGCGCAGTTTCCGGCGCAAAGGTGATCGAAAAGGGCGACGGCGCTTTGGGTGAATCCGAAGGGCTGTATTGGCGCTACGAGTCGTTCGTTAAAAAGCAAGAGAGCAAATTGGCTGGCTGCACCGCCGTTGCTGGCGAAGTGCTAGCGATTCGCAGCGATTTATTTGAATCGCCGCCCGATGAAATTATTAATGACGACACCCATATGGGAATGCGGATCATCGCGCGTGGCTTTCGGATTCACTATGCGCCACAGGCTCGCTCACATGAACGGGTTTCGCAATCGGCGCAGGATGAAATTGCCCGCCGCGCTCGGATTTTCGCTGGGCGCTATCAAGCAATTACCTATGCACGCAGTTTGTGGCCATTCCGTCGCCCACTCGCCTTGTGGCAATTGCTCTCGCACCAAACCCTGCGCACCTTGGTAGCAGTCAATATGGTTGGCGCATTGGTGATGAACATTCTGGCAGTGCTCTCGCCAAGTAAGGCAAAATCGCATAAACTACTACGTTTAGCAGCACCATTCAATTGGCTGTTGTTAATCTTTCAAATTGTGTTCTACACTATGGCTTGGCTCGGTGGCCGAGTTGACTCAAATAGTAAACTAGGCAAGGTGGTTTACATTCCAACCTTCCTAGTCAATAGCAATTGGGCTGGCTTAATTGGCCTATATCGCTTTGTCCGACGACGACAAACCACGCTATGGCAGCGAGTGGGGCGGCGCACGAACTAACTTCGACTGTTGTTGGTGAACTGAGGTGATCCTATGTGTGGTATTTGTGGCATTGTCTATTTTGATCGCAGCCGTACAGCCGAGCGACCCTTGCTCGAAGCGCTGTGCGACAATATCCATCATCGCGGGCCAGATCAAAATGGCTTTTATCTCAATGGCCCAGTCGGGCTTGGCTCAGTCCGGCTTTCGATTATCGACGTTGCAGGCGGCAAAATGCCCATCGCCAACGAAGATGGCTCGATCTGGATCGTCTATAACGGTGAGGTTTATAACTTTACCGAGTTGCGCCCACGCTTAGAAAAAGCTGGCCATAAATTTGAAACCCACTCCGATACTGAAACAATCGTGCATTTGTACGAAGAAATTGGCGATGAATTCCCCAAGCATCTCAATGGGATGTTTGCCTGCGCGATTTGGGATGATCGCCGCCAGCGTTTGGTAATTGCCCGCGATCACGTTGGGATCAAGCCAGTCTATTATGCCAATTTAGGCGATCGCTTGGTCTTTGGTTCAGAAATCAAGGCCATGCTCGATACTGGCATCAGCCGCGAAATCGACCCAATTGGCTTGCACGATTATCTTTCGCTGAATTATGTGCCTGGCCCAAACACGATTTTCAAAGCGATCAAAAAGCTTCAGCCTGGCCATATGCTGACCTATGAAGCTGAAACCAATGCCGTGGAAGTTAAGCAATATTGGGATATTCCACGGGTGGTTTCGCCGCACTTCAAAATCACCGACGATGTTGAAACCGACTTGCTGAATCTCTTGCGCACCGTCGTGCAGGATCAACTGATCAGCGATGTGCCGTTGGGCGCGTTTCTTAGCGGTGGGGTTGATTCGAGTTTGGTCGTGGCCTTGATGAGCGAAGTCACCAACCAGCCAGTTAAAACCTTCTCGGTGGGCTTTGCTGAAAAATCGTATGACGAATCGCCGTATGCGCGAATTGTCGCCGAACGCTTCCGCACCGATCACCACGAAATCATCATGAATCCTGATGCGCAGGCCACGGTTGATGCCATGGTCAAGTATTTTGACGAGCCATTTGCCGATTCGTCGTCGGTGGCGGTGTATGCAGTCAGCGAATTGGCACGGCAGCATGTCAAAGTGGCGCTCAGTGGCGATGGTGGCGATGAGGTGTTTGGCGGCTATGCTACTTATCAAGCTGATAAAATTGCCGCGCTGTATCGGCGTTTGCCACAAGCGATTGGCGGCGGGTTAGTGCCAAACCTAGTTAATATGCTGCCTACATCCGATGGCAAAGTCAGCTTCGATTTCAAAGCCAAGCGTTTTGTGCAGGGTGGGATGCTCGCGCCGTTGCCAGCCCATGCCGCTTGGAAAGCCTTTATGAGCGAATCGATGAAAGAGCAGTTGTACGCTGGCTCGGCCATTTTGACCAAGCAACGGCCAACGGTTGATCTGTTGCAAGGCTATTACGATGCCTACAATGCCGATGATGTGCTCAATCGCTTGCTGTATGTCGATTCCAAAGTGCAGCTGGCCGACGATATGTTGGTCAAAGTTGATCGTATGAGCATGGCCCATTCGCTCGAAGTGCGCGTGCCGTTGCTCGATACACGCTTGGTTGAGTGGATGGCCAAATTGCCCAGCCACACCAAAATTAACGGCATGAAACTTAAGTATTTGCTCAAGCGAGTGGCTGCCAAAGTGCTGCCAGCCCAAATTTTGGAGCGGCGCAAAGCTGGGTTTAGCGTGCCAATTCCCCAATGGCTCAAAACCGATCTACGGCCATTGGTCAATCAAAAACTCTCGGTTGAAGCCTTGACGGAACAAGGATTCTTCAACCCACAATATATCGCAACAATGCTGAGTGATCACTGGGCGGGGCGGCACGATTACAGCCGCCAAATCTGGAATTTACTGATGTTCAGCATGTGGTACGAGCGGTACGGCAAATAAACGACGTACCACCAACCCTGCCAGCGTAACAGTGCGTTACGCTGGCCTATTGTCTCGCAAGGAGTTCGCATGGTTCGTTTAGTGCGCGTTTTTCTGCTTTTTTCCGTGGCGCTGGGTCTTTTTGCCAGCTTGCCAATGGTTTCACAGGCTGCTCGCACCAGCCTTAATCCTATTCCAGCAACAACTGCGGCAGCCCCGCTTAACCAAGCAACGGTTACGCCAGTGGTTACCGATAGCGATACTGTGACTTTTGCCCAGCTTGGCGCTCGCGAAGATTCGATGGAAGGGCCATTCAATGCCCGTTATATCAATATTCGCCTGCCCAATACTTGGAGATTAGAGCCAGGTGCAGCGATTACGCTCGACTTTGAAACCTTCGTTTCAGGCAGCGCCGTTAGCAATGAAGAAAATGTGCAGTTTTTTGCTGGCTCGATGGATGTACAATTTAACAACGTACAGCTTGAACGGATTTTCTTAGATCGTTCAGGCCCGCGCCAAGTGACAATCCCTATTTCAGCCACCGCCTATACCTCAACCCGCATCGATGGCGCTCACACCTTGGGCATTTTGCTCGATGCAGGTTTGAATTGTGGTAATGATAGCCAAACCAGTGTGATTATTCGGGCAACCTCATCGCTCAAATTGCCGCATACCTTGGGCACGCTATCGACCGATGTTAAGCAACTGCCCCGCCCAATCTTCCAAGATTCGCCGCTGGAGCCAGATGTTGCCACGATTATTGTGCCCAACAACGCCAGCGCTGCCGAGCTTGAAGCAGGCTTGATTGTGGCCGCGAAAGTTGGCAGCATTACCTCAAGCCGAATTCAAGTGCCGTTGATTGCCGAAAGTGTGCTTTCACCAACCTTGCGTACCGAATCGCACTTGATTTTCGTGGGGCAAGCCGCCAATTTCGAAAATTTGGATGCTGTGGATTTTGCTGAGGGCAGTGGAGCCGAGGGTTTTAATCTGAGCGAAGCTCAAGCCGCCGATGGCATTATTCAAATGGCAACCTCGCCTTGGAACCAACAACGGGTGGTTTTAGCACTCAGTGGCAACGATGACGAGGGCGTGATCAAAGCTGCCAAGGCATTTAGCACCGGCAACATTCGCGCTAGCAGCGAACCTTCGATTGCTGTGGTCGCCGAAGTTAATTCGCCCGAAGTGCTCACCAAAACCTTGAATTTGCAAATTACCGATGTGCCAAGCACTGGCTTGACGGTCGAACGCAGCTTCCGTAGCCTTGGCTTCGAGACGGTTTCAGAGTTTGGGATTGGTGGGCATACCTTTGAACTGAATGTTGATATGCCCAGCGGCTATGAAATGAGCAACGATGGTTATATCGAAGTGCATTTTGCCCACTCGGCACTGCTCGATTACTCAGTTTCGGCAATGATGGTGCGCGTCAACGATCGCCCAGCAGGCTCGATTCGCTTCGATGATACCACCGCTCAAAATGGAGTTGGCCGTGTGCCGATTCCACGAGGCAACTTGAATGTTGGTCGCAACCGAATCACGATTAGCGCCAACTTGATTCCCAATACGCCTTGTGTTGATCCCAACCTTGCGGGGATTTGGTACACACTACGGGCTGATTCGATGATTGGGATTCCAGTGCGGGCCACGCGTGGGCGCTCGGTGGTGTTGCGCAATTTGGCCACCTTCCTTGAGCCATTGACCATCAGCAATACCTTGAAAAACTTGGCCTTTGTTGTGCCAAGCGATGATCCAGCCAGCTGGACGGTCGCAGGCCAACTAGCCACAGCCTTGGGCGATAGCCTTGACCCAGCCTTTGTCGAATTACGCGCGGTCAATCCGGAGCAAGTTGCCAGCGTCCAAGCAAATCATGATTTGGTTTTGGTTGGTCAAGCGACTGATCATGCTATTTTGCAAGATCCAGCGTTGCAGCCGATTATTCCTGCACCATTTGCCCAAGGCAGCAAGCATCCAACCCTTGGCAATAGTCGGGTGGTCTATCGGATTCCACCTGAATTGAGCCTTGGTTACTTAGAATTTATGCGTTCGCCATGGAACGAACAGCGCAGCATTTTGGCGGTGCTCGGCAGTACCGATCAAGGTGTGCAATGGTCGGGCAATGCCTTGACGACTTCGCGCCTGCGCACACGGCTCAACGGCAGCTTGGCAATCGTCAACGATCAACAGATCAGCGTCGAAGATCCAACAGTTACTGGCGATACTGCTGGGATTGCCAACGATGCCCTCGGCGAAAACCAAGATGATCCGATCTATCGTGAGGTCATACCACCTGCAAAGCCCCAATGGATTTTGTATGCCATCGCAGGTCTGTTGGTAGTGATGGTCATCATTTCGGTGATCGTCATCATTCAAGCAGCCCGCAAGCGTAAGCAACGCCGAATTTAGGACGAGGGATCAGTTTTCGGGGATTAGGGGTCAGATCTTTTAAGGAGCGGCTATAGGCTATAGGTTATCGGAACAATTGTTGTCATATACAAGTAATTGCCGATAGCCCATAGCCTATAGTCATTAACCCTTCACGACCTTCGTGGTTTCAATTTTCAATTTTTGCCTTTTGACCTTTGCCTTTTGACCTGACTATGGATCAACTAACTGGCAACTTAGAACGCATCACCTATCGCTCGGATGAAACGGGCTATACCGTGGCGCGTTTGAAAGCCCAAGGCCAGCGTAGCGTGATCACGATTGTTGGGCGTTTGCCCGATGTGCAAGTTGGCGAAAGCTTGCAACTCGCAGGTCAATGGATCGAACATCGAACCCATGGACGACAATTTGAGGTTACCAGTTATCAAACTGCTCGTCCAACCGGCAACGAAAGTATTGTCCGCTACTTAGCTTCGGGCTTATTGCCGGGTATTGGCCCAGTCAATGCTCAACGCATCGCTGATACCTTTGGCGAAACGACACTCGATGTGCTTGATCAAACTCCCGATCGTTTACGTGAAGTCAAAGGCTTAGGCACCAAGAAAATCGCCGCCATCATCGCTGCTTGGCAGGAACAACGCTCAATCAAAGCCTTGCTCGAATTAGGCCAATCTGTTGGGTTAACGACTGGTTTAGCCTTACGAATTTTTCGGCATTATGGCGAGCAAGCCAGCCAGATTGTGCAACACGACCCCTATCGTCTGGCCTTAGAAATTGAGGGGATTGGCTTCCCGACAGCTGACCAAATTGCCCAAGCCTTGGGTGTAGCGCGTGATGCTCCCAGTCGGGTGATTGCAGGCTTGCGCTATACCCTCAGCACTGTCGCCAACACCGAAGGCCATTGCGCCCTGCCACAGGCCGAGTTAATCGAGCAAACTCAAGCTATTTTGGAATTGTCACACCCGTTAATCGCCGAACAATTAGCGGTGGCAACCGAAGCAGTCTTGTTGGTGCTTGATGGCGATTTAGTTTATTTACCAGCCTATTATCATGCTGAAACCGAGTTGGCCAATAATCTCCAGCGTTTGCAACAACTCCCCAGCGCAATTCAATTGCGCTTCAAGCAGCAAAGCGATGCAATTGTTATGCGTCAATTGCATAATGCCAGCTTTGATTTGAGCCAACGCCAAGCCGAAGCAGTGCTAGCCGTGCTCCGCTCCAAAGTGGTATTGCTCACTGGCGGGCCTGGCACAGGCAAAACCACCACGGTACAGGCAATTTTGGCCTTACTACAACAGGTTGGGCTACGCACAATTTTGGCGGCCCCAACCGGACGCGCAGCGCGGCGGCTGGCCGAAACGACCAATCATCCAGCCGCAACCATTCATCGCACCCTCGAATATAGCGGTGGGGCTGGCAACGATCGCTGGGGTCGCAACGAGCATAACCAACTCGCCGCCGATTTGCTCGTGATTGACGAAACCTCAATGCTTGATATCGTGCTAGCCCATCATACAATTAAAGCTTTGGCTCCAACCACCCATTTGCTCTTGGTGGGCGATCCCGATCAATTGCCAGCGGTTGGACCAGGAGCCGTATTACGCGATTTATTGGCCAGCAACAGCATCACGACCGTGCATTTGGATACAATTTTTCGCCAAGCCGCCGATAGCCAGATCATCACCAATGCTCATGCGATCAACCAAGGCCAATCACCGAGCGTCAATCAAGGTGATTTCTATTGGTTTCCACGCAGTAATCCTGTTGAATGTAGTGCAATGATTGTAGAGCTATTGACCACCCGCATTCCGCGCCAGTTTCCCCAATTTGATCCCTTGCGCGATATTCAAGTTTTGGCGGCAACCCATCGGGGCGCAGCAGGCGTGCTTGAATTAAACAGTCAACTCCAAGCAGCGCTCAATCCACCCAACCCAACTCGCCAAGAAACAACAATTGCTGGCACGCTCTTTCGTGAAGGTGATCGGGTGATTCAAACCCGCAACAATTACGATCTCGATGTGAGCAACGGCGATTTAGGCTTGATCCAAGCGATCGACCTTGAAGAACGGACAATTAGCGTCTATTTTGATGATACACGCAGCGTCGTTTATCAATGGAGCGAGTTTGATGAAGTGGCTTTGGCCTATGCAATCAGTGTGCATAAAGCCCAAGGCTCCGAGTACCCTGTGGTGATTGTGCCCATGCTGCGCTATTATAATGCGCTGCTCAATCGACCATTGCTCTATACCGCCATCACTCGCGCTCGCCAATTGGTGATTCTGACTGGCGATTGGCAGGCGGTTGAATTTGCGATTGCCCAACGGCGCAGCGGGCAGCGGATTACTGGGTTGAAGCAGCGATTTAAACAGAGATTATAGGGGTCAGGGGCTAGGAGTCAGAGGTCAGGATGTTAACGCAAAGGCGCAGAGCAAGCAAGGCTGCTGGCTGAAGGCTGAACATGATATTGGTACATCAAACATTTCAATAGCCAAAAGCCTATAGCCTAGAGCCATTCCCCCTTCGTGCTCTTCGTGCTCTTCGTGGATCAAAAAGCATCATTCGTGGTTCAACGATTAATCTCTCCACTCTAAACTCGATAGACAAACCAACAGAATCAGGTATGCTAGAGGGCATCAGCTTGGTTTACAACCATAGATATCGATTTGCTCGCGGCTGAATGGGTTGCACCCTCGCAGCGGAGCTTTAGCAAAGGACGATCTGTCAGCGTCGTCAGATCATTAAGGAATATCATGGGTAATTTTCTCTTGGCAATGCTGCGTGGATTTATCGGGCGTTGCCCTTTGTGTGGCAAGGGTAAGCTTTTTCGCAGCTATTACGATATTCACCCAACCTGTAGCGTTTGTGGTGTTGGCTACGAAGCCACCGGCAACCAAAGCACTGGGGCAATGGGCATCAATATTGTCTTGACGATCTTTTTGGGCTTTATCGGCGGCATCTTCTTAGTGATTTATGCCAGCGATCAGTTGATGCAAGGCTTATTGGCATTATTATTGGTTATGTCAATTTTCCATATCATCTTCTATCGCTTTGCACGCGGCCTCTGGCTTGGCTTAATGGTTGCCACTGGCGACTTGGAAACTGGCAAAGACGAACGCGGCTAAATTTACGGCAAGGCTCAGGGATTAGGCAGAAAAGAAGCGCCTTAATCCTTGAGCCTTGAGCATCAAGTGCTACTTATAACGATCGTAATAGTTTGCTCGGTAGGGCGAGCGAATCAAACTTAAGGCATCTTTGAGCCGAAAACTAACCGCTCGTAAGCCAATTTTGAGCTTGGTTGGTAAGCGTCGGCGAATCGGCCCAGCAACACGTTTAAGCAACGAGCGCCGCTGAGCACCAACTCCCGCTTGCCAAACGCTCACATAATCACTTTGTTGAACTTTAAGTTGGACAATTGGAGTAGGACTAATGCGTTTAGCCTGAACTAGTAAAAAAGCAGGCCTACGATTCTGCAACGTTACACGACCACCAACTACTTTAGGGTCATGCACGCGATACCACGGCGCATGTGGATACATCTCAAAAACATACATTTTTTCAAGCTGATAGCCATTTTCAGGCGTAAGAATCCGCCAAAATAATTCTGGTGAAAATTGATAAAAGCCATGCCCCGCCATATTATTACATGGTGTAATTGCCAGAAAATGGCCACCCTCAGCCACCAGATTGAGGCTATTTTGCAAGGCGATTGGTAAATTGAAAATATGTTCAAGCGTGCCCCCATCAATGACACAACTGAAGCGCCCTTGAAGTTCGGCGGGGATGGGATGATTGAGATCGTGCAAAATAGTCGCTGCTTCATAATCCGAGAAATCTATCGAATCGGCGGTCGTCGCCCCTAGGTAATGCAACAATGGCTCAGCAAACATTGGCTCACCATCAACCGCATCGCGGGTAAGCGTTTGCGCTACAATCGTAGGTAGGGTCTCCCCTGTTTCAGCAAAAACTTGTTGAAGATCATAAACCCCAAGGTGCATGCCCTGACGGCCTAGGGTTAAACTCTGTTTGAACTGCACCCCAGTACTTCGGGCTTCCAAAAGAAAACGAATAGTATTAGTTTCAAATCCCATAAAAGCTCCATAGCCAGGGCCAAAGCCAGCGTCTATAATTAAGCTAATCAGCGGAGGTCGCCTATGTCACAGTTGACCGATCATACCACGGTATTGGCAAGCCCAATGTTAAATAGCCAGCATAGCCAAGTCGCAATCAAATTAACTGGCTCGGATACCGATGGAGCGTTTTCGTTATTTGAATATACCAGTTTGCCTGGAACTGGAGTGATGCAGCATATCCATACTCGTGAAGATAAAACCTTTATTATCCAAGCGGGTATCTTTGAGTTTTGGATTAATGGCGAAACGATTGTTGCCGAGGCGGGGGCAACGGTCACGCTGCCAATGGGCGTGCCTCATTCATTCCGCACGCTTGGAATCAATCCCTGTGTGGCATTAATAGTTGCGGCTCCGGCAGGTTTCGAATATTATTTCAATGATTTCAGCCATGCTCTTCAAGAATTTGGTTTGCCATTGCCTGCTGCCACTTTGCAGCAGCTTAATCAAGCCTATGGGATCATTTTTGAATAACAAGGATTCGTCAATATGCCCCGATTGCCAATCCTAGCACGGGATCGTCGGCGCTTGCAGATCGCTGGGTTATTGCTTGGCGCTAGCTTAACTGTGCCGTTGCTGCTTTGGTGGACGTTTCCTGCAACCTCTCCCGCGCCGCTTGGAGCAACGGCCACCCCGCAAATTGTGCGCGTTGGCGCAACCCTCGACGAGCCAATTCCCGCTGATTGGCAAGCCCCAGTTCTAAACCACGAACTCGAAGCCCAAGCCTTGGATATCCCTGAAACATTGCCATTAACCGCCAGTGCGCTATTGTATGACTCGATTTCAGCCGATACAGTCTTTACCACGACAATTGCTGGGTTGGTTGCCAGCGAGGAATTGAATTTGCGCGATGGACCAAGCGCTGATTATTTGCCCATGGCGATTTTGCTCAACACTACTCCGCTGACAGTAGTTGGGCGGTTTGAGGGCTGGCTGCAAGTCGTGACTCCACAACGAGCGCTTGGTTGGGTTGATAATAGTTATGTGGCCTTGGCCAGCTCAGCCCAAACCCTGCCCCAAGTTAATCTGCATGCCGACCCAAATCCAGTTTTAGTGGCTGGATTAACGGTTGAACGGGCTAATGTTCGCGCCAAGCCGCAAACCGAGGCTGAAATTATCACGACCTTGAGCGCTGAACATGGGCAGGTCAATTTATTGCAACAGCGTGAGGGTTGGTTCAATGTACGCACCAACGATGGCACTGAGGGCTGGATTTCCGCCGAACTTTTGCAAGCCGATGCCTATATTTTGCGGCGTGTCCCAACCTTGAGTGCCTCGCCCAATGCGCTTGAAGCGGTGCGTTTGGCTCGCAAATATGTTGGCTATCCCTATGTTTGGGGCGGTGAAACCCCGCGCGGTGGCTTCGATTGCTCAGGCTTGGTGCTGTATGTTTATGGCAAATTGGGCATCGACATGCCGCATAGCGCCGCCGAACAATGGACTGGTGGTTATGGCGATAAAGTTACCAGCCGCCACGATTTAGTGCCTGGCGATATTGTTTTTTTCAAGAATACCTACAAAAAAGGCGTAAGCCATGTGGGCATTTATGCAGGCAATGGCAAAGTGATTCAGGCACTCTCCGAGAGCTTAGGCATTCGGGTTTCCGATTTATCGAACAGCTATTGGAGCAGCCGCTATGTTGGAGCAATTCGGCCATTTCCCTAGTTCAATGCCGATTGTAAATCGCGATAAATCGCCACATTATCAAAGACAATGCCCAAATTGACCAAAGCTTGGGCCACTTCAGGTCGCACACCAATCAAAGCAACTTTAGCTCCCAGCAATTGGGCAGCATCAATCAAACGCAGTAATCCCGCAGCCACATCATTATCAAACCACGAAAGCCCAGTTACATCGAGTAATAAGCGTTGAGCACGACGACGTTGAATTTCGCCTAAGGCAATCGCCTGTAAATCACGCAAACGTTCGTTTTCCACAGTGCCAACAATCGGCAGCACCAAGGTATCGCGACTGACTGGCAGCACTGGCACGCTTAATTCGCGAATTGTTTGGCGTTGTTGCTCAATTTGGGCAACATAGGCTGCTTGCTCTTGATTACGTTGCTGTAATTCGCCAAGCGTATGTTGCAATTGCTGGGTGCGTTGCGCAACTTGTTGTTCTAACGAATCGCGCGATTCTTCCAGCGAATAATTAATTCGTTTGACTTCACGCAAGGTCAAATTCAAGCGGCGATGAAAACTAAACAAAATTGAAATAATCATGGTGACGATTGGTGCACCAGAGGTGATCATAATCAACAACACATTAATTTTTGGGTAATTATATTGATCGTTGAAGAGAAAGCCAAAAAATAAAATGATAATAATTGAAACCCATGCCACAATACTAATCCGCTTGAGGTTATAACTATTAACAAATTGAACTGCAATAATTAGCATCAAAAAGACATACAAGACACTGAGTGGCCATTCAATTGGATTGAAAAAGGTAATCGTCATTGGCAACACGGTACAGCCAAGCATCATAAGATAAATACTACGATTGATCTCATTCCGGCGAGCAAAAAAGCGAGCTGCAATGAAAAATAAGCCTTGCACCAGCACTGCAAACCCGCTAAGCGGAATTTTCGATTGCATGATGAAATCCGAGGCATCGGGAATCATCATGGTCAGGCCAGCCCCGGTAAATAGCCCAAGGTAAATTGCGATGGCAGTTAAGCCCAGATAACGGCCTAAACGCAGATGATCAGGCAGTTGATCAGGGTCAACAATGCGGGTGCTTTGCATAGATCACGTTCCTTTTGCCACACAGTGTTGCTATTGTATCAAATTTTCGACATATGCTAATACAACAAAAGAGCAGCCAAGCTTGGCTGCTCTTGATCAATTGAGTTAGGCGCTGTTGGGGTTATTCTTTGTTGCCAAACAAGCCGCCGAGCAAGCCTTTGGCCTTATCAGCGACATCCATAATATTTTCGCCCGTCAGAAAGCCCTCGACTTGACCGCGCAAACCTTCCGGCAGTTTATCGCCCAAAAAGCCTTTGACCACTTCAACCGCCTTGTTGGCTTGCTCTTCGTTTAAGTTGGCCTTCTCGACAAGCTGGGCAATTAACTCTTTCATGGGTCACTCCTACGCTTCAAAAATCCTAACACTCTGAGTGTAGGCTCAAAAGTTTACCTAAAGGTTAACGAACGGTTAGAAAGCCTTGGCTTTGGCACGTTCACGGCCATAAACCAAAATATCATCAAGGAAGCGCGATGGATTACGTTGGTTGCGCTGGCGTTTTTTGGCATGCGAAAGGTAAAGTTGTTCGCCTGCGCGGGTCAAGGCCACATAGCACAAACGCCGCTCTTCTTCCACCCCGCCTGCTTCGACCAACGAACGTTCGTGGGGCAATGTGCCTTCCTCTAAGCCCGCCACATAGACAATTGGCCATTCCAAGCCTTTGGCTCCGTGGATGGTGAGTAACTGCACTGCATCACGCTCATCTTTGTCTTCAACGTTGGTAAGCAGGGCGATTTCCTGCAAAAAGGCCGCAAGGCTGGTATGTTCGCCAGCAGCAACCCGCAATTCTTCAAGATGGGCTAGGGCATCGCTGCGCTCAGGGTCGTTCCAGTCTTTTTCGATCATGGTTTGGTAGCCACTTTCTTGCAACACTGTTTGCAACAAGCCCTCTGGCGGATAGCTGCCGCTGGCCAATTTACGCCAACGATAGACTTTGCGTGCCCAATCGCTGACCATTTGGCTGGCACGATCACTCAAACCTTCCCAGGCTTCACGCTTCAACAAAGCTTCGCCAAGTGGCAATTCCAGCGCTGCAGCTTTGCTGGTGAGATGGGCAATCGTGCTAGCGCCAATTCCCCTTGCTGGCACATTGATAATCCGATTCATGCTCAGGCTATCGCTGGGATTAGCAATAATTCGCAAAAAGGCCAAGGCATCGCGAATTACCCGCCGATCGTAAAAGCCAGCTTGACCCTTGAGCGAATAGGGAATCCGTGCTTGGCGCAGCGCCGTTTCCAGCCCACGGCTCATATGCCGCGAACGATACAAAATCGCAATATCTTTGCTGCGGCGACCTGTACTCAGCAAATTGCCAATTGATTTGGCAATCGCGTCGGCTTCGGCCCGATCATCGGCGGCTTCATTAATGACCAAGGCTGGGATTGGCGGCGAACGACGAGCAGCTTTCAAGGTCAAGGCTGGCACAGCCACCGAATGGCGCATCACGGCATAGGCCGCATCAAGAATCTCTTGGCGCGAACGATAATTGGTCAGCAACTCAACCACTTGGGCTTCAGGGAAATCGCGGGTAAAGCGATTGATAATGGTGTAATCGGCGTTGCGAAAGCCATAGATCGATTGCTGCGCATCGCCAACCGCAAATAATGAGCGTGGGCGCTGAGCAACTGGCCGCGAAAGTAACTCCAGCAAGGCATATTGAGCCGAATCGGTATCTTGATATTCATCGACCAACACATGCGCCCAGCGCGATTGAACTTCATCGAGCACATCGTGATGCTCAAACAACAGCTTGTAGGTCATCACAATCATATCGTCGAAATCGACGGCATTCGAGCGTTCAAGCTGGCGCTGATAGGTACGATAAATTGCTGCCGCATATTGGCTGACAGGATCGTTCGCCATCTGTCGTGCCAAGGTTGGTGGCTGCATGCGGCTTTTGAAGCGCGAAATCAAATTCAGCACTTGCGGTGCTTCAAGATCGTGCGGCATACGTCCGGTGTAGCCATCCATGGCTTGTTGCACCAGTTGCAATTGCTCATCGCCAGCGTAAATCGTAAAGTTGGCGGTGTAATTGCGAATCCGCCCATTAATATGTTGGCGCAGCAATCTGCCACAAATCGCGTGGAAGGTTCCGGCGGTCAGGCCACGGCTACGCTTGCCCAAAAGATCGCGCAAGCGGGTACGCAGTTCGCTGGCGGCTTTGTTGGTAAAAGTCACCGAAACAATCGAATCGGAGCTAGCACCCTGCTCGATTAAATAGGCAATGCGGTAGGTCAGCACGCGGGTTTTACCGCTGCCCGCGCCAGCCTTGACCAAAACTGGCCCAAGCTGCGCCATCACCGCCGCCCGTTGTTCGCTATTGAGTGTATCAAACATAGTTTTTTAGAAGGATGAAGGATGAATTATGAAGGATGAAATCTAACCACAAAGAACGCGATATACCCAAATCTAGGCTTAGTTGTATGCCTTAATTACTGCGAAATTTTAGTTATTGATTGAACTAAACTTAGTATTCTTCGTGTCCTTCGCGGTTAAAAACTGAATCGCTTCATCCTTCATCCCTCATAATTCATCCTTTGATAAAACGAATTCGCAGGCTATCGCCGATGCCAACGCCGAGCATGCGGGCGGCATTACCATTACGTACCGCCAATTCGAGCCGTTCGCTAGAGCCAAACAACGCCATCACCATGCCCCATTCGCTATCGGCGTAGGTGCGGCAAATTCGGCCAATTTGCTGATCGAGAATCCCAATTTCAACTTGTTCGATACCACCATGCTGAGCAATAAAATCGCGGGTAATATTGGTAATACAATTGCCAAAATTATCAACGTGGATGATGCGGCCTTCCCAAGCATCGTCAGGGCGTTGGCGTGGCTCAGCCAAAGGCAAGTCGATCAATTCGGCCAATGGTTGGCCCAATTCTTCAGGCTGCACACCTTTTGAAAGATGGGCGGCAACTGGCGCGAAAATATCGCGGCCATGAAACGTGGCACTAACCTTGGGCAACCACCAGCGATCATCAGTTAATTCGATCAACTGTAATTGCTCACGCCCAAATTCGGCGACTAAATCCTTCCAAACATACGAAAGCACACCATTATCAGGAGCCACAAAGGCCCAACGGGGCGAACACAACGCCACAGCTTTACGATCACCGCCCACACCTGGATCAACAATCACCAAATGAACAGTGCCATCGGGAAAGTAGCGATAGCCTGTGTGCAATAAATAGGCCGCTTGGGCAATCCGTTGGGCATCGATTTCATGGGTCACATCGATCAAGGTTGCCTGAGGATTAACCGAAAGAATCACGCCTTTGAGCACTGCGCTATACGCATCAACGCTGCCAAAATCGGTTGTCAGCGTTAGAATTCCATTGGGTTGCATAAACTCCCGCCTACAAGTTGCTTAGGTCAATAGTTGTTAACGCAGTTTAGTATACGAGAAGCCACTGCGAAAGGCAAAAGTAAAGAACAAAGAACATAGAGCAAAAAACATAGAATAAAGATTCAGGATTCAGAGGCAAGGGGAAAGCTTTAACACAGAGGCGCAGAGCAGTTAGGGCTATTGACTATTCGGAACATTTTGGGGATTGCAACCATTCGTCTTTATGATTACATTTCATCCCTCATAATTCATCCTTCATCCTTCCGCATACGTCTTTCAAAAAACGATAAAATATAGTAGGATTAGCACAACAGCGCAGCGCGTCAAAAATGGCCCATTTTAATATTTTGACAGGCTGCCCACGCTCCTCTATCATGAGGTCATTAATTTTTCGCTATCGAGCATGTGGTGTGGATGGGGTATCATGGATTCGCAGCAACAGTTCACCGCTGCCTCGCATTTGACTGCCGATAATTTGCGTAGCATTGCGCATTCGATCTCGATCAGTCAGGTGTCGCGGTTGTCGTTGCCGGAGATCGATGCCGTTGTTGACCAAATCTCGCGGGTCGTGCCTGCTGGTAATGTCCCCGGGGTGATTTTAAGTGGCTTGGCGAAGTTGACGGGCCGTCGTCCAGCAGGCAATGTCATTAAACGCGATGTAAATTTGCTGTTTCGTGGGGTTGAGCAAGCCCTCGATAAAGCGGTATTTAGCACATTCTTTGCTGGGCCGGCAGCGGTTATTTGGGGTTATCAAAAACTGCTCGAATTGGCTGGCAAAGATCCTCAAGATGCTTTTCCTGAAGGCACATGGCAATTTTATGTGGGCTATGCCTTGCGCGAGGATACTGCCCGCCATGCCAACGAAACGATTGGCTTCGACGAAACCCTGAACGATCATAAAATTAATTTGCCACCAATCGACCGCATGACCGCTTGGGTGATGGCGGCGATTCATATTCTGCATAGCTACCCCGATTTGCTCGAAAACGAATGGCGTGAGCGGGTTTCGTTGGCCTTGCTGCGCGATCTGACCAAGGTTAATCCCGAAACCCGTCAATTCGCCGACTTATATAACCAATGGGAGCGCCAACGCCCTTATGGCCGTGGCCCCGATGTCCAATCGCAAGAAAATTATGCGCTGTATCGCAAACGCAAATTCGATGAATTTATGGCCGAATCGACCCGCGATTTGCCCAAAGAAATTCGCGAACGTTGGGGCAAACAGTTTCAGCGTGCTCGCGAAATCGCCTTGCCAGCCTATCAACGCCAAATGGCCTTGGCAGCCTACCTTGATCCCACACCCTACAACGAAAATATGGTAGCTTTGCCACGCCAAAGTTGGCATATTGGCTTGATCTGGCGCGGCCATTATTATTTGATTCCGGCTTGTGCGCCCAATAGCACCCGCCCCAACGATGTAAGCAATGTGCGCAGCCAAATTGCTGCCTTGTTGGCCAGCCCAGCCAACCATGCTCCAACTTCATTAATTCCTTTGGCAACCACCAAACGTACAATCTTGCCAAGCATTTTGGGTAAGTTGCGCCCCGAAACCAGCCAGCAACTTGAGGCCTTGCGCTGTGCGCCAATTTGGTTTAATGCTGATGGCCGCCCACGCCACTTGCCCTTAGCCGAGTTACGTCTGACCGAACGCGGGCTGGGCGACCACGGCCTGACCTTGATCGATACTGGCTCAAGTATGGTCTTTGATCAATCGCATATTTTCTTCGATGGCGCTTGGGGTTCAGCCGTCGCCGAAATTATGACCCTCGAAGCCTTGGCGTGGGCGGTCTATTTGCGCGGCCAACCAGCGCCAGTTGCGGGTACGGTACGCCCCTATGCACCCAATATCGAACTCAACGACGAAGAAAAACAGATTCTCGCTGATAGCCCCAAGATTGTGGCTGAAGCCAGCGCCGAATCAATCGGGGTTGATCTGAAGAAGATTTTGGAATTGCGCAAGTTGTTCAAGCAGCGCAACGACCAAATTCGAATTACAGTTAACGATATTTTGGTGCTTTATCGGGCAATTCATGCGGTTTCCTACAAGCCTAATCCAGAATTGCAAGCTTCATTGCAAGAAGCATCCAACGATGCTAATCTCAAAGCAGCGGTCGAAGCAACAATCACGGCCTTTGAAGAATCGCTGGCTAATCCAGCAATTTTAATTCCAGTTGATGGCAGCATTCCCAATCCCAGTGATCGGTTGCACCCCATGACCTTCGAGGTTCCGCTGGAAGAGCTGGAAATTAGCAAATTGCATGAACGAGCATTGGGTTTGCTCGATCAAGCACGGCAAGAGTGGCGAGCGGAAGTCTGGGATACCTTCGAAGCCACCCAAAAGCATTATTTGGCCACGATTGCAGGCTTTGGCGAAGTTTCAGCCCGCGCCAAAGATATTGCCCAATCGGGCGAAAGTACTTCATCAGGAGCCTTGCGCTTGTTGGCCCACGTACCAATGGCTTTGCAACGCCTGCTCGATGCGATTCCTGGTAAGTTCGATGTGCTCAACGATTTGATCAAAGGCCGCGAGGTGCTTTCGAATGTTGGTGCAGTGGCTGACACCAGCTCACTGACCCGCTTTATCACCGCCAAAGACGATAACGAGAAAAAAACCTTGGCTTGGGGCGTTATCACTGATGCCAATGGGGTAATGCACGTTTCGCTACGCGACTTTCGCCCGCATGTTGGCTTGTTCGTGGCTGCTGGGCGACGCGATTTGGCTCGCCGGATCGCCAACGATTATCTCGAAAGCTATGTCAATGGGATCAATCGCTTTATCAGTGAATTGACCAAAATTACCCAAGGCCGCCATAGTCGCCAGTGATCTGGCTATAGACTACAGGCTATGGGCTGAGAGTATGGATCTTAATCACAACACTATCAACGCTGGGCATAACAATCAATGGCATAGTGGTAGGTTACCTTGTAGCCTATAGCCTATAGCCTATAGCCAAGTTACTACTATGACTGATGATCTGATTGGGAAACAACTCGCCAACTTCCGCATCGACCGCGTTCTAGGCCGTGGTGGCATGGGCTTGATTTATGTCGGCCACGATATCAAACTTGATCGGCCTGTGGCAATCAAAGTGATCGATGGCCGTTATCGTCAAGTGCCAAGCTATGCCGAGCGTTTTGTACGCGAAGCTCGCGCTATCGCCACTTGGCGACACGAAAATATTGTGCAGATCTACTACGCCGACGATACCGATAATCTTTATTATTTTGTCATGGAATATATTGATGGCGTTGATCTCTCGAAAGTCTTAGCCCAATATACCAGCACGAACAGCCTTTTGCCACATAGCGCCGTGATGCACATTGCCCGTAGTTTGGCCAGTGCGCTCGATTATGCCCACAAAAAGGGCGTAATTCATCGCGATATCAAGCCATCAAATGTGATGGTGGCTCATGATCAGCGGGTCGTGTTGATGGATTTTGGCTTGGCGCTCGATACCCAGCTTGGTTCGCAGGGCGAAGTTTTTGGCACGGCCCACTATATCGCCCCAGAGCAAGCACGGCGTTCGGCTGATGCCATTCCCCAATCAGATTTATATGCCTTGGGCGTGATGTTGTATGAATTGTTGACTGGCTCGGTGCCATTCGATGACCCATCGGCAACCAGTGTGGCTTTGCAACATATCACTCAGTCGCCGCCACCACCTCAAGAGAAAAACCCCAAGCTGAATAATGCTACGGCAGCGGTGTTGCTCCAAGCTTTAGCCAAAGCTCCAGCCGAGCGCTTTCAAACTGGCGCAGAAATGATCGCGGCCCTAGAACAGGCTTTGGGGATCACGGGCAGTCATCAAATTGCGGCCAATGCCAATGCTGCTCCTGGCGTGCGACCACCTTCGCAGCCAGGAGCCTTGGGCTTTGCGACCTTCGATCCCGAAAAACCTTTGGAAGGCCAATATCTCGATGGCTATCGGGTAGAAGCCTTGCTGGGCCGTGGTGGCATGGCCAATATTTTCCGTGGAGTTGATGTGCGGCTCAATCGCACCGTCGCGATCAAAGTGATCGATACGCCCTTCCGTAATGATCAAAGCTATGCCGAGCGTTTCAATCGCGAAGCCCAAGCGATTGCCCAACTTGAACATCCCAACATTGTGCGACTCTATCACTATGGCGATTCATATGGCCTGTTGTATATGGTGATGGAGTATATCGAGGGCGACAATCTGCACAAGGTGATCGAGCAAGTACGGACTAGCGCCCAAGAATGGACTCCACGCACGCTCTGCCGCATGATTCGTGAAGTTTGTGCCGCTTTGGATTATGCTCATAGCAAAGGTGTTATCCATCGTGATGTTAAACCATCGAATATTATGATCAACAAAGATGGTCGAGCGATTTTGGCCGACTTTGGCTTGGCTTTGCTGACCGAAGTTGGCACACGCGGCGAGATTTTCGGCTCGCCACATTATGTCGCGCCTGAACAAGCGATTTCTTCGGCCAAAGTTGTGGCTCAAACCGACCTCTACAGTTTGGGCGTAATTTTGTATGAGCTTTGGACGGGCCAAGTGCCATTTGACGACGCTGATCCGTTGGCGATTGCGATGTTGCATATGGCCGAGCCGCCCAAAGCCCCGCGCTCGATCAATCCAGCGATTTCGGCGCAACTTGAGGCGGTGATTCTCAAAATGTTGGCCAAAGATCCGGCTGAGCGCTTCCCAACTGGTTTGGATTTGGCCGAAGCGCTCGAAGCAGCCTTGGGAATTTCATCGACTGGCACTGGCGAATATGTGCGCAGCCAAATCACGCCTGTGCTTGATCAAGCGGTCAATGCGCCCAGCACCCCGGCAATTTCAAACCCAACGCCGCCAGTGGTCGCCAGTGAGCCAAAAACACCAACCACTCCGGCTGCGCCTAAAACGGCCAGCCAACCGATTCCCAATGTTATTCCAGCAGAGTCGGTGCCAACGCCGCCAACCCCAGCGCCTAAGTATGAAAAAGCGCCTTCCGAGCCAACCAAACGGCGGGTGCAACCACTGCCGCCAACCCCAGCCGCTGTGGCCAAAGCACCCGAGCCAACCAGTGCCCCAACCATGCCTATGCCGCCTGCCGATAATACCATTCGCGAAGCACCGGCTCCGCGTTTGTATACCAATCGTCAACAACGCAGCAATTTGTTGATGATGCTGATTGGCGGCATTATCTTGATCACCTTTATCGTGATTATTTGGCAGTTGATGAGCATGATGTAGCTGAATCACTGGGCATTAGTGCTACTATTTGAGCAGAATCGCCTTAGCAGGAGTGCTCGATGTATACCAATGCCCATACTCACTTAGAACTTAGCGCCTTGGCCGAAGTTTGCCCGACTGGGCAAGAATTTGGCGCGTGGCTGCAAACCATGCTCTCGCGACGCATACAGCTTGATAATGCAACCCTCGAACGTGGTATCCACAAGGCAATCGAACAACTACAGCAAAACCAAACCACCACGGTTGGCGATATTTCAGCCACGCGATTAAGCATCGAACCCTTGCTCAGCAGCGGCTTGGCGGGCGTGGTCTATCTCGAAGTGCTGGGCTTTGATCCGACGGTGGCGCTGGAGCGATTGAGCGCCGCCCAACGTGAAATCGACACCTGGCGCAAACGAGAAACTGCCATGAAAATTGGCTTGAGCATTCATGCGCCCTATAGTTGTGCACCCAGTTTGTTCGAAGCTGCGGCGCGTTGGTGTCGAGCTGAAGCTGTGCCTTGGGCCATCCACATTGCCGAATCACCTGCCGAAGTGGCTTTTTTACAACAGGGCATTGGCCCATTACGCGAACTCAATCGCCGCATTACCCCCCATATTGAGTGGCAAGCTCCTCAATGCTCGCCAATCGCCTATCTCGAACGTTTGGGCGTGCTCGAAACCCAGCCAGTGCTGGTGCATGCTGTCCAAGTCGATGCCCATGACCTAGCGTTAATTGCTCAATATGATTGTGCTGTGGTGCATTGCCCCCGATCCAACCACAACCTCTTGTGTGGACGCATGCCGCTTGAACAGATGCTGGCCCAAGGTATTCGCGTTGGCTTGGGCACTGATAGCCTGACCTCGGCTCAATCGCTGGATATGCGCGATGAAATTAGTTTTGCTCAGCAATTACACGCCTACAACGTTGAGCCAAACATCATTGAACAATTAGCAACCCAACCGAGCATTTTCTAAAACATTGACAGATTGCTAATGCATCGAGCGGTGGCAGCGTGTTACACTCAAACTAGTAACACCAAGGAGGTCAGTGATGACATTCTCAACCCCAATTCATACCAACGATCAAAGTTTCGAGCGCGTGCTCAATACTGGGTATCCCTTGATGGTTGTGTGGAGCAGCAAAGCCGATCCACAGAGCCAAGCCTTCGATAAAGTTCTCAATCTTTTGGCGATTCAATTTGAAGGTCGGGCTTTGATCGTCAAAGTCAATCCTGAGGAAAACCCAAAGCTTACCAAAGATTATGCAATTAGCGCGATTCCAACTGCTGTCTTTATTCGCCAAGGCGAGATGCAAGGCCGTTGTGTTGGTGGATTGAGCAAGGAGCAATTGCAGCCAGTACTTGAGGCCTTAGTTAATGGCCAAGCCTTGGGCAATCTGCCGAATGCCGCCAGTACACCGCTAACACCCGCAGCGGCGGTTGCAGGCGGCTCGACTCCGTTGACGCTAACTGATGCCAATTTTGAACAAACCATTCGTAGCGGCCAAACTGTACTAGTCGATTTTTGGGCGGCTTGGTGTGGGCCGTGTCGAGCAATCGCGCCGTCGATCGAAAGCTTAGCCAAAGAATTTGCTGGACGAGCAGTCGTAGCCAAATTGAATGTTGATGAAAACCCACGCATCGCCCAACGCTTCAATATCCAAGGCATTCCAGCTTTGTTAGTATTCAAGGGTGGCAAAGTAGTCGAACAAGCCAGCGGAGCACAGCCCTTGCCCGTATTGCGCCAAATTCTAGCCCGCCACGCCTAAATTTGGCTCTTGCTAGGCCATGAAGGGATGCGGTAAAATAAAGCCACGTTGCAGCACAAGCATTTGTGGTGCAAGCCTCATCCTCGCAATCGCCCTAGCTGCTGCAATTATCAAAGTTTACCAACAGCAATGTTGGCATATGATGGAGGGTTCTTGACCATGGGTTGGAACGAAGAAGAAGATACCACCATTTACAAAGTTGTCGTGAATCATGAAGAGCAATACTCGATCTGGCCAGCCGATCGTGAAAACCCACTTGGCTGGAATGATGAAGGTAAAGTTGGCCCAAAAGCTGAATGTTTGGAGCATATCAAACAAATTTGGACGGATATGCGCCCCTTGAGTTTGCGCAAAAAAATGGAAGAAATGGCTCGCGAAGGCCAATAATCGGTTTGTAAAGGTCAATCCCTGACACACGTAACGGCTATCCTACAAGGGTAGTCGTTTTTTCGTGCAAGGAGCCTGCTATGAGCCAGATTTTGCCCGCTTGGCACAGCGAATTGCGGCGCAACCAAACGCTTAATCAATGGGGCTTTCGTTGGCATTCGCAACGGCGATTAAGCCGCACGCCAGCTCGCGCCGATGGCTTGATCAGCTTGGGTTCTTGCCCTTCGGTCACCACCCGCCATACCCGAGCCAGTATTTTGCTTGATCCAAGCCAGCCACAGCAGCTTTGGCTAGATTTTTGTGGGGAACCAGACACACCATGGTTAAGCTGCGAGCCAAATTTCGAAGCGCTCAGTCTGGTGTATCAACGCTATTTTCAGCGCTTCAATGGGCGGCCTCAATCCAGCGGAATCAATCTGTTGCGCCAAGTTGTGCAATTACGCTCACAACCAGCGCCGTTTGATCTGGCGACGTTTTTGGGTGATGGTTATCAGCAATTTCATCTATTTTTGGGCTTGATCGACGATCAAACGATTATTGAGTTGGAAAATTCAATGGTGTTCAACCCGTGGCTGAGTTTGCAAGCCTTGGCCTTGGATTCAGGCAGTCGTTGCGGCTATTCGCAATATCGCACAGCCTTCTCTGGCTCGATTTTGACCATGGAATTTAATCGCCAATTCGTAACCAAAGATGCGGCCTGTATTGCGCGAATTGCTTATCATCCAGTGCCTGCGGCTGAGCAAGCCAATGTACAACGCTGGCAAATGCAAAACCCCGCCAATGTTGCCGCGACCCTACCACACGATGTGCCATTTGATGTGTTGGGTTTGTATCATCATCTTGATTGGCAATGGTGGCAAACCGCCGAACATGCTCAATCAATGGCTGCTGAGGGCGATAAGCATGCGGCGATTGTGGTGCGTTTGTTGACTTAAACCATTCAGCGGTCGGGAAGCAACTTCCCGACCGCTGTTTCGAATCAAAGGTGATTTAGGCTGAAAGTGGCTCAACTGGCTTGCTACTGGTAATTTGCAAGCGTTCGCCTTTGTTGAAAATAATCACGCCATTTTCAACATCGACTTCGACCACATCGCCAGCGCTGAATTCGCCTTTGAGCAAGGCGCGGGAGAGCGGCGTTTCGACCAAGCGTTGCAAGGTGCGGCGCAATGGACGTGCCCCATACACGGGGTTGTAGCCTTCTTGCACCAACAATTCTTTGGCAGCGCGGGTCAGATGCAAGGTAATTTGCAATTCACCCAAACGGCCTGCAACTTCGTTAGCCAACACATCGATAATTCCAGTCAATTCGGCCATTTCCAACGGCTTGAACAAAATAATTTCATCGATGCGGTTCAAGAACTCAGGCCGGAAGGTGCGTTTCATGGCATCGTCAACCCGCTTGCGTACTTCACCCATATCAATTTTGTTCTCGCGGCGGAAGCCAATCGAGCCAGCCCGAATCTCATCAGTGCCCACATTCGAGGTCATAATGATCACGGTATTGCGGAAATCGACGGTGCGGCCTTGAGCATCGGTCAAGCGGCCATCATCAAGCACTTGCAACAACGAATTGAAGACATCGCCATGGGCTTTTTCAATTTCATCGAACAAAATCACTTGATATGGGCGGCGACGAATTGATTCGGTTAATTGGCCGCCTTCGTCGTAGCCAACATAGCCTGGAGGTGCACCAACCAAGCGCGACACGGTGTGACGTTCTTGGTATTCCGACATATCGACGCGGGTCATGGCATCTTCGTCGTCAAACAAGAAAGCTGCCAAGGCTTTGGCCAATTCAGTTTTACCAACCCCAGTTGGCCCAACAAAAATGAACGAGCCGATTGGGCGGCGTGGGTCTTTGAGGCCTGAACGAGCACGGCGAATTGCATCGGAAACCGCAGTTACCGCCTCATGTTGACCAACCACGCGGGCATGCAAGCGTTCTTCCATCTCGACCAACTTGAGTTTTTCGGTTTCGAGCATGCGCTGCACTGGAATTCCCGTCCAGTTGGCAACAATGGTGGCTACATCTTCTTCATCAACCACATCATCGAGCTGATTGGTTTCAAGCCATTGCTGACGCTCAAGCTGAAATTCGCTTTCTAAGGCCAAGGCTTCGGCTTTGAGAATCGCGGCGCGTTCGTAATCGCGTTGATTGCCAGCATCTTCTTCGCCACGGTGCAAATCGCGAATCGCTTGTTGCTTTTCGCGCAACTCTTTGGGCATCGAATAAATATCAATCCGCAGCTTGGCCGAAGCCTCGTCGATCAAGTCGATCGCTTTATCGGGCAAGAAACGATCGTTGATATAGCGATGCGAAAGGTTGGCGGCAGCTTTCAAAGCAGCATCACTAATCGTCAAATTGTGATGTTCTTCGTAGCGGCGACGCAAACCACGCAGCATCTCGATCGTAGTTTCAACATCTGGCTCTTCGACATAGACTGGCGAGAAACGGCGTTCTAAGGCTGCATCTTTTTCGATGTGCTTGCGATATTCGTCGGTGGTCGTTGCGCCAACAGCCTGCATCTCGCCCCGCGCCAAGGCTGGTTTGAGCATATTCGAGGCATCAATTGAGCCAGCCGCTGAGCCAGCTCCAACCACAGTGTGCAATTCATCGATAAAGACAATCACTTTGCCTTTGGCTGAGCGCACCTCATCCATTACTGCTTTGAGCCGTTCTTCAAACTCACCACGGAATTTAGAGCCAGCGACCATGCCTGCCAAATCGAGTGCCAGTACACGCCGATTGCGCAACAACTCAGGCACATCGCCGTTGGCAATGCGTTGGGCCAAGCCTTCAGCGATGGCAGTTTTACCAACACCAGTTTCGCCCACCAACACTGGATTATTTTTGCTGCGACGGCTCAAAATCCGAATCACACGGGTAATTTCGCTATCGCGGCCAATCACCGGGTCAAGCAAGCCTTGAGATGCGAGGGCGGTTAGATCGGTGCTGTATTTTTCCAGCACTTCATAACGGCTCTCGGCAGTTGGATCATCGGCGCGTTGCGAGCCACGAATCTCCATCAAAATTGAAAGCAAGCGCTCGGTGTCGATGCCAAAACTGGCCAGAATACGAGCTGATGCGCCTTCGCGTTCGCCAGCAATTGCAATCAACAAATGCTCAGTTGAGACATATTGATCGCCCATGCGCTCAGCTTCTTGCTCGGCACGTTTGACCAAGCGTTGCGTGCGCGGCGTTACATAGACACTTTGCTGTGGATAGCCATAGTTATAAACTTTGGGCGATTTATCAAGCTCGCGTTCGACACGAGCAATCACCGATTCAACATTGACACTGAGGCGACCCAAAACCCGCCCGGCAATCCCATCCGATTGGCGCAACAACGCCAAGAAGATATGCTCAACATCGAGCTGCGAGTGATGCTGTTCGTGCATCAACTCTTGGGCATGTTGAAACGCTTCTTGCGCTTTTTCGGTAAATCGTTCTAACTTCATATAAAAACCCTTTGAAGGGATGAAGGATGAGGGATGAGGGATGAAACAGCTTCATCCTTTATCCTTCGTCCTTCATCCTTTCGGTTAATCGCTGTCCCGTAGAGCCATTACCAATTCGCGCTGTTTGGGAGTCAGGCTGGTTGGTAGCACTGCCTGAACTTTGACCAGCAAATCGCCGCGAGTGTTCTGATCACGCAGGCTGGGCAAGCCCTGGCCGCGCAAACGAAACACTTTAGCATTTTGAGTCTGTTCAGGCACCGTTAAGGTTAATTGCTTGCCATCAGGCAATGGAACTTTTATTTTGCCGCCAAGGATGAGGGTATGCCAATCGACTGCGAGATCGGTATATAAATCGTTGCCTTTGCGCTCGAAGCGGCTATCGGGCACGAGATTGACCACCAACATCAAATCGCCACGTTTGCCTTGGTCGATGCCAGGGCTGCCTTCGCCAGCAACGCGAATACGTGAGCCTTGATCGACTCCGGCAGGAATGCGCACATTGATCGTGCGAGTGCTTGTGCCGCTCACGCCAGTACCGCCACAAGTTGGGCAAATACTACCACGGCTCGCGCCACTGCCACCACAATTGCTACACATTTCGGGAGCTTGCAATTGAAGTGTGCGTTGGGTGCCACTGAGCACTTCAGCTAAAGTAACATCAATGGCTTGCTCAACATTTTGGCCGCGTTGTGGTCGGCGATTGCCATAGACCCCGCTGGTTTGGCGGCGGCTGGCATTGCCAAACAACATTTCGAAAAAATCGGAGAACTCACCATTGGCGAAATCGCCGCCAAAGTTGCCACCAAAACCACCTGGTTGCGAGGCATATTGACTCCAATTAAACCCCGAACCTGTACTTTGGGCGCGTCCCCAATCGGCACCGAAGCGATCGTACTTCTCTCGCTTGTCTTTGTCCGACACTACCTCATAGGCTTCGTTGATTTCTTTGAATTTACGTTCAGCTTCAGAATCGCCGGGATTGAGGTCTGGGTGATATTGACGCGCCAATTTCCGATAGGCTTTTTTGATTTCAGCTTCGGTTGCAGTTTTTGTTACTCCAAGAATTGTGTAGTAATCCTTGTAATCCATTACAACCCCTTCTAGTGCGAACTTCTGAACGTGATTTGATCATACGTCGCTCACCATGGCATGTCAAGATAATGCAACGTTAACGGCTAATTTCTAACATGCTGTTAGCAGTTAGGTTCAAAAGCGCCCGCTTACCACCCACTCCAATAGTACCAAGCGGAGCAATGATTCGTCTAGCGTTTTCAGCCTAGGATCGCTCTAGTTCTTTCGGTATAACGCACCTAGCCCCAAATAGCCATCACAAGCCCTATTTCACGCTCTAGAATACCAGCAGTTTGATTGAACCTTGCAATGCGGGAGGGCATTATGGTGGCTCAATTATTTTCGCTTAGTAGTTTGTTTGTCATGCCATTTTGGTTTCTGATGGTGGTGTTGCCATTTTGGAAATGGACGCAGCGGATTATCCAATCGCCATGGATTATTCTTGGCCCAGCACTAATTTATGCGATTGTCTTGTTGCCAATTTTCGCCACCGTTTGGGCTGGCGTAAGCAACCCAACCTTGCCTGGCGTGATTGAATTGATCAGCAATGAGAGCGGTGCCACACTCAGTTGGGTGCACTTTTTGGCCTTTGATCTCTTTGTGGCTCGCTGGATCTATTTAGATAGCCGTGAACGCAACATTTTTGCCCTAATCATCAGTCCTATCCTTGTCAGCGTACTTATGGTCGGACCCGTCGGATTTTTGATCTATATGGTCGTGCGCACGATCCACGGTCTTGTTCGTTCACCCAACCTTACAATTGCTCAACCTGTAACTAAATAAAGGAACAGCCATGACAACGACTGCTCAATTCCCAGAGGCTCGGCGTACTACGTCGGGAGCCGGAGCTATTTTGCGCCAATTTTGGGCCACCAGCAAAGGCATGACGATCTTTTTTCTGCTTAGTTGCTTTTTCTTGGTGCTCGCAATCGCCGGGGTGATTGTTGACCCGCGTGAGGTACTCGGCCAACCAGTTTGGATGAAAAGCCTAAAATTTGCGGTTTCGTTTGTAGTTTATGCGCCTACCGTTTTGTGGATGTTTAGCTATGTTAAGCTACGGCCACGTTTGATGCGTTTTGTGATGGATGCTTGTGCTGCTGCGCTTTCAATCGAAATTGTGCTATTTATTACCCAAGCTGTGCGCGGCCAACCAATGCACTTCAACGTTGCAACGCCAATTGATGAAACCTTGTGGAGCATCATGGGCACGACGATCACGGTCTTCTATCTGATTAATATTGTTGGATTTGTGGTCTTCCTGCGCCAAAAGCCAATTGCTGATCGCGTTTTTATGCTCAGTTTGAAATTGGGAATGGGCTTGATGTTGCTTGGCTTCGGCCTTGGCTTTTTGATGACCAACCCCAGCCCGGCCCAGATGGAAGTGTTGCAAGCTGGTGGTTCGGTTCCCGCAATTGGTGCGCATACCATCGGCGCTGCTGATGGCGGTCGTGGCATCGCGATTTTGGGCTGGAGCAGTGAGCATGGCGATTTACGCATTGCCCACTTTGTTGGCATTCATGGCGCACAAGTGCTGGCTTTGATTGGCTGGTTGCTCTATAACGCCAAACAACGTTTCAACGATAAGCAACGTTTGGCCTTGACATGGGGCGCAGCGGTCGCTTATCTCGGCCTCGTCGCCAGCGTGACGGTGCAAGCATTGCGTGGTCAAGCCCTACTCCAACCTGATGCAACCACCTTGATCTCATGGATTGGCTTGGTAGTTGGCAGTGTCTTGTTTACGAGTGTCGTTGTAAATCAGGGGGCAGTGGCGAGGGTTCAGGGGTCGGGCAGTTTTTAACCCAAATAGTGAGAGGGGTCAGGGGTCAGTAACTAGGGGTCAGGCTGTATGATTGGGCTGGGTAAGTCAAATCTGGCCCCTTGCCCCTGAATCCTGAACCCTCGCCCTTCGTAGATCCATAAAAAGGCTCTTGGTCCGGTAGATAATCGTCTACTACGGCCAAGAGCCTCAACCTTTAATTTCTCTGCGCCACTGCATTACAAAGGCGCTAGATGTTCATCCCTCATAATTTAGCCTTCATCCTTAATAAAACTAGGCTTCGAGGCTGCTGATATCGAGGCCTAAGGCGGCGGCAACTCCGCGACCATAGGCAGGATCAGCTTTCAAGAAGTGGCCGATTTGGCGCAATTGGATAAATTCGGGCACGCCTTGCATCGCCGCTGCAATATTGTTGAATAACTGTTGTTGTTGATCAGCATTCATCAAGCGGAACAAATTGCCTGGTTGGGTGTAATCGTCGTTGCCATCGCGATGGTTGTAGCGATCGGCATCACCGCTGATTTTGAGAGCTGGCTCGGCATAGCGCTCGTTTTGAGCAGGCCCGCCAAAGCTGTTTGGCTCGTAGTTAACCGAACCACCACCATTGCCATCGAAGCGCATTTGGCCATCGCGATGATAGGTGTTGACTGGTGAATGCGGTTTGTTGACTGGCAGTGCAGCATAATTTACGCCAATGCGATAGCGATGGGCATCAGCATACGACATAATTCGCGCTTGCAACATCTTATCAGGCGAGAAGCCAATGCCAGGTACAATGTTTGATGGTTCAAAGGCAGCTTGCTCGATTTCAGCAAAATAGTTTTCAGGGTTGCGATTCAACTCCATCGTGCCAACTTCGATCAACGGATAATCGGCGTGTGGCCAAACTTTGGTCAAATCGAATGGGTTGAGGTGGTAGGTTTCAGCATCAGCTTCGGGCATCACTTGGACGCAAAGCTTCCAACTTGGATATTCGCCGCGTTCGACTGCATCGAACAAATCGCGTTGTGAGCTTTCGCGATCAACCCCAACTACTTCGGCAGCTTCGGCATTCGTCCAATTCTTGATGCCTTGTTGGCAGCGGAAGTGGAACTTGATCCAGAAACGTTCGCCTTGAGCGTTGATAAAGCTATAGGTGTGGCTGCCAAAGCCATGCACAAACCGATAGCTAATTGGCAAACCGCGATCGCTGAACAAGATGGTTACTTGATGCAAGCTTTCGGGCGAGAGCGACCAGAAATCCCACATGGCTTGAGGCGAGCGGGTATTGGTTTTGGGATCGCGCTTTTGGGTATGGATAAAATCGCTGAATTTGTAGGGATCACGCACAAAAAAGACTGGGGTGTTATTCCCGACCAAATCCCAGTTGCCTTCATCGGTGTAGAATTTGACGGCAAAACCGCGCACATCACGTTCGGCATCGGCTGCGCCGTGTTCGCCCGCAACGGTTGAGAAGCGCAACAAGACTGGAGTTTGCTTGCCAACTGCTCCAAAGATCGAAGCCTTGGTATAGGCCGTTACATCATTGGTAACGGTAAACGTCCCAAATGCCCCTGAGCCTTTGGCGTGGACGACCCGTTCTGGCACCCGTTCGCGATTGAAGGTCGCCATTTTTTCCAACAGTTGATAATCTTGCATCAACAGTGGGCCACGGGGACCAGCCGTCAACGAGTTTTGATTGTCGGCAATTGGCGCACCATGGGCGGTCGTCAGTTGTTCTTGCTCATCCATCGAACAAATCTCCTAAGGTAAACTGAGAAAACGGGAGGACGCTCAGCGTTCTGTTGGCACAAGCTGAGCAGGGTAATCGTTACAGGCGTTGGTGTGCAGACCATGCCTACAACTATACTGTATGCTATTATATCCATAGTTGCAACATCTTATTAACTATACAATCTATAGGCAACAACTATGGAAATTCATCAATTGCTCTATTTTGTGGCGGTCGCTGAAACTGGTGGTTTTAGCCGTGCTGCCCAACGTTGCGCCGTTAGCCAGCCTTCGCTCAGCCAACAAATTATTAAATTGGAGCATGAACTCGGTCAAGCGCTGTTTGAACGTTTGGGCCGCACGATTCGCTTGACCACCGCAGGCCAAGCACTTTTGCCGCAAGCGCAGCAATTGCTAAGCCAATGGCGTTCGATCAAACAACATGTCAGCGACAGTGTTGAGCAGCACGCTTGTCGTTTGGCAATTGGAATTATTCCGACGTTGGCTCCGCGCTTTTTTCCGAACGTCAGCCAAGCCTTTCAACACCATTTTCCTCGAACAACATTAAGCATAGTTGAACATACGACGAGCCAATTATTAATTCAACTAATCGAATATAGCCTCGATTTGCTGGTTGCCAGCGGGCCGATCGAGCATCCGTTGATCCAGATTGAGCCTTTATTTGATGAAGCGTTGTTGGTAGCATTACCACACGATCATCAATATGCTCAGCGTTCGGTCTTGCAATTAAATGATTTATATCACATGCCGTTGCTGGCGTTACACGATGACCATTGTTTGAGCCAACAAGTTGATGCATTTTGCTACGAACAACATTTGGAGCCGCAAGTGGTTGGGCGAGTGACCAATTTAACCACGATTCAACGTTGTGTAGCCGCAGGTTTGGGTATGGCGTTTGTGCCACAATCATTAACCCAAGCCGAGCCGCATCCCAATGTGGTCTATCGACGGTTGCTCGATGCCCAGCCACAACGCAGGATCGTCGCCGCCTGGCATCATCAACGCCCACCAAGCAGCAGTGTGCTCGATTTATTGTGTACAAACCTTGGAGCAAGTCAAAAGGCAGAAGTCAAAAGGCAAATTGGAGCAAGTCAAAAGGCAGAAATCAAAAGGCAAAATAATTAATGCAAAAGGGCTAGGGGTCAGGATTCAGGGACTAGGGGTCAGGATTAAGCATAGCACTGAGTCAATGCCGGAACATATTGGGAATAGCAAAAGAATAATTCGTGGAATCCGTGCAATTCGTGGCTAAATATAGCCTTCGCGTTCTTCGCGGTTTCAACCCTTCGTGTCCTTCGTGGATCAATCAAGGAGTCGTTTATGGAATCAAACCTCTTAAATGTCAGCAGCAGTTATCGCCAGCTGATTGATGCTAATCGAGCCGAAATAACCGTGCGGATCAAAGGTTCATCGGTCATTAGCAACAATACCGCCTTGGAAAAAGCCAAAGAAGTGCGCCAGTTGGTCGAAGCCTTGACCAGCTATGGCTTGGACAAGACGGCCATCCAACTCCAAAGCGTGGTGGCTGAGGTGAATAATGGCGTGTTGCTGCGTAGTTCGAGCGCCACCTATACCCTTTTGATTCGCTGCGCCGATTTAGAGCAACTGCCCGATGTGCTCGGCATTATTACCAGCCAAAAACAAGCCAGCCTTGAACATGTTACGTGGGGCTTTCCCGATGATCCAGCAATCTTGAATGGATGGCTACAATCTGCCTTGGAATTAGCCAAAGCCAAGGCCAAAGCAATGGCGCAAACCCTTGGCGTGCGGATTATCGGCGTGCATCGGGTTGATGATCAATATGGCAGTGAACACCATCCGTATGCCCAAGATGGCGAGTTTCGTAAATCGGCTAGTTTCATGCGGAGTGGCGGCAGTGGAATCAGCAAAGATGATCTGGGCCTTGCTATGATTCATCGCAAACAGATTGAAGTCAATGTCCAAGTTGTTTTTATTATCAGCCCAGATGAGAATTTTACGATCTAGCGAAAATTCGCTGAAAAAGTACTTGATAATGCAATGCGTCATGGTATAATAGCCAACAATCGAACCTCGGCCAAACCTCAGAAATGCAAAGGAGCATGGCAATGACTGCTCAGTTAACCGTTGGCGATACCATGAACGCAGAAGTAATCTCCTGTCGAACCGAAACCAGCCTCCGCGAGGCGATCACGCTCCTGCAAGGCAACCGCATTCAAGCCTTGGTGGTGGTTGATGGCCCTGGTTCTTTAGCGGGCGTTTTTTCGCAAACCGATGCCCTTGGTGCGTGGAGTCGTGGCCTCGATTATGAGCGCTCGATGGACAGCCCAGTTGGCGAGTTTATGACCCGCGATGTTATTACCTGTATGCCTCACGTTGATCTGAGCCGCGCCGCCAATCTGCTAACCAGCAACCGAATTCATCGCTTGGTCGTGGTTGAGGAGCGCAACGATGGCCGCGTTTGGCCGATCGGCGTGCTCTCGCAAACCGATATTGTGCGCAAATTGGGCGAAGAAGGCCACTAATTGTAGGGATGAAGGATGAAGGATGAGGGATGAAGATCTAGTGAAAAGTTTTTTAACCGCGAAGAGCGCGAAGGATCGCTACGATCAGTTCCTTCGTGCTCTTTGCGCCCTTCGCGGTTTAAACGTAACTTCGTGTTCTTCGTGGATCAAGCCTTCCGCTTCCCAACAACCAACCCCAAAGCCATGTGCTATGATGCAAGGGCGATTGAATTTAGTGGATGGCGAGTGTATGCGTGCCGAATCAATTAGCCCAATGACCATTGAGGAATATTTGGCTGGTGAGCGAACCAGCCCCGCCAAGCATGAATTTCTGAATGGGCAGGTTTATGCCTTGGCTGGCGCGAGTCGCAACCATAATTTGATTGTGGCCAATTTGATTGCCGAATTACATAGCCAGTTAAAGCAACGTTCTTGTACAGTCTTCCCCAGCGATCTTCGGATCAAAATCTCGGCTACAGGCTTGTATACCTATCCTGATGTCTCGGTTGTGTGTGGCGAAACCTAGTTTGACGATAGCCATCAAGATACCTTGCTCAACCCCACGCTGATTATTGAAGTGCTTTCGCCATCAACTGAACACTATGATCGTGGGGGAAATTTCAGCATTATCGTCAAATTCCCTCGCTACGTGAATATCTGTTAGTTGCCCAAGATCCCTACCATATTGAGCACTATAGTCGTCAGGCAGCCAATCAATGGCTCTTGAGTGAAATCGACGATCCGCAAGCGGTGCTGGAATTACGCTCAATTCAGTGTAGACTGACGGTTCAAGAGGTTTATGCCAAGTTATAGAACAAAGAGCATAGAACATAGAACATAACGATTATGGGGTTATTTTTTAACGCAGAGGCGCTAAGGGAAGGATGAAGGATGAGGGATGAAGGATGAACAGCTCATTCGTGCAATTCGTGGCTAAAAAATAATCCTTCGTGTAACTTCGTGTTCTTAGTGGGTCAAGCCTCACAATTCTCGATCCCAATAACAACCTTATGTTCTATGCTCTATGTTCTTTGTTCTAACATTCATCCCTCATCCTTCATCCTTCATCCTTCCAAACATTGCTACTTGACAAACTATCCAACCTTGGGTACACTACGCCCATCAATAAAAACTGATTTATCCGATAAAACAGTTTTTATTATGACGCAGTTCTGAAGCACTGGACATGCATTCATCGGCAAAGCGTCAGCATTGATACGAGGGCGTAGCGGCAACTGCGCATCTCGGTGCTCCTCTCTCCCCTCTCCAGTTGGCACGCCAGCCGCTCATGGCACAGAGCGGCTGGTTCTTCTTTTAGCACTAGAATAGCAAATCGCCCCTAAAACTGGTAAAAACTGCTGTTCTCATAGATTCTGTCTATGGATATAATAGATATAATACATCGCAGCTAAAGCAATCACGGCGTACAATTATGGTTTAGATAACCGCAAAAACCAGCGTTTTGTTGGTTGACGAACCATTGTGTTCGCAGTATCTTTAGAGGCTATAACCTGGCAAAGAAGCCAATTAAGGAGAATACGTTCATGGCAGTCGTAGATTATCAGACGGAGCAACAGCCCGCTGAAATCGCCCGTGAGGACGTGAATATTAACGACTTCGCGATTATTGTGGCTACTCCCAATGGTTCTGGGAGCCAAACCGCCAATAATACCATCCTCCGTGCATGTTTCAACATGGGTATTCCGGTCACAGGCAAGAACCTGTTTCCTTCAAACATCAAGGGTTTACCCACATGGTATTCAATTCGCTTGAGCAAGGATGGCTATCAAGCTCGTCGCCACAAACGCGATGTCTTGGTGGCAATGAATCCAGCTAGCTTTGGCGATGACCTTCAATCGCTTGAGCCAGGTGGGATTTGTCTGTATCCTGATGATTCACGCCAAGAGCTTTCACGTAGCGACGTGACCTACTTCCCCATGCCTGTCAAGGAATTGGTGAAGAATTCAGGGGTCGATGCGAGCTTGCGTGATTATATTGCCAACATGGTTTATGTTGGAGTTTTGGCGCACTTGGTCGGCATTGAAGTTGCCGAAATCGAAAGCGCCTTGAATAAACACTTCAAAGGCAAGCAAAAAGCCATTGCCTCAAACATGAATGTGGTGAATGCTGCGGTAGCTTGGGCTGCTGCGAATATCTCCACTCCATCGCCATTCCGCGTTGAGCGCATGGATAAAACCAAGGGCATGATTATGCTCGATGGTAATACATCTGGTGCACTTGGCTCGGTATTCGGTGGCGTTTCATTCGTCGCTTGGTATCCAATTACGCCTTCAACCAGCTTGGTCGATGCCCTCAACGACTACTTGCCAGAATTGCGCATCAATAAAGAAACCAACAAGCCAACGTATGCCGTAGTCCAGGCCGAAGACGAATTGGCTGCGATTGGGATGATTATTGGGGCTGGTTGGGCTGGCGCTCGCTCAATGACCGCTACTTCCGGCCCTGGGATTTCGTTGATGGCTGAGTTTACCGGCTTGGCCTATTTCACCGAAGTGCCATGTGTGGTTTGGGATGTGATGCGCATGGGGCCAAGTACGGGTATGCCTACTCGCACTGGCCAAGGCGATTTGCTCTCAGCCTACTTCCTGAGCCACGGCGATACCCAACACGTTTGTTTGTTGCCTTCAAGCATCAAGGAATGTTTTGAGTTTGGCTGGCGCTCATTCGATTTGGCTGAACGCTTGCAAACGATTGTCTTTGTGCTCAGCGACCTCGACTTGGGCATGAACCAATGGATGTCGGAGCCATTCGAGTATCCAACCGAGCCAATGGATCGCGGTAAGGTGCTTGATGCCGATGCTTTGACCGCTGTGGGCGATTGGGGCCGCTATCGCGATGTTGATGGCGATGGAATTCCTTTCCGCACGCTGCCTGGCACCAACCACCCCAAAGCCGCCTTCTTCACCCGTGGTTCAGGCCACAATCAAGATGCCAAGTATACCGAACGCTCAGACGAGTGGGTCGCTAACATGGATCGCTTGGCCCGCAAGTTTGAAACTGCGCGAACAATTGTTCCAGCGCCAGTCACGGTCAACGAAGAAAACGCCACGATCGGGATTCTCTCATATGGCTCGAATGATCCAGCAATCATCGAAGCCTTGGATCGTTTGCGCGAAGCCAACATCAACGCCGCCTACCAACGGGTGCGGGCATTGCCATTCACCAAAGAAGTTGGCGAATTTGTGGCTAAGTACGAACGCATTTATGTGGTTGACAACAACTACAACGGCCAAATGGCACAACTATTGCGGATGGAATACCCAGAATTAGCTGGCCGGATTATTGCTGTTGCAAGCTGCGATGGCTTGCCATTAACCGCCCGCTGGGTGACTGAATCAGTACAAAAAGGGGAAGCATAGGCCATGGCAACGACCAAAGCGACTCCCAAGCCAAAAATTAACCTGCTTGGGTTTGAACAAGGTGAATACAAAGGCGCACCTTCGACGCTGTGTCCCGGGTGTGGCCACGACTCAATCTCATCACGGATTGTTTCGGTTTGTTTCGAATTAGGTGTCCAGCCTTATCAAGTTGCCAAATTTAGCGGCATCGGCTGTTCATCGAAAACTCCGGCTTATTTCTTGGGCCGCTCCCACGGTTTCAATAGCGTTCACGGACGCATGCCCTCAGTTGCCACTGGTGCAATCGTCACCAACCGCAACTTGATCGGTTTAGCAGTAAGCGGTGACGGCGATACTGGCTCAATCGGGATGGGTCAATTCAAGCATTTGGTACGCCGTAACGTACCAATGGTCTATATCGTCGAAAACAACGGCGTGTATGGTTTGACCAAAGGCCAATTCTCAGCAACCGCCGATATCGGCCAAAAGCTGAAATACGCTGGCTTGAACGAACTCCCCCCAATTGATCTCTGTTCAGAAGCGATCATCGGTGGCGCAACCTTTGTTGCTCGTTCATTTGCTGGAGACCCACGCCAAGTTGAAGCCTTGCTCAAGGCTGCTTTGAGCCACCGTGGTTTGGCGATTCTCGATATCATCAGCCCTTGTGTGACCTTCAACAACCACGAAGATTCAACCAAGAGCTACGCTTACGGCAAGGAACACGAAGAACGTCTGCACGACATGACCTTCATCCGCGCCCAAGAAGAAATCACGGTTGACTACGAAGAAGGCGAAGCAATTCCAGTCAAGATGCACGACGGCTCAACGATTGTACTCAAGAAACTTGAGAACGAGTACGATCCAACCAACCGCGTTGCTGCCTTGTCGCGCTTGGATGCTGCTCGCGAAAACCAAGAGTTCATCACTGGCTTGATTTATGTCAATCAAAACAACAATCGTACCATCCACGATTTGTTGCACATGGACGAAAAGCCCTTGAGCCAACTCTCAGCCGAACAACTGCGCCCAAGCAAAGAAGCCCTCGAATCAGTCTTGGCTGATTTGTACTAATTCTCGCTTTGGCCTACCGCCCCAGTTCTGGCGTTTGCTCAGGGCTGGGGCTTTTATTTAAGGATGAAATATGAAGGAGGAGGGATGAAAGCCAGAACATAGAACATAGAGCATAGAACATAATATTGTACCTGGAGATTTAAGTTTTTTGATTCACGAAGCACGCGAAGAGTTGTTTCGCCACAAATTGCACGAATTACACGAATGAGCTGTTCATCCTTCATCCCTCATCCTTCTTACTTCCCTCAGCGCCGCTGCGTTAAATTCCTGCTTCGTGGTTAAAAACCCAACTACTCAATCTTCATCCTTAGCCCCTCATCCCTCTATGCTCTATGTTCTTTGCTCTATGTTCTCTCGCTCCATCCACGCCTTCGCCCCAACACTCAAGCCATACGCCAGCAACAGCCAGCTTATGCCAAACCTAGGAATTTCGACCGCTGCCCAAGCCAAATCGGCCAGCCATGCAGCCACCTCTACAACCCAAGTTAGTGCCGCCCATGTGATTGGCAAGGCCAAAAAGGCTAACCAACGACCAAATAAGCCTAAACAGGCCAATACCGCGCCGCTGGCCATGATCAACGGTACAACTGGCACAATCAATACATTAGCCACAGGTGCAATCAACGAGAGATTGCCAAAATGATACAGAATGATCGGCAGTGTCCAAATTTGGGCGGCTAAGGTTGCGGTCAATGGCTCGATCATCCATTCGAGCCAGCGCCAACGCAGCCACCGACGCAATTTGGCTTCAATTGGCTTGCCCCAGGCAAATAGGCTAGCCGTGGCCAACGCTGATAGTTGAAAGCCTAAATCCCATAAGGTATGCGGATCGATTAGGGTCATGAGCCAAGTTGCCGCCGCAAGCGCTGCCCAAGCATCGGATTTACGGCCAAGCGGCTGGGCCAAGGCCACAATTGCGCCCATCAAGGCAGCGCGAATCACAGCCCCGCTGGCTCCCACAAAGGCCACATACACCACAATTGCGCCAATTGCCACCATGGTGGCGTGGCGTTGACTGAGCTTTAAGGCCTTGCCCAAACCCAATAACGCCGCCACCACAATTGTAATATTCCAGCCTGAGATGATTAAGATATGCGAAAGCCCAGTGCGATTGAAGGTATCCCACACAGCTTGAGGCACGCTGCTTTTGACTCCCAGCAACATTCCGACCAAAACTGCTGCTTGAGGTTGGGGCAGCGTTTGATTGATGATTGTTTGGGAGCGCTGTTTGAGCGTGAGTAAGCGTTGATAGGCTGAAGTTTTCGCAGGCAAGGCTTGTTCAACGGTTGCAGGCTCAAGCATGGCATAGATTGAGCGGCGACGCAGATATTCGGCATAATCGAAATTTGGGCTAGCGGTTGGCGTGATGATTGTGCCGCTGACTAACAAGCGTTCGCCATTGCTGCGCGGTGGCTCGGCGGGCAAGGTCAACATAATTTGGCCAGTTGTGGCAACACGTTGCTGTTCATGCTGATAAGCGTGGACGGCTAACACCACCCGTTGTTGCTGAGGAGTCCATTGTGGCTCACCGACAATCACCCCTTCTAAACGGGTCGTCATGCCAATCTGTTGACGAATATCGTCAAGATTTGAGGAATTTTGACTGACCGCCATTCGTACTACCCCTAGCATAGTACCAGCATATATTGCTATCAGCATAACCTGCCATGATTTTCGGATATAGATAATGATTAAAATAATTGCTATTGATGCGATAAAATATAGATACCATGCTATTTGCAGCCTATCATTTAACCACAGCCCAAGTAACCATCCAGCAGTAAAACCACAAAGTCGCATATGCAAACTCCTCAATAATGCTGGTTTTTTAGAGCCGCAATCCCCTAAAAATCCCCCATGTCACTATTGCCACTGGATAGTGGTGAAAAATAGTAAAATAATTTTTATCCCTTTGTAATGGCCTAAAAATAGTTAAAAATTAGTTGAAACAACGTATCAACAATCTTGCATATTGAAATAGGCCGTGGTATCGTTTTACTGCGCCGATAGTACTATTCAAGCAAACCAAGATTCAGACCCTTCCATAAGCGCCATGAGCATGATAATGCTCCAGCTTTGGCCAACCGATGACTTCTAGTATGATGTCGCCCGACCTCATCAGAGAAGCCAGCGCCAGACCTGCCACGGCACTGCAATTTCGTAATTGGCTATTAACAACGCTCGTTGTTGATGCGCCAGCTGTATGACTATTTTCGTCAGTTTTCTGAATAAGCTGCTGGTTTATGTGGTGGCTTACTGATGAGCTAGTTGTTCTCGAAATCCCTACAAATTGCGGAGGTTATAATTCTTTATGGTTCGCAAACGTTTAATCACTGTTGCTGCATTGCTCGGTTTAGTTGGGGCTGTCTTTGGTTCTGCTGTTAGCACTGGTGCTCAAGATTACGACAAAGTTCGCGGGCAGTTGATCCGCACTTATCGCGAAGCCGAAGCCAAAGGCGTGCGCCCAGATTGGGTCACCGCAGCGGTTGATACCAGCTTGGATCACTTCGCTGGCAAAGGTGCAAATAGCGCCAATTTGCAAGTGCGTGGCGTTGATCAAGACGATCTGGGCATCAACGTGCGCCTTGACCAAACCTACGCTGGCTTGCCAGTCTTTGGCGGCCAAGTAATTGCGCACCTCGACAATAAAGGCAATGTGACCCAAGAAAGTGGTGAACTCTTCGCGGTTGATGGGATTGATACCAGCGCTAGCTTAAGCTCAGCTGAAGCAATCAAAATTGCCCAAAGCCAAGTCAAATATGATTTCAACGCCAAAAAAGCTGGTGGCGCAGAAGTCAGCAGCGAACTCAAAATCTTGCCACGCGAAGGCCAAGATTCAGTGATCGTCTTCCATGTTAGCTTGCACATTGAAGATGGCACCGAAGCAACTGCTCACCACGAGTTCTTCATCAACGCCAAGACTGGCGAAACCGAGCTGTACTACAACGACATGGATGGAGTCAACGCAACTGGAACTGGCAAGAGCTTGTACAGCGGCAATGTCTCAATTACTACCGATTTGGTGAGTGGGGTTTACTATCTGCGCGATAACTCACGCGGCGGGATGTACACCACTAACATGAACAACCGCACCACTGGCGGTAGCACCTTCACCGATGCTGATAATGTTTGGGGCACCAACACGACTGCTAATGTTCAAAGCGCTGGCGTTGATGCCCACTATGGCGCTCAATTGACTTGGGACTACTACTTGAGCAGCTTTGGCCGCCGTGGCATCGATGGCAATGGCTTCCGCGTGTTGAGCCGCGTGCATTATGGCAATCGCTATAACAACGCCTTCTGGAACGGCTCAAGCATGACCTATGGTGATGGCGATGGCACAACCTTCCGCCCATTGGTTTCGCTCGATGTTGCAGGCCACGAAATTACCCACGGTCTGACCGAAAAAACCGCTGGCTTGATCTATAGCAACGAATCGGGTGCTGCTAACGAATCATTCTCGGATATTTTCGGCACGATGGTCGAATATAGCAGTGGCTCAGGCGATTATCTGATTGGCGAAGATATCTACACCCCAGCCACCGCTGGCGATGCTTTGCGCAATATGTCGAACCCAGCTGCTGAAGGCGACCCCGACCACTACAGCAAGCGCTACACTGGCACTGGCGATAATGGCGGCGTGCACATCAACAGCGGGATTCAAAACCAAGTCTTCTATCTGTTGGCTCAAGGTGGCACCAACCGCACCTCTGGTCAAGCAGTAACTGGCATTGGCCGACCAAAAGCCGCTGCGATCTTCTATCGCGCCTTGACGGTCTACTTGACCCCAAGCTCAAACTTCAAGGCCGTGCGCACTGCAACCCTCAACGCCGCCCGCGACCTCTATGGCGCAAGCAGCGCTGAATACAACGCAACCGCTCAAGCCTGGACGGCTTGTGGCGTGCAATAAGCGCTAGCTAAATCTCGTTTCCAAGCACACGCTCCATTTGGAGCGTGTGTTTTTGTTACTTCTTCTATTGAATGCACAAAGTTGCTCAGATATGGTAAGATCAAGCCAGCGGCCAACCCCAAAGGAGCTTCAATGATGATAGCGCTCACCCAACCAAGCCTCAACCAACCATGGGATGAAGAGCATATCAAGGCTTTGTTGCGGTTTCCGCGCTATCCGCTACGCTTGTTGCAGGCCGATCCATGGCAAACCTGGCTCAATCAGCGCGGTGGTTTAGCAAATATTTACAAATATCTGCATGAATATGCTTTTGTTGCCAGCCAACAACGAATTTTAGCCGTTATTTTAGCAAGCCCCGAAGCTACCGCCGATTTTTATGCTGATCATTTGAGCATCAGCCGTACCACCTATTTTCATCGCCTCAACGAATTGCTACCCGCCGTGGCCTATGCCCTAAATACTTGGCAAATCGATCAGCCGCTGACCCTTGCAACACATTCCAAACCAACCTTGCCACAGCCACTAACCAGTTTGGTTGGGGTCGAACCAACCCTAGCTTTGCTCAAACCCTTGCTGTTACAACCACAAGTGCGGCTACTAACCTTGCTTGGCCATGCAGGCGTGGGTAAATCGCGCTTAGCCTTGGCCTTAGCTCAACAAACCCAATTTACTGCTTGCTGGTATCTCGATTTGGCCAATATCACAACCATGACGGCAATTGAGCCAGCATTAATTAGCTTAATTCAGCCAACTAGCCCAACCCTCAGTGGATTAATTCAGCAGCTCGACCAGCAATCCACATTATTGATTTTTGATAATGCTGAGCATCTATTTCCGCTGACTGAATTGCTCGAAAACGTATTAAGTAGCGCGGCTAGCCTCAAAATGTTAGTAACCAGCCGCCGCGCAATGCAGCTTTATGGTGAATACGAATATCAGGTTCAGCCCTTGGCAACTCCACATCCCGCCGATTATCTACCCCCCAGCGAGTTGGCCGAAATTCCAGCGGTGCAACTCTATTTGCAACGAGTACAAGCGGTCAATCCGCAGTTTCAGCTTGATCAAACCAATGCCCAAGCCATCAGCGAACTAAGCATCGCGCTCGAAGGCTTACCTTTAGCAATCGAATTAGCCGCCTTGCAAAGCAAATTTTTCGCCCCCCAAGCCTTGCTCAATCGGATTAATCAGCAGCAACGCTTAAATATTTTGCAACGCCCCCAACAGCGCACAGCCCGCCAACAAACCTTGCGCGGCACGCTCGATTGGAGCTTTGGCCTGCTCGAACCAGATTTGCAAAGCCTGTTTAGTCGTTTGGCGGTATTTGCTGGTGGCAGCACAATCGAAGCTGCGGCGGTGATTTGCGCGAGCCTTGAGCCACAACCAGAGCAAACTAGTGGTCTACGTTTGGAAAGCCTGCCCCAAGCAGTCGACCAAGTTCAGGCAGGCTTGATGGCCTTGGTTGATCAAAGTTTATTGCAACAAACAATCGCAAGCCATGGCGAACCGCGCTTTCAGATGCTCGAAGTTACGCGCGAATACGCCCTGCAACAACTCAACAATCGCGGCGAAACGCTGCTGTTGCAACGCGGCTATGCCTTGTATTATTTGCGGTTGGCCGAACATATTATGGCTTGGCAAGCACCGCAGCTTTTTCAACGGCGCACCGAAATGTTGCAACAGGAATATCGCAACTTCAAAGCGGCAATTCAATGGGCGCTCGACCATCACGAAGCCGATCTGAGTGTGCGCTTGGTGGTGCTGCTCTGGGATTTTTGGACTTATTATGGGCATCAACAAGAGGGTCGCCAAATTGCTGAGGCCGTGATTGCCCAAACCGCCAGCTTACAATCGCCATTACGTGCCCAATTGTTGCGCTTAGTTGGTTGGTTGGCCCATGATCTGGGCGAATATACCCTGATGCACCATTCGTTTCAGGCAAGTGTTGAGATGGCCGAGGGCATGGCCGACCACCATAGTTTGGGGTTGTCGCTACATGGATTGGGCGAATTGGCTCAGATGCATGGCAATTGGCAACAAGCGCAAAGCCAACTCCAGCAAAGTTTCACAATTTTCCAAAACCTTGAGCAACAGGAATTGCAGGCCTGGTCGTTAGAACATTTGGGGCGTTTAGCCTTAAGTCAGGGTCAGTTCGAGCAAGCTTATGGACTATTTCACAAAAGCCTCGATCTCTTTCAGGTGCTCGATTCAAGCTGGGGCGCGATGTTTGCCCTCGGCCATCTTGGCCAAGTAGCCTTGTATCAAGCCGATTTTGCCAAGGCTCAACACTATTTGGAAGAATGTTTACAGGTTAGCACGGCCACCGGAGCAAACCGCAGCGCTATGGTTTGTCAAACGCTCAATTATCTGGGCGAATTGGCATTGCAACAACAACGCTTGGAGCAAGCCAGCGAATTACTGCATAATTGCCTCAATTTGAGCCATGAAATTGGCTATCGTGGTTGTATTGAGCTAGCCAACTATAGCTTAGGTTTGTTGGCGTTGAATGAAGGCAAGCTGGCTCAAGCTCGCAACTACTTGCATGAATCGCTGCATTTACAACAAGCCTTGAACGAACAATGGCGAGCCTTGTTGGTAATTGAAGCCTGCGCTGAATATCTGAGCCAGCATCAACCACAAGCTGCGGCCTGCCTGTACCTTAGCAGCGAGCATTTACGCCAAAGCCTCGCGATTCAGCGACCACCGCTGTATCAAGCCAAATATCAACAATTAACTCAGCTATTGATTGATGATTTAGCCAATACCAAGCCCCTAGCTAGCCTTGAAAGCGCCTTAGATTTTGCGATTATCCAGATTCGCTAGCCTTGAAAGCGCCCAACTGTGCTACACTGCCTAGCAGAAACCACTACATTTGCTGTGAGGATGTTTATGCGCCGTTTTTGGATTGGGATCATCACGCTGATTGTATTGCTGAGTGGCTGCGATGCCCAGCAATTTCTGGCCACGCCAAAGCCCAGTAGCTCCAATAATTCAAATCAACCGCAAGCCGATGTTAATCACATGGCGTTGGGCAATCCTAGCGGAGCCTTGCCCGAAACCAGCAGCAGCGATAATTACTTGATCCAGCGCCCAGAATATAGCCTAGCCTACAATCGCAAACTGAATATTCTCAATTGGGTCAGTTGGCATTTGGATATTAGCGATTTGGGTAGCACCGACCGCAGCCAATTCACCACCGACCCCGATTTGCCTGAAGGCTGGTATCGGGTTAAGCCGACCGATTACACCAACAGCGGCTATGATCGCGGCCATATGTTGCCATCAGCCGATCGCACCGCCTCGGAAAGTATCAATCGCTCGGTGTTTTATATGACCAACATCGTGCCCCAAGCTCCCGACAACAACCAAGGCCCATGGAAAGAATTCGAGGATTATTGCCGCGATTTGGTGCGTGATGGCAAGCAACTTTATTTGATTGCTGGCCCCGAAGGCTCCGACGGCAGCATCGGCGATCCCAAAATTCGCGTGCCCAAGTATGTTTGGAAGATTGCGCTGGTGCTTGATGCTAACGATCAGATCAGCGATATCAATCGCAATACCGAAGTGATTGCCTTGCGCATGCCCAATCGCGATGGGATTCGCGATAAAGATTGGCGCGATTATATCGTTTCGGTTGCGACCATCGAAGAAAAAACCAAATACACCTTTTTCACCAATTTGAGCAGCGAACTACAAACGAGCCTCAAGCAAAAAGTTGCTACTCCCTAAATCATGCTTTTCACTCAACCCCTCGCCTACAATTGCCGAGGGGTTGGGGTGAGCAAGCGTCGCGCAATACTTGCCCGAATTGTTTGGGCTTGGCTAGCCGTCAAAATTAGTTCAGCCGCTTCAGCTGAGCCAAACTCAGCCAGCCCACTCGCTGCGGCCTCGCGGCTAGCGCATTGCGGGGCGGTTTTAAGCAATTCTGCCAACTCGCCAAAGGCTTGTGCTCCGCGAATACGTACCATTGCCACAGCGGCGTAGCTTTCAGCAAGTTTACCAGGTGCAGCCAACACAATCGTGCGAGCTGTAGCATAACCACAAGCTGTGCCAATTCGCCCAAGCAAATACGCCACCAACCACACGGGAGCTGTGCCTGCCTCAAATGCAGCAATCAGCAATTCGGCAGCGCAGGGTCGGGCATCCGCTGAGCAAGCACTGCATCAACCTGCTTGAAATTGGCGGGATCATGCAAGGCATAGCGTACCAACTCAATCGACGAGTAGTTGTGTAAACCATTTCTAATTAGATTGACGAAGGTCACAGTAATTCCTCTTGATTAATATTTGTTATCGGTAGACATCTTTATGCTTCTTTAGCTATTCCTCATGCATCACCCTAAGCTAAGCATTGCGGTTACATGCAGATCCTTGCTCAGCCACCAAGAATAGGTTGCCCGTTTTGAGATTATTGTTTTGCTGGCAGTCAGCAACGGCTTGCCCCAAGCATACAACGTTCACGGCTGCAAGCAAGCGTAGAAATCAATAATTAACAGCAATGGAAACGCTCCCACGAAATAGCCAGAATATGCTATGATAGCTATAATGATTTAATCCATGATCTCTGTTGATGCGTACCTAGAGCTAAGCAAAGGAGGTCATCCCCGATTAAATTCCCACAAGCCAGAACGTACCTAATAATTCGCAGTATGGTGGTATGTGCAATGTAGCGCAAGGAGACCCGATGATGGTTCGCCGAAATATGCATCGTTCGTTAATTAGCCTGTTGGTATTGACGCTGATTTTGGCTGCGTGTGGCAGCGAGAGCACCACAACCACGACCAGCAACACTGGCTCCACCAATCCCGCCGAAGTTAAAGGCGAAATTACAGTTTGGGCTTGGAATGTGGCCGCCAAGAGCCTCGAAGCAACGGTTCCCTCGTTTAACCAAAAATATCCCAACGTCAAAGTTACTGTCCAAGATATTGGGCGCACAGATGTCTACGATAAGCTGACTTCAGGCTTGCAAGCTGGCGGCGCTGGCTTACCCGATGTGGTCGCGATCGAATCCGACCGCATGGATGTGTATACGTCAACCTTCCCCGACGGCTTGGCCGACTTAACCAGCCGCGCTAGCAAATACGAAAAAGATTTTGATCCTTCCAAATGGGCACAATCCAAAATTAGCGATAAAATTCGCTCGATTCCCTGGGATTCCGGCCCAACTGGTTTGTGGTATCGGGTTGATATTTTCGAGCAAGCTGGCGTAGATCCTAAATCGATCGAAACATGGGCCGATTTGATCGCTGCTGGCGAAAAGATTTTGGCCGCGACCAATGGCAAAACCAAGCTCTTGCCAGTCGATATTGTGGCCGATGATGCTGGCTTCCGTATGATGACCAGCCAATTGGGCGTATGCTGCTATTTCAATAGCGATGGCAAAATCAACCTCAACAACGACAAATCGGTTCAAGCATTGACCTTGCTCAAAGAAATCAACGATAAAGGCTTAGTTGCCAATATCAATGGTTGGGATGGCACAGTTGCCGCGACCAAAAATGGCGATGTTGCCACGGTTCCATTTGGGGTCTGGTATAGCGGCACAATCATCGACCAAGCGCCAGATCTTTCAGGCAAATGGGATGTGATGTTGTTGCCAGCCTTCGAAAAAGGCGGCAATCGCGCTGCCAACCTAGGTGGCTCAACCTTGGCAATTCCGGCTGCAACCAAAAATCTCGATGCAGCTTGGTTGTTCGTTGAGCATGCCTTGGCCACCAGCGAAGGCCAAAACATTATGATGGAAAAATTCGGCATTTGGCCAAGCTATCAGCCAGCCTACAGCGCTGACCTCTATAGCAAGCCAGTGGCCTTCTTCAACAACCAACCAATTTGGAAACTGTTTGCTGATGAGATCAAGAACATTCCAGCAGCAACCTACACCAAAGATTATGCCAAAGGCCAAGCAGTTTTGGCTTCAGCTCAAGCCAAAGTGCTGAGCCAAGGCATGGACCCCAAACAAGCTCTGCAAGAAGCTGCTGCCGAATTGGCCAACCAAACTGGCCGCGAAATCGCCCAATAGTTCATACCCTCACCCCCAACCCCTCTCCCGCCATACGGGAGAGGGGAGTTTGAATTAATAGCCTTTGCCTAGGAGGGTTCTATGGGGTCGCAGCTACTTACACCAGCAGAGCGCCGCTACCAATGGCGACGGCGACTAACCCCGTACATGTTTTTGCTACCAGCATTGTTGATTTTTGGCATCTTTATGCTCTACCCAATTATTGCCTCGTTGCAATTGAGCTTTGAGAGCCAACTCAACCCCAACAGCGGCTTCAGCCTCGATAACTATCGGCGCTTGTTCGGCGACACGGTGTTTCGTAAAGCGCTGATCAACACGGTGTTTTTGCTGGTATTTCAAGTGCCACTGCAACTTGGCCTCGCAATGGTCTTGGCGGTGTTGCTCAATAGCGCGGTGCTCAAATTTCGCACAGCCTTTCGCTTAATCTATTTTCTGCCAGCAATCACGGCCTTATTTGCCGTGGCCTTGATCTTTCGGCTGCTGCTGAATGATGAAAAAGGCTTGATCAACTATGTGCTCAATGGCTTGGGCGTGCAGTCAGTGCCCTGGCTTACCAATGCTTGGCCCGCTAAATTCTCGCTGGTTATGGCAATTACGTGGCGCTGGACGGGCTATAACATGGTGATTTATCTCGCCAGTTTGCAGAGTATCCCAACCGAGTTGTACGAGGCGGCAGAGCTTGATGGCGCAGGCGCATGGGCCAAATTCTGGGCGATTACCGTGCCGATGATGCGCCCCACCATTTTGCTGACTACGGTGCTTTCAACCATTGGCACGTTGCAAATTTTCGATGAGCCATATCTGCTGACCCGCAGCGGGCCATCCAACGAAACCCTCAGCATGGCCACCTTGCTCTATCGCACGGCCTTCCAAAATGCCGAGTTTAATTACGCTTCGGCAATTGCCTATGCCATGGTCTTGATCATCGCCGTCTTTTCGCTTTTACAATTTCGCATCGCCCAGCGCGGGGAGGATTAAGCGATGGCAAAAACCAAGCTTTCCGATGAACTTGTGCCCAAGCCCTTTGTGAGCCGCTTCCAGCGTGGCGCGATCTACCTTTTATTAGTCGTTGGGGCATTTTTATCACTATTCCCCTTCTACTACATGTTTGTCCAAGCCTCGCAGCCCTCAAGCGAAGTGCTGCGCTTTCCACCACATTTGTGGTTTGGCAGCGCTGCTTGGTCGAATATTCAAGGCCTGTTTGACAATGGCTTTGGGCGTTCGCTATTCAATTCGGCCTTTATTGCGGTGGTTTATGCTAGCCTCAGCGTCTTTATCGCTTCGCTGGCGGGTTATGCCTTTGCCAAATTCCGCTTTCGCGGGCGCTCAATCTTATTTGGCATGTTTTTGTTAGTCTTGATGATTCCCTATCATGTCACCGCCGTGCCACTGTTTCAACTCATGGCCAAAATCACGCTCTTTGGCGATCCAACCTGGATCAGCAGCTATCAAGCGGTGATTTTGCCGGCGCTGGCCAATCCGTTTGGCATCTTCTTGATGCGCCAAAGCATGCAAGCCTTGCCTGATGATCTGCTTGATGCGGCGCGAATTGATGGCGCTGGCGAGTGGCGGGTTTTCACCAGCGTGGCGCTGCCAACTATGCGCCCAACCCTTGCAGCCTTGGCAATTTATTCGTTTATGTTTCAATGGAACAGCTTCTTCTGGCCGTTGATTATTATGCGCGACAAAGCCATGGAAACCCTGCCCGTGCGGATCAACGCCCTCGTTGGCTTATCAATTATTGATTATGGCCAATTGATGATGGGCACAGCGCTCACCACCCTACCAATTATGATGATCTTTATCGCCTTCCAGCGCCAATTCATCTCCGGCGCACTCGCAGGCGCAGTCAAAGGATAAATTATGAAGGATGAGGGATGAAGGATGAAATTTAACCGCGAAGAACACGAATTTTAGATTTGTTAAATGCCTAAATTGCAACAAAATGGTAGTAACCGATTGCGCAAAACTTAGTGTCCTTCGTGCTCTTCGTGGTTACAACTCAATCTCTTGCATTTTGGCTTCATCCTTCATCCCTCATCCTTCATCCTTTCAAAAGAGGTTTCTATGCCATTAGGTGTTTGTTATTATCCTGAGCATTGGCCCCAAACGTGGTGGGCCGATGATGCCAAACAGATGCAGGCCTTGGGCTTGGAGTATGTGCGGATTGGCGAGTTTGCTTGGGCTTTGATGGAGCCAGCCGCTGGTCAGTATGATTGGGCATGGCTCGACCAAGCAATTGAAACATTGGCGAGTCAAGGCTTGAACATTGTGCTTGGCACGCCCACCGCCACCCCGCCCGCTTGGCTAACCCATAACCAGCCCGATTTAATGCGGATCGATGCCCAAGGTCGGCGTTTAGGCCATGGTGGTCGTCGCCAAGCTTGTTTGGTCAATCCGCAGTACATCGAATATAGCCGCCAGATCGTCACGGCCATGGCCGAACGCTATGGTCAGCATCCGGCGATTGCCGCTTGGCAAATCGATAACGAAATTGGCAATCATGGCTCGGCGCGGTGCTACTGCGATCATTGCGCTGCGGCTTTTCGCCAATGGCTGAGCCAACGCTACGGCGATTTAGCAAGCCTCAATCAAGCATGGGGCACGGCCTTTTGGAGCCAAACCTACAGCGATTGGCAGCAAATTCCTTTGCCAAATGTACCAGTTGGCGGCGGTCATAATCCCTCGTTGGTGCTCGATTATCGCCGCTTTGCCTCGGATCAGCAGGTGGCATATTGTGCGATGCAGGCAGAAATTTTGCGCCAGCACTCACCAAATCGCACGATTTTAACCAACATTGCACCTGGCGACGATGAGATTAATTGGTTTGATATGGCGCAGCAAGTCGATACAATTGCTTGGGATAATTACCCGCATGGCTTTCCCGATTGGCAAACGGTGGCGATGTATCACGACCATATTCGCGGCCTCAAGCGTCAGCCATTTTGGGTGATGGAGCAACAGCCAGGCCAAATCAACTGGACTCCCACCAATCCGCCAGTGCCACCCAACCAAGTGCGGCTGTGGAGCTATCAAGATGCTGCCCATGGCGCAGCTAATGTGCTGTATTTTCGTTGGCGGGCATGTTGGTTGGGCCAAGAGCAATATCATAGCGGCCTGCGCGATCATGCCAATCGGCCAGCGCGTGGCAGCACCGAAGCCCGGATTGTTGCCAATGAATGGCAGCAGCATGGCCAGCCCGAAGCTGCGCCGCGCAAGGTTGCCTTGCTGGTTTCCTACGACGATCATTGGGCGCAACAACTCGATCCCCATGCTCAAGGCTGGAATTATTGGCAATTGCTGCGCACAATCCATCGCACGCTTACCAGCTATGGGGTTGGGGTTGATATTGTCCAGCGTGGCACGCCACTCGATGCCTATCAACTAGCGATTGCTGTCGCCCCAATGCTTGATAACCCTGCCGAAACTGCGGGCTGGCGCGAGTGGGTTCAGGCAGGCGGCACGTTGATCTGCACGCCACGCAGTTTAACCAAACGCCGCGACAATCGCACTGCTCCTGATGGCTTCCCCAGTGGCTTGACCGATTTATTTGGAGCTGATGTCGCCGAGTGGAGTGCCCTCGACCCAGCCAAGCCATGGGCGGTACAATTTGGCGAGACGAGCCACACCGCACCACTTTGGATGGAAGTGCTGAATGTGACCCATGCCAACACCTTAGCAACCTGGAGCAAGAGTTATGCTAAGGGTCAGGCTGCAATCACCGCCGCGACTTATGGCAAAGGCCTAGCGGTGTTGATGGGTTGCTATCCCACCGAAGAAATTTTGGGCGATCTGTTGCCACGGCTCTGGCCCGCTGCCCAACGCTTGCCCAGCGAAATCGAACGCATCGAGTTGACCGATGGCGTGTTGTGGTTCAACCATGGCGAGCAAGCCCAAAGCATCAAGCTCCAAGGCACCTGGCATGATTGCCTCAGTGGTGAGCAATGCAGTGGCGAGTGTTCAATTGAAAGTTTAGGCATTCGCTGGCTCAAACAACCCTAAATCAAACAAGCCCTGTTGAAAATCAACAGGGCTTTGTAGTTAATCCCAATCTTCGTGGTCGGGGTCGTGGTAGCGTGGGCGGGGCGGCGCGATTGAACTCATATAATCTTGCAGAATCAAAATAGCGGCTAATTCATCGACATGATCACGATGTTTGCTTTTTTTGATGCCCATGGCTTCGAGCGAACGCTCAGCCTCAACGCTGGTAAAGCGCTCATCATACAAGGTAATCGGAATTTTGGTGCGTTTTTCCAGCCCACGACTGAAGGCTTGCACCGCTTTGGCCTGCGCCCCAACCTCGCCACGCAAGGTCAAAGGCAAGCCAATCACCACCTCAACGACCTCGTTATCAGCAATCATTTGCAAAAGCTGAGCATAGGCTTTATCGGTTGGCTGTGCTGGAAGGGTTGGCTGGCCGCTGGCGATAATTCGGTCGGGGTCGCACATAGCCACCCCGATCCGTTTGTTGCCAACATCCAAAGCGATGATTCGGCCATGGGTTGGACGATCACTCATTCCTGCACCTGAACATTAATTTCGGCTGGATCGACGGGCAAGCGCTCGACTTCGGGAACTGACACAATATCACCAATCAAGCCGCTTTCGCGTAAGGCTTCCAACTGCGCCAAGGCTTCGGCTGGGGTTAGGCCTTTGATGCTCTCGGCGATTTTCAGTTTGGTGCTATCGGGCAGGCCAACTGCGGTTTTGGGAGCAACTTCGACCGTTGCCAGCAACAAACTAGCGCCTGAATCATCCAAGCGCACTTGGCTGCGCACAATGCTAGTGGTGTCAGTGCTGAATGATGGGTCTTTGATCCGCAAGGCATTCGGCAAAGCCCGATTCAACTGCTCGGCAAAACTGCCACGCACCGCCAAGCCTTGGAAATTCGCCGTCACGACCAACTCAAAGCCGCCATCGGTTTCGGGCACGGGTCGGGTTTGAATATCGTAAAGCGAAGGGTCTTGAGTCAAGGCATCGACATTCGGCAAAAATTCAACATCAGCCAAGACTTCGCCTTCTTGCAGCACGGTTTGCATTTGAGCAGGAATCGCACTGCGAAATTGAGCAACAGCTTGGGGCAACAAGGGCATCCAATCACTTTCGACTGGCAATTTCAGCAGCGCAGTTGTACCACCTTGAATTGGCTCAGGATTGATCGAAAAGAGCGCGCCTTCATAGCCTTCAATCGTCCAAACCGGATCTTGGCTAGCAGGCATGTTGTAGCGCGTACCACCAGCACTGGCCACAATTTGCAACGAACCAACCCCGCTGACAATTCCGGCAAAATTGCCTGTAGCGGCTGGAATCGTCGTTTCGGCTTGGGTCAAAAAGATAATTTCTTCGCCAGCCGAGTTGAGCACTCGTACCCGCGTATTGGCAGGAATTGGGTAGGCCTGCGTGTTGCGGTTATAAACTTCGAGGATGCCAGTTGCTGCTTGATCAGGTTGTTCGGTCGCCGTAATTACCGTACCACGCACGCTCACCGAAATTGGCACGTTGATCAAGCGCCCTTGAATCGCCGCCGAGCTTGGCTCGCTAATTGGGTCGGCTTGATAGTTGAGCCGCACATCTTCGTAGGTTTGGCCGCCCGAGGTTGGAGCTGGCCGCACCACCACGGTTACGCCGCTAGCCAATTTATTGCCAAACAGCAGCCATAACAACGCGATAATCGCAATCGCCCCCAAAATAACCATGCCCCACAAGGGATAATTGCGTTTGGGCGCGGTTTGTTGTTTGAGTTCAGCTTTTTCGTCAGCGCGTTTTTGCTCAGCTCGGGCGCGGCGAGCTTTGGCATCTTGGCGATGCATATCATCGCTGGTTAATTCAATATCTTCGGGGCGAATCCGTGGGCGGGCTGGCGCAGCGCTGGCAGTATCGCCACTCAGCGCATCAGAAAGATCGTTGAATGAATCAAAATCCCAGCTATCGTTACCACGCGCTTGTTCATGCTGACGCAAGCCAGTTTCGCCAGCAGTCGAAGCCACCGAAAGGCTATCGAGGGCATCAGCCCAATCGTCGATTTCACTGCGAGCTGGTTGGCTGGGTGCTGCCGTTGGGATCGGTTTGCTAATGCTGGGGCTGGTTTGCAACCGATCGGTGGTTGAAGCAGAGGGCAACCCTTCCAGCGAAGCCAAAAAATCTTCTTCGGGGCTAGCTGGCGCAACTGGTTTAGCTGGAGCTGGCGGAGCAGCAGGTGCTTTGGTTGAAACAACGGCTGACTCAATTTCAACCACCATCATCTGGCAGGTCAAAGCCGCTTTCACCACCTTGGGATCACTGGTATAAAGCGTTAACTCAATGCCCTCGCGATTGGCAGTTTCGCGCAAGCGATCACAGGTTTTACGGCTTTGTAACGAAATCGAGCCTTCGGGCATGAAAATATCAACATGCTCTGCTTTGGCATTGCGCACTTGCTGAATAATGCTATCAATTGGGTCAGCAAGGGCAATCGTGATCAGTTCAGTTTTGCCAGTTGTCATTGGGTTGCCCCCAAAGCTTTCAGAATGAACACACATCGGATGCTGTGGTGTTGGCAGGATCGGCAATATTGTACAACGATCTTATCCTGATGAGGGCAACACCACAGTTTGGTCCCTCATTGGGCGATTGGGGTGAGCTATGAGTGAACCATCACCCTTAGCCCATTCCTTTCAAGGATAGGTTTTAACCAATAGTATGGTGATCATCAAAAATCGGTGATCACCACCCTTCCGTCCCGCCTCAAGGCGGGAAACGCAGGGGGCTTTAATCCCCCTGCACCCCCTCAAGGACAATTCGGGAATGTCTCACATCCACCGATTCCGTGGTTCGAAACAGACCATGATTAAAACCTACCATTGCAAACTGGTTCCCCCTCGCCTCGCGTGCGGGAGAGGGGGCTATGGGTGAAGTTCCAGTTACAGCAAACCGCTGGCTTCGGCTAAGGCTTGATCAAGCGCAGCCACATCGCGACCGCCAGCTTGGGCAAAATCGGCGCGACCGCCACCGCCACCGCCAACTTTGGCCGCCAAGGCTTTGACTAAATTGCCAGCATGCCGACCAGCTTTGACTTGATCGGCGGTTGCAGCGGCTAGCAGCAAAGGCTTACCATCGATCACCGTGCCGAGAATCACCACGCCACTGCCAAGTTTATCGCGTAGTTGTTCGCCCAAACGGCGGAAGCTATCAGCATCGCTGGCTTCAACGCGGGCAACCACCAATGGCGTGCCAGCTTGCTCAATTTTTTGGGCGAGCAAACTATCAACCTGACCAGCAGCAAGTTCGCCGCGCAAGCGTTCGATTTCGTCACGGCGAGCTTTTTGGTCGAGCAACAGGGCATCGAGTTTTTCTTCGACTTTGCCTGGTTGTGCACCCAGTTTATCGCCGAGCGTGCGAATCAATTGAGCTTGTTGGCTGACCCATTCAGCAGCAGCGCGGCCAGTTACCGCCTCGATCCGCCGCACACCTGAGGCAACCGAGCCTTCGCTGACGATTTTGAAGAAGCCAATTTCGCCTGTGCGGGCAACGTGAACGCCACCGCAAAGCTCGCGTGAGCAAACTGGCGCTTCGCTGTTGGTATGGATGTGATCACTTGCATTGCCACAGCCAACGGTGACCACCCGCACCACATCGCCATATTTTTCGCCAAACAAGGCCATTGCGCCCAATTCGCGGGCTTGCGGCAAGGCCATTTCGGCAGCCTCAACCTTGCTATCAGCGCGAATCCAGGCATTGACTTGATCTTCAATTTGCTGGAGTTGTTCGCTGCTCAAGCCTTTTTGGTTGTTGAAGTCGAAACGCAAGCGTTCGGGCGCAACCAACGAGCCTTTTTGCTCAGCGTGATCGCCAAGCGTATCGCGCAAGGCTCGATGCAGCAAGTGGGTCGCTGTATGATTGCGCACAATATCGCGGCGACGTGCTGCATCAACCGTCACGGTGACTTGCTCGCCAAGGCTCACGCTGCCTTCGCTGACCTTGCCACGATGGACAAATACACCAGGTACGGGCTTTTGCACATCGTCAATCACGATGGTACCATGCGGCCCGACCAACACGCCACTATCGCCCATTTGGCCGCCGCTTTCGGCATAGCAGGGCGTGCGATCAAGCACAAAGGCCACTTCTTGACCACGTTGAACCGTGCCAAGCTCCTCGCCATCGAATTCGAGCGCCAAGACATGGCCCCAGCTTTCCAGCTCGTTGTAGCCAGTAAAGCTGGTTGGAGCCAAATTACGCTCAGCCCAGCGTTCAGTCACTGCGCCTTTTTTGAATTGGGCAGCACCACGGCCACGAGCGCGTTGAGCCTCAAGTTCAGCCTCATAGCCCGCCAAATCAACCGTCAAACCACGTTCGGCCACGATTCGTTCGGTCAAGTCGAGCGGAAAGCCATAGGTATCGTAGAGTTTGAAGGCATCAGCGCCACTGAAAACGGCTTTGTCAGCTTGATTGGGCAACATCGCTTCGAGTTGGCGCAAACCACCAGCCAAGGTTTTGTTGAAACGTTCTTCTTCGCCTGTCACAACCTCGGCAATATAGGCTTGTTTGCTGCGCAACTCAGGGTAAGCAGCGCCCATCATATCGATCACTGTTGCGATCGTTTCGGCCAAAAACGGCGCTTTGAAGCCGATGGTTTGGCCAAAATAGGCCGCCCGCCGCACCAATCGCCGCAACACATACGAACGACCTTCGTTACCAGGCCGCAAGCCATCGGCAATCATAAAAGCGATCGAGCGGCTATGGTCGGCGACAACGTGATAGGCCGAGCTATTGGCTTGATAATGTTCGCTACTGCTACCCAGTAATTCCATCACCGTGTGGATAATTGGCGTGAACAAGTCGGTTTCATACGAGCGAAACACGCCTTGCTTGACAATTGCCAAGCGTTCGAGGCTCATGCCGGTGTCGATTGATGGCTTAGGGAGCAGCGTTAATACACCGTTTTCATCACGGTTGTATTGCATAAACACCAAGTTCCAAATTTCCATATAGGTGTCGTCTTCAGAGTTAACACCTTCAGGCACTTGGTTATCAGGATCATCGCCAATGTAATAATGAATTTCCGAGCATGGCCCGCGTGGCCCAACATCACCTGCCGACCACAAATTATCTTTAGCATCGAAGCGCAGAATCCGCTCGGCAGGCATATAGGCCAGCCATAAATCATGAGCTTCTTCATCGGCAGGAATTTGCTCATCGCCTTCGTAAATACTGACCCACATACGTTTGGGATCAAGCCCAATTTCTTGGGTCAGAAACTCCCAGGCAAAGCGGATGGCATCTTTTTTGAAATAATCGCCAAACGAAAAATTGCCCAGCATCTCAAAAAAGGTGTGGTGACGGGGCGATGGCCCGACATTTTCAAGGTCGTTTTGCTTGCCAGAGATGCGCAAACATTTTTGCGATGAAACTGCGCGGCTGTAGGGACGGCTTTCGCGACCTAAAAAGACATCGTTAAACTGAACCATCCCAGCCACTGTAAACAACAGGGTGGGATTATCGGCAGGAATCAGCGAGCTACTTGGCACGACGGCGTGCCCTTGCCGCGCAAAGTAGTCTAAGAAACGCTGCCGTAGCTCTGAACCTTTCATTTAGGAAACCTCAGTAAAAAGGCTATAGGCATAAGGCTATAGGCTATAGCCACCAAATAATAAGTCGGTGATTGATTATCTTTTGCAAGCTATGGACACAAAAGCCTAGAGCCTAGAGCCAATAGCCTGATTGATTATACACGATGCTGATGGGCTATTTGTGCATCAGGTTAGGCTTAATTCAAACAAACTATAGGCTTCGTTGGTATTATGCCAGTTGAGTTGGGTGATTAATTGAGCCTGCCGACTGCCTCGCCAAATTGGAGTTAATAAATTTCCGCATTCGGGCAGGGTGCGAGCATGAGCCAAAAGCTGCGTTTGGGCGGCCAAATCACCCTCAATTTGGGCAATAAAGCCATCATGTTCGCAAATCATCCAGCCACTGCCATCCGCCAGCACATACAATTCTTGGCGCTCGGCACAGCGTTCAAGCTCAGCTTGATCGAGATTGCGCACCGTCCACTGATAGACATAGCGCCCCGCTTGCTCCTGCAAATTCGACGCTTGGCTCAGATCAACCAAACTTGGGTCGTGCGAAATTTCGGCTTGAGCAGCAGGCAGATCATTCAATTTGTACCACTCAATAAAGCCTACGTTGGCAAAATTGAGTTTTTCGGCCATCGAATGCATGCGCTGATTACTCTGCTCGGTCATATAGCCAAGCGTAGCTGCGCTCCAACTTTTGGCCCAAGCAATTGAATAGTCGATCAATTCGCGACCCAAACCTTGGCCTTGGAGCTCAGGATGAATGCGTAGTCCACCAAACCAAGCCTGAGTTGGCGAGAGCACTCGCAGGCGCAATACCACGACTGGCACTTGCCAACCTGCCATCTCGCCAACATACAAATGGCCTTGCGGCAACCAATATTCCCAAACATCGCCAATATAATCGGGCTGACCATTCCAGAGGGTGTTGCACCAAGCTACAATCGGCTCGCGATCAGCGAGGGTTGCTGGGCGCAACGTCATTCTATTTGAGATCGTCGTCGTCGTAGGCATGTAAATCATCAAACTCTATATCATCGAGATCGACGGCACTGCCGTCGCTATCAAAGTCATCAAGGTCAAAGCCAATTCCTGCCAAGCCCGAATCTTCTTCGAGGCCACTGGTGAGCGTATGCAAAGCCCGTTGCAAGGTTGTCGCATTTTCAGCTGCAAAATACGAGAGACTATTGGCATTCAAACGGGCCTGCTGGCCATCATCAAGCGGGCTAGCGCCCAGCAAAATGACGGGCATCGAAGCGATCGTTTTGCCATAGGTGCTCAAAAAGCGTTCGAGTTCGCGTTCGGCAAAAATCGATTGATCTTCGCTTTCCAAATCAAGCAGCAAAATCACGCCATCGGTATTATGCAATACATGCTGACGATCAGCGGCAGTCGATCCAGCCGAACGCAAAGTATGTAGCATATAAACTGGCTTAATATCGCCAAGGGCAGCATTTGCAGGACGGTAGCGAGCTACGAGGGTTGGTTCTTCGGCTGGCGGGGTATCCCACGTTACTTCGCGTTCAGCCAATGGAATCGCTGTAACCAATTGGGCGGCTAGTTTCACTGCATTGCGGGTAGGTGGACCAAACAGCACGACTTTGCAATGCCATTCATTTGTCTCATGATTGAGCCGTGACATAGCTCCTCCGAAATTCCACTGCAAAAACGATGGGCAGTCGCAAGGATTATAGCATTGTCTCGCAGCTTAGCGCTAGCCATCGACTTAAACCTAATCAGCAGTAAACCCAGTTATTCTTGGTCGATCTCTCTTACGACGACAATTCACAAATTGCCCTTTAGGGGGTGCAGGGGGATGAAAACACCCTGCGTTCCCCGCCTTGAGGCGGGGCGGAGGGGTGGTGATCCAGCTAAAACACAAACTTGCTCAAGAATGTATACGTTCTAAATATAAAAAGCCCTGCTCAACCGAAGTCGAACAGGGCGTTGATCAAGCAAGTTGATTAATCTTATGGCAAGGCATTCAGCGCATTGCGCACCAAATCTTGGTTCGCGCTAAAAATAATCACAAATTCTTGGCCACTGCCTTTAACCCCAACATGGACATCATCATCGCTTCGGTTTGGATCTCCAGCCCGAATCAATAAATCGCCATTTGGGTTAAGCGTGCCATTGAATAAGCTCAAAAATTCATCGCCATCGGCGGCGCTATCCCAGCGCAATGTCCATTGCAACACAGGCGTGAAATCGCTGCTGTGTTCATACAGGGTCATGCGACCGCCGCCAATTCCTGCTGCCGCAGCGTCCATATCGCCAGCAGTCGCGGTATATTCGAGCAACGATTTAACGTCAAACTCGCCAACTGTATTGGTCATAGCGGTTGTCCAATCAGCACCGAGCACTGGCAACAGATCAAATTGATCGGGCAGGGTTGGGTTATCGCGGGTAGCACTCAAATATTTTTCAGGGTGTAAAATTTGTTCGGTCGAGGTTGGTGGGTCTTGCAACGCCTTGGTCACTGCATCCCAACCACCTTCGGCATAAACTGCTTCAGCAAAAGCTAGGCCATCTTCATAAGGAAAGACTAGCCCATCGCGCAACACACCAGGCACTTGATCAAGAATGCTGCTGCTATCTTGTTGTTCTTGCAAGGTTCGCAATAATTCTTGCAACTCGGCAGGCGACATGCGCGGCACAAGATCGTTTTGCAGCCAATCACTCATTAATTTAGTCGCATCGCCTTCAACCAACGAACGAAAGGCCAATGATCGATCAGCATCAAATTCGCCAACTTTCAGGCCATCTTGCAAGTTAATCAATTGATCTTGCAAGTTATGATTGAATTCATGGGCATAGGTAATTTGATCTGCTGGTGGAAATTCACTATTTTCAGCAATAATATAAAAGGTATCAGTTTCGGGATCATAAAAGCCGCCGATTTGTTCAGTTTGCAAATCGATATACAATTGCTGCAAATCAATATCTTTTTCGGCTAAGCCAAGCATCCACAATTGGCTAGTTTCATGACGGAAATCTGCGGGGGTATTTTCGGTCTCCATCTCTTTGACAATATAATTGCGCAATTCATCGCGAGTGAGCATGCGCCGCGTGACTGGGCGTTCTTCTGGCAAACCTCGTAGCGCGATCACTTCTTGCTCTATTTGCTTCATTACTTCAACAATTTGCGCTGGCGGCTCCACGCCACCTGGGCCTGTCGGGGTCGGGGCAGTCGGATCAACCGTTGGAGTTGGGCCAGCTTCAGGCGTTGGCTCAAGCGCTGGGCTAGTTGGCTCAGCAATGCTGGTTGGCGGATTATTCAAACGCTCTTGTAAATCATTCACTTGGTCTTGCAACTGACGGTTTTTATCTTGCACCTCATCAGCAGCAGTAATTTGATCTTTCAATTTGCCAAATTCAGCTTGGGTAGTAGCATCGCGCGAGATAATTGTGCCGCGTTCAAACCAGAGCCAACCGCTAGCACCAAGCGCCGCCAACAGCAACACCACCAAACCAATAATTGCGAAACGTGTTCGATTCATGGACATTCCTTCAAAACTAGGCCGAGATCTCTCAAACGTGTATTGAGCATATCACAGCTTTGGCCGCTTGGAAGTGAAAAAGTGGTGAGCAGTTGGCGTTCATTTGCCGATTGCGTGTACAATCAATAGAGCGCGATTCACTCACAATGAGGTTCTTATGGAAAGTATTAGCGTTTTTTTAGTCGATGATCATTTGGTTGTTCGCCAAGGCTTGCGCGATTTTCTCGAACTCCAAGATGATATTGAAGTTGTCGGCGATTCGGGAATGCCGGTTGAGGCAGTTGGCCAGATTAAGCAACTGTTGCCCGACGTGGTGATTATGGATTTGGTGATGCCTGAAATCGACGGGGTAGAAGCCACCCGCCGCGTCAAGGCCGTCAGCCCCACCACTCAAGTGATTGTCCTCACTTCGTTCTCTGACGATGAAAAAGTCTTTCCGGCAATCAAGGCAGGGGCAATATCTTACCTATTAAAAGATGTTAGTCCGCTGGAATTAGCGCGGGCCGTGCGTTCCGCCAAACGCGGCGAGGCGGTGTTGCATCCCGAAGTTGCCGCCAAATTGATGCAAGAATTCTCTGCACCACGCAACAACGACCCCGATGCTGAAGCCCTAACCGAGCGCGAAATGGATGTGTTGCGCTTGATCGCCCGTGGCCATTCCAACCGTGAAATCGCTGATTCACTGATTATCAGTGAAAAAACCGTCAAAACCCACGTCAGCAACATTTTGTCGAAATTGCACTTGGCGGATCGTACCCAAGCCGCGATTTATGCCCTACGCCAACGCCTCGTCCCCATGGATGATCCCTTACCTGGACGCTAGTTTGGCGCAAGCCGCCGCTCAGTTGAGTGGCGGTTTTAGTTTTTTAGGCCGATTTCTCGTTAATTTTTTGCACATCCCAAACCCGCTTACTCCAACGACTGTAGAATATTTGATACTTCTCACCTTTGACCATTTCAAGATAGTGCTGTTGCTTAACTGATACGTTGCCAAGTTGTTGAAATTTCGCCGTGTATTCAACCCCAGGAATACTACGTCTCGTATCAAAACCGATAAATGTATCAATCACAGATTCAATCTTTCCTGTAATCAAATCGATAATTTTAAATATTACTTCTTTAACCAAATTCAGGAATATAAATAGAAACACAAAAGATATTATAACACCTACAAATGCATTATCAAAATTCCATAATAATCTTTTTATAGAATTACCTAAAAATAGATAGATTAATATTACAAAAATCACAAAATTTATAATTGACCATATAATTTCTTTACGTTGACTATTCGATAATTCAAATGGTTTTGACAAGTTTGTTAATGGCGTATGACTTGCTGATTCTTCATTGGTTAACTGATCAATAGTCGCTTGATTCGATTCAAGTTTGACCTTCCAAAGCTTTTTACTTTTTGGGCTATACATTATTCGATAGAATGATGACAATTCAACAGTATTATATATTTCTTGATCAACTTGAAAATCACCAAGACGCTTAAAAAAAGCCATATAGATGATGCTTCCTTTATGACCATGAAACCGATCTACTTTGAGTAATTGGTCCGATTCAACATACACAACCCCATAGACAAGATCATGTAAATGTTTATTAAAATATGTAGCCGCAACAATCAAACCGATAACGATCAACAATGGAATCAAGGTAAAATTTTTGGGTGAAACAAGCGTAAAGATTCCAATAATTGGCACTAAGGCAAATAATAATGGAAACAAGGCTTTAACAAAATGATACCAGCGTTGTTTGCCAGTCATTGCCATGCTTGGAGCCTGCTTTGAACGAAGCGTTGCAGGCTTTAATTCAGTTTTTTCGGCTAAATCTGGCCAGCCACAGCGTTCACACGTAGCTTGATTATCGGGAATTTTGGTATAACAATTTGGGCAATTCATCATTTTACTCCTTCGCTCATCGCATCAATAATTAGCTTAGCCAATAATTTAGGTTTAAGAATCGAGTAATTGTGCCTCCCATAACGTTCTAGTCCAGCGACTATACGTAATTTGATATATTTGATTTTCAATTAGATCTATATACTGTTGCTCATTAATATTCAGGCGATTATTTCCTTCAAATATTGCATAAAAACGTTTCCCTCTTCGGCCATAGGTAAATTCCACCCGAATCAATCGATCATTATCAAGCTCATTCGTATTCGAAATTAAATCTAATAGAGCAAGAACAATGATTCCTAGATTATAAAAAATAAAGATATATATAATAATTATAAATACATTCAAATCAGATAACTCTAAATTTGGATTAAAAATAACATATATTGGGTACAAAGAAACAAGAATACTATGTTTCATCAGTGTAAATAATAATTCTTTTCGCTGAATAAATGTCATTTTTCTTTGTTTATTACTTGTATTTTCCTGATCATTTGGTTTTATATCAGAAATCATGTTATCAGGTTTTTCATCTTCAATTTTCATACTCCAAATGATTTTACTTCTTGGGCTATACTGTATCTGATATATTGCTCCTAACTTAGCGTTATCAAACATCTCAGCATCAATTGTCACACAGCCAAGATCTTTAAAGAAACCAAAGTAGTAAACTCTGCTATTTTGAACACGCTCAACCCTAATGATTTGAGCTGACTTAATATAGGAATTTCCGTCAATTAATTCATGTAAACTAGGAATTTTATAAATACCAATAATTATAATGCTGATACCTAATCCAAATACTAACCAATTAAATTGCATTGGTAAAAGAATACCAAAAATAATAATACTTGGTATTACAAGCAGTAATAACCCAAAAAGGCTGCTCAGAAAAAAATTCCAACGTTGTTTGCCGTTTAGGGGCACAGCATTACGCTGAGCTAAACCTACCTTAGCTTGCTGCGATTGAGTGTTTCTTGGTACACCAGGCCCACCACATTTAGGGCAGCGGGTTTCACCTGATGGGAATTTGATATAACAATTTGGACAATACATAACCCTGCTCCATCGTTCTCACATGCTAGAACTTACTTTTCGCGTTTACTTCGCCAAAGATCAAAGCTTAATCGGCCAATTTTAGCCACTAGATAGAACCCAAAAATCCCGATCATCAGCCAATACAACCAGCCATATGAGCTGAAAAACCACCAACAAACAATGAGCATTATTGACCAAGGCACTAAGCCAACCAAAAAGAATTGCCAGGCTTGCTTGGCAGTCAGTGGCTGAGAACCAGGTGGCGCAACCACAATCTGCAAGGCTTGTTCGTCGATCATTGCGCCACAATTGGCACAATTGCCAGCCGCATTGGTGAGGGTCGCGTCACAATCTGGACATTGCATCGAGATTCCTATTCTGCTGAATTAGCCAACCTGTTGCATCGCCCACAGCCGTTTGCTACGTGGGCTATAGGTCACTTGGTAAATTGCGCCTTGGAAGGCTGCATTATAGTTTTCGCGGCCAATATTCAAGCGGCCAATTCGTTCGAAATTGCCATAGTAGGTACGGCTATTTTTATTTTTAACAACTTGGGTTTTGGTCAAACGATCAACTTGCACTTGGGCCACGCCACTGAAAAAATCGACCAAATTCATAATTGCTTGCCAGCCCATCACCAAGCCAAATAGCCCCAAAATAAACCAAAAAAAGCTAATCTCCTCGGAAAAGCCCGATCCTCCAATAAACCAAATGGGGATCGCCAAGATGATGAGTGGAAAAAACGCGCCAAATAGCAATTGGGTCTTTTGGCCGCTGGTCAACGGTACAGTTGTGGGCATGGCGTTGCCCATCATTGTGGCGTTTGGTGGTGGCGCAACGCTTTGCATCGGCGCTTGATCCCAGGTCGAAGCAGGCTCAGCAGTTGCTTGCTCCCATGAACCCAGCGCTTGGGTTGCTGGATTCGCAGGCATCGAAGCAGGCATAGTTGGCTCCCAAACCCCAGCATCATTGGTTTGATCGCGGCTCCAAGCATTGGCGGTTGGCGATTCACCAAAGGCGGCTGAAGAAGTTGCGGCTGCCGGCGCACGCAACGGCCAATCGCAACGCGGGCATTTTTCAGTGCTATTTGAAACATTGCTATAACAATTTGGGCATTTCATCAGCATTTCCTCCATTAATAGTGTACGCCTAGAAGCATCGCGTGTTGCGCTAGCCAACAGCGATCAGACAAAATCCCCCCAGATGGGCTAGATCGGGATAGTTCAAAATACCGATAGTACGCGCTTGACAGCGCTAATTTGGATTGCTATAATGCGACCGTTATCGATAACGGGATCGATAACGGGATCGATAACGAGGTCGGTACCACCTCTAAAACCCTCCCTTCCATTCGCCGTTTCAACTTAAACTACAGTGTTCGCAACTTGTGTTCGTTGGGTGTGCAATTAAGCTCATCAACAGCATTTGTGGCAAAACCCAAGCCACCACCCACGAAAACTTACTCCAAGGAAGGACATGACGATGAAGTCTCCTCGCGCGAAGTTCATGATGGTTTTGATGTTGCTCATGACGATGGTTTTGGCCAGCTGTGGCGAAGCCGCAACCCCAACCACTGCGCCAACCGATGGCGGCACTGGTGGCACGACCGCCAATACTGACAACAGCAAATTCACCATTGGGATCTCAATGCCGACCAAATCATCAGCCCGCTGGATTGCCGACGGCGATAATATGGTGAAATATTTCCAAGAAAAAGGCTTCAAAACCGACCTTCAATACGCTGAAGACGATATCCCAACCCAACTTTCCCAAATTGAAAACATGGTCACCAAAGGGGTCAATGTTTTGGTGATTGCGGCAATCGACGGCGAAACCCTCTCAGATGTTCTGCAAAGTGCTAAAGACAAGAAAATTCTGGTTATCGCCTACGACCGCTTGATCAAGAAAACCCCTAACGTTGATTACTACGCCACCTTCGATAACTTCCAAGTTGGTGTCTTGCAAGCTAGCTCAATCGAAAACAAACTTGGTTTGAAAGAAGGCAAAGGCCCATTCAATATCGAGTTGTTCGGTGGCTCATCCGACGATAACAACGCCTTCTTCTTCTACAATGGCGCTATGTCGGTCTTGCAACCTTACATCGATAGCGGCAAGTTGGTGGTTGTTAGTGGCCAAACTGGCATGGATAAAGTTGCCACCTTGCGCTGGGACGGTGCAACCGCTCAATCGCGTATGGACAACATTTTGAGCGCCTTCTACGGCGACAAACGGGTTGATGCAGTGCTCTCACCATACGATGGTATCAGCATCGGGATCATCTCATCGCTCAAGGGTGTTGGCTACGGCAGCGCCGACAAACCAATGCCAGTCGTTTCAGGCCAAGATGCTGAGGTGCCCTCAGTCAAGTCAATTATCGCTGGCGAACAAAGCTCAACCATCTTCAAAGATACCCGCGAGCTTGCTAAATCAGTGGTAGGCATGGTCGAAGCTTCGTTGTCAGGCAAAGAAGTTGCCGTCAACGATACCAAAACCTATGACAATGGGGTCAAAGTTGTTCCTTCACAATTGCTGGTTCCGGTGGTCGTCGATGTAACCAACTGGGAAAAAGTGTTGATCGACAGTGGTTACTACAAAAAAGAAGACATAACCAAATAATTCTGGCAGCAAGGTCTGTGTGTGGGCAACGCTCATGCACAGACCTGCTTGCATATGAACAACTTGGCCATCTTCTCAGCAAACGAGGCACAGGTTATGTCTGATGTACTACTTGAAATGCGCGGAATCACCAAAACCTTTCCTGGGGTCAAAGCGCTGAATGATGTCAACCTGCAAGTGCGCCGAGCCGAAATTCACGCCTTGGTCGGCGAAAATGGCGCAGGTAAATCAACCTTGATGAAGGTGCTCAGCGGGGTCTATCCCCACGGAACCTACACTGGCGAGATTATTTTCGAGGGCCAGGAGTGTCGTTTCAACGATATTAGCGCCAGCGAAAAACTGGGGATTGTGATTATTCACCAAGAACTGGCCTTGATTCCGTTTCTCTCAATTGCCGAAAATATCTTTCTCGGCCACGAAACTGCCTCACGCGGCGTGATCAATTGGAATACGGCAATTGCCAAAACCCAAGCATTGCTCAAAAAAGTGGGGCTGAGTGAATCACCCAATACCTTAATTACTGATATGGGCGTGGGCAAGCAGCAACTGGTGGAAATTGCCAAAGCGCTTGCCAAAGAAGTAAAACTGCTGATTCTCGATGAACCAACTGCTAGCTTAAACGAAAGCGACAGCGAAGCCTTATTGCAATTGCTCTTGCAATTCAAACAACAAGGCATTTCATCAATTCTCATTTCACACAAACTGAATGAGGTTTCTAAAGTTGCCGATGCGATTACGGTGCTCCGTGATGGCGCAACCATCGAAACTCTCGATTGCCACAAAGAACAAATTAGCGAAGACCGAATTATCCGCGGCATGGTTGGCCGCGATTTGAGCCATCGTTTCCCGCCGCGCGAGGCCACGATTGGCGAAACGATGTTTGAAGTCCGCGATTGGAATGTCTATCACCCACTCCACGCCGAGCGCAAAGTTGTCGATAACGTCAGCTTTACTGTGCGCAAAGGCGAAATTGTCGGGATCGCTGGCCTGATGGGTTCGGGCCGCACCGAATTAGCAATGAGTATTTTTGGCCACGCTTATGGTAAGCATATCAGTGGCCATGTATATAAAAATGGCCGTGAGATCGATGTTCGCACGATCCAAAAGGCCATTCGCAATGGCATTGCCTATGTCACCGAAGATCGCAAAGGCTATGGTTTGGTGTTGATCGATGGGATTAAAAATAATATTACCCTCGCCAATCTACCAGCCGTCGCCCGCAACTCGGTGATCAACGAGCCAAAAGAGTTGCGCGTCACCAATCAATATCGTGATGATTTAGCCATTCGTAGCTCCAGCGTCTTGCAAAAAACCGTCAATCTCTCGGGTGGCAATCAACAAAAAGTTGTGTTGAGCAAATGGCTGTTTGCCAACCCCGATATTTTGATTCTCGATGAGCCAACTCGCGGGATTGATGTGGGGGCCAAATACGAAATCTACACGATTATCAATCGCTTGGCGCAAGAAGGCAAAGCCGTCATCGTAATCTCTTCGGAATTACCCGAAATTCTCGGCATGTGTGATCGCATTTATGTGATGAATGAAGGCCAGATTGTGGGCGAGATGCCTGCTGCTGATGCCTCGCAAGAGAAAATCATGAAATGCATTATGCAGCAGGAGGTTAACCAGCCATGAGCGCTGAACTAAAAACCAATGAATCCAGCAAAGCGGCTGGTTTCAACTTCGCCACCGTTGTCGATTTCGTCAAAAACAATATGCGCGAATATGGCATGCTGGTTGCCCTTGTGATCATTGTGCTGTATTTCCAATTTCAAACCGATGGGGTCTTGCTGCAACCACTCAATGTCACCAATGTGATTTTGCAAAATAGCTATATCGTGGTGATGGCCTTGGGTATGCTGCTGATTATCGTGGCAGGCCATATCGATCTTTCGGTTGGCTCGGTAGCAGCCTTCGTCGGAGCAGTCGCTGGCTATATGCTGGTCGAAAAAGATTATCCAGTAATCGTCGCCTTTGCTGCTTGTATCGGCATCGGTGCAGCAATTGGCGCGTTTCAAGGCTATTGGGTGGCCTTCCGCAAAATTCCAGCCTTTATTGTGACCCTCGCGGGCATGTTGATTTTTCGCGGCTTGACCTTGGTTATGTTAGGTGGCACCTCACTTGGCCCCTTCCCTTCAAGCTTCCGCGAAATGAGCACTGGCTTTATTGGCGACCCAATCGGCGGAGCTGAATCAGCTCTCCACATCACAACACTGATTGTAGGCTTAGCCTTTGCGTCCATCATCGTTTACCTAGATCTAGTCGGTCGCAAAAATAGCCGCTCATTTAACTTCCCAGTTATGTCTACTCCATTATTTATCGCCAAAAATGCCCTAATCGTTGGGATTATTCTGGCCTTCTGCTATATCCTTGCTTCCTACGAAGGCTTGCCCAATGTCTTACTGATCTTGATCGGCTTAATCGCGCTGTATATGTTTGTCTCCAAAAAGACCGTGATTGGGCGACGGATTTATGCCTTGGGTGGCAACGAAAAAGCCGCTAAGCTCTCTGGTGTGCCAACCGACCGCCTAACTTTCTACACCTTCATCAATATGGGGGTTTTGGCAGCCATCGGTGGTTTGATCTTCACCGCTCGTTTGAACTCAGCCACGCCCAAAGCGGGCACCGGCTTTGAGCTTGATGTAATCGCCTCGGTCTTTATCGGCGGTGCATCAGCCTCAGGTGGCATTGGCACAGTCTTTGGCGTTGTGATCGGGGCGCTGGTGATGGGCGTACTCAACAACGGTATGTCGATCGCTGGCGTAAGTGTCGATTGGCAACAAGTGATCAAAGGCGCTGTGCTATTGGTCGCGGTCTACTTCGATGTATCCAGCAAAAATAAAGGTTAATTGCAGGTAGCCAAGGCATTAGTCTCGCTAGGCTAGTGCCTTCACCAATCTAAAAGGAGTTGCCATGAGTCGGCAAACATACGCGATCGGTGTCGATTTCGGCACCGAGTCGGGCCGTGCTGTGCTCGTTGATGTGCGCAATGGTCAAGAAATCGCCACGGCAATCTATCCCTATGCCAATGGTGTAATCGACGAGAAGCTGCCCGGCACCAACATTCGGCTGGAGCCAGATTGGGCACTACAAGACCCCAATGATTATCTCGATGTGTTCAAAATAACCATTCCTGCTATTCTCAAAGAAAGTGGCGTTGATCCAGCCGATGTGATTGGGATTGGGGTCGATTTCACCGCTTGTACGATGTTGCCAACCAAAGCCGACGGCACGCCATTGTGTATGCTGCCCGAGTGGCGCAACACTCCTCATGCTTGGGTCAAATTGTGGAAACATCACGCGGCCCAGCCCGAAGCCAATCAACTCAATCAGATTGCTCGTGAGCTTGGCTATAGCTTTCTTGATCGCTATGGCGGCAAGATTAGCTCGGAGTGGTTTTTCCCCAAGGCTTGGCAAATTCTCAACGAAGCCCCCGAAGTCTATGCCGCCGCCGATCGCTTGATCGAAGCAACCGATTGGGTAGTGTGGCAATTGACCGGAGTTGAAACCCGCAACGAATGCACCGCAGGCTACAAAGCCATGTGGTCGAAATCCGAGGGCTTTCCACCCAACGAATTTTTCAAAGCACTCGACGAACGCATGGAACAGATCGTCGATCAAAAAATGTCGCGCACACTCTTGCCGCTTGGCGCAAAAGCTGGCGGTCTCAGCCAACAAGCCGCCGAATGGACGGGCTTGCGGGCTGGCACAGCAGTTGCCGTCGCCAATGTTGATGCCCACGTCACCCTGCCAGTTACCGGCAATACCGAAATCGGCACGATGGTGATGATTATGGGCACCAGCACCTGTGACGTGATGAACGGCGAACATCGCGCTGAATTGCCAATTGTCGAGGGCATGTGCGGCGTAGTCGATGGCGGGATCGTGCCGGGCATGCTGGGCTACGAGGCAGGCCAGAGCGGGGTTGGCGATATTTTCGCTTGGTTTATTGAGCATGGTGTGCCTGGCAACTATTTTGAGCAAGCCAAAGCCGAAGGCCTCAATATTCATAGCTTGCTCGAACGTGAAGCCGCGACCCTTAAGCCTGGCGAGAGCGGTCTCTTGGCGCTCGATTGGTTCAATGGCAATCGCTCAACCTTGGTCGATGTTGAACTCAACGGCTTGGTGTTGGGTATGACCTTGGCCACCACTGCGCCCGAAATTTACCGTGCCTTGCTTGAAGCGACGGCCTATGGCAAACGCGAAATTATCGAAACCTTCAATCAATCGGGCGTGCCAATTCGCAAATTGATTGCGGCTGGCGGCCTGCCCGAGAAAAACCAGCTGCTGATGCAAATTTATGCTGATGTGACCAACTATGAAATTAGCGTGATCGCCAGCAAACAAGCTCCAGCGCTCGGTTCGGCCATGCACGGCGCAGTTGCCGCTGGGGTTGAAGCAGGTGGCTACGCCGATATTGCCAGCGCCGCCAAACACATGGGTCGGCTTAAAACCGAAACGTTCAAGCCCATTCCCGCCAATGTTGAAATTTACGACCAGCTCTACGCTGAATATAAAGTGCTGTACAACTACTTTGGCCGTGGCGAAAACGATGTGATGAAGCGGCTCCGCATGCTGCGTCACGCCGCACTCACGGCTTAGTTGCAGCCAGATTGGAATACGACAATGTTAGAAACAATTAAACACGAACTTTGGAAATTGCACCTTGAATTGCCCAAAAATGGCTTGGTGACTTGGACTTCGGGCAATGTCAGTGCCCGTGATCCTGAAACCAATTTGGTGGTGATCAAGCCGAGCGGCGTGATGTTTGAAGATTTGCGCCCAGCCGATCACGTAGTCGTCGATTTAAATGGTAATGTGATCGAAGGCGACTTAAAACCATCATCGGATACCGCCAGCCATTTGTATATTTATCGCCATCGCCCTGATGTGAATGGGATTGTGCATACCCACTCGCCATTTGCCACGGCTTTTGCCGCCAATGGCAAATCAATTCCGGTTTATCTCACAGCAATGGCCGATGAATTTGGTGGACCGATTCCATGTGCTGGCTTTGCCTTAATTGGTGGCGAAGAAATTGGCCAACAGGTGGTTGAGCACATTGGCACATCGCCAGCGGTATTGCTGCAAAATCATGGCGTTTTCACGATCGGCAAATCGGCCAAAGCTGCCGTCAAGGCTGCTGTAATGACCGAAGATGTAGCACGAACAACGTGGTATGCCTTGCAAATCGGCCAGCCCCAAGAAATTGCCAGCGATGACGTTGCCAAATTGCACTATCGCTATACCCATGTGTATGGTCAATAACACGAGGGGTCAGGGGCTAGGGGTCAGTTTGAAAAACGATAAGGGTCAGAATTTAGGAGCTAGGAGTCAGTTTAATTAATCCTGATCCCTGATCTCTCGTCCCTGACCCCTCAACTATAGAAAGGCCAGTCAATGCTTGACTTGAAACAATACGAAGTTTGGTTTATTACGGGCAGCCAACATTTGTATGGCCCCGAAACTTTAGAACAAGTTGCCAAACACTCACAAATTATCGCCGCTGGGCTTGATCAAAGCAGCACAATTCCGGTGCGGGTGGTCTTCAAGCCTGTGCTCAAAACGCCCGACGAAATTTACAATTTGGTGCTCGAAGCCAACGCCGCCAAAAACTGCATTGGCTTGGTCGCGTGGATGCATACCTTCTCGCCAGCCAAAATGTGGATTGCTGGCCTACGCAGCTTGCAAAAACCATTGGCTCACTTGCACACCCAATTCAACAGCGAAATTCCATGGTCGGAAATCGACATGGATTTTATGAATCTCAACCAAGCGGCTCACGGCGACCGCGAATTTGGCTTTATTGTCAGCCGTATGCGCCTAGAACGCAAAGTAATTGTTGGGCACTGGCAAGATAGCGAAGTGCATGATCGGATTGCTGCATGGACTCGCGCCGCCGCTGCTTGGCACGATGCCCAAGGAGCCCGCTTCGCCCGCTTTGGCGACAACATGCGTGAAGTTGCCGTGACCGAAGGCGATAAAGTTAATGCTCAAATGTGGCTTGGCTATAGCGTCAGCGGCTATGGCGTGGGCGATCTCGTGCGCTTTATCAACGAAGTTAGCGATGCCGATATCAACAGCACGTTGCAAGAATATGCCGAACAGTATGAATTGGCAGCAGGCTTGCAAACTGGCGGCGAGCAGCATCAATCGCTACGCGAAGCCGCCCGCATCGAGCTAGGCTTGCGCTATTTCCTTGAGCATGGCAATTTCAAAGGCTTTACAACAACGTTTGAAGATTTGCATGGCTTGGTGCAATTGCCAGGTTTAGGCCCACAACGCCTGATGGATCGCGGCTATGGCTTTGCTGGCGAGGGCGATTGGAAAACCGCTGCGCTGGTGCGGGCGATGAAAGTGATGAGCGCTGGGCTAAACGGTGGCACCTCGTTCATGGAAGATTACACCTATCACTTTGGCAGCAACGGCATGAAAGTGCTGGGCGCACATATGCTCGAAATCTGTCCATCAATCGCTGCGACTAAACCACGGCTCGAAGTCCATCCCTTGGGCATTGGTGGCAAGGCCGACCCAGTGCGTATGGTATTTGATGCCAAAACTGGGACAGCCGTCAATGCCTCAATCGTAGAAATGGGCAATCGTTTGCGCTTGATCAATAGCGTGGTTGATGCAGTTGAAACCGACCAACCCTTGCCCAAATTACCAGTTGCCCGCGCCTTGTGGCTACCCCAGCCCGATCTCAAAACCGCTGCGGCGGCTTGGATCTACGCAGGCGGAGCGCATCACACGGGCTTTAGTTTTGATCTGACCAGCGAACATCTCGCCGACTTTGCTGAAATTGCTGGCATGGAATATTTGCAAATTGATCGCAACACCAACGTTCAGCAATTCAAACAAGAACTTCGTTGGAACGATCTGTACTATCACTTGGCCAAAGGTTTGTAAACCCACGGCAAGCAACCCAAGTCGCAACGCTGCGCAACCTTGGCAACGATCGCCAACTGTGGTGGATTGGCGATCCTCTAGCCTTGAGTAGCAGGGCAACTTGGCGTGAGCAACGCTGGGACAAAATCGGCTATACTACCGACTTGCGTCCCAGCGATCTGAAATGCACCATGCTATTGGGAGTTCGCCATGACCATTCATCGTCCACAAAAAGTCACGATCAAAGATATTGCCAAACTGTGTAATGTTTCGACCCAAACCGTTTCGCGGGTGCTCAACAATCGGCCTGATGTTTCGCCGCAAACCCGTGAGGCCGTTGAAAAAGCCATCGCTGATATGGGCTATCAGCCAAGTGCCTTAGCCCGCAGCCTCGTGCAACAGCAAAGCTTTACCTTGGGGGTGATTACCGCAGGCTTGCAATATATGGGCGTGTCGCTCACGTTGAATGGAATTGCCGAGGAAAGCGAAGCCTCGAATTATGCGCTGTTGCTCAAGGAATTGCCGCGCTTTGATCTGACCAACATTGTGCCAATTATTGAAGCGCTCATGGCTCGCCATGTCGATGGAATTATCTTTGCGGCGGCTGAACTGAACGAAAATGTCGAATTGGTGCAGGCTCAACTTCCAGCAACCTGCCCACCGATTGTCTTTGTCAAAAGCCAACCTAATGAGCGCTTTACCACGATTGGCATCGATAATTATGGCGGTGCACGCCAAGCAGTCGAACATTTGCTGAGCATTGGGCGACGCGAAATTGGCCTGATTTGCGGGCCAATCGAATGGCTCGAAACCCGTCAACGCCGTAGCGGCTGGTACGATGGGTTAGAGGCAGCAGGCATTACGCCAACCCAGCAGCAAATTGGTATTGGCAATTGGTCGGCGGCCAGCGGCGAGCAAGCCTGTGCTGAATTATTCAAACGCTACCCGCAAATGGATGCCGTATTCGCTTGTAACGATCAAATGGCCTTGGGTGCGTTGCATTATGCCAGCAAACATGGCATTCGCGTGCCCGAAGCATTGGCAGTTGTAGGCTTTGATGATTTAGCTGAGGCCGCTTATTTTTCACCAGCACTCACCACGATTCGCCAACCATTGCGTGAATTAGGCCGCTTGGCCGTTCAAACCCTGTTGCAATTGATCAATCCGAGTGAAGGCCAAATGCCACCAGTTGTAACAACCATGCCAACTCAATTGATCGTGCGCGACAGTAGCCTGAGCTAGGCAATTTTACGGGTAACCAGCGCCAATTCCCAGACGATTTTGCTATGCTGGCTATAGGTTACAACATAATAATTACCTTCAATTACTCGTTCGTAGTGATATTGTTGCAGTTGTTGGTTGCCAATTGCACTAAAATCGCCATAAAACCGCCTGCCACCACGCTTGCGTACCTCTTGTAATGATTGCAATTGATCAATTTGCACTAGCACCTGACCGCTGATCCAATCGCGCACCAATTGCACGAGATAAAAGCCCACTACGGCGATCATCAGTCCGATTATGGGCCAAATCAAGGCTGAAACCTGCTTAAGTGCAACATGGAACGTGACAATAATGCCTATAAGAAATAGCAGCGCAACCAATAAGGTAACAATATTTCGCCGCAATCCTTGGCGTTGCTGCGTGGATAACGCGATGTGTTGGCTCATAATCAGGGGCTTGAGCATTCGTTTACAGTTGGGGCATTGATTAATATGCAGCGCAACTTTTTGCTGGCAACGTGGGCATTGCATGGCGATCTCCTCAAAACCAGAATTCGCCATGCAATACGTTCAAGGTTAAACGTTGGTTGCCTTCAAGACTTCCAGCACTTCGGCGGCCATTTCGTAGCGCCCAAACGATGGCATGATGTAGACCCCTTGGATGCGATCATAGGCCGAAGCTAGAATTTCTTGCGAAACTTGCACCCCAATCGCCCGACCATTAGCCCCGGCTTCTTTCATGCGTGCCAATACATCCTTGGGCAAGGTAATGCCTGGCACTTCGTTATGTAAAAATGAAGCATGGCGATAGCTCTGAACTGGCATCAAGCCCAAAATAATTGGAATTGGGAGCGAACCAAGTTTATCGAGGAAACGATCAAGTTCAGTCGCATCATACGAAATTTGGGTCATGGCATAGTGTGCGCCAGCCGCCACTTTTTGATGCAATCGATCAATTTCCCAATCGGGGTCTTCAGCGTTGATATTCAGCGCCACCCCAATTAAGAAGTTGGTTGGCGTGCCAATATCGTTGCCAGCAGTATCCACCCCGCTGTTCATACCCGCAATTACCTTAACCAGGCCAATGGTATCAACATCGAACACGCCCGATGTACCAGGATAGGCACCAAACGAGGGTGGATCGCCTTTCAAGGCCAAGATGTTGCGCACCCCCAAGGCATGCGCCCCAAGCAAATCGCTTTGCAAGCCCATCAACGAGCGGTCGCGAGTCGTAAAGTGCAAAATCGTTTCCATGCCCACTTGTTGCTGAATCAAGTTACACATGGGCAAGGCACTCATCCGCACCCGTGCCATCGGGCTATCAGCAACATTGATAAAATTGACTCCAGCTGCCTGCATTTGGCGAGCACCTTCGAGGCAGCGCCGTGGGTTGTGGCCTTTGGGTGGATCGATTTCAACGCTGGTAACAAAGGCACCATCAGCCAACATACGGCCAAGTTGGGTCGTTTCGGCGCTCTTGCTGGGCAATTGCACGCTTGGCGCTTCTTCATCAACAATCGTAATATTCAGTGTGCTAGCTGGATTCAGATCCTGCAAGGCGCTGTGCATGCTGCTAATATGCTGCGGAGTAGTGCCACAACAGCCACCAACAATCTGCACGTTCAATTCTTCGACCATCCGGCGGGCATAATCGGCCATATATTCAGGCGACGATGGATAAAATACGCGGTTATGGCGCTCGGTCGGCCAACCAGCGTTTGGTTGCGCCGAGATCGGAATCGTGGCATTAACGGCTCGCATGCTCTGGACGACCCGAAAGACCCGTTGTGAGCCAACCGAACAGTTGACCCCAACCACCGCCACGCCCAACTCAACCAGCTTGCGCACTACTTCCTCAGGCGTGTTACCAAGCACCGTGCGGCCATCTTCAGCAAAGGTCATCTGCGCCACGATTGGCAAATCGCCAACTTGTTTGGCAGCTTTAACCGCAATCAGCATCTCGCGTAAATCGCTAAATGTCTCGAACATCAACAGATCAGCACCCTGCTCCAGCAATGTACCAATTTGTTCGGCAAAGGCTTCGTGGGCTGCTTGCTCAGTCAAGGGGCCATAGGGTTGCAATAAAACACCCAATGGGCCAACCGCACCAGCAATCAAGGTGTTGGTGCCAGCAATCTCGCGGGCTTCACGAGCCAGCTTCATGCCGCGATGATTAATTTGGCGGACTTTATCGGCCAAGCCAAAAGGCTCCAGTTTGAAGCGATTTGCGCCGTAGGTATTAGTTTCAATAATATCGGCCCCAGCCTCAATATAACTTTGGTGAATTTCACGCACGACATCTGGCTGGGTCAGATTCAAGGCATCGAAGCACTCATCAAAATCAATGCCGCGACCATACAGTTGAGTGCCCATCGCGCCATCACACAGCAAGGCTCGTTGCCCTAGTTGTTCAAGAAATGGATTCGCCATAGCCTTAGTTCCTTGTCCATTGGTAAAGTTGTTGTCGCACGATCGCCGTTGATCGCCAGTAACTATAGCATACTGCTTAACATTTGCACGTTTCTATGAATTGTTCGTTATTTTGCTAATCCTCACCCTTCGCACCCTTCGCGGTTCCGCATTGACTCATCCCTAGTTCTCCACCCTTCCGATCCCCGATCCCCAACAACCGATCCCTGATCCCTAGCCTCTGACCCCTCGTTTTTGAGCTTGTGGCCGATTTTTTGCTATAGGCTCAGTATCGTTTCGTATGGAGCAACAATCGGTTTATGACAGTTCAAACGACTACGTGCTGCTCAACCTGCAATTTTGCCGAAAACCCGCCGAGTGCGCGGTTTTGTGGCAATTGCGCTAGTCCTTTGCCACTGCACTGTTTTAGCTGTGGCGCGGCCAATCCACCTGGCTTTCGCTTTTGCGGCACATGCGCCACTGGCTTGATTGAGTATATTCCTGCGGCCACAACACGGCGCGTGGTCACAATTCTGTTTGCCGATGTTTGCAACTATACCAACCTGACCAATCGGCTGGGTGCTGAGCATATGTATAGTTTGCTCGACCCATGTTTGCGACGCTTGGGCGAAACAGTACGGCGCTTCGAAGGTACAATCGATAAATTTACCGGCGATGGTTTAATGGCGGTTTTTGGCATGCCAGTCGCGCTAGAAGCACATGCTGCCCAAGCTGCGTACGCCGCATTAGCCATGTTTGAAGAATTAGCCGCCTACAACGAAACGATCGCTCAGGCAGGGGTGCAATTTCAAATTCGGGTCGGCTTGGCCAGCGGCGAAGTGATTGCTGGTTTGCTTGGTTCTGATCGCTATAGCGATTTGACCGTGATCGGCGGCCCAGTCAACTTGGCGGCGCGGCTGCAACAAGTGACCGATCCTGGCACGATTATGGTCGATGGCGATTCAGCTCAATCATTACAAACGAATTTTATGTTCAACGAACAGCATCCAGTTGCCCTCAAAGGTTTTGAGCAACCAATCGCTGCGGCTATTTTAGCGGGCAAACAATTGGCTCAGGCGGTAGTTGATGGTAGTTTTGGATTGCCCTTGATTGGGCGCGAAGCCGAATTGCAGAATCTGATTGGCGCAACCGAGCTATTACACAACGGTATGGGCGGCGTGATTGGCCTAACTGGCCGGGCTGGCGTTGGCAAAACCCGCCTGACCGCCGAAATTATTCAGCATTTGCATAGCCGTGAGGTCAAAGTATTGACCAACGATTGTAGCAGCGCCACTCGAATTGTGCCTTACAGTGCCTTTTTGGGCTTGATTCGCCAGCTTTTCCAGATTGATCATGCCGATTCTGCCGCCACAATTCACCATAAAATCCAATTGATGATTCATAGTTTGGGCAATATGCCGCTCGATCTTTTGCCTTACATTGAATATTTGCTCTCGCTCGATTTTATTGATCAAAGTTTGGTTGAGCGGGTGCAGCATCTTGATGCGGCTCAATTGAAGCGCCATGTCTTTTTGGCAATTCGCGAATTATTGGTAGCCTGTACCCGCCAACAATCGATGGCAATTGTGATCGACGATGTGCAATGGGCCGATGATCTGTCGTTGGAATTGCTCGAATTTATTGCCGAAACCTTTGATGCTTCGTCGTTGCTGCTCTATATGGTGGCGCGTGATGATGAAACACCGCAGATTCGCCAAACCTTCAATCGGATTTTGGCCCAAGCCCGCCAACGTGGTTTGGTGCTTGAACTTAATTCACTTAGTCCTGAAGCAGCCGAAGCCTTGATCAAACAAATTCTGCCCCAAGCCTCAGCCGTGATGATCGATCATTTGGTGCGCCAAGCCGATGGTGTGCCATTTTATTTAGAAGAATTAGCGCGTCATGCGCTGCATGCTGGCCTTGATATTCAAGCTCAAAGTAGCGATAGCCTACAAATGCCGTCAATGCCGCTTTCGCTACAAGCGCTAATGCGTTCACGTTATGATCGGCTACCCAACGATTTGGCGCATAGTTTGGCGCTGGCGGCGGTGATTGGCCGCCGTTTTAGCCAGCAACTACTCTGCCAACTACGGCCTGAGCAATCGATCAATCAGCAACTCCAACAATTGCAGCAACGGGGGTTTGTGCAGCCAATCGCCAACCATCACGATGATTGGGCATTTAGCCATTTGCTGCTGCAAGAAACAATTTACTCCAGCCTATTGCAGCAACAACGCTATAGCTTGCACGGCGAGGTTGCGCTAGCACTCGAAACCCACGATGAGCAACGGCCTGAATTGTATATCGATGCCTTGGCCTATCACTTCAGTCGCTCGCAGCTGACCCACAAAGCCTTGGAATATTTGCTGTTGGCGGCGCAACGGGCAGCCAGCCGTTTTGCTAACGACGACGCGCTGCGCTTGTATGATCAAGCTATGCCCTTGCTTAGCGAACTGGATCACCCAGCAACCGAGCAAGCCGTCAGTTTGTTTCATGGGCGTGGCGATGTGCTCAGTTTTGTTGGGCGCTACGATGAAGCACGCATGGCCTATCAGCAAGCGATCAGCCAAATTCAGCCAAGCTCGGAAAGCCAAGCAACCCATGCCACGATTTTGCGCCAATTAGCGGCAACCTATGAAAAACAGGGCAATTACGACGAAGCGATGCTGCATTTGGAGCAAGCTCGTTTAGTTTTAGCTGATGGAGCTTTGTTTGATCATGCCCGCATTGACTGTGATGCAGGCTGGATCGCCTTTCATCGCGGCAATTTGACCCAGGCTGAGCGGTTGCTCAACAATGCCTTGACCATCAGCGAACTGAATCAACACCATGGCTTGCAAGCGCTGGCCGCCAATCGCCTAGCGGGAGTCTATTGGCAACGGGGGAGTCTCAAAGCTGCCCAAGCCTTGGTCAACCAAAGTTTGGCGGTCAGTCGCTATTTAGGCGATTTACCAGCGATGAGTCGGGCACTCAACAATCTTGGGGTAATTGCGATGGAGCTAGCCGATTGGCATGCTGCCGCCAATTACTACGAGCAAAGCCTAGAAACCACCCAAGCTATCGGCGATTTGAATGGCCAGATTTTGGCAATCAACAATCGTTCACATTGTATGTTGATGCTTGGCTTGCTCAACGATGCGCTGCGTTTCTCGCAAATGGCCTTGCGTTTGGCCCGCCAAATTGGCGCAAAATTACATATGGCTACAGCCTTAATTCAACAAGGCACGATTTCGTTTTACGTTCAAGATTATCAACGTGCTCGGCGCTACTATTTACAAGCCGAGCAACTATTTCGTGAGCTAGGCCATTACGACCCCAAGCGGGTAATTTTGGCCGAAATGCTTGGACGAATTGGCTTTGTTGAAGGTCGGCGGGCTTGTGCCAATCGAATGGCAGCCCGTGCTTTGCGACTGGCCCAGCAACTCAATGAACCGCAATCGCTGTTTCGCAGCCAAGCCTTACAGATCTATTTGCAAGCCTATAACGGCCAACGTCGCCAAGCCAGCGAGGCGATCGATCAGCTGCTGCAATTATCGGTCAACAATAATTATTTGTTAGCATTGGGCTTAACCATTGGCGCAACGATTAAGCGCCTGAATGGCGATTACAATATTGCCCTAGCCCATCAAGAACGCGCCGATATTTTATTTGAGCAGATGAATACCCCTGCAATGCTGCGTGAATATGTATAAAATCCCCCTGATTCAAAGCTGAACCAAGGGGATTTCAGCAAGCTACATCGGGCTTATTGAGGGATTGCTTGTTTGAGGGTTTGCAATTCGGTAAATAATTTCGCCAAAATTTCGGGATACTCGGCACCATCAATCGTGGCGATCGATTTGCTACCCGTAGTCAGGGTATAGCTAAACATATCGCAGCAACTGCCCAAATCCCCATAACTTGGGTCAAGACTCGCAAAGGCCGGATCATTCAAAATCGCTTGGAGTGCGGTCAATTGTTCGGGCGTGGCATCGCCGACACGTAAGGTACTTGCAGCGCTCACGCTGGCTAATTCTAGTTTGCCATCACTCCAAATTGTTAGGGTTTCATTGATTCCAGCAATTCCACCAGTTTGGGCGAATGTCAGCAGCACTTCAGGGTTGGTTGCACTGGTTGCAATTGGCGCAGTTGTGGCGGTAGCTGGTACGCTGGTTGGAGTTGCGCCACCACAGCTTGCCAAAACCAACAACAGCAATCCAAGCCATAATCGTTTCATTCAGTCGTTCCTCGAACATAGGTCTCATAACGGGCAATTTTATATTGGCTGGGGCTAAACAAGATGCTGCCTTCGAAGCGGGCAGTTGCATCGGGCGAAAGCGTACTATTGCCAGGGGTGATCGTATCGACCCCAATAATTTCATCTTTTTCGTTGTAGGTTACCAGATAGATGATAATTGTTCGCGTGCGTTTTCCGCCTGTGTTGGTGATCTTGCCAGTTACCTCATAGAAAATTCCATCGGGGTTAATTGCTAAATCATCAATCTTCAAGTCAGGGTATTCAAAGGCACTGCCCAAGGCATTATCTAAACCAAATGCTTCATATTCAATTGTTTGATATTCAGGTGCATCGCTGAGCACCAAAATCCATGGTGCTCGTTCGCCCGGATTGACCACTGCGAGCACTCCATAACCTGTCTCAAAGTCAACTTCTTTGTTATCAACCAAAAAGGTTGCTTCAATTTTGATCGCACTTTTGGGCGTATCGGTGTTATTGGTCACCATGCCATACATCAATAAGGTTGTGCCAGCCCTACGCGAACCAATATTCGAAAGCGTAAATTCATCTTCAGCATTCGGATCGGCGGCCTGCGGAGTTTTCGCAGGTGGTTCAGCCGCCACAACCTCAGGCGTTGGAGTTTTTCTATTAGCAACTGCGGTGGCAGCACTGCCAATGGTTGGACGTGGGCGTTGGGTTGCCAGATCAGGAATTTGCACAAAAATATCGGGATCTTTGGGCGGTAGTTTTTCATCAAAAGCCGAATTTATTGTATAAACGCCCAAACCACCAATGATCACGATTGAGAGTAAGGCTAACCAAAACCATGGCGAAATGCCGCGCCGTGGTGGTTGACCAATCAGCACTGGATTCGCTTGGGGCATTGAGCCATACTGCGGTTGGGTTGGTCCTAAATTGCCAGTGTTTGGCATCGCGCCATATTGCGGCTGGCTGGGATGGCCAGCATAATTGGGCTGACTAGGATGTCCGCCATATTGCGGCTGGCTCGGCTGGGCTGCGCCATAACTTTGCTGGCTTGGGAAAGCAGCATAATTAGCAGGCATAGGCTGCTGTGGACGTACAACCGTTGGCCCTGAATAATTTTCATAGCCAACTGGAGTTGCCGCATTATTCATAATCGAGCGCAGCACACGGGCAATCTCGCCCATGCTTTGCGGGCGATTTTGCGGCGCTTTGGCCATCATCGCCATAATCAAGCCATCAAGGGCTGGCGGCAACAAGGCTCCGGTGGTGCTGGGGGCTGGCGGCTGAGTATAAACATGGCCAAACATAATTTGGGCCGTATCGCCCTCAAATGGCAAGCGTCCAGTTATCATTTGAAACAGCAGCACACCCAAGGCATAAATGTCAGTGCGGGCATCAAGCGGTTGTGCTTGAATTTGCTCAGGAGCCATATACGAAAGCGTGCCAATAATCATGCCACTTTGGGTTAATTGATGTTCTTTCGATTCGCTATCGGCCAAACGCGCCAAGCCCAAATCAACCAATACAGCGCTGCCATTGAGGCGAATCAAGACATTGGCTGGTTTGATATCGCGGTGCAAAATCCCTTGGCTATGGGCATATTCCAAGGCATCGGCTAATTCGGCAGTAATTTTCAGCACTTTTTCCAAGGGCATGCGACCTTGGCGCAACTCATCGCTAAGGCTTGGACCTTCGATCATTTCCATCACAATAAAGGGCATGCCTTTATCTTCGTCAACATCGAATACCCGCACAATATTGGGGTGCGATAGCTGTACTGCCACCTGGGCCTCGCGCAAAAAGCGCTGGCGAGCATCCTCGGTTGCATTACCCAAAATAATTTTAATTGCCACAGAACGCCCAAGTTGTGGATGGATCGAGCGATACACAGCGCCCATACCACCAGCCCCCAAGGGTTGGCCCAGCGTATATTTGCCTAAGGTTGTGTTGGTTAAATCTGTCATGATCGCCTCTTGTTGCATGCACCACGCCGATCCATCTTAGCACACCATAGCAAGATTGTATGTACAAACGATGAATATTGCTTAAACGTTCCTTCATAATTGACGTTTGGATGCACAGTTGTGTTTCCGTTAAAAAGCAAATGCCCGCTACGCACTCAGCGAGCAGGCATTTGACCAATTGGATCGCTAGTATTATTGAGCCGCAATCCGGATGGTAGCTTGTTCAAGCACCCCGTACAACCAGGTTGGTACAATCCCCAAACCAAAGATCAACAGGGTAATGGCGGTCATGACGATGCCAGGCCCAAAGCCAACCTTGATTGGTTCGTCGGTTTCCGCAGGCGCAAAATAGACAGCCTTGAGGAAACGCAGGTAGTAGTACAAGCTGATTACGGTATTGCTGACTGCGAAGATCACCAGCCACTTTGCGCCTTCTTGCCAAGCAGCAATAAAGACATAGAACTTCACAAAGAAGCCTGAGAGTGGTGGAATCCCCGCCAACGACAAGATTGCAACCGTTAAGAGCAACGCCAAGCCAGGCGCACGGCGGCCTAAGCCATTCAAGTTGCTAAAGTCGGTGCCACCCACTGCATCTTCGACCAAGGCCAAGATACCGAAGGCACTCAAGTTGGTGACGGTATAGGCAATCAAATACATCAAGAGCGAGATGCCGCTATCGCGTTGGGTGCCAACCAAGCCTAACATCAAGAAGCCTGCTTGGGCAATTGATGAATAGGCCAGCATACGCTTGGCATTTGTTTGGGGCAAAGCCGCCAAGTTGCCAACCAGCATGGTCAAGGCTGCCAAAATCGCGATCAGGCTCGTCCAGCCGCCAAAACTGGTACTCGTGCCAATTGCTGCCGTACCAAGAATGCTGGGTGCGCCGAAGCCGGTCACCAACACCCGATAGAGCAAGAAGAAGCCAGCGGTTTTTGAGGCGGTCGAGATAAAGGCCGTCATCGAAGTTGGCGCACCTTGGTACACGTCAGGCGACCAAGCATGGAACGGCACAATCGCAACTTTGTAGGCCATCCCCGCGAGGATGAACAACAGCGCTAAGATGGCAACACCTTGGCTTGGGCCTTCGGGGTTAACAAAGGCCAATTCAACCGCCGTTGCGACTGAACGCAAGCTGGTTGGAGTTGTGGTCATGGTCTGGCCATTCATCAAGGTCAAGCCCAAGAGCAAGCTCATGCCAAACAGCAAGATTGCCGATGAAAGCGCCCCGAAAATGTAGTATTTGGCCCCAGCTTCGGTGCTGACAGGGTTGCGGCGGAAGTAGCCAGCCAACACATACAACGGAATACTGGTCAATTCAATGCCCAAGTAAATCATAATTAATTCGCCGCCAGCGGTCATGAAAATCATGCCAAGGGTAGCAAATAAGATCAGAGCATAGAATTCAGCTGGGTTGTTCGAGGGCTTGGCTTTGCTGGTCAAAATCACTGTCACAAAGGCTGCGCCGATAAACACCAAGCGCCCAATGTGGGTCAGTGGGTCAACCACAAATGCCCCGCCCAGAATACTGCCATCAAGGCCGCTGCTGCGCAGATTTTGGAAGATACTGAAGTCGTAGAACTTCCAATCGCCAAACTGCACCCAAGTGAAGAAACCACCTTGGATCAGCACCATCACAAATGCCAAACCCAAGCCCATCAAGGTCATGCTGATAGCTTCTTCGGTACGATCGTTTAATGCTTCCTTGCCCTTCGACCAACGCGTCAGGACATCGCCAAGCAGCACCATGGCCGCAATCGCCAGTAGCAAAAACTCAGGGATGAGCCGCGTAAAATCAGCTATTTGAAAATTCACGTCATTCCTCCCTAACGTCCTGCTAGATCAATCATGCGCTGGGCAATGGGCTGGACACCGGTCGCAATGTAGTCCATGATGATGCTGGGGAATAAGCCAACCCCAACCACGACGATTGCCAAAACTGTGCCTGAGAATTTTTCTTGCCAAGTCAGCGGTGGCAAATCATGGTAGTGCGGGTCTTTGACCTCGCCCATAAACGCCATATAGCCAACCCGCAAAACATAGGCCGCAGTAATTGGAATCGACAAGGCTGCGACTGCCGCCACCAAGGGATATTGGTTCATCACGCCAGTGAAGATCGTGAACTCGGCCATAAAGCCTGCCGTGCCTGGCATCCCCATCGACGAGAGACTCGCAATAATGAAGACCACAAAGGCAAATGGCATAACTTTCATCAAGCCACCCAGTTCAGGCAATTGGCGGGTGTGAGTCCGTTCATAGACCATCCGACCAACCACCGCAAAGAACAAGGCGGTCATTACGCCGTGGGCAAACATTTGCATCACTGCGCCGTTGAGTGCGGTTTCGTTCATTGAGGCCAGCGCCAACATCACCAAGCCCATGTGGCTCACCGATGAGTAGCCGATCACATACTTGAAGTCTTTCTGAACCATCGCAATCGATGCCCCATACACGACGTTCATTAAGGTCATCACGGCAATACCTGGCAACCAGAATTGTGCGCCGTTTGGCATGAGCCACAGCGCTGCCCGTAATGCACCATAGGCTCCCAGCTTCATCAACACCCCAGCGTGGAGCATCGAAACCGCTGTGGGAGCAGCCACGTGACCTGTTGGCGACCAGGTATGGAAGGGGAACATCCCCGCCAACACGGCAAACCCAACAAACACTGGCAAGAAGAAGATTTTTTGGAATTCGAGGCTGAATACCCGTTGTGAAAGCTCGACCATATTAAAGGTACCGCCCACAACGTAAATCGCCACCATCCCAATCATCAAGGCTGCTGAACCAACCATCAAGTAAATGGTAAGTTTCATCGCGCCATATTCTTTGCGCGTCGAACCCCAAATCCCGATCAGCAGGTACATTGGCAACACAGCCAATTCATAGAACACGAACATCAGGAACAAGTCCAGCGCCATAAATACGCCGTACACGCCGACCACCAGCAAGAGCAGCAGGACGAAATATTCCTTGACCCGATCTTCGATATTCCATGAGATGAATGTGCCAGTGAAAATCACCAAACCATTCAACACAAGCAAGGGCAAGCTGATCCCATCAGCGCCAACCAAATAGGCCATGCCAAGCTGCGGAACCCAATCTAGCTTTTCGACAAACTGCATCTTGGTGCCCATATAGCCCGTTGCATTGGGATCATAGGCAAAAAAGACCAGCAAGGCGATGCCAAACGAGATTGTCGCAACCACTGCCGAGATAATCCGCATGGCTTGTTTTTGCTCTTTGGGCAAAAACATAATCACCAAAGCCCCAAGTAAGGGAATCAACCAGATGAGGCTCAGGTACGGAATGCCCGCTGGCAAACTTTCGATCAAATGCATCGTTTAACTCCGTCCACGTTACAGGTTTGTAAACACCTGAGCCATCACCGTGGCTGCGTAGTTTGATAAATCCATCAGTGGCTTGGGGAAAATCCCAAACACCAACAGTACAATAATCAACGGTAGGGTTACGTTGAAGGCCCAATCACCAACTTTGATGTCTGGCAAGTTGGTCAGCTTGTGGTTAACTGGCCCGTAGAAGATCTTTTGATACATTCGGATCAGCACCAAGGCAGTCACAATCAAGCCCAACACGGCAATTGTGGTGATTACTGGCTGCGTGCCCCACGCGCCACGGAAAATAAAGAATTCACCGACGAAGCCCGCCAAACCAGGTAATCCAAGGTTGGCAAACATCGCCACGCCCATAATCCCAGCAAAAATTGGCATAACTTTACGCAAGCCACCAAATTGATCAAGCTGGTACGTGCCAGTCCGTTCGTAGAGTTCGCCCGCGAGGAAGAACAATGCGGCAGTGCTGAAACCGTGGGCAACCATCTGTGCTTGCACCCCATTCATTGCTGAGGCGCGAATATTCACGGCTAAGTCGCCAAGACTTTCGGGCGCTGCCGAAGCTACTGCCGCCAAGCCAAGCAAAACATAGCCCATGTGGTTAATCGAAGCATAGGCGATCAAACGCTTGAGGTTGGTTTGAGCCAAGCCAGCGTAGGCACCAAACAAAATGCTGGCCAAAGCCAAGATTGCCAAGGCTGGCGCGAAGAATTTGGTTTGTTGCGGGAAGAGCATAATCATAATGCGGATCATGCCATACGCACCCATCTTCGACATCACGGCTGAGACAATCATCGAGCCACTGGTTGGGGCATTTTCGTAGGTGTCAGGCTGCCAGGTGTGCAATGGCCAAACTGCCAATTTCACCGCAAAGGCCACGAAGATGCTCCAGAAGACAATTGCTGCTGGAGTACCATTGCTTGTGCCCAAAATGCTGGTCAAACCAATATCTTCGACGGCGCTGAACAACATTGATTGCAAGGTTGCGCCGCTGGTGTAGCCTGCACCCAATTTTGGCGCAAGCAAGGCTGGATCAACGGGCAAGCCCTGACCCAAACGTGAGAGCACCACCAAATCGAAGGTACCAGTTGCCAGATAGATAAATTCGAAGATCAACAACATTGCTACCGAGCCAGCCATCGTATACACGAAGAACTTGAAGGCGGCGTAGCGGCGGTTTTCACCACCCCAGTTGTTGATAATAAAGAACATTGGCACCAAGCTGAATTCCCAGAACAGGAACAACAGCAAGAAGTTGAGCGATACGAAATAGCCCAACATCGCCGATTCCAACAACAACATCAAGGCCAAATAGACGTTTTGGCGATGTTTGATGCGGAAGGCCGCCAAGATACAGACTGGCGTTAACGCTGTGGTCAAAAACACCAGCGGGAAGTTCAGGCCATCAAGGCCAACAAAATAGTCAGCGTTGAAAAATGGAACCCAGCGCACCCGATCCACTTGCTGGATCATGGCTTGATCGCCAGCGACAGAAGCGAGAGTTGGATTAAACCCACCGCTAAGCCACAAGAAGAGCGTGAGCCCGAGTGGCACCAAGCTCCACGCAAACACCCCCCAAGCAATCGTGCGGCTGTTTTCGGCTGGCTTGGGGAATACCAAGGCCAGCAACATCCCCACCAATGGCGAAAGGGCAATTAGCGTGGTGATGCTCCAATCACTGAATTTGATAAATTCGTTCAGCATTCGCTCACGCTCCTAGAAGGCATACATATAAATCAAGGCCAACAGCACCACGCCACCAAAGATGTAGGCACCGTAGTCTTGAATTTTGCCCGTGGCCGATTGACGCACACCGTCGCCCACCATAATCGTACCTTCGCCAATATCGTCGGTGACGGTATTCAACGAGAAGTCGTCGATGATGAAGTTGACGCGGCCAATAAATAGCGTTACCAAGCCAGTCAAGTTGACCACCCGATCAACCACATGGCGGTCGATCCAGTTCATGACGTGGCCTGCGCCATAGGTTAGGGCAATAAAGGTCTTGTCGTAAATCTGGTCAATGTAGAAGCGATTTTCTAATAATGTCCAGATTGGCCCCAAAGCGCCAGCCAAGGGGTCACGATCGTTGGCATTTTTGAAGGCATTGCGATAGGTCAAATAGCCTAAGCCAATCCCAACTAATGCCACCACGGTTGCAATTCCTGCCACCATCGGATCAGGGGTAGGAATATGACCACCTGGATTCACATAATCGCTAAACCAGTGAATGCCAAAGAACAAGCCTGCATTCACAAAGCCTGCGCCAACCGCAAACAAGCTCAAAATGATCAACGGAGTCGTCATCGAGCGTGGCGATTCGTGTGGATCATGCGCTTCGTGATGATGGTGATGATCGTCGTGGTCGCCATGACCGTGATCGTCGTGACCATGAGCCGCAGCGTGGGCAGCTTTACGTGGTTCGTAACCACGGAACTTGCCAAAGAACACCACCGCAATTTGGCGGGTCATATAGAACGCCGTCAAGAAGGCAGCGGCAGTCAGCACGCCATAAATCACATAGTGGTGATTGATGAAGGCATCAAGAATAATTTCATCCTTCGACCAGAATCCAGCGAAGGGGAAAATCCCAACCAAGGCCAAGTAGCCTGCCATATAGGTCAAGAAGGTTACTGGCATGAATTTGCGCAAGGTACCCATGTTGCGAATATCTTGGGCTTTATCTGGATCATGGCCAACGGTCGCTTCCATCCCGTGGATCACCGAGCCAGAGCCAAGGAACAAGAGTGCTTTGAAGAAAGCGTGGGTCAGCAAGTGGAACAAGGCTGCAACCCAAGCGCCAATCCCCAGTGCCGCCACCATGAAACCAAGCTGCGATAAGGTCGAGAAGGCCAGAATGCGCTTGATGTCATATTGCGCCACCGCAATCAGGGCTGCGAACAAGGCCGTGAATGCGCCAATAAAGGCGACCACTGGCAACACTTCGCTGACCGCAAAGATTGGGAAGGTGCGAATGACCAAGAACACCCCAGCCGCAACCATAGTCGCAGCGTGAATCAGCGCTGAAACTGGCGTTGGGCCTTCCATTGCATCGGGCAACCAAACGTGCAGCGGAAACTGCGCCGATTTGCCAACCGTGCCAAGAAACACTAAGCCCGCCATCAATGAAGCAGCGCTAATTCCAGGAATCAAACTAGTCGCAGTTTTGATGCTTTCCAAAAATTCGCCGTTGTAGATTTGGCCTGATTCGTGGCCGAAGGTCAACGAGCCAGCCTTGTTGTAGATGTACATCATCCCCAACATCATGCCCACATCACCAATCCGGGTGGTAATAAAGGCTTTTTTGGCAGCTTCGCGAGCCGAAGGCTTGAAGAACCAGAAACCAATCAACAAGAACGAACACAGACCCATCAACTCCCAGCAGATAAAGAACAGCAATAAGTTATCTGCCAGCGTCATTCCCAACATCGAAGCGGTAAATAACGCAATATAGGAGAAGAAGCGCGATTGGCGTTGGTGGCCTGCGGGGAATTCATCGTGAGCCATATAGCCCACTGAGAAGAGGTGAATACACCATGCAGCCAGCGTTACCATTGCCAACATCAGCACCGTAGCACCATCTAAGCGATAGCCAAAGTTAAAAAACCCAGAGCCATCTGGTGCCCATGCAAACGATTTAGCATAGAAATTCCCAAATGTTGGAATTGCGGTTTCCGCATGGCCACCTTCAGCGGCAGCTTCGCTAGCCGGTTCTTGGCTAGCTGCAGCAACCAATGGTGCATTAGGGAATCCTTCGCTGATCGATTGTGCCAAAACACCCCAGGCAATCACCGTAGCCAGGCCAAGCAAGACTAACGCCGTGGTATACGACGCTTTGCGCGAGCGCCCAATCGGTGGCACGAGGGTGATCAACACAAATGCTGCCAATGGCAGCAGCGGAATCAACCACGCAAGATCAAAAAACGGCATTGATCAGTCCCCTACTTCGAGACGAATTACAAAGGGTGGTCAAAGTGGTTTCCACTCTCGCCGGCCTTTGCAATGCGTCACTATCCTTTAAGTGTATCTATTTCGTCAGCGTTAATCGTCAGGCGAGCACGATAGATTGCAATCACCATTGCCAAACCAACCGCCACTTCAGCAGCGGCAACTGCGATGGTAAAAATTGCAAAGATCAAGCCCGCTGTGCCCGTTGGTTGTAGGTAGCGCCAGAAAGCGACTAAGTTAATGTTAACTGAATTCAACATCAACTCAATCCCCATCAGCATCCCCACGATGTTGCGCCGCGAGAGCGCCCCAAACAGGCCGATGCAGAACAATCCGGCAGCGAGGGTAAGCACCCACACTAATGGGACAGAACCAACCATCGTTTTCTCCTTATGCCTGTTCGGAATCGAGCAGAATAGCCGCGCCTTCAGCCTCACGCGGCATAACCGCACCTTCAGCGTCACGAGGCTCGACAATCCCACGTTTTTTCAACGCAATCTCTTCAGCCAAGGTCAGCACACGGCGGCGGCGAGTTCGTTCTTCATAGGCAATTACAATCGCCCCAATCAAAGCCATCAACAACAAAATTGAAACAACTTCAAAAGGCAAGAGGTATTCACCCATAAACGAGCGCCCAATCTCGGTAGCGGTCGCAACTTGCAAGCTAGCCGCAACCCCTTCAACCGGAGCTGGGCCAACTTGAGCCAGTTTCGAAGCTTCTTCCCAAGTTGAGCCATGCTGCCAGAGTGTTGGCACAATCACTCCGAATAGCCCCAAGGCAATCAACAGGGCTACCCACCAGCGCTCAAACACCACGCGCACACCTTCACCAGTAACTTGGCGTGTGAGCATGATAGCAAACAAAACGAGGATTGAAACAGCCCCCGCATAGACCAAAATCTGGACAACTGCTAAAAATTCAGCTTCCATCAGCAAATAGAGCGCTGCCACCCCGATAAACGAGGCAATCAGCCATAATGCTGAGTGGATGATGTTTCTGACTGTCACGACCATAATGCCCGAACCGAGCGTCAACAGGGCGATAACAATAAAAACACCTACCGCAATCGGGTTCATCAAGCTAGTCCTTCCGTATGAAGGATGGAGCAATCGCCCCATCCTTCACGCTTGCGCTTTTACGATAATCCAAGAGCAAGTTCTTCATCGGTTGTGTATAAGTGTTTCTGGACGTTGCGGTTGGTCAGGCGCATAATCAGCGCGACAGCCCCAGCATTGATCAAGAGGGTCAGCCCCACGGCAATTGCCAAACGCCCCCAATTGGTGGCATCAGCAGTGCTTGGTGCACCAAACCACTCGGTCAATTTCGGCCATTGTTGATCCCAGCGCAGCAGCGCTACCCAGAACGAGGCGCTGAGAATGTTGACCAATACCAAGGGCAGCAAGAACTTCCAAGCAAAGCCCATCAGTTGGTCAACCCGCAAACGTGGTACTGTCGCACGGATCAAGACCATGATAAAGAACAACGCGAAGGACTTGAGCAGGAAGTAGATTAATGAAAGCAAACCACCAGCAAAGCCACCCAGCGCATCAACCCCAGGCCCGTTGCCACCACCAAGGTAGAGGGTCGCGGTGATAAAACAGACGGCTAAGTTGCTCATGTAGTTTGAGAGATAGAAAACCGCAAACTTCATGCCGCTATATTCAGTCATATAGCCTGCAATAATTTCTGAGTCGGCTTCAGGAATATCGAAGGGTGTGCGTTCGCCTTCGGCTAAGCTGGCCGTGAAGAACAAGGCAAAGCCCAACAAACCCACTGGTGAGAAGACATACCAGCCCAAGCCCGCAAAGTCATTTTGCGCTTCGACAATCTTTTGCAGCGACATCGAGCCAGTCATCAATACCACGGGGATAATCGCCATAACTTGGGGAATTTCATAGCTGATCAATTGCGCAACCCCGCGCATCCCCCCCAGCAAGGCAAATTTGTTGTTGGAACCCCAACCAGCCATCATCATGCCAATGCTGTGCAAACCGCCAGTGGCGATCACAAACAATACCGCTGCGTTCAAATCGACGGGGAACATTCGGCCCCACGGAATAACCGCAAACGAAAGCACGGTTGCCCCCAGCATCACCACTGGAGCCAAAAAGTGCACAATTCTATCTGCTTCACGGGGCGTTGCATCTTCCTTGGTCATCGTTTTGATCGCTTCGGAAATTGGCTGCAACAACCCTTGAGGACCAACGCGGTTGGGGCCGCGGCGGTCTTGCATATACGAAATAGCGCGGCGTTCATACCACGTCAGGAACATCATGCCAACCGAACCGCCCACGAGAATGAGGGTTACTTTAATGATGCTGGCAATCAGAACACTCAGCCATGATGCAAAGCCTAGTTGTGTTAGTGCATCAGCCATCGATTATTCTCCTCGTTGGGCACGTTTCGCAGCGCGAATTGCCTCAAGCTTGGCACGTTTGTCTTCCGACATGTTCTGACCAATCGCGGCAACTGGGCCACTTGGCGCGGCGCTGGCTGCTGGCGTATCAACAACTGTTTCCACAATTGGCGCAGCTTCAGCGACTGGCGCAGCAGCTGCATCGCCACCACCACGCTTCGCAGCGTTGGCAGCACGAATTGAAATCAGCTTGGCAACTTTTTCTTCTGGCATGTTTTTGCCAATTGCTGCCACAGGGCCACGTGGCTTAGCGGCAGCGGCTGGCGCTGCGCCTGCTACGGGAGTTGCAGCAACGGCAACCGCAGCACCACCCTTGACCTTTTGGCCATGGTCGCGGCCAATCGCGCCTGGGCGGCGTTTGATATTGTTTTGCAACTTCTTCATGGCTTGTTCTTTGACATCCGACCACATGGTTGGCGCAATCGCTTCGTAATACGAGATTGGGCGCAACAAACGGTCGTAGTTCACATCAAGCTCTGGGTGGTTGCCGGTTGATAATTCAAAATCATGGTCCATTTTGATTGCATCAAATGGACAAACTTCGGCACAGTAGCCACACGACATACAGGTGTCATATTCCAACACAAAGTTGGCAGCGGCTGGAACTGGCTTACCAGTTGCTGGATCTTTCGCTTGGGTAATGTGAATCACCTGTGGCGGGCAGATCCGCTCACATTGGAAACATGAAGTACACAATTCATGGCCAGTTGCATCATCGTAGAGCAAAATTGGCATGTTGCGATAAGCTTCAGGCAGCACCAGCCGCTCTTCGGGATATTGCACATTGAATTGGCCTTCGGTATCGGCGCGGTCGCTGTTGGGTTTGCCAAACAAAGCTTTGCGGAATTTGCGAAACACAATTCCCAAGCCTTTGGTCATCCCCTGACCAGCCCGAAAATCCGCGTCATTGCGTTCAACAACAAACACGTCTTCAGTTGCTAAGTGGCTCAACGTCATCGGTCTACCTCGCCCATCACGATATCGATACTACCCAAGATAACCACAACGTCGGCAATCGAGTAGCCTTTGCACATATCAGCCAGCGATGAAAGGTTGATAAACGATGGAGCACGTACTTTATAGCGATACGCGCTACCTGAGCCATCGCTCACAAGGTAGAAACCAAGTTCGCCTTTGGGCGATTCAACCCGCGCATAGGCTTCGCCAGCAGGAGCTTTGAGGCTTTGTTGCTTGACTTTGGGGTTGATAAAGCCACCAGTTGCGTCGGGCAATTGTTCGAGCGCTTGCTCCAAAATTTTGTACGATTCGCGCATTTCGGCGATCCGTACCAAGAAGCGGTCGTACACATCGCCAACTGTACCAACTGGTACTTTAAATTTGAAGCGATCATAAACGGCGTAGGGTTCGGCTTTGCGAATATCATAAGCAACGCCCGAACCACGCAGCACTGGGCCAGTCACGCTATAGGCCAGCGCCAACTCTTTGGGCAACACGCCGATATTACGGGCACGAGCCAAAAGAATTTCACTGTTGAGCAACAAGCCTTCAAAATCGTCGAAGTAGTGCGGTAAACCCTGCATCAACTTCTTCAATTCGGTGATGAACCAATCGTCGATATCGCGTACCACCCCACCAAAGCGGCAGTAGTTACACATCATACGAGCACCCGACACATACTCAAACATGTCGAGAATTTTTTCCCGTTCGCGCATACCCCAGAGCAATGCCGTTTGCCACGCGCCCATGTCGCCGAGCATAAAGCCCATTGCGGTAGCGTGGTTCAAAATTCGCGAAAGCTCATCCATAATCACACGAATGTATTGGGCACGTTCAGGCACTTCAACGCCGGCAAGCGTCTCGACAGCCCGGGCATAGGCATGATTGTTGACCATCGAATTAAAGTAATCGAGGCGGTCGGTGAAGGGCATATTTTGCAAATAGGTATTGACTTCACCAAGCTGCTCGTGATTACGATGCAAATAGCCAAACACTGGTTTAAGGTCAACCAAGGTTTCGCCATCGACAGTCACCAACATCCGAAACACACCGTGAGTCGAAGGGTGCTGAGGACCAATATTAATTTGCAGTTCTTCAGTCTTTAGCATTGACTATTCTCCCGTGACGTGAGTATATTTATCGCCCGTCTTGGGGAAGTCTTTCCGCATTGGAAAGCCCTTAAACTCATCCCACATATAGATCCGTGCCAGATTTGGATGGCCAGGGAACACCACGCCATACATATCGTAGGCTTCGCGTTCTTGCAAATCGGCACCAGGCCAGGTGGGCGTTAGCGATGGAACAATACACTCTTCTGGGCTACGACCAATCCGCACCCGCACCCGTAGGTCGGGGCCACCCTCAGCAGCGTTATAGAATTGATAGACAACTTCGATTAACCCTTGTTTGAGGTAATCGACCGCTGTGATGTTAGAAAGCAAATCGTAGCCAAATTTATCACGGATGAAGTGGGCAACTTCGACAAGTGCCTCAGCCTTAACCACTGCATCAAAATCGAGCAATACGGTTTGGCCTTCGCCATGAGCTTCGGGTTGGTCGGTTGCTTGGGTATCCCAACGGGTATCTAGGGCGTTGGGCATTTCGGTTTGCAGGATCGAGCGCAGTTCGCCTCTAGCCAGCAATGCCATGGGCTACCTCCTCGATCGTTACCGTGCCAGCCCGCAACATTGGCTTGGGCTGATTGCCTTCCAAGGCTTTAGTTGATGCATCGCGTTCGCCTTTGCCACCCAAGGCTGGGCTAACAAATGGCGGCATTTTGGGCGTGCCACCCACGGGGTCAGCCGTCCCAGGAATTCCAGGCACTTCCAAGCCTTCAGCGCCAAAAATTGGCACTGGAAACTCGTTGACCACGCCTTCATCATCGCCATACCAACGCACTTGTTGCAAGGATTGCACATCAATTTGCGCTTGCAAGGTCATCAAGGCATGCAACAACGCTTCAGGGCGAGGTGGGCAACCTGGAATATACACATCAACCGGAACATATAAATCAACGCCGCGCACCACATTGTAACCATCGCGGAAGGGGCCACCAGAGGTTGCACAAGCTCCCATCGAAATTACATAGCGTGGCTCAGGCATTTGGTTAAACAAACGAACAACCTGTGGAACCATTTTCTTGGTCACAGTCCCAGCAACGATCATCACGTCAGCTTGGCGGGGCGAGGCGCGAAAGAGTTCCGAGCCAAAGCGCGAAATATCATAACGCGAAGCAGCTGCGGCAATCATCTCAATCGCGCAGCAAGCTAACCCGAACTGCATCGGCCACACCGAAGAGCGGCGACCCCAGTTGTACAGCTTATTGATGGTCGTAAACAGCACCCCCTGCTGCTCAAGATCCATTTGCGTTTGTAGATCAGACATACGCCCTCCGGGCAAAATGGTGAATTGAATTAGGCCAAGGCCCAGCGCAGCCGCGCCGCCTCCGCGCCGTCACTCCCCTATTCGTCGCTTAAATCCACTCAAGTGCGCCTTTTTTCCAGGCATACACCAAACCGATGGTCAGAATTGCTAAAAAGACCACCATTTCAAAGAGGGCAAACAAGCCCAGTTGCCCATAAGCCACTGCCCATGGATACAAAAAGACCGTTTCGATATCGAAAATCACAAAGGCCAAAGCATACAAGTAGTATTGAACTTTGAATTGGACCCAGATATCGCCAATCGCCTCCAAACCACACTCGTAGGTCGAAAGCTTGACTGGTGTGGGTCGGTTGGGCCGTAAAAAGGCCGACAGCACCAGCGGCAAGAGCGGAAAGGTGATCGCGGCAAGCGCGAAGATCCCGATAAACGCATAGTTTGTAAGCATAGGTCGGTCTCCTAGTGATGCCTGTTACAAACACACAAAGAGCGAGACGGGTAAGCCCCAGTACTCGCTGTACATAATTGCACTAACACCGTGCAGCCATTGCGAAGTATATCACAGGCAGATTAAACTGACAAATAACTTTTAACCCTCAAGAGGTGGTTTTTAGCCCTTTATAATCAGCTATTTTGAAAATATAAAATTATGTCAAGTTCTCATCTGAGGTGATGCCAAACGCTGTAACTGCGGGTTTTAGAGGCTAAAAAAGGGGCAGCAGCATCAAGCTATTGTCAATGCTGCTGATCAGGGTTAACGTGAAAGTTTGAGCTCGATCCGCCCAATCCGAATGATGTCGCCATAGACAATTGGGGTTGGATCAGCGACTTCAATATCATTAATAAAGGTGCCGTTGGTTGAGCGCTGATCTTCGAGCCACCAGCTATCACCACGCCACTCCAATAGCGCATGCTCCGAGGATAAAAATGAGTCGTTCAGGGCCACATCGCTATCTGGCCGCCGCCCAATCATATTGACCGCGCCAAGCTCAAAGGCATAGCCACGCTGCAAACCAGTATCGCCACTCGACATGACAATCAGTTTGCCATATAAATTTTGCGCCGCTCCCGCCAGCACGCCCGCACCACCAGTTCCTGTGCCAACTACCTGCAATTCGCGCCGAATAACCCGCACTACCTGATACAAAAAGAAGTACAAGAAAAAGATCACGCTAATTCGTAAGAGCAAGATTACAAAATCAAGCGTAGCACTGGTGATGCTCTGACCCATTTAGGCCTCCTCAAAACGCAATTCCAAGCCGCCGAGCGACACAATATCGCCGTTGCGCAGTTCCCGTTCTTGCACCGGATCACCATTAACAAAGGTTCCGTTGGTCGAACGCACATCGCTGACCCAAAAACGTCGCGCCCGATAGCGCAGTTGGGCATGCTCGCGCGAAACCCGACTATCTTCTAAAATCAAGTCGTTGTTCAGGCCACGACCCAAATTGGTCACCGATTTTTTAACTGGAATCCGGTGTTCGCCTTGGTCAGTATACAAGATTAAGTTGGCTTTTGGCGTAGCTGGTTGGCCATTCATTGCCGCACCATTTGGCCCGATCATTTGGGTATTGCCGCCCAAGTGCGCTGGCGCTTCGCTGATTTGACCATCGATCATAATTGAGCGCTGCTTAACCGCCGGATCAGCCACCAACTCCACATTTGGATGGTTGATCATGGTAAAACCACGCTCACGGGCTAGCTCAGCCAAATAACGCGCCATCTCATGCTGCAAATTGGTTTTAACTGGCTCAAACGCCTTATAATCATCGGGATGCAAGTGCGCTTTATAGGCATTCGGCACCAAAATCCGATCCATACTAATCGTTTGTTGGCTTTCCATGGCCCGCTCAAGGCGCTTGCCAATTTCGGCTGGCTGAATTGGGCTGCGGAACAAGCGTGCCACATTGCCCTCAACCATTCCTTCCATAAATTGTTCAAAGCGTGATAATGCACTCATCGCTATTCCTCCGTGCGCAGGAGTTGACTAAGCAGCAATCTGCGATAGATCAACCAAGAATTGTTCAATCGCCGCATCGCCGCGTAGATGAAAAACCAGTTTAGTCGCTTTAGCCTCAGCTAGGCGTTTCAACACCTTTGGTCGTCGAGCCTTTGGGTAATTCCAAACAAAGTCAAAGGCAACAGAATCAAGTTTTTCAGGGCAATCTGGCGCTAAATCAGGCCGCGAACGCCCATGATACATAACTCGGCGTTTGACTACTCGCCATAAACACAATAAGCGTGGCTGATCAACAAAAATAATAGTATCGGCATAAGGCCAACGTTCATCGAGCGTTGCTGAATAATTGCCATCCATAATCCATTCCGACGCTTGCACCAATTCGCGTTGTTGCGCTCGCCATGTCTCGCGATCTGGCTCAACCCAATTTGGTCGCCAAAAATGGCTATCGAGATGAATCACTGGCAAATTCAAAACTGCCCCAAGCCGCTTGGCCAGCGTACTTTTGCCCGAACCCATAGAGCCAAAGATCAAAACCCGTCGAATCGCTTTCACTTAGCTGGCTCCTTGACCGCCGCCCCCAAATATGAAGGTTCTAGGCTGGTCAAATCGTCGCGTTCGCCCGCTTGCAGCCGATTCCAAGCGATCTCGGCCAAAAAACCAGCGCGGCGCAAACCAACCGCTGGCGATGGAATCACGACCCCAGCCCCTCGCGCTTCGTTAATTGATAACGCTAAACGAGGGTCAACATCACCGCAAACTAAAGCCAATTCAGGAATTGCCGCCAACAATTCTTCGCGCGAAACATTGCGTTCAACCCCGATTCGCGTCCAAGCTCGGCGTAAGCGATATTCAGCCATGGCATAACGATCGCGGCCAAGTTTGATCACCGCAACCACGCTGCGCCCGATCCGCTGATGAGGATAGGCCAAGGTTTCAAGGCTGCTAATGCCAAGCAACGGCAAATCGTGGGCCAAAGCTAGGCCTTTGGCACTGCTCATGCCAACTCGAATGCCGCTCCACGAGCCAGGCCCAACCGAAACTGCAACCCCAGTTAATTCAGCTGGGGTCAAATCAAGGTTGCTGAGTAATTGCTGCGCCATTGGCAGCAATTGGCTGGAATGGCCGCGCCCAGCAAACCAATTGGCTTCAGCGCGTAATCCAGCGGCATCGTACACGGCAACCCCAGCGGTGTCGGTGGCAGTATCAAAGGCAAGTAACATAACAATCTCAATCTAACAACACAGGCAGAAGGCCCAATTATTTACCACGTAAGCGCTGGATCAATTGCTTATAGCGCTCGCCATGCGGCTTGAGTCGCATCATCCGTTTGGTTTCGGCTAAGTGATCGATCCGAATTTCCAGATATTCACTGGGCAACGAATCGGCGACCCGTTCAGCCCATTCGATCACACAAATAGCGCTATCGTCCCACAATTCTTCCAAACCAATCGAATCGAAATCCTTGGCATTGCCCTCAAGTCGATACAAATCGATATGGTGAATACGGGTACGACCATGGGTTTTATCGGCAGTATAGTTATTGACTAAAACAAAAGTTGGGCTGGTAACGTCTGCTTCAGGGATACCAAATGCGCTGGCAATGCCCTTGGTGAGGTGGGTTTTGCCCACGCCAAACGTCCCAAACAACAGCACTAAATCGCCAGCGGTTAAGGCTGCGCCGATCTGCTGACCAATTCGCACCGTGTGGGCTGGCCCATGGCTAACCACATCGATGCTATCAGGCTCTAAAATGGCAGGAATACGTGCTTTCATAGGCTCAATTGTAGCATATGCTGGCTGAAAACGGGCATCATCCCAATTGCCATGGTTGCTATGCTCTACGCTACTTGTCAAGCCGATCAACGCCGCTTTAGCATAGCGCCTAAATTAGCAAACACCGATGATATTTCGCTGAAATCATTATGTTCAGACAATCTTCTAACATTGGCCTACTATGTTTTTAACAAGGCTCTGCTATGCTAACTGCAACGACAACTGAATAGGGAGGTTTCGCACAGATGAATTTGAATATTTACACCGAAAAATCACGCGCAGCTATTTTTGATGCCCAAAGCATCGCTTCTCGCAACGGCCAAAGCGAAATCACACCAGAACACGTTCTTGTGGCCTTGCTCGAACAAACTGATGGCGTGGTTCCGCAAATTATCACCAAAATGGATCGCGATCCGCAGGCCTTGGTCGCTGCGGTTAATGATGAAATTCGCCGTTTGCCACGAGTTAGCGGCACGCAAATGCAGCCTGGCATTGGCCAACGCTTAGATCAAGTATCGCAAACTGCTGAAAATGAAGCCAAAGGCATGGGCGATGAGTATGTTTCCACCGAACATCTCTTGCTTGGCTTGGCCAGCGAACGCGCCAAAGGCCCATCGCAACGCTTGCTGACCTCGTTTGGCATTACCAAAGATGCGATTCTCAAAACATTAACTGCTATCCGTGGCAATCAACGGGTCACCGACCAAAATCCTGAGGGCAAATATCAAGCGCTCGAAAAATATGGCCGCGATTTAACAACGCTGGCCCAACGCGGCAAGCTTGATCCAGTCATTGGCCGCGATGAAGAAATTCGCCGCACGATTCAGGTGCTTTCACGCCGTACCAAAAATAATCCAGTCTTAATTGGTGAGCCAGGTGTTGGTAAAACCGCGATCGTCGAGGGCTTAGCAGCACGGATTGTGCGCGGCGATGTGCCCGAAGCGCTGCGTAACAAACGTTTGATCGCACTCGATTTGGGAGCGCTGGTTGCAGGCGCAAAATTTCGCGGCGAGTTTGAAGAACGGCTCAAAGCTGTGCTCAGCGAAGTAACCTCGGCTGATGGTCGGGTAATTTTGTTTATCGATGAGTTACATACCGTAGTTGGGGCTGGCGCTGCCGAAGGCTCGATGGATGCCTCGAATATGCTCAAGCCCGCTTTGGCTCGCGGTGAACTGCACACCATCGGGGCAACCACGCTTGATGAATATCGCAAATATATTGAAAAAGACCCAGCATTGGAGCGCCGTTTCCAACCGGTTTTGGTCGGCGAACCAAGTGTCGAAGATACCATCTCGATTTTGCGCGGCTTGAAAGAACGCTACGAAACCCATCATAACGTGCGAATTACCGATGCAGCGATTGTCGCCGCCGCAACCTTATCCAATCGTTATATCGCTGATCGCTTCTTGCCCGACAAGGCGATTGACTTGATCGACGAAGCTGCTGCCAAACTACGCATGGAAATCACCAGCGATCCGGTTGAACTTGATGAGATCAAGCGCAAACGCATGCAATGGGAAATCGAGCGCGAAGCCTTGAAACGCGAGAAAGATCCTGCATCCAAGGAGCGCTTAGAGCGGCTCGAACGTGATTTGGCCAACTTGCGCGAACAACAAGCGGTGCTTGATACCAAACTTTCCAGCGAGCGCGGTGCAATCAATGCCATCGCTCAACTAAAGGAAAAAATCGATCAAACTAAGGTGCAAATTGAGCAAGCCCAGCGCCAATATGATTACAACCGGGCTGCCGAGCTGCAATATGGCACGCTCAACAGCTTAGAGCAACAGCTCGGCGAGGCCGAAGCCAAAGTTCGTGATATGCAAGAACATGGCATGTTGCTCAACGAAGAAGTCTCCGAAGAAGATATTGCTCAAGTTGTCGCCAAATGGACGGGCATTCCGGTTTCCAAGCTATTGGAAGGCGAATTGCAGAAACTGGTCAAGATGGAAGAACGCTTGCATGCCCGCGTGATCGGCCAACACGAAGCGGTCAAAGCCGTTTCCGATGCAGTGCGACGTTCACGGGCCGGCTTGCAAGATCCCAATCGTCCACTAGGCTCGTTCTTATTCCTTGGGCCAACTGGGGTTGGTAAAACCGAGTTGGCACGGGCATTGGCTGAATTTCTGTTCGATGACGAAGCAGCGATGGTGCGGATCGATATGTCGGAATATATGGAGCGTCATGCCGTGGCACGGCTGATTGGCGCACCTCCAGGTTACGTTGGCTACGAAGAAGGCGGCCAATTAACTGAGGCCGTGCGCCGTCGCCCCTATAGCGTGGTGCTGTTCGACGAAATTGAAAAAGCCCATCCCGATGTGTTCAACACGCTGTTGCAATTGCTCGATGATGGTCGCCTGACCGATGGCCAAGGTCGGTTGGTCGATTTCACCAATACCGTGGTGATTATGACCTCGAACATCGGCAGCAATCGGATTCAAAGTTTGGTTGATGATGAAGAAGCGATGCGCGAAGCCGTGCTAGAAGAACTGCACGACGAGCTACGGCCTGAATTCCTTAACCGGATTGATGATGTGATTATCTTCAAGCCCTTGACCCAAGCTGAAATCAAACATATCGTCGATATTCAGGTTGATCGGCTGAGCAAACGCTTGAGCGAACGTAAACTTAAATTGGTGTTGAACGAAGCAGCTCGTCAGCACTTAGCTCAAGTTGGTTATGACCCAGTGTTCGGCGCACGGCCACTCAAACGCGCCATCCAGAGCGAATTACTCAATCCATTGGCTTTGGAAGTGCTCAAAGGTAAATTCCCAGGTGGCACAACCGTCAATGTTGATGTTGAAAATGGTAAACTCAGTTTCGACTAAGTGCTAGCAATCGCAGCCCTCATCAGTAGCTTGATGGGGGCTTTTGTTGGTGCGAAAAATGCCCTATACTAGCTCCATTCAGCCAATTGTCGATGGAGCAGTGTATGCCCTTTCGTCGTCCACGTCGCGGGCGGATCAGCCCAATTCGACGTAAACAAGGAGTTTCTGTGGCCGAAACAAGCGTAGAAAAAATTACAGCCGCCGCCAATGGCTTGCTGATGATGAGCGAAACCGATGCCCCCTTCACGCCGTTTGCTTGGGATGCTGCCACCCCATTCAGCCCCGAAGCCCTCGCCAATGGCCAGCCCATCCAAACCATTAGCCTTGAGCAATTCTTGGGCAACGCCACAACCGTGCAAGATTGGCATGGCGAGGCTGAAAAAGCTACAGTTAGCCAATTTCAGCAGTTGGTCGAAGTGCTCAAGGCCGAATTAACCGACATCCAAGTTTATCGTGTGGGCGAGATTAACATCGATGCCTATATTGTGGGCAAGGATAGCGCAGGCAATTTGGTTGGTTTAAAAACTCAGTTGGTCGAAACCTAGACCAAAAACCATTGCACCAAAAATGGTTTACAACGCCGCCGCAGCCGATCGCGCAAATTGTAGAGATCATTGGCCTGCAAGCCGAGCTGTTTCGCCAAAGCTGTAATGTTGTTATCCTCGCACAACAAGGCATACCAATATTGCTGGGCAATTGGATACAGCGGATCATCAACCATCGCGTGAACTTCAGCCGCCATGTGCCGTTGAAGTTCACAGCGCTCAACATGCTCATCGGGGGAAAGATCGGGCGAAGCAATCGTGTCGCCTAATTCACGTTGATGATCGCGCCCGTGGCTTTGGCTAAGATAATAGGTTTGATCTTGGGGCTTGGGCGTATAAACATTGCTACTTTCGTGGATTCTGCGTCCACCACTACCACCATGTTTTTTAGCATCCTTGGCTCGCCACCAATGAATAATCGCCCGATCAGCGATGGTGTGAATATAGCTACGCAAACGAGCTTCAAAGCGAAATTGAGGCAGCGAACGTTTGACATTTTCGTAGGCTACTAAATCTGGTGAATGCTCACACAATTGCGAGCCATTGCCCAGCGAAAAGCGCTTGCAACGATACCAGCTCAAAATCTCATCCATAATCGAGACCCAAATCAGTTCATGACTAGGATGTTGTGGATCGCAGGCGGCGGCGACCGTGGCATAATCGTGATAGACATTGACCACCACATCAGCAAATTTGGCAGGGTTGGGGATTGGGTTGCGTTGCAAGATTGCACAACTGCGCTGGCAAAGAAGCTGGCATCCCGCCCCATCCAAATTCCAGCACTGTTGTTGATTCAAATCAGCTACTATATCAGTTAAGTCGTCGGGCTTAGTCATATGCTGCCTCATTCTAAACATAATTCAATTACTACAATCGGCTGCACTGCATAACAAATGGTAATGCTAGGATGATTTGCAGAACATGGCGGCACACGCGAATTATTCTCTCGTAAAATTGGGATAGCGTAGGCTCCTTATTTCAATCATTTTAATAAGCCAGCAGACAATTGGTGAACAAAATGACGGTAACAATTGATAACAGTTGTTGGGGATAGCGCTATTAAAGCACGATCTATTTATATATCACAACAGTTCTTAAGGACTTATTGTGGATAGGACTAAGTGCTAGGCATGGCCTATATCCAACCAGCTTTGTCAAACTGAAAACGAGGACTAGAGCGAATTAGGCTAAATGAACCCTTAAAAAGTGTTAGAAAGCCACGTTGACCAAACCCTTAGCAACCACTCAAGCCCATTTCAAGAAAGCAAACCTATGCCAGAGCAACCAATCGTCCCATGGAAAGTGCGTGCTTGGCACTGGATCAAGCAATGGTGGCAAGATATTGTCCATGGCGCTGATCCATTTGCGACGCTCACGGCAATTTTGGCCTTGTTTACGGCATTAATTGGGGTTATGGGCGCAGTTAATTTGGATTATGGTGGTGCACCAACCGCAGTTATTTTGCTGGATTTTGGAGTTACGCTCTGTTTGGGCGGCTTAGCCTGGTGGATGTTTCGCCAACCCAATGCGCTTTGGCCACGCTGGATTGTAGTTGCGGTGCTCACGCTGGCCTGTTTTTATGTGCTGGCGACGATTCCCTCGGATGCGGCGGTAGTGGTCTTGACGATGTTGCCAATTTTGATGGCGATGTTAGCGAGTCGGCGTTGGTGGCCAATCGCCTTTTATCCGCTCTCAGTCACGATTGTTGCGTCAATTCATGCTGGCGGTTGGCGCGTGTTTACGCCAGCAATCATCGCATTCAACATTTTGGAGTTTTTGATGCTCTGGGGGGTCACGTCGCAGGCAGTCCAATTTGCCAAAGCGCGGGTCAAAACCGAAGCTCAACTGAGCAAAGAGCAGCAAGTTCGCCAATTTATGCGCTTTTTTCAGCACGAATTGCGCTCCTACAGCAATAGCCTTGATGTGCTGTTGCCAATGCTCAATCAGCATCTTGCCGAACAAACAGTGATCGATCACAACGCGATTCACCCGCAAGAGTTGGTGCGCGTATTACAAACCACCGCCGATTCAATTCGCCAACTAACCACCGAATTGTTGGTGCTCACCCGCGAAGGCCAATTACTGCCGCAGCAACGAATGCCCATCCAATTATTGCCGCTGCTGCAAACTGAACAAGCTGAATGTCAAAGCGAAATGCAACGCCATGGCTTGAATTCGACGATTCAGATCGATTGCCCCGCTGATTGTATTGTGGTTGGCGATGCACTTTTTTTGCGCTTGGCGATTCATACGATTTTGCAAAACGCAATTGAGGCGTTGTTACGCTACCCTGGCGAAGGTCAAATCTTCATTCAGGTTGAACAAACGCCTCAATCAACACAGATTGTGATCTACGATACGGGCAAGGGCTTTCCTGCCGATTTGCTTGATCATTTAAATCAGGCTCAATCATTAAACCAAGCCTTGGGCTGGACGACTAAAATGGGTGGCAGTGGCTTAGGTATGCCCTTGATTCGCCATGTGGCGCTCTTGCATGGTGGCACTGCCCAGTTTAGCAATCGGCCAGAGGGCGGTGCACAAATTAAGCTCAATTTGCCGCAGGTTTAGCGATCGTCAAACGAAATAGCAATGGTGCACCAAAAGTCGTCCATACACCAATGATCAAATAACGGATACCATCAGCAATCAGCGTTTCGGGCAAAACGCTTTTGAGCAGCGCCCGCAACACAAATACAATGCTAATGCCCAGCCCAATTTTGATCAATTGCCGCCACCAAATCGTTTGCACCTGAAATTGAGCGTAGCGTTGTTGCAAACCCAACGTGCCCAACGAACCAGCCAAAAAGCCAAGCATCTTAACTCGATCAGCACCAGGATCGACCAATAAGCCAATTAAACTGATCGCGGCAAGCGCTAAGGCCAAGCCTTCTTGCTGTTTGCTTGGCAAATTGCTGATAATTGGCGTGAGATAGATACTGGCAACCACAATTAAACTGCCAAAAAACCAACCACCAAGGATATCAATCGGCCAATGCACACCCAAATAGAGCCGCGAAAAGCTAACCAGCAAAATCATAATGCCAGCCATGGCCCAAGCCCAGCGCTGGCGCAGCCACAATCCAACAAACGCCCAAAAAACCAAAGTATGTTGGGCATGGCCGCTGGGAAACGAAGGACTCCACGAGCCATCATCTTCGAGCGCGGTAGCTTTAGCGCCTTCACTCAATACAAATCGCTCAGGATGGGCAGCGGCAGGTCGAGCAGTATCAAACCAATCTTTCAGCCAAGCATTGGTATAAAACGAGCCAAGCAACATCACCAACAATCGAACGCCTAAGTTGATTCCAACACACCAAAAAATCAGCGGCCCAAGCAGCAGGTAAAAATCCTCGCCGCCAATATTGGTAATCCACAAAAACAGCCGATCAAGCACTGGGTTATGCCATTGCTGCAAACGTTCAAGCAAATCGAATTGCATCGCCAACCTCACTAAGATGATTGGCGCAATTATACGTTAATCAAAAACGGCTCCTTGGCAGCAACCAAGGAGCCGAAGCACTGGACGAATAAATGAGTTTAGCGACGTGGGCGAGCCAAGGTTGGGGTGATTTTCACACCGCGAATTTGGGTTCGACCAAGGGCAGCCAACACGCGGTTTGCAGCATCATCTGGCACATCAACAAAGGTGAAGTTATCGAAAATGTCGATTGCGCCGATTGCGCGGCCTGGCAAGCCTGATTCGTTGGCAATTGCGCCAACAATATCAGCTGGGCGCACACCTTGTTCGCGACCAATATCTACAAACAAACGGGTCATGCCTTCTTCGCGGAACGAGCGGCCACCGTTGTTGCGATCACCACCGCGTGGCCCACGGGCAGCACGATCGCCACCGCGATCGCCACCACGTTCACCAGCGCGACCATTATCGCGGCGATCGCCACGGCGACCATTATCGCGACTATCGCGGCGATCACCACGGCGAGCATCGAAGTTGGCTTCGTCTTCAACCATTTCTAAAGGATCTTCGGCGGTCAAATCTGGTTCGCCAAGCATCATCTTGAAGGCAGCAGCAGCCAAATCGGTTGGTGAATATTGTTCGGCCAATTCTTCAGCCAAGACCAAATATTGCTCCAAACCACCTTGTTCGTTGTGTTGCTCGATCAATTCACGCAAGTTATCTTTGAATGCTTCGCGGCGGCGGGCAACCACATCGGCAATTGTTGGCAAGCGCAAGCGCTGAATTGGAGCACCAGTCATGCGTTCGATCGTGCGCAGTTGGCGGCGTTCGCGTGGAGTTACCAAGGTTACGGCAACACCCGAACGGCCAGCCCGACCAGTTCGGCCAATCCGGTGAACATAGGCCTCAGGATCAAGCGGAATATCATAGTTGATCACGTGGCTGACATGTTCAATATCCAAACCACGGGCAGCAACATCGGTTGCAACCAAGATTTCCACTTGTTCTTCGCGGAAGCGCTTCATCACGCGATCGCGCATAGCTTGGCTCAAATCGCCGTGCAGCAATTCAGCGCCATAGCCACGAGCCAACAATTTTTCACCAAGCTCATCGACCATGGCCTTGGTGCGGCAGAAAATAATCGCCGAGGTTGGCATTTCAAGGTCAAGAATCCGTGTGAGCACTTCAAATTTATCGCGTGCGCCAATTTCATAATAGACTTGACGAATTTGCGGCACAGTCAATTGTTCGCGTTCGATCGTCACCATTTGGGGTGATTTCAAGTATTTGCGAGCCAAACGCGCGATTTCATCGGGCATGGTAGCTGAATATAAAGCGGTTTGGCGATCCTTGGGAGCGCGTTCCAAAATATATTCAATATCATCAACAAAGCCCATGTTGAGCATTTCGTCGGCTTCGTCGAGCACCACGGTGCGCACGGTCGAAAGATCAAGCGTGCCACGTTCCATGTGGTCCATCAAACGGCCAGGCGTGCCAATGACGATATTGACCCCACGCTTCAAAGCGCGAAGTTGGCGATCAATTGGTTGACCACCATAGACTGGCAAGGCACGAATATTCAAATATTTGCCATACGCTGAAATAGCATCCGAGACTTGGACGGCTAATTCGCGCGTTGGGGTCAAGATCAAGGCTTGCACACCCATGGCTTTGGGATCAATCCGTTCGATCGTTGGCAACGAAAAAGCAGCGGTTTTGCCGGTACCTGTTTGCGCTTGGGCGATAATATCATTGCCACTGAGCATCAAACCAATACTTTGGGCCTGGATTGGAGTTGGTTCTTCATAGCCAAGTTCAGTAATTGCCCGCAACGTCGCTTCGCCTAGCCCAAGTTCCGTAAACGTAGTCATTAAAACGAGTATCCTTTCGGTGAATGTAGGGTTAACAGCCCGTTGCTGTTACCGTCCCGCAGCGTGCGGAGTCGCCCTAACCCCCCGAATGGCAAGCAAGCGACGCGCACGACACAAAAAACGCGGGGGCTACACCGCCCGCGTTTTCGTTCTCTGCTTAGCGTTAGATCCGATTATAGCATGATTTTTTGATTATGCCAAAACGCAGATAGGTGCATCTTCTTAATTTTTGATTGCGCTGGCTCAGTTCAAATATTGTTCAATTTGCTGAAGCCAGGGGGTTTGAATTGCCTGATTGGCAGCTTGTTTGAGCAACATTTGGCCATCGGGCTTGGCTTGTTGCCAACGGGCAAGCGCATATAAATAGGCCAATTGAGGATCATCAGGGCTCGTTTGATAGAGCGGCGAAATCAAGTCTTCAGCTTCAGCCGCCAACGAGCATTGCAACGCAGTATTGGCGACAACCCGCCGTGCCAACCCATCCACTGGCGTATTCAGCGCTTGGCGGGCATACTGCAAGCCACTGCTACAGCGGCGCAAGGGTGTATTGATATAAAAATTAGCAGCCTCTAGGGCCAGACTACCACTTAATGGGCCAGTCGCAATCGCTTGATTATAGGCAGCGACAGTGCCATTAAAATCGCCTTGGCTTAGGCTGATCGTCGCCGCAACTAAATAATTTTCGCTACTAGCTGGCTCCAAATTAACCGCTTGTTGCAAGGCAGCAAGTGCCAAATCGAGCTGTTGGCTGCTAGCGGCAATTTTGGCTTGGGTGCGCGGCAGGGTCGCAACATTTGGCCATTGCGCTTGGGCCGTGGCGATTAATGTTAAAGCCGTGGCACTATCGCCAGCACTCCAATGCAACAAGGCGCGTTGGTTAGCGGCAAAACTCGCCATTTGATCACTGGCAGGAATTTGGCTAAGCAACAGATCGGCGGCTTGCCACAAACCCTGTTCACTCCATAAACTGGCCACCCCAAGCATCCGTTGGGTTGGATCTTGGGGCACAAGTTGCTGCATCCGTTGAATTCGTTGTTGCCACTGCCATGGATTCGCCAAGCGTGGGCCGTTGGTTTGCGGTTGAATTTGGGCTAAAAATTGTTGCGCAAGGTTTGGATCATTGGGCAATGCCAACTCAACGCTGCGCAGCCAAGCCCAATTCTGCCAAGGCTGGGGCAAGGCTTGAGCCTGATTTAATTGATTGGTCGCACTAATCAAATCGCCCACACGCAGCGCTAATTCAGCCCGTAGCAAGTGGCTCCATGGATCAGATTCTAAAGTACGGATTGTTGTTTGAACCGCAGCTTGATCGCCACGTTGCAAGCCAGCCCAGCCATAGAATTGCCAAGCTTGTTGGTGTTGTTCAACATTCAGAGGTTGGCGAAATACCTCGATTAATTGATAATCAGCCGCTTGCCACTCGCCACGGGTCAAATACAATTCAGTCAAGGCTAATTGATTGGGCACACTTGGCCGGGTTTGGTTTAATTGTTGATATAAGCGAGTTGCTTGATGCCAGTTGCCAGCTAAACGCGCTTGAGCCGCTTGCCGCGCCAAACTTGGTGGCTGCCGAATAAGCCATACCAACCCAATAATAATGATTAAACTGGCTCCAAGCCAACGCCAAATCCGTGCCACACGAGCCTCCCCAACCAGATTTAGGCCTATTATCCACGATTTTAATAAAGAGGCTAGGAGCTAGGGGTCAGGGATCAGAAGTTTTGATCTACGACAAGCACGAAGAGCGTAGAAACCGCGAAGAACACGAAGGCTGATCTTGCTATAGCCCACATCCAAGAGCCTAAGCCTAATTCCTGAAGCCTAGTGCCTGATCTCTGACCCCTAGCAATCAATGCTAAAAAATCGTTATAATAACACAATTGTTCGATAATCAGTCGCAAGAACGACCATAAATAAGCATAAGCACAGTATAATTAATGATGTGATTTAGGAGGTCGTATGCCACCATTAAAAGTCCATGCACCCTACGAACCGCGTGGCGATCAACCACAGGCGATTGCCCAATTAGTCAATGGATTAAATAGCGGGCTTGTCCACCAAACCTTATTGGGGGCAACAGGGACTGGCAAAACTCATACAATTGCGCGGGTAATTGAGCAAGTTCAACGGCCTACCTTGGTGATGGCGCACAACAAAACCCTCGCAGCGCAGTTGTATGCTGAGTTCAAAGAATTTTTTCCTGAGAATGCCGTAGGCTATTTTGTCTCCTACTACGATGCCTATACCCCCGAAGCCTACGTGCCATCGAAGGATTTGTATATTGAAAAAGAAGCGCAAATCAACGAAGAAATCGATCGTTTGCGCCACGAAGCAACCCAAGCGCTGTTTACCCGCAGCGATGTGATTATCGTGGCCTCGGTTTCGGCGATCTACGGGCTTGGCTCGCCAACTGATTACGGGCAAGTTGCGCTCAAGCTTAAAACTGGCGAGATTCGTAATCGCGATAAAGTGCTGCGAACGCTGATCGATCTGCAATTTGAGCGCAACGATCTTGATTTTCACCGTGGCACTTTCCGCGTGCGTGGCGATACGCTCGAAATCTTTCCGGCCAATGCTGAAAGCGCCTTTCGGATCGAGATGTGGGGCGATGAAATTGAGCGCATGGTCGAGGTTGATCCCTTGACGGGCGAGATTTTGACCCAAAAAGAGCAAATCGAAGTCTTTCCAGCCAAGCACTTTATTCCCAACGCCGACAAAATGCAGGCAGCAATTGGCGATATTCGGCTTGAGCTTGAGCAGCAATTAGCTCATCTCGAAGGCGAAGGCAAAGTGCTTGAAGCGGCACGGCTCAAACAGCGCACACTCTACGATCTCGAAATTATGGAAGAATTGGGCTACTGCTCAGGGATTGAAAACTACAGTCGGCATATGGATCGGCGCAGCGAAGGCCAAACGCCATGGACATTGCTCGATTACTTTGCTGATGATTTTCTCTTGGTGATCGACGAATCGCATATTTCAGTGCCGCAAATTCGTGGGATGTTCAATGGCGACCGTTCGCGTAAGCAAACCTTGGTCGATTTTGGCTTCCGTTTGCCCTCGGCGCTTGATAACCGCCCCTTGATGTTTGATGAATTTTCCAAGCATGTGCATCAAGCAATTTATGTTTCAGCTACGCCTGGGGTCTACGAATATCAACATCATGAACAGGTAGTTGAGCAAATTATTCGGCCAACTGGCTTGCTCGACCCTATGGTTGAAGTGCGGCGCACCCGTGGCCAAATCGACGATTTGCTGGGCGAAATCAAACAGCGGGTTGATACTGGCTCGCGGGTATTGGTCACAACCCTAACCAAGCGCATGGCCGAAGACCTGACCGATTATCTCAAAGAAATGGGTGTGCGCACCCAATATCTCCACTCTGATGTTGATACGATTGAGCGAATCGACATTCTGCGTGATTTACGTTTGGGTGTTTTTGATGTGCTGGTGGGGATCAACCTGTTGCGCGAAGGCTTAGATTTGCCTGAAGTTTCGTTGGTGGCAATTCTCGATGCTGATAAAGCGGGATTCTTACGCTCTGAATCATCGTTGGTCCAAATTATTGGGCGGGCTGCCCGCCACATCGATGGCACGGTGCTGATGTATGCCGATACAATTACCCCTGCCATGGATTATGCAATCAGCGAAACCCGTCGCCGTCGCCAAATTCAAGAGCGCTATAATCAACAACATGGCATCGAACCCAAGGGGATCGTCAAAGCAGTACGCGACTTGACCGAAGGCATGAAGAAAGTTGCTGAAAAACCAGCAGCCTACCAAACCGCAGCCAACCCCGACAGCATGACCAAAGAAGAACTCTTCAAAGTTATCAACGAGCTTGAAAAGCAGATGAAACAAGCCGCCAAAGATCTAGAGTTTGAAAAAGCGGCCTTGCTGCGCGACCAACTGACTGAAATGCGCCAAACCCTAGCCTTGATCGACAACACGGCCTTGCTTGAGAGTGTTAATCACAAGCCACGGGCTAGAGCAGTGGTCGTGGCTGAAGATCCAGGCAAGCGCAAAGTCAAAGGGCGTTCACGCGGCAAACTTTAATCGCAATGCGCGGCTGGTTGATTAGAGCTAGCCGCGCACCACCACCCAAACTGCTACCCCTAAAAAGAGTTGAACCACCGAGCTACCAATTAATAAAGCAAACGCCCCAGCCCGTGACGTGCGATAGACCAAAGCCCCAAAGCCAGCATTGATCAGCCAAGCGAGCAAGCCAACCAAGGGCAAGGCTAATAGTTGTTCGCGGGCTTCGACTCCACTAACCGCACCAGTTGCATCAATTCGGATTGGCACTTCAAGCGGCAGTTGATTATAGCGCCAAGCAATTAAGCCCCAAACTGCAAAATTGAGCAATAGCCCAACCACCAGCGCCCAACGCACCGCATTATTCAACCAAAAATCATAGGCAATCCGCGTGGAACGCACCACCCCTTCACTTTGAACTTGCACCACCCCCAAATTGAGGCGGCTTTCGACCTCTTGGATGAAGCTATCACGTTGGGCTGGGGTAATGACATAACTGCCGCCAGTCGTGCGCAAAAGCAGGGCTTGTTCGGCGGGTTGGGTACTAAAGAAATTCAAAACCTGCTCATCATTGGCCTGACCAACGCCACTGGTATAGCCAAAACGCGTGAGCAACCCAGGCTTTTGCTTGACATCAACACTTGGCTCAACCGCTGTAATCAAGTTCATCGGCACAACCGCAGTATTGCCCAACCAGTGAATCGTCAAGGCATTGCGATCAACGCGATAGTGCAAGGTTAAGGCACTGCCAACCCGATACAGCATAATCACGCTAATCAAAAAGCCCGAAACTGCTGATGCAAACCAAGCAAACGTCGTTAAATCGATGCGCCATGCGGTTGCAGCGCCAGAAATATCAGCGAGCAATTGCATCGTTGCCCAAATCGTTGCGCCAATGATCAGCACGGTAATTGCTAGGGCAACCCATACCCGCATCGTTCGTTTGGCCCACCATCGATTCATGGAAACTCCTCAGATTAAACAACAAGTGGCGGGTCGCCATTGACCCGCCACTATTCTACCTGTTTTTGCTTATGGTGTTGGCGTTACTGCTTCCGTTGGAACAGCCTCGCCAGTTGGAGTTGCAGTAACTGCCGCCGGATCGGTAGTTGGCTGCGGAATCGTGGTTGGAATTGGCTCGATCGTTGGGGGAACGGTCGTTGCGGTTGGCTCAGGGAAACGTTGCACAGCGGCAGCAGTCCGTTTTTCCTCAACCCACTTAAGCACAGCCTCATCGCGCTTGGTGGTCAAATCAGTTTGACTTGGGCGCAATTCACGCTGATGCACCAAAATAATGTGCCAGCCTTGGGTCGATTGATAGGGCTTGCCAATTACCCCAACTTCTTGGGTTGAAATTGGCTGGGTAATTCCCAAGGCATCAAATTGAGTTAGTGGTCGCATGCCTGTGGCTGGATTATCGACTGCATTATCGTTGGTATTCAACACTTGCACATCAGTAAAGCTAGCCGTATCGGTCAACTGGGCAGCAATATCATCGATTTTGGCTTTGGCTTGCGCCCATTGGGTTACAGTCATGGGGTTGGTTGGGTCGGTAATATTCGCAGTTACGAAAATTTGCTGCGCATCGGCATAAATTTCCTTGGTTGCTTGATCTTCGGTAACCAACTTTTCGCCAAGTTTTTTGCGTAGCAATTGCAAGCGTTCTTGGTGCAACACAAAGGCCTTAAATGCTTCGCGATCAAATGGCAAGGTTGCCAAGCCATAGGTCGAAGTTTCTTCGATAAATTCGCGCAACGTGCCAAAATAGGTCGTGACTGCCGAATCAACCCGATTGCTAGCTTCGCTGAGAGTTGGGGTTGACGTTGGGGTCGGAGTCAACGAAGCAGTATCAGTTAAACCAGTGGTTGAGGTTACTGGCGCAACTGGGTTCATCACTTCGTTGGCGGGAGCAAACTTGGTTGCCAAGCTTTGTTGCAATTCTTCATCGCTGACCGTAATGCCTTCAGCGACAGCATTGTTTTCAAGCACCTTATCATTGATCAGCTGATCAAGCACAGCATAATCAAGCGGCGCATTCTGATCTTTCAAGCCTGCAATATAATTGGTAACATCGGTAGCAAATTGCTCAGTGCCTTGCAATTGATATTGGGCATATTGCTGAATTTGTTGAGCCAAATTAATCGCTTGTTGGGCTTGCATAATTTGGCGATATTGTTGATATTCGGCGTTGGTAACTTCAACCCCTGCAACATTCGCAATCGTTTTATTAGGGACAATCACCTTCTGAATGACCAACCCAATCCCAATCAGGAGCACCGCCAAGCCAACCGCCGCAGCAGCGATCAGCAATACACGAGTGCTTTGCTTGCGTTCTTGATCCGAGCGAGCACGTTGCCGTTTGTTCAGGGGCTTCGGGTGCTGCACATTATCGGTATGTTTTGCCATAATCCTTGCCTACTCCATTGGGGAAAACTAAAGTAAAGCAGGCACAGCGCGAAGTTCGCGACTGTGCCTGTGCTTCATTAAACCAACAACGCAGAACTAACCGCGGGTATTTTCAGAAACGAATGGCAACAGCGCCAAGTGACGAGCGCGTTTGATTGCAACATTCAATTTACGTTGATATTTAGCACATGTGCCAGTGCGGCGGCGGGGCAAAATCTTGCCGCGATCCGAGACCATCCGTTGCAAGCGCTTGATATCTTTGTAATCGGGCACAATCCCCTCAGCCGTGAAGACACACACTTTGCGACGGGGTGTGTATTTGCGGCGACCTGCCGACTTACGGCGTTGATCTGACATGCGAACGGCTCCTTGTATGTTCTAGTAATTCAAATTCAGCAGTTTTAGAATGGGATATCGTCATCGCCGATATCTGGCTCGTTGAAACCACCACCACCGCCGTAGCTGCCACCACGATTATAATCATTGGCGGAGTTATCGCGGGGTGGGCGTTGATTGCCACCAGCTTGGTAGCCGCCGCTGCGCGACTGGCCTTGGCCTTGCTGTTGGTCGGTACGATCAAGAATGATCATATCGCTGGCAACCACTTCGGTACGAAAGCGCTTTTGGCCGCTATCGTCATCCCACGAGCGGGTTTGCAGCCGACCCTCGATATACACGCGGCTGCCTTTGGTCAGATACTGATTACAGATCTCGGCCAATTTGTTCCAGACCACGACCGAAAACCACTCGGTTTCATCGCGGGTCTCGCCATTGGGGTCTTTCCACTGACGACCAGCGGCGACAGTGAAGTTGGTCACAGGAGTTCCTTGGGGCGTAAAACGCATTTCAGGATCTTTGCCCAAGCGACCAATAATCATCACTTTATTTAAATCTTTCGCCACGGTTTCCTCCCCGTTGGTTTTAGCGCTTGGTTTCGTCGCGGATCAACAAATAGCGCAGGATTTGTGGAGCCAACTTCAAGTGGCGTTCGACTTCAGTCACGCGATCAGCGTTCAAGCTGAAGTGAGTCAAGAAGTAGAAACCTTCAGTGTAGTCGTCGATAGGATAGGCCAATTTGCGGCGGCCCCAAGGAGCGCCTTGTTCGGTGCTAGCTACTTCGCCGCCTTGAGCTTTGATATAGCCTTGGATGGTCTCGATGGTCGTGTTGAGTTCTTCCTCGCCACCCAAATCAGGGCGCAGGACGGTCATCATTTCGTATGCACGCACGATGTTTTCACCTACATGAAACATTAAATTGCCACCGTTTCATGGCACGGGGCCGCCAATATCCAATTGAGTTATATGCATGGAGTCAAGGGGTTGCGTTGGCAACCAGCACCAATATGGCGCGAGGAGGATTCGCAATCGAACCACTCGAAGACTCCTTCCTTCGGGTTTGCCCCGTTTTGCCATGGGTTTGGTCGCCACAAGGCTACGGAGCAGAAAGGCCGCCGCAGTATAGCATAAAAGCCAGCATAGAGCAAAGCGCCTAGAACATAAAAAATGAGGGTGGTTGTTAGGAATCAGCAGTTAGTTAATTTTAATCCACGAAGGACACGAAGGGCACGAAGGGAAATTGGCTACAGGCTTTTGGCTCTCGGGGATTGGTTGAAATTTCATCAAATATTCCGCTAGCCTATTGCCTTCAGCCCATAGCCATTCTCTGCGCCTCTGGGTTAAAACCTGATCCCCGATCCCCGACAACCGATCTCCATTTGTTATCGATTCCGTCGTCGGCTCGTGATTGCTGGTGCAGCGGCGGCAATTGGCTCAGCCTTAGCAGGCTCTGGTTGGGGCGGCGCACCAGCCCGAATATGCAGCAGCAAACTATCGAATGGCTCTAGAATCAAGGTCAAATTCAACAAATCATCACGTCGCCAAGTATTGCGCCCAGCATATTCGACTGCTTGGCCGCGCACTAAATCAAACAAATGATAGTCACCTTCGGCCATGTGCATGCGATCAACGGGCATGCTCAGGGTGGCAGTGCGCCGATGTGGTCCCATATTCAGCACCACAGCCAAGCGTTCTTCATGCCAAACTCGTAGCACGCTCCAAACCGAGGGCATATCGCAGGGCATTACATTAAACAGTTGCTTGCCATGACGCAAAATCGGGTAGTTGGCGCGAATGCTGAATAATTGTTTGAGCCAGGCTTCTTGTCCCACTTCTTGTCCCGTCCAAAGCATTGGCACAAAGCCGCAGCCAACCATGCCAGTCAATAGCAACCGCGCCAAACGCGAACCACGTACTGCATCGGCGATCGGGTTGACATCACGTGTATCGTGGGTTTCGGTAAAACAAACCCGAATCGAGCCCTTGGGTAAGGCCAAAAAGTGATCTTCGAGCCATTCGCCCAATTCGTAGGGTGAGAGCACGCCCAAGCCAGCGTGGAAAAACATCAAATGCGCTAGATAATCGTAGGCAAAATCGTGATTAATTGGAAACAACGGGCCATACAATTCGCATAATAACGCTGCTTGCGGGTTGATTTGGCGCAAGGCTTGGCGCATGCGCTCAACAATCGTCAATACGCCAAATGAGGTGCTAGCAGCCATGCGCTCCAAGCGCCGATCCCAATTCGGCTCCTTGCGATGTGGCGCATCAACTCGCCAACCATCAATCTGATAGGTTTGGGCAAAACGAGTTGTCCAATCAACATAGAAATCTTGAACTTCAGGATTCGCCCAATCGAAACTGTAGGTATCGTTCCAGCCGTGCGATGAAACCAAGCGACCGCGCTCATCGCGACAAAACCAGCCTGGCCGCTCTTGCACATAGCGGGCAGTGCGCGAACAACCTTGCACCACCAGATCGCATAAAATTCGCATGCCCAAAGCGTGCGCTTGCTCAACTAAGGCCTTAAATTCTTCAGCAGTGCCCAAACTTGGCTCAAGCTGCTCAAAATCTTCGATCGCGTATGGCGAGCCAGAAGCCTGCCAGTTCATATCCCACGGCTGGCCCGAAAGATTGTTATAGCGCCAAATTGGCATGAGATTAATCGTATCGAAGCCCAAATCGCGCAAACGGGCTAGCTCTTGGCTGAATTTGGCAAAACCACCCCATAAACCAACGTGGGTTTCATAGATGTTGGCGGCACAAACCCAATCGGGCACATCGGGCAAGGTTTGCACGCCCAGCACAGGCCAAGTGTTATGAAAGGCATGCATCGCATCGTACCAATTGCCATGCACCAACATGCAATATTGCGTGCCGCCGCTCAGCGTGGCATCGGGCGCGAGCCAGCCAGCAATTTCAAGCTCGTGGCCGACTGTTAATGCCAAATCGTTGCCATCAATATCGGGCCAAGCCGATTGGCTTTTGCTCCAATACCAACAGAGCAAATTATCGCTCTCGCTGGTGCTGTGCAAGGCCAATAACCCAGGTCCGCGATCTGGTGCATTTTCAAATAAGCGTCCGCGGCGAATGGCGGGGGCAATTGCCTGAGTCGGTAATGCGCCACGCCGCAATTTTGAAACTGCGGCAATATCGAGCCGTGGCCGAAAACTATTGCTAGGCGCTTCAAACCGAGCTTCGCTATAACTGCCAACTCGCGCATAGGGCCAACTCAGCCGTACCCAATGCACCCGCGCCTCGTTGCCACCGCTGTTGGTCACAGCGACCGAGCGCCGAATCAAGGTTCCAGTAATTTGCAAGCTATCGCTGATGCGCAAAAAGCCCAAGCCAATATTGATCGTTAATTCAGTTACGCCGTCAACTTCGCGGCCATGATGGCTTAAATAGCGGGGAAAATGAGTTTCGCTGACCCAACCATCGGCTAATTGCACATCGACCGACATACCAATGCTGCCGATATTCAAAATGTTGGCTTGGTTGGGGCGACGCAGCAAGGTGAGCATGCCCGTTGAGGTGGAAAACCCAAGCTCCATCTCGGCGGTGCTCACAACCAAATTTTGCTCATGCTGATATTCGTAATACATACAACATCTCGCACTGATAGGGCAATTGCGACCTATGGTTTAGCGCAGCAAACCAAATTGACTTGCCAGCCGTAATCAATCATTAAAATTGCCCAAATATCCATCAGCATACCACAGCTTAGCCCAAGTTGAGAGTTTTCATCAAGCTTTTACGGCTGGCTTGACAGGTTTTGGCAGCTTTGGCGTGCTAGAGTGCTAGCAGAAATTGAGTTGGCAATGCGGCCAGCGGTTGCAACGAAGCACCACCAACCATTGTTGAAAGGACAAACTCATGCGTCAACCTGAACGTCCAGTTGGGATCGTTGGGTATGGAGCATATGTTCCGCGCTATCGAATTGCAGCCCAAGAGATTGCTCGAGTATGGGCCGCTGGCGAAGGAGCATTGCCAATTACATCAAAAAGTGTGCCTGGCCCCGATGAAGATACTATTACCATGGCGATTGAAGCAGGTCGGAATGCGCTCAATCGCGCCCAAATCGACCCACAGCAATTAGCCGCTGTGTGGGTTGGCAGCGAAAGCCACCCCTATAGCGTCAAACCCAGCGGCACATTGGTCGCTGAAGCCCTAGGCACATCGCGCTGGATCAGCGCCGCCGATTGGGAATTTGCCTGTAAAGCTGGCACCGAAGCCTTGAGCGCAGGCATGGGCTTGGTTGGCAGTGGCATGGCCGATTATGTGCTGGCAATTGGCGCTGATACGGCCCAAGGTCGGCCAGGTGATGCCTTGGAATATACCGCTGCTGCCGCTGCTGGAGCGTTGATCGTCGGGCCAGCTCAACAAGCGATCGCCACCATTGAAGCCACCCTTTCGTATGTTTCTGATACCCCTGATTTCTTTCGCCGCGCCGATCGGCCTTATCCGATGCATGGCAATCGCTTTACCGGCGAGCCAGCCTATTTTCACCATGTCAGCACTGCGGCCAAGCAATTGTTGGCCGAATTAGGCCGCACTGCTGCCGATTATCAATATGCTGTGTTTCACCAACCGAATGTTAAATTCCCGCAAACTGTCGCGAAACAGGTGGGTTTTGCTCCAGAACAATGCCAAGCGGGCTTGTTGGCGGGCGAAATTGGCAACAGCTATTCGGCAGCCTCGATGATTGGTTTATGTGCTGTGCTCGATGTGGCTCAAGCTGGCGACCGCATTTTGCTGGCTTCCTATGGCAGTGGGGCTGGCAGCGATGCCTATTCGTTGGTGGTAACTGAGGCTTTGGCAACGGCTCGTCATTTAGCACCACCCACCAGCGCCTATCTCAAACGTCGGCAATTAATCGATTATGCCACCTATGCCAAGTGGCGCGGCAAAATTGTTGAGTAAAGGGGTAGGAGCATGCAACAGGTTTTTATTGCAGGCACAGCTTGCACCGCCGTTCGCGAACATTATGATCGTTCATTACTGGATTTGGCGTTAGAGGCGCTGCACGGCGCGGTTGGGACGCTTGACCCAAATTTAATTCAGGCTTTGTATGTTGGCAATGCGCTAGGCGATACGCTGAGCGAGCAAAGCCAACTAGGCGCGTATATCGCTGGTGCGGCTGGCTTGAACTGTGAGGCTGTGCGGGTTGAAGCGGCTGGCGCTAGCGGCGCATTGGCGTTGCGCCAAGGTTATTTGGCAATTGCCAGCGGCCAAGCCGATGTCGTGGTCGTGCTAGGTGTCGAAAAAGCCACCGACAAACTCGATGCCGCCTTGCAAGCTGCCTTGGCCTTGGGCTTGGATGGCGAACTTGAACGGGCACTTGGGCTGACATTAACTGGGGCTTGGGCACTGTTGATGCAACGTTATTTGCATGAATATCAATTGCCAGCCACCGCCTTCGCGCCATTTGCGGTTAATGCTCATACTAATGGGGCGGGCAATCGCCATGCGCTGTATCGCTTTGCAATCAATGCCCAGAAATGGGCCAATGCAGGCCAAATTGCCGAGCCATTGAATATGCTCGATTGCTCAACCGTGGCCGATGGTGCAGCAGCAGTGGTGTTGGTTAGCCAACGCTATGCCCGCGAAGTAGCGCAGCCAATCGCAATTGTGGGCAGCGCAACCAGCAGCAGCAACGTTGCCTTGGCGCAACGGTCTGATTTGTTGTGGCTTGAAGCGGCAGCAGCCAGTGGTAACAACGCTTTGCAACAAGCTAAACTCAAACGCGATGCCATCAATATTATCGAATTAAGCGACCCGCATGGAATTGCCGCTGCTCTGAGCTTAGAGGCACTTGGTTATGCTGAACGTGGCCAAGCTACGCAACTGGCCGCCGAAGGTGTAATTGCCAAGGATGGGGCATTGCCTTTGGCAACTGCTGGCGGTTACAAAGCTCGTGGTGATGTTGGTGGCGCGACCGGAGTCTATCAAGTAGTTGAGTTAGTGGCCCAATTGCGCGGCCAAGCCGGAGCCAACCAAATTGCCAATGCCAAAACTGCGCTGGCCCAATGCTTGGGTGGCGTTGGGGCAACTGCCGTGACTCATATTTTGCAAGTAGCGGAGGTCTAGATGAATTTACCAAAACAATGGCGACTCAAAGGCCAACGCTACCGTCTCGAAGGCCAGCGCCATAGCGATGGTCGGGTGCGTTTTCCGGCTCAGCCAGCCAAATTGGGCGAGGCCAGCGACGCTTGGCAGCCTTATCAATTAGCCAGCACTGGCGAACTCTATTCGTGGACGGCGCAGCGCAGCAATCGTAGCGAATTCGACCACGAGCCAATCGTACTTGTCGGCATGATCAAGCTGGCTGATGGTTGTATGCTCACTGCTCAATTAACCGATTGTGAGCCAAGCGAGTTACAGATTGGCATGGCGATGGAAGCCGTGACCCGCAGTTGGGGTAAGGTCGGCGACGATGATTTGTTGGTCTATGGCTATAAATTCCGGCCAAAACTCGTTGATTAATTGATCCACGAAGATCGCGAAGTTTTCATTAAATTAAACCGCGAAGGACACGAAGAGCACGAATGTTGAGTTAAGTGGAAGCTTGAAATTTATAAAAATGACAAAGAACCACTTAACCCAACTTAGCGATCTTCGCGTCCTTCACGGTTAAAAACTCTACTCGACGGTTGCGCGTTCGCGGCGTTCGAGGTGAATCAGCAGGTGGGCAATATCGGCAGGGTTGATGCCTGCCAAGCGTGATGCCTGGCCCAAGGTTGCTGGGCGGAAGCGTTTGAGCACTTGTCGCGCTTCGATCCGCAAGCTAGGAATCGCCTCGATATTCAAATCGGCAGGTAAGCGCCGATCTTCCATTTTGCGCACTCGCTCAACCGAGGCTTGCTCTTTGGCAATATAAACCGCATATTTGGCGCTTAGCTCAACTTGCTCGGCTACATCGGCCTCAACTGCTGGCAGATCAGGCTGGACTTCGGCCAATTGGGCATATTTGACCCCGACCCGCCGCAGAATATCTTCGCCTGAAGCAGGTTGCAACAATGGCTCGATGCCAGCATTTTGCAGGCGGCCATTGGTTTCAGAGCTAGGCGTATAGCGCAAACCACGCAGTTGCTGGGTTGTTTGATCAATTGCCCATTGTTTGCGCTCAACGTGCTCAGCCCGTTCAGCACTGACCAAACCAAGTTCAGCCGCCAACGGGGTAAGCCGCAGATCGGCATTATCGCCACGCAACAACAGCCGATGCTCAGCCCGCGAGGTAAACATTCGGTATGGTTCGCGAATTTCCTTGGTCACCAAATCGTCGATCATCACGCCAATATAGGCTTGGTCGCGGCGCAAAATAAATGGCGCACGCTCGGCGACCTTCAAGGCTGCATTAATCCCCGCCATCAAGCCTTGAGCGCCAGCCTCTTCATAGCCAGTTGTGCCATTAATTTGGCCAGCAAAGAAGAGATTTGGTAGACGCTTGGCTTCCAGCGAGGCGGTAATTTCGCCAGTTGCGACGGCATCATACTCAATTGCATAGCCAACCCGCATAATTTCGACCTTGCGCAACGCCGGAATCGAGCGCAACATAGCCCATTGCACATCTTCAGGCAGCGAGGTATTGCAGCCCTGGACATAGATTTCGAGAGTTTCCCAGCCTTCTGGCTCAAGGAAAAACCCATGCGATTCTTTATCGGCAAAGCGCACAATTTTATCTTCGATCGATGGGCAGTAGCGCGGCCCAACCCCCTCGATCACCCCGCTAAACATCGGGGCACGATGCAAGTTATCGCGAATATGCTGATGAAACTCGGGCGTAGTGTAAATATGATAGCAGGGCAATTGTGGTTGCCAGCCATCAAGCATTGGCTCAGGGTAAATTGGGTTGGGCGGGCCATGCACCAACGATTCAGGCCGCTGACCATCATAATTAAAGCCAAAATACAGTGGTGTGCTGGAACCTGGCTGAATTTCTAGCCCACTAAAATCGACAGTGCGGGCATCGATCCGTGGTGGCGTACCAGTTTTCAAGCGCACCAGTGGAAAGCCCAACTGGCTCAGATCGCTCGAAAGATTGATTGCTGGTTGCTCGCCCATCCGCCCAGCAGGGATGATCGATTCGCCAGTGATCGCGCGGCCACGTAAAAATGTGCCCGTGGTCAAAACCAAGGCTTTGGCCCGATATTGCCAGCCCGTTTGGGTTTCGACGGCAAAACGCGCCCCATCGGCTTGGTCAGCCAAGGGAATAATGCGCTCAACCATGGCCTGTTTGAGCGCTAAATTTGGCTGAGCTTCAAGAAACTCTTTCATGGCCTTGGCATACAAACGCTTATCGCTTTGAGCGCGTAAGGCTTGCACGGCTGGGCCTTTGGTTTCATTCAACAGCCGAATCTGGATTAGAGTGCGGTCGGTGATGACCCCCATCGCGCCGCCGAGTGCGTCGATTTCGCGCACAAGGTTGCCTTTGGCTGGGCCGCCAATTGATGGATTGCACGACATGTGCGCCAATTTATCAAGATCGATCGTTAGCAAAAGGGTTTGCGAACCCATACGAGCAGCCGCCAAAGCCGCTTCACAGCCCGCATGCCCGCCGCCAACGACGACCACATCATAAGTTAAATTTAGCATAGCTCAACAAGACATAAGTGAAGGACACGATAGTTTATTGTACCGCAAACTTGATATTTTGGGGATGCCAGAGCATAGAGCAAAGAACATAGAACATAGGAGTGATGATCGACGCTCGGAATTCGGAACCGCGAAGAACACGAAGAACGCTAAGCCTGAGTTGATCCATTGTTTGAATTGCCAACAAATGTCTTAGCATGATAAATCTAAACTTAGTGCCCTTCGTGTCCTTCGTGGTTAAATTTCATCCTTCATCCTTCATCCCTCATCCTTTCTCAATGTTGGTGTTGCTCAGTCAGGGTGCAATAGAGTTGCGGCGTGTTACATGAGCATTCAAGTTGCAAGGTGGCATGGCCAATATTGTAGCGATGGCAAAGCACTTCGTTGATGGTGCTAATCAATTGAGGGCTACGCTGTGGGCCTTGTTGATCGGTTACAACGTGGGCTGAGAGTGCTCGCATGCTGGCGGTGATGCTCCAAATATGCAAATCGTGAATCGCTTGCACGCCTGGAATGGTTTGTAAATCGCTGACCACTTTTTCAACATCAATATCGCGTGGCGTAGCTTCCAACAACACATCGATCGAATCGCGCAGAATTTGCCAAGCATGCCAGATGATAAAGCCAGCAATTAATACTGAAACAACGGGATCAAGCCAGCGCCAATTGGTGAAGAAGATTATAACCCCGGCAATCGTTGCGCCAATGGTCGAAAGCACATCACCCATCAAATGCACAAAAGCGCTGCGCAGATTCAGATCGTTTTCGCTGCCACGATACACCAACCACGCCGTGCCAGCATTCACCAAGACCGCCAACAACGAAACCCCAATCATTACGGGAGCATCAACTTCCAAGGGGCTGCGCAAGCGCTCAATCGCTTCCCAACCGATGCCTAAAGCGATGCCAACTAAGGTCAGCGAATTAACAAAGGCCGCCAAAATACCAGCGCGGTGGTAGCCAAAGGTTTTGCGGGCATGGGCTGGGCGGCGCGTTAGCCAGAGGGCAATCCAACTCACCAACAGCGCCAACACATCGCTAGCATTATGGGCAGCATCGGTGAGCAAGGCCAAACTATTGGCCCACAAACCAGCAACAATTTCGACTCCCACAAAGCCAAACGTGATTGCCAAGGCCCAAATTAAGCGGCCACCGGCATCGGCAGGCACGCTATGATGGTGATGATGTCCGTGGTCGTGATGTCCGCTCATCGTTCTTCCTCCAACACAGCTAAAATTGGCGCAACCGATGGATCAGGCGTAGAGCCATGGCGAATATGATTCAGACAAACTAGCACGAGCACTCGCACATGGTCATCATCAAGGCTATAAAACACTAATTTGCCTTCGCGGCGTTGTTTGACCAAGCGCAACTGGCGTAGCACCCGTAAATGCTGCGAAACCGCCGACTCGGAATAATTCAAAATTGCCGCCAGATCAGCGGTGCAAAGCTCTTGCTCAAGCAAACAACCAACAATTTTGACCCGCGTCGAATCGGCTAAGGCTCGAAAGGTTTCGGCCATTAAAAAATAGCTTTCGTCGTCGTGGAGCATTTGCCGCCCACGCTCAACCATCGCCGGGTTAATTCCATCTTCATGTTCAACCATGCGCTAAACCTCAAATGAACGATTGCACAATTGCTAAATTATCAAATCGAATACAACTCGTCAAGTATTTCGCAACCTTTTCTTTTAGACCACGTATCAAATTCATAAAGTTCAGTCTTGACTGAACATGTTAAACGTGCTACTCTTGTTCAATCAGTACTGAACAGGATGAACTATGGCCATAGATAATCTACAAGCACGTTTAGCCTATGCCGAGCGGATTGCCGTTTTTTACGAAAAAGCTGGGGGAATACCGCGTATGGCTGGTCGAATTATGGGCTGGTTGTTGATTTGCGATCCACCGCAGCAAAACGCGGCGGAGCTTGGGCAGGTGTTGAGCGCTAGCAAAGGCTCGATCAGCACAATGACGCGCTGGTTGTTGCAAATTGGCTTGATCAACAAAACTGCCGTGCCGGGCGACCGTCGCGATTATTTTGAGATTCGCAAAGGGACATGGGCCGATTTGCTGGCTCAACAATTTCAAGCGGTCGGCGCTTTTCGCGAATTAGCTACCCAAGGCTTGGATCTATTGACCAATCCTGAAGGCGAAGAAGGCGCACGGCTGCGCGAAATGCGTGATTTATATACATTTTTTGAGCGTGAATTACCGTTGCTCATTGAAAAATGGCGCAGCGAACGAAAGGAATGACCATGACCACGGTTGTTCAAACCACGAATCTGACGAAAACCTATGGCAAAAATCGTGGAATTGATAGTTTAAATTTACAAGTGCAGCAAGGTGAAGTTTTCGGGTATTTAGGCCCAAACGGCGCTGGCAAAACGACGACAATTCGCACTATTTTAGATTTTATTCGGCCAACCAGCGGCACAGCCCAGATTTTTGGTCTTGATTCGCAGCGCGATTCGGTGGCAATTCACCAGAAAATTAGTTATTTACCTGGCGAATTGGTGATGTATGAAAAAATGACTGGTATGGAGATGTTGCATTATTTTGGCCAGCTACGCGGCAATGTGAGCCAGCAAGAAATTAAGCAATTGGCTGAGCGTTTAGAGCTTGATTTAAAGCGACCAATTCGCACGCTCTCCAAGGGCAACAAGCAAAAAGTCGGGCTTGTGCAGGCATTTATGGGCAAACCTGAGCTTTTAATTCTCGATGAACCGACTAGCGGGCTTGATCCATTGGTGCAGCAAACCTTTTACCAACTGGTGCTCGAAGCCAAAGCGACTGGCCGCACGGTTTTCCTCTCGTCGCACGTGATGTCGGAAGTTGACCATATTTGCGATCGGGTGGGGATTATTCGGGCCGGCAAGTTGTTGGCAATTGATACAGTTAAGGCGCTCAAAGAGCGGGCGCGGCGCACCATCGATCTCTATTTTGCCCAGCCAGTTGAGCCAAGTGCATTTGCCCATATTCCTAATATTGATGGCTTGCAAGTGCTTGGCAACCATGTGCATTGTGCTGTGACTGGCTCGATTGACCAGTTGATCAAAACTGCGGCCCAATTTGAATTACACGATTTGGTCAGCCAAGCCACTGATTTGGAAGATATTTTCTTGGCCTACTACAAAGGAGAAGTCAGCGATGTTGCGTAATATTTTTACCAAAACCATTTACGAACGCCGCCGCTCGCTTTTGTGGTGGGGGCTAGGAATTATTCTACTGATCGCGATGCTGATGGGGTTTTATCCAGCGATGCGTAACCCCGCCACCAGCGAACAGCTTACCAAAGCCATGGAAGCCATGCCCAAAGAAATGTTGGCAGCCTTCGGCGTAACCGATGTCGCCAATTTGATCACGCCAGCTGGCTATATTCAAGGGCGTTTATTCGGCTTTATGCTGCCGCTGATCGTTATGATTTTTACGATTGGGCTTGGCTCACGGGCGATTGCTGGCGAGGAAGAAGCTCGCACGCTTGATTTAATTCTGGCCCACCCAATACGGCGTTCAACGATTGTTTGGCAAAGCTTTGCCGCGCTGAGCGTGCTTACGATTGCTATGGGCTTGATTACATGGCTCAGCTTGTGGATTGGCGCAGTTTTGCTGGATATGGAGATTGGCGTTGCCGAGCTAGGTGCTGCATCATTTAACATGAGTTTGATGGCGCTGTGTTTTGGGTCAATCGCCTTATTAATTGGGGCGGCCACAGGCAAACGCGCCATGAGCATGGCTGTCGCAACGATCTTGGCGGTGATTGGCTACTTTGCCAATTCGCTAGCCAGCGTGATCGATTGGCTTGAGCCATTTCAAAAACTCTCGCCATTCTATTACGCCGATTACAACCAACCATTGAAACACGGCTTCCATTATTTGCCAATTTTGGTCTTGGGCGGTGTGATCGTGCTGTGTGGATTTGCTGCGGTTAAATTATTCGAGCGCCGCGATGTGGCGGTGTAGCAATTAAAATTGATCAGGCGGTTGGATACAGATTAATCTTATCCAACCGCTCTTTTTTATGTTAAGCGAACGACTCGATCAGCCAAGGCTTGCACGGCGGTACGATGGCTAATCAACAACACAGTTTTATCCACCAGCAGAGGCTTGAGCGCGGCTAACCAAGCAGCTTCGTTGGCATAATCAAGTTGGGCGGTTGGCTCATCGAGAATTAAGATTGGGGCTGGTTTAAGCAGCACCCGCGCCAAAGCCAAGCGCTGGCGTTCGCCGCCACTTAATTTGGCTCCTTGCTCGCCAATCCATGTCTCTAAGCCAGCCGGAAGTTTGGCCAGTAAATCACTGAGTTGGGCGACTTCTAAAGCTTGTACTAGATCAGCTTCGCTGGCAGCGGGATTAGCAAGGCGTAAATTATCGCGCAAACTGCCGTTAAACAGCTCGGTATGCTGCGAAACATAGCCAATTTGCTGATATAGATCGGCCAAACGCAACTGGCGAATATCACAATCGCCCAGATAAATCGCGCCTGCTTGAACATCCCAAAAGCGCAGCAACAATTGAGCAACGGTGGTTTTTCCCGCTCCACTCGGCGCTTGCAAGGCGACAATTTCGCCTGGAGCCAGCGCAAAGCTTAAATCGCGCAGCACAAGCTGGTTTTCTACATAGCCAAAATCCACATGCTCAAACCGAATATGGCTTGAAGTTGGTAAGCTGCTTGGCTCAGCAGGATCGCTGACCGCTGGCGGGGCATCGACCAACTCAAACATGGCCTTCGCCGCTTGTTGGCTACTTTGCCAAATATGTGCTGCTTGAATCAGGCTACCCAACGCCTCAAAACTGGCCAACGTGCTTAGTCCAATTACGCCCAAATAAAGCGGATCAAGCTGGCCTTGATCAACAAACCAACTGCCCAGCGCCAACAGCAACAACGTGCTCAACAACACCAAAGCATTCAACAAGCTGGTGCTGGTAATCCGTGCATTGGCCAAACGACGTTGGCTGGTCGCGAGTTGCTGGCTTAATTGAGCGAGCTGCTGCTGCACCAATGGCTCAGCATTGGCCGCTATAATATCAGCACTACCCGCAACCGCTTCAACGACTGCCTGATTCAAAGCCTGTTTTTGTTGATTAACCTTGGCTCCAGGTTGGCGGCTTTGCCACAGGCTCAAGGCTGGCACGCTCATCCCAATCAAGCCATGGCAGAGCAACAACACCAAGCCCAATTGCCAAACAAACGAGCCGATCAAGAGGCTGGTTGCCAAGGCGACCAATAACGCCACCCATGGCGGAGCAATCGCCCGCACATACAAATGTTGCAAGCTATCGATATGGCTAATCGTGCGCGTCAGCAAATCGCCACGGCTGTAGTGCAACAAACGGGCGGGAGCGAGCGGCTCCAAGGCTGCATATAGCCATGAACGCAATTGAGCCAAAATCCGAAAGGTCAAACGATGCGAAAGATAACGCTCAGCATAACGCAACACGCCACGGGCAATCCCAAAGAAGCGCACGCCCAAAATCGCCACCTGCAACTCAGCAATCGAGGGCATTAGGGCGGCTTTGGCAATCAAATAGGCCGAGGTCGCAATTAAGCCAACGCTACTGCCAACCGTGGCAAAACCCAGCCCAATCACAAAGAACACCTGCCAACGTTCGGCATAGAATAATTGTAATAAACGCTTCAAGCGGTTAATCCTTTATGATCTACACGATGCGAGAATGGCTGAAACCGCGAAGCGCACGAAGGATCAGGCTATTGGCTTGTGAGATTCCAACCGATATCCGATAGCCAATAGCCCAAAGCCATCTTCTCCTCTGCGCCTCTGCGTTAAGCTTGCATTTCTTGGTCAACCTCATGCGAAAATTCGATGATTGTGCGTCCATGCCATAGCTCGGCCAAATTGCGCCGAATTTGCTGGGCAGTTGCTCGATCGAGATGGGCAAACGGTTCGTCGGCCAGAATAATTGGGCAATCTTTGAGCATGGCGCGGGCAATCGCGATCCGCTGGCGCTGACCACCACTTAAATTGGCTCCACCTTCGGCTACCAATGTGGCATACCCCGCTGGCAATTGCTCAATAAATTCATCAGCACAAGCCCAACCTGCCGCCTGCTGAATCGCCGCAAGGCTAGCAGCGGGCTTAGTTAAAGCAATATTTTGAGCAATCGTGCCATTAAAAAGATAGGGGTGCTGCGGAATATAGGCGATCATGCTACGCCATTGGGTAAGATCAAACTGATCGATCGGCGTAGCTCCCAGCTTGATCTCGCCAGCAGTTGGCTGAATTAAGCGCAATATTGCTAATACGAGGCTGGTTTTACCTGCACCACTAGGCGCTTGAATAACGCTATGCTGGCCGTGGGGAAAGTGCCAATCGCCTTGTTGCAGCACGTTTGGCCCATCCTCGGCGTAGCAAATTGCTAAATTGTGTACGCTCAGATCGCCCAGCACTGGCTGAATCTTGCCCATAGTTGCAACAGCTGCTCGTGGCTGAGCCAAAAAATGATTAATCTGCTCGGCAGCCTCAAGCCCTTGCATGCCAGCGTGATGTTGCGCACCCAAGGCCCGAATTGGTGCATACACTTCGGGAGCCAAAACCAGCACCAACAGGGCATCGTAAAACTGCAAACTGCCATTCAGCAAGCGCAAGCCAATTTCGACCGCAACCACCGCCGTACTGAGGCTGGCGGTTAATTCCAGCACCAAAGCCGAAACGAAGGCAATTTGCAAAACTGCTAAGGTTGCGTCGGTAAACTTGCGGCTAAGTTGGTCAATCTGTTGAATTTGGGCACGACTGCGGCCAAACACTTTGAGCGTGGTCAAGCCTTGCAGCAAGTCCAACACGCGGGCATTCAGGCGACGCAATTGCACCCAACGCTGTTGGCTCAGATCACGGGTATGCAAGCCGACCAGCACCAACATCACGACACTAACTGGCACAGTCAAAGCCAGCACGATCGCCGATAAACGATCATAGGGCCAAACCCAAGCGATCATCAACAATGGCACAATTGCCGCCAGCATGCGTTGAGGCAAGTAGCCCGCCAAATAATCATCGAGCAATTCGACCGTTTCGCCTAGAATTTGCACTCGTTCGCTAGCAGATTGTTGGCCTTGAGCTGGACCAAGCGCCAGCATCTGCCCAACGAGGCGTTGGCGGAGTTGTTGCTTGACGTTTTGGGCAAAGCGTTGAGCCGCCGATTCGGCCAACCATTGCAAGCCAAAACGCAGCAGAACAACCAAGCTCATCGCCCCAAACCATGGCCACAGCTCAGCCAAACCCAAGCCATCGCGAAAAACGCCTGCAATAATGCTAGTTAAGCCGATGGCAATAGCGACTGTGGCCAAGCCAACCAAGCTGTGCAAGCCAATGCTCAGCCACAACCAAACTTTGCTCGGCTGAAGATTCGGTTTAAATTGGGCCTCAACTGTTGCCATGGTTTGCCTTTATAGAACATAGAGCAAAAAACATAGGGTTGGGAATCGGGCTTTAACGCAGAGGCTTGATAAGGATGAAGGATGAACATCAGTGTAAATCTGTGCCAATCTGTGGCTAAACATACACTTCGTATCTTCACAGTTTCAAGCCCTTCGTGTTCTTCGTGGATCAAAACTTAACTGGCCCCTGAAGCCTGAACCCTGACCCCTTAGTTCAATAGGTCAATTTCGATTTTGTGCTGACTCGTTGCCGGAAAACCCAATAGGTCCAAGCCTGATAGCCCAAGACAATCGGCACAAAAATCAAGGCGACAAAACTCATAATTTTGAGCGTGTAAGGGCTTGATGAGGCATTGTAGATCGTTAGGCTCCAATTCGGGTCGAGGCTCGAAATCATCACCCGTGGGAACAACGCCATAAAGATCGTGATCACTGAAAGCCCAATTGTTAAACAGGTCATGATAAAAGCCCAACCTGTTTGCTTGGTATGCACAAACCAACCAGCACCCAACAAGGTCAACAACGCCGACACTGGAATAATCCCTGGATTTACGCCCAGCCGACTAAATGTGTCGGTTGCGGTGTAGGTTGCCACAATAAATGCCAAAATCAACACTGTGGCCACAGGCCCGATGCGCTGGGCTAATTTCAACGAACGCTCGCGCAGCTCGTCTGTGGTTTTCAAATTGAGAAATAAGGCTCCGTGCAGCAAAAACATGCTCAGCGTGGTCAAGCCCACCAGCAAGGCATATGGATTCAGCAAATCAAAGAAATTGCCCACAAATTGCTTATCGGCATCAATTGGCACGCCGCGCAACAAATTGCCCAAGGCCACGCCCCAAAGCAAGGCGGGCACGGCGCTGCCGAAGAAAATCACCCAATCCCAAGTTGTGCGCCAACGTGGGTCGGCGACTTTACTGCGATATTCAAACGCTACCGCCCGCACAATCAAGGCACAGAGCATTAAAAACAAGGCCAAATAGAAACCGCTAAACAAGGTCGCGTACCATTCAGGAAAGGCCGCGAAAATCGCCCCACCTGCGGTCAGCACCCAAACCTCGTTACCATCCCAAAATGGCCCAATTGTATTGATAACCACGCGACGCTCTTGATCGTCGCGGCCAAGCCATGGCAAGAGCATGCCCACGCCATAATCGAAGCCTTCAAGGATGAAAAAGCCAATAAACAGCACCGCTACCAGCACAAACCAGATACTATTCAGATCCATGGCAGACCATCCTTTCAGCTTAGAGCACTAAATCAGCTTCGACCGTCGCAGGGCTAGCATCGGGAATATGATTGGCTTCGCGCACGATCAAAAAGACCATCACGCCAATCAAGACCAGATAAATCAGACTAAACCCGATTAACGAGGTCAGCACGCTGCCGCCAGAAACCGCCGTCGAAACTCCATCGCTGGTGCGCAACAAGCCATAGACGATCCATGGTTGGCGGCCCATTTCGGTAAAGATCCAGCCGCTGGCGTTGGCGATATAGGGCAAACTAAGCGCCAAGGTCATCAGCCATAAATACCAATTTGGGAAGTTCAAGCGCTTGCGTAAGCTGAAAAAGAGGCCAATGATCGCCAACCCAAACATAGCCATGCCTGAGCCAACCATAGTCCGAAACATCCAATAGGTCATAAAGACATCGGGGGTGTAATTGCCAGGGCCGTAGGTTTGCTCAAATTCAGCTTGGAGATCTTTGATGCCTTTGACTTCGCCATCAAAGCGGTTGTAGGCCAAAAAGCTCAGCAAGCCTGGCACTTTGACCACGAAACGATCGCGTTGTTCGGGCACATCGGCCACCGTAAACAACGACATTGGCGCGGGATCAGCGGTTTCCCAGAGCGCTTCGGCGGCGGCCATTTTCATTGGCTGCACTTTGATCATATATTGAGCTTGATTATGCCCAACCACCATCACCAAAATTGTTGAAACCAAGGCATAGCCCAAGGCCAATTTGAACGAGCGCTGAAAAATCAGGCGATCGGCAGGCTTGGGCTGTTTGCGCAATTGCCATGCGCTAATGCCCAAAACGAAAAATGCTGCCGTAACCATGGCGGCGGTAACGGTATGCGGCCATTGCACCCACACATGGCCGTTGGTCAGCAAAGCCCAAAAATCAGCCATTTCGGCGCGACCATTGCGTAACACATAGCCAACTGGCTGGTGCATAAACGAATTGGCGATCAAAATCCACAAACTGGAGAGCATCGTGGCAATCGCCACCAGCCAAATCGAAGCCAAGTGAGCGAGCTTGGGTATGCGATCCCAGCCAAAGATCCAAATTCCTAAGAAGGTCGATTCAATAAAGAAGGCCATCAAGGCTTCGATGGCCAATGGAGCGCCGAAAATATCGCCGACAAAACGCGAGTATTCCGACCAATTCATGCCAAACTGAAACTCTTGGACAATCCCGGTGGCCACACCAATCGCAAAATTGATCAAAAACAGATGGCCCCAAAATTTGGTCATACGTTTATAGGTGATATCGCCAGTGCGATAGTAGATGGTTTGCAGCAAAGCCACAAAGAATGAAAGCCCGATTGTTAGCGGCACAAACAAAAAGTGATAAACCGTTGTGACGGCAAATTGCCAACGAGCAAGAATCAATGCATCCATACGACGTACTCCTTGAGCATGGATTGTAGGAATGTCTGCCGCAGATGCTTGCTGGCTAGGTGGTTGTAGTCAACATGCACTAATTAAATGGTATCGAATCGCGGGGCTGGCATGGTGGCTAAATCGGCATAATAGCGTGAAGATCCCGCTACCTTAGTGTTAATTTCGTTAAGCAGGTGGTCAGGCGGCCAACGATACTTAACGCATCAAAGCCAAAAATAGGAGCATTGGTGCTTGCTAAATTTCCCTAATAGTACGATTATGTGTAGAATAGAACACGCCCCCAAGCTGTGGGTTGACCAGAGAACTGAAGGTTTCGCCCAATCACCAACGATTTTGCCTGTGGGGGTTGCCATGGCAACTCAGAAAAAATTGCTCGCTTCACGGCCTCAGATAGCCTTAGTTAAAATGAGCGAACAATCTGTGCAACAACGAATAACCGGCGCTTTAGCCGATGAAATAGGGGCGCGTCCGGCAACCTCAACCGCCGAAGCTCGCGCCGCCGCCGTGATCGCTGCCCAAATGCGTCAAGTTGGCCTCGAAGTTGGCGTGCAAACCTTCTCCGCCGCTGCTGCGCCAACCGCAGGCTTGGGCTTATTGGCGGCGATCGGTTTGTTGGCACTCGGCTTAGGCTGGTGGTTTCCCTATCCTTCTGTCGCCTTGATTGCGCTGCTGCTGTTATTGGCAGGCCGCGAATTGCATGGCCCGCCTGTTTTGGCAGGTTTGTTACGTCAACGCCCAAGCCAAAATGTGATTGGAACACGGGCGGCAACCCGTACTCCGCGTGCTCGCATCGTATTATTATGTCACCTTGATTCGCCGCGCATGCTCTCGCCACGCCGTGCCAGTTGGCTACGGGTTTGGTTGCTAACGATTCCATTTGGATTTAGTTTGAGCCTGATTGCGCTGGGGGTAGCGATTTTTCTGCCTGCTTGGCATAGTGTGCTGTTAATTCCAGCGTTCTTTTTATTGCTCAGTTTGCTGGTGGTGATTCGGCGTGAGTGGAAGGCCGATTGGACGGTTGGCGCGGTTGATGCCGCCGCCGTTGGCACGGCAATCGCATTGGCAGCCGATTGGCCGCAACGTGAAGATGTTGAGCTATGGGTCGTGGCGCTGGGCGCAGGGGCTGCCGCTGGTTCGGGCATTCAAGCCTTATTGAATACATATCCCTTCCCCAAAGCCGAAACGTGGTTCGTGAATCTGCCGTGGCTGGGCCGTGGCAACCTCACGATTGTAGCGGGCGAAGGGTTGTGGCGCGAACGCAAACCTGATCCGCAACTCACCAAAATGTTCCACGAACTACAATCTGCCAGTGCTCCACTGATTCGCTCGGCCTATCGAGGCGAACGCTTGGATAGTGCTCGGCTATTGGCCATGGGCTATCACGCGGTCAGCGTGGTTGGCTTGAAATCCGATGGCACAGCAGCGGGCTTCCGTCAACCAGACGATGAAACCCGCTTACTTTCTGTGCCACAAATGGAATTGGCCTTGCGCGTGTTGCGGCGGGTGCTCGACCGCTTTGCCCGCAGCCATAGCAACGAGCCGCAATTACCCTAAGCAAGGCGTTGCTTGAGACTTGGCGCAAACCGAAATACCGTCAGATCCAACACCAGCATAAACAACAACGAAGCGCCGACCAAGGGGAAGGCCAAGCTTGCCAGCACCACCATCAGCAACACGGGCTTCCAATGAGGGAAGTTGGCTGGTAAATTGGGCGCACCCAAGCGGCCCTCAGGGCGACGCTTCCACCACAACACGACCCCTGAAACCGACAGCAGCAACACCGTCATGGCCCCAAACAAGGCTAAAAGTTGGTTGGCAAGCCCGAAATATTTGCCTTCGTGCAGCGAAATCCCCATGCTGACAGCTTTGGGAACCATGGCATAATCGCGCCAGCGAATGTCGGCTAAAATCGCGCCGCTATATTGATCGACGTGAATTGTGGCTTCATCAGCAGGATCATTGGCCACCGCAGCAATGGTGTACACGCCTTTTTCGCCATCAGGTGGGCTAACCGTAAAGCTGGCAATCACCCCACGCGCTTTGGCGACTTCAATCACCGAATCGAGCGTGACGGGGGTTGCGGCTTGTGGGCCTTCGGTAGCGCTGCTTGGCACAGGTGCACTCGCTCCATCACCGCGATGTTCAGCATGATCAGGGTCAGATTGAGGCAATGGCGCTTGTTCAACTGCCCACGGCACAACTTTGTCGGTCGTGGTGTTGAGGCTGCCTGTCAGCACTGTTGATTCAGGAATATTGCTCCAAAGTTGATTGGGGTAACCGCTCCAAACATTAGCAAATTTATCGCCCCAATAACCTGTCCACGGCAAGCCCGAAATCAGCAAAAACAACACAATCAACGAGGCATACATCCCAGGCACGGCATGCAAATCGCGCCAGAAAATTCGTTTGTTTTTGCTGCGCAAGCGTGGCAGCCAAGTGCCCCAAATGCCACTTTTCGAGCGAGGCCACCAGAGATACAGCCCCGAAAGTGTCAGCAAAATCGCCCAGCAAGCGGCTAATTCAATAATCCGATCGCCCGTTGTGCCAATCAGCAACTCGCCGTGCAATTTCAAAGCAACCGTTTGTAAATTCCAATCTTCATCGCGCTCGCCAAGTACTTGGTTGGTATAAGGATTAACGAAAACCGTCAGATTACGGCCATCGCTGGTGCTCATACTAATTTCGGTGCTGCGATCATGGGCATCGCTTGGACGAATTTTGCCAACGCTGGCAGCGGGATAAGCAGCTTGGGCAGCGGCCAATTGGCTAGTGTAGCTTTGCGCCGAGCCACTGGTGTGTTGGACATTGATCAAATTGCCGTACATCAAACGGTCAAGTTGGGGCTTGAACAGATAAATGCTGCCAGTTACGGCTAGGACAATCATCAGCGGCACAACAAACAAACCGGCATAGAAATGCCAACGCCAGATTGCGCGATAGAAAACAGATTGCGAACGGCGTTCGTCGGTGGTTGCTCCGTCGTTGGTGGTTGTGGTAGTCGTCATTCAAAAACCTCGTTGTGGTGCTGGTTGGAGCCACAGGCAGCTAAACCACCTGTGGCGATCGACATTAATACTGTTGTTGCAGACTGCCACCTGGATCACGCCGTTGTGGGGTTGCAGGCTCTGGTAACCATTGTTGAATTGCCGTTATGAGATCGTCGATTGGGTTGCTGCGCCAAACCACCGCATGCCCATTGACATAGGCGCTAGGTGTGCCAGCTAGGCCATTGGCAACTTGCCAACGACTAAACGCCACGATTTCACGGCCAAAATCGGGGCGTTGAAAACAGGCTTCAAACGCTTGACGATCGAGGGTGGTTGCTTGCAGCACTTGAGCTTGGGCTTGTTGACGCGGGTTGGGTGCGGTCAGCCAAGCCGCATCCCGCATCAACGCATCGTAGGCTGGCCAAAATTGACCTTGGCTGCCAGCACATACGCTCATCACCGTGACATCGACCGACCACGGCGAAACTTCAGGCATCGCCAACATATGAATACGCAAGTAGACATCGCCTGAATCGATAAATTGGCTGAGAAAGCCCTTCGATTCCATGGCCAAATGCAGGTCACGGCAATGGCTACAAGTCAAATCGGTATACAAATCGAGCACGATTGGCGCAGTTGGCTTGCCAAGGCTCCAATCGGTGGTCGATTCGCGGGTAAATTGGGGGATTGGTGCTGCGGCAACCGCAGTTGGTTGGCTCGTTGGAAGCGTTGCTGGTGCAGTTTGATCTGGCATTTGCCAAACACTCAGCATCAACACCAGCACACTAATCGCGATGCTAGCCAAACCGCCAACTAAAAAACGGCGTTGGCTAGGCACAATTACACGGCTTGAGAGCATAGGTGGCCGCCTTACTTCAAACTTAATAAATAGGCCACCACGTCATCAACCTGTTGTGGAGTTAAGGCATCGCCATAGCCTGCAAACATCAAGCCTTGGGCAAAACCATCAACCACAAAACCATTGGGATCAACAATTGAGCTATGCAAATATTGGCTGGCATCCTGACCTGCCACCCGAGTAGCGGCGCGATCAGCAATTCCAGCCAAGTTTGGGCCTACCGTTTGCGGCTTACCGGCCTCGACCACATGGCAGCTCAGGCATGGCGGCCCACCAACAATCGCGGTTGTACCATCAAAAATCGCTTTGCCAGCAACAGCATCGCCAGTGCTTGCGCCACTATTACTTGCTATTGGCGCGGTCGTTGGAACCCCGGCAAATACGCCTACTTCTGAATCTTTCGCTGCCGAACCACAGGCAACCAAACCAAGTAAAGCCAAACCTACCAAGGCATAGCGCACACGCAAAAGAATTGTCATGCTCGGAACACTCCCAAACTCAAAAACCCTCACCATGCAGCGCACGATGAGATCACAAAATCATTAATTGTGGGTTGAGTTGGGTTTAGCGCGGAGGGGGTGTGGTCAATTGAAGTTGAAACGAATCAAAGGGGCGTTGAATCAGCCAATTCAAACGGCGCAAGCTGTGCAAAGCGATGACGGCAATTGGCCAAAAAGCAACCATCGCAAACATTGCCACCAAGCTCGTGCCCATACCGGTTTGGGCTAGGCCGCTTGGCGTGCCACTTGGAGTTGAATTGTGCTGAGTTGTAAGTTCGCAGACGAACATGCTGGCTTGATGCGCCGCTGGCATCGTTGGCATTGGTTGGTGTTGCAGCAGACAGTGAATCACACATCCCAATGGGCACACCAAAGCCAGTTGGACAATCATTGCCCAACCTAAAAGAGTGCGCCACGATAGCGTTATGCGTTTTTTCTGGTACCACCCACGCATACAGATTTGCTTCCGCCTGATGTTGCCGCCGAATTGAGCGCTATCTTAACATAGTTTAAGCGGCTTGCGATCAGGTCTTAACTTGATTCAGTAGATCTCTCAGTAGAATTTTTGCATTTTCGATTTTTGTTTCGCCACCCTTCCGTCCCTCCGTCGGAGGGAAACGCAGTGGGTTTTCATCCCCCTGCACCCCCTAAAGCACAATTATTGGGTTACCATCAGACTGTGAATGTATCCAACGTATCTATTTACTAACAGCAATTACACCACTGCTTTTGTTTTCGCCCAAGCAAGGTATCATGGTTGCTAGCATTATTCAGCGTGAGGTAGCGTCGATGCGCATTTTATATTTAGGTACGCCTGAGATTGCGGTTGCACCGCTTGAGTTGTTGCATGCTAGCGGCCATGAGATTGTCGGTGTGGTAACCCAGCCTGATCGTCCGGCTGGGCGCAAAAATGTGTTGACTGCGCCGCCAGTCAAACTTGCCGCTGAACGCTTGGGCATTCCAGTTTTTCAACCAGAAACCCTCAAAGATCCGGCTGCGGTCGAACGTTTACGGGCGTTTGAGCCTGAGGTTGGGGTGGTGGCAGCCTATGGCGAAATTTTGCGCAAACATGTATTGCAGATTCCAGCCTTGGGCTATTTGAATATTCACCCGTCGATTTTGCCGCTGTATCGTGGACCAGCCCCCGTAACTGGGGCGATTTTGGCAGGCGATGACTTGGTTGGCGTTTCAATCATCAAGCTAACGGCCAAAATGGATGCTGGGCCAATTCTTGGGCAGGTAGTGATGCCGTTAGCCAAAACAGCCCGCGCTGGTGAATGGACGGCCCAACTAATGCGCCAAGGTGGCGAGTTACTGGCTCAAGTGTTGCCAGCCTATGCTGCGGGCCAAATTCAGGCTCAAATTCAGGATGATAGCCAAGCTACTTATACCCAAATGATCAGCAAAAACGACGGCTTGATCGATTGGAATTTGCCAGCCTTGGTGATCGAACGTATGACCCGCGCTTATGATCCTTGGCCTGGCACAGCAGTTAAACTCAACGATCAGCCATTTAAAATTCTGCGAGCCAAAGCTCATACCAGTTGGAGCGGTAACGCTCAACCTGGCATGTTGATCGAGCAGCAAGGCCAAATTTTGGTGGCAACTGGCAGCGGTGCACTCGAATTGCTCGAAGTTCAGCCCGCAGGTAAACGCCCTATGGCTGCCAGCGATTGGCGACGCGGAGCCAAAGATATCGAGCATCTCTAGCTTCAAGCGCTGATATTTAACCGCGAAGGACGCGAAGAACGTAAATGGTGTAATGAGTACATGCCTGAATTGCATTTAACTATGCTAGCACTTCAAAACCAACATTCGTGCGCTTCGTGTTCTTCGTGGTTAAAAACAACCTAATCCTCAGCAATCGGTTGCCAGCGATAGGCATCACCATCGGGCACGACATAGCCAAAACTTGGCGTTGGAAAATGGCATGGGGCAACTAAGGTTTTGCCATCACTGACCTGCCGCAAGACCGCTAGGCGAGTGGCATGCGCTTGATTGTTATCAACATCCAACCCAGTAGCAAAACTTGGATGAAACATTTGAATTGGGTTGAAAAAGATATCGCCTGCAATTAACACTCGCTCACCAGTGCCATGATCGATCAACAGCCCAGTGTGGCCCGGGCTATGGCCTGGAGTAAACCAAGTTGTGATGCCTTCAGCCAATTCAAAATCAGCCTCAAAAAATTCTAAATAGCCCTGCTCGTTTAGCCACAACACCTGATCTTGCAAGTAACCAGCGCGTTCGGGCGTATGAGTTTGCATAAATTCAATCAGGCCTTGTTCAGCTTTATGGGCCAAATAGCGGGCATTGGGGAACCGCGCTTGCAATTTGTCATCAACATAATGCGTATTCAAGCCAACATGATCAACATGCAGATGGGTTAAGAACACGGTATCAATTGCCGTAGCATCAATTCCCATCAAACTTAATTGAGCCTCAAGCTGTTGACTGCTCAGCGCTGGCGTTGGTGGTGGCGCTTTGCCCAAACCTGTGTCAACCAAAATCGTGCGACCAGCCTGTTGAATCAAATAGCAATGCACTCGTCCCAGCAAGGTTTCAGCGTTATAAAATGAGCTAGGATAGGCCGCACGAACCTTATCCCAAATTGCGTCGCTGACCGGCAGCATCGGCCATGGCGTGGTGACATCAACGATTGCCGTAATTGTGGTAGGCCCAAGTTGAATTGTGCGCTGTTGCAGCTCGGTTGTCATCAATTAATCCTTTCGTTTGGGTCTATGCTATACTTGTTGAATATGTTGAATTGACGTTCAACTTGATTATATTGAACTATGGTTCAATTTGTCAAGAGGTAATTAATCATGACTGATGATTTAAAATCACCCAAAAAACCCTCGGCGCAACGATCTGATGCGCAACAAAACCATGGCCGGATTATGGCGGCGGCCAAAGCACGATTTGCCAGCGATGGGCCAAGCGCCGCCATGGATGCGATTGCTCGCGATGCAGGCGTGGCGGTTGGCACGCTCTACCATCATTTTGGCTCCAAAGAAGGCCTTTTGAATTTGGTGATTCAGGAGCATTTTCAGGTGGTGACCGATTTTCTGGCGAGCTTGCAAGATTCGGCTGATCCTTGGTGGGCGGTTGAGCAGGTGGTGCGGGGCATGGCTAAACGCCAAATCAAAGATCGAGCTTTTAAAACCATGATTCACCAACATAGCAATTTGATCGAAACCACCAGTCAAGCCAAACGCGGCTTTGATCCAGCGATTCAAGCCTTAATTGATCGTGCGCAAGCGGCTGGTTTGGTACGGCCAGATTTACGAGCTGGCGATTTATCGGCCTTGTTGGCGGGCCTGCCAATCGGCGACGATCAAGCTGAGCAACGCGAACGCTACCTCTTGATTGTGTTGCAGGGGATCAAAAGTGAAAACGCATAAGCATGTATAATGGGGCGGGCAGACTCCATTTGGTGAGTTTGCCATTGAATTTGCTTGCTCAACAACGCATGAAGGAGCGTTTTCAATGCAATACGGCACAAAATTAGCCGAAGGCAAAACCAAGATTATCTATGCTCACCCTGAAGATCAAAGCTTGGCTTATATGGTCCAAAAGGATTCGATTAGCGCTGGCGATGGGGCTCGACGCAATGAAATCGACGGAAAAGGCGCGATCAGCGGTCGCACCTCGGCTAATGTCTTTGCCTTGCTCAACCGCAGTGGCGTGCGCACCCACTATCAATCCGACCCTGAACCTGGGGTAATGCTGGTTGAACGTTGTGAAATGTTGCCCTTGGAAGTAGTCATGCGCCGTTTGGCAACTGGCTCATATTGCCGCCGCCACCCTGAAACGCCCGAAGGCACTCGTTTTAGCCCACCATTGGTTGAGTTTTTCTATAAAGACGATGCCAACCACGATCCCCAAATTTACTTGGAAGGGATTGTTGCAAAGGGCTTGGCGATTGCCGAGGAAGTCAGTTTTATCGAGCAAGAAGGCACGCGGGTGTTTGAGTTGCTTGAACAAACTTGGGCTGAGCGCGGTGTGCAATTGGTTGATCTCAAGATCGAATTTGGCCGCACTGCCGATGGTAGCCTGATCGTCGCCGATATGATCGACAACGATTCATGGCGTTTGTGGCCTGATGGCGATAAGAGCAAAATGCTCGATAAGCAAATTTATCGCAATTTGCAAACTGTTACCGAGGAAGCGCTGCAAAACCTCAAAGCCAAATACGAGGAAGTGCGCGATATTACTGAGAGCTTCCGCTAAATTAGTGCTGATTACTACGCCGCGTTCCATTCGGTGGAGCGCGGTTTTTGCTTTAAGAGAGAAATTGCAAGGGTCGGCGGGCGGCGGCAATTCCAGCCTGCACAATGCGCTGAGCAACTTCGACCCGATAGCGCCAATGCTCGATCTGGCTATCATAGTGTTCGGCTTGGCTTTGCTGGGCTTGGGCATCGGCAGCTTGCGGCTGAAATTGGTCGGGTATCTCCCAATCAAGGCCATCAACTTCGCAATAATTAAGCTTGAAGCCGCCACGATGCAACAAAACAGGCCATTCGGCATCAGTGCCCAGTGCATCAAGCGGCGGGCTATTGGCCAAAATAAAATGCGCCGCAACTGGAGTAAAGCCGCGTGCGCCAGCACTAATATCCATCGGCATGCCAAGGAAAAACGAGGCCATTGTATTGCTAGTACGCTCAGTTTCGATCAAGGCACGGGCGTGAGTGGCGTAGGCTTGCCAAGTGCGGCCAATAATTAAACAATGGGTTTGCGAACGTTGAGCAATGCTGGTCAATTCACTGGGGCGCGTTTCGACCCAACGCAATGCACGGTCAAAATCAATTGCATGAATATAGTTTGGTTGAGTTTTGAGTGCTTCGGCCAAGGCCAAGTGGCGGCCTTGAAACCATTCAGTGGTTGGCACTGCCTTAACATTTGGCAGTTCGTTGAGGCTTTGCAGCAATTGAGCATCAATTGTTGGCGGCGTGGTGATCACAATTGCTCGATACAATTGGATTAATTGGGGTAAAAGCCGTTCAAAACGGGCTAATTCGCCGCGTGGCTGCCAAGCTGAGGCTAAAACTAAGCTCATCGTTGCCCTTCACTCAAGCGCAAATCGACCAGCGTAAGTTGCACCGAACTGCGCCCATTCCATTCGTTGATGCCCACAGTATAAACGATATCGATCTGCGAACCATTGGGTAATTCCGCCAACCAATCGCCAAGGTTAAAGCCAATTGCGGTTTGATAATGGCGACCTTGTTGTAAACGCAAGCGCAAATGTTGATTTTCAGCACCAACCCCACGCGCCTCGATCACCGTTACGCGCCGACTGCAAAAGCGTGGCTGGGGATTTTCTAGCCCAAACGGAGCCATTTTTTCGAGCACGGCCAGCGTGTCAAGATTCAGTTGATCAAACGTCGCCTCAGTATCAATTGGCAACTGCGGCACCATCATCGCATCGGTAATCTGTTGATTGGCGATTGCTTGTAAGCGTTGTTCTAGCGCTGGAATATGCTCATTGGCAATCGTAAAGCCAGCGGCGGCGGCATGGCCACCATATTTTTCAAACAAATCGGCACATTCAGTCAAGGCATTGACAATATTGAAGCCTGGAATCGAACGAGCGCTACCCCGACTGCGCTGTTCTTCTTTGCCCATCACCAGCACAGGCCGCGCAAATTCTTCGGCCAATTTGCCAGCTGCCAAGCCCACCACCCCATGATGAAAATCCTCGCCCACAATCACCAAAATACGTTGATCAAGCTGGCCGCTATTTTGGGCCAATTCGCGGGCGGCCTGCTGCACATCGCGGGTTAGGGCTTGACGCTCAATATTGGTGCTATTTAATTGATCGGCAAAGCCATCAGCTTGGGCTTGATCGGGAGCCAGCAACAAACTATAGGCGATTCGCGCATCGACCAAACGGCCAGCGGCATTAATGCGTGGCGAAAGCCGAAACCCAACGCTACTCGCATCAATTTTGCCTTGTTCAACTCCGGCCACCCGCAACAACGCCTTTAAGCCTGGGCGTTGGCTTTCGTTCATGGCCTGCAAACCAAAATGAACCAACACCCGATTTTCGCCAGTCAAGGGCATCATGTCAGCGATTGTGCCCAGCGCCACCACATCGAGAATGTCACGTGCTCGCAAGTTGTCGGGCTGAATACCTGCTCGCCACAATGCTTCATACAATTTAAAGGCCACACCAACCCCACACAACCCCTTGAAGGGATAGGCACAATCGCTGCGTTTGGGGTCAACCACGGCATAGGCAGGTGGTAAATTGACTGGCGGCTGGTGGTGATCAAGCACAATCGTATCGAAGCCCAACTCGTTGGCGCGGCTAATTTCGGCAATGTTGCTAATACCACAATCAACTGTTACCAGCAAATCAAGCCCTTCCTGATGCAACTTTTCGATTGCTGCCAAATTCAGGCCGTAGCCCTCGCCCTCACGCTTGGGAATGTAGGGGCGCACTGGCAGACCAAAGGCTTTGAACAATTGCATCAACAACGTAACTCCGGTCACGCCGTCGGTGTCGAAATCGCCGTAGACCACGACCCGTTGTTGTTGAGTAACTGCCTGCTTAATCCGTTCGACCGCGCGATCCATATCGTGCAACAAAAAAGGATCGTGGCGTTGTTTCCAATCGATATTGAGAAATTGCTCAACCGCTGCTGCATCGCGCCAACCGCGACCCCATAAAATAGCTGCCAGCAATGGATGATACTCGCCGAGGCTGCGAAGTTGGCTGGGCGAGGCCGATGTTGGCAATTGCCAATGGCGCATAACACGTTGGTTGAGCATAAAATCCCTCACGAGCTGGATTAGTTTGGCGATTGTAGAGACAAGCAGGCTAATCGTCAAATTGGTTTGGCTGAATACTTAAATTATAGAGCCATAAGCAAGCAATTTTTGGCATGTCAAAACGCCGATTAATCACAATCGATTAATCGGCGTTTCGTTAGACGCTCCTATTTTAGCGAGCAGGAATTGACCGAAATTGATTTGGGCTTGGATTGCTTGGCAGCGCCCGCAGCGGCAAGCCTGTTTCGGTTGCTAATTGCTGACGCAACCCAGTTGGTTGGCTGAAATTAGCACTGGTTGTGATTGAGGCAATGTTGTTATATTCAAAATTGAAGGCTTCGTGCAACTCCAAAACTGCGCCATAGCTGGTTGCTAGATTGTAGGCATCGGCCTGAACATACAGCTTAGTTTGGGCTGCAATTCGGTTAGCCCACTCGCTGCGCCGTGCTGAATAATATTGATCGTATGGACGAAGCGTGATCGATTGACCTGGCGCAAGCGCCTCGGTCACACCCCAAACAATGCCTTGGTTCGCGACATCCCACCATTGTTGATTAACATGGCTAGGTGCTGGATTGGGCGCGATATACAAATCGACCCAAAATGCTTCGCTCGTCGCACAATTACCTTGATTGGTGACTGTTACAACCAATTGCTGGTCAACTGTGATACTGCTCACCTGTAAATCGGCATAGCAATAGCCCAACACCAATGGCAAGAAGTTTTGGCTTGTGCCAATAAATGGCGTGCCAGTGGGGCTAGGCGTGTTGCTTGGTGTCGCCGTTGCTGTATTCGTTGGTGTATTAGTGACCGTAGCTGTTGCGGTACTGGTTGGCGTATTACTTGGTGTTGCCGTATTAGTTGGCGTATTGCTTGGCGTTGCTGTCGCCGTGTTCGTGGCAGTTGCCGTAGCGGTTGCCGTTGGCGTGTTGGTTGCGGCGCTTGGCACACAGCCAGCCACCACAATATCATCAACATTCCAGCCAGGAGCACTAACCAAGCTGTCGCTGCCCATGCGGAAGCGCAACCAAACTGTTTGACCTGCCAACGAGCTTAAATCAGCAGTTTCTTCAATGTAAACTGGATAATCGCCGCTCAAGCCAACAAACGCAGATTGTCCTGCTAAGGGATTATCGCTCTCAAGTGTCAGTACGCCATCGTAGCCCGAGCTTGTAAAGAAACTACCAAGATCGTTAAAGGTTACGCCATCGGTGCTATATTCAACCACCCCACCATCATAATAAATATCAAATGGCGTGTTGTTGCGTTTGGCTGAGCGTTCGGGCATTGGGGTTGGTTCACCGCCACCACCTTCGGTATCAAACTCAAAGCTATAGTTATGGTTGAAATACAACGTTACTTCACTCGCGCCTGCTGGAATTGTGATGCCGGCCATCGTCGTTAGCCGTTGATCGCTAATCGTCTCAGGATTATCGGCATGCCACGAAAGGCTGGGGCTATTAAAACTGCTGCTATCCAAGCCCCATGTTGGGCCTGTGCCACTGACATTCCATAGTGGCTCGCTGCTCACGCTATCACTGAACAATACTTGCAGATTGCTGCCTGGCACGCATGCACTCGGCGGAATGGTTGGGGTAACCGGCAAAGCGGTATTGCTGGGCGTTGGCGTGTTGCTTGGGGTATTCGTCGCCGTATTGGTTGGCGTGTTGCTTGGGGTTAACGTTGGCGTGTTCGTCGCTGTGTTGGTTGGTGTATTGGTTGGTGTATTGGTCGCGGTTGGGGTGGCTGTCGCTGGGGGCGCAACCCAACATTGCGAAAACTCCGAGGTTTCGTTGGTTGCAGTATTCGTTGCTAAAATCGTGATGTTTGGGGCTGGGCTGGGAAACAGCTTGGTAAATGCGCCATTTCCAGCGGCATCAGCCGTAAAAAAATCACTTTCTAAGAATTGTTGGCCCTCGCCATAGCCCGAAACATCACAGGTGGTATTGCTGTAAAAAGCCAAACGTAACTCTTGGCTAGCAGTGCTATTGAATGTCCCTTGGACTGCAACCGTTGTACCATCATCGATAACACTGACGACTACTGGATAATTTTGGGTGCTGTTCGGGCCTGCATCAAGATCATCAAGATCGTTGGCAGTCGGGCCATCATTATTAATATCAACACCTAGCTCAGTATTGAACGCAATGATATTTTCGCTAAATAAGCCTTCACCGCCGATTTTGATGTTACTTGGGGTCATTCCGCTCAATTCGAGCAGCGCAATGCCGTCGCCTTGATTGCCAAGCGGGCTATCATCAAGCGCTACGCCGATGCGATTGCCTTGCACGGCAACATTGGTAGGATCGAAAACAAAGTTTACGCCATTGCCATTATTGCCACTAATCAGGTTGCCCTCGGCATCATCGGCGGTTTCGTCGCCATTAGTGCCCAGCACTAAGCCAGTAACTTCATTTTGAATTTGCACCCCAGCCCCATTTGGGCGAGCTACTAAACCAGTGATATTCGTACCAATGTAGTTGCCACTGATGATCGTATCGGTAATTGGCTGATCGCCACCACCAACGCCAACCCCTAGATCGACGTTGCCGCTAATGATATTGCGTTCTAAGCCATCGCTCATGCCATCGCCGTTGGTGCCGATGCGTGTACCGCTTGGACCAAAGCGCAACACGACCCCACGCTGATTGCCAATTGCTGTCGAGCCAGTTGGATCAAGCCCGATAATATTGCCAGCAATCACATGATCATTTGGAAAGCCGTTGGAGCCACCGCTAAATTCGGCAATTTGCACGCCCTCGGCGCTATTGCCACTGATCACGTTGCCTTCGACGGCATCGCGTACACCATCGCCATTGGTTCCAATGATCGTCTCACTGGCATTACCACCGATATTAATACCTGCTTCATTAGGTGTAGCGATGGTTCCGGCTGCATTTAATCCAATATAGTTGCCACTAATTTGATTATTCGATGAGCCATAAATATAGATGCCTAAGGTATTGCCGCTAATGATATTGCGTTCGGCGGCATCACCAATGCCATCGCTGTTGGTGCCAATTGTGACATTGCCAATTGTCGGCCCAAAAAATTCTACGCCAGTACGATTACTGCGGGCAGTATTGCCGTCGCTGGCCACCCCAATATAGTTGCCTGCGATACGAGTATTCGCGCCACCCGAGAATGAAATACCATTAAAAGTTTGGCCAGCAATAATATTGCCTTCGAGCGCATCATTACTGCCATCGCCATTGGTTCCAATCATCGCTTGAGTGCTATTCGGATAGAGCAAAATGCCCATATTATTGCCATTGACGGTTTGGCCGTCGGGTTCGAGGCCGATAATATTTTGAGTTAGCCAAACGTTGTCGCCTTGGACGTTAATCCCAACCCAGGTATAAAAGCTTGGGCTACGAGCAGCGTTCAAAACCAAGCCACGAATTACCGAGCCATCAGCTTCGGCCAGCAAAATTTCAGTATCTGTAATTCCCACAGGGTCGCTCAACCCTGAGCCATCAAGCTCGACCATCAAACTCATTGGCCAAATGCTACAATCGCTGCCTGCTTGACTACAGCCGTCGATTTGGATTTGCGTTTGCAGGGCTGGCAATTCGCTCGTCAGCGCAATCGTTTTTACACCCGCCCCTGGAATCGCAAAATTAATCGTGTCAGCATCAACATTGGCATTCGCCGCGTTAATCGCTTCGCGCAAGCTACAATCTTGGTTGCCAGTGCCCGTGCCAAGAGCATCGCACGCGCCATCGTTGGTATCAGCAACCGTATTGACCACAAAAATCCCTGTCGGCACAAATGGTCTTGGCTGCGCTACAGGTTTTGGCGCGGCTGGCGGCAAATTCAAGGCTCGCAAGCGTTGAATCGTAAGCGGCACTTCGCGCTGAGCAGGCGCTTGATTCAAAGCTTCAGCCCGTTGGATAACAGATTGATCGAGTTGTTTGGCAGTTGGTGGGGCTACCCGTTGGGCAGCAGCAGGGCGATTAAGCAGCGCCCCCGTCACAATCAATAAACCGACCATTCCTAATGAAAGCAAACGAGTAAAACGCAGTGAAAATGCATGCTTCATAGACCTACCTCAAACATCAGCATCGACGACCTCACACAAAACACACCTTTGGAATTAGCCTTGAGTAAAAATTACCAAAGATGCAACAACGAACACCAAATGCTGATGCTTGGTGTCCGTTGTGGTGCTACGCTCAAGGTTATGGCAAGTAATAGCAATTAATCATCAATTGGGTTTATGCTAGGCATGGTTGTGATGATTAATCAAAACTATTGCCACAAATCAGCTTGTTTAGCCATAATAATGCTCATAACCTTGTAGGTGAGCTTGGCACTAACAAAATTTGGCGAATGTAAATTTTCAATTGGTGCTAATTCCATTATATCAAAGGCCACAACCTTAGAGGATTCTTGCACTAGAATACGGGTAATTTCGAGCACTTCGCGCCATGTCAGGCCATCAGGTTCGGGCGTACCAGTCGCTGGGACTAAGCCAACATCCAAGCCGTCAATATCGATTGTAAAATAGACTTGCTTGCCCCGTACAAAATCGCGCAAGGCTTGCAGATGCAACCCATCATGCACATTTTCACTATAAAAGGTCGTAATCCGTGGGTCAGTTTTGATCATGTGGGCTTCGCTAATATCCAATGATCGAATGCCCAATTGCAACAAATCGCCAGCGCCAACATCGAGAATCCGGCGCATCGCACAAGCATGGGAGTGCTTGCTGCCCTCATATTCATCGCGCAAATCGGCGTGAGCATCAATCTGCACTGTCACGAAATCGCCGTGTACCGCGTGGAGGCCTTGAGCAACCGCGCCGGAAACTGAATGTTCGCCGCCCAGCACACACACCAATTTGCCCAAACGTGCAGTTTGCTCAACCGCCTTGGCAATGCTGTGCATAGCGCTATCGGGGTCTTGATCGTTGACATCGACGCTGGGCAAGGTGTGCACGCCCCAGTTTTTGGCTGGCTCAGTATCGAATTCACGATCATAAAATTCGACCTGTTGCGAAGCCTCAATAATTGCCGTTGGCCCATTGACCGTGCCACCACCATAACTCACAGTAGCCTCAAAGGGGATGGGCAAAACTACCACTTTGCTGGTCTCCAGCGTGCTATACTGCTGATCTAAGCCCAAAAAGTTATCGGGAGTAGTATGGGTCATCGTGTTCCTCATTCCACAAAAGTACTATTAAGAACCATAAAGAGAACCATAGAAGCCAACCGTAGAAACGGGTATAATCACCATTGTACGAGACAAACGGGCGCTGACGATCAGCAATTTAGTTGATAACGAGGATACCAATGAGCGTCGAACATGCATTAGCCGACTTTCTAGAAGCCAATCTTGGGCGCTTCGCCAAACATACTGGCGATTTGCTGCGCCAAATTCCCAAATCGCCCTATTCCAAGCTCTCGGACGCAGAGTTGATTCCTCGCATGCAAAAACCATTTGTGGCGACAATTTCGGCTTTGCGCGGTGATTTGCAAGCCTTAATCGATTTTTCACGTCAGTCGATTCGGCTTGTAGCTGATAATCCTAACGCCAATAGCGAAACAGTGGCCCAAGTTGGCGAGGCGATTTACGAAACCTTGAAATTTGCAGCCCGTGAATTGTTTGTTGATAATGAACTAAATTATGCTTTAGTTTTAGCGGTCGCTGCTGAGGTTACCTTTATTGCTAATAAAAATAGCTATCAAGCCTTTGTCGATATCCGCGAAGCCCGCATTCGTGAGCGCGAAGAAACTTTGCAGCAAATGACCAGTGAACTAGATCAAGCCAATGCTGCTTTGCGCGAACTGGCAGCACCAATCGCGCCAATCCACGATAATATTTTGGTTTTGCCCTTGGTTGGCTCGATCGATACCAATCGTGCTCAAATGTTGACCGAAGATCTGCTTGAGCAAATTGTGGCACGGCAATCGGATATTGTGATTATGGATATCACAGGTGTGCCGATTGTTGATACCAATATCGCCAATTATTTGGTGCAAACCACTAAGGCCGTGAGTTTGTTGGGGGCACAAGTAATTTTGGTCGGTATTAGCGCCGAAGTTGCCCAAACAATTGTTGGCCTCGAAATCGATCTGCGCCAATTGTCGGTTCGTGCCAACTTACAAGATGGTATCGAATATGCGCTCGAACAAGTTGGGCTTGGCATTCGCCCATTGCAAGAGCAACGGCGTGGCTAAACTCAATTGGCACGATCAACGTCCGTTAATTTTGCTCGATATTGATGGGGTGATCAATATGTTTGGCCGTTTGGGGCGCGAACAACAGCACATCCCGCCGGGGATTCCAGTGCAATATCCGCCCCAAATTCATGCTTCGATCGCCCGGCTGGCCAAAATCGGCCAATTAATGTGGTGTTCGACCTGGCTGCAACTAGCCAATACTGGCTTACATAGCGATCTTGGCTTACCAGAATTGCCCTTGATCGAGCCATTGCCCGAAAATCCGACGGCGATTTTGTGGAAACTCAACAGCGTTGCCAAGCACCTCGCCGATTGGCAAACCCCGATCTTTTGGATCGAAGATGGTTTTCGGCCTCAAGTGCATACCTGGGCGCAACAACGCAGTAAACAAGGCCGATTTACTCAATTAATCGATGTGCGCGAAACTGGCTTAGTGCCCCAAGTTGTTGATCAACTCGAACGGACGCTGGCTCATTTCGCGGTTTGAGGAAACCAAACGATTCATGTTGACCCATCTTGATGATCAAGGGCGAGCGCATATGGTTGATGTTGGTGACAAAGCGGTTACCCAACGCCAAGCCCAAGCCCAAGCCGATGTGCGTATGCAACCAGCAACATTAGATCTTTTGGTGGCCGGAGAATTGCCCAAAGGCGATGTTTTGGCAACCGCCCGCATCGCTGGAATTATGGCAGCCAAACGTACTGCCGATTTAATTCCCTTGTGTCATCCACTCCCGCTAAGTTCCGTAACGATTGAAATCGAGGCGCATCCTGCGCAATCGCTGCTTCGTATTATCAGCACGGTGCGTTGCACAGGCCGCACTGGCGTAGAAATGGAGGCGCTGATGGCAGCATCAGTCGCAGCCTTGACCATTTACGATATGGCCAAAGCTGTTGATCGTGCTATGGTGATCGAGCAGGTTTTTGTTCGGAATAAAACGGGCGGCGCACGGGGCGATTTCCAGCATCCCCTAACTCCGCTTGATACCTCAGAGTAAGCTTTGATTATCGAGCGTGTAGAGCCTCGCCTGAGACCTACGTTTGTCCCAACGATGTGGCAGAATGGTCATGAAAGGTTGTCTCTATGCGTGCAATTGTCTTTAGTGGTGGAGCCAATCGCGGCTCACTCCAAGCCGGAGCAGCTCTCGCGCTGCTCGAAGCCGGCATTATCCCCGATTTAGTCGTTGGTTCCTCGGTTGGTTCAATCAATGGGGCAGTTTTAGCTTGTCATCCTAGTTTAGCTGGCATTCAACGCATCGCCCAGCGCTGGAAAAGCGTCAAGCGCGAGGATATTTTTCCTGGTGGTTCGTTGCGCTCAGCCTGGCGGGTGGTGCGTGGGCGTGGTTCGCTGCATCATAATCATGGCTTGCGACGCTTTATTCTCTCGCTGCTACCGCCCAATATTCGGCGCTTCAGCGATTTGTCCATTCCCTTTTTTGTCACGGCCACCAATTATCGCACTGGTGATATGCATTTGTTTGGCGATGATCCCCGTGAGCGCTTGGTTGATGCCTTGATGGCCAGCGCTGCCGTGCCACCCTATTTGCCTGCTTATCATTATCGCGGCGAAACTTACCTTGATGGTGGGTTCGTCTCGAATTTGCCAATTGGCGTGGCTTTGCAACAAGGGGCTAGCGAAATTTGGGCCTTGGAAATTGGGCTTGATGCAGCCGCCACCGTGCCGCCGTTTGGGATGCGTGGCTCGTTGACCCGCACTTTTGATGCCTTGATGCGTCGTCAAATGGCTCATGAACGCGAATTAGTGCGCTTGGCAGCTAAGGCTGGAGTCAAAGTGCATCATATTCAAATGTTGCATTACAGTGGGCTTGATGTGCGTGATTTTCGCTATAGCAGCCAATTGATGGATTTGGGCTATCAAAGCGCCAAAACCTACCTGAGTGAACAAAACCAACTAGCACCAGTCGCAGCGCCAATAGAACCAGCTCGTCGCAGCAAAGTCGAGGCGGCTTTACGCACCAGCATTGCGGCTCAAGCTCAATTGGCTCGTTTGCGCTTTGGCATTTTACGCGGTATGTTGCGCCGCCAAGGCTTACCCCAGGATTCAGTTATTCCACCAAGTTAAATTATTGTTGAACTTTTTGCTGATTGGGCGTAGTTGGTTACTACGCCCAATTGTTGTTAAGCGGCGCTGCGCGAACCACGCCCACGAATTGCCCAAACAATGTTGGCAATCATGCCATAGGAGATATAGCTGAGGGGTAAGACATATAAAAATTGGCTTGGCCGAGCAAGTGCCAACACAAAGATCGCGATAAAGGCGATCCGAATTGGCAAGAAGGTTTCAAAGGCGATTTGCTCGACACTAGGGAAACGCAAGGTGCTAATCATCAAAAAGCCAGTAAAGCCAATTAATGCTGTTGCCACATACGGGTTGAGTGCACCAGTGTAGAGCGCCAACGAAGCAGCAGTCATACCCGCCATCGGAATCGGCATACCCACAAAAAAGCGCTTATCCGAGCTGGTAATCAAATTGTAGCGGGCTAAACGGCCAGCGCCACAGCACACAAAAATGCCCGCAGCGATTGTGCCAATCCAGCCAACTTCGCGCAACGATATTTGGTAGATCAGCAAGGCTGGAGCAGTGCCAAATGAAACTACATCGGCTAGTGAATCCAATTCCTTGCCAAACTCGCCACTTACGCCCAACATCCGCGCGGCGCGACCATCGAGCGTATCAAAACTTGCAGCCAAACAAATGAGCACAGCGGCTTTGAAGGCCTGACCATCAACAGCAGCAATAACTGCTAAAAAGCCGCAAAACAGGTTGCCCGACGTAACAAGATTGGGAACCCATGAACGGCGAAATTTCACAGCCATGCTCCAATCTGGGTCAACCCACCTTTGATGGCCTGCCCCTTCTTGACAAAGACGTTGATCGAGCCGCTTGGCACCAGAATATCGGTACGTGAGCCAAATTTAATTAAGCCAAAGCGTTCACCTGCGCCTAATTCTTCGCCAACCACTGGCCATGTGATGATTCGACGAGCTACCAATCCAGCAATTTGGCTAATCAACACTGGGCCATGCTCAGTTTCTAGGCCTAAATAAGCCCGCTCGTTGACGATATCGGCTTCGCCATCCCATGCAGCGCGAAATTCGCCTTGCACATAATCGCGATATTGGACTGTGCCAGCGCAAGGGGTGCGATTGATATGTACATCGAACACCGATAAGAAGGTGACAATTCGCGTGGCTTTGCCGCCAATAAAGCGTGGCTCATCAACTTCATCGATCATCGTAATATGGCCATCGGCGGCGGCGTATAAAATTGAACTATCGGCGGGGCATTCGCGATCGGGGTCGCGGAAGAAATAGCTGGTAAAGGCTGTGAGCGCGAGAGGTAAGATCGCTGCCTTGCGACTAAATAACGCTGTCAGGGCGGTCAAGCCCAAGCCGGCTCCGATGAAAGGCATGCCTTCGATGGCAATACCCGGCAGTGAACGGCGAACACGAGCGCGGTTAGAAGGCATGAAGCGACTCCTTAAAAAAACTATTAGACAGGCCGTAAGTGGCGCTGCAACACGCATGCTTGGATTGAGGCGTAATTATACCATCGTGCTTTGTTAATTTCGCATTGCGTCAAAAATTCGACAGAGTTGGCTTGATTGCATACAATGCCAACCGCTTGCAAGCCCATACCCAAGGCTTGAACTTAGCACATACGAACCCTGCAAAAAAAGGTTTCAGCGTTTAGCCTGTTGGTGCGATGATTGCTTGCAACAATTGCACCACAAAGCGCGTCATATCGATAGCAAAACTACACAAGGTTCGGAGGCAAACAATGCAACCACGGTTATTGCGCTCCTATTACGACCGCAAACTTGCTGGCGTATGTGGAGGCTTAGGTGCTTATTTTGAAATTGATTCAACGCTGGTGCGTTTAGTCATGATTTTACTGGTCTTTACGGGCTTAACGTTTTTGATTTATCCTGTATTGTGGTTGATTATGCCGAGCGAAAAACCTGGGGCAATGCCACCGCCCTTTATGCCGCAGCAGCAAGCGGGGGTTGTGCCGCCACCACAGCAACCATTCAGCAATGTTAGCTCGCCCTATCGCTACGACCCATTTACTGGCCAGCCAATCGCTGAGCAACCAGAAGCCTATACTGGCACAACCGTCCAAGTCCGGCCTGATCAGTATATTCCGCCTTATTCGCAGGCTCAGCAACCAGCCCATGCGCCACGGTCAACCCGCAACAACAAGAAAGTGCTAGGGTTGTTGCTGCTGGCATTTGGCTTGATCACCTTTATCGATAAATTTGGTGGGGCAGCAGAATTTATTACGCCATTGTTGTTGATTGGCTTAGGGATCATGTTGTTTCGGCGGCGTGGCTAGAAGCGGGAGATATTGGTTATGACAGCTGCGACAGAACAGGTGCAACGTCGCTCATTATTCTGGCCCTGTTTGCTGATCGGCCTCGGTTTGCTCGGGGCACTATCGGCAATCAATCTCTTCGATGCCAGTTTGTTTGATCTGCTTGATGAGTTCTGGCCAGTCTTGTTGATCGGGGCTGGCCTCGATCTTTTGGTGGCGCGGAATCGACCACGCTTCGGGCTGGGCTTAGCATTGGTAGTTTTGAGCGTGTTGGGCTTGTATGGCCTTACCTATACTGAACCCAACTATGAAATCTATAGCTCTGCCGCATCCATGCCTCAAATGGCAAAGGTTGTGGTCAGCGAGCGCGGCAGTACGCTTGAAATCAAGCCCGAAATCCTCGACGGTCAAACCTCGATTGCAGGCGTTGTGCAAGCAACCAATATTGGCTTACGTGAACTGAATCCAGATAGCGAACATATCAGCATTGTTTTGGGTCAAGATGAGCCATTTGGTGGTAATAAAGGCCCGCAAACAATTTTGGTTTCGATGAATCACCCAGTTGATTTCGATTGGGATTTGCGTGATGTAACGTTAAATGCTGATTTATCGACCTTGCAAATTGGCAAAGTTGATGCTGAATTAGATGCAGGCTCGGCGGTGATTAGCTTAGCTGAGCGTGGTGAATATCATTTCAATATCGATGCAACCACCTTGGAATTAAGCTTGCCCGTCAATATTCCCGTGCGAATTCAGCGCGATGATAATGCAACGGCATTCAATCTCAGTCGCGATTTGAATATTCAGCAAGTTGATGATGATGTGTATAGCAGCCCCGATTGGGAAGCTACCCCAGAGGAGTATCGCTTAGATATTTATCTTTCAGGATCAGCATCAAGCATCACGATTAAATAAGCCTTTGCCTTGCCAACCGAACCAATCCCGCAGCCATGAAGTTCATGACTGCGGGATTTTTAGGTTAAGCTTGGGCTAATTCAACGTATTCTTGCTTGATAATTTGGTCGGGCGTAACTCCGGCCAATTGCAATAATTCGCTGATGATTTGGGTTTTGCCTTCAGCGTCACGGGCCGACCATGTGCGGCTCTTGATTTCCAAATAGGTGCCTTTGGCCGGGCCACTGGTGATCATGTCGATATTGATCGCAAAATCAACCTCGCCATACATAATCCGCCAGCGGCGGCGATATTTCTCAACTTCGATCACATGATCGGGCGAGAAATATTCACGATAGAAGCGTAACGAACGATCAGCTGGCGCGGTGTAGCGTGCCCGTGAAAGCAAGACTGCCGAGGGCAAATCTTCGCGTTCATTGGGCATGGTCAAAGTCAAATTGTATTTTGGCTCAAGCCGCGAGCCATCAACCCGATGATCTTCACGGTAGCGAATCCGCCCACGATTGGGATCATCGAAGGTGAAGTAGGTATCGTATTGCTTGCGTTCGCTCGCCTTGGTAATTTCGACCGCCTCCGATTCGAGGAAAGCTTCAACGCTGCTAGCATCGTCCAAACGGGCTTTGACTTGAACTTCGAAGATTTCAGCTTGTTTAACTCCGCCGATTGCCAGAATTTTATCCAACAAATTGACTTCACGTTGGCTAAGGAATTGGTTGATCGTTTCGGCGATCCGCAGGGCATTGCTCCGAACTTCGGTTTCATCAAGCGTCAACAATTGGCGATCTTGCAGCACAAATGCCCCATCAATCAACACATGGCGTACATCGCCTGAGCGGGCTGAGTAGACCAAGTGATTGTAGATTGAATCGTTGCTGTAGTTGTAGGCTGGGGCTGGCACGACGTGCAATCCACCCAAATCAACAATTGTGATATCGGCGCGTTTGCCAGCTTCGACGCTGCCAACCAAATGATCAAGGTGTACAGCTTTAGCACCCATGCTCGTAGCCATAGCAAAGGCTTGCTTGGCGTTGACCACAGTGGGATCGCCCGTGACACCCTTGGGCAAAATTGCCGCCAAGTGCACTTCCAACCACAAATCTTGGTCGTCGTTGGATGCAGGGCCATCAGTGCCAAGCCCCACATTCACACCAGCTTGTAGCATTTCGCCATATTTGGCCACGCCGCTCGCCAGTTTGAGGTTGCTGGTTGGACAGGGCACGGCTCCCGCGTTATGCTTTTTGAGCAATTGCATATCGCGTTTGTCGATGTGCACACAATGGGCTGCAATCCCTTTATCGGTAAAGGCATCCAAATCGGCGACATAGGCGATTGGCGATTTATCGACCAACTGGCGAGCTTCTTCGACTTCGCGGGCGGTTTCGCTGAGGTGAGTTACCAGCGGCACATCGAATTCGCGGGCCAATTCGGCGGCAGCGCGATAGATGGTGCTGTTACAGGTGTAGGGTGCGTGCGGCGCAATCGCTGGAATCACCCGACCATGATTTTTCCATTGCTCGAAAAAGCGGCGAGTGCGCTCGAGACCTTCATCGTAAGAAGCAGCATCGGGGGTGGGCCATTTCATCACAGTTTGACCACAGATCGCCCGCATCCCAGCTTGATCGGCGGCGCGGGCTACTTCTTCCTCGAAATAATACATATCGACGAAGCTGGTAATGCCGCCCTTGATCATTTCGGCACACGAGAGGCGCGTGCCATGGTAGACAAATTCGGGGTTAACAAAGCGACTTTCGACTGGAAACATATAGCCATAGAGCCACACATCCAGCTGCTGATCGGCGACGATGCCGCGCAACAAACTCATTGGAACGTGAGCATGGCCATTGATTAAGCCAGGCACAATGGCATGATTGTTACAGTCGATCGTTTGGCTGGCGGTATAGCGTTCGCGCAACTGGCTGCTTGGCCCGACCTCGACGATTGCACCAGCCTGAATTGCCACCCCACCATCACGAATGATCGTGCCTGCTGCGTCCATTGTGACGACGATGCCGTTAAGCAGCAGGGTATCAATTTGTTGTAAAGCCATTTGGCCTCCTTATGTTGCACAAAAGCACAAGCATCATCGCTTGTGCCTTAGATGGCATATTTGGGTCCCGTCTGGCGGGAGGTATTCAGGTGATTGTACCACGATTTCGGTTAAATGTGGATCAAGCGGCGGCTAAATGTTGGGAAAAGACATATTTAGTTGTGTTAACGAGGGTTTGTGCTCCCATTATGAATGCTTGGGTTTCGTGATAATCAAGCACACTATACAGCTGGGCAATTCGTTGGCGCAGGGCGCTGCGGGCAGCATGCCAATAGCCCCAGCCTGTAGCATTCAGCCGCAAACCGCGATCATCGCGGGTGATCCATTGTTGGGCTAATAACCCATCGATCGTGCTTTCGGCGCAAATGCCCAAATAGGGATCAACTGCGATTAATAGATCTGGGCGCGAGATCGGATTATGATGTTTAACAATCGAGCGCAAAATCATGCCTTGGGCCGGGCTGATACCACAGGCCTGCCATGCCAAGGCTTTGGCATCGGCGCGATAGTTGCTCAACGCGGTGCAAACCATCAGGGCCCGTTCTTCAAAAATTACAGCTTTATGAGCGCTAGGCCTTGGTCCATAGGCATATAGCAAATGATCAAGGCAGGCTTGGGTTGGAATCGCCTCGCATAAACGTTCGCCATATTCGGCTACAGCATGGGCCGCAGCTTCCGGCCAAACGTCAAATAATTCTTGAATCAAATCGGCTCGTTCAATCAGATACGCCAAGTAATGTGGCCCAGGTTCGTATTTGCCACGTTCAAGCACTAACCAGCCTTTGCGTAAAGCCTTCTCTAACACACTCGCTACAATCAATGGGGTGTAATAATGGAGATAATTGACATAGCCATGAAGAGTTTGACGTGGATAACGCACAACGGCTTCGATCAGCAATAGATCGCGCCAAGAGCCAAAGGTGCGTTTGCCAAAGTTGTGCCAACGGGGATGGTCGATCAAGCTGTGGTAGACAGCATGAATGGCGGTGGGCAAAGAGTGTACTGTCATCATCGCGCGGCCTCCTCTGAAAGCACATACGCTGACTTTGACGCACAGATGCTCAGTTTATGGTATCCCAAAAGTCATGATCTTATTGATCTAAGAGTACATAGGCGAGGTAGGCCAAGGTTTCTCGGCTAGTAGCTTTGATACTAGCCCAATTCGTAGTTGGGCTATTGGCTTTGACGGGCGCTCCAAAGCTGGTAATGCCATAGTCGTGGGCCATTTTGAGTGCTCGCAAGAGGTGCGGTGGGTCGGTCACAATCAATAAACTATCGATCTGCTGGCGCTGCATTTCATCGTGGACTGCCAATAAAGTGCTACGGGTATCGCTGCCTTGGGCTACACTGATGATTAAGGTTGGATCAATTGCGTGTTCGATCAAATAATCGTAAGCGACCGAAGCTTCTGAGCGAGTGTCGTTGAGGCCAGTGCCACCTGAAACGATGATTCGGCGGGCATAGCCCAAACGATACAAACGAATTGCTTCGGTTAGCCGCGCTTCCAAAACTGGCGATGGCTCACCATCCCATTGGGCTGCGCCCAGCACTAACAAGGCATCAACTGGGCGTAATTCAGCTCGTTGGGCTTGGCGATAGACAATATAACCTGTGCTAATAAAAATTACCGCTGCCAAACACAAGCTGGCGAGTAGCCCGCGGATGCTGCGACGAAGCCATTGTTTTGCTGGTGATTGCATTGCGATCCTTTGCCTTAGTTTGCTGCTTTGTACGCTATCCTACCACGCTCAAGCCAGTTGCGGCGCAATCTCTGCTACAATTTTAGCATCATAACATAGATGAGGTTGCTGATGACTGGACGTTTACCTTTGCTGACCCGCCGTGGCGATACCTTGCGCTACGACCGCGAAAAAGGCATTGTTGCTATATTAAATCGCCGTTTGTATCCGGCCCAAACTTTGTGGGTTGATTGTGCTGATCTTGAAGCCGTGGCTCAAGCCATCGAGACGATGGTGATTCAGGGTGGCCCACCCTTGGCCTATGCTGCTGGCTATGGGTTGGCCTTAGCCCTCGATCAAGCTAGTGACTATTCGTTGGCACAACAGCAAGTGGTTTTAGCCCAAGCTTTGGAACGCTTGCGCCGCACTCGCCCAACTGCCGACGATTTACACACCATTTTGGCTAAGGCCGAACGCTTAGCCTTGCAGGCACTTGAGCAAAATCAAGCTCCAAACGAGGTGGTTTATGGCTATGTTGCGGGCGAAATTCAGCGTGGCGACCGTTCAGCCGAACGTTGTGGCGTGCGAGCAGCCGAGTTGTTGACTGATGGCGATACGGTTTTGACGGTTTGCTATCCTGGTGCGGCCTTTAATTGGATGCTCTACACGGCAGTGGTTAAACAGGGCAAACAAGTTGCGGTCATGCCCACCGAAACCCGACCCTATGGCCAAGGTATTCGGCTAACTGCCTCGCAAGCCTTGGAAATTGGCTCACAGGTGACCGTCATTAACGATAATATGTCGGGCTTTTGTTTTAGTCGCGATATGATTACGGTTTATATAACGGCTGCTGATCGCATTGCGCTCGATGGCTCGATTGCCAATAAAGTTGGAACCTATACCAACGCCGTGCTGGCAAAACGTCATGGTGTGCCGTTTTATGTGTTGGGCTACGATGGCCCTGATCTCAACACCGCAACTGGTGCTGAGATTCCGATTGAAGAACGCAACGGTGATGAAGTGCTAATGATGAATGGTCAGCGCATCGCTCCTGAAGGCGTGCGCGGCTATTATCCAGCCTTTGATGTAACCCCGCCAGAGCTGATTAGCAGCATCGTGACTGATCGCGGAATTTATCGGCCAGCCATGATTCAGCGCTATTTAGATGATAGCAGCGATGCACCACTTGAGGTTATTCCGTTGTTAGGCTAAATTTCAAGCCCAGTGCCAAGTTGTTAGGCTTAGCACTGGGCTTTTTGGTTAATCAAGCGCAATTCGAAAATGGTAGGCGCTGATCGTCAAGCCTTCGCGAAAATAGAATTTATGGGCTTGTTCACGATGAACGCCACTATCAAGATGCAGCTCGTTGCAGCCTTGGGCTTTGGCTTCGGCTTTGAGCCAATCCAACAGTGCTTTGCCATGACCACTGGAGCGTTGGCTAGCTGAAGTAATCAGATCATCAACATACAGCAACATTCCAGCATACAGCATTTCCATAAAACGATAGCCTGCCACTGCTTGGACTTGGCCATCAACCACGACGGCGACCATCCGATAGCCATCGCGCTGGATCATCCTTTGAATTCGGGCGACATACTCTGCTTCAACTAAGGCAGGCCGTAGCTCATGCATCACGGCAAAGGTGCTGGCAATCTCAGCAGCGCTTTCAATTTGTTGAATTTGCATTGGGTTGCTCCACAACAGCATAATCGGGGCTATTATCGCAGGTTTTCGGCATGTCACCCTATCCAAATATGCTCTATGTTCTTAGTCTACGATATTTTTGGCTGCCGCTAAAATCACCATCACCGGAATTAATGCTGTAATTTCAAGGGTGTAATCGCTGCGCCCACGTTGGGTAATAATCCCAGCGTTGCGTAATTCCTTGAGATGATGATATAACTGGCCCGCCGATTGCATATTCAAGCGTTCCAACAGGCTTTGGCTGCTGGCCGGATTTTCCAGCAGGGTCTGGATAATTTGTAAACGCACGGGGCTGGCCAAGGCACTCAATACACCAATGAGTTGTTCGGCAGGGTAGCGCAGCAATTCGCCTAAGCCATATTCGCCCTGCCAAACATAATTGCCAAGCGCCGAATTAATTGAGCCAGCAAACAGAAACGCTCCATGACCAAGCTCATGCTCATAATCGCTGCCTGTGCGTTGTTGTAATTGGCGCACCAAGCCCAAGTTCTCGTCAATGGTTGGCGGTGTTGCCGGAGCTTGGGTTTCTAAGGCACTGACCCGGGCTTCCAACGTGGCAATTCGGTCGAGCAAGGCTTGCGCTGCATCCATGAAATTGGTTCCTCTGGCTGAAATCACCCTATTTTAGCTGGCTTGCGACCGATTGGGCAAATGCAGGCTCTAGCGCTACTTGCACGGCAAATTGCTGCTGCATAAACGTTTGCAGCAGGCCAAGCCATGTGGCATCGGGCAATTGATTGAAAAAGAGCACAACCACCCGCGTTCGATCAGCCCATTCGCCCTGAGCAGGCTGGATAAACATCGCTTCAGTTAGCATTGCCGGCAGGCTACCACCCTTAGTGCCAAAATGTTTGAACATTGCTTCATTGCCAGGAATGGTCATGGGCCATTCTAGATATTCGCGCATAGTTTGCGAAACTTTAGGGCTGATCAGTTGATTATTGCCAACCAACGCCATTACCTTAGCATAATCGCTGGCGCTGCCTCTGGGCATAATATGGCTAAAAACTTGGCCTTGTTCAGCCAAAGTTAGGGTTATTTGGCCTTGATTACGCACAGTTTCGCGCCATGCTGGCTCTGTTTTGTAGCGCTCAGCTAGCGCCAAGGCTTGTTGCTCGATGCTCGCTTGATCCAACTTCAATAAGCTTGGCAGGGTGCTTGAATCGATTGGTGCATCGGGGTTCATTACCAACAGAAAAAGCCCCATAATTGGTAGAATTTTGGTTTGCTGCTGCATTCCTAGTGTTTTGATCGTTTGATCAAGCACTGCCATTCCCAAGCGATCGATCAAATAATCGGTAGCGGCGTTATCGCTCTCGAAAATCATGGCTTGAACAAGGGTTTTGAGCGGCACGGTTTTTTGCGGGTCATTGGCAAAGCCGCGTTGATCGGCGGGAATTTCAAGCCGTTTTAATGCCGCCGGATGTGCGCCGCCATCAGTATTTGGCCAATACCACAGCTCCCAATCGGCCATAGCAATCGGCTCTTCAGGATCAAGCGTGCCCGCCTCGACTGCTTGGGCATAGCTTGCCAAGACCACGATTTTCATGGTCGAGGCGAGCGGCAATGGCATTTCAGCATTGAATTGAATCACTGGATCAGCTTGGTTGATGCTGCCATCGCTGTTGGTGCTATAGCTGACCATCGACGTATTGGCGGCATGTTGGCGTATAAAATCGAGCATTTGATCGGAAGTTTGAGGATTGCTAATTGTTGCGGTGGTTGCTGTCGCCGCCACTGCACTTGGCACAGCCGTTGGTTGAACGCTCGCACCGCCACATCCAACCAACACGATCACTAACATGAACACCCAAAACCAGTTAGCCATGTATCCTAACCTCTTACAATATTCTACTATTCTAGATTATATGAAATAATATCAATAAAATTAGAATATTGCAAGCGATAGTTTGCATTTAACTCAGCCTGCCTGGCACAACCCGCCAATGGCTCCAAGCGACTTTGCGATCGCCTAGTTTAATTTCGCTGATTTCAAAAGCTTGATCAACAAGGCTAACCTTATAAATTTCTGGCTGAATAATATCCCACGCATGAATTCGGACTTTGACCAGGTAGAGTGGATTTTCAGCTGTGCTCTCAGGATCGAAGCCCCAACGATATTCCAAATCGGTGGCTGCGGTGATAATTTGGCGGCCACGGGTCGTGCGATCAGCATTGCTTGACCTAAATTGATCGAGCGCAAGATCGCGGACGGCTTCGGGGAGTGGCGGACGCTTTGGCATGCTTAGCTCCTTAGTTAGCAAGATGTATTGAGTATAGCAAGCGTGATTTAACTAGATGCAATGGATTTGATTGCTATACTCCTTATGATTTAGATTAAGAGGTTGTATGCTATGCGAGATCTATTTAGAATTGAGTTGATTCAGCCAACTCATAAGAATGCTATGTTAGGAAGTATCACCATCAACTCGGCAAAAGGAGAGTTTCAAGAGTTTTTTATGCGTCGTTATCATATTGGACAGAGCAAGATTATATTCGGCAATGGCGCGATGCATTAGAGCGGGTTTACTATATGGAAGAACCAGCAGCGCTTATAACTGATATGTATGACCCTGTTGATCGCGAATGTTTGATTAATTGGTGGCAGTTATATCCTGAAGGCGATATGGTCTATATCTATAATCAACTGCTCTATTTAGTGGTATGGCCTACATTTTCAGAAAAAGATCCATATAAAATTATAGAACCATGTTCAAGTTTCAATGAAGATGGGGTTAAACTTTCAGAGTGGATTATTCAACGCAACGCTATTGAGGCAGGGTATCATAAACTTTGGTAACCTAAAATAGCTAGCCCACTCACAAAGAGTTGAGCGGGCTAGCTATTCATATTGAGTATTTATTTAATTGTCATCGGCAGGAAGATTTGGTGAATGCCAACATCGAAGGTGCCCAATACATCTGGCCCTTGCAACTCGCCATGATCATCGCTGGCGTAGAGTTCGATATTGTAGCGACCACGCGCTGCCTCGTTGAAGGTTACGTTGAAAGTCACATTCATGCTAAAGCCAGTTGGGCCGCTGCCTGTAAAGCTACTGGCTTCAACATCAAGCTCGGCAGTATCGCTGCTGAGGATGGTTTCACTTTCGGCAATCGCTGTGCCGATGATATCACCCTCGCTGTTGAGCAAACTAAATGTGCCCGAAACACCCTCGGTAAAGCGTGCCCACAACCCAATTCCATCGGCATTGACCAAGCGTAAATCAAGGCTATCGATAATCCGCCATGGATCGGTGGTGTGAGTCCAGCTAATCGTGAAGGTTGTTTGCAAGCCCACATCTACGCCGCCTGTATCGGGAGTGATGCTGCTAAATCCGACGCTATTGCGCAAAACTGCCAAATTAACACTATTCGAATCGCCGCCGCCAGGCGCAGGATTGCGCACAATCACACTATGATTGCCCAGCGCTGTATTGACTGGCATTGAGAAATTAATTTGAACATTATTTAAGAAGGTGGTTGGACGTTCAATTCCATCAACAAACACCTTGGAGTTAGCGCCAAAACCTGTGCCGCTGACGCTGATTTGCACTGGCAAGCCAATTGCTTGTTGCACAAAACTATTGGGCGTAATGCTGCTGATAGTGGGCACTGGGTTGCCTGGAGCAATAATTTGGGTGCTAATTTGTTGTTGATTATTGGCGGTAATTGGCTCATCAGCAGGCGAACTAAGCGTGCCACGGCTCGTGATCGTTCTAACTTGGGTTGGCGTAACATTGATTACCACAGTAGCACGGGCATTGGGCGTGAGCGTGCCAAGTGTACAACGCAAGGTCGTGGCATTGCTGAAGCTACATGTGCCTTGGCTAGCGCTAATGTTGCCAAAACTGACCGAGCTATCAAAGGTTTGCTCATAAATCACGCTCGTTGCGGTAATGATGCCTTGGTTGATTAAGCTCACATTGTATTGGAATGGGGTGTTGACCTGCACCGGATCAGCCGAATCGCGCAGGCCGACCGCCAAATCAACTTCTGGCTGCGTCCATTGGGCAAAGCGCTTCGACGATTGATCACCAGCGGTATCGAAAATCCCGCCAACAAATAAGTTATCGCCACGCACGCTCAGGGCAAAGCCACGGCTGGGCGAGAGCGCAACTCCACCGCCGCGAATCCCACTGCCAAGCGGTTGCCAGCGCGTACCATCCCAGCGAGCAATATTATTAACCAAGGTTGGGCTGGCATTTTGAGTGATATGAGTAAACGAACCAGCAGCATAGAGATCATTGCCACGAACTGCCAAAACTTGGGCCGTGCCTTGCCCACCAAAGCCTTGGGCCAACGGCGACCAAACTCCAGTTGTCGGGTGAACGAGGGCGATCGCACTGGTTCCAGCCACGCCATCAGCTGCATTGAACGAGCCACCAACCGCAATCTGCGTACCAAATGCAGCTAACGAAAATACAATATCGTCAGTACCACCGCGCAAAGCTTGCCAGGCTGTGCCATTCCAACGGGCAATATTGTTGGCACTCACGCCGCTAGCAGTGCTAAAATCGCCACCTGCAAATAAGGTTCCGCTGCGGAACACCAAGGCATGAACTGGCCCACCAATGCCTGAGCCAAGCGCCGACCATGAATTTCCGCCGTTGGTACTGCGAGCAATATGATTGACGGTTATACCATTGATTTGAGTAAAATCGCCGCCGATCACAATTTCACTGCCGTTGATGGCAATTGCCCGCACTGAGCCATTGATACTATTGGAAATTTCAATCCACTGCTGATCGCCAATATCCCACTTGGCCACGCCTGCGGTGTTGATTCCGCCTGCCTCGCTAAAATCGCCAGCAACGATCAATTGATCACTGCCAAATGGCGCGATTGCCCGCACGGTATCATTGGTGCCATTTTCAGTTTTGCCAAATAATGGCGACCATGTGCGGGTCGTTGGGTTGAACAGCGCAATATTGTTGATCGCTTGATCGCTGGCGCGGTTGAATTCGCCGCCGACAAATACACCTGAAGTACTCGCATGCACCGCAAATACTGCATTATCAGGCCCGCTGATTGTGCCGCCCAAAGGCAAAAATTGGTGTGGTTGGTTGCTGCCAGTTGGTGTGGGAATAAACAAGCTCACAAAACCAATCGGCTCGAAGATGTTGTTAATTTCGCCAGTGACGAAAAATTGTTCAGTTGTGCCGATGCGCTCGATTTGGGTAATTTTGAGTGGTGAATTTGGTACAAACTGCCATGTCGTGCCGTTCCATAGCCCCATTAAGCTCCCCGACGTTACCAGCCCGCTGGAATTCACCAGACCAAAATAATTGCCCCCAACAAAGATTCGCCCAGGTAATTCGGCAATCGCGCGAATTTCAGATGGTAAATTTGGCGATCCAGTTGGATTAAAGCCACGGCCAGTGAAGGCTTCCCACGTATTGCCGCCGCGCCAAGCTGCCGAGCCGCCCACTGGCGAAACAACGCCTGCACTGGTGAAACTACCACCAACCACCACAAAATTGCTGTTGCGAAAATCGACAAAGCGCACCCGACCATTTACGCCGTTGTTCGCGCCAGTACCAAGGCTTTGCCATGCGTTGCCATCCCATAAGGCGATGTTGTTGGCAACCAAACCATTGGCGCTAGTAAATACCCCGCCTGCCACAATTTGGGCCGTGTTGCTCGGATTGAAGGCTACAGCAAAAACTTGGGCATTTGTGCCTGCTACACCATCAGCCAAGCCGCTCCATGTGCCATTCGTCCAGCGGGCAATTCGATTAACACTCACACCATCAATACTCGTGAAGGTTCCACCAACATACACAATATCGCCATTCGCATCGGGCACAACCACCACGGCATCGACTGAGCCATTAACATTGGTAGCCAACGCCGACCATTGTTGAGTAGCAATATTCCAGCGGGCGATACTATCAGCGGTAATCCCGCCAGCACTAGCGAACTCGCCCACGGCATAGACATTGCCGCTGGTCGAAGCATCGATCGCCTCGATTTTGGCATTTGTGCCGCTGATACCACTGCCCAGCGCAAACCAACGCTCGCCATTCCAGCGGGCTACTCGTGAGGCATTGATGCCGCCAACTCGGCTAAACAACCCACCAACAAACAGATCGTTATTCAATGTCGTAAGCGCATTAATCTTATTATTGGCATCGGCCACCAAATTATCGTTATTCCAAAATTGGTCGTCGGCCACCGCATTGAGTGCCGTGGGAGCCTGCAAGCTTGGCTCTGATTGAGCTGCATTGGCCTGAAATTGCGGCCAAGCGCCACCGATCACCAGCATCACGATTGCCAAAAACTGCACCATCCGTCGCATACATTCCTCCTAATCAATAGGTGAAAACTCATCGCAACGGCAGGATAGCCAGTGACTATCACGCAACTATCACGCTAGCTAGAGAGTTTGTATGAACTAATGTGACATCGGGCAATTTACTCGGCGCTTAGCTGACCATAAGCCAAACGCTTATGGTATACTGCACGCAGAAATGCGGCAAACCACCTGTTGGGGGCGCTCATGGGCAATTTCATTAGCCAGTTTTTTCTCCTGTTAATCCCAATTCTCGAAATCGCGATTTTTGTGCGAATCATCATGTCGTGGTTTGATCCAACGGGTCAATCACGCTTTGCCTTGATTCTGCGCGAAATCACCGACCCAATCTTGCTACCAATCCGGCGAGTTATTCCATCGATCGGCATGTTTGATCTCTCGCCGTTAATTGCGCTGCTGATTCTGCAAGTTTTGCAAACGGTTTTTCAATCGGTTAGCTAAAGCGCTAATTGATTTTTTAGTCATGCCGTGCCGTGGATGCAACGCCCAGTGGGTGGCTTCCACGGCTTTTTGTTGAAAGGATTCAAGCATTGGCACGTCGTTACCTTATGTTGTTGGTCTTTGGTGCGGGGATCTGTACGCTCGGCATCGAAATGACTGCTTCGCGGCTTTTGGCTCCTTACTTCGGTACATCACAGTTGATTTGGGCCAATGTCATTGGTTTAACTTTGCTCTATTTGACGATTGGCTATACCCTCGGCGGGCGTTGGGCCGACCGTCGGCCTGAATTGGGCTTGCTTTGTACAATTATTTTGGTCGGGGCAATTACTGCTGCGGTGATTCCTTGGATCTCACGGCCAATTTTGAAGTGGTCGCTTGAGGCTTTTGCCACTCGTTCAGCAGGTTCGTTTATTGGCTCGTTGCTGGGGGTTTTGGCCTTGTTCTCAGTGCCAATCACCTTGTTGGGCATGGTTAGCCCCTTCGCAGTGCGTCTCGCCATTCGCGATGCTGCCGATGCAGGCAAGGCGGCGGGCAACCTCTCAGCCATTTCGACGCTTGGCTCGATTCTCGGTACCTTCTTGCCGGTGCTCTTCCTCATTCCTACGGTTGGCACAAATATGACAATTTATATTTTTGCCATGGGCTTGTTGGTGCTGATTTTGCCTGGCTTCTGGTTGGAGCGACGTAAGTTGCTGCCAGTCGCTTTGGTGGCCTTGATCGTCGTGGTGGCATTGGCATTTTGGCCGCAAAGCGAGCCAATTAAGGTTGCCGATTGCCGTGGCTGTAGCCTGATTACCGAAGATGATTCGGCCTACAACTATATTCAGATTGTCGAACGGGGCAGCGATGCCAACAAAATGATCGGCTTGGTGCTCAACGAGGGCCAAGCCATCCACTCAATTTACTACCCAAAATTTGAGCAAACCAATAATGCCAGCGATTTGCTGACCAACGGGCCATGGGATTTTTACAATATTGCGCCTTACTTCTACCCAAACCGCAGCATGGAAAGCGTCAACAGCATGGCCATGGTTGGCTCGGCAGCTGGCTCAGTGCCTAAACAATTTCTAGCAATCTACGGCAAAGATTCAGTGATCGATGGAATTGAAATCGATCCACGAATTGTTGAATTAGGCCGTGAATACTTCGCGATGCACGACGTGCAATATTATCAAGCACGCGGCGAAACTCCCCAGTTTCCTAATTTTAATACCCATGTTGCTGATGGCCGAATTTTCTTTGCTGGCAACGACAATAAATATGATATTATCGGCATGGATGCCTACAAACAGCCCTATATTCCGTTTCACCTCACCACCCGTGAGTTTTTTGAAACGGTGCGCGACCATTTAGCTCCCAACGGGGTTGCTGTGGTTAATGCAGGCAAGCCCAATACATCTGCTGGTGGTGATTATCGCTTGGTCAATGTGTTGGCCAGCACCATGAGCAGCGTGTTTGCCCATGTTTATATGATCGATGTGCCGAATAATTTCAATACAATGTTGATTGGTATTCCTGGCGATGTTGGCGATGGCGTTGCCAACTTTGAAGCCAATCTCGCAACCATTCAAGACCCGACTCTGCGCTATGTGATGGAGCAAGCACTGGCCAGCAATAGCAGCAAAAAGCCAATTCGCCGTTGGGATGGTGTAGGCGAAAATCGGGTCTTTACCGACGACCTTGCCCCAGTAGAATCGGTGATCGACCGAATTATTTTGGGGCAGGTTGATGAAGGCCAATAGTATGTCAACCAGCGATTCAGATTCACAAGAGATTAAATTGCGCCGCGCCAAGCGCCCCAAGGGCATTGTGCTGATGGTGCTAGCATTTTATGGAGCCGCCGCGTTGGTGGTGATTTCCGCCTTGGCAACTGGCGGAACTGATGTCATGCCCAGCGACGTGGCCAGTGTAGTCACGATTTACCTGATTGCCTTGGCTTTTGGCTTATGGCGTTTGTGGCGTTGGGCTTGGTTTGCCACCGTGATTATGTTTATTCTCAGCACCTTTTATGTGTTCAGCAATGCCCTGCTGCTGAGCAATTCGATCATCAGCGTCGAGGTGCTTTCGCCATTACTGCTGATTGTGCTGGCCTTGGGCTATTTGCTCTCCAAAGATATTCGCACAATCTATTTGCGCAATGGCTGGGAGCCGGTAGAAGGATGAAGGATGAAGGATGAGGGATGAAGGATGTGAAAATTAGCGGATTATTCGTGCAATTCGTGTAATTCGTGGCTAAAAACTAAACCCTCATGTCCTTCGTGTCCTTCGTGGATCAATTTTTAACCTATAAACACAAGTTAAGGTATCAGGTTTGGTAAGGTCAATGGGATAATAGGGGTCACTGGCCCCTAACCCCCGACCCCCGACCCCTAAAGTTATGAAAACACTTTCACTACTAACATCGGATAATTGGCACGATTACGCCTTGCTCGATAGTGGCAATGGCCGCAAACTTGAGCGTTTTGGCCCAGTTACCGTGATTCGCCCCGAAAGCGAAGCCTTATGGCAACCCAAACTCGATGCCAAGGCCTGGGAAGCGGCTCATGCAATTTATGAATATCAAGGCAAGGGCGAAAATTGGCGTAAACTCAAGCCACACCCTGAAACATGGATGATGAGCTACCAAGGCTTACGCTTCAAAGCCCAACTTACCCCATTTCGCCATGTTGGGGTTTTCCCTGAACACGGCGCACAATGGGATTGGGTTGCCGAACAAATTAAACGAGCAACCGAGCAACCACGAGTGCTCAATCTGTTTGCCTATACTGGCGTGGCCTCGTTGGTCGCTGCTCAAGCCGGAGCCAAAGTAACCCACTTGGATGCTTCTAAGGCTTCGGTCGATTGGGCCAAGGAAAATCAAACAGCTTCACACCTTGCGCCCGATTCAATTCGCTGGATTATTGATGATGCTTTGAAATTTGTGCGGCGTGAAGCGCGGCGCGGCGCTCACTACGAAGGTATTATCATGGACCCACCTGCTTTTGGTCGGGGCAGCCAAGGCCAAGTTTGGCAATTTGCCGAATCGTTTCCGGTGCTTTTGCAAGAATGTCGCACGATTCTGGCGCCTAAACCATTGTTTTTCTTGGTAACGACCTACGATACCCGCTCCTCGGCTTTGATGTTGGCCAACACGCTGGGCGATAGCTTGGCGGGTTTGCCGGGCGAGCTTGAGGCTGGCGAACAAACCTTGCGCGAACAATCAGCAGGTCGTTTACTATCGACCTCGATTTATGCCCGCTGGAGCGCCAAATGAGCCATGAATGCTGGCTGATTCGCCATGGCGAGAGCGTTGCCAATGCTGGCGAGCGCACGCCCGACCCGGCCAGCGTTCCCTTAACGGCATTGGGTTGGCAACAAGCGCATGGCTTGATCGAACGCTTGCCCAAGCCTAATCGGGTGATCGTTTCGCCATATCTGCGCACCCAACAAACCGCTGAGCCATTGCTAAAACACTATCCTGAGCTCCAAGCTGAGGTTTGGTCGATCCACGAATTTACCTATCTTTCGCCCAGCCTCTGTCGCGATACCAACCAAGATGATCGGCGGCCACTAGTTGATGATTATTGGCAACGTTGCGACCCTGATTATCGGCATGGCCCCGATGCCGAGAGCTTTCGCATGCTAATCGAACGGGTGCAAGCCGCCATGCAACAACTCCAAGCCTTGGATGGCATTAGCTGTGTTTTTGCTCATGGCCAGATTATTCGCACCATGCTTTGGCTGCAAACCCAAACCATCACCACGCTTGATCAAGCAGTGATGCGGCGTTGGCATCTTGATGGTGGCAGTCGCTTGGTTGGCAATACTGAATGTATTCGTTTGCTGTGGGAATAATTTAACGCAACCCCGCGCCCAAACTACGTGAGCAAGGTGAGCTTTTAAGGGTAGGACGACGTTGCGAACCACTGCGACGCTGGTTCATCAGTGGATGGATAACTAACTCTAATTGCCCTTGAGGGGGTGCAGGGGGCTTTAATCCCCCTGCGTCTCCCGCCTCGAGGCGGGACGGAAGGGTGGTGATCACGGATGATTGTGAATAACCTACCCTTGAAAGGGATGGGCATGTTGCGGTGTTATAACGGCAATTGAGGCTTGGGCAAGCCTTCTAATTCAGCATATTCATAGACGATTGAGCGCAAGTGATCGAGGCTATTAAGGATAAAATAGTGCTCGTGATAGCCATAGGGTGCTGAAGCAGTGTCGGCAACCCGTTCAATATCGAACTCATAGCGCGGGGTTTCTGGATTGAGCGCGTGCAATAACTCGCCTGGTGATGAGAGCAAACCAGCCCCCAAAACCTTCAACTCGCCATTTTCACGCAACAAACCAAACTCAGTACTAAACCACCAAATCCGTGCAATACCTAATTGCTGGCGTTCATCTTTGGCCGAGAGATACAGCGGCCCAAACAATTGGGCAATATCGGCAAATTCGCGGTTGGTAAAGGCTGGCAAGTGGCCAAAATACTCGTGAAACAAATCGGGCAGCGGCGTAAATTCCAGTTCATGCGGGCGACGAATATAGTTGGTGACCGGAAAACGGCGCTCGGCGATATGCTCAAACCACTCGGTTGGCCCAAGATAGGCATTTTGGGCATCACCCAAAGCCCAGCCAGTTAGCGTGTTTAGGTAATCGCTAACTGCTAATGGGTCGGGCAAGTGCGTGCGATCGAGATTCAAAATGTCGATGCCTTCGAGAAAGAGCTTGCAGGCATGTTGTTGAGCGAGGGGCATTTGACGCTGCCAGAGCGCTGCCCATGTATCGTGATCTTCTTGTGGATATTCCAAGCGGCTGAGCGTTGGCGATGCGGTGGCCATTGATCACTCCTTTGTGTAAGCCATAGGCTGCCAACCAAGCCCAAGCATGGGAGTGGGGGTGGCAGCAGTGCCAAAATCGTTGCCTCGCTATTGTACCAAATCTCAGCCGATTCCCCAACAGCCTATTGCTAGAATTGCATAGAACTTATGTGATTTTCGGCATAAGCCTATTCATTTAACAGTGTTTGCAACAGGTCATCATCAAAGGGCTGTCGAGTGCGCAAATTGCTCAATTGTTGTTCATGGGCATGCACCCGATCAAGCCCTAATGGGCGTTCTTGTTCAACAACTGCTTGCATTAGAGCTTCGGCTGTTGGTACATCACCAAGCTTCCAATATAGTAGGGCGATTTTCCACTGAACGTTTAATGCGATACCTCGATTAAAATGCTGCATAATGGCATATGCTTGATTCAGCTTTTCGATTGATTGGTGATAGTTTTTTTGCAACATCGCTACATTTGCTTGACCTTGCAACATGTAAGCACGCCCTTCATCAAAATTCATGCGCTCAACAATCGTCAGTGCTTGCTCAAAGGCTATTTCTGCTTGGTCAAGTTGATTCAATTTAAGATAAGTTTCACCAAGATTATAGAGTGCACGACACTCATCAGCTTGGTTCTCAAATTTTTGAGCTAAAGCGATTGCCTCAATGAGATAGCTAACCGACTCCTCATGATACCCAAGTAAGATCAGGTTTGTAGCAAGATTATTAACTCGCATACTCTCAATAGCCCCACCATGACCGCTTAATCGAAACAACCTTAAAGCTTCCCGTTCTAACTCTAGCGCTTTTTGCAGGTATGCTTGCCCTCCCATTTCACTGTAACATGTGGCCATATCACCCAAGCACAATGATTGTAAGTAGAGATCGTTAAGTTCTAAATCAATGGCATATGTTCGCTCGTGCCACACTATCGACATTGAGTAATCACCATCTTCGCGATATTGATTCGCAATGGCTCCTGCAAAAAGTGCGGCTTTATCGAGTTCTTGAATCCGTAACGCCGCATCAAATACGAATTCGCGTTCGGCTAAAGTGCTATAACGTCGTCCTATCCGAATCCGACTAACCCCAGCACTTAAAGATCCTAATTCAACCAAGATCTGATCTGTTACTGCTGAAATTGGTTGCTGCAGTGCCCATTGCCAAATTGCTACAATATGGGCATATTCGCGGTCAAAATTATCAATGCTTTGAGTTTGAGTAGCGCCGCCTGCTCGAAAATCCTGATAAATAATTTTGAGAGTTTCAACACTGGCTTGGGCATAATTTAACTGGATTTGAGCTTGTTCTGCTTCGTCCAGATAGCGCCGTAGCACGCTGCGCACCAGGTCGTGCATACGCCAGCGCTCTTGGCGATGCTCGAATTGAATCAAGTTGTGCAAGGCCAATTTATACAGCAAGTTTTCGTTGGCCATGTTGAAATCAAGCCCTGCTGTTGCTAAACCCATGGCGCTGCTAAATTCGGCCACAATCAGGCTGAGTTGACGCGCCAAGGCTTGCAATTCGCTGGGCAAACGGGCGTAACTCAGGGCCAACGATGCCGCCACGCTGGCCTGCGGATCATCGGGGTGTTCCAAGGCAGCGAGTTGTTGCTGTTGATCGTGCAGTTGGCTCAGATATTCATCAACGCCAAGTTCAGGGTTTTGGGCCAAAATACTGGCACTGATACGCAAAGCCAAGGGTAGATAACCACAGGCAGCGGCCAATTTCTGGGCAGTTTCAGCCTCAAGTCGTGGGCAAATTTGCTGAAGCAAAGCGATGGCCTCAGGCTCCTGAAACTCGGTCAGATGCAGTTGAGCCATCAGCGGCATCGCAAACCGCAAGCGGCTGGTGACCAACAAACAACTACCAACTGGCGGGGTTAAATCTTGGACATGGGCCAAATCTCGCGCATCGTCAGCCAAAATCAGCACCCGCTTATCAGCCAACACTGCATGATAAATTTCAAGCAATTTTTCGCGTTGTTCAGGCAATTTGGCATTCGGCTTAAACAGCGCAATCACCGTGCCCAGTGCTTGCTCAATCGTCAGCGGTTGCTCGCGCGAGCCATACAAATTGAGCACAATTTGGGCATCGGGAAAATGCGGAATCAACTGATGCGCCAAATAGATTGCTAACTCGGTTTTTCCAACCCCACCCATGCCTTGAATGCCGCTGATCACCGCACCCCGTGCGGCATTGTGGGCGATATCGATCGCATAGTTAGCTTGTTTGAGTTCGGCTGTACGACCCACAAAATCGGCCAAAATCGGGCGAAGTTGGTGCAACGACGGTGCTTGGGTTGGCGTGTGTGCTTGCGGTTGTTCGTTATTGAGCAAGCTGGTTAATTGTTGAATTAAGGCTTTTTGATAGCGATGATAGGTCGCTTTGTGCACATTCAGCAATGAGCAATAGGTTTCAACTGGCGCACCTGGATAGGTCGTCAAAACGTTCAGCACTGCTTGTTGATTGGCTTCAAGTGGCAATTGCTGCAATTGTTGGTAAAACGCAGTTAATCCACCCTGTTGCTGAATCATGTGCCGCCAATCAGTATGGCTAAGCAAGCGTTCTGGTCGTTGTAACACATCTTGCACGGTGCGTTCATTCCACATTGTCATCATGCCGCCTTTCTCGTTTTATACGAACTCAAAGCTAGGCCAAGCAAAATCAGAGCTAAACTTAGGCCACTGACCCAACCACCAATAACCAAGCTCTTGGGTCGATAGCTGAACTCGACTGTGTGTTGGCCTGCATCAACCCATACGCCGCGCAAAGCATAATTGGTGCGATAGAGTTGGGTTGTTTGGCCGTCAACGCTTACTTGCCAATCGTTGGTATAGGCATCGGCTAAAACCAACAAGCCTGCCGCTGAGGTTTCGACCTGCACCAGCGCCCGATTTGGACTGTAGCTCACGGTAGGAGTCAGCGTTTGGCTCGGTGCTTGACCAAGTGCAGGAATTGGCTGGGCCACAATTGCTTGCTTGGCTGGGTCAAAATCGCTAGCTGCCAGCCGATCAAGCTGGGCTAATTCGTCGCTAATTACCTCGGTTTGATAGACCATCCAGGCGCGTGGCAAAACCTCAGGATTACGATAAATCGTGCCTTCATCGTTGCGTTGCACTAATTCTAATGGTTGATACAGCTCAGGGTTGGGGCTGTTAGGCGTGAAAATCAGATATTCCACATTCAGCATATTCAGCAAACGCCGCTGGTTGTAGGCCATGGTGAAATACGCATGCAGGCTATTGCCACCCTCGCCAAGTTTATGATAATCCTTGCCATCCATCAGGCGAGTCAGCCGATTGTATTGGGCTAAATAGAGCGATTGATAGCCGCGAATATCCTCAAGTCCAAAGGCGCTAAATACATTCGTCGGCATGGCTTGATAATCGGCTCCAAACACGCGAAACACCCCGGGTTGGCTCAGCAGAAAATTGATCTGGCGGGTTGGCGGGTATAGAATTGCCGGATCTTGCAAGGCTGGCTCGGCAGCCAAACTGGCTTGCTGATCAGCGGTTGGCTGGAAGATCGCTGGATCAACGCTAGTGTTGTAGCTGCCGCCATACCAAAGCAAATCGCCCAGCAGAATCAACAAAATAGCAAGATTGCTCCAACGCCGTGGGATGCGTTTGATCAACAACCCCACCAATGCTAAACCACTCAGGCCCAGAATAGCAAGGCTGATTGGGTTGAGTGCCAAACGCAGCATGGTGCTATATTGAGCATAGCGCGAATTGGCGGTGAATAAGGCGATATGTTGCAAAGCCCAACCAGTTACCCCAGGTAAACCTAGTAGCAAGAGGCCGCGTTGCACCCAGAGCGCCCGATTTGGCTTGTTGCTCGGTTGCTGCAAACTTTGTAAGCCAAAGCCCGCCAACAGCGCTATCGCAAAACCCCACAAACTAAACCAACGCTGATGATCGGCGAATTGGCGATAGGGTGGAACCAACCAAAGCAACAGTTGGAGCAATGGTGTACCAATCGCCACCGCAAACGAGCCAAGCGCCAAGCAGGCAAACAGCTTCACACCAGGCTGTTGGCTGCGCCAAATCGCCAAGCCTGCCAAGGCCAAACTTACGATGCCAGCATAAGGTTGAATGCCTTGCAACAAATGTGGTTGCCATGCGCTGGCAGTTTCGCGGGCGGCTCCATCAACAATCGGCAATGCCAAACGCAGCAGCCAAACCATAATTGAGCTAGCCGAACCAAGCCCTGAGCCAATATCAAGCCGTTGGCCTTGAGCCGAAAGCGCAATTTGTGGCAACAACTGCACCGCGCTCAATCCGAGCGCCAAGCCAATTGCACTGCTAAATTGGCCAATTTGTTGGAAGCGTAAGCGCCAAGTTGGCAATGCCAACAGTTGAGCCAGCAGCAAACAGCCAACTCCAACATACACATAGAAGGCTAGTTGAATTTGGCTGACCAACGGCAAGGCCAGCACCAAACTGGCAAGCAGCCAATCGCGCCAACGTTGGCTTTGGCTGGCACGTAGCACCGCCCAAAAACACCACGGCAGCATGGCACAAGCAGCACTAAATTCGGGGAAATGCAGCCAATTGAGCAAAAAGCCGCTGAGCATATAGCCCACGGCAGCGAGCGTTGCTGGCATCGGCTCAAGCTGCATGCGCTGGGCAAATTTAAACGTGCCAATCCCTGCCAACCACACATTCAACAGCGTGTAAATGCCAAAGGCATAGCCAACTGGTAGCAACACAAACAGCCAACTCAAAGGGTAAAAGAAGGCTAACTGACCATCGGCCAATAACGGCGTGCCGGTTAAAATCGTCGGATTCCACAGTGGCAACGCGCCTTGCTCAAGAATGTGGTTAGTCACCAAGCGGCGCGGGTAAATTTGGGTAACCAGATCGCTATTGATTGGATTATTGACTGCCACCCGTTCGTAGGAAAAGCGCCAAGGATGCAGGTGGGCCACGATATCCAGCGGCAAGAAAATGTTGCCCAGCACCACCCGCCACATTAAAAGCAGGGCGACAAAGGTAATGCTGAGATACGGCCACCAGCGTTGCCACTGGCGCAAAAATAGGCTTGGTTGCATGGCGCTCATTCCATTAAAAACCCATGGGCTGAGACTCAACCCATGGGCAACGATCTAATGCTCAATTATACGTCATGAGCCAAGCTGCGAGATTATGGCTGACAAACCGCCCAGCCAATTTCAGGGCTAAGCTGTTGTTTGGCAGAATCGTAGTGTGTGCCGATCAAGCCAGCCACACAGGCCAATGCTTGTTTTGAACCATCGGGCAATTCGAGCGTGATTGGTACACTAGCCAAGCCACTAGGGAAGCGGCGGTTGCTAATGCCGTCGCCAAGGCGTTTGCTGGGAGTAACATTTTTTGCAGGTTGATCAAAAAAGTACTGCACCAGCCTTTCTTGATAGGTTGCGGGGTTGTAGGGCAAATCAAGCTCATGATCAAGCTCAGCATTTAAGAGGGTGGTACGCGGCTGCTCAAACAGCGGATTACGCAGCGTTGGCTGTTCTTTGGCATCTTTGATATAAGGAAAGAGGTCGGCAACCCAGCCCGTGACAACTTCACCACCATACTGATCATAAGGTTTGTAGAGTTGTTGCCAGAAACTATGCGGCGGTTGGCCTTCGCTGGTCAAAATCAAGCCCTCGCAAATTGGGGCTAGCCGCTCCGTCCACCAAAGCAAATCATATTCGGCCAAGCGTTTGACGCGCTCAGCGATTGAGCGCCAATCGGCAGGCGTGCCCAGCAGTGTGATATTGGGAATGCCACAAACGCAAACTGCCCCATAATCAAAATAATGCTCAAAACTTTCCATCAGCCCAATTCGGCTGGCAGTACGGCTAATTGAGGTTGTGGTTGAAAAATCGCATTGCAAGGTTTGGGCAAGTTGGTCGGGTAATGCTTGATTGAGGAATTCTGCCCATAGTTCGATTGCTTGGGTCCATGCTGCTTGACTACTGAGATCATCAACCCGAATGTTAAGTTGCTTTTTAGCTTCATGGGCAACAAAACGCTGGCGCAAATGCTCAGCATGCCGATTGACATGATTTGCAAAGCCTTGAGCGATCGTTAGCCAAAGACAATCAGGCGTGAGCACCAAGGGATAGTGCTGGCTAAAAGCCAGGTGGATTGTTTGAATTAATGGATTATCGGTATTCGTTTTGACCAACAACTGAGCCGGATCATGGCTGGTTTGGATGAGTTGGCGTTTGATCCGAGTCGCAAATTGCGCCTGAGCCACAACCAACTCAAACGAACCTTGATAAGGCTCAACTGCATCAACCACGAACTGAATTGAGCCATGGCTTTGGGCTAAAATTGGGGCGTTTGCAGGCATCTTAATCCTTCTCCATTCAGTCAAATCACACTTAACTCACCTAGCACAGCTAAATTTCATTAATACACCGCCCAACCAATTTCAGGGCTAAGTTGATTGGTATCACGATTGTAGCCTGTGCCAATCAAGCCTGCGACTAGCCTAACGTTCGTTGCTGGTCCATCAATATGCTCGCGATAGGTTGTCGTCACTTTAGCTAAACCACTCGGAAAAATCCAAGGCGCAAGACCGCTTTCTCTCGATTCAGTTTCAAACTCCAACACCTCAGGATCAAATGGCTCTATTTCCGCCAAATTTACCAATGGTTCAGGTTGAGTTGGTTGGATTGATGGTGAGGCAAGCGGATCATGCAAAAGCTGGCGTTGGTGGGCAAGCATTGGGTTACGGCACAGCTGGCCAGGCTTGCCAACTTTCTTGATATATGGAAACAAATCGATAATCCAGCCATCAATTTTGTCATCACAAAAACCACTGGTTTGATGATAGATTTGTTGCCAAAAACGATGCGGCGGTTGGCCTTCGCTGGTTAAAATCAAGCCCTCGCAAATTGGGGCTAGCCGCTCCGTCCACCAGCCAAGATCAAAGGTTGCTAGCCGTTTTACCCGTTCAGCGATTGAGCGCCAATCGTCCGGTGTGCCCAATAGCGTGATATTTGGAATGCCACAGATTGGCATAAAATCATAGTCAAAAAAGGCTTGAAAGCCCTCCATCAATACAATCTGGCTGGCGGTATGGGTGATTGAAGTTGTGGTTGAAAAGTCACATTGCAATGTTTTAACTAGGTTTTTAGGTAAGGTTTGGCAAAGTCGGTCGGCCCAAAAACCAATCGTATCAGCCCATGTGATCCCTTCATCAACCCGCAAGGTTTTTTTGCCTGTATGTTCAACTAAGCGTTGGCGTAATTGTTGATAGTATTGATTAACGTGCGAACTAAAACCTTGGGCGATTGTCAGCCAAATGCAATCTGGGGTGAGCACCAGCGGATAATGTTGCCCATAGGCTAGCTCCAAACAACTCAATAATTGATGATCACTCCCAGTACGGGCAAATAATTGAGTTTGGGTTTGCAAGGTTTTCAGTGGTGGCAGCCCTTGCCAAAGCGGCAATTCTTGGGGTTGCAAGCACCCTGGCGAGCTTTGGCATGGTTCAACTGCATCGACCATGAACTGAATTGAGCCATGGCTTTGAGCTAAAATTGGGGCAATTGTAGGCATCTCAATCTTTCTCCATTAACTTGTGCGATCAGCTTGATAGGCCGATTCGATGATATTGCCAGCCAAAAAACGCGAACGCAGCGATTGCAAGGCGGCTTGTTTGAATGCTGGCGGGGCATCGCGGCGTAACAGCACCCGCTGGGCATAATCGCCAAGGTCTTGAATCACCCGCTCATAACGATAATAGGCCAAGGTTTTGTAGTCAATCCTTGGTTGGCCGTAGCCTTCAAAAAACCATTGTTCTTCATGCTGCTGAACTGGTACGCCGATGACTGAGCCAACCACAAACCGCAAATCACGCTCTTTGGGGGCAAACATCGGGTAATCCCAATCGACGATATTAATCTGTTGAATCTGATCGAGCACAATATTGGCAGTGTGAATATCGCCATGGCTCAGGCCAAAATCGCCAGCATTGGCCCGTAGCTCATGGCCTAATGCGCTGATGCGCTTAATCAGATAGCTGATTTCGACCGATTTGACTCGCCAAAAGTCGATCAATTCGGCGCTATAGCTATCGCCAATTGGCCAAGTATTGATGCTGTTGTGAATTGCCTGAACCGTTGGCAGCCAGAGCGGGTGAAATTGCTCCCATTGCAGCATGTGGCGTAGTGGCGCACGCACTTGCATGGTGTGGATTCGGCGCAATTGTTGACCAAAACTCCGCCATTGCAGCGCCGACATGCCTTGATCCATGCCAGTTGAGCCTTCGATATAGGGGTAGAGCACGCTATGAAATTGTTGACAATGGCCCCAAAGGTGCTGGGTGCGGGTATCGACTGGCGCAACCGCCGCCACTCCCCGATCCTTGAGATAGCGCGATAATAACACCCCTGCCTGATAGATTGAGCCAGTCTTAAGCTTGAGAAAGTAGGGTTGTTCGTTAGTTTGCACATGGTAAATCGCCGCACGTGGGTCGTTACCGCGATTGATTTGCTCGATGCGGTTGGGCTGAATGGCATAGGTTTGGGCGAGGTACTGACGAATTGTGGCAGGGTCGGGGGCAAGGGCTTGCTGCATAACAGTCTTCCTTCAGCGAAATAACTGGCTTGCCTTACGCCCTTGGAAAGCAAGCTAAAACACCAAAAATCGGCTCAGATCACGTGATCGCGGGCTTGTAGAAAAATTTCAAGTCGGGCTAGAGCCTCGGCCATGTTGGCGCGACCAAAGCCTAAACGCACAAAACCAGGGTAATCGTAGACTTCGCCTGGCACCATCAAGGTACTTTGTTGCTCGACTAAATCCAACACAAACTGTTGGCTATCCTTGGTTTGCTGCAATTGCACAAAGCTAATCGGGCCTGCAAGCGGTTTGTGCCAACGCATACGATGTGACCAACGCGCGAAAAAGTCATCCAATAGGCGCAAATTGGCATGCACAATCTGCAAGTTGCGGTCGAGCAATTGTTGGCGGTTGCGCAAGGCCAGTGCTGCCAAAAACTCACTTGGGGCTGCATTACACAGGCTGGTGTAATCTTTGAGTTCTTGCAAACGCTGAAAAAGGGTTTGATCATGGGTCGCAACCCAGCCGATGCGCAAACCAGGCAGGCCATAACTTTTGGACATTACGCCCAGCGATGTGGCCAATGGGTAGGCATCGCAAACCGCAGGCAGCCGATCAGCCGGATCATGTTCAAGCTCGCGATAAACTTCATCAAAGAAAAGTCGAATTTGGCGGCTGCGGGCAATTTCAACCAAGCGCTCAAATTCATGCAGCTTGAGCTGCGCTCCGGTCGGATTATTAGGCGTGGTTAATGCAATCAGCTTGGTATTGGGCCGAATCTGCTGCTCAAGCCAATCCAAATCGATCGCCCAAGCGTTATCAAACTCCAAACGCCATTCGCTAATTGTGGCTCCAGTTGCGCGGGCAACCTCATAGTGCGATTGATAGCAGGGCATTTGGATAATCGCATGATCGCCAGCCTCAAGTACCGCATTGAAATACCAAAAAATTGCTTCCTCAGCGCCAGCAAAGACTAACACTTGAGTCGGATCAATTGTGGTATAGATTTTGGCAATTTCGGCACGCAGATAGGGCGCACCTGGAGCCTCGGTATAGCCCAACCAGTGTTGATTAAATTGCGCATTGGCCTCTGGTTCTAACGCCAACAAATCGCCAATCGTCACTGATTCGCTATCGGATGAACCAAGCATATATTTGGCACTAAATTCAAAAGGCACAAAAAAACGTTCAAGCTTGAACGGACGCAAGTGCATAGGTTGGGTTCCTTGTTGCTAAGGCTGACACACGGCGAGGAGCGGTTGATGCTGGTGTGTTGGTTAATAAGTATCGACCTAGCAGTTTTGAATGTCAAGCAGCTTGGGCAATATCCAGCTGCTCAATAATCACAACTTCCTGTACTTCGTGCTCTTTGCGAATTTCTCCTAAAAGCCATTTGCTCTATAATTCGAATTAATCTTTGGTTTAGAGGAGCATCGTAATGGCGCAGGTTGTTGATCTCACGATTTACCCGATTAAATCGACTGCTGGAATTACCCTCGATCAAGCTCGCTTGGAGTTGCGTGGCTGTGCGCATGATCGACGTTGGGCAATCGTTGCCAGCGAAAATCGTCGGATTCTGACGGCTCGCGAACATGGCAACCTGTTGGCAATTCAAAGCCAGGTTGGGCCTAATGGCTTGCTGGTGCATTTGCCAAATCACACCGAGTCGATCGTCTTGCCCTATTTATTGCAGCCAATTGAGCGGGTCAATTTATGGGCCGAGGAACAGCACCCAGCCATGGTCTACAACCAAGCAATTAATCAAGCATTTAGCGAATATCTGGGAATCGATTGTTTGGTGATTTATATGGGCGAAGGTTGTGAACGCCCGCTGCCAAGCGATATGCCATCGGGCTACACGGGCCGCACCACCGACCGCGTAAGTTACGCCGATGATTATCCAATTTTGCTGGCTTCACAGGCTTCGTTGGCCGATCTCAATCAACGCCTTGAACAACCAGTCAGTATGCGCCATTTTCGACCAAACATTGTGATCGATGGCACACGAGCCTACCAAGAAGATCAATGGCAGTGGTTGCAAATTGGTGAATGTTTGTTTGAAGTCGCTCAAGCTTGCCCACGTTGTGTGCTGATTACTGCCGACCCAAGCACGGGCCAAAAACATGCACAGCAAGAGCCATTACGCACATTAGCTCGGTATCGCAAAACTGCCAATGGCGGCGTGCCATTTGGCATTCAGCTCGTGCCACGTAAATTGGGCACAATTCGCCACGGCGATCAGGTTGTCGTGCTCAAACAGCCTGTATAATCAATTGATCACATTTTTTAGGAGCAAACATGAGCGGCCAACAACGCAGCGCAATCAAACCTGGCATCCAAGTGGCGATTGTGATCAAGCAGGATCAGGCTACTGGCAAGACCACCACCGGCATTGTCAAGGATATTCTGACCAAATCGCCTAACCACCCGCATGGCATCAAAGTGCGCTTGGTAACAGGTGAAGTAGGGCGGGTCAAGCAAATTTTGGCTGCGCCGAATGGCTAAAATCGCCCTACTTCACCTAACCAATCGTTAAGGAATCGCGAATGACTGCTGAACTCAAGGCGGCATTTGGCCAGTTTTTCGATTGTACTGATCTGCGTTTTCTTGATGAACTGCTGGCACAAGCTGGCCGAGGCACAATTCCATGGCAATATGTTACGCCATGGGAGATTCGCTATCTCGTCGAAATTGATGCAGAAGGTTGTAGTCTCGAAGTCTATGCCATCAATCGCTTTACCAACGATCAGCATTTAAAAATTGATAGCGCAGGCGTAATCAGTCATTTGCCTAGCCCAATTGGCTATTACTCCTACGATCCAGCGATTGAAGGCGACCGCGAGGCCCAACAACAAGCGATGTATGTATATAATCGGGCAATTTACGCTGAACTACGTGCCAAAGGCCTAATTGAACCTTGACAGTGATTCATTCGACTCCTTAAAATAGCAAGGCTGTGCTATTTAATTGGAATGGAGCAATTGAATTATGGATATTGATGCGCTGTGGGAATATGCTGATCCTGCTGTGAGCGAAAGCCGCTTTGTCCAAGCCTTAGCCGAAACCAACGGCGACGATCAGCTTGAACTGCTCAGCCAAATTGCCCGCACATTTTCGTTGCGTGGGCGGTTTGCTGAAGCGCATGAACGGCTCGACCAACTCGAAGCCCAATTGTCCTTAGGGGGCGAACGACCCAAAGTGCGCTACTACCTAGAGCGAGGCCGCACCCATAATTCGGCTGATGAGCTAGAAATGGCTCGTTATTTTTTTGCCCAAGCATGGGAATTGGCCAGCCAAGCGGGTTTTATCGGCTTGGCGGTTGATGCCGCCCACATGTTAGCAATTAGTTATGGCGGCGATCAACAAGCGCTGATTTGGAACCAACGTGGCTTGGAGCTAGCCCGAACCTCTGATGACCCCAAAGCTCAAGCGCTCATTCCAGCGATGCTCAATAATGCCGCTTGGGATCTGCATGAACGAGGCGAGTTTGTTGAGGCTTTGGCATTATTCAAAGAGGCCGAACAGGCATGGCTGCAACGCGAACGCCCGCGCCAAATCCAGATTGCCCGTTGGTCGGTAGCGCGATGTTTACGTTCATTGGGCGAATATCAATCGGCGCTAGCATTGCAACAAACATTGGCCGCTGATCTGCAAGCCGCAGGCATCACCGATGGCTATGTTTTCGAGGAAATTGGCGAGAATTTAGCCGCCTTAGGCGAGCATGAGGCAGCTAAACCTTACTTTGAACAAGCCTACCAAGCTTTAGAGCAAGATGAGTGGTTTGCCCAAAACGAGTCAGCACGCTTGCTCAACCTTAAAATTCGCGCAGGCAAAGCCTAATCACAGCTGAAACCTTGAGCAAATATAGTCGGGAATCAGGGGCATAAAGCAGGTTCTCATCAGGATTAGCCATCGATAAGCTATCCACAATGGTAAAAGCTGAATTCTCGTCCCTGCATTCTCGCTAGAATGGTATCCAATCCATATCCGCGAATCGCGTTATGGTACAAACGCCCCAGTGCGATATTCGATAATAAACCGCGTCCAAAGGGCCAATGAAGCGGCGATGATGAACAAACTAGCGGCAGTGGCAGTTGCTCGCCCGAACCGCCCGCGCTGGGCTAAAGTCGCCAAACCAACACCGCCACTCAAAGCTAAGGCTGGCAAGATAAACAGCCACCACCGCACAGTTTGTTCCGACCAAAGCAACGAGCTAAGCGAAAGCACGAAGGTTGCCAGCCAAGCCCAAATTGGAGTTGCTAGCCGTGATAAGCCTTGACGCAGGCTAAATGCACCGCCCAAGCCTACCAACCAAAACCAAGCCGGAACTCGCCCATCAAGCGCAATTAGATCGTTCCAGACTACGCCCCACAATTTTTGGCCGAACGGACGTGGCGCTGGGCAAATCACACCATTATTGGCAAGGGTTGGATCGCCCAAGAAATTGCTGTAATACAAGCCAACAGCCAACACGACGGCGCTTGTCCCAACCATCACCAAACGCCCCAGCACTTGCCACTGTTTTTGCCAAACCAAGAATCCCGCCAACGCCACGCCCCACAACCCGAACGATAACATCGTGCCACTATGCTGTAAGGCGGCGATCGTCAAGCCAGCAATCAGAGCTGGTTGCCATGTTCGCGGCTGGTTGCTGGCAAGCCATAAGCCCAGCCACGCTAAGATTGGTATGGCAATTGCCTGCCCCAGCACATTACTCCATTCGCCAATCACCATTGCCCGCAGCATCGCTAAAGGAGCAAGATAGAGGCTGGCTGCCCATAACGCCGCCCGTGCTGGAGTTCGTGCATCGCGGGTGCGATCAATCAGCCACCACAACAACGGAATCACCAACGCATCAGCACACGCACCAACAACCTGAATCAAAATGCCACGATTAACGCTGGCAGGCAGCAATAAACTTAAAGGTTGCGTGATGAGATACGTGCCAGGGGGATAGGGCGAACGGCCCGCACCTGCGGCACAAGGCAAACCTTCAGTAAAGAGTAAATCGCCGCTGCCCACACTCGCCAGATTATTGACATTCAACAAGAGATCGCTGAAATTAGTTTGAGGATGGCGAATGCCGATCAAGCGCAAAGCCAAGCCCAAAGCGGTCATGCCAGCAACTAAGGCAATTTCGGGGTTTTGGCGGCGCTCAGCCAACCAACGCCCAAGCCCAGCTACCAGCAAACAAGCCAAAGCAATTGTGCGCAACTGGCCAGTATCAATCGTAATCACCGTCCGCACGGTTGCCAACAAAACACTTAAGCCGCTGCTGGTCACCAAGATCGCGCCAGCCGCAGTCAGCGGAGCCAAACCCGCCAAAGCAGCACCAAGCCCAACCACAATTACAACGAGCAGCAAATCGAGCCAAGCAGCCCATGGCAGAAACCATGTATGGCTTAACGGCTGAGCCTGCATCCGATACAGCACCACTCCCAACAAACGTGGGTCAGGGCTAGCATTGTAGGTTGGGGCTTGTAATTCGAGGGTTAAACTGCCATCGCTGCTAGCAGGGGCGAACAGATGCAACGTGCGTTGGCCTGGTGGCAAATCGGTACGAATTGCTGCACCATTGGCTTGCAGTAAAAACGGGGTTTGTGGCACTGATGGCGGCGCTAAACTCAAGCGAACCATATGGGCACTACCATTGAGATACGGTACATCAATCGTCGATTCGGGTTGGGTCCAGCGATAGGTTTCATTGGTGGTGAGATCAACCGTGGCTGGTTCGGGGGCATGCACATGGTCAAGATAGGGCTGATCGTACATCAAGGCAAATTGCTCGCCTGACTCGCCAATGACTAAATCGCCGCCAATTGCTAGGTTGAATGGGACTAAACGTTGCCAGCCAAGCCATAACAATAGCCCTGCAACCATGCTACTTAGCAGCAGTGGCCGAGCATATCGACCCAACGCCATTTGCACAAACGCCCCTTAAAATCCACTACCACGAATGATCAACAGCAGGCCAACCACAATAATAATTGCCCCAAACATCTTTTCGAGGGTCAAGGTTTCGCCCACAAACCACCAAGCAAACACAATTGTGGCAACGTAGCTTAAGCCCAGCAAAGTATAGCCAAGCTCCAAACGCCACCAAACTACGCTGCTAATCCAGGCTACAACTCCCACAAACAGCAAAAGCAGGCCTAGCCAAACTTGCCAACGGCGTATGCCATAACGCAGCACTTGCCAAGTGCTTAAACGGCTCGAATGGGCTAGTTGCACCCCAACCATCCCCGCTCGAACGATCAAATTACCCAACATCATCGCCAGTACTGCGCCAATGATCCACCACGTTTGCATCATGCTTGTTGCTCGTTCGTTTGTTAGGGGTCGGGGATCGGTTTTCGGGGATCGGGTTATGCAAGGGTCATAGGCTTTTGGTATTCAGTTTCCACTGCTATTTGTCGATCCCGACCCCCGATCCCCAACGACCGACCCCCAATTAATTAAATACTATGCCCACCGCGAAATAAGAGGCTGACTCCCAGCAAAACCAAGCCGATTCCGGCGAGGGTTTGCCACGACATGCCGCCGCCAAACCACCACCAATTGATCACCACCAACAGAATGGTGGCGATGCTCCAAAGTGGGTAGAAGAAGCTGAGTTGGCGGCGAGCTAGCAACGCCAACCATGGAATCAGCGAAAGCAGTATTAAACCAATCCCCAACATGCCCCAAAAACTTTGGCTCACCTGCCATAAGCTTTCAAGGTTATGTTGAGTTGCGCTGAGCAGAGCCTTGCGATAACACAATTGACCAGCGATGAGCAAGCCAAGCGCACTGCCAAACAAGCGGATCGCCGTGCCATGCTCGCCAAGCCCGCGTTTAATCGACGCGGCTAAAACGGTAAACTGCATAATCACAAATTCCACTGCGAATAGCCCAACGGCGTTGGATGGTAAAGTAGGGTGCGAACAAACGCCCATAATCTTCATCTTGGCGAATCGCATCACCACGATCAAGCCAGTGCATCAAACGCCCAGGCAGATTCCACCAATCTTGGGCTGGAATATCTTCGAGCATCAAAATTTCGCCGCCTGGTGCTAAAACGCGGTGTAATTCGCGGGCAGTGATTTGGGCTAAGGCATCATCAAGGTGGTGAATAACGCCGACAATTAACGCTGCATCAAAACTAGCATCGCCAAAGGCCAAAGCATTGCCGTTCATCACCCCAAAGCGGTGATCGCTCAGGGTCGCAGCGTAGCGCACATAGCCTTGCGAAAGATCAACGCCCATATAGCTGTGATGGGGAAACGATGAGGCAAATTCACCAGTGCCACAGCCAAAATCCAAAAAACGGCGGGGCTTGGTTTGCAGCCATGGCGTAAGTTCATCGGCAATAGCGGCGCGTTCGCCAACATAATTATTTTCAACAATTCGCCGCAACGTGGCCCATAAAGCTGGACGCTGGGCAATATTGGTTAAAAAGGCTTGCATATATATTCTCAATAACTAAATGTATTTGGCGATTATACCGAATGATTGGGTTTTTGGGCGAGGGTTAAAATTGATAGCCCAAAAGGAAAGCTAGAGCCTGATTCAAGCCATCGGGCCTCGAAGCGCATGGCTGTGCCAAACAATTTATTGGCCAAACGTCCAGGCAGTTGCATCGCCGATTCATTGGTTGGGGCACTTGGCCGAATCCGCTCAATCAAGCGTTGGAGCAAAATCAACGGAAACAACAGGCTGTTAATATACGAACTGCGCTCAATTGTGAAATTGGCAGCGCGTAACAACTGTTGTACTTCCTTATTAGTGTAACGGCGACGGGTATGCACCGAGCGATCATGGGCTGAATAGAGCCAATGATAGGCTGGCATCCGCAATAACACCCAACCACCTGGCTTCAAGACGCGATAAATTTCCTGTAACGCGGCGACTTCATCAGGGACAGCTCGATGATACAACACTTCAAACGAGGTTACCAAATCGAAACTTTCATCGCGATAGGGCAAGGTCAAGACTGAACCTTGAGTTAATGGTGCATCGGTTTTTTTGCGCCCCAACTGCACGGCTGCCTGCATCAGATCCAAGCCATAGGCTGGGCCATAATCGCCTAATAAATAAGCGACATTGCCCGCCGTACCACAACCAGCATCAAGCGCTCGCCAAGCACGCTGGGTCGGCAATTGATCAAGCCATGCTTGGGCAATTTGGCGCATGCCCACATACCACCAATGTTGCTCCTCGACTGCCGCCATCACGCTATATTCGATATCTTCCACAATGTTGCCTTTTAGCAAGAACTCCGCAGAGACTATACCACGATTTATAGGGATCAGGTGTCAGGGGCTAGGGGCTAGCATTCAGACACAGAGCATTCCAGCCTAAGCATTCGGGCAATTTGTGGCGACAAGCCTTAACCTTCGTGATCTTCGCGTTCTTCGTGGTTACGATACTTTACCGCAGAGGCGCAGAGGAGAGCAGGGCTGTTGGCTTTGGACTAGCGGAGGTTGGTTTGAAATCCCAATAATTCTTCCCATAGCCAATAGCCGAGCGCCTATAGCCTTAACCTTCGTAATCTTCGCGTTCTTCGCGGTTGCATATTGCTGACCTCTGACATCTGACCCCTGATCCCTCATCCCTTCGTGCTCTTCGTGGATCGGTTTGAGCAAATTGCTTGTTACAATAGCCAACAGCATGATTTCAACTAGAAAGTTTGGCAATGTTAACCAGCAAACATAATCCAGCAATTAAGCAAATTCGGGCTTTGCGCCAACGCCGTGAACGTGAAACCACCGGCCTTTTTTTTATTGAAGGTATTCGCAATGTGACCGAGGCAGTACAAGCCCAAGCCCCGATTGAGCAATTGATCGTTGCGCCCGAGCTGTTGCGTAGCCAATTTGCCCAAGATTTAGTTGAGCAGCAGCGCCAACAAGCCACAACTATTCTCGAAGTCAGCGGCGAGGTGTTTGCCAGCCTTTCGAGCAAAGATGGCCCACAAGGTTTGGCAGCGGTAGTACGCCAACAATGGGCCAGTTTAGCCGAGGTTAGGCCCGACCAAGGCTTGTGTTGGATCGCGCTCAATGCGATTAGTGACCCTGGGAATTTGGGCACAATTTTGCGCACTGGCGATGCAGTTGGCGCAGCAGGCGTGATTTTATTGGGCGATTGCACCGATCCCTATGATCCAGCAACGGGGCGAGCCAGCATGGGAACCTTATTCAGCCAACGCTTGGTGAAGGCAACCTGGGCCGAATTTAGCCAATGGCTTGGCCCAAGTGGCTTTAATTTGGTTGGGGCGGCGGATTCAGCCAGCAGCCACTATCGCAACTATGATTATCCCCAACCGTTGATTTTGCTGATGGGCAGTGAGCGCGAAGGCTTGGATGCCGAGCAACAAGCCCAATGCCAAGCCTTGGTCAGCATTCCCATGCGTGGCCAAGCCGATTCGCTGAATTTGGCGGTGGCCACAGGCGTGCTGTTGTATGAAATTCTGGCTCAAGCTTCGGTAAGCAAGGCCTGAATGGCGGCAATCGCCTGCTGATTTGAGCGATAGTGAATGGCCTTGATGCCAACGTTTCGCGCAGCTTCAACTACCACTTCAATATCATCAAGGAAAATCATTTCGTGGGGCTGAACCTTGAGTCGTTCGCAGGCCAAACGATAAAACGCCGGATCAGGCTTTTTCAGGCCTTCTTCGTGCGAGTAGATGATTAAATCGCAGATGTCTTCAAAGCCATAGGCGGCTTGTTCGCGCTGGCGTGCGCCCACAAAACTATTGCTCAAGATGGCGGTGATATAGCGTGGGCGTAGGCTGGCAAAAAAATCGGCCAATTCGGCATTGAGTGTGCCTAAATATTCAGCCCATAAATCGGCCAAAAAAGCGGCTAATTGGTTAGAATCTAGGCCTAAGCGTTCGGCAATGCCAGCCTCAACTGCTTGTTCGCTGATTGTGCCAATGCTGCCACCAAGCCAAAGATCGTGTAGCTGTTGATTGATGCTGCCCGCAGCCAAACCCAGTTGTTGCTCCCAACGTTCAACCCAATCGGTACGCGGCGTAATTTCCAATACTCCGCCAATATCAAATACAATTGCTTTGATCATGATTTTGCTCCAAATACGCTTGATCATGGCAGAACTCCAAGGCCGATTGCAATGATAAACTGCTGAAAAGCGCCAATCCGATGCTCTGGTATAATGGCACGTTGTTGTCGATGAAACGATTTGAGGCTGGTTTGGTACAAAACTGGTGGCAACGCCGCGCTGCATGGTCGCTGCGTCAATGGATCATTACAATCGCAAGTGTGTTGCTGATGGCGCTATGCTTGTTAACCGCGCTTTATCAGTTGCCGACCCATGTGCGGATTGCCAGCGACGGCTTGGGCGATCAGCCTTTTTTGGTTTCAAGCGAGGCACTTGGCCAAGCCGCCACCGATCTTGGCACGGTCTTCCCCGATGAACTCGACGCAATCGGCGGGCGTTTTCGCTGGACACGCGGCAGCACCCAAATTCAGATTCCGGCACTCGGCGCACATAGCAGCTATACACTTGAGCTTGATTTAGTTGGCTGGCCCGATGATGTGCTACGCAGCGATTTACCTCAACCATTTGTGCATGTGTTGGTCAATCAACAGCTTATTGCCGTATTTGAGGCCAGCAGCCAACGCACCATCTATCAAATAAGTACGCCAGCGCTCAATCAAAGCAATCTTGAGCTTGAATTACGCCTGAGCCACGACCCACAGCAACTTGCCCCCTTGGATAATACCGCCACCTTCACTGGCACAACACTGTATCCCAACGACCGCCGACCTCATGGTTTGCGTTTGTATGGCGTTAGCGCCACGACCAATACTGTAGGATTTAATCTGCCTGCCTGGAGCCTAATTTGGCGCGTAGCAGTGGCCTTGGGCTTGATCCTCTTGGCTGGTTGGCTCTACCCGCGTGAGCGTTTGCCATTGTTTTTGCTTGGGTTGCTCTTGGTCGTTTTTTGGCTGACGCTAGGCTATTTTGCCCGTCACTGGCTGTTACCATCGTTTGAGTTGGTGCTGTTGGGGCTTGGGTTTGTGGTGGTTTGGAATTGGCAACGCCAGATTATTGATACTTGGTTACATTTCCGTCAACGCTTGTTACAAGGTCAAAATCTTGATTATGGTTTAGCAATGGCCGCACTGATTGGCCTGCTGGCTATCAGTTGGCCCAGCCTTAGCCAAGCCGCCAACGAATGGCTCCCCAAAGCCAAAAAGCTCGATCCTGGGGCAATTATTGTGGTTTCGTTGGCAGTAGCTAGCTTGTTTATTGCAGGCTTCTACTGGGGCGATCTCAATCGGCTGCTCGATCGGCTCAATCGGCGTTTGCGCACCCGCCAAGGCTTGGGCTGGGCCTTGCTAGGCTTAGTGGTTGGAGTTTGGTTAATTTATAGCTGGGGCGTAATTCGCCAAATTAACTACCTTGGCAACGCCGATTACTCCGATAATGGCGTAGTTGCCCGCAACTTGGTGGCGGGACGCGGCTGGGTCGTTGATTATGTAACCCAATTTTTCAAACTGTATCCCAATGGCGACGTGACGCGGGTGCAAGAAACCTGGCCAATGTTGCAACCAGTCTGGATCGCGCCATTCTTTGCCTTGTTTGGGCCTGAACCGTGGGCCGCCAAAATCCCCAATCTGATCTTTTTTAGTTTGTTGTCGATCTTGGTCTATCGAATTGCCCGCCAGTTGTGGGATCAACGGGTTGGCTTGATTGCGGTGCTGTTGGTGCTGATCAATCGGCATATGTTCCGCTTGATGATCTATAGCACCTCGGATTTGGCGTTTGTGCTGTTCTACACAGCGGCGATTTGGCTGCTCTGGCGTAGTTTGGCAACCCATAGCAAAGAGCGCTTACTTGGCTCAGGTTTAATCATCGGGCTGATGTGTTGGCAAAAAACCAGCGCCGTGATTGTGGCAATTGGCATGGGTTTGTGGCTAATTTGGCGTTTATGGCAGGTCGAAGATCGCTGGAAGGCCTATCGAACTGCCGCTTTGTGGTGGGTACTACCAGCAGTTTTAGTGTTCTCACCCTATATTGCCCGCAACCTGCATGAATTTGGCAAGCCCGCCTTTTCGACCGAAAGTTATGATGCCTGGATCATCGGTTACACAAATTTCGATTCGATCTACAATATCTACACCAACGAGCAAGGCTTGCCCGGCAGCAACGGCTTACCCGAGCCAAGCTGGATTCTGCGTTGGGGCTATCAAAAGACCTTTGATAAAATTGGCAATCAATTTGAGGCGACCCGCAACTATTTGTTGCCAGCTAGCCCTGCCTTGGGTATGTTTAGCGGTCGCGGCAATTTGATGGGCAATAATGATCAGGGAGTTAATGGTCAGCCCTATGTGTGGTTGATGTTGGGTGCGTGGCTGAGCTTAATTGGGTTGATTGCTGCTCGCCACCAACAAGCCAGCTTGATCGCTTTGGTTGGAGCGAGTTTCACACCATATGTGCTGTTCTTGGCGCTGTATTGGCATGCCGACGAAGAACGCTATTTTGTGCCATTAGTGCCATTTTTGGCCTTGCTGGCAGCTGGCGCGTTGGTGGCAATTCACGATGCAATTGCTCGTTGCTGGAACCAGCGTGGTCGTCCGTTGGCCTTGTTGGTAGCAGCTCAACTGCTGGTGTTGGCGCTCACCCCAGGTTGGGTCGAGGCCGCCAACAAAAGTGCCACCGTCGCAGGCAGCGAGTATGCCGAATGGCAACCCGATTTGCAGGCCTTCGAATGGTTGCGCCAAAATACCCCACCAGAGGCAGTGGTGATGACTCGCGTGCCATGGCAACTCAATTTTCATGCTGAACGGGCTGCTGTGATGAATCCAAATGTGGCCGATTTAGCAGTGATCAAACAGGTTGCTGACTATTACAAGGCCTCGTTTATTCTGGTTAATGCTGTGCAAAACAACAAAGATCAAGCCCAAATTGGCTTAGGCCGCTTGCTCAAAGGCGAGGAGCTACCTGGGTTTGTGCTACGAGCCAGCTTTGCGGGGCCGAAAAATCGCACAGTCTATATCTACGAAATTCAATAAATACAGTTTGCTGGAGCCAAAACTGTAGCTGCAATGTACCAACGACTCCAAACTGATTGATCATCATACAAGGCTATTGCATTGATCGATAGCCTATGAGCGAATAGCAAGTTATGCGCATACTCATGATTGCGTCGTCGTTTCCCAAATATCCAGGTGAGATGACCGCGCCCTTTATCGAAGAAATTGCCGCCGCCGTGGTTGAGCGTGGCCACGAGGTGCATATGCTTTTGCCCGATCACCCCGAACTCAAACGAGGCGATCAGGTACGAGGCATCCACATCCATCGCTATCGCTATGCGCCGCATCCGAGCTTAAATGTTTGGGGTTATGCTGGCGCGTTGCATAATGATGTGCAAATGCGCAACGCCGCTCTTTTGGTTGCACCCTTAGCAGTTGCTTCGGCGTGGCGCACTATGGCTCAGCTTACCGCCCAACAACCCTTCGATTTAATTCATGGCCACTGGTCGATTCCGAATGGCTTTCCGGCTTGGTTGCTAGCGCGGCAACGTAAATTACCACTGATTATCAGCACGCACGGCTCGGATGTCTCGGTGGCTGAGCGCACTGCCCCGACTGGCTGGATCAATACAGCGATTATGCGCTATGCCTCGGCTATCACCGCGCCATCGAGCGATCTAACGACGCGGGCGGCAGCTTTGGGCGCAGAACCTGCTAAATTGCATGTACTGCCCTATTGTGTCGATGCTGTTGATTTTCGGCCCGACCCCGCCGCTGGCGCAGCGTTTCGCCAGCAACATGGCCTCGATGATACTACGCCGTTGCTATTTACGGTTGGGCGTATGGTCGAGAAAAAAGGCTTTCGCTATTTGGTGCAAGCCTTCGCTCAGGTGCTAACCCAGCACCCAACCGCCAAATTGATGATCGGTGGCTATGGCCCAGGCTTAGAGCAACTTATAGCCCAAGCCGCCGATTTGGGAATTGGCGAGGCCGTGCTATTTCCCGGGGCAATTGGCCACGATGTCATTAATAGTGCTTTGAATGCCGCTACAATCTTCATCCTGCCTTCGGTGCGCGATCGCAGTGGCAACGTTGATGGCTTGCCCAACACTCTGCTTGAAGCTATGGGCGCGGGTCGGCCAATTATCGCCAGCAAGATTGCCGGAGTACCTGGAGTAATTACTTCGGGCGAACATGGCTTGTTGGTAGCACCCGCCCAGCCACAAGCGCTGAGTGCCGCTATCAACGATCTACTCAATCAACCAGAACGGGCTAGGCTGCTGGGCAAAGCAGCACGTTCACGGGTCGAAAACGAATTAACTTGGAATCGTTATGCCGCACGGCTTGAACAGCTGTATACTGCGGCGATTCAGCCGACATGTTAACAACAATCATTCTCGTGCCAAGCTTGTTTGGCACATGGTTTTCAGTTTCGCATAGATGCCAATCTATGAAACAATAAAGGATTTAGTGTGAGTACCTTTGCAGATTTACGCAGCGCGATCGAAACACGACGTGCTCAAGTTGGGGTTATTGGCATGGGCTATGTTGGCTTGCCAATGTTGGCTCGGGCAGGCAACGTTGGATTCAATGTACTGGGTTTCGATATTAGTGCTGAACGAATTGCCAGCATCAACGAGGGCGTAAGCTATATTGGCGATGTGCCAAGCAGCGATTTGGCCGCACTCCGCAATAATAAGTTGATCGAAGCAACCGCCCAATTTGAGCGATTGCGCGATTGCGACATTATTATTATTTGTATGCCGACCCCACTCAACGAAGCTCGCGACCCCGATATGAGCTATATCGAATCGGCGACCAACGAGATTGCCGCACGACTTCGCCCAGGCCAATTGATTATTCTTGAAAGCACCACCTACCCCGGTACCACGGTTGAAGTGCTCAAACCAGCCTTTGATGCATGCAATCTCAGCGTAGGCGAAGATTATTTCTTAGCCTTCTCGCCCGAACGGATCGATCCAGGTTCGGTTAATTTCAAGGTGCACAACATTCCCAAGGTAGTTGGCGGGGTTACGCCGCAGTGCAACGAGCTAACCTCGTTGTTCTACGGCCATATCGTGACTGCGGTAACCGAAGTTTCATCGCCAGCCGCCGCCGAAATGACCAAACTGTTCGAGAATATTTTTCGCAACGTCAATATTGCCTTGGTCAATGAATTGACCCTGATTTGCGATCGCATGGGCTTGAATGTTTGGGAAATTATCGATGCCGCCGCGACCAAGCCATTTGGATTTATGCGCTTTACGCCTGGCCCAGGTTTAGGCGGCCACTGTATCCCGCTTGATCCCTTCTATTTGGCTTGGAAGGCGCGGCATTATGATATTTCGGCGCGTTTTATCGAGCTAGCAGGCGAGATCAACTTGACCATGCCACGCTTTGTGCGCGATCGGATCAGCCATGCCCTGAATGATCAAGAACGCAGCATCAAAGGCTCGACGGTTGTACTGCTCGGTGTGGCCTACAAAAAAGACATCGACGACTATCGTGAATCGCCAATTTTCAAAGTAATGGATTTATTGGCAGCTGATGGGGCCAATGTGTACTGTTGCGATCCGCATGTAACCGTATTCTATGATCACCATAATCATGAATACCAAACCGTGCCGCTGACCGATGAACTACTACAGCAAGCCCATTGCACCGTGATTGTGACCGATCACAGCGACTTTGATTATGCCAAGATCGTTGAGCAAAGCCGCGTGGTTGTGGATACCCGCAATGCCACCCGCGAAGTCAAAACCCACCGCGAAAAAATTCGTTTGTTGTAGTGCTAGTTTTAACCACGAAGGCCACGAAGCGCACGAAGATTAATTACTTCGTGTCCTTCGTGCGCTTCGTGGATCAATAACTATCATTCTTTATGCTCTATGTTCTATGCTCTATGCTCATGCTTTTGCCTTTTACTACTAGTCATGCTATACTAATCGACGGTGTGCCAGCCATTGGGCTGGTCGCTAGTGACGCACGTCGTCTGCATGGCACCGCTCCTGCCGATCCTTTGGGTGATTGGTTCAGTGCTGGAATAACTGCGGCGGCGGAGGAAAACATTATTTTGTAAGGAGTCATCCCTTGACCGACACAACTACCAACCGTGTAGTGTCGCTGAAGGCCCTGCTTGAAGCAGGTGTTCACTTCGGCCACCAAACCAAGCGCTGGAACCCCAAAATGCGTCCGTTTATTTTCACGGATCGCAATGGGATTCACATTATCGATTTGCAACAAACTGTCACCAGCTTGCAAAGCGCCTATCGCTTTGTAGCCGATGCAGTTGCTGGCGGCGGCAAGGTGCTCTTCGTAGGCACCAAGAAGCAAGCTCAAGAAGCTGTGCGCGATGAAGCCACCCGCTCAAATCAATTGTATGTGACCCAACGCTGGATGGGTGGTTTGTTGACCAACTTCTCAACCATCAAGCGCCGCTTGCAATTCTTGCACGATTTGGAAGCTCGCCGCGACCGTGGTGAATTCAACTTGGTTACCAAGGCTGAAGCATTGAAGTTGGAAGACGAAATCGTTAAATTGAACCGCGTATTCGGCGGGATCAAAACGATGGAACGCTTGCCAGCAGCCATGTTCGTGATCGACCCACACAAAGAAACCTTGGCAATTAGCGAAGCTAAGAAGCTGGGCATTCCAGTCGTGGCGATGGTTGATACCAACTGCGATCCCGATCCAATCGATTACCCAATTCCATCAAACGACGACGCGATTCGCGCTATCCGACTGATGGCTGGCAAAATTGCCGACGCAGCTTTGGAAGGCCAAAACCGCCGTCAATCACAACATATCGAAGAACGTGCTTTGGCAGAACAAACCAAGTACGAAGAAGACGCATTCTAGGCCGAGGTCATTCCGGCCTGCGCTCGCGAATGCCGTCCTAGTATCGATAGACACCCAGACCCCGGACGAGCAACAATGCTCGTCCGTTTTTACAACAAGGAGAATACCCTGTGAGTATCTCGATGGATCAAGTCAAGGAACTCCGCGAACGCACCGGCGCTGGCATCCTCGACTGCAAGAAGGCGCTGACGGATACCAGTGGCGATGTTGACGCTGCAATCAAGATTTTGCGCGAAAAAGGCTTGGCCGCCGCCGCCAAGAAATCATCACGCGATGCCAGCGATGGCCGGATCGAAGTTTATGTGCACCCAGGCAATAAAGTTGTTGCCATCGTGGAAGTAAACTGCGAAACCGACTTCGTGGCCAAAACCGACGATTTCAAGAAATTGGCCTATGATTTGGCCTTGCACGTTGCTGCAACCAACCCATCATATGTCAATCGCGAAGAAGTGCCAGCTGCCGAAGTCGAACGCGAACGCGAAATCTTGCGCCAACAAAATGTCGATAGTGGCAAGCCAGCCAATATTGTCGAAAAAATTGTTGAAGGTCGCATCGAGAAATTCTATGGCGAAGTGGTCTTGCTCGAACAAGAATTCGTCAAAGACCCCAGCGTCAAGATCAAAGATTTGGTCCAAGAAGCGATTGCTAAATTGGGCGAAAACATCGTTGTCCGCCGCTTTAGCCGCTTTGAAGTTGGCAGCAACTAAACAGTGCGACGATTGGCGCAACCCAATCTATTCACTCTTCAACCGTCGTTTGTGGATTGTTCTCAATCCGCAGGCGACGGTTTTTTTCTGAAATCACGCAGGTGTTTGTTTCTTCCTTGCTTTTGACCTTTTGACTTTCACTTGGAGGGTTCTGGTATGCAACCACGCTACAAACGGGTTTTGCTCAAGCTCAGTGGCGAAGCATTGGCTGGCGATGGTAAAACCAATATTTCGCCTGACGTGTTAAACTATATGTCAGCCGAGATTAAGCCATTGTTGGCGCATGGGGTGCAAGTGGCAATTGTGCTTGGCGGCGGCAATATCTGGCGTGGTGGCCCAGCAATCAAAGCTGGAATGGAACCACCCCAAGCACATTATATGGGCATGCTGGCAACAATTATCAACGCCTTAGCCTTGCAAGATGCGCTTGAGCGGAACGGCATGCAAACCCGTGCCATGACCGCGATTAAAATGGATGAGGTGGCAGAATCGTACATTCGACGGCGAGCGGTGCGGCATATGGAAAAAGGCCGAGTGGTTATTTTGGCCGCTGGCACTGGTAATCCTTATTTCACCACCGATTCGGGCGCAGCTTTACGCGCTGCCGAACTCGATGCCGATGTGATTCTGATGGCCAAAAACCGGGTTGATGGGGTGTATAGCGCTGACCCACGCACCGACCCCAAAGCAACCAAATTTGACCATATCACCTATCTTGATGCCCTAACCCGTGGCTTAACGATTATGGACAGTACGGCGCTGACCTTTTGCATGGATAATAATCTTCCAATCATTGTATTTAGCCTCGATAGCCCAGGCAATTTGGAACGAATTGTGCTAGGTGAGCAGGTTGGTACCTTGATTAGCAAAGCCAGCACTGAAGCCCCCGCTACCGCTGGGTAGCATTAGCCAAATGACAAGGAGTTTTAGTATGACGGTTAAAGATGTTTTACGCGATGCCGAAAGCAAAATGAAAAAGAGCATCGATTCGTTGCGCCATACCCTTGGTGCTGTGCGCACGGGCCGCGCCTCTCCCGCCTTGGTCGAAGATTTGAAGGTTGAATATTATGGCTCTGAAATGCCGCTCAACCAGTTGGCCAACATCGCTACCCCTGAATCACGGATGATTACGATTCAACCTTACGATCAAGGGGCAATCAAGGCGATTGAAAAGGCCATCCAAAATTCCGAGTTGGGCATCAACCCCAGCAACGATGGCCGCGTCATTCGCTTGGCGATTCCCCAATTGACCCAAGAACGGCGTAAGGAGTTGGTCAAGCAGGTCAAGGCCAAAGTTGAAGATGGCAAAGTCGCGATTCGCAATGTGCGTCGCGAAGCCCAAGATGCCATTCGTAAATTGCAACAAGATAAGGCCATCTCGGAAGATGACGAGCGCCGTGGCCAAGAAGAGTTGCAAAAATTGACCGACCGCTTCCAAAAGGAAGTTGAAACGATCGGCACAACCAAAGAAGCCGAGGTCATGGAAGTCTAGGACTTGTGGTTGTTGGCGAATTATAGCTTGGCCTACCACCAGTAGGCCAGCGCTTAATGCAACGCAACTGACTGTCCAAGCCCGAAAATCCCCCATGAGCCAAGTGTAAGTTTTGATTCTTGCAAGGCTCATTTCACCACCGCACCCCATGCGGTGGTTTTTTAATTTTTTATCTATCAGCCTAGGTACTATATGCTACTATGACCTTTTTCCTACAAGGGTTATTCCAGGGCTATGGTATGCTTTTGGCGCATTGCCCGATCCACACCCACATTTAATACATTTGAGGATGCCACCATGCCCGATCAAGATCACAATCAAGCCATCAATCGGCGGCAGTTTCTCAAGTTGGGCGCTATGTCCGGGTTGCTTGCCAGCATGCCCGAGCTAGCCGCTGCCAACGAGGGAAGCCCTATTCGGCTACGAGAGCCAGAGGTAATGCAGGTTGGAGTTATCCTGCCCACAGAATTGCACAGCCATCGTGCAACGCTAGCGTTTTTGGCAGGTTTACAGTTTGCCAGCGAGCAAGCAGCAGTTCCCTTCCGATTTAATCTTCAAACGCCCCAAAGCCTCAGCCACCTATTCACCGCCAAGGCTGCGACGGCGGATATTTGGCTCAGCCTTGGCACAGCCTTCGGCATCCAAACCTTAAGCGACTGCTTGCCCAATCAGGCGATCATTGCTGCAACCTTGGGCGAACATTTCGCGGTTGCCAACCCCAGCCCCAATCTGTTGATCAATAGTTTTGGCCTGGCCGATGCTGCTTGGCAAAGCGCAGTGTGGGCTAGCCAACAACGAGGCAAACGCGCCGTCATCATTCGTTCAACAGCACTCAGTGGCTACGATTGTACGTGGGGTTTTGCCCAAGGTCTATTGGTGGCAGGCGCTGAGTTAATTGGCGATTTTAACTTCGATTCAGCTGATCTGGCCGCCAAAGTTGCCAGCCTCAATCCTGATGTTGTGTACCTAGCGCTCAATGCCGCTGAATCACAGCAATGGTGGCATAGCTATACCGCCAGCAGCAAAACCTTATGGATTACCCCCAATGCCACGCTCGATGCGAAATTAGCGCAACGGCTGCGCAAACAAGGGTTGGATATAGCTTATGCTGGTGGTTGGAGCGTGGCGAGTAATCCAAGCTTTCAACAGGCATTTAGCAAAGTGTCTGGGACTGAAACAACCCACCATCATGCACTTGGCTACGATACCGCTTTGTTGATTGCCAGTGCTCGGGCTGGGCAAAAAACGATTCGCTACGATGGATTGCGGGGGGCAACCAGCATTAACGCCTATCGCACAAGCCATGCTCCAACCTATTTGCACTTTTTGGTTAGCCAACAACGCCAAGCAGCACCAATTAGCTTGGCAGCGCTTGATCAATCTAGCGTTCAACAGCGGCTTGATTCAACGCGCAGCGGCGTAATTCAACCGTATTTTGAATAAACACAAAGACTCGGTTTGCTTGATTCTCTAGGGTTTGGTGTGCTGAAGGAGATCACCGATGATTGGATTAGCAGCCCCACTGAGTCTGCGGGCAGCGACTCCCAACGATGAGTCGCTGCTGCTTAATTTGTATGCCTCGACACGGGCAGCCGAATTGGCGCGGGTTGATTGGGATGAAACCCAAAAGACCAATTTTATCAAAATGCAATACCGCGCCCAACATGCCCACTACATGCAACATTACCCCGATGGCAGCTACCAAATTGTGCTGCATAAAGCCAAACCCGTTGGCAACTGGTACACATTTCAAAGTTCAACCCTGATGCGCGTTTTAGATATAACGATTCTGCCGCAATTTCGCGGACGCGGCATTGGTCGGCAACTCTTGACCCAGTTTATCGCTGAGGCCAAAGCTAGCCAACGCCGGATTCGTTTATATGTTTATAAAGAAAATCCTCAGGTTCAGGCTTGGTACGAGCGCCTAGGATTTCAAGCTGTCGGTGGCATGAGTATGTACACCGAAATGGAATGGCGGCCTTAGTTTTTGGAGGATCGCACATGGGACAACCGTATGTTGGTGAAATTCGCATGTTTGCAGGCAATTTTGCCCCAGCCGGCTGGATGTTCTGCGCAGGGCAGATATTACCAATCTCAGAGAACGAAACGCTCTTTCAATTAATCGGCACAACTTATGGCGGCGATGGAGAATCGACTTTTGCCTTACCCAATTTACAAAGCCGTTTTCCCTTGCACCAAGGCAACGGGTTCATTTTAGCCGAAACTGGTGGGGTTGAACAAGTCACCTTGATTGTTTCCCAAATCCCTAACCACACCCACCCTGCTTTAGTGAGCGCCAACAATGGCACAACCAATATTCCGCAAAACGCCATTTGGGCCAAAGCTGGCTCAACCAACCTGTATGTTGCTGGAGCAACACCCGGTGATATTTCGCCGTTTGCCGCCAACGCCGTTAGCCAAACTGGTGGTTCGCAGCCACATGACAATATGCAGCCCTTTTTAGCTGTCAACTTTATTATCTCATTGTTTGGCATCTTCCCATCACCAAGCTAGGCGAAAAAAGCGAGCCTTGAATCGTTAAGTAGATGTAGTTATTGAGGTGCTTGTATGTCAGACCCATTTGTCGCTGAGATTCGGATTGTTGGCTTCAACTTTGCACCGCGTGGCTGGGCTTTTTGTGATGGTCAATTGTTGCCAATTTCGCAAAATACTGCTTTATTTTCGTTATTAGGTACAACCTACGGGGGTAATGGCAAAAGCAACTTTGCCCTGCCCAATCTCCAAGGCTGCGCCCCCATGCAGCCAGGCCAAGGCCCAGGCTTAAGTTTACGCGACTTAGGCGAAACTGGCGGTACTGAAACCGTTACCCTCTTACAAAGTGAAATTCCAAGCCATAACCACACCTTTAATTTTGTAGCACTTGATGGGACGAATGCTGACCCAACAAATAATATCTTTGGGGCCAGCGAATCAACTGATACCTTCCGCAATACGGCTGATACAACCTTATCACCGCAAGAACTTACATTAACTGGCAATAACCAACCACATAATAATATGCAGCCCTATCTGACCTTGAATTTTATTATTGCCATGCAAGGCATCTTCCCACCACGTGGCTAAGTTCGAACGATTCGGCATCCAGCTATTTAAATGAGGATGAATTACTATGGCAGAACCATTTTTAGGCGAGCTTCGCCTGTTTTCGTTCGTATTCGCCCCGCGTGGCTGGGCTTTGTGTAATGGTCAATTATTACCAATTAATCAAAATCAAGCCTTATTTTCGTTATTAGGCACAACCTATGGTGGCGATGGTCGCGTCAATTTTGCTTTGCCCGATTTACGCGGGCGTATTCCGATTCATATGGGCAATGGACATACTTTAGGTGAACGCGCAGGCGAGCAAGCCCATACCCTCTCGATTACAGAATTACCAACCCATAATCATATGCTTTCAGCTTCAATCCAGCCCGCCAATAGCGCTAGTGGCTATCCGCCAGCCCGTTCGAGTGGGGTCAATGGCTACACCACCGCTGGCCCAACTGGCACAATGAATCCATTGGCCGTCGGTAGTGTTGGGGGCAGTCAAGCCCACCTGAATATGGCTCCATTTTTAACGATCAGTTTTTGCATTGCCTTACAAGGCATCTTCCCATCGCAGACTTAATAGGTTGAGGATTTAAAGGTATGCACAATCAGCGTTTGGGCATTGGTATGCTCGTCCCTTTCGCAGTCGATCGATCAGCGATTGCCGAGCAATTTGAGCAAGGCTTGCGTAGCGTTCTGGCTCCCAGCATTCACGATGGCATGATCAAGGATGTTCATGTGGTTGTTGAAGAAGTTGGGGCTGGGGTGATTCTGCTTGAGCAAAAAATTCAACAATTGCTTGGCAATCGCCATGTTGATATTTTAGTGCTGTGGCTGCAAAGTGGCTTAATTGAATACATTACGCCATTTTTGGAGCGCATGCCACGCCCAACGCTGGTCGTCAACCTTGGTGAAAATATTCCACGCACGAGCGAACAGCATCCGTGGATTGTTCAACACAGTTTGGGATTATGGCAGGCCCATCATGCGCTTGGACGTTGGGCAGCGGAACAGCTGGGCCGCACCACCGTGCATGCCTTGAGCCACTACGATAGTGGTTATGATCTGCATTATGCCCTTTTAGAGGGGTTCAATCAGGCTGGTGGCGAGACAGTTGGCCACTACCTGAGCCATGTTGCGCCTGATCGCGGCAATTTTACGCCACTCTGGCATTATTTGGCAGAAACCCCTAGCGATCTGCTCTTTTATACAGCATGCGGCCCTGAGGCAAAACAATTTTTAGCGGCGTGGGCGGATAGTCCATTGCTTGGCAAACGATCGTTAGTCGTTAGTCCGATGGTTTGGTTTGAAATCGAGCCTGAGCTACGCTCAAAACTAGCCCTAACGACCTGTTTGCCATGGCATCCGGATCTCCTTTCGTCAGCGAATGCAGCAACAAACCCCTTTGAAGCATTGGCGCAGCTTTTAGGCCTAGAAGCTGGAGCTTGCCTGGCTCAGGCACTGCTTGAGTCGCCCAATTCCGATGATCAAGGGTTGTTGCAGGCGCTGAACAACGCAACCTGGACGACCCCACGTGGCTCAATCGAACGTTATTCAAGCCAACAAACCAGTGTGCCACAGTTGTACCTTATTCAAGCTCATCCAACCGATCAAACCAGCAACCAAGTTATCGCGCTTGAGCTTGCGACACTTGATCTTAATCCACTGCTTCGCACCATTGAACAAGCGCCGCGCAGTGGCTGGCTCAACTCATATTTGTGTGTCTGATGAAGGTAACCCAAACAGAAAGGTATCCCGCTGTGTTGAAACAATCTCGACTTTCTGCTGTGGTAGCGGCACTCCTCGTTGGAGTGCTGTTTGTGCTGCAAGGAAGTGGAGCCTTTGCCGCTCCAAAGCCTGTGCAGCAAGCCCAAACGTCGGCTGAACGCCCCATGGCTGCGCCCCTCCTCGGCTCCAACGATGTGTTGTTGAGCGATATGGGCGGGCTGGGCAATGCTGATGGTAGCATTGCTGTGAATCCTGTGGTTGCCTATAACGCCACCGATAGCCAATATCTTTTGGTGTGGGAAGGCTTAGAAACCGCCACTGGCTCGTTAAACTTGCATGGTCAATTGATCGATGCAGCGACTGGTGCTGAAATTGGCACGAATGACTTTTTAATTGCCGATGACGCTGATGTTCAAGATGCCTATGGCAGACCACAAGTGGTCTGGAATAGCGTCAACAATGAATATTTAGTCGTTTTTGAAGGCGATAGCCAGGTTGCGGCTGGGCTTACCAACGAGCTTGAAGTATATGCGCAGCGGGTTGCCGCCAACGGCAGCTTGATTGGTGCGCCATTGCGGGTTAGCCAAATGGGTGCGGATGGCGTAAATACACTTGATGCCTTCGAACCAGCTGTTACTTATAACGCCACCAATAATCAATATGCAGTGGTTTGGTATGGCGATGATATGGTTGGCGGACGAGTCGAGGCTGAGTTTGAAGTCTATGTGCAATTGCTCGGCTTTGGCGGCGGTAACCTGATCGAGGTTGGCGGCGACGTTAAGGTCTCTGATGTTGGCACGACTGGCAGTGCAACCATTCGCCCAGAAGACCCGAACATTGTGTGGAATAGCGCCAATAATGAATATTTAGTCGTTTGGCGCTCCGATGATAGCGGCACTGACGGCGATTTTGATGTTTATGGCCAACGCTTGAATGCCGCCCTCACCGAAATTGGTGCAGACGATTTCTTGATCGCCAATAATGCCAATCAAGATTCGTTTGATATTAATGTTGGCTATAACCCAACCAATAATCTCTATCTGGTGCTTTGGTCGGGCGATAACGTCACCAACTCGGTCTATAACGTTTATGGCCAGATCGTCAGCGGGGCAGGAGCGGTAACTGGTGGCCTGTTGACCCTCTCATCAACCAACACAGGCGTTTCAACTGACCCAGTTATTACCTATAACTCGCGGGATAACCAGTTTATTATTGCCTGGATGGCTCCCAGCGCTGCTGGTAATACTGAACGCGAAATCTTCACCCAAAAAATTAATGCTGCAACGGGTGCTCGCCTCGCCCCCAATGATGTGCAAGTCAGCGATATGGGACCAAATGGCAATGATAGTTTCTTTGCCAATGGCTTTATTGGGATTGCCTACGCTGGACAAACTCTCAACCATACCTTGGTTGTTTGGGGTGGAGCTGATAATCGTGATGGTCAAACAATTGGCGAATCAGAAATTTTTGGTCAATTGATTACGCCAATTCTGAATGTACGCAAAACCATCACCAGCAATACTACCAACCTTGATGCCTTTGACACCCTGACCTATCAAATCGAAGTTGAACATGCCACGGTGGTTGAAGGCGCTGATACGGTTTCGTTGAGTTTGGCCGATGGCTTTAATCTCAACCTGACCGATGATTTACCTCCCCAACTGAATAATGCCACTATTGTCAGTGCGATTGTTAGTGATGGGGCAAACAGCACCAATGTCGCTGCCAATCTCTCGGTTGGTAGCGGCGATCTCGCAACCTCAACTCCATTTGGCTTGCGCTATCGCTCCAATGGCAACAACAGCGAAAAATTAACCTTAGTGCTGAACACCAAAGTTGCCAATACAACGGTTGCCGGCGCAATTTTTGGCAATGTTGCCAACGCGACGTGGAGCAATACCAGTTCACTTGGCAGTGTTACGGGCTTGACTGATAGTAGCGCGAATGTGAACGCCACAATGGCCCGCGCCTTTACGGTCAGCAAATCGAGCCTTGAAACTAATGCCTTGATCGATCAAAATATTACCTACCATCTTGATGTTGGCGTGATTGAAGGGACGACCAATAGCTTACAATTTGTCGATACCCTACCTGCGAATACCAGTTATGTGCTAGGCTCAATTAACGTTAGTAATAGCAATGGGATGACGATCAGTGGTTTGACTGCCAATGTTAGCGGCCAAACCTTGACGATCAATGCAAGTAGTGTCGTCAATCCAGGTAATGTTGATAACGGCGCAACCGCTGATAGCGATGTGTTCCGCTTATCCTATCAAGTAAAAGTACTTGATGTGCCTGCCAATGTGAGCGGCGTGGTTTTGACCAATAGTGTCAATGCTTCGGCCAGCCCAAGCCAAGTTGATAACGGCAATACCCATAACCTGACGATTGTTGAACCATTCTTGGATGTCAGCAAAACGATTGTTGGTTCATCCTCGGCGGTCGATGCTGGCGATACGGTGCGCTACCAAATTCGGGTCAGCCATACCGCTGCTAGCACTGCGTTTGCCTATGATATCGGCCTGATCGATAACTTGCCAACCGTGCTTGGTTCGCTAGCTGTGGAATCCGCCACGATTAGCGATGGCGCAACCAATACTGATGTAACCAGTAGTTTTGCGATCAATGGCTCAGGCCAGCTTGCTAATACAGGCCTAATCAATCTTGATATCAATACCAATGGCACAGTTGATCAATCCTTGACGATTATCGTCAGTGGGATCACCAAGAATAGTGTGGCTCCTGGCGCAACAATCGCCAATACTGCCAATATTACCTGGCGCAATGCAACCGCGTTCCAGCGATCAAACTACAACGATTCAGGCAGTGCGCCAAATATTTCGGTGCCAACGCCGTTTAATGTTACCAAATCGGTAATTGCAGGTAGCACGCCAACGATTGGCAGCATTGTTACCTACCAATTGAGTATCAATGTCTTAGAAGGTACAACCAGCAATATCCAGATGGTCGATACCTTACCTGCTGGAATGAGTTATGTATCAGGTTCAACCTTACTCAATGCCAATGGGATGACTATAGCTCCGGTAAGTATCATACCAATTGGACAACAGTTAACCTTCGCAACTAACAGTGTGATGAACCCCGGCAACTCCGATGCGCCAAACATCATGGATACTGATAGCTTTACAATTTCGTATCAAGTTCGGGTTAACGATGTGCCTGGCAATGTTGCTGGGACGGTATTAACCAATGATGTTGATGCAACTGCCGATGGTGTCGCAGCCGATAACAATAACTCGGTGAGTGTCACGGTGCGCGAGCCACTCTTGTCGATTGATAAGAGCATCACGACCAGCACCGCCGGGGTTGATGCTGCTGATACCGTGCGCTATCGGATTGAAGTCTTCCCCCTAGCAGCAAGCAATGCCAACGCCTTTGGCCTCAATGTCAGCGATGATATGCCGGCTGCGCTACAAGGCACGGTGATCGAAAGTGCTACGATCAGCGATGGCGCAACCAACACTGATGTCGCTAGCAATTTCAATATCAATGCCAGTGGCGATTTAGTTACTGTCACACCAGTAGACTTGACACTCAATACCAACGGGCCGAGCGATCAAGTTTTGGTGATTGTGATGCGCGGCACGGTTCGCAACACCGTCAACCCAGGTGGCACGATTGCCAATGCCGCAATCGTTACATGGCGTAATAGCGAAAACCTGCAACGTGGCAGCTATACTGCCACCGATCTTGCCCCAAACATCACGATTCCGGCCAGCTTTAGTGTTAGCAAGACGGTTGCTGCCCCAGGTGCAAACGTTGCCGTCGGAGCAACTGTCACCTATCGCTTAAGCACAACGGTGATTGAAGGCACAACCAATAATCTGCAATGGGTTGATACCTTGCCCGCTGGTATGAGCTATGTACCAGGTTCAGCAACCGTTGAAAACGCCAATGGCATGACTATTCCTAGCTTGAATGTCTCATTAAGCGGTCAAGTGCTGACCATCGGTGCTAGCAGCGTAGTTAACCCAGGCAATGTGGATAATGCTGCTGCTGCTGATACTGATAGCTTCACGATTACCTATCAGGCTACGGTCAATGATGTTGCTGGCAATGTTACTGGCACGGTGCTAACCAATGATGTTGATGCAACTGCTAATCCAGGTTTGAGCGACAACAATAACTCCGCCAGCGTTACCGTGGTTGAGCCAATCTTGGCGATTGATAAGGCACTCACGACCAGCGCGGTTGGAGTTGATGCAGGCGATACCGTGCGCTACCGCATTGAAGTCTCGCCACAAGCTACTAGTGACAGCAATGCCTTTGACCTTAATATTAGCGATGATATGCCCGCTGGCATTATAAATATGGTGATTGAAAGTGCCACAATTAGCGATGGTGCAACCAATACCGATGTTGCCAGTAGCTTTAGCATCAACGGCAGCGGCGATTTGGTCACGCTTACGCCGCCAGACTTGTTGCTCAACACCAATGGCACCAACGATCAACGCCTAACGATCGTTGTAGCTGGTCAAGTACGCAACCAGATTAATCCAGGTGGCACGATTGCTAATGCCGCCACCGTGGATTGGAGCAATAGCGCAGGAGTCCAACGCTCCACCTATACTGCCACTGATCTTGCCCCAAGCATTACGATTCCGAATAACTTTAGTGTTACCAAAACCGTGGCTGCCCCTGGCCCTGAAGTTGGCGCAGGCGCAACCGTTACCTATCGATTGAGTACAAGCCTAATTGAAGGTACAACCGATAACATTCAATGGGTTGATACCTTGCCTGCTGGCATGACCTATGTGCCAGCTTCAGCCGTCGTTGAAAATGCCAACGGCATGACTGTCAATGGTTTCGCGGTCAATCTCAGCGGCCAAGTGCTAACTATTAGTGCCAGCAGCGTAACCAACCCCGGCAATGTGGATAATGCTGCTGCTGCTGATACCGATAGCTTTACGATTACCTATCAAGCAACGGTAGCAGGCAACGCCACCAGTGGCACGCCATTAACCAATGATGTTGATGCCAGTGCCGACCCAGGCTTGAGCGATACCAACAATCAAGTCACGGTTACGGTGGTCGAGCCAGAACTCACCATCAGCAAGACAATCAATTCAGTCACCACGGGCATCGATGCGGGCGATGAAGTACGCTACTTCATCAAGGTTCAGCCAACCGCTAGCAGCGGAGCCAACGCCACCAGCGTGATGATTACCGATACCTTGCCAAGCCAATTGAGTGCTACCAGCATTCTCTCGGCAACGGTCAGTGATGGGGCAACCACCACCGATGTGGCTGGCAACTTCACGATTGTTACTGGTCAATTACGCACCACTGGCAACCTTGGGCTTGATCTCAACACCAACGGTGCTAACGACCAAGTATTGACCTTGATGGTTCGCGGTCTGGTAGCAGACTCAACCACGCCACTGAGCACAATCAGCAATACTGCCGACCTCACGTGGCGCAACCCTGGCGGCATCTTCAATGCCAACTATAACGATAGTGCTACGGCTCCCACGATCAATGTCGCGAGCAGTTGGGTTGTTGGCAAATTTATTGTTCCGCCAACGACCCAAGTCAGCATCGGCCAAGTCGTAACCTACACTGTTAGTACGACCGTGATTGAAGGTACAACCCTCAATCCAGTTTGGGTCGATACCATTCCAACTGGTATGAGCTATGTCCCAGGCTCGGCGCAAATCTCGAATGCCAATGGTGTGACGATCAACAATTTCAGCGTCTCGCTCAGCGGCCAAACCCTGACGATTAGCGCAACCAGCATCGTCAACCCCGGCAATACCAACAATGCTGGCAACGTTGATATCGACACCTTCTTGATGACCTATCAAACAGTCGTCGGTAATGTCGCTGGTGGCACGGTTTTGACCAACGACCTTGATTCAAGCGCTAGCCCAAGCTTGATTGATAACAACAATCAAGTGTCGGTAACCGTGGTTGAGCCAACCTTGAGCGTGGTCAAGACCATTACCACCGCGACGGGTGGGGTTGATGCTGGCGACACGGTACGCTACCAAATTCGCGTAGCTCACGTGCCAAGCAGCAACAATAATGCAACATCGGTCTTGCTGACTGACACCTTGCCATTACAACTCCAAAACCTGACGCTGGTTTCAGCGATTGTCAGCGATGGTGCAACCAGCACCAATGTTTCTGGTAATTTCTCGCTCAGCGGTGGTGTGCTCCGAGTAACTGGCAATCTCAATCTTTTGATCGATACCAATGGCTCGAATGATCAGGTACTAACGGTGGTTGTTCAAGGAACAATTCGCGATCTGATTACGCCAAACTCGACAATTGACAACTCAGCAACCACAACATGGTCGAACGCTAGCGGAGTTAGCCGTCCAGTCTATACGGCAACTGGTTCCGCCCCAACCATTACTGCTCCAAGTGTTTGGAGTGTGACGAAGGCAATTTCGCCAGCAGTCAGTACGGTTTCGCCAGGCCAAGTGGTTGAATATACCTTAACCACGACGGTACTGGAAGGCACAACGACCAATCCTCGCTGGGTCGATACCTTGCCTGTTGGTATGAGCTATGTTGCTGATTCAGCCCAGGTGCTCGATGCCAATGGCATGACGATCAATGGCTTTAGCGCTAACGTGAGTGGTCAAACATTAACGATTGCGGCCAGCAGCGTGGTCAACCCAGGCAATGTCAATAACGCCGCAGCAACCGATAGCGATAGCTTTGTAATTCGCTACCGAGCCATGGTTGATAACGACGTAAGCCTTGGCACAACCCTGACCAACGACGTTGATGCAACCGCCGACCCAAGCCTGAGCGATAACAACAACTCGGTTAGCGTGACTGTGCGCGAACCCGACTTGACGCTAAGTGTTGCTGAAACCAGCGATGCTCAACTCGAAGCAGGCGATCCAATCACCTTTGTCGTGACGGTCAATAATCCTGCTGGAGCCAATGCGCAGGATGCGAACACGGTTGCGATTACCAGCAGCTTTACCAGCAACCTCAGCAACTTGAACATTGTGAGCGCCCAACAAACTGGCGGGGCAACTGGTGGTAGCTTTGCAATTGTTGGCAACAACCTGCAAACTAATACCCCAGCAAGTATGCCAATTGGCTCACAAATTGTCTTGACGATTAGCGCTGAAGTGAATAACACTGCTGCTCCGGCTAGCTTGGCAGGCATGCAAAGTGGCGTAACTTGGCGCAACGCAGCCGATGTGAGCTTGCCACGCTATAGCAAGACCGATAGCATTAATGACTCAATTGCTTCGTTCTTTGCAGTAACCAAGGCAATTGTGCCAGCCGCTAGTACGGTTTCAGCTGGCCAGACCGTCACCTATACCCTCGAAGTTGAGGTGATTGAAGGCAGTACCAGCAATATCGTGCTAACAGATACCTTGCCAGTAGGCATGAGCTATGAAGTTGGCTCAGGCGCAATCTTGAGCAACGGCGGCATCACGCTGAATAACTTTACCGTGACCAGCGTAGGCCAAACAGTGATCTTCCGCGTCGATCCAGCGACCAATCCTGGTAGCTACCCAAGCGATGGCCTCGATACCGATAGCTTTAGCTTGATCTATCGTGCAACCATCGGCCAAAACGTGGCTTCAGGTACGGCCTTGACCAACGATGTTGATGCAACGGCTAGCCCCAACCTGAGCGATAACGACAACTCGGTCACGGTAACGGTGGTTGAGCCAGACCTCAACATCAATTTGAGCAAACTTACGGCTGATGGTGGCGTAGATGCCGCCGATAGAATCCGCCAACAACTAGTGATTAGCCATACCACCAACAGCTTGGCCTCGGCCTATGATGTTGATTTGAATGTTGACTTGCCAGCAAGCTTTGGTACGCCAACCTTGATCTCGGCGATTGTCAGCGATGGTGCAACCAGCACCAACGTCAGCGGCAACTTAGGCTTCGATGCCAACGGTGATTTGATCAACACTGGCAACATTAATCTCTTGATCAACACCAATGGCAGCAACGACCAACGCCTGACCGTGATTGTGGAATACACGCTGCCCAATAGCATCAACCAAGGTGCAACGGCAAGCAGCGAAGGCTCAATCACCTGGAAGAATGTTAGCGGTTCGCAATTACCAAGCTTCACTGATGATAGCAATGTGTTGGATTACAGCGTAGCAACCAGCTTCGCGCTTGAAAAAGCCGTGGCGAACACCAGCATTGCAAGCACAGTTGGCAGCCAAGTAACCTTCGGCGAAGTTGTGACCTATGTCTTAACCGCAACTGTACTCGAAGGCACGACCAATAACCTGAGCTTTGTTGATAGCCTGCCAGTTGGTTTGACCTATGTCGCTGGTTCGGCCAGTGTAGCCAACGCCAACGGAATGACCGTCAATGGCTTGACCGCTAACCTCAGTGGCCAAACCTTGACAATTGCTGCCAGCAGCGTGGTCAACCCAGGCAACGTCAACGATGCTGATACGATCGATAGCGATAGCTTTACCATCACCTACCAAGCAACCGTCAATGGCAGCAGTAGTGTGGTGCGTGGCGCGAAACTGCTGAATAGCGTCAACGGTAGCGCCGACCCAAGCTTGACCGATACGGTCAACACCGCCACCGTCGATGTTGCTGAACCAACCTTGACCATCGTGAAGGCAGTTGATGACAGCACACCTGACTTTGGTCAAGTGCTCGATTATACCTTGACGATTGAACACACCGCTCAAAGCAATTCGATTGCCTATGATCTGCTGGTTGCAGATAGTTTGCCAACTGGATTGAGCGCGGTTGCTGGCTCACTAAGCGTTATCTCAGGCCCAGCTCCAACCAGCTTTGTAATCAATGGCTCAACCATTGAAGCAACCTTCGCTAGCTTCGCAACTGGCTCAACCACAGTCCTAGGCTACCAAGCCCGAGTCGCTTCGCCACCAGCTTTGGCAATTGGCGCAAGCTTGGTCAACGAGGTTGATCTCACCTGGACTTCGGCCAGTGGCACGGTCAACTTAGAACGCAGCTACAACGCCAGCGATGATGTAACCGTCACCCTAACTAGCGTCGATTTGGCAATCAGCAAGCAAGTTACACCAAGTGTTGCAACACCAGGTACACCAGTCACCTTTACCATCCATTTGACCAATACTGGCAACCTGCAAACCAGCAACATCGTCTTGACCGATATTGTCTCGCCATTGCTGACCAACGTGAATGTGAGCAGCCAAGGCCTGACGATCACCGATACGGGAGCCAACCCAAGTTACGTTTGGACGGTCAACGATCTTCCAGCGGGCGCAAGTGGTTCGATTCAAATTTCGGGGATTATCAGCCCAAGCTTGGCGAGCGATACAACCTTAATCAACAATGTCAGCGTCAGCGATGATATTGACCAACTGCTGGCCAACAATAGTGCTAGCGCGATTGTGGCCTTGGTTGTGCCACGCATCAGCTTCAGCCTCAACAATTACGAGGTGGTCGAAGCAACTGGCAGTGCAACCGTGACGGTTCAACTGAACGCACCAAATCCAAATAGTGCAGTTCAGGTAACCTTTGCCACTAGCAATGGCACGGCAACGCTCAGCGATTACACCCCAGTCACCCAAACGCTGACCATCCCACAAGGTCAAACCAGCGTTCAAGTGATTGTGCCAATCATTGATGATAGCACCTATGAACTGAACGAAACCATCTTGTTGAGCTTGACCAACCCAGCTGGCACAGCCTTCGGCACACCAATCACCAGCACAATCACAATCATCAACGACGATCGAGCCTTGGTCTTCATCCCAATGGCGACCAAACCAGCATCGGTTGACGTAGTGGTTGATAGCATTCAAGTGCTGAACGGCACAGTCCGCGTCACAATTCGCAACACAGGTTCGGAGCCACTGTCGGGCGGCTATTGGGTTGATGCCTATATCAATCCATTCCAAGCACCAACCGCAGTCAACCAACCATGGAATAGTATTGGTCTCTTCGGGATGGCATGGGCAATTCCAACCAATGCGCCTGTGCTAGCGCCGAATGCAACCCTGACCTTGATCAGCGGTGGCCAATACTATCGCTCAGATTTGAGCTTCGTGCCACCAGGCCAACTCAGTGCTGGCAGCCGAATCTATGCCCAAGCCGATTCGTTTGGCTTGACCAACTATGGCGCAATTCTGGAAACTCACGAAATCAATGGTGGAACCTACAACAATATTCGCGGGCCATACATTGTGCCTGCCAACACCACCTTGGTCTTTGACGAGCAACGCCCAAGCACCCCAGAAGATTTGACTGGCGTGCCAGAACGACCATTACCACGCTAAACCCAAACGAACGCTTAACGGAAGTCACGGGGCAGTACTACTGCCTCGTGATTGTTTTAACCACAGGAGTAAATCTCAGTACTAACCAAGAAGGGGACTACAGATTGACATATGTATAAGCTAGTTATGTTACTATGGCAAACAGATTCGGGAGGTTGCCATGGAACTAACAGGCACATTCAACAGCTTTCCTTTACGTGAATTACTCGAACTGATGCAGCAAAGCTCAATGTGTGGCGAGCTTGAAATTGTCGGCAAACATGGACGTGGCTTGATCCTGACCCGCGATGGGTTGGTGCGCCACGCTGAATATAACGATAAAGTTGGGCCAGAGGCAGTTTGGCTGCTATTTGAAGAACCCAACGCTGAATTCGCGGTGCGCGATTTACGCGAGCTAACCCAAGAAACGATGCTCTCGGATGCAATGAGTTTGTGTGACGAGGCTGAGGATCGCGCTCGTTCATGGAGCGAATTGCGCATTTTCATCCCTAGCGATAATGCGATTCCCTATATTCGCAATGGGGCAACGCCCAGCCAACCGCTCGATTCGATGGCGGTGGCAGTGGCACGGACAATCAATGGTGAAAGTAGCATTCGCCAAATTGCAGAACGTTTGATCATCGAGCCAATCGATGTTTCACGGGCAATCGTCCGCTTGATCAAAGCTGGCGTAGTGGCAATTATGGGGGTTGATCCTGCTAAAAGCTTAGCAACCAAGGTTTTGGAGCCAACGACTGCACCGATGCCATTGGCTAGCTTAACGCCAACCCTAACCCCAGCCAAACAACCTGAGTTAACGACGGCTCCACTGCCCACCCAACCAGCAGCAACGCCAGCGAGCGATATTAGTCGCCCAAATCAAGGTGGTTTGCTTGGGCGTTTGGCTCAAGGCCCAGCTCGCCGCTAAAAAATATTGCAACAGCTTCCTTGATTGGCTACAGTGCTCCCGTGCTGTAGCCAATTTGTTTAAGTAACGTTAAACAGCAGCCCAGAGCAATCATGGCTACAGGCCGAAGGCTCTCGGCTAGCGGAACAGTTGGTGGTATTGCAATAGCCTATAGCCCAAAGCCAATAGCCTATAGCCTGATTACTTCGTGCCCTTCGTGAATCGACTACATACCCAACAAGGTTTTGACCGCATGATAATAATCGACCAAGCCATCGATGCTAACCCACTCGTCGTCGGTGTGCAAGCCTGCACCTTCTGGCCCCCAACAGACCGCTGGAATTCCGGCATCGCTGTAGAAGCGGGCATCAGAGCCAAAATGCTCACGGAAGAGGTGGGCTTGGCGACCAAGGCTGGTTTGTTGAGCGTCAACAATGCGTTGTAAGTTTGGCTCCTCGGCTGGCGTATTTAGGGCCGTGCCACGATGCAAAATCTGCACATTGGGGTTGGGTTCGCTGCTCGTCGCAAAGGCTTGCTTAACGTTATCAATCACCGCATCAGCACCTTCTTCGGGTGTCCAGCGAATATCAAGATTCAGTTGGGCATTGGCTGGAATGCGATTGCCAGCATCGCCGCCTTTGATAATCGAAGGCGTAACCGTGGTGCGCCAAATTTCTTGCGCAGGCGTTGGATAATATTCGTACAAACGCCCAAGGCCACTTGCCAAACGCTCAATTGGATTCACGCCTTCCCAAGGCCGCGAGCCGTGGGCTGGCACGCCTGGTTGCTCAACCGCCAGCCATAAAATGCCCTTGGCTCCATGACAAATATTCAGGTTGGTCGGCTCGCCAGCAATAAATAAATTAGCCTGCCAGCCTTCATCACGCAATAAGGCCGTGCCATTAGCTCCGCCAATTTCTTCATCGGTGACAAATTGGAAACTAACACTGGGGCGTTGTTCAGCAGGTAATTGGGCAATTTCTTTAATAATTTCAATGTAGACCGCCGCCGATCCCTTCATATCTTGCGTGCCACGGCCATACAATTTGCCATCACGCTCGAAGGCTTGCCATTGCTCAGGGCGGGCTGGCACAACATCCAAATGGGCATTTAAGATAATATCGCTGCGCAGTTCTTGGTTGAAATTGACCACCAACATTGGGTAGCCATTAGCATCGCGGTGATGCAGCAAGGCCGCTGGATAATCAGCCAACTCAGCTACCACCAAATCGATCACTGGCTGCAAATCGCGTTTTTCGGCGGAAACACTGGGAATCGCCACCAAGCGCGTGGTCAGATCAACCAAACTTGTACGGATTGACACACAGAACCCCTTTCGATAAACCTGACTGTATTGTAGCAAAAGCCCCAGCGCATCACGCTAGGGCTGAAGGTGGAAATCTTGCTGCATGCTTTGATCTAGCGGCCTGGACGTGCGCCAACCTGCACTTGCACATCGCGAGTACGGCCATTGCCCTCAGCCACAGTAACCGTAATTCGATCACCCGGCTGGGTCGTTAATTCCAATAATGAAATCACATCGCCCGATTCGAGCATTGGCTCACCATTGACCGCCACAATCACATCGCCAACCTGTAAACCAGCCTCAGCAGCAGGGCCATTGTAGAGTTGGGTAATAATAACGCCTTTGCTTGGCAAATTGTTAACTTCAGCAAAATAGCTATCAACACTGCTCAAGGCTGCGCCAAAGAAGGGGTGGGTATAGCTACCATCGCGAATAATGGCGGGAGCAACCAGCTTAACCAAATTGACTGGCACAGCAAAACCCAAGCCAATATTCGCGCCCCGCCCTGATGGATCGAGAATAAAGGTGTTGACCCCGATCACTTGGCCTTGGCTGTTGAACAACGGCCCGCCCGAATTACCAGGGTTAATTGCTGCGTCAGTTTGCAACACTCCAGGAATTGAAAAGGTACTACCGCCGCCCTCATTCTTCGCCCCACGAATTGCACTGATGATCCCTGCCGTGGCAGTCCGATTTTCGCCGTAAGGATTACCAATCGCCACCACGACATCGCCAACTTGTACCGCCGCCGAATCGCCAAATTCGACTGGAATCAAAATATTGGCATTCGGATTGCGAACCTTAATTACTGCCAAATCTGAATCGCTATCAACCCCAATTACATCGGCAATCGCCGCCTCGCCATCGACAAAATTAACCAACACACTGCGGCTACTGCCAACAACGTGATTATTAGTAACGATATGGCCTTGTTTATCGATCACAAAGCCAGTGCCCAGCGATTCGCCTTGGCTGCTTTGCACATCGATGCGGACTACCGAAGGATTGCCCCGATTATAGACCGCGCGAATCACATTGCTATAGGCATCAACCCCAGACTGATTGACCGGCATCTGGGCGGCAGCGGTTGCCAGTGGGCCAGTTGAAGGCACAGCAGCGGCATCGGCCACACTGGGCTGAGCCGTCGAAGCCTGATTGACCACATCGCAACTCACCATCAACAGCATGCCCAGCAAAATGCCACTCAACATCCAGCCCAAACGATCACGAAGCTGCATACAACCTCCAAATATCAAAACATCGGGAATCTAGAGCGAGTATAGCAAAAGCAGCGCCATCCTCCTACGGTCAAAGTTGGCTATAATTGTCCTAATCCATGTTCAACGATTGTCACTCGTTGTTGCTAGGACAATCTGTTAAAACACATACTATTGGTTTATTGCTCCACAAGGATGGCTCTATGTTTGGTTCATTTATCGCGCGGCACTTCGATTTTCGGCCAGTTGCGGCTCGCCAATGGGTTCAATTGATCTTTGGCTTGAGCATGTATGGCCTCGCAATCAGCTTTATGATGCAGAGCCATTTTGGGTTGGGGCCGTGGGATCTCTTTCATCAAGGGATTAACAAACTAACTGGCTTGAAGGTCGGTTTAGTTAGCGAACTAGTTGGCTTTGCGTTAATGGCGATGTTGCTGGTGGTTGATATTCGCTTTGGTTGGGGCACAATCAGCAATATTATTTTGATTGGGCTGGTCACCGACCTAACGATGCCGTTTATTCCTGCAGTAAGCTCATGGCCATGGCAATTGGGCTACTATCTGGTGGCCTTGGTATTGTGTGGCATTGGCATCGGAGCCTATATCGGGGCCAATATGGGAGCTGGCCCGCGCGATAGTTTTATGCTGTTTTTGGTGCGGCGTTTCAACTGGCCTGTGCGTCACGTTCGCACTGGCATTGAGCTTTCGGTGCTATTTTTGGGCTGGATCATGGGCGGCGATGTTGGTTGGGGCACGTTATTGTTTGCGGTTAGCATTGGGCCTGCGGTGCAATGGGGCTTGAAATTATTCAAAGCCTTGCCGCATTCGGTCAAGCCTGAGCCAGCTGTGGCGGAGCCAACCGAAGTTGCACCCTCAGTTTAATTAAACAAAACCACGCAAGCAAAAACCACGCTAGTTCATCCTAGCGTGGTTTTGTTCTATTTAGTAAGGGCCAATTCAAACCAGCTTGGCGGAATATTGAAGAACAATTGGGCTTCCCACCAGCCGATAAATAGCACCCAAAGCGTCATAATCAGCCAGCGTCGATAGCTTTTTGCCCCAATTATCAAGGCTAAGGGAATTAATGCTTGGGCCACCCAACTGCACCAATACCCAACTTGGGCCAAATTATCCCATTGTAATCTGAACATTGTGATATAGGTTAGCCGCAACGGAGTCCAAGTACATAGCAGAATCAACGCAATGGTTTGGCTGATCGAGCGCCAGGCAATCCCCTGTGACAAGATTGGCGTAGCCGCCGTTGGCCGTGCCATACAATCTCCTTGTGGAGTCGCAATTAAATATCGATAGTTTGGTTATAACAAAGTGGGTCATTTCAGTCAATGCAAACGAGGATGACTCAGGGTGCGATTTCCTTCACCACGCTGGGGATATCCTAAAATAAGCGTTCTTGGGCTGCATCGGGGTCAATTGGGGCTTGGCGCTCAAAACTAAAGGCTGGCAGTTCAGCCAAACTGGTAATGCCAAAAATGTGCAAAAATTGGCTGGTTGTGCCATAAAGCACTGGCCGACCAATTGTTTCAGCCCGACCAACCTCATAAATCAACTCACGCGCCAAGAGCGAACGCACGACTCCACTCGAATCGACCCCGCGAATTGCTTCAAGCCCAGCCCGCGTTACTGGCTGACGATAGGCGATAATCGCCAAAACCTCAAGCGCTGCTGGCGAGAGTTTTTGTGGTTGGCTGACCCCTAGAAAGCGTTCGAGGGCACTAGTAGCTTCAGGAGCACTAACCAATTGCAAAGTACCAGCTTGATCTTGCAGCCGAATGCCGCGCCCATTGAAGCGCTGGCGTAAATCAGCAATCAACAGCGGAATGTCCTGCTCACGCAATTCGAGGGCATTGGCCAACGTGGCATACTCAACCGGATCGCCAGCGACAAACAGCACAGCCTCAGCTCGCAGCAAGACATCGGGGTGTAAATGCTCGGTCGGGATTGGCATTGGCGATAGTAATTCAACTGGCTCAATCAAAACAGCAGGCTCAAACTCAGGGTTTGCAACTACCTCAATTGAGAACGATTCGGCTTCAATTTCTGGTTGGTCAGTTTGGGCAATAGGCATAGGTGGTGCTTGATCTACATTCATTGCTAGCTGGTTTGGTGGCTTGGCGAAATATTGAACCAACTGGGCAATCGCCAAGGCAAACAGCCTGAGCCAATGGCGCAGCAATGTTTGAATTGATGATTGCCCAGTCATGGAATTTAGACAGTTGCTTCGGTTCGAGCAACTTTAACTTCAATCCGCCCAAGGCCAATTTTGTTGAGCATAATTTTGCGCTTGAGGGCTTGAATATTTTCGCCATTGGGAATCGACTTAGGACATTCTGAGCAGTTGAACACGGTATGGCAGCGCCAAACGCCGGTTTCTGAGCCAACAATATCTAAGCGAGCCTTAATCGCGGTGTCGCGTGAATCTTCGACAAAGCGATAGGCGCGAGTTAATGCTGATGGACCATAATATTCGCCATTGCTCCAGTGAACTGGGCAGGCCGAGGTACAGCAACCACATTGATTACAGCTAGCGGCCAAAGCGATGCGGTTGGCATCTTTGGGGCTTTGCAAGCGCTCCTTGCCATCAGCAGGCTTGGCGATGTCGGTGACCAAATAAGGCAACATCACAGCATCTTTAGCAAAGAACGAATCGAAATCAACCACTAAATCGCGAATGACTGGGAAGCCTGGTAATGGCCCTACGGCAATTTCAGTGCTATTCAAGGACAGCACACGGGTGGTCGAGGCCAAGCGATTGCGACCATTAATCATCATGCCACAGGAGCCGTCGATGCCCGATTGCGAGCCACGCCGAAAGGTCAAGCTGCTATCTTGCTCGTCTTTGATGCTGTTCAAGGCATCAAGAATCGTGGTAAATTGATTTACCTCAACATGATAGACCTGATATTTGGCGGTAAAATCGGTGGCAGCATCGAAGCGTGGCACACGAAATGTTACTTTCATTGAAACTACTCCACTAGGTTCTAGCGCTTAGAGCGCAGCCACGCTTGCTTTTGCCACAGCATCGGCCACATCGAGCAGCCGATCAAGCTCTAGGGCTTCGAGCAATTCAGTATTAAAACGCCGATTTTTATCGTGCAGGGCAATTTGGCCAAATTGTTCACGCAAGCTATGCACTAAACCAACGTGTTGTTCATCGCTGGCCGCAGTATGGGCCTGGCTATTGAAGGCTTGACGCAGGTTTTTGCGCACAAGACCCAATTTGTGGCTACCTTTTTGGCCGAACAAGCCTTCGATTTCATCGCTGGCATTGCTGGTGGCGTAGCTTGGCACATTGCCATAGCTAGCCGTGCCCAATTTGCCGGCAATTGCCGCGCCTGCCAGTTTGGCAAATACCACCGCCGCCGCCAATTCGTTGCCGGGCAAGGCTTGCTCGCCATGTACGCCGTTATTGGCGCAAGCCCCAACTGCATACAACCCTTCAAAGCCTGCCACACTACCGTTGAGGTCGGTTGGCAAACCACCAAGGCTCGATTGTTGGGTTGGCTTGACTGGAATTAGATCTCTGCTTGGATTAATGCCTGCGAAATCTTCGGCGTAATCCAATAGGTGTGGGTAGCGCTCTTGAATCTGGCTGGTTGGCAGATGCCGAACATCCAACCAAACATGGCCACCAACGCCCTTGCCAGCAGCAATTTCGGCGCTAACTGCAGCGGTTACTTCAGCCAAGCTTGCTTGTTCGTTGGTAAAGCGTTTTTCGCTGGCGTTGAGCAGATGTGCGCCATCGGCAAGCACTTGTTCGTTGATAATCAAGCCAGTATTGGCCACGCCCAAGGGATGGAAATTGACCAAATCCATGCCTGTTAGGTTGATGCCAGCTCGCAAAGCAGCGGCATGCCCATCGCCAGTTGAGGCATATGAATCGCTGGAATTGGCGTAGAGTTGACCATAGCTGCCAGTTGCCAGCACCGTTACTTTGGCGTTGATAACTTCGATTTCGCTGCTGCGAATATCGAGCACACTGACACCGCGCACGTTTTTGCCATCAACCACCAAGCCCAGCATAAACCATTCAGGATACACTTTGATGCCAAAGCGCACGACTTCGCCATACAAGGTCGTGACAATTGCGTGGCCAGTTTGGTCGCCAGCGTTGGCCAAGCGTGGTTGGCTATGGCCATAGCCAACTTGTTGGGCGATGCGGCCACTCTTCAAGCGGCTAAATGGCAAACCCATGTGCTCTAGCTCATACACAGCGGCAGGAGCTTGCTCGCACAGCGCTTTGACCGCAGCGGCATTATTGCTTTTGCCATAGGCCAAGGTATCGCTGATATGCGCTTCAACACTATCACTGCTACTATTACCTAAGGCGGCGGCAATGCCTGTGCGTTCGACGACCGAAGCCGCCCGAACTGGATACTGTTTGGTCACAATCGCCACATCGGCTTTGGGCGCGTTACGTTTAATTTCAAGGGCGCAGCGCATCCCAGCGATGCCACTGCCAACCACAATTACATCATGCTGAATCACAGACGACACTCCTTATGCCAAAGCCCACAACGTCCAGAAGCCCAAAATTGCCCCAGCGATACCCAAGACAATCAACAAAAAGTTGATCGTATGGCGCACAGCGCTATTGGTTGTCCAGTCGTAGATGACATTGCGAAAGCCGTTGAGGCCATGAAACAGCGCACAAATTAACAAAAGCCCTTCGTTCAGCACATACCACAGTGGAAATGCGCTGAAGGTTTCGCGCATGCCGTTATAGGTCAGTGCTGGCGTATCAAGCTTGGTGAAATAGGTAAAATACAGGTGGATTGGCAAAAACAGCAACAAACCATACGAAGAAAGGCGTTGCAGAATCCACAACAGCGTGCCCGCACCAGGTTCCACTTTAACCTTTTGAGCGCGGCTTGTAACGCTGATAACATCTCGGTGCACCATTGAAGCGATTCCTTTCCAGCCGTTACGCCGCCAGATTGGCGATAATCTTAATAAAGAGCAGCACAAACAGCGCCACCGTCAAGACCAACGAAAGCCAGAAAGAGGCTCGTTGGAAGCGAGCGCCAAAACCTGCCTCAAGGGTCAAAACCCGCAAGCCAGTTAGGGCATGCAACACCACCAGCGCCACAACCACCGCATGGGTAATATGCCAGAAGGTCGTGTTGTACGCAGCCATCGCCGTGTTGAAGGCCGCCGCAGCGGTGCCAGCCGGCTCATCGCTGGTGCGAATTACCGTGCTCAATTCCCAAATGTACGTCAGCATATACACCGTGAGCAACAAGCCCGAAAAACGGAGTAAAATGCGCGCTAGATACGAGGCACTCGTTTGATAACGGTCCAAAATCGTGCGAGTGGACACGTAACCTCCTTATTGATGCTGAATTCCAAATTACTGGCTAAGAGCCTGCAAGCGTTCCACAAAAAGATCAAGCTCTGTCTCTAAGGTATAGAAAAATGGCGATACCCGCACATGGCCAGGCCGATGATCAACGATTATCCCCTGCTCAGCCAAGGCGGCCACCAGCTTAGCATGCTCGGCACTTTGGATCATCACGATCCCTGCATGCTGCTGTGGGTCGCCAGAAATAGTTAATTGATAGCCTGCATCGCGTAACTTGGCCACCAAATAGGCCACCAGTTCGCTGGTGCGCTGTTGAATTGCCGCCACGCCATGGTCAAGGATGATCTGCATGCCAGCATGGCCAGCATAGACCGCCGATAAAGCAGGCGTGCCAACTTCAAAGCGCCGCGCATCGGGAGCAAACTCGAAGTTGTTGGGGTCGAAGGCAAATTGGTTGGCATGGCCAAACCAGCCGGCAACCGTTGGTTTAAGCTGCTGAATCAGGCTTGGGCGGACATAGCATTCAACAATGCCTGTTCCACCAAGCAGCCACTTCAAGCCCCCAGTCATGTAGAAATCCAGATCGCTGGCAACCACATCGACTGGTACTTGCCCCGCCGCCTGATAGCCATCGATCAGGCATAATGCGCCTTTGGCATGGGCTAATTTGGCAATTTCAGCAATTGGCTGAATTGTGCCACTAGCAAAAAAGACATGTGAGGTAGCCACCAAGGCCGTGCGCTCATCAATCGCAGCCTCGTAGGCTTCCAATGGCACATGCACGCCATCGGGCGATGGCAAAAGCACCACCTCAACCTCAGGATGCGCCAACCATTGATAGGGAATTGTTGGAAAATCGAGGACGGTTGAAATCACCTTGGGCCGTTGGCGATAATCCAAGGCACTGGCGATTACCGAAAGAGCCACGCCAACGCTAGGAGCCAAAGCCACCGAGCCAGCCGGAGCATTAAATAAGCGTTCGGTGGTCGTGCGTAAAGCAGCGCACTCACCGAGCCAAATCTTATACCACGCCGATGCCCCGTACTCTTCCCATAAATCCAAATGCTGATTAACTGCCGCACGCACGCGGCTGCTCAATGCGCCAAGCGAACATGTATTTAGATAGGTTTTGCGGCTCAAAATCGGGAACTCAGCCCGACTAGCCAACCAATCACGCGGTGCAGTGCTCATGGTTGTAAACACAAATATCACCTGCCGATCAGAAATTTCTGATCAGAGGCTCGCGAATCAGCAACTCTAGAAACTTGTTTGGATTATAGCGCAGTTTAAGGGGAGTGTCGAACGCAAATCAATGCCTTCTAAATCAGCAATTTTAGCCAATTAGGGCAATCAATTCTAAAAAGGCGGATTGGCTAAAACTCAAATTTCTACTATCATAGAAGCTTAGCACAACCATAGCGATTAATCAGCCAATCTTTATTTAATGCAGAGGCGCAGAGCAAGCATGGCTATAGGCTACAAACACTAGACTATCGAAAAATCTGCTAGTATCCCCATAATTTCCGATAGCCAAAAGCTCATAGCCCATAGCCTTCATGCCCTTCGTGGTTTCAGCCTGCGATTCCTCAATGCCTTTCGTAGCTCAACCTGCTATGGAACCCACACTGGATAGCTACCATACTCAAATGCCTGAATCGCCTGCGTTGCGGGATTCCAGACCAGAACTTGCGGCGTTGCATAGATTGGCCCAGCCTCATCACAGCTATAATCGCCCTTGGCAAAGGTCAGCCAATCGCCAGTTGGGTTCCAAGCTGCCCCATGAATTGCTTGCCCATTATCGGCCAAAATCGGGCTTAAATTGGGATTGCGGGCTGGTGTACTAAAATCTGGAGCCTGCACACTCAACACTTGTGCACCCAAACAAGCACTAATATGAAAATTATCAATATAGGCGATTTGTTCACGCTCTTGGTTAAATTGCAACCGCAAAATCCCATTGCCGCCGATGTCGGTCACGGCTTGGGGAGCGCCATCAACCACGGCCCACCATTGCATACCATTGCCCGATGCTCCCAGCAAATTAACTTGACCACCATGAAAATAGATTTGGTCGGCATAGCTCAAAAGTTCATCAACCGCCCAAGTGCCATTTTCATCTTCCACTAGCTCAAGCATTGGGCTAAATGCCCCATCATCAAGGTTGGCTGTGCCAATTTGATTGCCATTATGCACTAGCAACCCAAGCCCATCGCTGAGCCAAGCAGCACGATAACCAATCGTGCTCACCACGGTACTGGCAGGCGTAGCACTATTCAAATCATACACATCAACAAAGGCCTCGCCCATGTCGGTTAATTTGAGCAGGGCAAATTTGCCATCGCCGCGCGGCGACCAAATTGGCTCAAAGCTACTCGGCAAGCTCAAAAGCTCTTGAAAGTCGGTGGTGTAAATATGCAGAAAATCGCCTTTGAACAGACTCAAATAATTCAGGCTGGGGTCGATTCCCAAGCGTGATAACGGTAATGACCCTTGTTCTTTGTAGGCCGTTTGCAAATCGCCACCAGTTGGCGTGATTGAGTTAATTGCAAATCCCAAGGGATCGATAAAATAAATTCGACCTGTTAGCAGCGAGGTATCGACCAAGGCATTGGGGTCGTCAAGCGTTGGTGTAGCAAGCTCGGCGGTTGGCTCGCTCGGAGCTAAACTTGCGGTAGCTAGCACCTCAACTTGGGCGGCGGTAGTTAGGGTTGGCGGTGGTGTAATCGTTGGCTGAACTGCTTGGCTGCCACATCCAGCCACAAGTAACAAGCTTAGCAGACCACTGAATAAGCGTATACGCATATAAACTCCTCAAATCAAAAAAGCGTGCCTTGGTTATAGCACGCTCCTGATCAATTCACCACGATAGCCAACTTAATCGCATCTGAGAAAAAGCTGATGTTATGGTTGCAATTGGACATCCATATGTACGGTTTGCTCGATTGGCACAGCCAACGATTGGCCAGCATCTTCACCTTCAAGTTTCATAATGACTGACATCGTTTGGTCAAAGACGTTTGATTTCAACATCCCAGTTTTTTCATCAATCACCACAACACCCTTTTGGGTATTGCCGTTTTTACCATTTTCAATAGTCATTTTGATATTTTCATCTTCGGCCAAGCCTGGAAAGTTGAATTCGCCTAAGGCAAAATCGCCAGTCAGATCGAAGGTTGCCAAGCCCGCGTTACGTTCTTTCAAGGTATAGGTATTGGTCAAAACCATCGAGAAAATTTGCAAATTCAGATCGGTTACATCTTGCCATGAATCGCCAATCACCATAGGTTTACCACCAAATGGAATAATTGTGGCTTTAGCATAGCTTTGCTCAAGTGTTTTGGTCAGCATATCACGCATCATGGCAACTTCAGGCGTGATTTCATTCTCACCGAGCAGCTTGTCGATCCATTGATCCATGCCATCGATCTTGTTAACCGATGCTTCCGGGCTTAGGGTAATCGTGATTGGTTGGCCAGTCATGCCAGCAAATTGGGCCAACTCTGGAGAATCGGTGCTGGCAGCTGGATCAGTTGAATCGTAGGTCATGGTTTGATCAGCGGTTTGGCTTTCAACCCGAATCGAATCAATCATAACCTGCATCACGGTTTCACCTTCGGCTGAGACCGAAATGATATTTTGTTGCATCGCCATCGTGGTTGTAGTCACTTGAGTTTGCTCAGTGCCAAACATACTTTGGGTGGTATGTTGCACTTGGGTCGATGTATAGCGATAGGTTTGATTTGGCTGAACATTCAATTTAAGCGTTAGGCTTTCACTGTTGGTGGCGGCTTGTTCATTTGTGCCACAAGCGACTAACCCAACCAAAACCAACAATACTAACATCCGTCGTAGCATAAAGAGGCCTCAATTGCACTAAAAATCCAAGATCGCTCTCGCCGATCTTGGCATCTAATCGTACTAACTATACTCGATTTTTATTGCAATAGTTCAGCCTTCTGATGGATTTAGGCTATTTTGCGGGCTTGACGACTAGCTAAGGCATATAACACCGTGGTGATGGTGAAGGAGCCACTAGGAAAGCTGAAAAAGTAGCGGAATGAAAGCAGCGCCAAGCCCAACGAAACAGCACTATTAAACCGCCAGATCGAACGCAAACGGGCCAGATCATTGCCAAACGCTCGCATTATCAACAAATTCAGGCCACCATAGACAATCAGCAAATAGCCCATGGCCAACGAAAAGCCCGTATTGAGTTCGAGCATGGTGCGTTGGGCGGCAGGCAATTGCACCTGAATTTGTTGCAAACGAGCAGCAGCACCTGAGTTGGCCGAGGTTTCAAATAATTGAAAATGCGTGTGACCAACCCCAACCAAGATAAAAATCCAAGCACTGAGCTTGCCAAAAAAACCTGGTTTCATTGATGTACTCCTTGAATAAGCTGCTTGTTTCGTGGTGCAGCCCACCATGTTAGCCCTGCCAAACCAGCCAATAACAACCATTGCGGAGCCAACCAAAGCTGACCAGCCAACAAATTCAGTCCTAGCCACAAGCCGCTATAGGCCAAATATTGCCCAACGATCAGCCGTGCTTGAGCGTTCGGCTGTGGATGCTGCTCTAAGCGCCAAACTTGATAGGCCAACCAACCAAGATGGATCGTGATCATGTGCCAAGTTGCTAAAAGTTCTAGGCGTGGGCTGGCGGCCAAGGTAGTTTGGTTCATGGCTTGAATCCCCGTTAATTGGCCGCCAACCCCATGAATTAACGCCGTTGCCCCACCAATCAAGCCTACAATTGTGGTTCGTGCTAACATCATTGCTCCTATATCGTTGACTGACCCGCCAAACCAGCCTTGATCATCTGGTTGACGACAATATGATGAAATGGTCGAATCACATTAAAATAAACTGGCCCTGTCCAAGCGTGATAGCGCACAATTGTGACCGTGTGTAGGTTGTAATTGTCGCCACCAAGCGGCTCCAGCACAATCGCCAACCAAGCAGTGAGATGCGATTCGCTGGCCGAGGCCACCAAATATTGGCCTTCGGCAGCGGCTGTCACCTTGAAAAAGCCCAAGTTTTGGCCAACTTGCATGGGCACTTGCTCAGGTCGTAGCTGGTTTGAGTTGGGTATGCCTTGCTGGCGCATGCCCAATAAGCGCACAAAACCCCAACGAATCGCATACAAACTTTGCATCCAACGGGGGTTATAGCCGATCATGGCTGCAATAAAACGGCGTAACTCATGCTCAGGCTGGGTTGTATGAATTTGGCGCGTCTTAACATCAACATGATTCGCTTGGGCGATCAGCGGTGCCAGTATTGGGTGCTGCGTGATCGACATCGGAGCCTCCTGGAATTGCATATAAACGTAAAAATTCGTCGTAGATTTGGCGTAAACGGGCCATTGGCAACATTGGTTGCATCAAAATAGCGCCCAGCAAAATGCTATAACCGTGTTGAGCCATTAACAAACCGCGCTCAGCATCGCCAGTGATCGCGCTACACAGTTCGGCCACGAAACTTATGCGCAAATGATCGATGCGTTCGATCATGGCTCGAACCTCAGGATCAGTTGCGGCCCAGCCGCGCATGGCAATCTCCACATCCCATGGGTCATTGGCGGCATAAATTGCCACAATCGTTAGCAAATCGAACAAAGCGCGTAATTTTTGAGCTGGATCGTGATAGCCCGCCAAGTGCTGAATCACATCCAAGGTGTCTTGTTGCTCGAATTGCTGCAACAGCGCCGTTTTGTAGCTTGGCCAACCGCCAAAATGATGATAGAACGAGCCTTTGGTCACCCCCAGATCGGTGGTTAAGCGCTCAATCGTCAAGGCTGCCACCGATTCACTGCTGAGAATGCTCAAGCCATGCTGCAACCAATCCTCACGTCGTACTCGCGCCATATGGGCCTCCGTTATGCCACAACTAAAACATACCATACTGTATGGTATTGTCAAATCAGGTTAAAACTCTAAAAATATTATCCATGAAAAGCTTTGACATTGGCTAAGCTGGCGACCTACAATGATCAAATGGTAAGGAACGGCCCTGACCACATGGAGAAATGTATGACGACTTCAGAACAGCCTCTCGCACCTACGCCCCCAATGGGTTGGAACTCGTGGAACATGTTTGGTAGTACGATTCATGAAGATTCAGTCCGTGCCACTGCTGACGTGCTGGTTAGCTCAGGCCTCAAGGATTGTGGTTATAACTATGTGGTGATTGATGATTGCTGGTCAACCAAAGTTGGCCGCGATGGCAACGGCGATTTGGTTGCCGACCCCGAAAAATTCCCGAGTGGCATCAAAGCGCTAGCCGATTATGTGCATAGCCTTGGCTTGAAAATTGGCATCTACTCCGATGCAGCACATTTGACGTGCGCCAGCTATCCTGGCAGCTTTGGCTTCGAGGAGCAAGATGCCCAATTGTGGGCTTCGTGGGGCATCGATTTCCTCAAATATGATTTTTGTTTTGCCCCAACCGACCAAGCCACTGCGATCGACCGCTACACCCGCATGGGCGAGGCTTTACGCAAAACTAAGCGCCAATTTCTCTACTCGTTGTGTGAGTGGGGTGGCCGCAGCCCGCAGCTCTGGGGTCGCTCGGTTGGCGGGCATATGTGGCGGGTTACTGGCGATATTTTCGATAGCTGGGTTGATATTTGGGTTGCGCCACACAAATATTATGGGGTAGGCGTTGATACAGCGATTGATATTGCCGCCAATTTAGCCGAATACGCTGGCCCCGATGCCTGGAACGATTTGGATATGCTGGTGGTTGGGTTGAAGGGCAAGGGTCAAATCTCCGGCGGCGGCTTATCATTCATCGAATATCAAACCCATATGTCATTGTGGACGATTGCCTGTTCGCCCTTGATGATCGGCTGCGATATTCGCAATATGGATCGCGATACCACCAGTTTATTGACCAATCGCGAAGTTTTGGCTGTCAACCAAGATAGCTTGGGGATTGCTGGGCGGCGCGTGAAACAAACCGGCACCTGCGAAATTTGGAAAAAACCGCTCGCCGATGGATCACTGGCGGTTGCCTTGATTAATCGTGGCGCAATTGGCAGCGATTTAACCTTGCGAGCTAGCGATATTGGCCTGCTGGATACGCCGAAATCGGTGCGTAACTTGTGGGAACAAGCAGATATTGCCGAGTTTGGCGAGGCTTGGCAAACCCGCATTCAACCGCACGAAACATTATTGCTCAAAATCAAAGCCTAAAGTTCGCAGCAAAAACCCCGTGAGATCGAAATGATCTCACGGGGTTTTTGCTTAATTCCTAGCCATCATATTGAACAGGACACATATAAACCTTGTAGACCGGAGTCTGAGGCACTGAGGTCGCGGTTGGCGTGCGAGTGGGGGTATTGGTTGGAGTACGAGTTGGCGTATTCGTCGGCGTATTGGTTGGGGTACGAGTTGGCGTATGGGTAAAGGTTGGCGTTGGTGGCGTACCCGTTGGGGTATTGGTTGGGGTACGGGTATTCGTTGGGGTGTTGGTTGGTGTGCTAGTTGGTGTATTGGTCGCAGTATTGGTTGGCGTGCGTGTAACAGTTGGCGTAGCCGTATTTGTAGACGTGGCAGTTGGTGTAGCCGTTGCAGTGGCAGTAGCGGTATTGGTTGCCGTAGCCGTTGGGGTATGGGTAATTGGCGTTGGCGTGCCCCCACCCAATTCACCCGAATAGCTAAAATCGTCGATCGCCAAGTAGTTGCCATTATCGTTAGTATCAACAATATAGTGACGGAAGCCAATCCGGCCTACCGTGGGTTGGCTCAAACCACTAAGGGTATAGGTGAACTGGGCCCAATCGTTACATGGATAGCCATCGCTCCCATCGGGATCATTGCCTGTATCGAGATCGGGATTAATCTGGCCAAGTAGATTCGAGAAATTACCAGTATTATTGCCACTAGCGACATTCGTGCTCGTTCCGGCGGTGCTATAGCGAATATCCAAACGATCAGGATTTAAAGGGCAATCAGCAGCCCGCGACCAAAAGGAGACAGTCTTACCATTTTCTAGCAATAACGGTGGGGTTAACAGCCAGTTGCTAACGATTGATGTATCGCCACTAATTGATGCCCGCCAAGAAGATGCTGCATACGAATCATCATCACCTGAGTGTGAATCAAAATAGTTATAGCCATTCGATTTGCCTTGTTTCCACACGATGTGTTGGCTCGTGTTATCGTTGCGTGGTTCGCTGCCATTCACCACGAACCACCCATCCGCCAAGGCATCGGAGAATGAATCGAAATTTTCATTCAAAACCGTTGGCGCATTAGGTGCTTGCGGGCGAACCCAGCCTTGTAAACCGATTCCAACCAACAAGAGTATCCCTAATAGCGAGGCTCTAAAGCGTGTTGCCATTGTCGATCGACCTCCCAAATAATTAGTGCAGATAGCCCTAAGTATAAGAAAACACTTAACAATCTGCAACATGGAAATGGGAAGTTAGTACTAGGTAGCTTGGCAGCACTGGCAGATAGCAACTAGGACTATCTGCCAATACAAATGCTTGATTAGCCGACTTTTACCACAATCTTGCCGCGCACCCGACTACTTTGGATGCGTTCGTGGGCCGCTGCCATGGCCGTAAAATCGTAGACGTGCTCAACTTCAACCCGCAATTTTTGGCTATCGATCAATTTGGCAATCTCGGTTAATTGGGCTTGATCAGCATGCACCAAATGGTTCAGGCTTTTGCCAGCGTGGGCTGCGGCCAAATCGGCGGGCGGCGCACCAACAATCGTTACCAAGCCAGCTTGGGGCTTTAACACTGCATACGAACGTGCTTGAACTTCGCCACCAACTGTATCAAACACTACATCAACTGGTTCAATTTGTTGCTCAAACGGCGCAGCAGTGTAATCGACAAATTGATCAACACCCAGTTCACGCACAAAGCCTTCATTCCGAGCCGAAGCCGTAGCAATCACATGAGCGCCGCGTAATTTGGCCAATTGCACCGCCACATGGCCAACGCCGCCAGCCGCTGCATGCACCAGCACGCGATCGCCAGCCTGCAACCCAACCAGATCGAATGCTTGCCAAGCAGTCAAGGCCACCAACGGCACGGCTGCGGCTTCTTCAAAGCTCAGACTTTGCGGTTTGGCAGCAACTTCAAGCGCTGGAGCTACCACATATTCAGCATAGGCACCGCTAGGAGTGGGAAAATTGACCATACCATAGACTTCATCGCCAAGCTTCCATTGGCTAACATTCGAACCAACCGCAGCAATTGTGCCCGCCACATCCCAGCCAAGCGCCACCGGAAACGCTTGCTCTTCGAAAAAGGCGATCATGCCTGAGCGCACTTTATAATCAACCGGATTGATGCCGATAGCATGAACTTTAATTAACACTTGATCGGCGGTAGGCTCAGGCCGCGCAATTTCTGCCTGCACTAATTCGTCAACGCCGCCATACCGATTAATTTGAATTGCCTTCATTGTCGTCATATCCAGATATCCTTCCATCTATACAAATATTGCTTGCACTTAGTATAAAGCGTGCTATGATTTTGACAAGAACGCACAATTTTGTTGGGTACTAACAATTTTGATACTATTGGATTGCAAAGGGCTAAATCGTATGTGTCACGATTATGGATTCAGCTATTCATGCCCGGTTGAGGCGACAATTGCGGTCATTGGCGGTAAGTGGAAGTGTGTGATTTTGTTCCATCTCTGCGATGGCAAGAAACGATTTAGCCAATTGCAGCGCTTCTTGCCATCAATTACTCAGCGTATGTTAACCCTACAATTGCGTGAACTTGAGGCCGATGGCGTAATTACGCGGACGGTCTACCCCGAAGTGCCACCACGGGTCGAATATGCGCTGACTGATTTTGGTGAAAGTTTGCGGCCAATTTTGTTTTTGATGCGTGATTGGGGTCAGGAATATCGCGAGGCAGTTGCCACAACCAAAGCGCGGCAAGCGACGAACGTCAACTAAAGTTTACTCAGCCTGCAACAAACGCCGATAGGTTTGCAGGGCGAGGGGAATGCGCGGGCCATACCAGGTCAATAATTGGCCATCGCAGCAATCAATTCGCGCAGCCAAGCCTTGCAATTCATCAGCATCGGCTTGGCTAAATGCATAGGGTTCGTTGGGCAGTAAAATCCGATCTGGTTGCAAGGCCGCAATCTCTGCCAACCCCAAATGTGGATAGCGCCCCGCTGGATCAGCCAAACAATTGCTAGCCCCACAGCATGCCAATAAATCGGCGGCATAGGTCGCTTGGCCAACCCACATCCAAGGGTCGCGCCAAATTGCCGTGGCTACCCGTTGTTGGGTGGTTGGTTTTAGCACAAGTTCAGCCTGAATTGCCGCAATCAACGAATCAGCTTGTTCAGTTCGCCCAACCATGCCCGCCAATTTGGACAAGCTAAGCATTGCTTGCTGTACGCTTTCGATATCGCTCACATAAATCGTTAGGCCTGCCGCTTCGAGCGCTGCAATATCACGCTGGCGATTTTCTTCCTTATTGGCGATAATCAAATCTGGGGCCAGCCCAATAATCTGCTCGCGATTGGGATTTTTGGTTCCGCGCACTTTGGGCACTGCCGCCACTTGTTCAGCGGGCACAATGCAATAATCGGTGATGCCCACAACCTGCTCGGCCAAGCCCAACCAAAATAAATACTCAGTCAAACTTGGCACCAACGAAACAATGCGTTGTGGCACATACTCGAAGTGCAGCAAACGATCCAAATCGTCGGTTATGTCAAATGAAGAGTTGCCCAACCACATATCCCACAAAATTCAAAATTAAATTATAGAACAACAAGCCATAGGCGACACTGATAAAGGTTTCTTCATAGGGCTTGGAGAAAAGCACTCGCAGCCCTTTCAAACAAGCTGCCATAAAGAGTAAACTGAGCGCCAAACCCATCACCAAACCAACAAACGACAGAAATCCACCAATCAACGAAAAAAGCCCGCCTACAACCAGCATGATTGGCGGCCAAGCCATGGCTAAGGCCGTCGCAAACTCATCACGTTGGCGAAAACTCAAACGCTGACGTTGGGCAATAAACGAAATTAACGCCACAAAGCCCGCCGTATGCCCAACCACATTGACCAACAGCAATTGGGAAGCCTGCTTGCCCGTCGAATGATTCACTAACATCGCGATCAGCAACAATAATAAACCACTGACAAATGCGCCAACTGCCGTATAAATTAAACTATTTTTGAGCGAGCCACGCCCGCGAACCAGGCCAAAGGGCGGCTCACTGGGCTTGCCAGCCAAGGCAATCGAGGCTTGCAGCAGTTCAGGTAATTGCATAGTTGGGGCGGGAGTGGTTGGCGGCGATGATGGAGCAGACTGAGATGACGATGGCTGAGTATTACGAAAACTCATTGGAATCCTCCACGCAAAGAGCGAGATTGCAATAGTTCGCGGTAGGTGGCGAGGGTTTGTCGCGCCACAACTGGCCAATCGAAGCTGCGCCGCACAATCGCTGCGCCAGCAGCACCCCATTGCGGCCAATATTCGCGCAAATCGAGGGCTAACCGCAGCGCATTGGCCAAGGCCCGCTGATTGTTGGCTGGCACAAGCAAGCCATTATGGCCGCTGATAACTTTATCAGGAATCCCACCAGTCGCAGTTGCCACCACTGGCAAGTGATGAATCATGGCTTCGAGTGTGACCAACGACGAACCTTCATACAAGGTTGGATGAACGAACAAATCAACATGTTCATACAGTGAATGCAATTCACGATCACTCAGACGACCAAGCAGGCTGACATGTTGCGCTAAGCCTAGGCTTTGGGCTTGCTGTTCAAGCGCTGCTTGCTCTTTGCCAGTGCCAACCATCAACAAACGCCAGCTTGCAGGCAGCAGATCACGCAATTCGGCCAAGGCCGCCAAGAGCAGATGATAGCCCTTGTTGCGCTCCAAACGGCTGACAGTCAAAAAAACCACATCGTGGTCGGCGAGCTGCAAGCGCTGCACCAACTCATTACCAATTTGCCCATTAACCTGGCCCAGGGACTCGGCCACATCAATCGCCGAGGGCAACACCGCAACCCGCGCCGAATCAACGCCCAACAAATTTGGTAGATCGTCGGCGGTACAGGCATCGGTGGCAATTGCACAATCAGCTTGGCGGTGGCTCCACGAATATTGGGCGCGAAACGGGGCATAAGCAAGCTGTTTGCGCCAATCAACATTCTTATATTCTTCCATGCCATGGGGATTGGCCAATTGAGGAATTCGGCGCAAACTGGGCTGCTGTTGACGCACCAATCCCCAGCCCAACGCACACAAACCTTGGGTATGCACAATATCAATCTGGCTTTGCTGGGCAGTTTGGGCTACAGCACTAGCTTGTTGCCAAGTAAAAATCGGATAATTAAACTGTCGCCCGATAATGCTATTTGGTCGCAACCATGGGCTAGTACGATCATAACGGGTTTCATGCAGTTCAATCAACGGGTTTTGACACAAACGAGCATAGGCCTCGCCAGCAGTTGGCGCATCATGGGGAATCGTTTGAGTCCAAAGATCGAGCTTAACCCCCAAATCGCTGAGATGGGTCACCAAATGAAAGACATGGCGCTCGATGCCGCCAAAGCCATGCAACGGAAAAACTGCCCGACAAAGCATGGCGACACGTAATTGGTGATCGATTGAGGCTCCTGGGATTATTGCCATTGCACAACCAAACTAAGCAATTTCCCCCTCGCTCGCTGGGCGGGAGAGGGGGCTAGGGGGTGAGGACATCTACAAACTACCAATAGGATTCGCGGAATTCGCGGTAAAAGTTTACGGTATACTCGAGACCTTGGCGCAAACTCGTGGTTGGCTGCCAACCCAACACTGCTTGAATCCGGCGATAGTCGCTATAGACGCTGCCAATGTCGATGCGGGCTTTTTCAGGGGGAAACGGCACCAAACGATATGAGCCAGTTCCTGCAACTTCCGTCAAGGTCGAAATCAATTGCAAATGGCTAATTGGCTCAGGGCCGCCGAGATTAAACACCTGACCATCGGCAGCCGGATTCATGGCTGCTAACAGAAAAGCTTCAACTGCATCATCAACATAGGTATAATCACGCTGTTGTTCGCCATCGCCATAAATGCTAATCACTTCATTATCAAGTGCCTGGCGCACAAACCAACCCAAGGCAGTTTGGCGAGCGTGGCGGACCAACATACGTGGCCCATAGGTGTTGGTCATGCGCAAAGCACAAGCCCGAATCCCATAGACATTATTATAAAGAATGTGATACCACTCGCCCGCCATCTTGTTGATGCCATTAACATCGGTTGGGTGCAACAAATGCTGCTCATCAACAGGCACGTAATCGGGGCGGCCATAGATTTGGCGGGTGCTCGCAAAAACAATTTTAATCGCTGGATTATTGTGGCGACAAGCCTCTAAAATTGAAAGCTGCGCCCGACAATTAATATCCAAGTCGTTGAAGGGATTCTCCATTGAATCAATATGGCTAACCTGACCAGCGAGATTAAACAGATAATCCTGGCCTTGTACCAAATATTGCAACGAATGCTGATCGCGGACATCGGCAATGTTAATCCGAACTTGTTCAGCCAAGCCATGGACATTGGCCATATTGCCGCCATATTCAGCAACCAATGAATCAACGATCACAACTTCAGCGCCTAATTCGACCAAACGAAATGCGAGATTCGAGCCAATAAAGCCCAAACCGCCAGTAATCAAACAACGCTTACCACGAAATGCCTGCTCTAGCACACAACCTCCATAAATAGCCGTTAGCCCGCGTCGCGCCCAAGAGCACGTTGGCGAGCAGCTTGTTCTTTAAGATGTTTGCCAAGGATGACCAACTTCCACCAAAGCTGCAACAACTGAATCAGCGTGCGCCACAAACGGGGGAAATTGAAAAACTGCGATTTGCCATAGGTGCGATGATAGTGATGCACTGGCACTTCAGCAAAATTAAACCCAGCATCTTGTAATTTTTTGACCAATTCTAAGCAGATTGTACCGCTATCGGATTCAAGATTGACTACATCGAATACTTTGCGGCGAATCAGCCGAAAATCACAATCAACATCACGCAATTTAAAGCCAAATAAAAATTTGACTCCATGGTGATACACGCGGCCAATAATTTTACGATGCAATGGATCAGAACGGGCAATCTTATAGCCGTTGACAATATCAACCTCAGGGGTCAGCACTTGATACAAATCGCGCAACTCGTTGGGGTCGTATTGGGCATCGCCATCAGTATAAAACACCAGATCTTTGGTTGCCGAGGCAAAGCCTGTGCGTAATGCTCCGCCATAACCGCGGTTTTTGGGGTGGTGAATTGGGCGGAAACGTGGATATTTGGTGGCTAAATCATCAAGCACTTGCGCGGTATAATCGCTGCTACCATCGTTAACCACGATCACTTCATAATCATCGGTGAGTTCGGGTAAAACGTGAAATGCTGTAATCACCAAGCTACCAATGGTGCCAGCATCATTATAGGCAGGGAAGAAGACCGAAATACTTGGACGTTCGCTGGTCATTTATGATCCTTTGACTGGTTGTTAATCGTTTTGATCAGTGTCAACAGCAGCGATTATAGCAGAAAGCGCCGCCTCTGCCGCCATAACTTGGTGTTAATTGGGCTACTTTGGCTTTTACAGCGTTGCGATTTAACTGAGGTTAAACGAAAATCGCGAATGCTACAGCATTGTAGCATTCGCGATTCGTCAGATCAGGGTAGGATGACGGCTTAGCGCACGCGCCCACGTTGGAAGAGGTTGACAATCCCAAGCAATACGACGGCACCAATCAGCGCGGTCAAGACGCTCATCAAATTGAATACATTACCGGTCACGTCGCGATTGATCAAAAAACCACCAATAAACGCTCCGATGATCCCGACTACAATATTTAATACTGCGCCTTGCTGAGCATCAGTGTTCATAATTTTGCTAGCAACCCAACCGATCAATGCGCCGAAGATAAGCCATGCAATAAGTGAAAGCATTGTTAATTCCTCCAAATAATTATTTTAGTAATCAGTGCTTGGATTATTTAGCCAAAAATTAGCGAACGCGGCCACGTTGGAAGAGGTTTACAATCCCAAGCAGCACAACTGCACCAATCAACGCAGTCAAGACGCTCATTAGATTGAATACATTACCGGTCACGTCGCGATTGATCAAAAAACCGCCAATGAATGCCCCGATGATCCCGACCACAATATTCAATACTGCACCTTGTTGGGCATCGGTATTCATAATTTTGCTAGCAACCCAACCGATCAATGCGCCAAAGATAAGCCATGCGATAAGTGATAACATTGTTGATTCCTCCGTGTGATAATTTCAATAAGTGCTTGTGTTGACTACTGTGATTGCTTATGCAGAAAGTGTGCCAGCATTCTTTTTTCAGTAGTTGTAGATTGTTTATGCATTGTTCAATCTACGTATCGTTTCTACTGTTCTGCTTATGCAGAAAGTGTGCCAGCATTTTTCTGTTTGCAATGTTCAGTCTGTCGTTCTGAATTGGAGTAAATGCAGAAAGTGTGCCACGGAGGAAAGTATGAGGGATGAAATATGAGGGATGAAAAATTTTATCGATCGAATTTGTAAACAGAGGCATAGAGAATCATATTGGCTATTGGCTATTGGCTATCGGAACACCCTTGGTAATTGCAAAAAATCTATTATTCACAAACCAATAGCTACTCGATCTTCATTGTTCTATGTTCTTCATCCTTCATCCCTCGTCCTTCATACTTTGTATGACTTCTGCTATTATGCATATATCGACATATTGCATGAGGTAACGGACACATCATGGCAATTCCATTAGGCGCAGCCCGTGGGCGCAGTAGCCAACGTAGCGCTGTATTAAAGTTGGGCTTGCCAGCAGTCGGCGAGCAATTATTAAGTTTGATGGTTGGGCTGGTTGATACCTATGTGGTGGGACACTTGAGCTTAGCTGTAGCCGCCGCCAATGGCTACGATCGCCAAATCGCTTTGGCGGCGACTGGTATTGCAAGCCAAGTCACATGGACATTAATCACCTTTTTTATGGCAGTAGCTCTCGGTAGCACCGTGGTCATTGCGCGGTTTGTTGGGGCTGGCGAACATGAACAAGCCAACCAAACGCTGCGCCAAGCCTTGCTAATTGGCTTAGCGATGGGCTTGCTCAGCCTGTTCTTGGCGTATACATTTGCACCGCAACTCATGGATTTACTCGGCGCAAACGCCCAAGTTCGCCAATACGGCGCTGGCTATTTGCGAATTTCAGCCTTATCCATGCCGTTGATGGCCATGCTCTACGTCGGTAATGCAGCCTTGCGCGGCTCCGGCGATACTCGTACACCGCTCAAGGTAATGTTGGTGGTCAACGGGATTAATGCTGGTTTATCATTGTTGTTGGTCAATGGCTATCTCGGTTTTCCAGCAATGGGGATTAATGGGGCAGCTTTTGCCGCGATGAGTGGTCAGGGCATCGGCGGATTAATGATACTAGCCACGCTGATTCGCGGACGCTCCGGCTTGAAACTTGATCAATTGCCGCGCCCAAATGGCAACTTAATTTGGCGGATTTTACGCCAAGGCCTGCCATATGGCGCTGAACAATTTATTTTTCAAGCAGCGTTGTTGATTTTTATCCATTTGATCAACGATATTGGCACGGCGGCCTATGCCGCTCACAATACGATTATCACAATTGAAAGCATTTCGTTTTTGCCAGGCATGGGTTTGGCGGTGGCGGCAACAACGTTGGTCGGCCAGCATATGGGCGCAAATCAGCCGCAACAAGCGAGTGAGAGCGGTTTTGAGGCGTTTCGGCTTGGGGCAATCTTTATGGGAGCCATTGGCCTGTTGTTTGTGATTGCGCCTGAAGTATTTTTGCGCTTTTTCGTCGCCGACGAAGAGGTTGTGCGGTTGGCAGCCTTACCTTTGCGGATGGTCGGTTTTGCTCAGCCCGCCCTGGCTGCTAATTTTATCTTTAGCGGGAGTTTGCGCGGCGGTGGCGAGCCAAAGTGGCCTTTGATTAGCAAAATGCTGAGCGTTTGGTGTGTCCGCTTACCCTTGGCTTGGCTGCTGGTCAGGCAATTCGAGCTTGGCTTGAATGGCATTTGGCTGGCAATGTGTACTGATTTTGCCGTCCAAGGCACGTTGGCTTGGTGGCGCTTCCGCCAAGGTAAATGGCAAAGTGCGAAGGTTTAACGAGGGGTCAGAGGCTAGGGTTTAGGGGTCAGGTTTGAGGGTGTTTATTTTGATTGAAAGATGAGCACCCTCAGTTAATCGCAATTTGAATCGACTAGGATTAAATGCTATCTTGGCAATGGCTATCGATTCTATCATTTTGAGGAGATTAATATGAATCGAGAAATTGTTGATCGAATTCCAATAGAAATCCAAAAACAGATCGTTTACAATTTTCTGTTGCTTCGTGAGGATATTCAACCTTGCATTGGGACACTCGTTGGGTATCGCATGCTGATTAATTCATATGTAGAAACAATCAGTATCGCTGACTGCCAACATGTTATGCAGCACCTAGATTCAGCAATCAAACAATTAGAATGGTGCTATTTGACCTATATCAGAAGCCTACAACAATAAATTGGGGCTGAGGAACATTATTCCCCAGCCCCTGACAACTGAACCCTAGCCCCTCGTGATTACCACTGAGCCAAGCTGGTTTGTTCGTGCTCGATTTGATCCAAGAACCACGAGGCTTCCATGGCTGCCATACAACCACTGCCAGCAGCGGTGATCGCTTGGCGATAGACATGATCTTCTACATCGCCCGACACGAAAACCCCTGGAATATTGGTACGGGCACGGCCTTCACTCACGATATAGCCGTTCTCATCCAACTCAATTTGATCTTTGAATAACCAAGTGTTGGGAATATGCCCAATGTATGGGAACACCCCATCGGCAGCAAAGGTTGATTCCTCGCCAGTTTTGACATTTTGCAACGCTACGCCTTCAACCTTAACCGTGCCTTCAACTTTGGTGACCACCGTATCCCAAATAAATTTAATTTTCGGGTTATTTTGGGCACGTTCGATCAACACGGGATCGGCGCGTAATTGGTCGCGGCGATGGATGATATGCACTTCCTTAGCATAGCGGGTCAAGAACAAACTTTCATCCAAGGCACTATTACCGCCGCCAACCACTACCAAGGTTTTATCGCGGAAGAAGAAGCCATCGCATACGGCACAATAGGAAACGCCACGATTAGCCAATTCTAATTCACCAGGTACGCCCAATTTACGCGGCGAAGCCCCAGTCGCAATAATCAAGGTTTCGGTTTCGACAATCGTGCCATTATCAATATGCAGCTTGAAAGGCCGTTCGCCCAACTCAACTTTTTCGACAATCCCATCTAAAAAGTGGGTGCCAAAACGGGCTGCTTGTTTTTCCATTTTATCGGCTAAATCAAAGCCATTGATCGCATCGGGGAAACCAGGGTAATTTTCAACTTCGCTGGTCGTGGCAATCAAGCCACCAGGCTGAATGCCGCGAATTACCAACGGGGTTAAATTGGCGCGTGCAGCATACAGCGCCGCCGTCAAGCCAGCTGGCCCCGAACCAATCACGGTTACTTTTTGCTTTTCCATCTGAATAAGGCTCCTTTGTTGGCAGCATCCCCGCATTTCCAGTTGGCATGGTCGCTGCATGTCGCATCAGTATAGCACGACTTATTGCTAGTATACATCAATTTTGTAATAAACGCTACACTTTATTTTAGGAGCATCTTTTTGGGTGTTATATCGAATGATCAACCTGCACGCTGGTAGTGCATGGCGACCGCTCCGCAGCGCAGTGGGATTGCTGAGATCAACGTGAGTCGGCGCGTGTTGGGCAGCCCACTTGCGTACAAAGTAGGGCCATGGCCAGCGATCCTCGGATGGACGAGGAACTTGTACTCATCGATCAGATCTAGTCGGTCTAGTTCGATCGCGAGCCTACCGCTCCCAAGCAGGACACCATTTGGGGTCGCGTCCTTAAGCTGCTGGATAGCCGTGCGCAGATTGCCCGTAATGAGCTGGCTGTTCGTCCAGGGAAAATCCGTTCGCGTCGAGGACACCACATATTTAGGCTTGGCCTCCAGCTTGATCGCCCACTCGCGCAGCGCCAGTGGTGCCTCGGTGGTGCCGCGAGCGACCGCTGGCCAGGCGCTTTCCATCATCTCGTAGGTGATACGACCCCAGAGCATCGCCCCGCTCTCATCCATCAGTTGGGTGAAGAAGGCGTGGGTCTCGTCGTCAGCGATGCCTTCCTGATGATCAATGCAGCCGTCGAGGGTGATGTTGATACTAAAGGTCAAGTTTCCCATAGTGTCCTCCGTTTGAGCCAAGGCGAACATCCAGCATACCGCAGCCTCGTTAGTATAACGAACATTTGTTCGTTTTTCTACCCCCTCATAGATTAACCTAGGAGTATGGCAACGATTCGGCAGTCTGTTATGGTCAAAGAGCGGTTGCATTAGCAGCAATCTTTATTGTCCAGTAATTTGACCATTACTTTTTTTGAGTGTTAACCAGCCAAATCCCGCCAATCACCAAGCTACCACCGATGATTTGGAAGATATTTAATGATTCATTCAAGAGCGGAATTGAGATCAAGGCGGTTAAGACTGGCTGGCCCAACAAACTGACCGAAGCCGTCGCAGCTTTGATATGGCCAAGCGCATAGTTGATCGCCAACCAACCGCCGAGGTGTGAAACCAAGCCCAAGCCCAGCAACGACCACCATGTTTGGGCGCTAAACCCAATGATGCTATAGCCACCAATCAGGCACATCAAGCCCAAAATCACCACACTCACCACAATTCCCAAGGTCATAAAGGTCAAGGTATCCAGTTCAGCGCGGGCACGTTGGGTCGTGAGCAAATAGGCAGCATAAAAACCACCTGCTGAGATCGCCAACAAATCGCCTTGGCTAATCGTAAGTTGTTGCAAATTTTCGCCCATAATCACCACCACGCCAATCAGGGCAATCGCCATGCCCCACCAAAAGCGCTGCGGCAAACGTTCGCGAAAAATCAGCCAAGCGCCCAAGCCAACCCATAGCGGGGCATTATTGGCAAACAGGGTTGAGTTGGCGGCTGAAGTCAGCAGAATTGCGCTATTCCACAGGGCTAAATCGAAGGCAAAGAAAACGCCGCCCAACAGCGAAAGCCGTGTCGCTTGCTTGGGCAACTGTTTAGGCCGCTTGGCAAACCACCATGGCAGCAAAATCACCGCTGGAATCAGCATGCGATAAAAGGCCGAAACTGGCCCAGGCACAACCGCCCACTTGACCCAAATTGCTGATAACGCGATACAAACAATGCCAATTGCCAGCGCCACATAGGCTCGCCACGGTATTTCGACCCGATTCTGATTGGTTGAGATTTGCACTGCCTGCATCGAAAGTTCCCCACTATTGCTGTATTCGTTTATGCCAATATGCGCAGTGTACCATAGCAGGGATCGGTCGTTAGGTGGAAGAACATAGAGCAAAGAACATAGAACATAGGGGTTGAGGATGGGTTATTGGGGCTGAGATTATTTAACCACGAAGTGCACGAAGAGCACAAAGGGCTATAGGCTTTTGATTATCGAAGATCATTGGGATAGCTAAAAGCGTTCCGATAGCCAGAAGCCTTCAGCCAATAGCCTTATCTATACTCTGTGACTCTGCATTAAAGCATTAATATTTTATGCTCTATGCTCTATGTTCTATGTTCTGGCTTTGTGCTACCATGAACCCAAGCATTTTGCTTGCGGCATTGAATTTTTGCGATTAGGATAGAAGCATGACAGATCAATCAACTCAGGAGCACCCAATGACAGAGACGGCAACAATGGCGATGCCGCAAATTCACGACACCATTTTGGACGCGATCGGGAATACGCCCTTGGTTCGCTTGAATCGGGTTAATCGGGGGGTTCGCGCCCAAGTGCTGGCCAAAGTCGAATACATGAATCCAGGTGGCTCGGTTAAAGACCGCATCGGGATTGCCATGATCGAGGATGCCGAGCGCTCAGGCCGACTCAAACCAGGTGGCACGATTGTCGAACCAACTAGCGGGAATACTGGCGCGGGCTTAGCAATTGCGGCGGCAATCCGTGGCTACAAAACGATTTTTGTGATGCCCGACAAAATGAGTGACGAAAAAATTCGTTATTTGCGTGCTTTAGGAGCCAAGGTCGTAATTACCCCGACAGCTGTCGAGCCAGACGATCCACGCTCGTATTATTCGGTTTCCAAGCGCTTGGCCGAAGAAACCCCTAACGCAATTCTGGCTGGTCAATATTGGAACCAAGCCAACCCTGAGGCTCATTACCGCACCACTGGACCTGAAATCTGGCGACAAACCGCTGGAAAAATCGATGCCTTTATCGCAGGCATGGGCACTGGCGGCACAATCAGCGGTACGGCTAAATTCTTGAAAGAGCAAAATCCCAATATTCAAGTCGTCGGGATCGACCCAGTTGGTTCGTTGTATACCGAATATTTCCGCACTGGCCAGCTTGGCCCAGCCTTTGGCTATAAAGTTGAAGGGGTTGGCGAAGATTTCTTGCCTACCACGATGCACTTCCAATATGTTGATGACGTGGTGCAGGTTGGCGATAAAGAATCGTTCGTGATGACCCGCCGCATGGTGCGCGAAGAAGGCTTATTTGTCGGCGGTTCATGTGGTATGGCCGTAGCCGGTGCGATGCGCTGGTTGCGTGCTCAAAATTGGGACGAAAGCAAAACTGCCGTGATCCTGCTGCCCGATTCTGGCGTGCGCTACATCAGCAAAATCTTCTCAGACGACTGGATGCGCGAAAATGGCTTCTTGGAAAGCGAACCAATTAGCCAATTGCTCGATATTCGACCACGCTCGGTCATTTCATCCAAAGCAACGCACACCGTGGCCCAAGTTATCCAAGATATGAAAGCCAACGATATTTCGCAAATGCCTGTCGTGCGCGATGATGGTACCTTGGTTGGCTTGATTACTGAAGTTGATTTGTTAGATTATCTGCTTTCGGGCGCTGGTCAGATGGATCATCAGATTAGCGATATTGTCAGTAGCGCCGTAGCAACCGTCGGCCCCGACACCAGCATCGATGCTTTGACCGAAGTATTTAGCCGTGGTCAAGTCGCGGTCGTGGTCGATGAATCCGACGTTGTGCGCGGGATCATTACCAAAATTGACATGATTGATTATTTAGCCAATAAGGCATAAGATCTAGCCAATCGCTTCGTGCGTTGGCTTGCAAGATCGGCTGTGGCTCATTCAACAAGCAGCATCCAATCCCGCAATTGGGTGCTGCTTGATCTACATCCTCTGCTGTACTCCACTCAACTTGGCAGTGCTCCTTCGCTCGCTAACGTACCCATTGATAGATTTTGGAGCATTTGGCTATGACCGAGGTTAAAGCTGCATTTTTTGTTCGTTCTCCAGGTCGGGTAAATTTAATTGGCGAGCATACCGATTACAATGCTGGCTTTGTGATGCCACTGGCGCTTGAGCGTGGCACAACGTTTCAGGTTCAACCCCGTGATGATCAGCAGTTGATTGTGCACGCCCTACGTTTCAACGCCCATGATCAAGCCGATTTGGCTAATTTGGCGGCTGGCACGCACGGCGATTGGCGTGATTATGTGCGGGGCACGGCCCAAGCCTTGCTTGATGCTGGCTACTCATTGCAAGGCGCTGAGATTAATATTGATGGTGATTTGCCGCTGAGTGGTGGATTAAGCTCATCGGCATCATTAGAAGTTGGCTTGGCTTTTAGCTTACTCCACGCCCAAGGCATCACGATTGCGCCCGCTGAATTAGCTAAAATTGCCCAACGCGCCGAAATTGAATATGCCCATGTCAATTGTGGAATTATGGATCAGCTTTCGATTGCCGCAGGCGTTGCCGGCCATGCCACATTAATCGATTGTCGCTCGTTGGAAATTGAGGCTGTGCCGATTCCGGCTGAAGTGGCTGTTTTGGTGATTGATAGTGGCGTGCCACGCACCTTGGCTGGCTCGGCCTATAATCAACGCCGCGCCGAATGTGAACAAGCTGTGGCAATTTTGCGCCAACTCGACCCCAATATCACCGATTTGCGCGATGTGAGCAGTGATTTGCTGGCCCAAGCCGTCGAACAAGATCGCTTTGAAGATGTGATTTATCGGCGTGCCCGCCATGTTGTCAGCGAAAATGAGCGGGTGCATAAAGCTGCCGCCGCGTTTCGCGCTGGCGATTTTGGCTATGTTGGCGAGTTGATGAACGAATCGCATTGGAGCTTACGCGATGATTATGAAGTTAGCGGCCCTGAGCTTGACCAATTAACTAAGTTGTTGCGTGATATGCCTGGGGTTTGGGGTGCTCGATTGACTGGCGCGGGCTTTGGTGGCTGTTGCGTGGCCTTGGTCGAAGCAAGCCACGTTGATGCGGTGATTGCAGCTTTAGCTCCAGCCTATCATGCCGCAACTGGCCGCACCTGCGAAGCCTTCAGCACTAAAGCCTCAGCATTGACGGTTCATAACATAGAGTATAGGGCATAGAGGTCAGGGTTTGAACATTAAATGTTAATCCAGAGCCGATGAGGCGATGGGCTATTGGCTATCGGAGCTTGGTTGGAAATATCAACAATTATTCCGCTAGTCAAAAGCCTATCGCCTCATACTTCGTGCTCTTCGCGTCCTTCGTGGTTAAAAACCTGCTCCTGCGTTCTCTAACCTATTAATCATCAAGCCGTGGCGTAACGATATCGACCCAAATCCGGCGGGTGCGTTCTTGGGTCAAGTCGGTATGAATATGCTTGATTTCGCTATAGGCATCAAGCGCATTCGGCCCCAACTCGCGGCCAATCCCGCTATCTTTGTAGCCACCAAATGGCGCTTTGGCATTGATCAAGTGATGATCGTTGATCCAAACTGTGCCAGCCCGAATTGCCCGCGCCACTTCTTGAGCATCTTGCAAATCGCGGCTCCACACGCTGGCGGCCAAACCATAGTTGGTATCGTTGGCAATTGTGATTGCCTCACCAACCGTGTGATAGCGAATTACCGACAGTACCGGCCCGAAAATTTCTTCTTGGGCGATGCGCATCTGGTTATGCACATCGGTGAAGATCGTTGGTCGCACAAAATGGCCATTGGCAAGATTGGGATCATCGATACCCACCCCGCCGCAGCGCAACGTTGCCCCTTCTTGAATTCCCAGTTCGATATAGGCTTCGACCGCGCGTTTTTGAGCAGCTGAGACCAACGGCCCCAAATCAGTTGTCAACTCCAATGGATCGCCTAGCACCAATTGTTCAACCCGCGCAACCATCCGCTCAACAAATTGATCATGCAGTGAATCGGGCAAGAGCAAGCGCGTACCAGCCTCGCAGCTTTGGCCAGAGTGCATAAAGGCCGCCCAAATTGCCCCATCAACCGCCAAATCAAGATCAGCATTGGGCAGCACCACGACTGGCGATTTGCCACCAAGCTCCAAAGTAACGCGCTTGAGATTGCGCCCAGCGACTTCGGCAATTCGGCGGCCAACCTCGGTTGAGCCAGTAAAAGCAATTTTATCGACCGCAGGATGGCTGGTCAGGCGTTCACCGACTAAACCACCAGGCCCAGTCACCACGTTAAAAACGCCATGCGGCAACAAATCGGCTTCGTGAATCAATTCGGCCATGCGCAAAGCAGTAACCGGAGTCAACGAGGCAGGCTTGAGTACGAGGCTATTGCCAGCCGCCAAAGCTGGGCCAATCTTCCAAATTGCCATCAAAAAGGGGTAGTTCCAGGGGATAATTTGGCCACAGACCCCAATTGGCTCACGCCAAACCGCATTAGCACTCGGCGAAGGAAAATCGATATAGGGCAAGGTTTGCATGGGATGCTGCCGCGCCAAATCGGCAAAATAGCGCAAATGCTCGATGCCAACCGGAATATCCAGCCATGAACTTTTACGCAGGGTTGCGCCGCCGTTGAGCGTCTCTAGTTCCGCCAATTCGTCGGTGTTTTCTTCAAGCAAATCGGCGATTGCTTCGAGGGTTTTGGCGCGATCAACAGGCCGCATTTGCGCCCATGAGCCAATATCAAAACTCTTCCGCGCAGCCTCAACGGCTCGATCAATGTCGTGGATGGTGGCTCGCGCAACTTGGGCGATTGGCTCGCCGGTGGCGGGGTTGTACAGGGTTTCGCTAGCAGCATCGCTGGCCGCGACCCAAGCTCCGTCAATATACAGACCAAACGAGCGAAGGCTATCTGATTGAGTCATCTCGGCGTTCTCCGTTGAAGGCGCACAGTCGTTATTGCATGATCATACCCTAAGCAGGTTTATGACGCAAGGTGTCACGTTATGATTGGGGATCGGTTGTTGGGGGCGGGGATCGGAACCGCGAAGAACGCGAAGATCACGAAGAACGGCGATAGGATTAATAGATCAATTCAAATACTAAGCATATTCCGATAGCCAATCGCCTTCAGCTGATAGCCCAACATTTCATCCCTCATCCCTCATCCTTCGATACTCTGCGCCTTTGCGTTAAAATCAACTAACCTGCAACAAAGCAGCCTTCAAGTAGGCCAACGAATCAATCAAGGCGGCATCAGTATCGCGCCCATAACCACCTGATTTGGGCAAACCACCAATTTCTAGAATGGCCGGGCCGTGAAAATTGGCAACAACCAAGGCTCGACAATAAGCCACAAAATCAATCTTGCCCAGACCCAAAGGCAGGTGGCAATTAACTTCGGGCAAGGGCGTATCGGAGATATGCAGCATACTCATGCGTGGAATTAACTGCAAAAATCCCGCTAAATCCTCTGGCAAGGTATGATTGAAATCCCAAACAAAGCCTAAATCTGGCACAGCATCTAAGAGTTGGCGGCATGCTTGCGGCGTGGTAAACAAGCGCAAGATGGGATCGTTGTGCTCAAAACCAAATTTAAAGCCATGCTGCTGAGCCAAAGCTACCCCAGCCGCAAATTGGGATTGCAAGCTAATTTCAAGTTCAGCAACCTGTTGAAATTCCAGCACTGGCTGATTGTTCAAATGCCAATGCACATATTTACAACCCAAGCCAGCAATTGCAGGCAAATTGGCTTCGAGCACTTCGAGTGGCGTTTGGCCTGTTGCCGCCCGACCAGTAACATCAATTTGCAGGTTGATTTCCATCACTGCCATAATATGTTGAGTTTCGAGCTGTTGCCGAATGCTAGCAAAATCGGCTCCCAAGGCGGCGGCTTGTAGGCCTGCTGGCTTGCCCTGAAACTGAATACTGGCAAAACCATTGGCAGCCGCAAAATCAATTTCATCACGGGCGGGTCGCCAATTCTGCGCGAAAAAACGCCCATTCAGACCAATCTGTAAACTCATCGAAGTATTCCTTACTAAATCAATTGGTTGATTAAAGAGATATGCCGGAGTTTTGGATTCGGCCTAAAGACCGATCATGCTGCTTGATGATTTGTGCTATCCTAGCCACACTTAATGGATTATAAGTTGGAAGACGATTATGGTTTTCAATGCATTCATGGGCGTGATTCACGCACGGAAAGGGTTCAACAAGGGCGCAGACAGGATAGCTGCGCCTAAAATCTGAACCATTTGCCATTGAAACCAAATGATTAAGACTAGGGGCAGCATTATGCGCCCCTAGTCTTTTTTGATCACTGTGCATAGTGCTGCCCCCTATTTTGGAGGTTGCCCGATGATCATCGCTAGCGCTCAGGATGTTCATTTTAGCATTGGTGGCCGAAGCATTCTCAACGGCCTGAATTGGGAAATTCATGAACACGCCCGCATCGGCTTGGTTGGCTCAAATGGTGCAGGCAAATCGACGTTGCTGCGCTTATTGGCAGGCTTTGAAACGCCGACGACTGGCCACATTAGCACACGGCGCGGATTGCGCATCGCCTATCTTTCGCAGCATATCGTGGGCGATCAGCGCACACCGTTGCAAACCGTCATGGCCGCCCGCCCCGATTTGACTGAGCTTGAGGCCCAAATTCAGGCCTGCGAAAACCAACTGGGCGAGCCAGCCATCGCCAATGATCTTCAGCGGATGAATCAGGTTTTAGAGCGTCACAGTCGCCTATTGAACCAATTCGAGGAGCTGGGTGGCTCGATGCTCTATAACGATGCTCGCGGCTATCTACAGCAATTTGGCTTTGATGGTAACGATCTGAGTTTGCCAACCAATTCGCTCAGTGGCGGCCAACGCAAAATGATCGGCTTGGCAAGTTGTTTGATGCAACGCCCCGATTTATTGCTGCTTGACGAGCCAGAAACCCACCTCGATTTGAACCGCCGCGAATTTTTAGAGACGACAATTCGTGAGTTTGCTGGGGCGGTGGTGATTGTCGCCCACGATCGCTACTTGCTCGATGAAACCATCACCAGCGTTGTGCATTTGGAAGCTGGCAAAACCAGCCTCTGGCTTGGCAATTATTCGACCTACGCCGTCAATCGCCAATTGGCCTTGCAACGCCAGCAGCAAGATTTTATCGCACAGCAAAAGGAAATTAATCGCCTAGAAGAGGCAATTAAACGTTTCCAATTATGGGCTTCATTAGTGCCCAATGAGCGCCATATCAAGCAGGCACGGGTCAAGCAAATGCAAATCGACAAAATGGATAAAGTTGAAAAGCCCGTGCTTGAGCGGCGCAAAGTCGGCTTGAGTCTACGCTCCGAGCAACGTGGCGGCCAAAAAATCATCGATCTCCGTGATGTCAGCATGAGCTTTGGCGACGATTTAGTGCTTTTGGGAATTGAACAAACCATCTGGCGTGGCGAACGGGTTGGGATCGTCGGCCAAAATGGAGCTGGTAAAAGTGTGCTTGGTAAGTTGATGCATGGGCAATTTGAGCCAAGTGATGGCATGGTTTGGGTTGGCCCATCGATCGAAATTGGCTATTTTGCCCAAGGCGTTGAGACGCTTGATCATAGCCAAACGCCGATTGATGTGGTACGCCTCACTCGCTCGATGTACGAAGGCCAAGCGGTGGCATTTTTAGGTGGATTTTTGTTTAGTTATGCCCAATGTCGCCAAAGCATCGGCTCGCTTTCCGGTGGCGAACGGGCACGTTTGCAATTGGCCTTATTGATGTTAGCCAAGCCCAATTGTCTAATTCTCGATGAGCCGACCAACCATTTAGATATTGATTCGGTCGAAGTCTTGGAAGATGCCTTAGAACGCTACGACGGCACAGTCATTGTCATTTCACACGACCGCTATTTTCTTGATCGCGTGGTTGATCGAGTTTGGGCGGTCAATGATGGTAGTGTCAAAGCTCATCTGGGCGGCTACAGTGCTTGGCGCGAAGCTGGCAAAGCCCCGCCACCAGTCATTGAGCCTGTAGTAGTTAAGGTTAAGGCCAAAGTTAAACGCTAAGAATATAGAGCATAGAACATAGAGCATAGAGAATGGGGATCGGTAGCTGGGGATCGGGGATCGGGAATTTTACGCTGCACCTCTGCGTTAAACGAATAGGTATTTAACGCAGAGGTGCAGCGTGTTATAAATACTGAACTGTTTGGAAATTTGCAGCTAATCAGGTCAATCTGTGCCAATCTGTGGCTAAAAATCAGCCTTTGTGCTCTTCGCGTTCTTCGCGGTTTCGTTAGCCTAACCCCTGAATCCTGACCCCTAAAAAAAAACCAACCCCAGCCTTAGAACCGAAGCTCCGAGGCTGGGGAAAGAACCCGACACCAAAGGGTAACGAAATTACCGCTTGGTGTATTGCTTGGCGCGGCGAGCCTTGACCAAACCTGGTTTCTTACGTTCCTTTTTACGAGCGTCGCGGGTCAAGAGGCCAGCAGCCCGCATAATTGGCTTGAATGCTGGATCAGCATCGACCAATGCGCGAGCAATACCGTGGCGCACAGCTTCGGCGCGGCCAGTATCACCACCACCACGAACTTTGATCAACACGTTGAACGAGCCAAGTTGATTGGCAGCCAACAACGGTTGGCGAATCAATTGTTGATACAAAGCGCGACCGCCGAAGAACTCTTCTGAGGTGCGGCCATTGACCACAAATTCGCCAGTGCCAGGATACAAGCGTACCCGAGCCACGGCGGTCTTGCGGCGACCAGTGCCTTGGAAATAGCGTTGTTCACTCATCGTTATTAACCTTTCACCGCATAGACTTTAGGTGATTGTGATGCATGAGGATGGCTCTCACCAGCATACACCTTCAGTTTTTTGATAATATGGCGGCTCAAGCGATTGCGTGGCAACATGCCTTTTACCGCGAAGTAAATGATCCGCTCGGGGTGGGTTTGCATCATCACTTTATAAGCGGTGCGCTTCAAACCACCAGGGAAGTTCGAGTGGCGATAGTAAATTTTTTGGTTGGCTTTATCGCCGGTAACGCGAATTTTCTCAGCGTTGACCACGATCACAAAATCGCCACCATCCATGCTTGGCGTGTAGGTTGGCTTGTGTTTGCCGCGAATCAGGGTTGCAATTTGGGTCGCGAGCCGACCAAGCACCTGATTTTGTGCATCGACGACCAGCCATTCGCGCTGAATCTCCGAAGCTTTTTGGCTATAAGTCTTCATGCTGCTGAATTCCTCGTGTATGAATTGTGAATTATGCCACGCTGGCATGTTCACAAATCGTTGTAAGGTTGGCGATGAGAAGCGTTGGCAACCTGCCCGTATTCACATCGTTAGCCTTGATACGTCCGAAAATAGGTCGTGCCATCCCAGCGTGAACTTGTCGCCAATGGCTGAAGTGCTGGGTCATAGCCAATCGACTCTAAATACAACCCCTGTGGGGGCGCGGTTGGGCCTGCGTTACGACGATCGCGACTAGCAATAATTGCCTGCCAAGCTTCCAATGAAAGCTTGCCATCGCCAACCATCAGCAACGTACCAACGATATTGCGCACCATATGCTTAAGGAAAGCATTGGCCTGCAAATGCAGGACAGTCACTGGGCGACCAAGCCACTCTGCGGGGCGTAATTGCGCCAGCATACAGGTGCGAGTTGTCGAGCCTTCGTGACCAGCGCCAGCGAACGCCGCAAAATCGTGTGTGCCAATCAGGGTATCCAAGGCCGCCTGCATCGCCACCCAATCAAGTTGATGATCGAGGCGCAGCACCCGCCCAGAGAGCGTAGCTGAAGGTGCAGGTGCACTATCGAGAACATAGCGATATGTTCGTTGACGGGCACTAAAGCGAGCGTGAAAGCCGGTTGGCATCTCCCATGCTTCGTGAACACTGATATCGGGCGGCGTAATGGCATTGATTGCCTTAGCAATTGTATCCAAACTGCGCGGCGTATCGCTCACGATATGGGCGACTTGGGCTAGGGCGTGAACTCCTGCATCGGTACGACCGGCAAAAATCCAACGCCCAGTATCGCTTGTTAATCGTTGCCAAGCGGTTTCTAACTCCGTTTGCACGGCGCGACCGCCTGGTTGCCATTGCGAGCCGCAAAAAGCAGTGCCGAGATATTCAAAACACAATGCTAAAGTACGGCTCATAGGGCAAACTAGACCAATTCAATCCGAGCCATTTCCGCAGCGTCGCCTTTGCGGAAGCCCATCTTGACAATCCGCGTGTAACCACCTGGGCGTTCGGCGTAAGCAGGAGCCACTTGGAACAAAAGGTTCATGGCAATCTTGCTGTGCAGCTTCGAAAGCGCCATCCGGCGATTGTGGGGAGTATCAAAGCGACCCAATGAAATCAATTTTTCAACTTCTGGTTGAACTGCGCGGGCCTTGGCATCAGTGGTTGTAATGCCGCGATGCTCAATAATCGCAATCATCAAGCTGCGGTATAAGGCTTTGCGCTGAGCCGTTGGCCGGCCCATCTTCTTGCCAGACTTGCGGTGTCTCATGAAACGATCCTCGTCTATTCAGCGCTACCGTCGTTCAGACGGGCAGCGACATTGGTGTTCAGAATAGCGGAGTTGAAAGGCAAGGTTGGCAGTAAATTGCGCTCGATTAATTTCTCGCGAATTTCGTCCATTGATTTTTGCCCCAAGTTCCGCACAGCCAGCAGTTGCTTCTCGTCCATCTCCAGCACTTGCCCAACCTTGGTGATGTCGGCACGCTTGAGACAGTTGTAGGTGCGGGTTGAAAGGTCAAGATCTTCGATAGGCATATCGTAGATCTCGCTGGGAATAACCAGACCATTGGCATCGCCAACTTGCTCTTGTTCATCGTCAAAGCGATTGAAATCGGCGATGATCGATGAATATTGAACCAGCACTTGCGCGGCATAGCTGAGAGCATCGCCTGGCTTAACCGTGCCATCAGTCCAAATTTCAAGCAACAACCGGTCGAAGTCGGTCATCCCGCCAATGCGGGTGTGTTCCACAACGTAGTTAACCTTGTGCACCGGCGTGAAGATCGCATCCACCGGGATTTCGCCAATCGGCACCGGGTCACGATTTTCAGCTGGCAGATAGCCGCGGTGACGTTCCACGGTCAACTCCATATCCAAGCGAGCATCGGAGCTATCGAGGGTTGCGATGTAGTGATCGGGGTTAACGATCTCCACATTTGAAGGGCATTCAATATCGCTTGCCCGCACCACGCCTGGGCCAGTCTTGGATAAAATCATCTTGACTGGGCGTTCGGCGTAGGAGCGCAAACGAATGCCTTTCACATTTAACACAATCTCGGTAGCATCTTCACGCACGCCTTGAATTGGCGAAAACTCGTGGAAAATCCCATCAATTTTAATCTTGATGACCGCTGCCCCAGGGATGGACGACAACAACACCCGTCGCAGCGCGTTCCCTAATGTGTGCCCGTACCCGGGATCCAGAGGCTCAATTTTGAACCGCCCATAGTTCTCCGCCGCTGCGACACATTCGAGTTTGGGCATTGCAATGTCTAGCACGTATCCGCCTCCTGCTGGGATAGTGATACCGATTACGTCCGATTAGCGGCTGTAGAATTCAACAATCAACTGCTCGTTAATCGACATATCCAACTCTTCGCGTGATGGGAAGGTTTGTACAACCCCTTCCATCTTGCCAGCGTCAAGTGACAACCAGCTTGGTGGTGACACGCGGTTGAGTTGTTTGGTTTCTTCGAGATCTTTGAAATAATCGCGTTTGCGGCTTTCGGCTCGCACGCCAATTACATCGCCAACTTCAACCAAGGCTGAAGGAATATCGGTTTTGCGGCCATTCACGGTAATATGACCGTGGTTGACCAACTGGCGAGCTTGGGCGCGAGTTACTGCATAGCCTAAGCGGAACACCACATTATCGAGGCGACGTTCCAAGATTTGCAAGAGCACAGCACCGGTTTGGCCGGTAGTACGGGTCGCAATGCCATAATAGCGGCGGAACTGGCGTTCCAAAACACCATAGATCCGGCGAACTTTTTGCTTCTCGCGCAACTGAACACCATAATCAGACAATTGTCGTCGTCGGACTGAAGCCCCATGTTGGCCAGGGGGCTGGCTCCCACGGCGCTCAAGCACCTTGCGGCCACTGTTACCGCTCTTGAGCATTAGGTCAACGCCTTCGCGGCGTGCCAATTTACATACTGGACCAGTATATCGAGCCATGTTCTTGTTTGTCCCTTCGCAATTCCTAATTGCCAAGGCAGTTTACACACCGACTCCTATTTCCACGTATAGGAACAGCCGTGCTTCATCCTGCTCACGTATTTTAATCGTGGCGTTGCTACTACACACTTCGGCGGCAGCATGCTGCCGCGAAGCCATTACACGCGGCGGCGCTTTGGTGGGCGACAACCATTGTGTGGGATTGGCGTAACATCGGTGATTGCAATAACCGACAAGCCAGTAGCTTGCAGTGCCCGCACCGCTGATTCACGGCCAGCGCCTGGGCCTTTTACATACACTTCGACGACGCGCATGCCGTTATCCATGGCTTTGCGTGCTGCTTGTTCAGCAGTTACTTGGGCTGCATAAGGAGTGCTTTTGCGCGAGCCTTTGAAGCCACTTGCGCCAGCGCTGCTCCAGCAAACCACGTTGCCAGCTGGGTCGGTGATCGTAACGATCGTGTTATTAAAGGTTGCTTGCACGTGAGCTTGGCCACGCGGCACATTTTTACGCTCACGGCGACGACCGCGTTGAGGGCGGCGAGCTGCTCCCGCTTTTGCTTGTTTCGCCATTCAAGGCCTCCGAAATAGCGTTGAAAATAAAAATTCAGGAAATTACTTCTTGGTAGCTTTCTTCTTGCCACCGATTGCTGCGCCTTTTTTACCACGGCGGGTACGGGCGTTGGTTTTGGTGCGTTGACCGCGCAATGGCAAGCCTTTGCGGTGACGAATCCCACGGTAGCAGCCAATATCCATCAAACGCTTGATGTTCAATTGAACAGCCCGACGCAAATCGCCTTCAACGGTGTAATCTTGGTCGATGATTTCGCGCAAACGAATCACTTCGTCTTCGGTCAAATCTTTGACCCGAACATTTGGATTGATATTGGTGCGAGCCAGAATTTCAGTGCTGGTGGTGCGACCAATCCCGTAGATGTAGGTAAGGGAAATTTCCACCCGTTTGTTGCGGGGAATATCAACCCCTGAAATACGTGCCATTCGATGCTCCTCTTAGCCTTGCCGTTGCTTATGCTTCGGGGTGCGGCTGCAAATGATGCGGACAACGCCCTTACGACGAATGACCCGGCAATATTCACAGCGTGGTTTAACTGATGGTTGAACTTTCATCGGAACCTCGCTCGTAGACACACAACAATCCAACCCCCAGTCCGCTTCGGCCCGAGGCATTGGTTGCGGTGGTCAGTGTGTTATCTGTACCGATAAGTAATACGGCCACGAGTCGGATCATAGGGCGAGAGTTCGACTAGCACGCGATCGCCTTTGAGAATCCGAATATAATTCATCCGAATCCGGCCAGAGACATGTGCTAATACTTCCAGCCCGTTATCCAACGCTACTTTAAACATCGCGTTTGGCAGTGGCTCAGTAATAACGCCCTCGACCTCAATGACATCCTTCTTCTTGGCCATATAACTCCTTAAAACTAGCACATCAGCGGTGGCAATGGTCGCATGCGTTGCGAGTGGTGCGCGATTGCCCCAAAGGATAACCCGTCACTGGGCTGTGCAATACGCCAGCAGACGGTGTATAGCATACGCAGCAAGCTAGAAGCATAGGCCGTCGGCCCATGCTTCTGCATCGGTACCTATTACTATACCACAAATTTAGCACGGCTTTGCCGATTCAATTGCTTGAACCATGCGTGCAGTAATATCGTCGATATCGCCGAGGCCATCAATTTCATGCAAGATTCCTTGCGTGCGATAATGGGCAATTAATGGCGATGTTTGGGCTTCGTAAACATCAAGTCGATGGTTGATCGTCTCAAGGTTATCATCGCTGCGTTGGTACAAATCGCCTTCGCAGAGATCACAAACACCCTCGACTTTTGGTGCTCGGAAGTATGTATTATATACAGCTTGACATTTTCTGCAAGTCCAGCGCCCAATCACTCGTTGAATCAGCACATCTTTATCGACATGCAGCAACAACACTGCGTTGATCGCATCGTTATGTTCAGCTAGGGCTGCTTGCAGGGCTTCGGCTTGCTGAGGCGTTCGTGGAAACCCATCGAAAATCACCCCATTTTCACAATCGGGTTGGCGTACCCGTTCCAAAACCATGCCAATCACAACATCATCGGGCACAAGCTCGCCTTTATCGAGATACGATTGGGCGAGTTTGCCCAGTGGTGTGCCTTCACGCACAGCCGCCCGAAACATATCGCCGCTAGCAATATGCTTCATGCCGGTTGCTGCTTCCAACTCAGTTGCCTGGGTTCCTTTGCCCGCTCCAGGCGAACCAAGCAAAATGATGTTCATAGGTCAGTGCTCCTCGGTGAGTCAGCAAAGGATGGCGAACGCCGTTGTTCGCCATAGCGCCGCCTGCCCACAGCAGTTAGCGTTTCTTAGCGCGAGATGAAGCCTTCATAATTGCGCATCATCATTTGGGCTTCGAGTTGGCGCATGGTATCGACCGCCACACCAACCACAATCAACAAACCGGTGCTGCTAAAGCCAATTTGCAAGCCGGTAATTTGTTGCACAAAATAGGGCAAGGCTGCAACCACCGCCAAGCCAACCGCGCCAATCAAGGTGATGCGGTTCAAGACTTTGGTCAGATAAACTTCGGTGTTGCGACCTGGGCGAATGCCTGGAATAAAGCCGCCGTTGCGTTGCAACATTTCAGGCAAGTTTTGTTGGTTGAACATCACCAAGGCATAGAAGTAGGTGAAGAGCAAGACCAACACAAACATCGCCAAGGTAAAGGCCAAGCCATTCGGGCCAAAGCTATTGACGAAGAAGTTGGCAACGCCATTGAAGAAGCCCGAACCATTGGGATTCCAGAAGTAGGAAGCAACGGTGCTGGGGAAAATCAAAATGCTTTGGGCGAAGATCAAGGGAATCATCCCAGCCATATTGACCTTTAATGGCAAGTGGCTTGATTGACCGCCATAGACCTTGTTGCCGCGCACGCGCTTGGCATATTGAACTGGAATGCGGCGTTGGCCTTCGGTGATCAACACAATCCCAACCACAGTGGCCAAGGTTACGATCAGCAGCAAAATCCCGCCGATTACGTTATTGCCTGAGCTTGAGGTGGTGATAGCTTGATAGACCATACTTGGCAGCGCCGTAACAATCCCGCCGAAGATAATCATCGAGAGACCATTACCAATCCCACGTTCGTCGATTAACTCACCCATCCAAACCAAGAACATCGAGCCAGCAACCATAATCGTCAAGATCGAGAAGGTTTGGAAGAAGTTTTCGGTGATACTGAAATTCAACGTACCGAACAAATTAATCCCGCTGTTGATCAAGGATTTAATTTGGCCATAGCCTTGGAGATAGGCCAAGGGCACAGTGAGGAAATACTGATAGCGCTGAATACGATTGCGGCCCTGCTCACCCTCTTTGCTCAATTGCTCCAGCGCTGGGATCAACGGAATCAGCAACTGCATAATAATTTGAGCCGTGATGTAGGGATAGACCCCCATGGCTGCGACCGAGAACTGCCGCAACGCCCCACCCGAGAGCAAGTTGAGGAAGTTAGCCAAATCGCTCAACGGCAACTGACCATTAAACAACCGATCGAGTTCGGCTGTATCGACCCCTGGCACTGGGATAGCCGCGATAAAGCGGAAGATCACCAGCATCATCATGGTGAACAAAATTTTCTTACGCACTTCGGCGATTTTAAGCGCGTTGACCACAGCTTGAAGCATCGAATTCTCCTGTGTAATGCACGAATGACCTTCATTTGCAAACGGCGTAGCCTTGGGCAGAGCCCGCTACGCCGTCGCAAGAGAAGGTCATCGCATCACCATTGTTTAGGCGGCAGCGTCAATCAGTTCAACTGAACCGCCCGCAGCCTCAATTTTTTGGCGAGCGCTGGCGCTAACCTTGTGGACACGCACCTTGAGGGCTACGTTCAGGTCGCCATCGCCGAGGACTTTGATCGGTTGCTTGAGGTTTTTGATCAAGCCGACTTCGCGCAGTGCTTCTGGCGTTACATCGCCATTGTTCCATTCGATCAAATCACCGACATTGACGACGGTATATTCAACCCGGAAACGGTTGGTAAAGCCACGCTTGTAGGGCATCCGGCGGACCAAAGGATTTTGACCACCTTCAAAGTGTGGGTAGGGGTTTGGCCCTGAACGAGCCTTTTGACCCATCATACCTTTACCAGAGGTCTTACCTTTGCCCGAACCATGACCACGACCAACGCGCTTGCTTTTGCGAGTTGAGCCTGGTGCTGGCTTCAGATCATGCAATTTCATTACTTGGCCTCCGTCGCAGTCACTTCCTCGACAGTTACCAAGTGCTTGATCTTGAAGATCATCCCACGGACAACCGGAGTATCTGGAAGTTCGACCACTTGGTTCAATTTGCGCAAGCCGAGTGAGCGCACGGTATCTTTTTGCGCTTGGCTATAGCCGATTGAACTCTTTTTATAAGTAATACGCAAAGTCATCGTTACTCCTCCGTACCGCTGATAACGGCGCGGCTTTGGCCGCTCAGGCGGAATGACGATGCAGCGCGACCACGGCGACGGCCTTCTTCTTGCGGAGTGCGCAATTCAGAAAGTGCCTTCAAGGTAGCTCGCACTACATTGACTGAGTTGTTGCTGCCCAATGATTTGGTCAGAACGTCCTTGATGCCAGCGGCTTCAAGCACGGCCCGCACGCCACCACCAGCGATAACGCCAGTACCAGCTGAGGCTGGCTTGAGCAACACTTTTGATGCTTTATAGGTTGACACAATTTCATGTGGAATGGTGGTTCCGATAACGGAAACCGCGATCATATTGCGTTTGGCTGATTCAGCGCCCTTGCGGATCGCCTCAGGTACTTCAGAAGCCTTGCCCATCCCTAGCCCGACATTGCCGTTGCCATCGCCAACGACTACGACGGTGCTAAAGTTGAAGCGGCGGCCACCCTTGACCACTTTCGCGACGCGGTTGATTTGGACAACCCGTTCGTCCATTTCAACTTCATCAGCGCCAGTTCGATTTCGCTTCGCCACGTTGCCTCCAGAGTTGATTAGAATTCAAGTCCGCCTTCGCGTGCCCCGTCGGCAACAGCTTTCACACGACCGTGATATTTGTAGCCACCGCGATCGAACACCACTTTGGTAATCCCAGCGGCGCGAGCGCGTTCTGCAACGGCCTTGCCAACTGAATGTGCTTGTTCGAGTTTGCGTTGCTCACCAAGGCTGCCGCGTAATTCGGTATCGATCGTTGACGCGGAAACAAGCGTATGACCAGCGAGATCATCGATCACTTGGGCATAGATATTCAGGCCTGAGCGAAACACATTCAAGCGTGGGCGCTCGGGCGTACCACTGAGTTGACCACGAAGCCGACGATGCCGTCGGGCCCGCAATTCGCGGGATGTAAATTTCGACATTGCTATATTTCTCCTGTAGGTGGGTTAGGCGGCGCGTTAGTGATGCCACGCTACGCCGCCGCCAACAGCCTACTTCTTACCAGCTTTACCGGCCTTGCGGCGGATCACTTCGTCGCTGTACTTGATGCCTTTGCCCAAGTAGGGTTCGGGTGGACGCAGCTTACGAATATTGGCTGCTTGGTCGCCAACTTTTTGCTTGTTGGGACCTTTGATCACAACCCGACGCTCGGCTACTTCAAAGCTGTTGCCTTCGTATGGCTCAACCCGCACTGGGTGCGAGAAGCCAAGTGAAAGCACCAAGGTTTTGCCATCAAGCGTAGCGCGATAGCCTGTACCATTCATTTCGAGCGTTTTTTCAAAGCCCTTGGTTACGCCATCGACCATATTGGCGACCAGCGTCCGTGAGAGACCGTGAAAAGCGCGAGCCTGACGGCTATCGTTGACGCGGGTAATTTCTACCGTTGCGCCATTGATATTAACCGTAACTTCAGGCCGAATTGATTCGCTCAAGGTTCCTTTGGGGCCTTTGACCGTGACCAGATTATTACTGTCAACGTTCACAGTTACGCCAGCTGGAACTTCAATCGGTTTACGACCGATACGTGACATGGGTCATTTCCTCCACGAGTGATGACGGTAATGCTACCGTTGTCCTCGTTTAGTATTACCAAATGTAACAAACAATTTCGCCGCCAACGCCTGCTTTCCAAGCGGCATCGCCGGTCATCAACCCCTTAGGAGTTGAAAGGATGCTCAAGCCCAAACCGTTACGCACCCGAGGAATCTCGTTGCGCTTGGTGTAGACCCGCAAACCTGGGCGGCTAACCCGCTTCAAGCCGGTAATAACTGGCTTGCGGTCAGCAGCATATTTCAAGGTCAACACCAAGTTTGAGAATGGTGTGCCTTCTTGAACTTCAAAGCTCTTGATATAGCCTTCGGCTTGCAAAATTTCAGCAATACCGCGCTTGATTTTCGACAATGGAATCGTCACCGTTTGGTGACGCGCCATACCCGCGTTGCGGATGCGTGTCAGCAGGTCGGCAATTGGATCATTAACGCTCACTAGCTCGTCCTCCTGGTTCTACCAGCTTGATTTTGTTACACCGGGAATCAGCCCCTGTGATGCCAACTCGCGGAAGCAGATCCGGCAGATACCAAATTTTCGCATGTACGCCCGAGGCCGACCACAGCGCTTGCAGCGATTGTATCCCTGCGTTGAAAATTTTGGTGCGCGATTCGCCTTGACGATCATTGATTTCTTAGCCATAGACTGTTTTGGCCTCCCAGTAAGAGTCGTTGGTTCACTACACCTGTAGTGCCTGACCAACTCTAGTCACGAAACGGCATCCCCAACGCCTTCAACAAAGCAAAGCCTTGTTCGTCGTTTGGAGCGGTGGTAACAATCGCCACCTCAAGACCACGGATTTTATCGACTTTATCGTATTCGATTTCAGGGAAGATGATTTGTTCCCGAATACCGATACTGTAGTTTCCGCGACCATCGAACGATTTGCGGCTTAAGCCTTGGAAGTCGCGGATACGGGGTAACGCCAAGTTGACCAGACGATCATAGAAATCGTACATCCGGTCGTTGCGCAGGGTTACCATTGCGCCGATCGGCATGCCTTGGCGGAGTTTGAAGGCTGCCAACGATTTCTTAGCGCGGGTCACAACCGGCTTTTGACCTGCAATCATGGTCAAGTCGCCAATAGCTGCTTCCACCGCTTTGGGGTTTTGCAACGCTTCACCTAAGCCAATGTTGATGACGATCTTGGTAATCCGAGGCACTTGCATAGGGGACTTAAAGCCAAAGTCCTTGAACAATGCAGGAGCCACGGTCTTCAAATAGACATCCTTAAGACGTGCCATGGGTTCCTCACTTCTGGGGTTCGGCGGCAGCATTGGTAACCAAGGCTACCAAACGGTTGCGGCACAACTGCGCCAGCCCAGATGGCAAATACGATAGTTCCAACCAAATGAGTAGTCAGCAACCTACGGTTGTTCATTGCTCATTTGTCTTCGACCTTGCTAATTAGGCAACGTCGGCATTGCATTGTTTGCAAACACGAACTTTTTTGCCTTCGTCGTTGACGCGATGGCCAGTGCGTGAAGGCTTGCCACATGCTGGGCAGATCAACATGACTTTTGAGACATGCAAAGCTGCTTCAACTTCGAGGATACCGCCTTGGCGATTCCCCATTGGCTTAACGTGTTTTTTGACAATATTAACATTTTCAACGACGACGCGTTCTTTTTTGGGCAAAGACAGCTTGATTACACCTTCGCGGCCTTTTTCGCGCCCACTAAGGACCACTACGCGGTCGCCCTTTTTGACGTGCATGGTTTTGCCTCCATAGTCACCGCTATGTGGTTGCCCACAAGCGTTGTATTGTACCACAGCTCGTGAAGAATGTTACAACACTTCTGGAGCAAGTGAGATGATCTTCATAAACTGCTTTTCGCGCAATTCACGGGCGACCGGCCCAAAGATACGCGTGCCGCGAGGGTTGCCTTGTTGGTTGATAATGACAGCAGCATTATCATCAAACTGAATCATTGAGCCATCGGGGCGGGTATAGCCCTTTTTGACCCGAACGATCACGGCGCGAACAACTTCGCCCTTTTTGGCTGAGCCACCTGGGTTGGCTTGCTTGACGGTTGCGATAATCGTATCGCCAACGCTAGCATAGCGGCGCTTGGTGCCACCGAGTACCCGAATACACAACAGCTCTTTTGCGCCTGTGTTATCGGCAACCCGCATACGAGATTCTTGCTGGATCACGACGAGGCCTCCTCGGTTTCGCCTTCAACGGTTACTACGTCTTGGCGCAGAACATTCAAGCCTTCGCGGCGGTTTTTGGTGGCGATTTCAACCACGCGCCAGCGCTTGAGCTTACTCAAGGGGCGGGTTTCTTCGATCACCACGGTATCGCCTACATGGCATTCGTTGTTTTCATCGTGGGCGTAAAACTTGCTGGTTTGACGCACAGTTTTGCGATACAACGGATGGGGGCGCAGGTAATCGACTGCAACCACCACGGTTTTGTTCATTTTATTGCTGACAACCCGACCAACTTTTTGCTTGCGGCTATCAGTTGTTGCTAAATGCTCGTTCATTAATTTCCCTCCGCCACCAAGGTGCGTTCGTGGATGACCGTTTTGGCGCGGGCGATATCTTTTTTCAACAACCGCACGCGGGCGGTGTTGGTCAATTTGCCAACTGATTTTTGGAAACGCATGGTGAACAACTCTTGTTTGTTATCGTTGATCAACTTTTCCAAATCAGCGTTACTCATGTCGCGCAGTTCACTAGCCTTCATTTGAGCCAACCTCCTGCGATGCCTTGGTTACGAATTTGCACTTGACTGGCAATTTTTGGGCAGCGCGGCGCAGTGCTTCTTGGGCCACATCTTCGGGCACGCCGTTCAATTCGAACAACACGCGACCTGGCTTGATCACTGCGACATAGTATTCAACTGAACCTTTACCGGAACCCATCCGTGTTTCCGCAGGCTTTTGGGTAATTGGACGATCTGGGAAGATCCGAATCCAAACTTTACCGCCCCGCTTCACATAGTTGGTGATGGTACGGCGGGCCGACTCGATTTGGCGACTGGTGATCCAGCCAGCTTCGAGCGAGACCAAACCAAAATCACCGAATGCCACAGTTGCGCCGCGTTGAGCAATACCCTTGATGTTACGAGGGCGGTGTGGGCGGCGATATTTCATCTGCTTGGGCATTAACATGGTTTACGACCCCTTGCCCGAACGAGTGTTGGTTTTTGGCGCATCGGCTGCTGCAGTTGCAGATTGGCGTTCGCGTTGACCAAGCACATCGCCCTTATAAATCCAAACTTTAACCCCGATTCGGCCATAGGTAGTGTGAGCATGCACCAAGGCGTAGTCAATGTCTGCGCGGATGGTGTGCAAGGGCACACGACCTTCACGTTCCCACAATGAGCGGCTCATTTCAGCGCCACCCAAACGGCCTGAGCATTTGACTTTGATGCCTTGAGCACCAAGCCGCATGGCACGTTGGGTTGCTTGCTTCATGGCGCGTTTGTGTGAAACCCGCTTGCTGATTTGTTCAGCAACGCTTTCGGCCACCAGGTAAGCATTTAATTCAGGCTGGTGAATTTCTTGAATATTCAAGCGCACCTTTTTGCCTGTGAGTTTTTCAATTTGGTTTTTGAGGGTATCGACGTTCGCGCCGCGTTTGCCAATGACAATCCCTGGCTTAGCCGTGTGGATGGTCACTTCAACCCGATTGGCTGAGCGTTCGATATCAACAAGTGCTACACCAGCGTTTTTCAACTCATCGGCACCTTCAATATATTTGCGCAGTGCCAAGTCTTGGTGCAGTTGTTCAGTATAGTTACGTTCGGCAAACCACTTCGATTTCCAATCTTTAATGATGCCGAGGCGGAATCCATTCGGATGCACTTTACGACCCAAGAGATCCTCCTAAGATAATGATGAACTAAAGGATGAAGTATGAAGGACATCATTGCACGATGCCTTCATCATTCATGCTTTATATTCTACAAGACTTCGCCGTCATCGACGATCACGGTAATGTGTGACGAACGCTTCAAGATACGATCACCACGGCCACGCGCACGAGGCATATAGCGCTTGAGCACTGGACCAGCATCGACCATAATCGTTTTAACGACCAGATCCTCGGGTGACATTTGATAGTTGTGATCGGCATTGGCCTTGGCCGACTTGATCACGCGGGCAATTTCTGGGGCTGCCTTGTGGGGCAGATATTGCAAAATCCCCAGCGCTTCCGTCACATTTTTACCGCGCACGAGGTCGGCAACCAGCCGAACTTTTTGCGGCGACATGCGGAAGTTACGCAGAATGGCTTTAGCTTGCATTGCGCACCTCTTACTTTAATTTGCCGCGCTTGTCGGCCTTTTTGCCACCGTGCCCACGGAATGTGCGGGTCGGCGCGAATTCACCCAACTTATGACCAACCATGTTTTCAGTGATATACACTGGCACGTGACGGCGGCCATCATGGACAGCGATGGTATGACCAACCATCTGAGGGAAGATGGTTGAATCGCGTGACCACGTTTTGAGTGGGCGCTTTTCATTGCCACGATTCATCGTTTCAACGCGGCTCAAGAGCCGAACGTCAACGAATGGACCTTTTTTGGTTGAACGAGACATTCGTTTCCTTCCTTTAGTTGCAGTAGTTGTTGTCACTACTCACGAGGGAGAAGGCGCTGCACGAGTTATCGGAACCCAGTGCAGCGGCGGCCAAGCCGCCCTTGCTCCAAGGTGAGGAGCGCCATCACAACGAAGCGCTCCCCAGGGATTATTTTTGCTTGCGAGTCCGCACGATAAAGCGTTGAGTGCGGGGGTTGTGGCGAGTCTTTTTGCCCATTGCTGGCTTGCCCCATTTGGTTTTGGGGTTCATCCCAGTTGGGGCGCGACCTTCACCACCACCGTGTGGGTGATCAACAGGGTTCATTGCTGAACCACGCACGACTGGGCGACGGCCCAACCAGCGACTGCGACCAGCTTTCCCAATCATGATGTTTTGGTGATCAACATTGCCGACTTGACCCAAGGTAGCCATACACTTGATGTGCACCATGCGCATTTCGCCAGATGGCAAACGCACAGTGGCGTAGTTACCTTCGCGGGCCATCAATTGGGCGGTGTTACCAGCACTGCGCACCAATTGGCCACCACGACCAGGGGTCAATTCGATGTTGTGAATTTGCGAACCGATTGGGATGTTGGCCAATGGCAAAGCATTACCAATGCGAATTTCGGCATTGGGGCCAGCCATCAAGGTATCGCCAACTTTCAAGCCCAATGGAGCAATGATATAGCGTTTTTCGCCGTCGGTGTAGTGCAACAAAGCGATATTCGCTGAGCGGTTTGGATCGTACTCAATCCCCGCCACTTTTGCTGGAATATCAAATTTCTTGCGCTTGAAATCGATCAAGCGATAGCGGCGCTTGTGGCCACCACCACGGTGACGGGTGGTAATGTGACCGTGGTTGTTACGGCCAGCATGTTTCTTTAAGGGTTCGGTAAGCGACTTTTCTGGCTCGAACTTCGTGATTTCTGCGAAGTCCGAGACGGTCATGCCACGCCGACCCGGCGATGTCGGTTTATAGCGTTTGATGCCCACTGCGTAACCTCCTAGAGATCTTCGAAGATTTCGATCCGTTCGCCTGGAGCCAAGGTAACGATGGCTTTTTTCCAACTGCGGCTATAACCGCTTTGTTGGCCATTGCGAGTACGGCGAACTTTCAACTTACCCTTGACATTCATGGTGTTAACAGCTTTCACGTTGACGTTGAAAATCTGTTGCACAGCAGCCTTGATCATCGGCTTGTTGGCTTCTTGTGCCACCTCGAACGTGTATTTGCCCTCTTCCATCAACGCCGTATTTTTTTCGGTGATGACGGGGCGAATAATAATATCGTGCGCGTTCATCGGTTGCATCTCCTACTTTTTGCCCAGAATTGTTTCAACAACGCTGAGTGCCGACTTGGGCAAAATCAAGGTGTCGTAGGTCAACAGATCCCGAACATTCAGGTAGGCTGCCAACAAGGTCTTGACATTTGGCAGGTTGCTGGCTGATAACGTGATGTTATCGCTCTTTTCACCCAATGCCACCAGCGTCTTATCGCCGACTAAGGGCAAGTTTTTCAACAAAGCCAGGAAGTCTTTGGTTTTTGGTGCATTCAAGCTCAAATCATCTAAGAAAATGATTTGGTTTTCAGCGTATTTGGCCGAAAGTGCCGAGCGTACTGCCAAGCGGCGCATTTTGCGAGGCATGGCTTTGGTGTACTTGCGGGGCTTTGGCCCGTGAACAACACCACCACCTGAGTGATGGGGGGCGCGAATAGCGCCTTGGCGAGCGCGACCAGTACCTTTTTGGCGATACAACTTGCGCGTGCTACCACGTACTTCACCACGAGTCTTGGTGCTGTGAGTGCCCAAACGTGCATTAGCCAGTTGGCGAATGACTGCTTGGTGCATCACGGGAATGTTAGGCTCGATGCCGAAGATGTAGTCTTGCAGCTCAAGCGTGCCGATGGCTTGACCGGCTTGGTTATAAAGCTTGGCTTCCATGCGTCAACTCCTATTTCTTCGTGGCCTTAGCTGCCCGTGAGACCATCACCAAACCATTCTTAGCGCCTGGCACTGAGCCTTTAACTAAGATTACGTGGCGTTCAAGGTCAATTTTTACCACTTCCAAATTTTGAACGGTTACGCGATCATTGCCCATCCGACCAGCCATGCGCATGTTTTTCCAGACGCGGCCTGGGGTGGTGCCTGAACCAATCGAACCTGGGGCGCGATGGCGGTCGCTTTGACCGTGAGTTGCTGGGCCACCACGGAAACCGTGGCGCTTGACAACACCAGCAAAACCGCGACCTTTGCTTGTGCCGACGACATCAATCTTTTCGCCGATTTGGAAAATATCAACATTTACCACGTCGCCGACAGTGTGTGCGTTCAAGTCAGTGGTTTTCACTTCGCGCATGAAGCGAACCAGCCGACCAGCAGCTTTCAGGTGTCCTTGGATTGGCTTCGTTACTTTTCGTGGTTTGATTTCGCCGAAGCCGAGTTGGACTGCTTCATAGCCATCCTTGTCCTTGGTGCGAAGTTGGGTGACCACACATGGGCCAGCTTCGATCACGGTGACAGGAATGGTTTCACCTTTTTCGGTGAAGATCTGGGTCATGCCAATTTTGCGACCCAAAATACCATTGAGCATTGGTTACTCCTTAGTCCATAGCGTGCGGAGCCTCTGGGCTACCACGCCCAGCCGTATTGGCTATGGCTCCAAGCGGGGTTCCCGATTAGAGCTTAATTTCAATATCCACACCAGCGGGCAAGTTGAGCTTCATCAAAGCATTGATCGTTTGCTGGCTTGGATCGATCACGTCAATCAGACGCTTGTGGGTCCGAATTTCGAACTGTTCTTGGCTGTCGCGGTCAATGAAGGGTGAGCGCAACACGCTGTATTTTTCGATCTTGGTCGGCAACGGCACTGGGCCAGCGACCTGGGCACCGGTGCGTTCTGCCGCATCCACGATCTGGCGTGCCGACTGATCCAAGATCTTGTGGTCATACGCCTTGAGGCGAATGCGAACTTTTTGCTTTGCCAACGTCATTACTCCTAAGCGCAAAAGAAGGCAGGTGTGACGGGCACACCTGCCAGCCGTTTTATAGCTTATGCGATGATTTCGGTCACGATGCCTGCACCCACGGTGCGGCCACCTTCACGAATCGCAAACTTCAAGCCTTGTTCGATAGCTACCGGAACGATCAACTCCACCGTCATTTGGATGTTGTCGCCTGGCATCACCATTTCCACGCCTTCGGGCAAGCCAATCGCGCCCGTCACGTCCGTCGTCCGAACGTAGAACTGTGGGCGATAGCCACTGAAGAATGGGCTGTGGCGGCCACCTTCTTCTTTCTTCAACACGTAGACCTCGGCCTTGAACTTGGTGTGTGGTTTGATCGAGCCTGGTTTTGCCAAAACTTGACCACGTTCCACGTCCGTTCGTTCAATCCCGCGCAAGAGTGCCCCAACGTTGTCGCCTGCGCGACCTTCATCGAGCAACTTCTTGAACATTTCCACGCCGGTCACAGCCGTCGTGCGCACGTCTGGTCCCATCCCGATGATTTCAATCGTATCGCCAACTTTGACGATCCCGCGTTCGATCCGTCCGGTCACCACGGTGCCACGGCCTTT